>ENA-ORMS01000003-ORMS01000003.1-human-gut-metagenome-genome-assembly--contig:-NODE-3-length-416405-cov-21.338626_pt1 | contig 416405 bp, 281 predicted proteins | sample MGYA00242104_ERZ508997 | MGnify/ENA primary metagenome ERZ508997 (study PRJEB26280, sample SAMEA2338704) | human gut metagenome | biome: human gut; feature: human-associated habitat; material: faeces...
ACGCAGGAGACGGTAGGAGGGCCGAACGAAGCAGCGCGGAGTGAGTTCCGCCGTGACGGACTGCCAGTCGGCGCGAAATCACCATTGATGCATTACATACTTGCATAATTGCAAAAGCCCCAGAATCGCCATTACAGCGCTCTGGGGCCTTGATATCTTAAAATCAAAGTGTCAAAGATGGGAATTTAGCGCGATTTTTTTAATCTGCAAACAAATTGTTAAAATATTTCGTTTTATTTTGCGTTTTTGTCATCCAGAAGGTAAGGGCGGAGCTTTTTTGTTCGTTCCAGTGCCTGTTGCATCTGCCAATCCTGGATCAGTTTAGGATTGCCGCAGAGAAGCACATCAGGAACTTTCCATCCGTTGAATTCCACAGGGCGCGTATAAATCGGCGGGGAAACCAGGCCGTCCTGAAAGCTGTCGCTCAATGCCGATGTTTCGTCAGTCAGTACTCCCGGTATAAGGCGCACTATGGAGTCCGCAAGAAGCGCAGCCGGTATTTCGCCGCCGCTGACCACGTAATCCCCTACTGATATCTCCCTGGTAATGAGATGTTCACGAATCCTCTCGTCAATGCCTTTGTAATGTCCGCAGAGGATAATGATGTTTCCTTTCAGCGAAAGTTCATTGGATATACCTTGCGTAAGCTGCTCTCCGTCAGGCGACATGTATATGATTTCGTCATAGTCGCGCTCGGCTTTCAGCTCATTTATCATCCGGAACACCGGCTCGACCATCATCACCATACCGGCGTCCCCGCCATAGCAATAATCGTCCACAGTGCTTCTGGGGCCAATGCCGTATTTCCTGATATTGTGGACATTGATTTCCACCAATCCTTTTTTCCGCGCCCTTCCGACAATCGAGTGTCCCAGAGGGCTCTCCAGAAGTTCCGGCACCACCGTAAGTATATCTATTCTCATTGACATCAATTTTTTAATCTCGCAAATTTAGCAATAATTTACCGAATTTTCCGAACAAACTTGGTTACAGGCACCGGCAGCGAGACTCGGCTTGGCAACTTCGAGGCAATTTGGTTCCGCGAAAACGTTTTAGACGGAACATAATGGGTGTTCGTAGGCCTTTTGTTCCACGAAAACGTTTTAAATGGAACGGAATGGATCTGAAAAGGCATTTGGTACCGGATAAACGTTTTAGATGGAACCAAAATAAAAGGCTGCACTCCGATGGAGCACAGCCGTCCTCTAATAAAAACTGATATAAATAGGGCCTCACGGCTTCTTTTCTACTTTTTTATCCACGCAAATGTAACAATTCAGCAAGACATTTTCAAGCATATTGCACTGTTTTTCAACAATATTTCAATAATACCCCAAATTCCCTGTCAATTTGTTACTTAATGTTACTTATCCTCCACCAGAGCAATCTCATAAAGCCTGCTCCAATTCTTTCCGGTCAGGTAAAGTTTACCGTCAACCGGATTTCTGGCGATGCCATTCAGGACATCGGTATCTTCCGTCCGCAAGTTTTCCGGGAGCAGACCTGAACAATCCACAATGCCGGTAACATTGCCGTCAGCCGGATCGATGATGACTATCATATCTGTCAGATAGACATTGGCCCAGATCTTTCCGTCGATGTATTCGAGCTCATTGAGGTCACGGACAGGCCTGCCGTTCAGTTTCACCGTCAATTTGCGCACGGTCTTGAACGAATCATCCATGAAATACAGATTCGCCGTGCCGTCAGACGCGATGAGGCTCTTGCCGTCGGTCGTAAGTCCCCATCCCTCACGAGGATAAGAGAACGTCGACTTGTATTCCAGAGTCTTGGCATCATACACGAAAGCCACACCGTTCATCCATGTGAGCATATAGATGTTGCCGTCTTTCTCCACGGACCCCTCCAGAAAATACTTCTTGTCGAAATCCAGGCGATACAGAGGCTTGCCGGTCTTGATATCCACCTTTCTGAAAGTGGATTTGCCGTTCAGTCCTGTACTCTCATACATTTCGCCATTATAGAAGAAAAGCCCCTGCGTATAAGACGTGACATCATGAGGAAATTCATTGACAATCCGAATCTTATAGCCGGTGACCTTCACCTTGGCGCGGGAAACATTGGACGGAGTCCCCTGCCCGGAACGGACCTCGGAAACATTGCTGCCGGAAGCGGCAGAGCCAGAACCGGAAGCATTGGCACAAGAAGACAGCGCCAATGTCATTGTCAACATTGACGCCATCAGACTTATGCCGGTACGACGGTTTCCCATATTAAAGTGAGATTTCCTCGCCTCTCTGCTTGCGGTATTCCATCGCTGCCTTTACGAACGCGACGAATATCGGCTGCGGCTTTTCAGGGGTACTCTTGTATTCCGGATGGAACTGCACGCCGATGAAGAACGGATGTGAAGGAATCTCGACGATTTCCACAAGACCGGTCTCCGGGTTGCGTCCCGTAGCTTTCAATCCCGCTGCTTCCATCTGTGCAAGGAAGTCGCTGTTGAACTCATATCTATGCCTATGACGCTCGGAAATAATCTCATTGCCATAGATCTTGTATGCGAGAGAATTCTTGTCGAGCTGGCACTCGTAAGCGCCCAGACGCATTGTACCGCCCTTGATCGTGGTGCTCTTCTGGTCCTCCATGAGGTTGATGACAGGATATGGAGTGGAAGGATTCACCTCCGTGGAAGCGGCCTCTTTCATGCCGAGCACGTCCCTCGCAAATTCCACGACGCACATCTGCATACCCAGACAGATTCCGAAGAACGGAATGTTGTGCTCACGCGCATATTTGATCGCGGTAACCTTGCCTTCAAGTCCACGCTCGCCGAAACCGGGGGCAACCAGAATAGCGTCCATACCTCCGATTTTTTCTTCAATGTTGGAAGGGTCAATGAATTCGCTCTGGACTGTATGAACGTTTACCTTGCACTCGTTCGCAGCACCTGCATGAACGAAAGATTCAAGGATGGACTTATAAGCGTCCTGAAGTTCCACGTATTTGCCGACAAGTGCAATATCCACCTGATGCTTAGGGTGATACAACCTGTCGAGGAAAGCCTTGAGATTGGTAAAATCAGGCTCCGGAAGGTCATTGATATGGAAATGGCTCAATATCATTTCATCCAGACGCTCGCCTTCCATGTTCAGAGGAACCTGATAGATGGACGGAGCATCGATGGACTGGATTACATGGCCCGGCTTCACGTTACAGAACAATGCCACTTTTCTCCTGATTTCCGGAGTAAGTTCCTTTTCTGTACGGCATACGATGACGTCAGGATGCACACCGGCCTGCTGAAGCATCTGTACGGAGTGCTGTGTCGGCTTGGTCTTCAACTCCTTGGCAGCACGGAGATAAGGAACGAGTGTCAAATGGATGCTGGCGAGGTCTTCCTCAGGAAGCTCCCACTGAAGCTGACGGATCGCCTCCAGGAACGGCTGCGACTCCATGTCACCTACAGTTCCGCCGACCTCAGTGATGATGACATCGAATTTGCCGGACTTGCCGAGCAGAAGCATACGCCTCTTGATTTCATCAGTGATATGCGGAATAATCTGTACGGTCTTTCCGAGATAAGCGCCTTCACGCTCCTTGTTGATAACGGTATAATAAACCTTACCGGTAGTGACGTTGTTAGCCTTGGTCATGTGAACACCCAGGAAACGCTCGTAATGCCCCAAGTCCAAGTCGGTCTCGGCTCCGTCATCGGTCACGTAGCACTCGCCATGCTCGTACGGGTTCAATGTTCCCGGGTCAATGTTGATGTACGGATCGAATTTCTGAATGGTGACTCTCAGCCCTCTGGCTTGCAGAAGTTTAGCTAATGATGCGGCAATGATTCCTTTACCAAGTGAGGAAGCCACACCTCCTGTTACGAAGACGTATTTTGTGTTCATATCTGTTTATATATCGTTAACAGGGGTACAAATTTAACCATTTTTTACAGATAAAGAAGCATTTCGGGGAAACTTTCCTCACAAAATGCTTCTTTTACGATAATATGTCCGGTCCGCAAGTTCCCTAACTTACGGAGTTCTAGTCGCGTCCGGTCATGGATTTTATAAATTCCACCTCAGCCGGGCTGTAAGGCGTGCCGTCAGGCTGGAAAATATCATGGAACCAAGGGTCCGGCTCTTCCGTATATGGAATCTTGTTGCCGTCCTTGTCCACCTTGTTCCATTCATAATGACATTGCATCGCGCCCCTGACCAGTCCGAAATCGTATGCTGCGACCTTGTCCTTCTTCAGCACCGGAAGAACGGTCTCGAACGTGCTGCCGAAAGGTCTTGCGAGATATTCCGTGCAGAAAATCGGGCGGTTGAAAGTCTTCATCAGGTCCACGAACTTCTGCATTTCCTCTGCCGGCTGATAGCAATGGATGCTGAGCACGTCACAGTTTTCACAGAGGAAAGTGACCGTAGGAAAACGCGTGGTGAGGTTTCCGCTGCCACTCAACGGCCTGGTATAGATCGGCGCTGTAAGCGGCTGTGACGGATTGACTTCCCTGGCCCATTCGAACACTTTCTTCAGCAACGGATAGGTATGGCATGCCGGCACGTTCTCGGGCTCATTGTAAAGACACCATGCGATTATACGCTTGTCATCCTTGAAATGGTCGAGCACGTCCTGTTCATATTTCTTGACCCAACCCCATTGTGACGGGTCATTGACAGTTTCTATCCCCGGAGTCTGGGCCCAGATGCCGTTATGGATGCCGGGAATCGGTGAAATTTTCTCGTCCACATAGCGGTCACGTGAACCGCCGTTCGTAAAGAGGGTCACAAGGCTGCTGATGCCGTGGCTGTCAGCGATTTCGAGGAACTTTTCAATGTTCGCGAAAAACGCATCCCGGTCGGCGCTCCAGACCTTGTCATGAAGGAAGATCCGGACGCTGTTGAACCCCAGGTCCTCGGCCCAGCCCAGTTCCTTGTCAATCTCTGCCGGGTCGAATGTGCTCGGCTGCCACATCTGGATCTGGTTGCCCGCATATGCCGGAACATAGTCGCAGCCCACAGGCCACTCCCTGGCGGCATACCATTCATTGGCCTTTTCTTCGGACCAACGCTGTGCGACGGGCTGCACTTCATTGCAGGAGCCGATAACCGCCGCCAGCGCAAGTATTGTCAATGATTTGATTGTTTTCATGATTATTTGATGGTTTTGGTTCCGCCTCCATAGATGTCGGTAGCTGTGACGGCATTCCCTTGATATGTGCAGCCTGTGATTGTCAACGATTTTCCGGTATTGCCTATTCCTGCGAATCCCTTTGCGACAGGCACAACCGCTCCCAACTCGAACGTAGCGGTAACATCAGCACCATTGATGGAGACATAATCCTTTGAGGCCACCCATCCAAGAGCCGCACCGAGAAAACCGATAGGTTTTCCTTCATAGGACTTGAATATTGTTGTTGCAGACGGCTTCGTATCAATGCTCAGCATAGCACCTCCGCCTACAAGCCCCCCGGCAATGTCACCGCCAAGCGCTGAACCGGTAGTAATAGTACACGTACTTTTCCCTCTCACGATTGCCTTGTCTGTCGATGAGACACCGCACATATACCCTGCGATTCCGCCGACATAAGTCTGACGAGCACCAGAATTTCCTAAGGCAGCTTTCTGCCCGTTCGCAGTATATACTTTGATATCACCAGTGTTTACAGCACCGCGAACCACCGTATAATATCCGTTGTTAAGATAATGAACATCCTTAACATTCACACAACGTCCGACAACACCTCCAACAGCATAAGCATAATTGTCACCCGTCTCATCTTCAACAAATGATATATTGCCTGAATTAGAGCAGTTGGTGAATCCTGTAAAAGTGCTTCCTTCAGCACCTTTCTTACCGGCATTTATAGCAGCTACGACTCCTCCTATGGCACCGCCTCTCATGACAAACTTGCCTTTCTTATGGATTGACAACGCGCCTGAATTGCTGCATTTAGACAATTTGGAGCATACGCCATTATATTCAGCATTGGCAATGACGCCACCCAGATAGATGGTCCGAACTGCTGAGAGATTCGCATCTATTGAGATTTCACCTTCATTATGAAGATCCGCGGCACTTCCGCTCACGGCATAAGCCACACCGCCGACGACACATCCAACATTCACTCCGGTAACATTTACAGCACCCTTATTCGTGCACCCGATGATCGTTCCGGAACTGTACAGCGTAATTCCACCTACTTTCACTTCAGCAGTAGGATTCTTGATTGTAATATTTCCTGTATTCTTGCAATTGATAATCTTTCCATTGTTGCTACGGCAAATGGTAGAAGCATTCGTACTATTCCTCTCAAGTGTAATATTGACACTACTCTCGCAATTGTTGATTTCTCCACTATTGTTAAGAACCAATACACTAGGCCAACCGTTGACCACATTACTGTTTCGCTCACCGGCAACCTTCAAATCCATAATTTTTCCAGTTTCGCCGACATGCAGAAACAGAGGTTCGGTTCCTGCGTGCGTAATGATGTGATTATGGCCGTAAAACACACCATTCCACTCACATTTGCTTGTGCTGCCTTCAATTATGTCATTGGTACGTGGCAGATTCGTCGAAGAATAAATATCTGCCATAAGATGAACGCCGTCCTCTCCATCGACATTTTTCCTCCAGGCTGACCAGTCACCTTTATTCACGGCAGCCACAAATCCATTCCAGTCCTCAACTGTATAAATACCGCCTTCCAGATAAGTTCCGGCAGATTTGAAGTCAACTGCAGTAGGATAGACCGTTCCCGGAACGGCAGTGAAAGACTTCATGCTGCGCACCACCTGATATTGATTCTCAGCATTTACAATAGTCAATGTCAATCCTTTTTTATACTCCCTTGCAGGTATTGCGATAAAGACAGGAGTTCCACTGGCTACACCGGATTCTCCGCAGGAAATGGTGGCAGAGGTATTTCCTATCGCCTTGTCTTTTTCATTTTTCTTCGGTCCGAACGCGATTCCGGATTTGGAGTATGAAATAGTATATGCACCGCTAAGGGCCTCATTGTCATTGCCATTGACACGTATGCTCTTGACCGTCGTGCCGGTGACCGCAACTTTCAGATAAGCCATGGCATGTTTGAACGCAAGTCCTCCCCCGGCCTCGCCACGTGCGGTCATTATCGCAGCATCCCGATCGAAGCCTTTTTCCACATATTTTTGCGTGGAAGGAATGGTAATTTCAATAACGGTAGAGTCTTCCTTCACAGTCTTGTATGAGTCTTTAACATACAGACCCGCAGGATAAACCGCGCAATACGGAGCATCCACCACAGGAAGTGTAAATGACGCACTCTTCTTGTTAACAGGATCAATGTCAATGTTCGTGCTGGTCTCGCCATTCACCAGAATCTGATCACCGTCAGCCCAAAATACGGAGTAAGTCTTGTCGCCGTTGTCCGAGATCAATGTCTTGGTAACATCGTCAACATCAGGATAATCCGACAGTTCAGCGCCGATCACCATTGTCCCGGCTTCGTCTTCCTGCTGTTCCGGAACCTGTATTTCTCCTTCAATTTCCTTGGCACATCCTGCGACGGCAAGGACGACTGCCGCAGCAGTCATGAAATCAAATATTCTTTTCATTTTCAATTTCATTTAAGGTTACTGTCCCACTCGAAGAATGGTCCCTCTTCTTCCGTCAAATCATCATTGGTAGCAATTCCACGGCCAGATTGACAGAAGCCGACTTCCGGATTGAAGTCGATTACTTCCAGCTTCGGAGAATAGTATCCACCCCCCCCCGAAAGAATAATTTTAGTTTCAGTGTTTTTCATGATAAAATATTTATTGTTAATTACTTACTTATTGCAACGCACCGCCGCATAAGAAATGCATGCGCGCTTCACATTCTGGATTTTGGCACCATCATACGATATCGGAATCTGGGCATCATAACCCGACACATCCTTTGCCGGCATCAGGCGCACATAGACATTGTCCTTTCCGAAAAGCTCCGCGGAAACCGGCAGAGTGAACGACATGTTCTTCGCGCCCGGGCAATGATATTGGCGGTATGCCCCGTTCTTCGGATAGTCCGGCACCGAATATGTCCACTCGTTCCCGACAGATGTATATTGTACGATATCCCCGGTGTAGGAATCTGCCTTCAGGGTTTCCCAATTCTCGCCGTCAGACGAATATTTCAGCCACCAGTAGCGCGGCGCTCCCACATCCATTCCCACGGTATTGAACGCTGCAATCTGTACGGACAGCGGTGCATTGGCAATGCTCAGGTCCGCAGTCGAGAACTGTATCTGCCAATAATACTCTTCCAGTTTAGGGTCCGCATGGTTCCCCGAGCACCAGTATGCGCCCATCCACGCAGGGCCTTTCGACTGAGGGACAATGCCTGATGCAGAACCGGAAAGAGGTCCGAGCGAGCTCCAGTCCTGACTTGGCGAAATCGCCCTGAGTTCAGGGGTCGAATATGTAAAGCCAGGCTTTTCTTTCACATCGGCGAAACTGGTCCATTCACAAAGAATCTTCGTAAACGGTTCACCGTCAAGCGCAATGTCGCTGCGGTGCTGCGGGCGGATCTGGTATCTGCCGATATTGCCGAGTCCCGTCACATAATCCGCAAGCCTGGAATCCATGGCTGCCGTGGCACTGTCCCACTCGTAATTGTCGCAAGTTTCATTGACAATGATACCGGTCACGGTTCCGCTTCCCCATGGAAGAGCCATGCCGTCACGTGCCCATGCGGCCGTCGTGTTCGTAAGGAGATAGATGGTATTGCCATGCTTGTCCAGCAGCGGCATCGGATATTTGTTGATGATGCTGGAGCGGGTATTGTCAATCGGGACGAAAGCACCCTTCGTAATCGGAATCGAACAGTCGGTGAGCGTAAGAATCGTGTTTATATCGCTGTCACACAAGTCATTGACAGACTTCGTACGCAGAACGACATCAGCGGAAGTCCCGGCAGCCGAAGACACGATATCGTATGCTTTCAGGCCGGAAACCGTATAACATTCCGGATCAATGCCGGCGGTCAGTTTGCGTCCCTTCAATGAAATCGTAGCAAGGTCGTAGCGGTCCAATGACATGGCATCCGCCGATTCGAAAACCAGTTTCACGCCATAATACTCACCTTCCTCACTGCTCTGAAGATACACTGTCCTTGATGAAAGCGTCAAGTCCTGGATGATTACCGACATGTTCTCATTCGGAGCGGCATTCCCTTCGGAATCATCACTTATCACCCTACCGGTAAGCGCATAAGGCTTCTGGATAACACCCTGAGGGTCAATGTCTCCGTTCTCAAGACTGAGCGAACGCAGCCCCGCGACGGTGAGAGGTATGGTTTCCACCTCTCCGCGGACTCCCTGCGTGACATAGAGCCTGGCGGCAAGCTGACGTCCGACATTGTCCTTGGCGGAGAATTCTATTATTGCTGTCCTAGGAGAGTCTCCAAGGTTCTCCCTCACTGCAAAATTGAAAGTACCGTCAGCATTCACGCCCGCAAGAGGTTCCTCGATCCAGTCTCCCCCGTCAGGATAAATCACGTTTCCGCTGATTTCATCTGCAGGAATGATGGTTTCGAATATGGCTGTCTGCGCTCCGCTTTCAAACGGAACGGTCACATTCTTTTCCTTGAAATGGAAGGTAGCATCTTCCGCACCGCTCTGGATAAGAGTAAGTTGCAGTTTACGGTGTCCGCTGGTCAGAAGCACGTCCGCCTTGCGCTCACGGCCATTGTTATCTCCGAAAGCAATGCAGAGGTCGGCATCGCCTGTCCAGCTGGATTCCGACAGTCTCGCCCACTCCGCTCCTTCAGTAACTTCGGCACATACTTCGCCGGAAGCAATGATGCTGAATATGGCTTCTCCCCCGGCGGCATCCACGACTGCTTCATTCCTGGCACAGCCAAGTTCGATCACCTCGGAGAACTCCGGCTTGCGCTCACATGATGCAAGTACGGCCAAAGCGGCCAGTATTGAAATTGATTTATATAATAATTGTTTCATTGCATTGACATTTATATATTACTCGCCGTATTCCTTGTTGGTGAGCACCCCGCCGGATGCTGCGACCTGGTCTGCCGGTATCGGCCAATAACGGTTGCACGGGCGGACATTCTGGCTGATGAGCGAACCGGTGTTGTATTGCCTGGTGCGTTCATACCAGATGCCCCAGCGCACAAGGTCGAACTTGCGGTTGTACTCGCCCAGAAGCTCCTTCGCACACTCGCGACGGATTTCTTCCATAAGGAGGTCAGCATTGCCGCCGACATCCGCAAGACTGAGGTCAGACAGGCCCGCACGGCTGCGTACCATATTGAGATAATGCAGGGACGATGCGACGTCGCCTTTCATCAGATTCGCTTCCGCAAGTCCGAGGACAGCGCCTGCGTATCGGAAAATCTTGTAATTGTTCGCGTCGCGGGTGCTTCTCATGTCCGGACACCAGAATTTGTTGCCCAGCCATGGAGTGCTGGACTGGTTCATCCTGGACCATGTGCCGTCGGCATTCTTGGAACCGAAGAACATGACCTGCTTTTCTCCGGTCCTTCCGGCATCGTCCGGGTCATAGCCCAGCCATCTCCAAGCAAGGTTTCCGGACCCTCCGCGGGCGGTCTTGGACCCATTCGAATACTCCCCGGACCTGAGGTCATCAGAAAGATACGGGAGCAGATTCTGGCAGAGGAACGGCGTAGGACGCACTGACGTGTAGGTCATCGCATGGGAACCAAGTTCCGGAATGCCGATTCCATAGTAGATGTCGGAGATGATATCTTCCTGCGCAAACTCGTCACTGACAATGTTTTGAGCACGCAAAGGAGTGGTCCAGCTCGCCAGCGTACCGACAATTTGGAGACCGTTGGCCTCATAGATGTTCGGGACTTCCCATATAGATTCGCGGCTGTATTTCACGCTGAAAGGCACGTCGGAGAGAGGATACTGCGAGAGGTCGCCATAAATGGTTTCCAGCTGCCCGAAGAATTCCAATGCTCCGTCCCAATCCTTGTTCCACAGGCAGAGCCTGCCGCCGAGCATAAGGCCCAATGCACGGCCGACACGGTAATCGGTGCCGGAATCGTATGTCCTGCGTGCAGGCATGGCGGAAAGATTCTTTCGGAGTTCCTCAATGCAGAAATTACGGATTTCCGTGGCTGACATCCTCGGAAGCTTCACTATTTTCGTCCTGTTTTCTTCCGTGACACGTTCCGTATAGAAAGGCACGTCACCGAATGTGGAAGTCAGGATATACCAGTAGAATGAACGGAGGACTGCGGCTTCCGCATAGAGAGGAGCGGCCTCGTTTTCATTGATATAGCCCTCAGAAACTGCCCTGTCCGTGTAAAATATCATACTGTTAGTACGGGACACGCCCTGATAGCCGCGCTGCCAGACAAGGGATGCGGCACCCGGACGGGCCGGGGCGATATCACAGACCGCATCTATCTGATTGTCAATGTTCAGATACATCAGGTCGGTAGCGCATTCGCACATTTCCCAGAAGCCCATATTGGTATAGATAAGCTTCAGCGGAGAATAGCAGGCATTGAGTCCTGTCTTGATCTGTTCCACACTGCGGTAATATTTGTCACCTTCAGTGTAGGACGTAATCTTTTCCTTCAGCGAACATGACATTGCGCCGAAGATCAGCAAAGCTATTGCAATTGTCTTTTTCATATTCTAGAAGTTCATCTGAAGATTAATCACGAATGTTCTCGGGCGAGGAAATGCGCCATCATCGATACGACGTGTCACGGAACTGGTGGAGACATCAGGATCGAATCCGTTATAGCGCTTCCAAAGAAGCAGGTTCTCGCCGCTCGCGCCCACGACGATGCTCTTGCACCAGTTCTTGGCAATGTTGAAGCGGTAGCTCAATGACACCTCTTTCAATCTCACATAAGACGCATCATATATCATGCGGTCACTGGCATTGTAATCCTCTTTGCCGGCACGAGGGATATCGGAGTCCGGATTCAGTTCCGGGTCCCACGAATTAAGCATGAAGCGGTACTTGTTGTATGCCCTGGAGCCGCTTCCCGCAAGGATTTCACTGATATTGTATATCTTTCCCCCGAGTGACCAGGTGGCAAAAATCTTCAATGAAAGATTGCCGATGGTGAAATTGTTCTGGAAGCCTCCATAGAGGACCGGATCAGAATTGCCCTGGTATACGAGGTCGTTCTGGTCGAGCAGGCCGTCATTGTTCTGGTCCACGAAACGGCTGATTCCCAGCTGGGAAGAACCGGAACTGACGTATGTCTTGGTGATTTTGTTCCTTTCAATCTCATCCTTGCTGTGCCATACGCCGGCATATTGATATCCCCAGAGGGAATTCAAAGGATATCCGGCACGGTAGCCGTATAGAGGCTGCGTGGTATTGCGGAAATTCACATAGGTCGGCACGAGACGGTCCTCTCCGGCATCGATCACACGCTGGTCATTGTGCGAAACGGTAAGCATCGTGCTCCAGGAGAATTGTTTCGAGACGATGTTGCGGGTCGTGAGAGTGGCTTCAATGCCTCTGTTACGGGTGCTTCCCATATTGGTGAAATAGGTGTCATATCCCGTGGACTGGTTAGTCTTCATCGCCAGAAGAAGGTCGGAAGTATTTGATTGATAAGCATCTACTTCGAGATTCACCCTTTCTCCGAAGGCTACGAAATTGAGACCGACATTGTATGAGTCCGTCGTTTCCCATGTAAGGTTACCGTTGCTCAGACGGGTGTCGTAGTATGCAATCGGGCGGTAATCCCCCAGCATCCATACTCCCTTGTCGGAGGTCAGGGTCGATTGGGACATATATGTTCCGATGGCATCATTGCCGCTCCGGCCGATACTTGCACGGAGCGAAAGGTCGTCCAGCCAGGACACCCCTGCCAGGAATTTTTCCCTGCTGATGTTCCATCTGACGGCTGCGGCCGGGAACACTCCCCACTTGCGGTTCTCGGCGAAGTTCGAAGCCCCATCGGCACGCATTGTCAATGTCAGGTAATATTTCTTCAGGTAGTCGTAGTTCACTCTGGCGAGAAAAGACATCGAAGTCTTTATGTTCTCGTAGCTTCGGTTCGTGGTACAACGCTCATCCAGAAGGCCGCCGAGGTTCTTGTAGGTAACATTGTCATCCATATAGCCTTCGCCATTGAACCAATTGTAATTCAGGTTCATACGTTCTGCAGTAAAGCCTGCGAGCAGGTTCAGGGTGTGACGGCGGGCAAATGTGCGGTCGTACGTAAATGTATTCTCGCTGAGGAGGACTTGACGGTCCTGTCGTATCGCCGTCGCCGTTCCTCCGGTAAGGTTACGCTGTGCCACCGGAAGGGTTGAAGGCGCGTAACGCAATGATTGATAAGCATCTGTAGTAAACGAGAACTTGCTTACGAACGAAGCGAAACGGCTGAATATGAGACGTACCCAAGGCAGGAGGTTCAGATTCGTCTGCTTGACATCATAGCTGATCTGCTTGGCGCTGATATATGGATTGTTGAACGGTGCTCCGCCTGAAGCGTATTCCGAACCGAAAGTATTCCATGTATCATTGATGCCGAGCAGCGGGCTGAGATATATGGCCGCCGTACTGCTGGTTCCGGTTATGGAGGCGCTGGACTTGTCCGTATGGCGCTCTGCATAATACAGACGGGCTCCGGCACGCATCCATTTGAGAGGCTGGGTCTCCACGCTCACCCTTCCGCTGATACGCTTGAATCCGGATCCGATTACGACACCTTTCTCGTCATGATATCCGAAAGACGCTGATGCCCTGGTAACATTGGTACCGCCTTGTGCCGAGAATGAATAATCCTGATACACACCGGTTTGCGATAGTGCATCAATCCAGTCCGTACCTTTTCCCTTGCCGAGGACCTCATCCTGCGGAAAATAGAAATTACGGGACGGATCTTCTTTTCCGCCGATGTATTCGGAAATGTAGTGCGTCATGTTGCAGTACTGCGCAAATTCCGACGCATCCATCAAATCGAGCGATCCGGCTATCTTGGATATACCGGCAGCCGCCTTGAAATTGGCCGTGAAGTTGCGGGATGTCTCTCGCTCCGTCGTGATGAGGATAACGCCATTGGCACCTCGGGAACCGTACAGAGAAGTGGATGACACGTCTTTCAGGACGGAAATGCTCTTGATGTCGGCCGGATTTATCTCATTGAGGTCAGAAACCGCGTCGATTACGCCATCCACCACAATCAGCGGCGCATTGCCCGCACTGATGGACCTGGCTCCACGGATCTGGATGGACGCTTCCGCACCGGGCTCTCCCGTCGATGACATCATGTCCATACCCGCCACGCGTCCCTGCAGGGCCGAACTGACCGATGCTGCAGGAATATCGTTCAATGATTTCATGTCCACTACGGAAACAGCGCCCGTAAGGTCGGACTTCTTGGCGGTTCCGTAGGCGATGACCACCACGTCGTCCAGCTTTGCGGCATCGGATTTCATGACCACGTCGATCTTCACCCTTCCGTTCACCTGTTCGAGTTTGGATTCGAAGCCGAGGCAACTGAATTCCAGGAAGCCGTTCTTTGACACGGTGATTTCATATTTTCCGTCAGTATCGGTCGCCGTTCCCTTGGTTTTCGACTGTTTGTCAAGCACATATACACCCGGCATAGGATTGCCCTCGCTATCCTTCACCGTTCCGCTGACCTTGATGCTCTGCGCAAATGACATTGCGGCAGAGAGGAACAGCAGGAGAGTAAATATGAGTATTCTTTTCATATATGCGTACGTTTATAAATCTATTTGATTGTCGGTTTGTTTCCTGTAGCATAGATTTCGCCCGAGCATTTGTCCACAGCTTCCGCAGGCAATGCCGCCGTAGATTTGCAGTTCGAGAGCACAGGGACAGGCGTGACTTTCAGGATATGGGCGACTATACCGCCGACCGCTCCGATTTTCGCATTGACAGGTGCCAATGTGTTTTTCGTCATTCCGAATGAACCGGCATTGGTACAATCCGTTATTTCCGTAAATGCGGTTCCGCCGAGTATTCCGCCGGCGAGCGCACATGGTTTCGATATTCCTCCGGCAAGAACGGCTCCGGTATTGGTACATCCTGAAATCTTGGCAGGGTCTTCCTTAAGGCCGACGACGATTCCGGCAATGCCGCCCACATATAATTGTCTCGCGCCTGACATGGCAGCGGATGCGCCACTGGCAATGTTGCTGCAGGCATCGACTGTGCCGGAATTGGTGCAGCCCGTGATTTCCGTATAAAAACCGGCAGTTGGCGTAGGACTGACGAACATTACGTCGGCATTTCCGGACAACGGAGCTATACGTCCTACAATTCCTCCCACGGCATAGGCTCCCTGCGCTCCTGATTTCTGCAACTCATTCTCCCACAATGTAATCTTGCCTTCATTGGAACAATTCTTCAGCTTCACGAAAACGTCCTTGGTTCCGCCGTATGCTGATGCCAATATTCCTCCTACGGCACATTTATGGAGGCCGGAAGCGGCAACGGCATTTTTCAGAATTGTGATGTTGCCGGTATTCTTGCAATCCTCGAAGGTGCCGAGCTTGCTTTCCGCATCAGGTCTGAACGCAAGGCCACCGCCGATCAACTCATGATTCCCGGTGAAAGGCAGGTTGATTTCGAAATCCGCGCTGTTCGTGCAAGATTTCATAGCGCCGGCATTGGCTTCCACAAGACCGCAGAAATGGAAATTCGCGTCCACCGTCACGGTGAGTTTCGACTTGCTTTCGCAGTTTTCAATGGTTCCAAGATTGGTTCCGGCAAGGACTGCACATGAATTATCCCCGGGTTCATTGCGCAATCCGTCCAGTTTAAGGTTTTTGATGACAGCGCCTTCGGCAACATTCTTAAACAATGGTTTATGGATTGCATTGCGGGTAATCGTGTAACCACCGCCATTGAACACACCATTCCAGGATTCAATCTGCGTGAGATCTCCGGCATTGACGATATTCGAGGCAACATTGACCTCGCCCGTCTCAGGATCCACCCAGTCGGAATAATCGCCGGCATTGACGGCATCGGCGAAAGTATTCCAGGATTCCGGGTCGGTGATGATCAGCGCTCCGGCAGGCACGAAAGTCTGCTTTCCCCAATCGACGACCACGCCTGAAGGAATGCGGATATTTTCCCTTATTTCAATGACCATCTGACGGTTGTAGCTGTCGGTGAGCGTGATGTTGAATCCGTCCGGATATTCGCCGGCAGGGACACAAAAATTCAGTTCCGCTGATTCTGAACTGCCAGATGCAAAGCCAGCGTCAGGCACAGAAATTTCGATTTTATTGTTGCCCTCAATGGCGGAAAGTGCGCCAGTCGCAAGGTTCAGCCCGAATTTGCCGGAAATCGGAGCCGACAGACTGTTCAGGACAATGCCGGCAATCTTATTCTTTCCGAAATCCATGGCAATGCGTACCACGCCACAGAGGTTTTTCAGTTCAAATTCCTTGTCGGAAGATTGTCCATATAGGACGGCGGCACCGTTGCTGAATGAGCCAGGTGTCCATTTCTGGATGGTCTGGAGCGATATCTCAGCTTTTTCAGAATCCATGGCATCACATATCCAGCTCGGATAAACGACTCCGTATGGAGCATTGACGCCATCGACATTGAATGTCGCCTTTACGGTCCTGGCTCCGATTTCATGGAGAGGTTCAGAACGTTTTCCATTTACGGCAATTCGGTCGCCCTCACACCAATATACAGGATAGGCATCCCCGTTCAACTCTCCTAGAACAGTCTTGGATGCGATTCCGGAGCTCAGGGACAGGCTGACATTCTCCTCCGGAACGGGCTCGGGTTCTGTCCCGCCGGATGTTTCCGTCTTCCCGCAATTCGTAGATACCAGCGGCAAAGCTACGATTGCGAGTAATGTCAAAAGTTTCGTTTTCATTTTTATTCGTTGATTATCAGTCTTTTAATATTCAATCTTTTTCTTTGTCCGGAGGTCCGGCAACAGATGCCGCGCTTCCGCGGATTTGTTCGGCATAAGCAGTAGGTGTCTTTCCGAACATCTCACGGAAGCATTTCGCAAAATATGAGACGTTGGAAAATCCGACTGTGTAGCAGATTTCAGAAATATTGTTCCCTTGCGGGTCCCGAAGCATTTCCGCAGCCACGGCAAGCCGCAGATTTCGGACATAGTTGTTAGGTGAAGTTTCCAGCAGACGCCTTATCCGCCTGACCAGAGTGGATGGGCTGACCGCCATCTTATCAGCTATTATCTCATTGGACAGCAATGGATTGGAAAGGTTTTCCCTGACAATGCCGTCGAACTCTGACAGGAAAGTCTGATCTTTCTTCGGAAGTCCTACGATCTGGGATACGGTATTGATCTTTTCCCGGAAGACTTCCTCTTCCCTGGTCCGACGGTATTCCTCTTCCAGTTGACGGTGTTTGCGTTCCGCTTTTTTGTGCATTACCACGAATACCGCTGCATAGATCATCAGTATGAACAACAGAAACAGCGTGATGCCCAAAGTCGATGCCCAGAAAGGCGGTTTCACAACGATTACCAACGGATAATGCGCTTCGTGCCATTCTGAAGATGATGCTGAAGACCTGATTTCCAGAGTATATGTTCCGGCCGGCACGTTATACCATGAGGCATTGCGAGAAACCGAAATATCCCTCCATACCTTGTCATAGCCATTAAGCCGACATTGAATCCAAAAAGAAGATTCCGACAGCATGTCTGGAGAAGAAAAATCGAAGATGAAAGAACTCTGGTTGTTACGGAGCTTGATCTTATCCACAAGGTCAATGTTTTCATCGCCGTCCACGATCTGATTCCCTGCACGCATTCCGGTAATCACGATCCTCGGATAATCGCCGGAGCGCATTTTGGTCGGAGAGAAACAGATGAATCCATTGTCAGAACCGGCGCAGAGTTTTCCGGAAGTAAGACGTAATTTGCTGTTGGTCAACTTGGTATCCAACAGGCCTTCGACCTCTGTATACAGTCTCATGCCGGAATTTTCAGGGTCGAATTGTATCAATCCCTTGTCGGTGGACAGCCACAACGAACCGCTTCTGTCTTCGGAACAACAGAAAAACACATTCGACGGCATTGACGGGAATCCTGACTGGTCATAAGTCGTGAATTTGGCGGTTCCGGTATCATATAAGGAAAAGCCATGGCTGAATCCGACTGCCCAGACACGACCTTTCTTGTCGATATGTACGGAAGTGATTTTATTGCTCGGCAGCCCTGAGCCGTCGTCTTGGTTAAAATGAAGCATTTCACCGTCTGATGGATTCCAGCGATATAGACCTGAAGCAAATGTTGAAAGCCACATATTGCCTTCGGCATCTTCGGCTATCGAGGTAACGAACACGCCGTCAATGGATTTCACGTCCTCAAAACAATCTTTTTCTCTATTGTATCTGGAGAGTCCAAGTGTCGTACCTGCATAAATATCGCCTTTCTTCGTCTTGTAAACCAGATAAACTTTCTGGTCCTTACGTCCGCTGTCCCGCATTATACCGCCATAAGGTTTCAATGCAAGTGTCTTGATATCAAGTTTATAAACTCCGTTCAATGAACCGAACCAGAGAGAATTGCCATCAATACAAGGAGAGCAGACGGTCCTCGGTATTCCAGGTATCTTTACACGTTCAACCGTCGCATTTACAGGATTCCACAGCAGAAATCCGGCCTGCTCGGTAGACACCCAAACCTTGGTCGGCGATTCTTCGCAGAAACCGCTGACAATGCACCCTTCCAGAGATGTACCGGAAGCAGTGTAGTATTTCTCGAAATTCGTCTGCGCGATTCCGGACCAGTTCACGCCGCTGTCTTTCGTGCCGAGCCATACCCCCTCATTATTATCTACAAATGAGCAAGTGACGTAACTGCTTGACAATGAAAAACGGTCGTCGGGATTATATTCAATGTGCCTTGAGCCGGTTCCATGCAAATCGTATCTCCATACGCCGGCAGATGTGGAAAGCCAGATCCATCTTTCTCTCTCGAAGAAAGCATCCAGAAGCGTCACACCGGCAGGAAGATGGAACAGACTGCGGATGGAACCGGATATGGGGTCTATTTCACTGATTCCCTTGACCGTGCTTGCCACATAAATCTGCCCGTCGGCTCCTTCGAAAATGCCTTCGACATCATCGGAATCGAACCATCCGCCGTCCTTGAAAGGTTCCAGGTCATTGGCATTGTCAAATCCTGAAGCAGAGTGATAAAGCGGCGAATGATAGCGCGAGAGCCATATTCCGCTGTTCTTGGAACAGAGAATCCTGCGGAAGCCGGAAATTCCCAAGGTTTCGTAACCGATATGGTGCAAATGGGAATATTTCGTGTTGTAGCAGAACAAGCCCTGCCCCTTTACAATCATCCAGATATGACCGTTCTTGTCGGTGGTTATGCTCCGGATCTCGCCCCGTATGGATTCGCCGTCGTCAGCCTTCAGGAGAATAGGTTCGAACTTGTCACGGATATAGTTGTAGCGGCAGACACCGTTGTCGGTTCCTACCCAGATATTGCCGTCCCTGTCCTCTACCAGACAGCGGACATAGTCTGTTTCAAGTCCCAGTTTATCAGTGAAGAAGACATCGAATTTCATGCCGTCATAGCGGTTCAGTCCATGACTGGTCCCGACCCAGACAAATCCACGGGAATCCTGCATGATGCTGCTTACGCCATCGAATGACAGCCCGCTGTCGGCGGTCGTCAAATGCGTAAACTTATATTGGCTCACAACAGCCTGCGCCGTGCCGTGTAGCCCGACCGCAAGCAGCAATGAAACTGCAATATTCCTTATTATATTTCGTTCTCTCATAACCGGGAAATGAGATTTTATTTAAAATCGAACACTTTGTTGGTGATACGTCCTCTTACGACATAGAGATATCCAGTATCGCCCTCATGATCCCTTCCACCTGAACCATATACCGCAAGAATTTCATCGCGGCCAAGCGGACAAAGCGAATTCCATTTCGCACAGGCCTTGGTCTGGTCTATTGCAAACGGTCTGGAAACTCCTCGCATCGTACTGAATTTATTCTTGACGAATTCTGATTTCGGGCATATCTGGACTTCCATCGCCGTATGTTTATATCGCTCGGCATGAGTGCTTTGCGGTGCACCGTCCGTCGTCTGATATGACATTACGAAATAATTGTCAGTCTGTATCAGATACGGGGCTCCGGAATAGATCTCAGTACTCTTGAGCGACTTCTGGAAAGGGTCGAACCTGTAAATGCTCGGTGCACCGACCTGACGGCTCCAATTATCTGCAACCGAGTTATATACAATCTGCGGAAAGAATTGATAGCCATCTCCATTCGCCTCGATTGCAACATAGATATTGCCGTTGTAAACAGTAGCCGTAGGCATCCCGTCGCGCATCCTGAATGTATAACACACCACCCGTTTTTCTCCCCAGGTGTCGCCCCCGTCTTTCGATTCGATGACGGAAATGTTCTGATAGGTAATCTTATCGCTCGCATAAGGAGTTTCATCTGCAAAATAAATCTGTACAGTGCCGTCAGGAAGTTCCAGCACGAAAGGCTCATAGCATCCGGAAACATTGTTCGAGGAGTAGAGTCTCTTCAGGCTGCTCCAGGTAGCGCCATTGTCATCGGATGTGCTGATGGAGATATGGAAAGGATAGACAGTCTTGTCTTTATTGGCGACCTTGGTATCTTTGACTCTTTCATTCACAGCATAAATTATACGTCCAGGATGGTGGGGATTGCCGGCACTGAGCTGTGCAAATTCCGGATTGTCCATCCTGTGTGACAGACTGTCTTTCTTATAGGCCGGAACGACAATCTTCGCCCCGGTCCATGTGGCGCCGTCATCATTGCTGAAACGGGCATAGCCATGCCAAGTATTTGAGTAGCATATCATTAATCTGCCGTCATTCAGACGGTGCGCACGACCGTAAGCACTGCACCAACCAGAAACAAGGACAGGTTTCTCCCAAGTGATGCCGAGAATGTTGCCATCTACTTCCTCAATGTCCGAAGTTGTATTTTCAAGCGCGGTGAATGTCAATTCTGGTGCGTTGGTGATCACGCCGGCTTTAAGCTCCACTTGCGTGCTTGTAGTCGCCTTCAGGAATGTTCCTCTGTCATCGGAAAACATTATGCTGAAGCCTTCCCTGAAAATCTGTGGCGGAATGGCAATGCAGAAGTCGTAAAGAGAGGTTTCGTTTCCTGCAGGTTTCAAAGTTATCGTCTTCACGCCGTCTCCGGAGACATTGCCAAGAACAGGATTGCCGGCATTGACATTGAATGAAAATTGTCCTGCAACGGATTCGGAGGCATTGCCCCTGAATACGGCTTTGGTCGCCTGGCGGTCGCAGCTGGAAGGGCAATTCACTTTGATTCGGAGGTACGCGCATAATTGGCGGAAGCGCAGACCGGTTGATACGCTTTGCGCGGCCATTATTGCGGTAGCTGGATCAAAGTTTCCGGCTGCGGGCATTTGCTCCGATTTTATTGTGATCAGGTCAGAATTCAGTGCATCAGCCGGATATATGGCGGTATAAGGAGGGGGCAATGTTTTCCCCATCGTGAAGGTGGCAGTTTTCGAGCCGGCGGCCTCAGCAGTGAGCGGTTTTGACACGACGCCATTGACGATTATGCAGTCGCCTTCCGACCAGATGACCGGATATTTCCCGCCTGTCTTTTCTCCAAGAGCAGTCTTGGTCGAAGTTCCATCAGAAACAGCAGTGAAGACGGTTTCGGTTTCCAGCTCGGGCGCGGATTCCGTGCATGCCGCCAGTGCCAGCATTGCTGCGGAAATCATCAGGTATGTGGTTATTCTGCGTGTCATTTTATAGTTCGTCTAGGGGTCCGAAGTTAGGTTCGTCAGCGGGCTCGGAGATTAATTCACTTCATTATAATCTTACCTTTCCTTATGTATATATTACCACTTAATTGAGTGATTGCCAATATATTGTCATCACCAAGATCACAGAGTGAGTTCCAAAGGCCATTGTCCCGTGTCTGGTCGATTTCAAATGGACGTATACGCTCCCGCATTGTAAGGAATTCATGGCCGGTCATTTCATCAATGCGACATATCGCCATTTCCATCACGGCGTTCTTCGTGGTCGGTTCCAATGCCCCTTCAGATGACTGGTAGCAGAGCACGAAATAATTGTCAGTGTGAATGATATAAGGGGCGCCCGCATAAATGAATGCACTTTCCATAGAGGTCTTGAAAGGGTCGAACCGGTTCAATGACGATCCATATACAGGTGTTTTCCAATTGTCTGATATCCTGGTACATACAATCTGCGGATGGAATTTGACATTCTGTCCGTTGGCTTCGATTGCCACGTAAATCCAATCGCCATGAATCATTGCCACAGGCATGCCGTCACGGTATTTTTCATTGTAGCAGACAATCCTGGCAGGTCCCCAGGTATCACCGCCGTCTTTGGATTCGATGACGGAAATGTTCTGATATGTCAATCTCCTTTCATAATAAGGCGTCTCATCAGCGAAATAAATCTGCACGGTGCCGTCCGGAAGTTCGAGGACGCATGGTTCGTAACAACCGCGGAGGACATCCCTGTCCCAAATCTTGGATTTGTAGACATCACGGATGCCGCTCCACGTCTTGCACATGTCATCAGATGTGGAAATCGCTATTGTATAAGGCGTTTGTGAACTTTTATTGTCAGAAGGCCTGATGTTCGCAGCATAGATGATTCTTCCCGGACGGTAAGGATTCTTGTCACTGAGCTGCGCAAATTCCGTATTGGAAACATTGACCTGAACCGGGGCGATATAGCTGTTGTAGGCCATGGCAGTCTGCGCCTCCGACCATGTGCTGCAACCGTCTTTGCTGATCTTGAAGCAGCCGCTTCCTCCACGGGAATAGACAGCCATATAGCTTCCGTCATTAAGTCGGTGCACGCGCGCATACCCGCCCGGTGCTAGCAGCTTGGCATCTTCCCATTCTACCATGATTTCGCCATGAGATGTCTTTCTGGGAGCAGGTGTACAACCTGGCTCGACAGCAGAAACGCCCAAAAGTCCGGCCAATGAAAACAAAAGGACCAAAAATCCAAATAATCGGTTACTCATCTTAGCTTTTCGTTAAAAACCATACGCAAAGATATGTAAACGATATTTTTTGCATGAAAATTTTTGACACAAAATATGCAAATTTTGAATCAATTTGCGATAACCTTTCTATTGCCTTAGAAGTTCAGCCCCATTCCGACAACCAATGACCTTGGAAGCGACGGACCATAGATATATCCGGAGTCACGTAACTCCCCTTGGTCAAAATCTTTCTGATAGGCATTGAAAATATTCTTGACTCCGGCGTGGAGATTCAGGCGACATATTTTCATTATGTTGAATTCGTAACTGATTTTGCAGCTCATGTCCCAGAATGACGGGGTGTTGACGGCGACATCGACATCAGTTCCGCTTCCTTTAAGGTGTTGGGCAAGCATTGGTCCCGTATAGGTCCCGGACAAATCAATGTCGAAATTCTTGAATGGAGAATAGCACGCCACCATGTAGCCGTAGACGTTCGGGGAACGGAAAAGGTCACGGACCGGAGCGACCGCCTCGTCATCACTCCACGCCTGGGCCTCGTCATAACGGCTTCGCTGCACGGTCAGACCGGCCTGCAGGCTGAACGCCGTCGATATTGCCAGCTTTCCTTCCAACGTGCAGCCATAAACCTTGGCTCCGGATCCGTTGTAACGCTCCATGATGTTGCTGTTTCCATCGTCGGCCTTGTCACCCGTCGGCCTGAGGGAGTATGTATCTTTCAAGATAGTGTAGAATCCTTCCGCCATAAGGTTGATGGAAACATTGTTGAATGTATGATACCAGTCCGCTGATGCACTGAACGAGTGGGACTTCTCTTCCCTGAGATTGTCGGCGAGCTTGATACGTATGCGTTTTCCGCCGGCAACAGCGATATGCAGGTCTTCGTCAAATGCCTGCGGTGCACGGAATCCTTTGGCATAAATGGCGCGGAAACTCAGGTCACGGAACGGACTGTAGCGGATATTGACCCTAGGGGAGAAAATCGGTCTTCGGATAAGGTCGTGTTTGTCAATGCGGACACCCCCAAGAAGCCCCCAATATTCGTTTTTCCACTCGTTCTGGAAGTAAGAGCCGATGATATTTATCTTCTGAGCCGTTTTATAACCATATCCGAGCGATTTATCTTTCATGTCATCGAAGTTGTATTCCAGACCGGCTGTAAGTTGGGACGGCATGAACAGCAGGCGATTGAACTTGTACGAATACTGTACTCCTCCGACTGCAGTCAAGTCCGTGGTCCTTCCGTATGCCTTCGGGTCCATCCCGGAGCCATAGTAGCTGTTCCTGCTGATATGCTGGGCGGAAACATATGCATTCCAAATATGTTTGCCATCTTGGCTCTGGCCTTCATAACTGAGTGAACCGCTGTTGTTTATGTGTTCGGCCTGTTCAGCTATCAATGCTTCGTGTGCAGGTCGGTCCAGCTGGTCTCCACCGCGTCGGAACTCTTTGACACCATGATATTCGAACTTCAATTTCGAGAAAGGATTCAGTCTCAGGTGTCCCCGTGTACCGATAGTTATCGTATTAAGTGCAGGTATCTCCGTAAACCCGTCGCCATCAGCATCATAGCCATCCCTTGAGCGTCTCTGCCCGAATACGGACAGTCCGCCTCTGCCATCGTCTGTGACCATTGACGCATTGACGCTGGTGTTGTTGTCAAGAGCTCCGCTCATACCTATAGACGTGAGTTCATGGCTGATTCCTGCGCCGGATCTCATTGCCTCTTTGGTGATTATGTTGATTGTTCCTCCGATTGCGGACGCGCCGAACAAGGCTGATCCGCCTCCGCGCACCACTTCCACACGGTCAATCATTGACGCAGGTATCTGCTCCAGTCCGTATACGCCTGCCAATGCCGAGAATATTGGTCTGGAGTCAATGAGAATTTGCGAGTAATGCCCGTCAAGCCCGTTGATTCTCGCCTGAGTGAACCCGCAGTTCTGGCAGTCGTTTTCAATTCGGACTCCCGGCTGGAACGTGAGACCTTCCGCCAATGTCGGTGAGGAAGTGCTGGCAAAAATACGGCTGTCAATGACATTGACCAATGCCGGGGCCATCTTCCTCGACGTGCGGTTTCTGGTGGCGCTCACCACCACTCCGTCCAAAGAGAGTGATTCCGGCTCAAGGCTGAAATTCACTTCATAGGTTTTTCCTGCTTCAATATCCATTGAGACTGCAGAGTCTTTGTATCCTACGAAAGAGGCTATTATATCGTGCTTGCCAAGAGGCAGGTTTCTGAGGGCATAGTGTCCGGATGATGAAGTCTGGATGCCGATTTGAGTGCCGCCAACCATCACCATCACATAAGGGAGATGCTCCCCTGTCTTGGAGTCGATAATGTGACCGGATATGCTGGCATCCGACAGTTTGTTCTGAGCATGTGCCAGTACGCTGAAACACATGGCGATTGCAGCCACTGCCAGCGTGGCCGAAAATTGTATTTTTTTCATTTATGAGTGTCGTTATTTTAGCTCAAGTAACACAAGTTTCGCAAGTCGTCAAGCTTGCTGAATTTTAGTAATAACTTGGTAATCTTTGAGCGAATTTGAGGGTTGTCTCTCGTTCGAAAGACATCAATATTTACTGCATGACCTGAAAACTGGTATGCATGAATAAGGAAAGGTATGGATTTATAACGATACCGGCGGAGCCCTCAGTCCGAGGACATGATGAAATAAAGACCGGATGACTTCAGGAAGTTCCGGTATCAGCAGTACCGAGAAATCCCGACTTTCTGCAGGAACGATTTCAGCCTGTCCGCTGTCCAGATAAACATTGGCAGATATGACTTGCAGAAGCTGGAGGTCAGAGTCGCTGTGACTGTGCGGTTTGCCACTCCAGGGATGAGAATGCACGATACGTCCCTCAGGACCCTCATGAACGTGGGTAAAGAGGTTTGTTGATGCAAAAAAGAATGCAAACAACACAAGCGCCAACGCGCTCTTGATTTTGAGGTGACGTGTCATTTCACCGGCAAAGATAATACACTATCCGCAAACTGGAAAATCCCGAGCCCCAGATATTTGTATCGGGGATTTCTCCCGCCGTGCGTGATAAAACGTTTTCCACGCACGTCATGCCCAAAAATGCGGCTGACGTGCGTGAATCGCCCGGTTTTACGCACGGGAGATTCATAGATTTTGAAAAGGAGAATTTTTCTATCTAATGCTTTTCGCAATATGCTTCCACTTTCTCCAAAGTATCCGCATCTACAAACTCGTGGACATCAAGGTCTCCGGAAGCCACGTAGCGGGCCAGGTGACCTTCGATCGTAATGGGATTAAGTCCATTATTCTTCTGTATTTCCTTGGTTATAAAGCCAATACAAATAATAAGAACAACATATTACAGTTTCTTTGTCATATATTTGCATCGTGGATAATTAGAGCAGCCATAAAACTTTCCATATTTACCTTTCCTTTGTGTCAATACCCCGCCGCACCTTGGACAATAGCCATTTGCAACAGCTCTGTTGCGTCGAAGCGCATTTCGCTTAACATTTGCTATATGACGTCTTTTTACAACTCTCTTCTCTGTATTATTAGCAAGCAGTATTGAATGAATTTGCCGGACTTCCTCTTCAGAGACAACTTCATTCCGAGTTCGTCTAATAACTCGGGGGATCTGGTGATAGTATATTACAGAAGTTTCGGTTTTGACGCGAAGAGTCGCACGGCGTGAGAACGCTATGATGGATATAAACGGCAAATTTTCATATCCTTGAAGAAGTGATTTCAAAGCCCGTATATGACCTTGATTCTGGCATATTGGATTGAACAGTTTATATTTGCGTCCATAAATATTTTGAGTCCAATACTCACTATTCTCGCCGCCGAATATCCAACCTTTGTAAAACTTTGTTTCCACCACGAATATACCATATATTGAGACGATTACATGATCGATCTGTGTACTGTGTCCATTCTTTGTTAGAAGCAAATCATTGATTACTCTATATCGGTCTTCAGGAAGTCTTTTCAGAAAAAGCGTGACATAGATTTCTCCGATTTTGCCTTTAATTTTGGGGTGATGGCATATGAAACCAAGGAGTAAGAGAAAGGCTATAATAATCATAACAGGATATCAGTTCATTGAGAAAGATGTATTATCGTTTAACACCCGTTATTTTTTGATTGCTTCGAAATGGGTATAATACTCCGTTCTGTCCTAATTTTCCAGTAGAAACCGCGGTCATTGTCAGGACATTGCCTGATAATGTGGCAGGTCCAAATGATGTAGTCATGTACCCTGCCGAATCTGACGATCTTATCGATTCAAAATAAATGCAGTAATTAGCAATTTCTCCTACACAATTGAAGAAGCCTTTTGCCTGCACTTGCTCATCCGATATTTTCGAGATGATCAGCGTTCCAGTATCTGTCAATGTCCCTGAATCATTTCCCCAAACGACTTGTTCAATAACACTGACGGCATACGTACCAACAAATCTATCCGCACAATTGTCCGTAGACGTATTCTCATCTTTAGAACAAGATGAAAGCGAAAGTGCTCCAATTGCAATTAGAAGACTTAATGTTTTATTGGAAGAGATCATAGAAGGTACATTTATAGGTGCGAACTAAAATCAATTAGCGTAGTTTCAAATATTTGAGGTGACGTGTCGCTACATTGGCAAAGATAATATTATTTCGCAAACTAGAAAAACCAACGCCTCGTGATATTCGCATTAATGGTTCCTCACGCCGTGCGAGATAAAACGTTTTCCACGCACGTCATGCCCCAAAATGATGCTGACGTGCGTGAATCGCCCGGTTTTACGCACGTCGCCACGCAGAAAATCATTGGCCTTAAACTGAAAGCGGGAACAATGAGTCGGCCTCGTATTGGGTGATTCCGAGCAGTCGACGAATCTGTCCATTCGAGGCGTGATAGTCATAGTGGAGTTTATTCGCTGCATCGACGAGTTGCGATTTGGTCAGTTCTTGTACATTCGCAACCCCATAGGATGTTCGCAATAGCTTTGCCAGTTGTGCAAACAATTCCGAGTCTGTCAAGAACTCTCCGTCATCAAGTTCACATGCAAGTTCGCTATATGCTTCCACGTTTTTGGTCAACATGGAGAAATATTGGTGGGCGTCACGGAACATCGACATTCCCAACTGTATGGAACAATATGAAGAAGGCGCTATCATCCCGTCCGTGACTTGCATCCGTTCAATATTACCTGGTACTCGCCCGTGGAACAATTTCCGTAAGTCAATATCCTTCAAATCTTTGACATTTTGAAATCCATATTGCTGCGTATTGAAATAATAGGCACCTGTTCCCCATGGATATGAGTAAGGTGTATGATCCGGATTAGCGACATAGCCATTTCTGTTGACATAGACGATAGTGTTTCTCAATGTCTTCAAATCATTGATTGCCTTGAGTCGCAACTGAAAACAATCAAATGGTTTCATATAGTGATTTTGACTGAGATAGCGTACAAGTCGTCGCCTGAAAGCCATGAAAAACTCTTTTATCTTCTCTTCTTCCCCGGCCAGGACAATATGAATATGGTTGTTCATTATCTCAAATGCGACAATGACAAGTTCCTGGAACTCAGTGCTGCATCTGGCCATAAGATTCATTGAATAACGGAAATCACTGTCATCCTGGAAAATGACGGGTGTTTCTTTCCCTGGAGTGTAGAGATGCCACCAATTATCGCAGTTATACGAAAACGTGGCTTCGCATTTTGCCTCAGCATCGCGAAAAGAATGTTTTTTCATAATGTTTGTTTTGTGACACGCAGATTATCCGGAATCTCACGCGTCGATTAATACTATATTGGTACGCCAATTTAGCAAATGTTTCCGATAAAACTATTGAGGGCAGCTTATTTTATTCAATTTTCTGTGAATTTGTAAACTCTCGTGCGCGTTAAAACGTTTTCCACGCACGTCATGCCCCAAAATGCTGCTGACGTGCGTGAATTGCCCGGTTTTACGCACGTCGCAGAGATGATTGCCATCTTTGTTTGCCGATTGACACAAATACATTAACTTTGTTAGGCGTGAAGTGTTTAGATCCGCGAAGTGTTTAGATCAAAGGCAGTTGTAATGGAAAGTGGAAATTTCGAGTTGAATGTTGCCAGATTCATTGTAGAGAAGACGGACATGAGTCTGTTTCTTACCGGCAAAGCGGGGACGGGCAAGACCACGTTCCTGCGAGAGGTCGTGCGAAACACGAAAAAGAAATGCATCGTGCTGGCTCCTACGGGAATTGCTGCTGTCAATGCGGGGGCAATGACCATCCACTCCTTCTTTCAGTTCGGACTCGGGCCATTCGTGCAGGGAGTCATTGAACCGAAATCTGATTTTCGGATCAACAAGTCGAAATTGGAACTGATCCGTAACCTTCAGCTGCTGATAATCGATGAAGTGTCGATGGTCCGCGCGGATTTGATGGACCACATTGACGTGGAACTCCGGCGGATCCGCAGGAACAGCAAGCCATTCGGCGGGGTGCAACTTCTCCTGATCGGTGACCTGCAGCAGCTTCCCCCTATCGCTCACGGCAGTGAAGATGATCTGCTGAGACAATATTACAAGACATTGTATTTCTTCAGCAGCGCTGCACTTAAAAGCATGAAATACAGCTGCATTGAACTGAAAAACGTATATCGCCAGACGGACAGGCATTTCATAGACATCCTGAACCGTGCCAGAGAATGCACATTGACATATCAGGATATTGCCGATCTGAACGACCGGTTCATTCCGGGATTTTCACCGAAACCGGAAGAGGGATACATCAGGCTGATGACGCATAACCGCCAGGTAGACAATATCAATGAAACGGAATTGGCAAAGCTTGACAGCCACGCATATACGTTCGAGGCTGCCGTAACGGGAACATTTCCGGAAGAGTCCTTTCCGACGGCAAACAGCCTGACATTGAAAAAAGGTGCCCAGGTAATGTTCATCAAGAATGACCCTGAACGGCGTTTTATCAACGGTACGCTGGGAGAAGTCAGAAGCATTGACAAGAACAGCATTGCCGTAAGGCTGGCAGAGTCGGGGAAGACGATTGATGTGGAGCCGATGGAATGGCAGAATATCCGCTACCAGTTCGACGAGGAGAGCAAGGAGATATCATCCAAACAGATAGGCCGTTTCAAGCAGTATCCGCTGAAGGCAGCATGGGCGATAACAATACACAAGAGTCAGGGACTTACATTCGACAAGGCCATAGTCGATGTGCACGCTGCATTTTCACCTGGCCAGGCTTACGTGGCGCTGAGCCGTTGCCGCACATTGGAGGGACTGGTCCTGAGTGCCCCGATTTGCGCTTCGGTTTTCAGAAAGGACAATGCCGTGGATGCGTTTCTCAGCTACATTTACTGCCCGGTGGAAGAGCTCGCGTTTTCTTCCGGCTATGAGTATTTCGAGTATGAGAAAAAGCCTGAGCCAGAAGAGGTTGCGCCGACGGCTGAGGTCAATGCCGATAAACGGGAAGTGCCTGCGGAAATCCCTGACACGGCTCTCGCGCGGGAACTGAAGTCGTGGCGGTTCGAGCGCGCAAAGGAAATCGGCAAGCCCGCCTTTGTTGTCTTTTCCAATGCCGTCTTGGCCGGGATTGCGCATCTGCGTCCCACAACATTGACCGAACTCATGGAGGTGCCGGGGATAGGCCCTTCCAAGCTCAATGCTTATGGCGAGGAGATTGTCAGCATTGTCCAGAGCCATATGGAAGATGATGACCTCGGGCGTGGCGATGACGGTCAGGAAATCAGTCCGGCAGATGATTCCCATGCGCCCAAAAAGGAGAAAAAAGAGGAAATCCGCGACGAGTCCGGCAAGAAACTGAATACTTTTGAATATTCGTATTGGCTTTATAACCAAGGCAATACAGTGGAGCAGATTGCTGAAAAGCGTGGCCTTAATCCCATTACGATCGAAGGTCACCTGGCACGCTACGTGGCTTCCGGGGACCTTGATGTCCACGAGTTTGTAGATGCGGATACCTTGGAGAAAGTGGAAGCATATTGCGAAAAACATCCGGAAGAAAAAGCATTGAAACCGATTTTCGAGCATTTCGACGCGAAGATTTCCTACGGTGTCCTCCGCATGGCCATCGCAGCCATCCGAAAAGAATAATTCCCATTTTAGATATCCGTGAATCGCCCATGCGCTTAGATATCCGTTAATCTCCCGTGCGTAAAACCGGGCGATTCACGCACGTCAGCAGCATTTTCGGGCATGACGTGCGTGGAAAACGTTTTAATACGCACGTCAGCAGCAAGTCAAGTGGTCTTGTGCGTGGAAAACGTTTTATCTCGCACGGGAGGAGGAATTGGGGCGGTGAAAGATTACCGGGGATAGAGAGACAGTGTAACAAGACTGACCGGAAAAGAGAGATAGCCTGAAAAGAATCCTGAAGATAATGAAGGTTATTTTTTGAATGTTACTTAACTTTGAGGAAAAGATGATAATTTACGATGTATTACGTCAGCAAAAGATTTGAAGTGTCGGGAGCGCATTATGTGACGACGGACCGACGGACCAAGTGCGAGGAACTCCACGGACATAATTGGATAGTGATAGTGCATTGCAAGTCAATGACTTTGAACGAAGATGGAATGGTCACTGACTTCACTGTGATCAAGCAGAACATCATGTCACGCATTGACCATAAGAACCTCAATGAAGTGCTGCCGTTCAGCCCGACGGCGGAGAATATAGCCAAATGGATATGCGACGAGACCGAAAATTGCTACAAGGTCGAGATTTGGGAATCCGAGAACAACAAGGCTGTCTACGAAATATAGAAATATTATAGTTTCGCAAATGCGAAACACCGCTTATAGAGCCCGCGGGGGCGATGGTAAGTCCCTTCCCCGAGGGGAGGGATTTAGGGTGAGGGTAACGAACTAATTGCGCGCGGGCAATACTTGCACTAGGCAAGGAACTGAAACAGGGTTAGGCCCTTTGAGCGGCAAGAAGGCAAAATAAAGGTTGGTCGCAAGTCCCTTCCACGAGACCCAGGATTTAGGGTGAGGGTAACGTAATAAAAGTGCGTTGGCCTTAAATCCTTCGAACGAGTGACAACCCTCAAATTCGCACTGACGTTCAGCAAGTTTGACTACTTGCGAAACTTGAGTAGAAATAAACGACGAGATAATCTAAAATAAAAAAAGGCGGGAAAGTAAGCCGGTTTCTGTGTTGATCTGCCATTTATCTGCGCAACCTACCCCCTGACATCGGGCGGGCAGCCCTCATCTGTCAGTATATTTGGTCTTGCAGGCTCTGGTACCGTACCCGAATGGCATCGCTGACATCCGTCGTGAGCTCTTACCTCGCGTTTTCACCCTCGCCTGCTCCAGTAGATTCTGGGGCAGGCAGTTGTTTTCTGTTACGGCTACATAAGATTACTCCCATCTGCGCTTTCCGCAGCAGAGTGCCCTTTCCTGTCCGGACTTTCCTCACCGGCAAAAGAGCCGGCGCGGCAGAAAATCCCGCCTTAAAAATCTTACAAATTTAAAACAAACCCTTCGGAAAACAAAAGCGATTTACAAACATATTCGAAAATATTGAAATTGCGACCAAAAAACGTCCTCTTTCGTTTTCGAAGTGAAAACAATTTACTACCTTTGTGTTTTGAAACGAAACCCAAGTATCACAGGCGCGAAACACTGCCCTAGAGCCCGGGAGGGCGTCCAGCAAGCATGATGACTTGCGAAACTTGAAACGAAAGCAAAACGAGTAAACACATTGACATTTATATGGCCGGAATCAACAACAACGAATTTGATGTCATCATAATCGGAGGAGGCATCACCGGAGCCGGAACCGCAAGAGACTGCTCATTGAGAGGACTGAAAGTTCTGCTCATTGAACGGAACGACATTGCGGACGGAGCTACCGGACGAAATCATGGACTGCTGCACAGCGGCGCACGTTACGCCGTAACTGACCAGGAATCAGCATCCGAGTGCATCCAGGAGAATATGATCCTGAAGAAAATCGCCAACCACTGCGTTGACGACACATCCGGGTTCTTCATCACATTACCGGAAGACGACCTCGCATATCAGGCAAAATTCGTGGAATCATGTACGAAAGCCGGCATCAAGGCAGAAGTGATAGACCCTAAGGAAGCTATCCGCATGGAGCCTTCGGTAAATCCTGACATCATCGGTGCCGTACGTGTACCTGACGGCTCGGTAGACCCTTTCAGGCTCTGTTCCTCAAATATAGTGGACGCCAAGTTACACGGTGCCAAAGTATTGGTATACACCGAAGTGACAGGCTTCATAAGAAACCAGGAGAAAATCACGGGCGTAAAAGTCATTGACCACAAGACGGGAGAAACGGCGGAATACCACGCGCCGATCACCGTCAACGCCGGCGGTATCTGGGGACACCATATTGCAGAACTGGCAGGTGCGAAAATCAGCATGTTCCCGGCCAAGGGGGCGCTCCTCATATTCGCTCACAGGGTAAACAGCATCGTGCTCAACCGATGCAGAAAACCGGCCAATGCTGATATCCTCGTTCCGGGCGACACGGTCTGCGTAATCGGAACCACCTCTACCAGAGTACCTTACGAAGAGTGCGACAACATGCACGTAACACCGGACGAAGTCAAGCTCCTGATACAGGAAGGTGAAAAACTGGCGCCATGCCTGAATACCACACGAATTCTCCGCGCTTATGCAGGTGTCCGTCCGTTGGTAGCGGCAGAAGGAGACACCAGCGGAAGAAACATCAGCCGAGGCATCGTACTTTTCGACCATGAAAAACGTGACGGCATCAAGGGATTCATCACGATTACCGGTGGTAAACTGATGACTTACAGACTGATGGCTGAAATGGCTACCGACCTTGTCTGCGAAAAATTAAACGTTGACAAGAAATGCGAGACCCGCACTACTCCGCTGCCGGGTTCCGGTGAAGGCAATGTTCAGGAAGTGTCACAGAAGATATGGACCAAACCGTCTACCGTCCAGAAAGCTACGGCGGGACGTGCAGGAAGCATGGCAGCGAAAATCCAATTCGAAACCAGAAAAGAGCAGAGCCTCGTATGCGAATGTGAGGAAGTGCCGGAAAGCGAAGTACAGAATGCCATTGACAATCTCGATGTCCACAATCTGGTAGACCTCCGCAGACGCACACGCGTAGGCATGGGAACATGCCAGGGCGAACTCTGCGCATGCCGCGCGGCTGGACTTCTCAGCAAAGCACACGGCTGCACTGAACGCGCAAAGACAGATTTGGCGAAATTCATGAACGAAAGATGGAAAGGAATGTATCCGGTAGCCTGGGGCGAAACATTGCGCGAGGCAGAATTCACAGCATGGGTATATTCCGAATGCCTGGGAATAGGTAGCGAAACGGATACGAACACCAATCCTGACAAACCTGTATTCGAATAAAAATTAAGACATTATGAGATTTGATACTATAATAATAGGTGGCGGTCTTGCCGGACTCGTATGCGGTCTGAGATTACAGGAAGCAGGACAGAAATGCGCCATCGTTTCCGCAGGACAGAATGCCATGCACTTCTTCTCCGGAGGCTTCGGACTTCTGGCCAAACTCCCCGACGGCACCGATGTGGACGCTCCACTGGCAGCAATACCGTCACTTGACGCAACACATCCTTATGCGAAAATCGGCGCAGAAAACATTGAAAAATACGCAGAAGAGACGAAAAGATTGTTCTGCACGCTCGGAATCAATGTAGAAGGAACAGCCGAACAGAACAGATACGTCATCTCGGCTTCAGGCGCATTGAAACCGGCATGGCTGACAATCGACGACATCGCATCCGTCAGCGCGAAAGACGAGAAAATCGCTGACAACGCATTGATAGTCAACATTGACGGCTTCCTCGACTTCAACACCTCATTCATCGCCGAATCCTTCGAAAAACGCGGCACCGCATGCAAAATCACCGCTGTGACGACCGATGAAATCCGCAACCTCAGGCGCAACCCGAGCGAGATGAGAGCGTCCAATATCGCAAGAATCATGGACAATGCCGCTGCGCGTACCACTCTTGTCAATGCCGTTAAAGCGGAACTGGCGAAAGGGAAATTCGACGCAGTCGTACTTCCGGCTGTCTTCGGTCTCAAGAATCATGAAATCGTCCAGGCAGTACGCGAAGAGCTCGGAATCAAGACATTGTTCATAGGCACATTGCCACCATCTGTCCCGGGCATACGCTCACAAATGCAGATGAAACGGGCTTTCGAAGCGAAAGGCGGCACATTCCTGATGGGAGACGAAGCCGTGGCTTCAGAAATCAAAGACGGAAAAGTCACAGCCATCAAGACATCCAATCTCGGAGACATAGAACTGACTGCCGACAATTATGTTCTCGCGTCCGGAAGCTATTTCGGACATGGCATAATCGCTGAAATAGACAAAGTTACGGAACCGGTATTCGGAGCCGACGTAATCTTCGACAACGACAGAGGCAACTGGTACGACAAGAATTTCTTCGGCAAGCAGAACTTTATCGGTTTCGGCGTAGCCACGGATGACAAGTTCAATGTCATCAAAAACGGCGAATCCATAAGGAATCTCTATGCGGCAGGCTCCGTTCTCGGAGGATTCAATCCACTCCACGAAGGATGCGGCGCAGGCGTTGCAATAATGACAGCATTCTATATATCTGATTCAATACTAGGCAAATAGAACATCATGACAAGCACAAGTGAAAATAATTTCGAGCAGTGCATCAAATGCACGATATGTACGGTATATTGCCCGGTAGTTCCCGTCAATCCTGAATATCCGGGACCTAAACAGGCAGGCCCTGACGGAGAAAGACTCAGATTGAAGAACAGATATTTCTTCGACGAATCATTGAAATATTGCCTGAACTGCAAGCGTTGTGACGTGGCATGCCCGTCAGGCGTGAAGATTTCGGACATCATCCAGGAGGCCAGAATCCAATTCAGCACCAAGAAGCCGAAACTTCGCGACAGGATGCTCGCAAGCACCGATTTCATGGGAACCATGGCAAGTCCGTTCGCACCGATTGTCAATGCGACATTGCCTCTGAAGCCTGTGAAGGCTGTTTTGGACGGGGTTCTCGGAATAGACCACCGGAGAACATTCCCGAAATATTCAGGAACAAAATTCGAAAGCTGGTTCAAGAAGAATGCGGCTGCAAAACAGGCAGCATTCAAGAATCAGATTGCTTATTTCCATGGCTGCTATGTGAATTACAACTATCCGCAACTGGGAAAGGATTTCGTCAATGTCATGAATGCTCTCGGATATGGCGTAAACCTGCTTGACAAGGAAAAATGCTGCGGTGTCGCAATGATTGCCAACGGTCTTGCCGACGGCGCCAGGAAACACGCAAAGCACAATGTTGCAGTCCTGCAGAAAGCGGTCGACAAGAACATGAAAATTCTCACGACTTCATCGACATGCGTATTGACAATGAGGGACGAATATCCTGATTTGCTGAAAGTTGACAATAGCGGAGTACGGGACAGTCTCGCTCTGGCTACCAAATTCATCTATAGCCTGATCGATTCAGGCAAGGTAAAACTTGCGTTCAAGAAAGACTACAAAGCCAGAATCGCATACCACACACCTTGTCATCTTGAAAGACTCGGATGGGGCGTTTTCTCGACCGCATTGATAAAAATGATACCTGGAGTGGAATTCACGCTTCTCGACAGCAACTGCTGCGGAATTTCAGGAACCTACGGATTCAAGAAAGAGAACTATGACGCTTCACAGGCAATCGGAAAGCCGCTTTTCGACCAGATCAGCAATGTAGCACCGGATTTCGTAGCATGTGACTGCGAGACGTGCAAATGGCAGATAGAGATGTCCACCGGATTCACCGTAAAGAATCCAATCAGCATCCTTGCAGAAGCCCTCGACATGGAAGCTACTGCTGCGCTCAATCACTAAACGACCGCTGGCATCGCAGGGCAATAGAGCCCGTATGGGCGAGGGTAAGTCCCTTCCCCGAGGGGAGGGATTTAGGGTGAGGGTAACGTGAATGAATGCGCGCGGGGGGCTACAGACTTCGAAATAGTGACCACACGCAAATGTGTGGAACATGCACTCAACTCTTAAACGACCGCCGGCATCGCCGCGCAGATAGCATCAGATATCAATTGATGCCCCTGCTCATTCGGATGCATGCCGTCATCGCAGAAAAGACTGGAGAAATCACGGCGTGAGAGGAAACAAGTCGTAATGTCGATCAATCTCACGCCCTCCTGTGCTGCAATGCGATACAGCTCCAAGTTATACATCTCATGCCAATTTCCAATCGTATTCACACTGCCTCCAAGCCATTGAAGCACATTGTTTTTCTTTTCTGCACAGAAACCTGAACAGATATAGGAATAAAACTTCATGGAATCGATAGGCGGAAGGGAAAGCATGACCGGAATGCAACCATATTCCCTGACCTTGTCAATCAATGTTTCATAGGTAGAACGGAACATCTCAAGCGTGGTCTGCGGGGCATGGTCCTCATCCGGCCTCTCCGCAACGGCATTCCAATCATGATTGCAATCGTTGCCTCCAAACTCAAGGAAGGCATAACGGGAATCTTCAATCTGCTTCACATGTCTTGAAACATCCCTCACTCCGCCAGTAACGGTATTTCCGAAACGTCCATAATTCTCGATGGAAACCCCCATACGTTTGGCGCAAAGAGACGCGAAGCCCGCATCTGAAATCACATAACGGTTCCTGCCAAGATCTTCTATATTTTTACCGGTAATGATTCCCTTCATGACGGAATCACCGAATGAAATTATACCATTTTTTCTCATAACACAATTGTTATTTAAACACAACCCAATAATAAGGCTTCAATTTCCGAAGCTGCGTTGCAAAAGTAGGCAAGCACATGAACTCAGGGAAATAAAGGTGATAACGACACATGATTTGTGACTAAAGGCGCGTTTTAGTGACAAAAATTTGTATACAGTGACGAAAAAAGACTATTTTTGCATTCGTCACAACATTTAGAGATGAACGATATTAACGAAATATTCAGAAAATTCTGGCCGCAGACGGTGCACATCATCGCTGTACCGGCATTTTTCTTCAGTTTCATGATGATATACATGCCGTTCGGGGCGTCAGAATATCTGGGGTCAATGAAGCTGGGATATCCGTTCCAGCTCGCCATGCTATCCTGCATAATAGCGGCAAGTGAAGGACTGACAAGGAGCATCCTCTACATTTTCCGAAAGAAGATCAACCGTACGGGATACTTGTTCTGGTGCCTGATGGACATGGCATTCGCATCACTTCTCATGGGCCTGTACATCTGCCTGATGAAAAGAGCCTCAATCCCCTATTTCAATGCCGTTGCCTGGGCATTCGGGACAATGACATTGACAGCAGTCTACCCATACGTGGTAATTTATCTGGCACTACTGGCCCATCTCAGAAAAAAACAGCTGGAACAAGCAGAAGAAGGTCCGGACGACAGAATCAGGTTCTACGATTCCAGAAAAATGCTGAAACTAGTGGTAAACGTATCATCCATCTATTATATAAGCGCAGATGAAAACTACGTAAACATACATTACAGCGAAGACGGAAAGACGAAGAAATACGTGCTGAGGGCATCCATGAAGAGCATTGAATCCCTATGTGCCAAGAATTCACTGGTTCGCTGCCACAGGTCATATTTCGTGAACCCTTCTCACATAAAAATGCTGAGGAAAGACGAAAACGGACTGGTATTTGCAGACATCGACACTCCGGAAACGACAAGCGTACCGGTGACGAAAAGATATTATGCCAATGTCACCAACTTGCTGTAAAAGAGAAATATACAATCAATAACATCATGGTCAAGCATATCATTTTATGGACTCTGAAGGACAGCCTGTCCGAGGAAGAGAAAATCCAAATCAAGAAATCCATCAAGGAAGGTCTGGAATCATTGAAGGGAGTAGTTCCGGGATTGATAGACATCAAGGTCCAGATTGACGGACGCCTGGCATCTTCAAATGCCGACCTCATGTTGGACTGCACATTGGAATCAGAAGAAGCGCTCAAAGGCTATGCTGTCCACCCGGCACATGTCGCCATTGCAAACAGCAGAGTACGTCCTTTTACCGCGATAAGGTCCTGTCTGGACTACACTATCTGATTCTGGCCAAGATTCTTTTCCGCAATCCGGAAGAAAGAGAAACCGGATAATCCGCGTCGGAACGATCCAGCCATTTCAAGGCCAGCTCATTGTCCCCCATCATATAACATCCGAGGGCAATATTATACTCAGCACACGAACGCCGCATAAGATTATTGGTATCGACCAATGTCATCCATGCTTTGACAGCATCATGCCATCTGAAATTATATGCGGCTTCCGATGCTGTATCCCAAGCTTCAGGAGAATCGAAATAAATCACCGTATATTGCTCGGACTTCCATGTCGGCATGAAAATCTTGGATGACAATGTACCTGCCTGCTCAGCCTGCAATGCAAGTTTAGGCCAAAGCATTTCTGCCACGTCCGCCCTGGAAGTATAAACGTCAGCAGCAAGTGAGCCGCTCAGGTTCCTGCTTCCTCGCCAAGTATATACCGTATCGACCTTTCCCATTGAATCATAGGCATATAAAGTCAATGTCAAAGGCACGGAGGCATTATAGTAAACGGCAGTATCGGCAGGAGAATACTCTTTTTCGGAAACAGAGACATTGCCGAAATCCGGCGCATCGAACAAGAAAACTACATCATCGCCCGTCGACATCACGATGTTCACCAGCGAATCAGCCGCCGCGTAATTGCCTGACGGATTTTTCTTCATCGAATACACATTGACCGCCTTCTCACCGGAGAAATACTCACGCTCCAATGCCGACGCAAAGCCGCTTACAAGATAAGAATTGAAAACCGAATCTTTCCCGGCATTGTTCTCAAGACAGACCACGGCAATGGACTTGCCGGTCAGGTCGATTCCTGCCTTTGAAGGGTACCTCATCTCCATATTCAGGCTGAACGCCTGCGGAGCGCATGAAGTCACAAAGCTTACTACCACGGCAGCAGCCAATGACAATGTCGTAGAAATAAACGGTTTCATAATCTATTCATTTTAAATACATTCACCCAAAAGATCGTAATCACCGGCCTGGATTATCCGGACATTCATAAACTGCCCGACCATTTTCTCCGGCTCGGATTTCATCTTTTCACGATCATAGCGGACGAGAATTTCTCCGTCCACTTCAGGACTTTCGAACTCGCTGCGGCATACGAATACACCGTCATTGTAATCATCAATGAGAACCTTGGTTTCCGTCCCGATACGGCTGTTGTTGAAAGCAAATGATATACCACTCTGGAGCTCCATCAGCTTTTTCAGACGAGATTTCTTCGTCCGTTCAGGTACATCGTTCTTGAAATTGAGGGCATCGAATGTCCCCTCCTCCTCAGAATAAGTGAATGCACCCAACCTCTCGAACTTCGCATCTTTCACGAAATCAAGCAGTTCCTTAAATTCTGCCTGTCCCTCGCCAGGATGTCCGACAATCATCGTGGTTCTCAATACGATTCCCGGAACCTTCTCCCTCATTTTACGGATCAATGCCCGTGTCCATGCTCCATCCACATGACGGTGCATCATGTCCAGCACCTTGTCAGCGACATGTTGCAGAGGGATATCCATATAACGGCATACCTTGGGATTGTTAGCCATCTGGTCCAGCACATCCTCCGGAAAATCAGCCGGATACGAGTAATGGATCCGAATCCACTCTATACCATCCACTTCCGAAAGTCTCTGGAGCAGTTCCCCCAATGCGCGCTTATGATAGAGGTCCAGGCCATAATATGTCGTATCCTGTGCAATCAGGACAAGTTCCTTGACTCCACCTGCGGCAAGACGCCTCGCCTCTTCCATCAAATCCTCGATAGGAACCGAGCGATGAGCCCCGCGGATGAACGGTATGGCACAATATGAACATCTCCTGTCACATCCCTCCGAAATCTTGAGATAGGCATAAGGGAGTTTCTTTCCCGAAAGGACGCGCTCATACCGGCGATCAGGATTCATCTTGGAACCAAGAGCATTGACCACGGGGGCAATGTCCCTGGCACCGAACCACCCGTCGACTTCCGGTATCAGGTCCGGCATTTCCGCACTATAACGCTGGGAAAGACAGCCGAAGACAAATATCTTCCCTATCTTTCCCTGCTTTTTACGTTCAACAGCTTCAAGTATCGCTTGTATGGATTCCTCCTTGGCATCGCCGATGAATCCGCATGTATTAAGCAGCAGATAATCAACATCTTGCTCGTTACCGGAAGGCAGAATGCAGAAATCATCCTTTACCTGGGCCAGAAGATGCTCGGTATCGACATCATTCTTGGAGCAGCCGAGAGTAATGACCTGTAATGTTTTCTGTTCAGGCATATTACTCGTTTACCTTATCTTCTTCTTTAGCCTCTTCAGTTGCTGTCTCACCCTCATTGCCCTCTTCAAAATCAAGAGATGCAAAATTCTTCAATTCATTGTACCAGTCCACGACTTTCTTCATGTGAGACACATAGAAGCGGTCACCGTCATAGTTAGGGATAGCCTTGAGGAACAATGCTTTAAGCTCGTCAGCAGAAGCCTTTGAGGTAGGCGCATCAGCCTCACCGAGAGCCTCGTGAAGTTTCTGGAACACCTCCTGAAGTTTCATTTCACCTTCGCTTGTATAGATGGAGATATCTGCAAGAGTAGTGATTCTGCTCTTCATGTCGAAACAAGTTCTACGCTTGTCGCTCAATGCTTCAACTATCGCTCCGTTACGAGCCTGAGCAATGTAATTGAACAGACCATGCTGGCCTGAAACTGAAAGAATTCTTGCGAGATCTGTTTTCATAATCTTATAAACTTTAATTAATTACTATGTTTCAATATTTCTCCGAACACCTTGTCCGCCTCTGCGGCAAGTTCGTCCGTCGTACCGTTATTGTATATCACATAATCAGCCTTGGACAAATCCAGATGCTGATTCTTAATTCTCTTCATAATCGCCGCAGCATCACAAGCATCTCTGTCACAAGCTCTTGCAATCCTGACATCTTCATCGGCATCGACCATCACCGACACATCATAAGACCCTGCAAAAATGGGCTTGTCCAATGCAATCGCGGATTCCATGCACACAAAAGGCCTGTTTCCGGCATAACCGCACCACGAGTTCCCGCCCGACACATGCTCACGCCAATCAATGAAATCCTTCAGCACTGCCGGATGCACAATACCCTCCAGCTTCTCAAGTTTGCTCCTGTCAGTGAACACCAATGCTGCCAATGCCTTACGGTCGAACTTGCCGTTCCCATCCCTCAGGCAAACCCCGAACTGGCTCTCGACTGCCTCACCCATTTCACTGTCGTACAATGCTTTGGCCCGGCTGTCGCTATCATATACAGGCACTCCCCTGCTCTCCAGATACCGGGACAATACGGATTTTCCGCTCCCGATTCCACCGGTAATGAGTATCGTCAATGCCTTTTTCATTTCACACTCTCCACGCAATCGAAAATCTGCGGTTCAACAGTATATCCGATGACACCGGAAGGTATCGAATCCAGACGAGGAAGGCACTGGCCCTCCAGAGATGAAATAAAGTCCTGGTAATCAACGGACAGCCTCACCTTTTCCGACGGATCATGACTGACAGGGAAAGCGCAGCGGAACCGCACCGTGGCTGTGGACGGATAGACTATAAGGTTATGCCCCTTAGGGACATTGTCAGTATAGACCGGCAGCGTCTTGCAGATTTCGACATAACGGGCCACAGGCATGCTGTACGTCACGGTCTCATCAGAAATACGTACGCCCTTGATCTTGTCCAGTCTGGCCTGCCCGTGAACGGACGCGGTCAAATCATTCAACCTGAGAGATTCCGTAAATACCTTGTCAATGCTTGCGAGGTGGAACGGCTCTCCATATATCGTGACAGAATCAGGTGAGATGCGGATATCGCCGGCATTGATATGCTGAGGTGCGAAACTCAGCGAATAGACCGGATGTACAGGCACTCTCTTGTGATTCTCGAAAGGGAACCTGAACATCAACGTGTCAGTGAGGATTGCCTCAATCTTGACACCGTTTCCAAGAATCTGCGTGGCATACCGGTTCAAGTCATCACCCGTAACATAATACAGTTCTTCACCTTTCGGGTGCATGTCCGTAGAATTGAACGATACGGTCACGGGGCCTCTCTTTTCAGAACCTGCCAGGTAAATAAGTCCGAATCCCCTGGCCCGGCAACGCGCCAGCACCACCGTGGAATTTGATGACATATCTGCATGACCGTTGATATCACAACGAGCTTGAACAGGGACACGGACAACTTCAGAATAATTCAATGAAAGATTGTGAATCAGCCATATACCATAAGCCAGCAAGAGAGAGACGACAAATAACTTCGCATCTCTCCCGCTGATATTCAATCTCTTGGATATTTTTCCGAACAAGTCACGCATAGCCCGGAATCAGTTTGACTGAAACTGCCAGACGGCAGCCTCTTACTGCTGCTGTGTTTCAGAGAAATCCTTCACAAGAGAATTTCTGTCAACTTTAAGCTTGGTGTCGCCATCAACCTTGATAAGCACGGTCCTGTCCTTGATTTCATCTACAGTACCATAGATGCCGCCGATCGTGACAACCTTGTCTCCCCTCTTCAGTGCGTTACGGAATTTCTCAAGTTCCTTCTGCTGCTTGCGCTGCGGACGGATCATGAAGAACCACATGACTACGAAGATAAGGATGAGCATCACCCACATTGACCAGCCGCCGCCCTGAGGTGCAGGCTGAGCCTGAAGAATAAATGTAAGAATATTCATTTCAATTCAATTTTATATACAAATATAACAATAAAGCGGCTGCCGTCAAATAGCACTGCCGTCAATTATACGAGTCCGGCTCCTTTCTTGACAATCTTGCCGTCCTCTACCATCTTGGATATCAACTTGTCCAGCAAGCCGTTGACAAAAGAACTGCTCTTCGGAAGACTATAGCATTTGGAAATTTCCACATACTCGTTCATGGTCACTTTCAGAGGAATCTCCGGAAAACTCTCAGCCTCGGCAAGTCCAAGCGCCACCAAGGCGATGTCTGAAGAATTCAATCTGTCTGACTCCCAGCCTTTTACCGACTCGGAAATCATCTTGAAATATCCCTCATAACCGGCGAAGGCGTTTTTCAGAAGCCTGGTCACAAACACCTTGTCGCTTTGCACGTCGGCAGCAGGATTTTTCTTCTTGAGCATATCACTCTGATACAGTTCCGGAAGGCGCCAGCCCTGGCCGGCAGCGAAATCTTCCATCGTACGGCAGCAGAATGTCAATGAATATGCAAGATCGTCGATCCAGTAAATCGACTTGTCCTCAAGTATTGCAGCAAGCTGCTCGTTATCGACAAATTCGTTTTCAAATATCTTTATGAAAAGCTTGCAGTCTTCTTTCAGAGAACGTGTCTCGGACGCCATGTAACGCTGGAAATACGGCTTCTCTTTCATAGAATCAAGCACAGACTTGATCAACATGTCGTATGGCTGCCATGAAAGCCCCTTGCGGGCAAGAAGCTTCTGAAAATCAGGATCATTGTCCAGAATAGGAGCCACCTGGTTCTCCACGAATTTCATATTCGGGTCGAGATCCTCTTCCGTCGGATTGAACTTGGTCTTCGCCATCTCGATGCGGTCGTGCGCTTCCTTGGTAAGCGGTGATATGATGGCAAGCATGAACAGATATAAATCACGTGTCGCCTCGCATGAACGGTCCAGTTCATACATAGCATCATCAAGTGTCATCTTTCCGGTCACAGCATATCCATACAGCACCTTGAAAGCCTTCATTCTCAAAATTCTTCTCCCTAACATACTCTGATTTTCTCAAAAATTTCTCAAAGATACTACCATTTTTCAGAATTATTCTTAAATTTGGTAAATAAATTAAATTTGTAGGGAGTTATGTACAACGACGATTATGATCGCTCCGGGGACGAGATTTATTCAAAACCCGTAAGAGCAGGTAAGAGAACCTATTTCTTCGATGTCAAATCGACTAAGGGGAACAATGACTTTTACCTTACAATCACAGAAAGCAAGAGAAAAATCGAGCAGGACGGACGTTACGTCTACGACAAACATAAGATTTTCCTTTATAAGGAGGATTTCGAGAAGTTTGCAGAAGGACTCGAAGATGCAGTCAAGTACATTAAGGCAAGACTTAATGGTTCACCTGAGGCTGCCGTCAAGGGAGAGCCCGCACCTGAGGATGTCGAGATATCTGCAGAGGACAAAGATATTTTCTAATCCCATTCTGCTTGAAAACCGACCGAACGGCTGACCGGAGATGACCGGCCAGCCGTTTTGTTTTATCGGTCAAAATCGTTACATTTGGAAAATATTATATAATATAGGAGAAAATGACCTCAATATTACTGAAAAATATCAATTGCAACGGAATCCTGTCCGATATCTACATTGAAGGCTCCAGGATCAAACGGATAATGCCGGTAGGCAGCGCCGGACATGAAGGAGAAAGCCGGATCGCATCAGGCGTAGAAGTCATGGACTGCGAGGGAAAGACTGCCATGCCGGGATTCATCAACATGCATACACATGCCGCAATGTCCCTCATGCGCGGAACGGAAGAGGACGTCGTATTTTCTGACTGGATTCAGAAAATCTGGGAAATGGAAAAGAGCATTGACGAAGAATTCGTATACTGGGGGACGAAAGTCGCCTGCCTGGAAATGATCAAGACCGGCACGACCACTTTCAATGACCAGTATTGGTACTCCCCTGCCGCCAGACGCGCTGCCGCCGAAATGGGCATCAGGCCCGTAGTTTCATACGTCGCGCTCGACCACAATGACCACGAAGCCTGCGAGCTGCAGAAAGAAAAAATCACACAGGCATACGAAAATTCATTGTCAATGAAGGACGGCGGGATGTTCGAGACGGCATTCCACGCAATCTATTCCACCAGCGAAGAATTGATGCTCTGGGTATCGGATTTCGCCAAAAAGCATAACCTCAAGCTCCATATACACTTGAGCGAAACCGAGAAGGAAGTCAATGACTGCAAGGAACTTCACGGAGGGCTGACCCCTGTGGAATATCTCGACAGGCTCGGCATCCTGAATTCCGACGTGATCGCCGCACATACATTGTGGCTGACGGATAATGACATTGAAATCCTCGGAAAGCGCAAGGTGAACTGCGTTCACAACATCAACTCCAACACCAAGCTTTCATCAGGTTATATGTTCAAGTACAATGAGTTACGCGATGCAGGAGCGAACGTATGCCTCGGAACGGACGGATGTGCATCTTCCAACAATCTGGATATGCTTGAGACCATGAAGACATCTGCATTGTTCCAGAAAGCCTGGAGAAACGACCCGAAGGCATTGCCTCTGCAGGAGCTCATTGAGCTGGCGACAGTCAACGGCGCGAAAGCATTGGGACTGGACACCGGCGAGCTGGAAGAGGGAAAAATCGCGGACATCATCATTGTCAATACGGAAAACTCGTTCTTCCTGTCACCGGGAAATTTCCTGTCGAATTTCATCTATTCGGCTCATAGCGACTGCATTGAATATATGATTGCGAACGGAAAATTCGTGATGAGAAACAGGAAAGTGAAAGACGAGGCGCAGATTATCGCAAATGCGCAGGAACAACTTATAAAAATCACTCACTAAAATTATATAAATATGGATCCAAGAGCAGAAAGAATTTTCAAGGCGGCTGACTTCGTGAAAAAGCGCCTTGACGGGAAAGTCCCTGTTGCAGGTATTGTATTGGGAAGCGGTCTCGGTAAACTTGCGGACAAGATAGAAAACCCTATTGTTATTCATTATAAGGACATTCCGGGCTTCCCTGTGTCGACCGCCATCGGACACAAGGGAAACTTCATCGCCGGTGAACTCGGAGGCAAGTTCGTAATTGCAATGCAGGGAAGGCTCCACTATTACGAGGGCTATCCGATGGAATTGGTAACATTGCCTATCCGCGTAATGAAAGTATTGGGTATCAGCTACTTGTTTGTTTCCAATGCGGCCGGGGGAATCAATTTCGATTTCCGTGTAGGCGACCTTATGATCATCAAGGACCACATCAACATGCTGCCTAATCCGCTGATCGGACCGAATCTGGACGATTTCGGACCGAGATTCCCGGACATGACCCACCCTTACGATGCGAAACTGATTGCCAAAGCCAAGGAAATCGCTGCTGCCGAGGGCATTGAGTTGCGTGAAGGTGTTTACATTTCAGGCACTGGCCCATCTTACGAGACCCCTGCTGAATGGCATTTCTTCAGGACAATCGGCGCCGACGCCGCAGGAATGAGCACGGTTCCGGAAGTAATCGTGGCAAGACATTCGGAAATTCCTGTATTCGGCATGTCGGTAATCACCAATGCAGCACAGAAAGAATTTGCCGCCGATTACAAGAATGACGGAGACGACGTGGTGAGAGCCGCTGATGCCGCTGCCGACAAGATGACATTGATATTCGCGAAAATCATTGAATCTCTTTAAATGGATTTCGGTTTCATAAGAGTAGCTGCCGCCGTGCCGAGAGTCAAGGTGGCGGACGTGGATGCTAATGTCGAAGAGATGTGTAAGCTCGTGGAACAGGCTGATAATGAAGATGTTTCCATTATCGCCTTTCCAGAGTTATCCGTGACAGGATACACATGCGGCGACCTTTTCGGTCAGGAGCTTCTGATACGGAAGGCAGAGGAAGGCATAAAAAAACTGAAGGCATTCTCCAGAGGGAAGAAAGTCACCATCGTAGCCGGTGTACCGGTGAGGGTCAATGCTTCCCTCTATAATTGCGCCGCAGTGATCAGCAATGGTTCGCTGCGCGGAATCGTGCCGAAGATTCATCTCCCGTCATATAACGAGTTCTACGAAACACGCTGGTTTTCAAGCGGTTCTGACTTTTTATACAAAGCCGACACCGCAATGGCACCGGTTTATGACGACGCGAAGAATTGCAGCACGCCGATGGCCGGCGCAGAAATAGAATACGCAGGTTTCAAGGTCAATGTCTACCCGAACATGCTTTTCCAGGTAGGAAAAAGCACTTTCGCCGTGGAAATATGCGAAGACTTGTGGACCCCGATACCACCTTCATCTCATCATGCGCTTGCGGGAGCCGACATCATCGTCAATCTTTCCGCCAGCAATGAAATCCTGATGAAACATCAGTATCGCAAATCCATCATCAGCCAGCTGACTTCCCGTACCATTTCCGCATACATTTACAGCTCATGCGGTTATGGAGAATCCACACAGGATCTGGTCTATGCCGGCTCCTCACTGATTTACGAAAACGGATTCCTGATGGCTGAGAACAAACGTTTCACATTGGGTTCCAGCATGATAACGGCTGACATCGATGTAGAAAAGCTGAAGACACTGAGACAGAAGACGACTACCTTCCATACGGTATCTCCGGATGGCACCACTGACGGCACCGATGCCAGAAGATATGTAAGGATGCCTGCCGGCAATGGTGCGTCTACGGACTTCGAAAAAGAACTCAGAAGAGAAATCGAAGCTCATCCTTTCGTGCCTGACGCTACGGCAGAACGTGACGAGCGATGCAGGGAAATAACTGATATTCAGGTAATGGGACTCGCCACTCGTCTGGCACATATCAATTCCAGGACTGCCATTATCGGTATTTCAGGAGGATTGGACAGCACATTGGCCCTGCTGGTTACCGTTCTTGCATTCGACAAGCTCGGCTGGGACAGGAAACGCATAATCGGCATAACCATGCCGGGCCTCGGAACCACGGTCAGAACGCATTCGAATGCGACCGACCTGATGGAGGCGCTTGGGGTCACGGATATGGAGATTCCTATCGGAAAAGCTGTGGCGCAGCACTTTGAGGATATCGGACATGACCCTGCCGTTCAGGATGTCACCTATGAAAACTCCCAGGCACGGGAAAGGACGCAGATACTTATGGATGTCGCAAACAAGGAAAACGGCATCGTCGTGGGTACAGGCGACCTGTCCGAATCGGCTCTGGGCTGGGCTACTTACAACGGCGACCACATGTCGATGTATTCCGTAAATGCCGGCATCCCCAAGACATTGGTGAAATATCTTGTCGGATGGGCTGCGGAGAATCATTTCGGCGAGAAGGAGGGACTGGGCGAAAGAACTGTGCATGAGATACTTATGGACATCATTGACACACCTATCAGTCCTGAATTGAAACCTGCTGACGAGAACGGCGACATTGCACAAAAAACGGAAGATCTCGTCGGCCCTTACGAGCTGCACGATTTCTTCCTTTACAATATCTTCCGTTTCGGTTTTGCTCCGTCGAAAGTCTATTTCCTTGCCCGGAAAGCATTCTCCGGTGTTTATGACGACAGCACCATACTGAAATGGCTCGATACTTTCGTAAGAAGATTTTTCTCCCAGCAGTTCAAGCGGTCTTGCTTGCCGGATTGTCCGAAAGTCGGCTCTGTGTCATTGTCCCCTAGGGGCGACTGGAGAATGCCTTCAGATGCATGGAGAACGATGTTTCTTAAAGACCTTGACGGGCTGCGTTAAGAATCACCTCTGAAAGAGTAGGATGCGGGTGCACAATTTTTCTGATATCATCCACGGTTCCCTTTTTGTTCATCAAAACGGTAATTTCCTGGATGATGTCAGAGGCGTGCGCTCCCATGATGTGGCAACCAAGAATCTGGCCCGGAATGAAGTCACTCCCCTCTTCTGCAACGATAATCTTGCAGTAGCCTTCCGGAGCATCCATTGCCAAAGCCTTTCCATTGGCGCGATACATTGATTTCAAGCACTTTACCTTAATACCTGTCTCTTTGCAGGTATCCTCGGTCATACCGACTGTAGCCACTTCAGGAGTCGTGAAGACAGCCGACGGAATGATGTCCAGGGCAATGCCGTCTTTCAGCGGACATTCAGGAACGATGCCGGAAGCCTCCGCGATCATGGTGTTCAATGCCCTCTCACCCTCTGCCGAAGCGACATGAGCCAGCATCATACCGCCACGAACATCGCCGACAGCGAAAATATGCGGCACGGAAGTCCTCATATTCGCGTCCGTTACAATGCCTTTAGGCGTGAACTCGACGCCCGCGTCAGCAAGGTTCAATGTATCTACGGCAGGACGACGTCCCACAGCCATCAAGACATTGTCCGCAAGGACTTTGCATTCCTTGTCCTTTTTAAGGAATGTAACCTGGAGACCTTCTTCAGTCTTCTCAATGGCCTGAACCTGAGCAGCAGTTTCAATATTGATTCCACGTTTGCCGAGTGCCTGTTTCAGTCTCTTGGCCATATCCGTATCGAAACGAGGAAGGACATCCTTGCAATACTCAAGCACGGTCACTTCGGAGCCGAAACTGCTGAATACTGAAGCAAACTCCAGTCCGATAACGCCGGCACCGATAACGCACAGACGCTGAGGCACATGGTCAATATTGAGAATCTCGCGGGATGTAATCACGCCCTCGAGATCCGTTCCAGGAATAGGAAGCATGGCAGAATGGGAACCTGTCGCAATGATTATATAATCAGAGCTGATTTCCGAAATGCTGCCATCCTCTGCCTGAACCGCTACAGTGTGGCTGTCCTTGAAAGAAGCCTTGCCATATACCAGGTGTATCAGCTTGTTCTTCAGCAAGAACTCGATACCGCCGCGAAGCTGGGAAACGACTTCGTCCTTGCGTGCCATGGCGCCGCCGATATCGAACTTGAAGTCACCCGTTTCAACACCGAACTTGCCGGCATTGCGCAGATCTTCAAGCACTTCAGCATTGCGGCATAGTGCCTTGGTAGGGATACAGCCTTCGTTCAGGCAAGTTCCGCCAACAGGACCGGCAGAAACTATATAAACCTCTATACCTTTGGCTGCGGCAGCCACGGCAGTCTCATAACCACCGGGCCCCGCGCCTATAATTGTCAATGTCATATAGCAACTTGTTTACGCATCACCATATTTGAGAATCGGCTGACGTGCAGCACGTGTCTCATCAGGACGGCTGATCGGAGTATTGTGAGGTGCACCCTTCAGATAATCAGGGTTCTCGGCAGCTTCAGCCGCGATCTTCCTCATCACTTCGATAAACGCATCGATGGTCTCCTTCGACTCAGTCTCCGTAGGCTCGATCATGATAGCCTGGTGAAAGAGCAGAGGGAAGTAGATTGTCGGAGCATGGAAGCCATAGTCCAGCAGACGTTTTGCAACATCCAATGTTGTGGCGCCTGAATGTTCCTCACCCGGACGTGCACCATCATTGACAAGACCGTCGAAGACAAATTCGTGCTTGCAGATTGAAGGAATCGGCAGCTTGTAGCAGTCTTTCAGACACTCTTTCACATAGTTGGCAGCCATTGTCGCGAATTTGCCGGCGAAACGGATGTGCTGTTTTCCGAGTGAAAGGATGTATGCATAGGCACGGAGAATTACTCCGAAGTTGCCCATGAATGCTGATACCTGACCTGCTGATTCTGCATTGTCGGCAGAAATCTCAAATTTGCCGTCAGCTTTCTTGACAACGTGAGGTACAGGGAGATAAGGCACGAGATGAGCTGCCACGCCGACAGGACCTGAACCGGGACCGCCGCCGCCATGAGGGGTAGAGAATGTCTTGTGCAGGTTCAAGTGCATGATATCGAATCCCATGTCGCCAGGACGTACCACACCGAGAAGCGGGTTCATGTTCGCTCCGTCATAATAGAGCAATCCGCCGCAGCCGTGTACGAGAGCGGCAATCTCGCCAATCTCTTTCTCGAACAATCCCAATGTGTTAGGGTTGGTCATCATGATACCGGCGATGTCATCTCCCAGAAGCGGTTTCAAGTCAGCCACGTCGATCAGACCTGAAGCATTGGACTTCACCACAACGACTTCCAGGCCGCAGACCGCAGCGCTGGCAGGATTGGTTCCATGAGCACTGTCAGGGACAATGACTTTCGTCCTCTTGGTGTCACCATGGAGAAGATGATACTGTCTCATAATCATGAGACCGGTCAATTCGCCATGTGCACCGGCACAAGGGTTGAATGTAAATCCGGCCATTCCGGTTATTGCGGACAGGGATTTCTCCATGTTGTAATAAACCTCGAGAGCACCTTGTACGGTAGATTCCGGCTGGAGAGGATGAAGTCCGAGGAAGCCCGGCATTGCTGCGATTTCCTCATTGATCTTAGGGTTGTACTTCATCGTACAGCTTCCGAGAGGATAGAATCCGGTATCAACGCCGAAGTTCATCTGCGAAAGATTGGTATAGTGTCTTACGACATCCACCTCACTTACCTCAGGAAGTCCGAGAGCGGACTTACGGGCCAATGCCTCAGGCATTTCCGCCGCTTTTCCGAATTCGTTTTCAGGAAGAGAATAGCCAGAACGTCCAGGTTTGGACAATTCGAATATAAGTTTATCGTAATATTTCATGACTAGATCCTCCCGACAACGTCTATTAATGAATCAACCTCGGCTTTCGTGCGTTTTTCAGTCACGCAGAAGCTGACATAACCCTCTTCCGTTTCAAGAGCGGAGAAAATCCCGGCATCCAGAAGAGCAGACTGAAGCTTCTCTACAGGTACGAGCGGCTTCAACACGAATTCCTTCAGGAACGGCTTGTCGAAAACTTTCTCGAATTTTCCCGTCTGAAGAAGCCTGTCATAGAGATAATGTGCACCTGCAGATGAAAGTTCATTCACCTTGCGCAAGCCCTCGGCTCCCATAAGTGACATGTATATAGTCACATACAATGCCATCAAGCTCTGGTTCGAGCAGATGTTGCTGGTAGCTTTCTCTCTTCTGATATGCTGTTCCCTTGCCTGAAGCGTAAGTACGAAGCAACGTCTTCCTTCTGCATCTTCGGTCTGTCCTACAATACGTCCCGGCATCTTGCGCACATAGTCATTGCGGCATGCCATGAAGCCTACGTACGGACCGCCGAAAGAAATAGGAATACCGAGCGTCTGGCCATCACCGACAGCCACGTCGAAGTTCCACTCCGCAGGAGTCTTGACTACTGCAAGAGCCGAAGGGTCGCAATATTCCACGACAATACCTTTCGTCTCATGAACGGCGTCAGCAAAGCCTGTGAAGTCTTCGACAATACCGAAACGGTTCACAGCCGGTACAATGATGCCGGCAACGTCGCCTGCCTGGAGTTCTTTCTTCAATGACTCCAGAGAGGTCTGGCCGTTTTCAACTGCAATGTAACCGAGCTGCACACCATTATACTTGGCGTATGTTTCCACTGTCTTGCGGACATTAGGAAGCAATGTCTCTGAAAGGAGGACCCTGTTCTTGCGTTTCGTGCACGCAACCGCCATTTTCATGGCTTCAGCAGCGGCAGTAGGGCCGTCATACATGGAAGCATTGGAAACGTCCATTCCTGTCAGGGAGCATATCATGCTCTGATATTCAAATATATAGCGGAGTGTTCCCTGTGAAATCTCAGCCTGGTAAGGGGTGTAGGCTGTAAGGAATTCTGAACGTGAACAGATATAAGGAACTACGGATGGAGTGTAATGGTCATACGCACCGGCACCCGCGAAAACCTTGAGCTGTACATTTTTCTTGTCCAGCGACAAGAAGAAATCTCTCACCTGCTGCTCGGACATGGCATCAGGCAAGTCATATTCCTCTTTATATATGAACTTTTCCGGAACATCCGCATAGAGGTCATCCAGGGAGGAGACCCCTATACGGTCCAGCATAGCCCTTATATCATCCTCGGTATGAGGAAAATATGAAAAAGTGGACATGATTGGAAATATTAGTTTGACTTACTGTTATTTCGCAGTCATTGCCTGATAAGCAGCTGCGTCCATAAGGCCTTCAAGTTCAGCAGGATCGCTAATTTTAACCTTGATGATCCAGTTCTCATAAGGATCCTGGTTGATAAGTTCAGGAGCGTCCTCAAGAGCCTCATTGTTCTCGATGACAGTTCCGCTTACAGGGCATACAAGGTCGCTGGAAGCCTTCACGCTTTCAAGAGCGCCGAATTCCTCGTCTTTGGAAACCTCGTCATCAGCCTCAGGCATATCAACATATGTGATATCCCCCATTTCACTCTGTGCGAAATCTGTTACACCGATAACAGCTACATCACCTTCAACTTTTACCCATTCGTGTGTCTCGCTATAAAGGAGACCTTCAATTACCTTGCTCATAATTATTTAAGTTTAATTTGTTTATTACTTCTTATAGTTTGTCTGATAAAATCTCTTCTTGACTACGATGCCAGGGAACACCTTCTTGCGGATGCGGATGAACACCTGGGTTCCTAGCTTGCTGTATGCGGTCTGCACCATAGCGAAGCAGATGCTCTTGTCCAGAGAGATGGAATGATAACCTGTAGTCACCACGCCGATCTGTGTCCCGTCCCCGGTTTCTACCGGATAAGTAGCCCTAGGAATGGCCTTGTCCTCGATTTCGATACCGACAAGCTTGCGCTCCGTACCCTCTGCCTTCTGGCGTACAAGGACATCCTTTCCGATAAACTCTTCCTTGTCAAGCTTGCAGAACATGCCGAGACCTGCCTCGACAGGAGTAATGGTATCTGAAAGTTCATCACCGTAGAGAGGAAGTCCTGCCTCGAAACGCAATGTATCCCTACATCCGAGTCCGCATGGCACTACGCCTGCATCGAGAAGGATCTTCCAGATTTCCTGTGTGCCTTCAATGGATGTATAAATTTCGAATCCGTCTTCTCCGGTATATCCGGTACGGCTCACTATCATACGGCTGCCTTTCCATTCTGCTTCATAATAAGTGTAGAATTCGAGTCCGGCAGCTTTGGCAAAACCAAGAACTTCCGTGATAACCTTTTCAGCTTCAGGTCCCTGCAATGCAATCTGGCCCCATGTGTCAGATTCATTGACAACCTTCACGTCGAATCCTGCTGTCTGCGCCATAATCCACTCATAGTCCTTGTCAATGTTTGCGGCATTGACCACGAGAAGGAAATGATCAGGCTCGAACTCCCTGTAAACGAGAAGATCGTCCACAACTCCTCCATCAGGATGGAGCATCATTCCATAAAGAACCTTGCCTGGCCCGAAGCCGCGGATCTCATTGGTGAAGATGTGATTTACGAATTTTTCCGCATCCGGACCACTTACGAATATTTCTCCCATGTGAGAAACATCGAACATTCCGACCTTGTGGCGGACAGCATTATGCTCATCAGTAATGGATGTGTACTGGATAGGCATCATGAATCCAGCAAAAGGGCTCATTTTGGCACCTAATGCCACATGACTGTCATACAGACAGGTTTTTTTGAGATTTTCCTCCATAGCTTTGTGTTATTGTTATTCATTTGGTTCAGGCTTCCATGATCCCGAGGAAATCGTCCATGGACAATCCTGATATATAATCTGTCAATTCAATATCTCCGATAGCTTTTCTCAGCGGACCGGCTTCATCCGGAACCCCTTCAAGACGAGATGTCAGCAATTCATCGAGTCCGTCCTTGAGCGGGAAAAAGTCTCCGGAAACATGACATTTCCGAATCACTCCCTTATCGATATCCAGGCCGATGACAATCTCACCCGCTCCCTGTATCTTTCCGGAATGACTCACAGAATAAGCATGGTTACGTCCTTCCAGAAATTCCGGCTTCAGATATTCTGCTTCAATCTCTTCAATTTCAGCGACTTGCTCATCAGTCAGCACAATCGTTTCAATGCCGGCCAGCTTCCCTTCCGCATCGCGGTTTCCACAGAAACATTCCAGAAGGTAGTTCTTGAACTTTTCAATGTCCGCCAACGGACTGCCCGCTGCCTCATATATAGGTTTGAGGTTCGTAACATGCTGACGTACAGATGAAACGCCTTTGCTCTTAATCTTGGCCTCGGAAGGAGTAATCGCTCTTTCCAGTTCATCGAAATCAGTGTTGAAAAGCATTGTCCCGTGAACGATGCTTGATTCCGGCTTCAGGAAAAAGGCATTGCCCGAAACTTTTTTGCCGTCGACCATGATGTCGTTCCTGCCGGATTTCTCCGCATTGACACCGGAAGCCCTCAGGTAAGCGGACAATGTATCCAGATATTCAGAGAAAGTGGAAGCCACGTTAGTGGAATCAGTTATGTATGAAAGCATTATATTGCCTTCATCGGAATAGACGCAGCCTCCACCGCTCTTTCGTCTGAACAGACGTATATCATGCTCCCTGCAATACGGCATATTCACTTCGGCTTCCATCACCTGATTCCGTCCGAAAATGACAGTCGGCTTGACCTGCCAGAAGAAAAATGCGTCTTTCCGGTCCCGGCCGGCCAGCAGAGAAGAGAGATGCGCCGCCACGTATTCCTCCATCGCGAGATAGAATACGAGACGACGCTCTTTATTTTCCGGTAAAGAAATATGTACCATATTGTTACAGCGCGAGTCTGAGTCCAAAGGTAGATTTGACTGAGCTTGCAGGAAGTTTCGAACGGTTGGCTACACGGCAAGCATCCCATTTCGATGCTGCGCTGCCACCTCTCATTATACGGAATTCTCCAGGGAGATTGTAGCATGGATCTGCCTGAGCTTCTTTAGTGTAGTCATAGAAACTGTCCTGACACCATTCCCAAGCATTTCCTGACATATCATAAATTCCAAGTTCATTCGGTCTGAATTCCTTGACATTGAGAACTTCTGAAGATGCATTGTTAAGATATGCTGCAACCTGGCTCACATACATTCCGCCTGCAAACTGGGTATTGAAAGACTTCACGCCACCTCTTGCAGCGAACTCCCACTCTGCTTCTGTCGGGAGACGGAACTTGCGTCCGGTCAATCTGTTGAGTTTGATGATGAAGTTCTGGCAATCGTACCAAGACACATTCACGACAGGTTTGTCCAGTTCCTTTTCGCTGTTCTTGTACGGAAGACTGCCCATAACCTCAAGCCAAAGTCCTGCGGTCACTTCGGTCTGTCCGATTTCGAAACCACGTACTGTTACCTCGTGAACAGGGCTTTCATCCTCGCCGGCCATCTTGCCCTGCTCTGGAGTTGCGCCCATATTGAAGGTTCCGCCGTTCACACCGATCATCTTGATGGCGCATTTGCCTACGGTGATGGTCTCATTGGAAGAAACCTCTTCGCGTCCTGCATTCTTATTGACAATGGCAGCGACAACATCCTCAGGGATGGCAGTTTCCGTATTGGCTACAACTCGGAAACCGAGTCCGGGTTTTCTGACATAAGAGCTTTCGCTGTCACGGGATTTGCGTGTACGGGCCACCTTGAAGTCATTCTTCGCCACATACAAAGGATTCTGTATCAATGTATCGCTCTGGACGTCATTGAAAGAATCAGCACACCACTCTGAGTAGTTAGGGTTCACCGTAATCATTTCATTGGCTGCCGCATATTCCCACTGTGCTTCCGTAGGAAGAGAGAAAGGAATCCCTGTCATCTTGGAGAGTTTTCCGAGGAATTTCACGCAATCGTCATAGGAAACCATGTCCACAGGTGCAGCCGGATTCTGGATGGAGCCCGCAGCCGAGCCTGTAACAGCCTGCCACAATTCCTGGGTGACCGGCAATTGAGAAATTGAATAACCATTCAACACCACCTGATGAATCGTCGCCCCCGGAACTTTCGTGCCTGACGGGGTCTTGCCCATTGCGAAGGCATCGCCCGGAACAGCCACCATGCTGAATGCCACTTCACCTGCTTTCACTTCAGCAGGAACTTCCACCCCTGCCGCGCTCTGATACGCACCTCCGCCGCATGATACCATCAGAAGGACTGATGCCGCAGCTGCAAAAAAAGAATACTTATTCATAAATTACAATTGTTTTCATTTCGTCTCTCAAAGGTAGTGAATTTTAATCGAATTACCGCCATTTCATAAAATATCGTCAAATATTAATTTTTTTACCTAACTTCGGCGTCCGAAACGGTGCAGCAAGCACCTTTTCCGAGAGAAAAAGTTATTAGAAATGGAACAGACACCAGGACAGAAGTTTACAGTAAAGCACAATGATTTTTTGTTGAATTACCTATATGAGATTTTTCCGGGACAGAGCAAGACGGGAGTCAAGGCTTACCTCTCGAACGGTCAGGTAGTTCTGAACGGAAAGAAGGTTACGGCGTTCGACCAGCCGCTTTTCGAAGGCGATTCATTGACAATATTGCCCAAGAAGGTTTCCATATATAATGAGGTCAAGCATGCGGCCCGCGTGGATCTTCAGGATTCGGGCGTGGAGATCTTGTATGAGGACGACAGCATAATAGTTGTGAACAAGCGCAGCGGCCTTCCCGTCGTAGGGACCGGAAAGTCTGCCGGCCATGCCGTGGATATGGACAAGAAAGGGGCTAAGGCCAGTCTCATGGGCCAGAGAAAGGAGAACACGGTGTATTCCATATTGAGCGATTACATGAGGACCAAGGTTCATGCAGAGAGGATGAGTTCCAGCGTCAGGCTTCCTTGGAAACCGTCGCATGTATTTATAGTCCACCGTCTTGACCGTGACACGTCCGGCGTGCTGGTATTTGCCAAGACCGAGAAGATCCAGCAGATAATGCAGGACGGATGGAACAGTTTCGTCAAGAAAAGAGGTTACGTCGGCATCGTCGAAGGAGTACCGTCGCAGCCGCAAGGAGCCGTAATCAGCTGGCTGAAGGAGAATCCCAAGTCAATGAAGATGATTTCTTCACAGGAGCCTGATTTTTCCACGGACAGAAGAGGCGCAGGCAAGAGTTCGGAAGAGTGGCAGAAAGCCATAACCCATTATCATGTATTGGCTTCCGATGTCCATCCGACAGGCAGCCGCAAGTCCGGCAAAGATGAGGGGCCAAGGAACACGGCTCTGAAATACAGTGCCGTGGAGTTCTCATTGGAAACCGGCAGGAAGAACCAGATCCGCGTGCATGCCGCATCAGAGCTGCATTGCCCTATCGCCGGGGATAAAAAATATGGTGCCAAGACGAATCCTTGCGGACGCTTGGCACTACATGCAGGAACATTGGCTTTCATACACCCCGTTTCCGGCAAAGTCATGACTTTCACCGCAAAGACTCCCAAGGAGTTCGGGCTCTAGTCTCTACCTGAGATACTGGAACATACGTATATACGGTTCGCCGAAGAAAAGAACTACATCTCCGAATTCGAAGCCCAGCTTCTTGTACAATTTGTGGAGATGTGGTTTTTTCTCGTCTACAAGCAATGTCACCTTCTCATAGCCGAGCGCCTCTGCTTCATCCAATGCATTCCGCATCAGGATGCTGCCGATATTGTGTCCGCGGAATTCCGGGTGGACGACCAATGAATCGAGATAGTATTCTCCTTCGCCGGTTTCGCTGCCCGGTTCCGGCTTCTCGGTATTCAACAGCTTGGCCATCAATGCGAATGTCCTTTCGGCCGTTTCCTTGTAGCTTCCTCCGTCGTAAGAAACGATGGCTCCGGCTGTTTTTCCGCAAAAGGTGGCAACGGTCGTATTCTTCCAGGAGTACAATGTGTCTTCCTTGGAACATACTTTTATCAATGCGTCACGTACGGCGGAAATCGGACCGAACCCTGTTTCCGCATCAGCCGGCAATTCCGGATTGAAGATATCGTACCCCATGGCTGCAAGGACGGCATCGGCTATAAACGGCGCATCAGACGCCCTGCCCTTGCGGAGTTCCACACGCGGCGTCTTGGCCTCAATCGCCGGCATCACAAGCGTATTATTTTCACTCACAGCCACTTCCCCTTTCAGCCCTGTATGCGGATCCTTGTAAATTATTTCCATAACGTAAAAAAGTTAAATTAATTTTTGTGAATATAAATAAAAGTATCTATATTTGCAAACGCAAACGGGGATATAGCTCAGTTGGCTAGAGCATCTGCTTTGCAAGCAGAGGGTCGTCGGTTCGACTCCGTCTATCTCCACTTTCACAAGGCACTTCGGTTCTTTTCCCGAGGTGTCTTTTTTTTGTTGTTGCCCGTTGCTTTTTCCACGCTTTTGAAGGTCCGGGTGGAGAGTCTGTCAGAAAAGTCAAGGGTCAGGGGGCAGGGGGAAAACCCTGTGTATTCGCATAGATTTTCTGTAGTCTAAAAAGAAAGTATTTCACGTCAGATATGCCTCTCGTTGAGCTCTGAAGTTTTTTATTATGGCATTGAAAGATTCGGCAGAGGCATTGGTTGATCCGGATTTCAGCGGAGGTTAGTCGAAAGAATTGCATTCAGGTGTCCGTGGGAATAACTAGGTTAGGGCGATTTTGTTCCATTTAAAACGTTTCCTCGGAACAAAACGCCCTATCGAATGCATTTGGTGCAGGTTAAAACGTTTTCGCGGAACAAAATTGTGTTGAAGACCTGGACAATGGCGGCGGGGATGCGCTGACGTCATGACGGCGTTCCGACAGCAGCCGGAGTAATTGAATTTTCCTACAGATTGATGTCGAAGAATTCTCGTTTCGGATAGCTGTGAATTGGATTTTTGCAATATTTATTTTTTAATCAGATTTTCCGCTTTTCTATCAAACAATCAATGCTTAATCTTCGTTTGATTTCGATATTTAACTATTTTATCTACAACGATATAAATTTGAAATTTCAACACTTTACACCTATATGAAATAACTTGAAAACTTTTGATAATTTTCTTTTGACTTGTTCTTAAAATAACATAACTTTAGTACTAGAGTAATTCAGTATGAATTAAGTAATCTTTGAAAAATTAACTGGTAATCTTTGCTCGTCTTTCCGGTCTAGATTCCTTTTCTCATCAGTCGTGTACGTCCAGTACACTCTTTCTTCGAAAAGAAATCTATCCTCGAAAATCCTTCACAAATCTTTACCACTTAATTTTTTAAAGCTTACTAAGTGTTTTTTTGTATGGTTCTTAAATGTTATTGAACATGAAGAAAATTTTCTATGTGACAGTTGTTGCATTGGCTTTTGCAGCATGCTCGAAAGATGGGGTCAAGCTCGACTCTCTCACCGTTACCCCTGAAACCGTTACCAAATTTACCGATGAAGTTCTCCCTGAACTATCCGTAACTGGCTCACCTTCTGATATTTTGATGGGGGGGGGTACTGTAGTTACCTGGACTTCTGACAAGCCTGAAATTATAACTGTTGATGAGAATGGTAAGATTGCATTCGCTGTAAAAGATATTGAAAATGAAGAAACTGTGACAATATCCGCATCTGCTGCAGGAAAGACCGCAACTTGTGTCATTACAGTCAAACCTCAGATTGCACGCTATGAGATTCTTGACTTTACAGCAGATTTAGGATTTAAGATGCTGGACAGAAATGTGGGAGCATCAGCAGTATTGAAGGTTGGAAATTACTATCAGTGGGGAAAGAATACCCCTGTAGCTGTTGCAGGTGACGCCAAGGTCAATGCCAACTACGATGCCAATTGGAGTGCTGACAGCAAAGGCTTTGCAGATTGGTCCAAGCCGGAAAATACTCCTTGCCCGATTGGTTGGGGCCTTCCTGATGATGAGCAGATGAAGGTTATAGCTAAAAAGTTGGAAGCTATTGCTTTGTACGATATGGACTTGGCAACCAGGGAAGAATATGAAGCAGCGGAACTGTTGTTCAACCGCATGCTGGTTCCTGCTTCAGGACAGTTCGGCAAAGAGGGCAAAGAGGGCCTGTATCTTCCAGACGCATATTACTTCTGGAGCGGCGTGAAGACTAGTGAAGGGGTTAACTCATTTGAATATAATCTTTTCCCTACTTACAAAAAGAATAACCCGCTCACTTTGGCATTCCCTGTTAGATGCGTAAAGAAATAACCGCGTGCAAGTGACAAGATTTCTCAAGATATTAATAATCACGTTTTTACTCGGGGTGGTTTGCTGCAATGCGGCGGCCGCTCCGGGTAAATTCGATGTCATGGTAAGCATTTCCTCCAAGGGAGAACCGCTTCCCGGAGTCGTGGCAGGATTCCCTGACTGCGGAATATATGCAGCCTCGGCAGAAGACGGGACATTGATCCTGAAAAACGTACCTGCCGGCAAATGGACCATCACCGCGCAGATGATAGGCATGGTCGACTACAAGGCAGAAGTCGAAGTCCGTAAAGACATGGGAATCATAACGATATCCATGTCAGAATCATCATTCAGACTTGATGACGTGGTCGTGACCGCGAAGCCGAGTTCAGTGGGAGCCTCTACCGCATCCACGATTTCACGAGCCGCCATCGACCATCTCCAGGCCACATCACTTGGCGATGTGATGGAACTCCTTCCGGGACAGCTGGCATCCAATCCGTCCATGACATCTGCCACCAAGGCCACGATCAGGCAGGTCGGCTCCGATGCCATGAACAGCCTTGGAACGGCAGTCGTCGTAAATGGCGCACCTGTGTCGAACAATGCCAACCTTCAAGTCGGAAACACTGCCGTCAACGGAACATTGACCACCGGATATTCATCTACCGCCGGCACCGGCATTGACCTCAGGCAAATATCTGTGGACAATGTCGAATCCGTGGATGTCATCAGGGGCATTCCGTCGGTGGAATACGGCGACTTGACCTCAGGTGTCATCATCGTGAACCATAAGGCAGGTGTGTATCCGTTCCAAATCAGGACCAAGATCAATCCGACATTGACCCAAGCCTCTGTCAGCAAGGGCTTTGGCCTCGGCGAAAAAGGCGGGGCATTGAGTGCGGACTTCGACTACGCGTCGTCGTTGGCGGATGAACGCCGCAAATATCAGCAATATCGGAGAATTACCGCTAATCTGCTGTATTCCAAGACCTTCAAAGAAACCATACGTACCACGGCAGGCTTGGGCTTCTATTCTGATATCGACGCGCAGAAACTCGACCCGTCAGACGTGAAATACCAGCGCAAGCGCTCGTCCGAAAACATGGGCGTGAAGTTCAATGCCAATGTTAACTGGCAGATGGACAAGAATTTCCTCAAATCATTGAAATTCAATCTGTCCGGATCATATTCCAAGCAGACGGGATATACCCAGGAATTGCGCGGAAACTATGGCTATATGGTGACTTCCGCCATGAAGGACGGAACGGTGGCAGCCAATGTGAGCGGCCCTGTGACCGATGTCGACGGCAATGTGCTTACCAACACGGACAAACCTGGATACCAGGCATCTACGAACATCCTTCCTTACGAATTCCTTACCAAGATGCATACTTACGGCAAGCCGCTCAATGTGTTTGCCAAGGCCATGGCCAACATGTTCACGGAATTCTGGGGCATCGGGAACAAGATCATTGCCGGAACTGAATGGAAAACGGATGTGAACTTCGGACGTGGAAAGGTGTTCGACCCGCTCATGCCGCCGTCATCGGGATTGCGCATGCGCCCATATACCGAGATACCGGCATTGAACCAATTCTCTGTATATGCGGAAGACAATATTTCCACGACATTGCTGAGAAGGGAGTTGAAAGTTCAGCTCGGTGTCCGTTTCGACATGATCCAGCCAGGCAGGACCGAGGGCCGCAATGCGGTTTCGCCTCGTTTCAATGCCTCATACGACATTATCCCTGACCGCCTGAAAATCCGCGGAGGATGGGGAATCACCTCGAAAGCTCCGCCTCTTGTCTACCTGTACCCGGACAAGGCGTATTTCGATTTCGTGAATTACAGCAATATCGGTCAGACGGGCGTGACGGAGGACCAGACCCTCAGTATGATTACGACCAAGGTTTACGACACATCTGAACCGTCATTGAAAATCGCCAAGAACATGAAGAGCGAAATCGGCATCGACTTTACGCTTGCCGGCATGAGATTCTCCGTGACAGGATTCAAGGAAAAATTGACTGACGGGTACTCTTTCGGGTTGGACCGCAGCTCATTCCACATATTCGAACTCAAAAAATACGAGGGAATATCCAGGGCCGGCACATATCCGTCGCTGAAGTATTCAAACTCTGCCAATGTCGTGCTCAGTTACATGAAACCTCTGAACAACAAGGTGGATGAGACGCGCGGAATAGAGTTCGACCTGGATTTCGGACAGATACGGCCTATCCGTACCTCGTTCGTGCTCAATGGCGCGTACATGCGTACGGACATGTATTCCACTTCCGAGTCTTATTTCCAGAAAAGTCCGGATTCGGGCGGCGTGTATAAGGACATTGGAATATATGCCTCCGGTGACGGCAGCCGTTATTCCAGATTCTCCACGAACCTGCGCGTGATCCACAATATCCCGAAAATCGGATTTGTCATTTCAATGTCTTTGCAGACAATCTGGATTGACACCCAGGAGAATCTCGGAACAGACAACATCCGCCCTGTCGCATACCTCAGCGCATCTAACCTGAAGTATGTTCCTGTCGGGGAGAATGATACTGTCAATCCTGACATACAGAAACAGATATTGGCGAACAGGCTCATCAAGGAGTCCTATAATCCGCTGTGGTTGTGTAACTTGCGTATTACCAAGGAGATTGGAGAGTACTTCGGCTTCACGTTCTTCCTGAACAATGTCTTCAAGACGAATCCTCTGGAAGAAAGCCGCAGGAATCCCGGATCTTATATCAGTTCCAGGAATCCGTCACAATTCTTCGGTATCGAGGCATGGGTAAAATTCTGATTGCAATGAAAAGATATATATGGATTTTGGCCGTGACTTCGGCTATGATGTGCTCGTGTTGGCGGGACAATGCACCTGAAAGTCAGCTGGTTCAGGATTTCAAGCTCCGTCTTGAATACATGGAATACGGGAAGACGGCGAATTTCCCGGAGCCGGTGGACGTGTCAATGACGAATACCACCGAGCAATATACTTACGTGTTCAAGAGCAACCTTGACGGAACTGTCGATGTCAATGGCGTCATGCCCGGACACTATACACTTACTGTTTCAGGAAAAGTGGACGGAACTCATATCGCAGGATTTGTCAACTCATTGATCCTCAGGCTTGACGCTGCGCCGGAAAACGAGGTGGTGGCGCTCTTCGCGGTATCTTCCAGCCCGGTCATCTTCAAGGAACTCTACTATGCGGGATCATTGACTCCGACATCCGGCTCATATAGGAATGACGGATTCTATTCGATATATAACAATTCAGACGCCCCTGTGGACATATCGGATTTGTATATCGGAATGAACGAAAACTATGGCGGATTGGGGGAAGCCGGACCGCTTTGGCCTGGCGAAACTGCCGGAGCATATAAGAATGTGTACCTGCAGAGCGTCTGGAAGATAGTTGCAGGTAACGGGAAGAGGGAAGTGCAGCCAGGCGAGACTATAGTAATCGCCACCATGGCAGCACCTCACAACAAGGATGCCTCCTATAACCCGGCGTCTCCTGTGGACCTGTCAAATGCCGATTATGAGGCATATGTGGTGGACCCGGAGAACAAATACCCTGACCTGCCGGCGCCTAATATGGAAATGGCATTTTGGCCGGACTATGCGTATCTGTGGCGCAGCGGCGTATTCGGACAGAGCATGGTGCTGGTCAAGGCGTCACGTGAAGAGTTCGCGGCATTTGAACAAGTTATGCTTCCGGAAACATTTCAGGACCCGTTCGAAAGCGAGGAATATTGGAAATGCCTGAAGGTTCCGTATGAATATGTGACTGACGCTGTGGATATCATCCAGAATGAGATGGCTACGTCTACCAAACGCTTTTCTCCGAAGATAGATGCAGGATATGCCACCGTAGGAAAGACATATTGCGGATGCAGCGTCCGACGCAAGACCATATCAACTGTGGGAATTCCCAAACTTATGGACACCAACAACTCTACGGTAGACTTCGAAGTGAACACTAAACCATTGTCGGAATGAAGAGCAGATCTAGAATTATATTTATTATAGCGGCTGCATACATGGCCGCAGCCGGAGGAAATCTGCATGCCCAGCAGACAAGGAATGCCATTGCGTCTGAAATGGAATTCACTGCGAAATCAGACTTCGGCCGTGCCGCTGTAGGAGGTGATGTCGAATCGGGCAGTTTCCATCGTCCCCAGGAGGCTTCTGACAAATATGGCATATTCTTCAAGGCGGACGGAGAACGTCAGGTCGGACTGTTCCATCTGAAAGGGAACTTTGATTTCCGTCAATCCTTTGAGAACGGAATACAATATTCCTCCACCTTCAACCCGCTGCGTGACATGCCGTACGTCATTGCCGACAGCACGGGAGGAGATTGGAGAAAACAGTATTATTCAATGTGGGTGGACATTTCCGCGAAGATTTGCGAAAAACTGTCCGCCGGCATCGGCATTGACCTTAATGTAGGACGCGGTGCGAAAAACATTGACCCGAGGCCGCAGGCTGGCATGAGCAAAATCGGGCTTGAACCGACATTGTCCTTCAATGCCGGGGGCGCGGGCGTCTTTTCGGCCGGTTTCACGTATTATTCCTATCGCGAGAACTCGAATCTGATCTTGTATGACTCGTCCGTACCGCAGAAACTGTATCTGCTGAAAGGTCTGGGGCAATATACTTACGAGATTTTCAGCACTACGGAGCGTGAAAGGAAGTATGAGGGGAACAGTCTGGGCGCAGTTTTCGGATGGCTTCTGACACGCAATGATGTTTCTGTCTCGGCCAAGGCTTCGTACTTGAACGGCATGGAATCCGTGTTCGACATCGACTACAACAAGCCTCATTACCGTGGCAAATATTATACGGATTCCTGGCGCGGAAAGTTCGGTTTCCTGTATGATCCGGCGAATTGGGGACTGCATGTGTCTGCGGACTATAACGGATCTCGTGGCTCCGGCCGTGAACTTGTCCAGTATTTCAATTCTTCGTCAGATGTCAATGCGTGGGTGACTGATTCTGAAATACCTGCACGCTATGTGTCTGTGAATCATGATGTTGATGCGGAAGCGGGCGTGGTGCTCAAGCGTGACGGCTATGAAACATGGAGATTTGCGGCTACGGCTGGCTGGAACAGTCTTGACCAGACCTACAAGGCCACATCGTCAGAGATGAAAGTCGTTTCTGCCGATTTCGGAGCCCGTATTTCCAGACAGATAAGGCTTGCGAAAGCGGAACTTGATTTTGCCGGTTCCGTCGACGGCAGCAAAAACCTGGATGCCACCCTGCAATGTTCAAGAAGGGAAACGGATGATGACAATATCCCCGTAGGACTGGTGCAGGAAGACTTCAATATATTGAGTTCCAATGTCTTCGGCGCTTCGCTGGAAATGGGATGCGACTGGAGTCTGAAACATGCAAGAACTGTCGGCACACGCGTGACAGGATTTTATCGGTCAGCATCTGCCGGGTTGCACCGTTACGGAGTGTCGCTTGGCGTTTCGTTCAAATTCTAAGAAACAGTTTCTAAACCTCCCGTCCCCGCAGAAGAATCTTGCTTATGAATGGCGTCTGCCAGCAGTATGGAATCCATGTGAGGGACGGAATCTTTTTGGTGATGATGAGATTTGCCAGCTTTCCACGTGTGATGGAGCCGGCTATGTCGCTGACACCCATGGCGTAGGCGGAATTGAGCGTGCAGGCATTGAGGGATTGGACAGGGGTAAGGCGCATCTGGATGCAGCCGAGGGACATGATGGTCCTCATGTCGCCGCATGGAGATGAGCCGGGATTGTAATCCGATGCCAGGGCTATGCCTAGACCGGCATTGATGAACTCCTGGGCGCGGCCGTACTGCATGCGGAGGAAGAAAGACGCCCCAGGGAGCATTGTCGCCATGGTTTTCCGGCCCTTCAGGGTTGCTATTTCAGCGTCAGTGGTACTTTCCAGATGGTCCACGGAAAGCGCATTGTGACTGACGCCGACTTGGACGCCGCCTGAAACTGCCAGCTGGTTCGCATGGAGCTTTACACGCATGCCGAAGCGCTCGCCCTCGGAAAGAATCTTGTCGGTCTGGCCCGGCGTGAAGAAACCGTCCTCGCAGAAAACATCGATGAAATCTGCCAGTTGCTCCTTGGCCACGGCAGGAATCATCTCCTTGCAGACATGGTCGACATACTCCTCCTGACGCCCTGCAAACGCGCGCCCGACGGCATGAGCCCCCAGGAACGTGGCACGGATGATGGCAGGAGATGTTTCACGAATACGGCGGATTACACGCAGGATTTTAAGCTCATCCTCCGTGGTAAGCCCGTAACCGCTTTTTATTTCGATTGCCCCGGTGCCCTTGGAAATCATTTCATTGATCCTGGACATCGCCTGGCGGTGCAACTCTTCTTCGGAAGTGCGGTGCAGCAGGTCGGCGGAGTTCAGAATTCCTCCGCCGTGCGCTGCTATTTCCGCGTAAGAAAGTCCTTCGATCTTGTCCAGAAATTCCTGCTCGCGAGTGCCGGCAAACACGATATGAGTATGCGAGTCACAGAACGCCGGCAGCACCATACCGCCTTCTGCGTCAATGATTTCGCAACCCTCATCGGAAGGAAGGGCGTCCATCTGCCCGAAATCGGCAATGCGTTCATTATCAATCAGAAGCCATGCATTGTCCAATGTTCCGGTTTCTGACATCGCCGCACCCTCTTTTCTAAGGATGCCTTCCTCCACGATTCCGGCTATCTGCCCGATATTCTTTATCAATGTTTTCATGACAAGACCGTAGACCTATTATAATACAATGTTTTTTTCGTTACGCAGGAAGTCGATGCTCTTCATGATGAGCGGATGCATGTAGGTATCCACATCCACGAACGGTACGACCTTGCGGTACTCTGTGAAAAGTTTCTCGATGAGAGGCGATGACTTGCCTGGGCGTCTGAACTCCAGAGCCTGGGCCGCATTGAACAACTCTATTGCGAGAACCGTCTCGACATTGTCGACGACCCTGACGAGCTTGGTTGCGGAGTTCGAGCCCATGCTCACGTGGTCTTCCTGGCCCTGGGAAGACGGAATCGAATCGCAGGAAGCCGGCCAGCAAAGCATCTTGTTCTGGCTCACGATGGATGCTGCGGTGTACTGAGGAATCATGAAACCGCTGTTCAGGCCAGGTTTAGCGACCAGGAACATCGGGAGACCGCGCTGACCGCTGATCAGCTTGTAGATACGCCTTTCGGAGATGTTGGACAACTCAGACATTGCGATAGCCAATGTGTCCATAGGAATGGCGATAGGCTCTCCGTGGAAGTTGCCCGCAGAAATAATCATGTCCTCGTCCGGGAAAACGTTAGGATTATCGGTCGCGCTGTTGATTTCATTGCCGATCACCGACTCCACATATCGGATATTGTCCTTCACGGCACCATGTACCTGAGGGATGCAGCGGAACGAGTAAGGGTCCTGGACATGCTGCTTCGGCCTGCGTATAAGTTCGCTTCCTTCAAGCAGTTTCAGGAAATTGTCCGCAGTCTCCAGCTGGCCCTTGTGACGGCGCAACAGGTGCGTCAGCTCATAGAACGGCTCGATACGACCGTCGTAAGCCTCCAGCGACATTGCGCCGATGCAGTCAGCCCAACGTGAGAGTCTCATGCTCTTTATCAATGCCCAAACGGCGTGTGCGCTCATGAATTGCGTCCCGTTAAGGAGTGCCAGGCCTTCTTTTGACTGGAGTCTGATCGGTTCCCAGCCAAGTTCCTGCCAGACATCTGCGGCAGGACGCACCTTGCCCTGGTAAAGCACTTCTCCCATTCCGATAAGCGGCAGACAGAGATGCGCCAGCGGAGCCAGGTCTCCCGATGCTCCCAGCGAACCCTGCTGATAGACCACCGGAAGGACATCATTGTTGAACATGTCGATAAGCCTCTGGATGGTAACCATCTGGACGCCCGAATGACCGTAAGACAATGACTGTATCTTCATGAGCAGCATCAACTTGACGATTTCCGGCCTGACCGTGTCGCCTGTTCCGCATGCGTGGGACATTACCAGATTGTGCTGGAGCTGTGAAAGGTCCGCTTCAGGGATGGTGATGTTGCAGAGTGAACCGAATCCGGTGGTCACGCCATAGACGGGACGGCCGATGTCTTCCATCTTGCTGTCCAGGTAGTCGCGGCATTTCTGCACCGCATGTGCTGCGCTTTCTGAAAGCTCAAGTGCTTCGTGATTGTCAATGATTCTCTTTACCTGTTTTAGTGTGAGAGTCTCTTCTGAAATCTTATGTGGCATATTTTGTCAGTTTTTTATGTTTCCAAGCGCTTCGCGCACCAATGTCTCGTCAGCATTGACAGGAACGGTCACTGTCAATGACGGGGTGCGTCCCATTTCGCGTGTGATGGCGTGGAGTGCGCCCTCGTTGCGGGCCCAGCTGCGGCGGGCAATGCCGTTGTTCACGTCCCAGAACAGCATGTCGGTGATGTGGCGGTCCGAGTCCGCGCTGCCGTCGATTACCATGCCGAATCCGCCGTTGATGACCTCTCCCCAGCCGACACCGCCGCCGTTATGGATTGATACCCAGGTAGCTCCGCGGAATGAATCGCCGATTACGTTCTGGATGGCCATGTCCGCGGTGAACTGCGAACCGTCGTATATGTTAGATGTCTCGCGGAATGGCGAGTCTGTTCCTGAAACGTCGTGGTGGTCACGTCCGAGGACAATCGGAGCGGTGATTTCGCCACGTCTGATGGCTTCGTTGAATGCCAATGCGATTCTGGTCCTGCCTTCGCAGTCAGCATAAAGGATTCTGGCCTGTGAACCGACCACGAGGTGGTTCCTGCCTGCCTCTTCGATCCAATGTATATTGTCACGGAGCTGGCCCTGGATTTCCTCAGGAGCCGTCTTGGCCTCCTCTTCCAGAATTCTTACCGCGATGGCATCGGACTTCGCCAGGTCATCCGGATTCTCGGACATGCAGACCCATCTGAACGGACCGAAACCGTAGTCGAAATAAAGAGGTCCCATAATGTCCTGGACGTATGAAGGATAGCGGAATTTTCCGTCCGGTTTCAATATGTCAGCACCGGCGCGGGAAGACTCCAGCAAGAAAGCATTGCCATAATCGAAGAAATACATTCCCTTGGCAGTCAGCCTGTTGATGGCTGCGACCTGGCGTCTCAGCGATTCGCGCACGCACTCCTTGAAACGCTCCGGCTCCTCCGCCATCATGCGCTTCGACTCTTCCAGCGAATGTCCGACAGGATAATAGCCGCCGGCCCAAGGATTGTGCAGCGACGTCTGGTCGGACCCGAGGTCCACGTCAATGCCTTCGTCAGCAAGTCTTTCCCAGAGATCCACCACGTTGCCTACATACGCAAGCGATACTACTTCCTTGTCAGTCATGGCTTTACGTATGCGCTTCATGAGTTCGTCCAGGTCTTCGTGCAACTCATCGACCCAGCCCTGTTCATGACGTTTGCGGGCCGCGAGCTGATTGATTTCCGCTGTGACGCTTACGACGCCGGCGATATTTCCGGCCTTAGGCTGCGCTCCCGACATGCCGCCAAGTCCGGCGGTGACGAAAAGCATGCCCTTCATGTTTTCCTGTGTTCCTTCAATGCCTCTGCTCCTCAGCTGTTTACGTGCCGCGTTCATCACCGTGATGGTGGTGCCGTGGACAATGCCCTGAGGACCTATATACATATAGGAGCCGGCTGTCATCTGACCGTATTGCGATACGCCCATTGCATTGAACCTCTCCCAGTCGTCCTGCTTCGAGTAGTTAGGAATCACCATTCCGTTCGTGACCACTACACGTGGAGCGTCCTTGTGGCTCGGGAAGAGACCCATCGGATGTCCTGAATACATGGCAAGTGTCTGCTCGTCAGTCATTTCCGCGAGATATTTCATCGCCAGGCGGTACTGCGCCCAGTTCTGGAAAATGGCTCCGTTGCCACCATAGATGATGAGCTCGTGCGGGTGCTGTGCGACGCGCGGGTCCAGATTGTTCTGGATCATTGCCATTATCGCTGCAGCCTGACGGCTTTTCGCCGGGTACTCGTCAATCGGTCTTGCATACATCTCGTAATCAGGACGGAAACGGTACATGTAGATGCGGCCGTAGTCATGCAGCTCCTGCGCAAACTCTTCAGCCAGAATGCTATGGAACTTGGTCGGGAAATATCTGAGAGCATTGCGTACAGCCAGTACCTTTTCCTCGTCAGTAAGAATGTCCTTGCGCTTCGGCGCATGGTTTATCGCCATGTCGTATGGCTTTTTCTCCGGAAGCTCCGCAGGGATGCCTTCGAGTATCTGTTTCTGAAAATCAGTCATGTTATCCGATGTTTTTGTTTACTTCTGAAAGGATTTCCGCTTCTTTTTCCGCTGCTTCTTTCGCGATTTTCTCCGCCTCGGCAGTCAGACTGTCAGCCATTGCACGGTCTTTCAGTCCGGCAGCATTGATACGGACATTGAGCTGGGCCCCTTTCACGGCCGCGAGCGCTGCGATTGCTCCGACGCCCGCGTCTGATGCGGATGCCGGGTTGCCCTTGCGTGCCATTTCGAGTGCCAACGGCATGGCTTCCAATGCGGTCTGCATTGTCCTGAACGGAACCTGTGTCGCGTAGAGCGTAGCTTTTTCCATGGCTTCTGCGCGTGCCGCCTTCTCCTCTTCCGTGCCCTTTGGCATTGAAAATACGTTCATTATTTTGGCGAATGCGGCCGTGTCTTCGTCCACGAGCTTCAGCAGGCGTTCCATGATGTCCTGTCCTTTTACGGCCTGGTCGGAGAACTCCTTCCAGCGGTCGTCCCAGCCGCGTTTGTGGGCGGAGAGGTTGGCCACCATTGCGCTCAGAGCCGCTGCAAGCGCGCCCATGTATGCAGATACGGAACCGCCTCCCGGAGCCGCAGATTCGGATGCGGTCTCTCTGGCGAATCCCTTGAGCGTCATGCGGATAAGTCTTTCTTTCTCAGCCATGACAGCTTCGTCCTCCATCAGGAATTCGATGACTTTCTCCCTAGGGTTGAATGGCTTCAGGTCGCTGAGGCCCAATGACTTGGCGGCGATTTTTATGATTTCGTCCTCGCTGATGCCGAGGGAGCGCTGCTGTTTTTCGAGGTAATATCTTCCGGCTTCCAGGAGTACGCGTTTAGGTACCAGGCCGACGATTTCCGTTCCGGTCACGCGAAGTCCACGTGCCGCAGCCGCCCTACATACCTCTTCGAATGCCACGTGGAGCGGGGTGGTGTTTATGTCAGTGATGTTCATCGATACCTGTGCGATGCCGTATTCCTCTATGTACCAGCCGATTGCCTTGCAGCCTTTGAGCGTTCCCGGTATCCAGACGGTCTGGCCTTCCGCGTCTTTCAGGATTTTTCCTGTCAGGCTGCCTCCTTCTCTTGCAGGACGGCCTTTTTCGCGCACGTCGAACGCCACAGCCATAGCCCTGCGGGTAGAAGTCGTATTCAGGTTGAAGTTTACTGCAATGAGAAAATCCCTCGCGCCCACGTTCGTCGCGCCGGCTTTCGCCACGGTTTCATTGTACTCGCCGGGTCCGAAGTCCGGTTTCCTTTTCGGGTCAATGACTTTTTCAGGGAGTGCTTCATATTCTCCCGCACGGCATACTGCAAGATTCTTTCTTTCAGGCGTATATGCTGCCGCCTCGTAGCAATAGCAAGGTATGCCCAGCTCGTCGTAGATACGTTTCGCCAGTGTGCGTGCCCATTCGGCGCATTCATCCAATGTCGTTCCGGCTACCGGTATGAGCGGAAGTACGTCCGTGGCTCCTGACCTTGGATGTGCTCCGTGGTGCTGCCTCATGTCGATAAGTTCGGCCGCTTTCTTTTCACCCTGGAACGCCGCTTCCATTACCGCTTCCGGTGAACCGACGAATGTCACGACTGTGCGGTTCGTAGCCTCTCCCGGGTCTACATCCAGAACTCTTACACGTTCTTCGCCGCGCTCCGTATTTACGGTGGTATCGGCTATCGCCTTGACAATCAGGTCGATTACTTCCTTGTTCCGTCCTTCACTATAGTTCGGGACGCATTCGATGATTTTGTCCATATTTGAAGTCAATGTTGTTAAAACGTATAAATATACGCATATTTCCCCTGATTTAGGAAATTTTCTTGCATTGACTTTACCTATGGGGTGCTAATCCTCTGTAGCAGGGGCCTCTCCGCGGCGGTAAATCTTGTAGCCTATCATCGCCATCGCGATGCTCATGAGCGGGCTGATGATGTTGAAGAAGCAGTATGGCAGGTAGGCGAGTGTCGGCACGCTCAGGATCGTCGCCTGGGTCATGCCGCAACTGCTCCATGGGAAAAGCGGGGAAGTCACTGTGGATGAGTCCTCTACGGAGCGCCCGAGCAGCCTGCTTTCGTAGCCGCGTTTGGCGTAGATGTCCTTATATATATCGGAAGTGAGGATAATTGACAGGTACTGGTCGGAAATCACGCCGTTCAGGATTACGCCAGTGCTGACCGTGGAAGTCACCAGTCCCGTACGCGTCTTGGTCATCGGCAATATCAGCGATGCCAGGTGATGGAGCATTCCGCTGGCCTTCATGCAGCCGCCGAAGCACATTGCGCAGATAATCAGATAAACGGTATTGAGCATGCCGAGCATACCTCTGGACGATACCAGCATGTTGACCTCTTCGACGCCTGTATCGACTGACACTGAATCATATACGGTCTTGACAATGCCGGTGAACAGCACGCCGGCTTCGCCCGTCGATATGCCCATTGATTCCAGTGCCTTGTTTCCGATTTCGGAGATGATGTGCGGCTGGAGGATGATGGCGCAGACCGCTGCAAGGACCATTGAAATGCCCAGCACCGGCAGCGCCGGCATTTTCTTCGCGATCAATATGCCCGTCACGAGCGGTACGATCAATGTCCACAAGCTGATGTTGAATTTCGCGGCCAATGTCTCCGTATAGACCGAGATTTGCGCCGAATCGTTGCCGCTGTGCAGGAATCCCAGTATCAGGAACAATGTCAATGTCAATGCGAATGTCGGTACTGTGGTGAGCATCAGGTACTTGATATGCCTGAACAGGGGACTGCCCGAGATTGACGCGGCCATGACGGTGGTGTCGGAAAGCGGGGAAATCTTGTCGCCGAAATAGGCTCCGGAGATGATGGCTCCCGCAATCATGCCGTCGCTGAAACCCTGTGCCTTGCCGATACCCATCAATGCCACGCCGATGGTGGCGATGGTTGTCCAGGAGCTGCCTATCATCACCGAGATGAAGGCGCAGATGATGCACGCGGTCACCAGAAACACCCTTGGCGAGATTATCTGGACACCATAATATATAAGGGATGGCACGGTGCCGCTCATGGTCCATGTTCCCGAGATGCCTCCGATCATGAACAGTATGACTATGGCGGTGGTGACGTCGCCGATGTTGCTGCGTATAGCGTCTTCGAAGTCTTCCCACGGCTTCTTGAAAAGCCACATTGCGAGCCATACGCACAGGCCCGATGCGAAAAGAAGGGAAACCTGGCTTGCGCCCAATATCGCGTCGCTTCCGAAGAAGCTGATGTTCAATGCCAGCAGTATCATCAGTACTGCAATCGGAATCAATGATATGACCGTCCGGATTATTGATGCTCGTTTCATATTCACATTCAAAAATAGGCGTGAGCCGCAGCTGACGCCATAAAGTACAGCTCTAATAATTTTTCATCTTGCAAAAATAACTAAATTTTCGCAGGTGGTCAAAAATATGATGTTGTCGCGGTAGTGCGGGGATGCTGAAATATTGATAAATAAAACACCCGGTCAAATTGCTTGGCCGGGTGTTATAACATATTATGTATTATGGATTAAGATCCGTATATACTAGAAGAGTTCATCATTGCTCTCGGAAACATTGAAATCAGGAGCATCATAGTTGTCAGCAGAATTGAAATTCTCTGCTCCTTCAATGTTCTCGTCGGCCGGTCTTGGACCGAATGGCTTTCTGCCGCCTCTGTGGTCGTCGCGTGGGCCTCTGCGGTCGTCTCTTGGACCACGTCTGTCATCACGGCGATCGCCTCTTCTGTCGTCGCGCGTGCCTCTTCTGTCGCCTCTGCGGTCATCCCTTCTGTCGTCGCGCGGACCTCTTGGACGACGCTCAGGCTCTACGTAACCCTCCGGTTTCTCGGTGAGTGCGCGCATTGAAAGTCTCATCTTGCCTGTCTTCTCATCGATTTCGAGAAGTTTTACGTCCACTTCGTCGCCGACTTTGAGGACATCAGCTACGTTCTCTGTCTTGGTCCATGCGATTTCCGATACGTGGAGGAGTCCTTCCTTGCCAGGGAGAATTTCTACGAATGCACCGAAATCGAGGATTGAAACGACCTTGCCGTGGTATGTTTCGCCGACTTCAGGCACAGCGCAGATACCTTCGATCCATGCGAGAGCCTTGTCGAGGGAATCCTTGTCTGTGGAGAAGATATCCACGAGACCCTTTCCTCTCTCCGTGTCCTCTGTGATGGTGATGGTGGTACCTGTCTCTTTCTGGATTTTCTGGATGGTCTCGCCGCCCTTTCCGATAACGGCGCCGATGAAGTCTGAAGGAATTTCGAGCTGCTTGAGTCTCGGAACGAATGGCTTGTAGTCCTCACGTGGCTCGCTGATGGTCTTCATCATTTCGCCCATGATGTGGAGTCTGCCCTGACGTGCCTGCTCAAGTGCCTTTGCCAGAACGTCGTATGAAAGTCCGTCTACCTTGATGTCCATCTGGGTAGCTGTGATACCGTCTTTGGTTCCGGTTACCTTGAAGTCCATGTCTCCGAGGTGGTCCTCGTCACCGAGGATGTCGGTAAGGATGGCGTATCTTTCGTTTGGTCTGTCCTTGTCTGTGATAAGACCCATTGCAACACCTGCTACAGGTTTCTTGATCTTCACACCTGCGTCCATGAGTGCGAGGCAACCTCCGCAGACAGAAGCCATTGAAGATGAACCGTTTGACTCAAGGATGTCTGATACCACGCGGATTGCGTAAGGGTTCTCAGGAGCTAGTGGAACTACTGCTTTGAGAGCACGCATTGCGAGGTTTCCGTGTCCGATTTCGCGGCGGCCTACACCTCTCTGTGCCTTGGCCTCGCCTGTTGCGAACGGAGGGAAGTTATAGTGAAGAACGAACTGCTGTGTCTCGCGGACAAGTACTTCGTCCATTTCCTTCATGTCGAGCTTGGTTCCGAGTGTAACGCTTGCAAGTGACTGTGTTTCACCACGTGTGAAGATTGCGGAACCGTGTGCGCACGGGAGGTAGCCGACTTCGCACCAGATAGGACGTACCTCATCGGTCTTACGGCCGTCGAGACGGACTCCCTCGTCGAGAATCATGTTTCTCATTGCGGCCTTCTCCTCATTGTTGTAATATCTTGCTACCATTGCAGCCTTGGCCTCCTGGTCTTCCTCTGAAAGTGTGGCGAGGAAGTCAGCCTTGATCTGCTCGAAGCCTTCTGACCTTTCCTGCTTAGGTTTAGCGGATTTGGCGAGGGCGTAGCATTTGTCGTAGCAGAACTCGTGAACGGCTTTCTTGAGATCCTCGTCTTCCTCGTCGTGAGGGTAGTCTCTCTTCACGTCCTTGCCGAGTTCCTTGTTCAGTTCAACCTGTACGAGGCACTGTTTCTTGATGGCTTCGTGTGCGAATTTGATGGCTTCGAGCATGTCTGCTTCGCTTACCTCGTTCATTTCGCCTTCTACCATCATGATGTTGTCATAGGTAGCTGCGACCATGAGTTCGAGGTCGCTGTCTGCCATTTCGCTGAATGCAGGGTTGATCTTGAATTCGCCGTTGATCCTTGCGACGCGTACTTCTGAGATCGGGCCTTCGAACGGAATGTCGCTGCATGCGAGTGCTGCTGATGCTGCGAGTCCTGCGAGTGCGTCAGGCTGGGTGTCTGCGTCTGCTGAGATAAGGTTTACATTGACATAAACCTCAAGGTGAAAATCGTCCGGGAACAGCGGTCTGAGTGCGCGGTCAACGAGGCGTGAGATGAGAATCTCATAGTCGGATGCCTTGCCTTCGCGTTTCATGAAGCCGCCAGGGAATCTTCCTGCTGAATAGAATTTCTCTTTGTAGTCTACCTGAAGAGGCATGAAGTCAGTGCCTTCCTTTACCTCTTTGGCGCAGGTTACGGTGGCGAGGAGCATTGTGCCTCCCATCTTGATGACTGCTGAACCGTCAGCCTGCTTTGCAAGCTTGCCGGTCTCGATTTCGATTACCCTGCCGTCGGATAATTCGATTTTCTTGTTAATGATGTTCATTAGTGTTTCAATGACCTGCCTTCCCCAATGGAAGTGTGTTTTCTTTTATTTTCTTCATATATCGTCCCCGTGTTCTGCAGCAGGTCGGTTATTATGCAGAAACGGAATGCTATATTCTGTCGCGCCCTTGCGGGGCTATCTCCGGAATTTCGCAAGTTTTCAACTTGCTCGGGTGTGTTCCGTAAATTCGGAGTGTGTCTTACGTTTCGGGCTTTTAAGGCCCACGCGCTTTTATTACGTTACCCTCTCCCTAAATCCCTCCCCTCGGGGTAGGGACTTGCTGTCGCCCTCCGGGCTTTAGGGCACACGCTTCCTTGCGGGCGGATTGGCTCGTGTCCCTTGCGGGTGCTGTGCCTTTTTGCGAGGTTATCTCGTATAAATGCTGAAAAAAGACCGGCTCCAGTGATGAAACCGGTCTTTTGCTTTCCTATCGGTTATCGACGGAGACCAAGCTCCTTGATGATGCTTCTGTATCTCTCGATGTCAACTCTCTGGAGGTAGTCCAGCAACTGACGTCTTTTACCTACGAGGCGGAGAAGAGAACGACGGGTTACAACGTCTTTCTTGTTCTTCTTCACATGCTCTGTGAGGTGATTGATACGGTAGGAAAATAGAGCAACTTGACTCTCTGGTGAGCCGGTGTCTGTATTAGACTTCCCGTACTTCGCGAAAATCTCCTGCTTCTTTTCAGCTTCTAAATACTCAGCCATTTCGCAAAAAAATTTTTATTTATAAAACAATCACCGGTATCCGTCACGGATTCCCGCGTCCCCTCAATCTGCCTGAGCAAATTTCAGAAACGGCTGCAAAGTTAAGAATTATTTCTTATATTGCAAACGCATTTTTGTGCATTCTATCTGAAAAGGTCCTCCAAAGTTATGACCTTTTGGAATCTGCTGGAATACTCGTTTCTTTTCAATCCATAGGTCGTTATCAATACCGTGGAAACGCTTCTCCTGTTCTTGAAGAAGGTTGATGTGTAATCCATCCTGGACTGAAGTTTTCTTGCGTATGCCGAAGTGACGGCATATTCATCGTTACAGAACTTTATTTCGCAGATATTTACGACTCTGTCTGCACGTTCAATCAAAAGATCAATCTGCATTCCCTCTTGCGTGTCCGTTCCGTCAACGGACCAGGCTGATTCGTTGGAGCAGACTCCACTGATTCCCAGAGCAGACTTCACTTGTTCTATGTGGTAAAATACAATTTCCTCAAAAGCATATCCGAGCCAACTGTTCATTGCCGGAGAATTGTAATGCATCTGCCAGAAATGTTTTTGATTGATGTTCGGTTTGACATAGTGAAGATAGAATGAACAGAACGGGTCAGAAATTCTATACTTCAACTTTTTCTCGCCAAAAGGTTTGTATGAACTAATCAAACGGCTCTTTTCCAATGCCTTTATTGATTTGGAAAAAGTTCCGCCAGACAGTTTTTCGGTTTTTGTGATTATCTCTTCCCTTGTGAGTCCGCATCTTCGGCTTCCGATGTATGCCACTATTGATTTCAGGCAGTCTGGATTTGCGAACTGTGAAGAAAAAAGCTTGTCGAATTCATCATATAGAATTGAGTCCTGGTCGAAGAGCAATTTGTCGATATTCTGCACGACACTCAAGTCTTCTCTGAATTGGGATAGATAGTAAGGAATGCCTCCGAAAGCCATGTATGCTTGGACTATATCGTATTTATCCATTCGGAATCCCTCTTCTCTGAAGAATTCTTCGCACTCCCGCAAAGTGAACGGTCCGACATGTATGCTTGAAGTGACACGATTATAGAGTCCTCCCTTACCTTCAAGCATTTCGTCGCATATCCAGGAGGTTGCGGAGCCGCAGACAATCAGTTTTACATGCCTTCTGGCAGAGCACCAATCATTGCAAAAATGCTCGAATGCACTGACAAAACCAGAACGTGGCGTATCCATCCAAGGCAACTCGTCGATGAAAATCACTTGATTGCTTCCATCAGATTTACTGTCAAGAAGTTCTTGAAGAAGGTGAAAAGCTTCCACCCAATTTTCAGGACATTGTGCATCACTTTTCAGCCCATAAGTCTTCATTGAATAGTAGAACTCCGCCAACTGAAGTCGCATCATTCCGCTTGTGGCTCCTTTTTCAAGAGGAGATACGGCAGTGTGCTTGAATGCATAGCTATTATTGAAAAATTCGTTGACGAGGAAAGTCTTACCGACTCGCCTTCTGCCATAAACCACTACAATCTGTGCGGTTTTTCGGTCCAATGCCCGTTGAAGCATCTCCTTTTCAAGTTGTCGTCCAATCATAATGCCTTAATATTATATTTAGCCATAAATATAGAAAAAGTATCTGTTTTGGCCAAATTAAAAATTCAAAACAGCCAAAACTTGGTTAGTTGCTCGTGTTTTGGCTGTTTTGAGTCAGACATTGACCACCATTATTTGGTTGATGTAGGTCAGGTAGTTGGGGGTGAGGTGCTCACGTCGGGTCTTCCACTCCTCGTTCGCGCTGCCTTCGACGGCGAGACCGACCGTCTTGGCGCCATATTGGTGATTCATCCTGTCTATCGTCTTCGAAAGTTCGAGCCGCTCGTCACGCTTGCTGACGGTGTCGAACAGCACGGGCTGTATGCTGCCGGGAACGATGTGCGAAAGAATGACGCCGGATTTCTTGAAAAGGATTCCAGGCCGGTAGATTTCTTTCGCGAGCCTCATCGCCAACTTCGTGATTTCCAATGTATCCGCAGATGGAATCTCGAGCATTGCGGAAGCCATGTTCCCGTATTGCGGCAGGTCTTCCCGGAATCGGTTGCTGCATGCGAAAACACTGACACATCCCGCCGCTGAATCTTGTCCGCGAAGCGTATTGCAACAGCTGGCGGCGAATGTGGCCACTGAGGATTTGAGCTGCTCTACGGAGGAAATCATTTTTCCGAAACTCCTTGATGTAGAGATACTTTGCCGCTGAATAATCTCTGTGGTGTCTATGCACGGACGGCCGTTCAGTTCCAGCCAGGTCTGGTAACCCGGCTTATGGAAATGCCGCTGCACCCAGTCGCCGTCCTTGTCCGCGAATTCCAACGCCGTCCGCACTCCGAGCGCGACCAGCCTCGCATACGTCCTTGGCCCGATGCCCCAAATGTCGGCAAGGTCAGCCAGCGCGAGCGCTTTCCGCCGTTTCTCGTCCGTGTCAATCATGCACACGCCGCGGTACCCGCGAAATTTCTTCGCGAATTTGCTCGCGACTTTCGCCAATGTTTTCGTAGGGGCAATGCCAATGCTTACCGGAATGTCTGTGTACAATGCTATTTTCCGTATCATTCCGCGCATGAGTTCCACGATGTCGAAATGTTCTTCGTAGCCGTCCAGATAGAGGAATTGTTCGTCAATGGAGTAGTTTTCAGTGTGCTTTACCGTCTTCCGCATGATGCTCTGCACGCGCTCCGACATTGCCGCATACAGCATGATGTTGCTGGAGAATACGGCGACATTGTTCTTCCTGATGATGTCCTTTACTTCGAAGAATGGTGCTCCGCGCTTGATTCCCAGTGCCTTGGCTTCCATCGTAAGGGCAATGACATTTCCGTCATTGCTCGACAATACGCATACGGGTTTTCCCTTGAGACCCGGGTGGAGGGCCCGTTCTACCGATGCAAAAAAAGTGTTGCAGTCCGCGAGTGCTATCATATATTTCGGATGTTTTTGGTGATGCGGAGGTTTCCGGCCCTCGCGCGCTTATTACGTTGCCCCCACCCTAAATCCCTCCCCTCGGGGTGCCATTAGTCGCGGGGTTTGTGGATTATGAAGGTGACGGTGCCCCAGACACTGAAATCATCCTCAGGACTGATCCGGATGCGCGGGTAATCGGGATTGGCCGGAACCAGCCAGCCCTGCCCGTCCTCCATGCGGAAATGCTTCAGCGTATATTCGCCATTGAGCTCGCACATCGCTATCTCCCGCGGCGAAGGATTCCGGTTGCTCTTGTCCACGATGACAATGTCCCCGCTGAACACCCCGGCGTCGATCATTGAATCACCGTTCACCCGTATGAGATATGACGCCTCCGGATGCGGACAAAGCATCCGAATCAGGTCAATGTCCTGCGACTTTTCATCATTGTCCAGCGGCACCGGGAAACCCGCCACGACCCTGATATCGAAAAAGGGAATGTTTACGTGCGCCACCTTTCCGGCCGGAATGACGTCTCCAATCCTTCCAATATCTTCCGCCCGTTCAGACTTCTTTCCGGATTCGATTCCTCCTCCTGTTTCTGTCTTCCAGCCTCTCCTTATATCCGTTACTGATATTCCTCCTTGTTCAAGGTTTTCTTCCGTTTCTGCAATCTTCAATACTCTCTCTTTCTTTAGAAGGGCTTCAGCAATACTCTTTTTTATGAATTCCGTCCGGTTCTCCACTTTCTCCAATTCGTCTGCCAATGCCCCCGGAGCACGGAATGAAATCATCCTGCTGTCACCTCTAGGCCGCCCCGCCCCCGGTCGCGCGCCACCACGCATTCCATTCCGCGCTCCTTCACGAGTCCTTCCGTTTTTATGCGCTCCACGCTCATTCTCTCTGCTGCCCCCAGCCAAGTCTTGCACCTCCTTTCCCATTTTTCGTATGGCTGCGTCCCTTGCGCCATTCCCGTTCTCATCTTGCGTACCATGTCGTGCGTCAATGTCTTTTATACGATTACTATCCATAGCTCTCTCCTTAAAGTGCCACAAATATACAATTCTTTTTTTTGAAAAACGTAATACATAAATCAAAAAACGGAACAAGTTGGCAGGCTATGATTTTGATAAACTGCTGAATATTATGGTGTTACAGAAATGTACGCATGCCAAGTCTCATGAAAAAACATGGGAGTTGGCAGGGCGGTTTTCTGGGGTGAGACCTTGTAATTCTCTGATATTCAATGAATAAGCGAGTAGATGTCGCCGTGGTTCGCCTGCCAACTTGTTCAGTTTTTTAGTGCTGAGATATGCATATATGGTGGCACCGCAGCCGGAATATACCGCCTCCGGCTGCTACGAGATCGGCGGTACGGGCGGCTCGGCCAGAAGGCCGTCCTCCCGCCGACTCGTTGCTCTGTCTTAATATGCGACATGCAAACGCGATAGTCCCGGAAAAGTATTTAATATTCGATATGCAAAAGAGGTGGTCCCGGAAACGACCTTGCCGCTGAATTTCTGAACAAGTTGGCAGGCTGTGATTTTGGTAAATCGCTGAATATTATGGTGTTATAGAAATGCGCTCCTGCCAAGTCTCATGAAAAAACATGGGAGTTGGCAGGTCGGTTTTCTAGGGTGAAGCCTTGTAATTGGTTGATATTCAATGAATAATCGGAAAAACGGCGGCGCGGTTTCCCTGCCAACTTGTTCAGTTTTTTAGTGCTGGTATATGCACATATGGTGGCATCGCAGCCGGAATATACCACCTCCGGCTGCTACGAGATCGGCGGTCCGGGCGGCTCGGCCAGATGGTCGTCCTCCCGCCGACTCGTTGCTCTGTTTTAATATGCGACATGCAAATGCGATAGTCCCGGAAAAGTATTTAGTAAGCATGAAAAAATAAGTTGGTAAAGATTTGTGAAAGATTCTCGGGGGTGATTTCTTATCGAAGAAATGTGCTGGACATCCACGATAGGGGAGAAAAGGTGTAGACCGAAAAGACGAGCAAAGATTACCAAGTTAATACTTCATTGAGTCATCAAGCAAATGGGAGAGTGTCGGCAGGGCAGGCGGTCGGTTCCGGCGGACGTGGCCAGCCCACGGCCTCGGGAAGTGGGAGGTGCCTGCCGGATACAAGTTCTCGCGGGAGCGAGGACGCGGGAGACGGTAGGAGGGTTAAACTTATCCGTTTTAGATTTTGCGGAAAGCGAAAGACCTTGTAATTTTGTGGCAATAACAACATTACGAAAGAAATAACAACATTGCGAAAAGCGGAAAGAAATATGACAGATACGATTCAGAATCAACCGAAAACACGACGCGACGCCATAGAAATAGAAATGGACAATGTCAGAAGCCAGAAAGCCAACCTGAAGAAGAACACGGACGCCAACCAGCTGCTCTCGCTCAGGAAAAGACTGGACGTGCTTCTGCGCACCGGACAACTGCTGCTCGAAAGCTCGGCGGACACGAACCGCATACGACGGAACATGGTCCGGGCCGCATTGTTTCTCGGCTTCAATGAAGACAACCTGCACATATTCATTGACCATAACATATTGATGGTCAACTACAGCGACGAGGCGCACTCCTTCACGAAATTCCAGAAGCGCGTGAAAGACGGCATCAACTTCACCACCATCGAAGCCATCAGCCACCTGACATACAAGGCAGTGAGGAAACACTTCTCGGTGGAAGACTACGAAGCCGAACTTGAAAAAATCGCTGCGAGACCGAGAAACTACAACCAGCTGGTGACATCAGCCGGAGCAGCATTGGCCTGCGGCGGATTCTGCATCCAATTCGGCTGCGACTGGACAGCATTCCTTTACGCATCACTGGCCGCATTCATCGGCTTCAACTGCCGCGCATACTTCAACAAGCTCGGCGTGAACAAATACTTCTCCATCGCCATTGCCGCGTTCGTCTCCACATTGATAGCATGGATCACGACATACCTCCCGGCATGGACCACGACACCGCTCCACCCGCTGCTCGCATGCGCCCTCTTCATTGTACCGGGCGTGCCGCTCATCAACTTCGTGGACGACATGCTCGACACCAATTTCCGGGTCGGCATGGAACGCGCCATAAACACGGTCATGATGATGGTCGGCATGGCATTCGGTATCGTGCTGGCATTGAAAGTATGCAGCTGGGCCTTCCACTTCGCACCCGACATCATGTCCATACCGATGGTCCCGGAACACCCGTATTGGATGTACGCCACGGCGGCAGCCATATCGGCCATGGGTTTCTCGATGATTTTCAATATCCCGAAACGCCTGCTTCCGGTAGTCGCGGTAGGCGGCATCATTGCTGTCTGCACCCGTAACTTGGTCAGCCTGCAGCCGGACATGTACTGCCCGTTCAGCCTCGGGCAAGGCGGTATAATCGGATCACTCGCGGGATCGGCCCTCGTTTCCATAATCTGCATCAAGGCCGTGCACGTCTTCCACACCCCTCACCAGGTCATCGCCATCTCCAGCGTGATTCCAATGGTCCCTGGAGTGCTGATGTACCGCTGCCTGTTCTCCCTCTTCACCATCCCGGGAACCAGCGGCGAACAAATGTCCAACTTCGTTGCCGCCGGCGTGAACGGGCTCAATGCCTCCCTCATAATCGGTGCCATAGCCCTCGGCGTCGCCGTCCCGAACATCATTGCGAGAAGGCAGGTCAATGCCTCCAAACGTCGTGCTTTCGAGACGCAGATCAAGGAACAGCGCGAACATGACGGATTCATTGACATCACGAAATTATAAACCTTATAAAAACTTATAACCAAATGAGCTACACATCCAAAACACTATTGCCCGGCGAAAACGTCCTATATAAAGGATATGTAAGCGCCTGGTATTTCGCCCCGGCATTGCTGCTGGCACTCATCGGAGCCGTCGTTCTGATCTTCGCATTGGCCCCGGAAACCGGTACCCTCGCATATATTCATCAGGACAATGACGAACTCGCCGGATTCTGCATCTTCCTGGGCTTCGCCATCCTGCTATGGGCATTGATAAAATTCCTGAAGATACTCTTCTATAAATGGACCTCGGAATTCATCATCACCGATAAGCGCTGCATCCTGAAGACGGGCCTCATAAGCATCTGTGTATCAGACATTGCACTGGACAAATGCGAAGGCATCATCTTCCACCAGAGCATTGGCGGCCGCATCTTCGGATATGGAACACTCAGCGCCACCACAGGCGGACAGACATTGGACTTCCCGGGAATTGACTCACCGTTCGCCTTCCGTAACCAGCTTTTCGTAGCAATGGACAATTACAAGAAATGGCGAGCATCATCTATATGACAGACTTCGCGGAAGCCTATGCACGCGGACTGCTCCTCGGAATCGCACGGTATGCCGAGAGCGTCGGTGAGGCATGGAACATCTGCCGGCTTCCGCTGTCCATCCGCGACCGCTTCGGTATCAAGGCAGTGGTCGAATACGCCTATACTCACCACGCGGACGCCGTAATCGGACAATTCAACCCTCAAGATGACGTAAGCCTTTTCACGAAACAAGGCATCCTCGTACTGGCACAGGACTTCAAATCCCCGTTTACCGACATCCCGAACATCCGTGGCGAATACCATAAATCCGGAGAAATGGCAGCCGACTACTTCATCAACAAAGGCTTCCGCAACTTCGGATTCTACGGCGTGAAGCACGTGAACTGGTCAGAGGACAGACGCAAGGGCTTCCTTGACGTGATCTCCTCCAAGGTCCCGGGCTACTCCTTCTATGACATGGAAATGCTGAAAAGCGACATGTGGAACTATGACGTCGAAGGCACCGCGAAATGGCTCGAAAGCCTTCCGAAACCGGTCGCGATCCTGGCCTGCGACGACAACCATGCCTACTATCTCACGGAGTCCTGCCGAATCATGTCCCTCTCCGGAAACCACACGAAACTCCGTATCCCTGAGGATATTGCGATACTTGGCGTGGACAACGACGAGACCATCTGCAACCTCTCCTCCGTCAAACTTTCGTCAATAAACCAGGATGTCGAAAGGGGGGGGGTAGAAGTCGCCCGCTACATCGACAAATGCCTCAAGCACGGGCAGACTGAAATCTACGACATCACCGTACCCGCGACGCACATCGTCACCCGCCAATCCTCCGATATCTTCGTCAATGACGACCCGTACATCGCCAAGGTCCTCAAGTACATCCACGAAAATATCAGCCATAAGGTCAATGTCGATGACATCGTCGGCCAGGTGCCTCTTTCACGTCGCCTTCTGGAAGAACGCTTCAGGAAGGTGATGGGAACATCCATATACAATTATGTGCTGAAAGTCAGGGTGGAAAAGGTCGCTGAACGACTCTCTGACGGCAGCAGCGTATCGGATGCTGCCTTCGAATTCGGTTTCACCGACATCAAGAACCTTTCCCGCGTATTCCGCAATATCATGGGAATGTCCCCGTCTGAATACAAGGCCAGATAGTATCGCAAGTCCGGAAACTTGCGTACCATGAGAATCTCACTCTAAATTCTGCGCGATATGAGGAGTCTCCTACGCAAAATGCCGCGTCGTTAAACGTTTTGCACGGTAATTTTGCACCATACAACCATGTAATTTCAGATGAAAAGAATAATTCCGCTAGCCATAATCATGGCATTGGTCTCATGCGGCCGCGCACAACAGACCACAGAGGCAGATCCGATGATCGGCACAGGATTCCACGGACACACATATCCGGGAGCTGCGGCTCCTTACGGCATGGTGCAGCTGAGCCCGGACACCAGGACGGAAGGCTGGGATGCCTGCTCCGGCTATCATTATGATGACAATACCATAATCGGATTCTCCCATACTCACCTGAGCGGTACCGGATGCGCCGACCTGGCCGACATCCTCTTCCACCCGTCGGCAGAGGCGCCGGAAAAAAGCGGAACCCGCTATGGCATTGACCCTTACACATTCAATCATAAGGACGAAACCGCGAAGCCGGGATATTGGGCAGTGAAGCTCCCGAAAGCCGGACTCGTGGCGGAACTCACTGCTACACAGCATGTCGGCATCCACCGTTACATCTATAGCGGCAGCGGCAGGTACATCCTCATTGACCTGAATCATGCCCTGTCCGACGATAAAGTGGACCAATGCTCGTTGAGGCAGATCTCCGACACCGAAATCTGCGGCATGAGACGCACCCAAGGCTGGGTCGAAAACCAGGCAATCCATTTCTACGCCAGGTTCTCGCGCCCTATAATCAGTTTCAATGACGCTGAACGTCAGGCACTTCTGGAATTTGTACCGGATGCGGACACATTGACAGCCGCAGTCGGCATCTCGGCAGTCAGCATCGAAAATGCGAAACTTAACCTCGACACAGAAGTCCCTGAACTCGACTTCGACCAAGTCAGGGAACAGACCGAGGAAACCTGGCGCACAGCCCTGTCAGGCATCCGCGTCAAAGGCGGCACCGAAAAACAGCGTAGAATCTTCGCCACGGCACTCTATCATACTCAGATTGCCCCTAACGTAATGAGCGACGTGAACGGCCAATATATCCGCCACGACGGCAGCATCGGAACAATGCCGGAAGGCCGTAAATATTGGTCCACATTCTCCATCTGGGATACCTTCCGCGCATGGCATCCGCTTCAGACACTGACAGATACGGCATTCGTGAACGACATGGTACTGAGCTTCATGGAAATGTATGACGCATCCGGAGAACTCCCGATCTGGCCGCTCTGGTCAGGCGAAACCGGGACAATGATCGGCTATCATTCCGTATCGGTCATTGCCGACGCATACCTCAGGGGAGTCCGCGGATTCGATGCGGAAGCTGCATTGAAAGCAATGGTCCGCTCCTCCAATATCAACAAGAAAGGCTCGGCCCTGTACAATGAATTCGGCTTCGTTCCGTCAGACGTGAAGAAAGAATCCGTGTCATTGACATTGGAATACGCATACGACGACTGGTGCATTGCCAGAATGGCGGAAGAACTTGGACATGAAGACATTGCGAAAGAATATTACCGCAGAGCGACGAATTATGTGAACGTGTTCGACGGCTCGACATCCTTCTTCAGAGGCAGGAACCGCGACGGCAGCCGCACCACGCCGTTCGATATTTTCTCCACTGGCAGGGACTATACCGAAGCCACTCCATGGCACTACAGATTCTTCGCTCCGCATGACGTGAACGGTCTCATCCAACTCTTCGGCGGCAGGGAACAGTTCATCAAGGCATTGGACGACCTGTTCACCCTCGAATCCGACGAACTCACGCTGGATGTCTCCGACGTTTCCGGCCTCAAAGGCCAATACGCCCACGGCAATGAGCCCAGCCACAATTTCGCATATCTCTACAGCTATGCCGGACAGCCGTGGAAGACACAGGAACTCACCCGCGAACTGCTGGACGAAATGTATGACGACACGCCGGACGGCATTATCGGCAATGAAGACTGCGGCCAGATGTCGGCATGGTATGTAATGTCCTCGCTCGGCTTCTACTCCGTGTGTCCAGGAACGGGCGAATATGTCCTCACCACCCCTCTCTTTGATGAGGCGGAGATGATTATGGCTAATGGTAAAGTGCTGACTATCAAGGCGAACAATCCGGCACGAAACAGATATATAAAATCGGTCTCTCTTAACGGCCGTCCTCTGACCACCACATTCATAACCTACGCGCAGCTCCTCGAAGGCGGCGTCCTGGAATTTGAATTGAGCAGAGAACCTGTCAGGGGCATTGACCTCGAACTGCCGTATTCCCTCTCAACCGGCGAAGAAGCATCCGTGCCATATACCACCTCGGAATTCAGCCTCTTCATCGATTCTGTGGACTTCACCCTCGGCACGACCACCCCGGACGCCGAAATCCGGTACACCCTCGACGGCTCTGAACCTGATTCAGCGTCAATGCTTTACGATGGCGCGATCCGACTCGATGCCAGCACCGTCGTCAGCGCCAGAACCTTCCGCGAAGGCTTCCGCCCGAGCAGAACTGTCAGGTTCAATGCCGAGAAGGCGGAGTTCATCCCGGGGGTTAAGAAGTCCGGACTTGCACAGGGTGTCCGCTACCGTTTCCACAACGGAAGATTCGCATCCGTGGCCGAAATGTGCATGTCCAAAGTGACCCGCACCGGAACCATGCCGGAACCTTCTATCGATGACGCAGGCGTTGAGGACTACTTCGGATATGAATTCGAAGGTTACATCGACGTTCCTGAAAAGGCCGTATGGGAATTCGTCACCAAGAGCGACGACGGAAGCGTCCTCTACATCGACGGCAGGAAGGTCGTGGACAATGACGGCTCGCACGCTGCCGTGGCGGCTACCGGACGCATTGCATTGGACAAAGGACTCCACAAATTTACATTGCTTTACTTCGAAGACTATGAAGGTCAGGAGCTTACATGGGGTTGGAAACGCTCCGGCGAAACGGATTTCCGCCCGATTGACCGCACCTCTCTTTACTATGAATAATTATTTAGACACAATGATATCCATAAAGAAATTAATATCCGCCATCTGCCTCACGGCAATGACATTGACAGCCTCAGCGCAGGCACCGGTACTTATCCATTCCCACAATGACTACACACGCAATGTCCCTTTCTGGCAGGCATACGCACAGAATGTGTACTCCATTGAGGCTGACGTGTTCCTGAAAGACGGAACCCTGCTCGTGGGACATGAGATGGAAGACCTCTCGCAGGACATGACATTCGAAGCATTGTACTACACGCCTGCCGTGACGATGTTCGACCGCAACGGCGGCAAGCCTTACGCGAACGGACAGCCGCTTCAGCTCATGGTGGAACTCAAATCCGAGACAGCTCCGGCGATGGAGGCATTGATCGCGCTCCTTTCCCGCCGTCCTGACGTCTTCGACCCGTCCGTGAATCCTGCAGCAATAAGAATCACGATTACCGGCAATGTCCCTGCACCGGAAGATTTCTGCAAATATCCTGAATACATCAGTTTCGACGGCATCATTGACGCGGATTATACGCCGGAACAGCTTGCGCGCGTGTCCGTAATCAGTACGAACTTCGGCGCGTACTCCATCTGGAACGGCAAGGGCAGTCTCATCATCAAGGACGCCGAGGTCATCCGCGCATTGATAGACAAGGTGCACAAGATGGGCAAGCCTATCCGATTCTGGAACGCTCCGGAAGGCACGACCCCGTACTACACCTTCTACAATATGGGCATTGACTATTTCAATACCGACCATCCGGAGGTTTGCGCAGCGTATTTCGCTGATTTCCACAACAAGAACTTCCAGATAGGCGAGTTCGAGGAAAGCGACGGCGGCGTGACCGGCACCAAGAAACTCGACAAGACCACCAGAAATTTCAAGGGCTTCCGCAATGATGCCCTACGTCTGGAAAAAGGTATCGAGGTCTATGAGCCGACTTACCTGAACGACGGCAAGGCCAAGAAAATCAAGAACGTGATTTTCCTCATGGGCGACGGCATGGGCCTGAACCAGATCACCGCAGGCGCCTACGCGAACAAGAAAGCGCTTACATTGTTCAATTTCAGGAATATAGGCCTTATCTACAACAATGCTCTCGATGAGTTTACCACAGACTCTGCTGCCGGCGGAAGTGCATTGGCGACAGGCGAGAAACACTACAACAGGCATATTTCAATGAGCGTGGACGGGGTCCCTTATCCTTCGCTTTCCGAATATTTCCATGACATGGGCAAGAAAGTGGGCGTGGTTACGCTCGGAAACGCCGTGGATGCCACACCTACCGCATTCTATGCTCACTACACGGAGCGTGACAGCGCGGATGTGCTTACTGCCCAGCTGATTGACGGTCCGCTTGACCTTCTCTGCGGAAGCGGCATCGAGCAGTTTACCATCCGTCATGACGGCAGGAACCTCATTTCCGAACTGAAACAGGACGGCTATAACTTCATTACTGACACATACAAAATCAACGATCAGAAAGGCAAGGTCATATGCATCGACGAGAAGATGGGCGATGCCGCAGAGGAGAAAAACCTCTCCCTGCTCGCCGATGCGACCAATGCTGCAATCCAGAAACTTCAGGAGGACAATGCGAAAAACGGATTCTTCCTCTTCATCGAGGGCGCGAAAATCGACTATGCAGGTCACTCCAAGTGCCTTCCTGGCTCCATTATCGAAATGCTGAGCTTCGATATGGCCGTACGTGAGGCCGTCAAGTTCGCAGACAAGAACGGGGAAACATTGGTCGTAGTTACCGCTGACCACGAAACCGGCGGTCTTATGATTGTCGACGGCAACGAGCACACCGGCCGCGTGGTGGGTATCTACAATTCCGACGACCACATGCCGGTAATGCTTCCTGTGTTCGCGTATGGTCCTGGTTCACAGAACTTTATCGGCGTGTACGAGAACTACGAAATCGCCCGCAGAATCAAGTCGCTCACAAGAAAATAACATCAGATGAAAAAGATAATTTCAGCTGCCGCAATGCTTCTTCTTTCCTGTGCCTCCATTCTGGCGCAGGACCTGAAGTCCGGTCCATACAAGCTGCCGTATAAGAATACTTATGTGAAGAGCATCTTCGTATCGGAAAATGAGTTCAGGACAGCCAAACCTGTGACTATCAAGCCGGGAACCTTCGCAGATGCACAGAAAATCCTGCCGTCTCCGAAATGGGCCGGACACCAGGATGCCATCGACATGTATTGGCATGCCTGGGAAATCGCAGTAGGCAACATCATGCAGCCGAAACAGAATTCCGGATTCGTGTCACCGTATCTGGACGTCGCTTACAACGGCAACATCTTCATGTGGGACACATCGTTCATGATGATGTTCGCCCGTTACGGATACAGGTTCTTCCCGTTCCAGAATTCTCTGGACAATTTCTATGCGAAACAGCATCCTGACGGCTTCATCTGCAGGGAGATACGTGCCGACGGCTCGGATTGTTTCGAACGTTACGACCCTACCTCGACAGGCCCGGACCTGCTTCCATGGGTAGAACTTGCATACTACAGGCAGTTCGGCGACATTGACCGTCTGCACAAGATTTTTCCGGCGCTTTGCGCTTATGCGAAATGGTGGAAATTGAACCGGACTTGGATGAACGGAACATATTGGTCCAGCGGCTGGGGAACCGGCATGGACAATATGCCGCGTGTGAAGGACGAGTACAACCAGATTTTCTCGAACGGCAAGATGATATGGCTGGACACCAACCTCCAGCAGATACTTGTGGACGAGAGCCTTCTCCAGATAGGTTTCTATATCGAAAGATGGCAGGAAATCGAGGACCTCGAAGATGAAATGAAATTCCTCCGCACTTATGTCAATGACAATCTGTGGGATGAAGAAACCGGGTTCCTCTATGACCAGTACGATGACGGAAGCCTCTGCCCGACCAAGGGCGTGGGCGCTTTCTGGGCCCTTCAGGCAGATGTCCTTCCTAAGGAAAGACTCGACAGGATGGTGGCGCATCTCGCAGACACGGCGGAGTTCAACCGTCCTCATAGGGTGCCGTCCCTCTCTGCCGACCACAGGAAATACAATCCTCTCGGACGTTATTGGCAGGGAGGCATCTGGCCGGGCACCAACTATATGACCATTGACGGCCTGTGGAAACACGGCTACTATGAAATGGCGGACGAAATTGCTGACAACCATTACAATTCCGTGCTGAAAGTATGGAAGGATACCGGCACATTCTGGGAGTATTACGCTCCGGAGAAGATAGAGCCTGGCTTCATGGCGAGAAAGAATTTCGTAGGCTGGACAGGACTTCCTCCGATCGCCGTTTTCATAGAATACATCCTCGGCATCAAGTCCGACTATTCGGAAAACCGCATCGACTGGAATGTCAGGCAGCTGGAAGAACACGGCATTGACAGATATCCTTTCGGACCTGACGGAACAGTCTCATTGACAGTGAAAAAGCGCGCTTCTGCGGATGAAAGACCTGTGATTCTCGTGAAGACCGACAAGCCTTTCGAACTTGTTGTGCGCTGGGGCGGGGAAGTCCGCACAGTCAATGTGGAAAAAAGTGGAACCATAACATTGAAATAATACTAAAACCCTTTTTATGAACAGAAAGTTCTTGGCAGCCCTTACGCTCGGCTGCATAGGCGTGATGGCTTGTGCACAGCCGAAGGAGCTGAAATTTCACGCGGACGGAAGCTTCCGTATCGTACAATTCACAGATACTCATCTGGACCCGAGCACACCTGAGAGACATGCGCAGGCGGAAAAGACATTTCCGAGAATCAGCCGCATTGTCCGTACGCAAAAGCCTGACCTTATCGTATTTACGGGCGACGTCGTTACCGGACCTCCTGCAGAAAAGATGTGGAAACGTCTGACCGATTCGCTGGACGTTTACGGCGTGCCTTACGTGGTGGTGTTAGGAAACCATGACTCCGAGCAGAACCTGACACGTCCGCAGCTTGCCGATTGCGTGCTCGCTTCGAAATATTCCCTGAATACGAAGAATAAGGCCAAGGAGCTGGCTGACATGGAGATAGCCATCAAGGGCAGGGACAAGAAGCCTGGTGCGGCTCTGTATTTCCTGGATTCCCACAGCAATTCTCCGCGCGAGGACATTGACGGATATGCGTGGTTCTACGACAGCCAGGTCCGGTGGATGAGGCGCAAGAATGCCGCGATGACGGCTTCGAACGGCGGAGTTCCCGTGCCGGCGCTGGCATTTTTCCATATCTGCCTTCCTGAGTATATCGATGCATGGAAGAACAGGCGGAATCCTCATATCGGCCGTGCTGCGGAAGGGGAGTGCCCCGGTGCCATCAATACCGGCATGTTCGCTGCGATGGTCGAGGGCAGAAGCGTGATGGGAACATTTGTCGGACATGACCATGACATCGACTATATCGTCGTGGACAAGGGAATTGCGCTTGGCTACGGACGCTATTCCGGTGACAATACCACATATAACAACCTCAGGCCGGGCGCCCGTATCATCGACCTGACCGAGGGCAGCAGGTCTTACGTTACCTGGATTCTGGAGGATGACGGACGTGTAGTCGACAAGGTGGAATTCTCCGACAACAAAATCACCAAGCGTAAATAAAGATTTATAATTGGAAATTCATGAACATTGCGATAGATTTGGGCGGCACCAGTGTACGTGTCGCGCTAGTGGACGGGAGCAAGATAGTCAGTCTCATTTCAGAGCCTTGCCGTGCGGATAGGCCTGAAAATGAGGTGCTTGACCATATATGTTCACTGATAGACAGACTTTTCTCAACGGAGGTTAAAGCAATAGGTGTTGGTGTTCCGTCCGTGGTGGATGCCGAAAAAGGCATCGTTTACGATGTAGTCGGCATTCCATCATGGAAGGAAGTCCATCTGAAAGAAGTCCTGGAAGAAAAATATCACGTTCCGGCTTATATAAACAATGACTGTAACTGTTTTGCCCTCGGCGTCTCGACTTATGGAGAGGCGCGCGGCTATTCATCAGCGGTCTGCGTGACGTTGGGTACCGGTGTCGGCAGTAGCCTGGTAGTCAATGGTTCCATCTATAACGGACACAACACCGGTGCCGGCGAAATCGGCTGCATCCAGTACCTCGACAAGGACTACGAGTACTATTGCAGCAGCCGCTTCTTCACCGGCAAGGGCACCACGGGAAAGGACGCCGCCGAAAAGGCTCTGGCCAATGATTCCGGGGCAATGTCCCTCTGGGATGAGTTCGGGCACAATATGGGCCAGCTGGCAATGATGATAGTCTATGCCTACGACCCTGAAATAATCGTCTTCGGAGGAAGCATTTCCACTGCGTGGAGGCTTTTCGAAAAGTCAATGCGTGCGGAACTTGGAAAATGCATTTATCCGAAAAGCATTGAAAGACTGAAGATCTGCCCTGCCGGCAGGTTGGAAATGAATATTCTTGGAGCTTCTTCATTATGCGACGCGCCTTCATTCTGATTGCTGCGGCCCTGATGCTGTCAGCATGTTGCGGACGGAACTGTCCTGCAGAAGTAGCCGTGATTCCACAGCCTCAGGTCGTGGAAACCGGAAGGTCCACTGTCGTTTTGCGTGCAGGAGAATATGACGTGGTGCGCTCTCTGGACAGCACCATGCGTACATCTTCTTATTCTTTGGACATTGATAAAAAAGGAGTCCGTATATGTGCAGGCGATGCGGCCGGACTCTTCTATGCTGAACAGACATTGCGTCAGCTGGTTCCTGCCGATTCGGCGCAGGTGACATTGAAACGGACTCATATCGAGGATTGGCCGGAATTCGGGTACCGGGGCATGATGCTGGATGTGGCGCGCCATTTCTTCAGCGTGGAAGACGTGAAGACCGTGCTGGATATCATGGCATTGCACAAGCTGAACTATCTCCATTGGCATCTGACCGACGACCAGGGCTGGCGCCTGGAAATCAATGCTTATCCGCAGCTTACGAAGGTCGGGTCAATGCGTCGCCGCACCATCATAGGCAAGGATCCCAACGGGGAATACGACGAAAACACTCCGTTCGACGAGACTCCTTATGGCGGTTACTATACCCAGGACCAGGTGCGCGAAATCGTGCAATACGCAGCTGAACGCCACATTACGGTGATTCCGGAAATCGAGTTCCCGGGACATGCCGTGGCAGCCTTGGCTTCCTATCCTTGGCTGAGCTGTACAGGGGAGCAGTACCGTGTTCGTGAGACCTGGGATATTGATGACAGGGTTTACTGCATCGGAAAGGAGAGTACGTTCCAGTTCATGGAAAATGTCCTGTCAGAAGTCATTGACCTTTTCCCTTCACCTTATGTACATATAGGTGGCGACGAGTGTCCCGACAAGATGTGGCAGAAGTGCCCTTCATGCGCGAAGAGGATGAAGGCTGAGGGACTGGAGACTTACAGGCAGCTACAGGGATATGGCGTGAAGAGACTGGAGAAATTCCTTTCGGAGCATGGCCGCAGTATCATCGGCTGGGATGAAATCCTGGAAGCCGGTGTGGAATCATCAGCTATCGTGATGTCCTGGAGAGGGGCGCAGAGCGGCATCAAGGCTGCACAGTCCGGCAATCATGTGATAATGTCGCCTACGGATTACTCATATTTCGATTATTATCAGTTCGATTCCACTGTAGTTCAGCCACTTGCGTGGGGAGGTTACATTCCGTTGGAAAAAGTCTACAGCTTCGATCCGTATGCCGGACTTGAACCTGAACAGCGGAAGCTCGTCCTGGGAATCCAGGCGAACCTGTGGTCGGAATATATCCCGTCGCTTTCGCAATTGGAGTACATGATGCTTCCTCGACTGGCAGCTCTTTCCGAGACTGCATGGTCTCCTTCGAAAAAGAACATTAATCGTTTCTTAACTGATTGTAAACGTTTTGAACGACTGTACGGGTCATTAGGCTACAATTACGCGAAGTCTGCGGAAAATGAGGACTGATATTCGCAAAATGCCGAAGTGACCGCTAACCAAAGATGTATTTTTGTCTCATTAATTAATAACATTTCTATGAAAATGAATCTAACACTACAGAACAAGGGCAGTTTTCTGACCCGGTTTCTACTGATTGGAGTGTTCTTGTTGACACTCTCGATGCCGACCTGGGCACAGGAAAAGATCACGGTATCAGGTAAGATACTTGATAATACCAACGAGCCTCTTCCAGGTGCCGCTGTTCTAGTACAGGGATCGAAAGACGGTACCCAGACTGATATCAATGGTGAGTATGTCATCACCGTCAATTCAAATGCCGTCCTCGAATTCTCTTTCATCGGATATAAGTCACAGTCTGTTTCCGTAAACGGACGTGCGAAAATCAATGTCACCCTCGAACCGGATGCTACCATGCTTCAGGAAGTCGTAGCCATCGGTTACGGTTCACAGCGCAAGGAAGACCTTTCAATGGCGGTTTCCAGCGTGAAGATGGATGACATCATGAGAAGCCGTTCTTCTGACCTCGGAACAGTACTTCAGGGACGTCTCCCTGGTGTGACCGTGCAGAAATCCGGTGACCCTATGGCTTCTACCTCATTCACTATCCGCGGACGTGGTTCCAAGGGAAATGATGGTGACGTCAACTCCGGTGACGGTGTCCTCTTCGTGGTGGACGGTGTTCCTAACGCACCTTATATGGTAGAGGATATCGAAAGCATCACCATTCTCAAGGATGCTGCTTCTGCCGCTATCTACGGTGCTTCCGTAGGTTCTTCAGGTGTCGTTCTCATCACCACCAAGAGACCTCAGGCAGGCAAGACCCACGTGGATGTGAATGCTTCATTCGGTTTCGACCAGGTGACCAACCTTCCTACAATGCTCAATGCACAGCAGTATTGCGACGTATGGGCGAAATATGTGGAGAATAACCCTACTTCAGCTTCTCTTCCTGCACTTGCTGACCCTACCAAGTACAATTGGGCAAATGTAACCAATACTGACTGGCTGAACGAAATCTTCAGAAGAGGTTTCAGACAGCACTATGCAGCTACTGTTTCAGGTGGCGGTGACAAGCTCCAGAGTGTTCTCAGCGTTTCATACGACGACAACAAGGGCGTTCTTCTCAATACATGGAGCAAGGTGTTCTCCGGAAAACTCCAGAGCGACTGGCATGTTACCAAATGGCTGAAACTTTATGAGAGAGTTTCCGTAAAGGTTTCAAACGGTCAGGGTAATGTCAATACCTCTCACGAGGGCCCTATTATGGGTGCTATCTGGTATCCTCGTTCAGCTACAGTATGGGAGACCAATGCTGACGGTACACTTGCTCTCGATGCCAAAGGTGAGAAAGTTTACGGTGGTGCGGTTCCTAAATGGGCAGCTGGCTCAGTTTCCGAGTTCCCTCTCGTCTACAACCCTGTAGCTGACCTCCAGAGAATGCATCGTCTCTATCCTGAGACCAAGGTGTTCTCTACCACCGGTATTGAAATCAAACCGATTTCTTCTCTTACCATCAAATCTGAATTTACAGCAGACCTCCGTCAGGCAGAGGAGGATTCATTCTATCCTGTAATGTCTGAAATTGGTCTTCAGCGTTCGAAGAACTTCCGCGAGCAGTTCCTGTATCGTGACAACCACTGGATGTCCGAGACCACAATTTCTTGGGCGCAGGTATTCGGCAAGCACCATATCAGTGCAATGGGCGGTTTTACTGCCGACTTCAAGAAAACTCACGAAAGAGCAATCTTCACCAGAGATTATATTTCAGAAGACAAGGACCAGCTCCTTTGGGGACAGGCAAAGGATTGGTCTGCAACACAGCCTCGTGAGTCCATCTACGAATATGCGATGGCTTCATTCCTCGGCCGTATCGGTTACTCTTATGATGACAGATATTTCCTTACAGCTTCTATCCGTAGGGATGCTTCATCCAAGCTTCCTGTTGCCAAGAATTATGACTGGTTCCCTGCAGTGTCAGGCTCATGGAAACTCAGTTCAGAGCACTTCTATGCTAACTCAGCTGTGAAGGATGTCATGAACCTCGTGAAATTCAGAGCAGGTTGGGGTAAGGTCGGCAACGTGGACCTCTTCCCTACGAATGTAGCCGAGGCACAGCTTCTTGCTTATGATTGGCCTATCATTTTCGGTAAGGATCTGACCAACCAGATGACAGGTACTTATCTCAATACCATTCCTAACTTGAACGCCCGCTGGGAGACTACGGAGCAGACCAGTGTCGGCCTCGACCTCGGTTTCTTCAACAGCGCCCTCGAAATCAGCGTGGACTGGTACAACAAGAGAACCAAGGACCTTATCGACCAGATTCCTACTCCTCTCCAGCTCGGTGTGAAGAACTCTCCGTACGGAAACATGGGTGACGTGCAGAACAAGGGATGGGAATTCTCCATCAACTACAACGGAACAGCTGCACACGGCGCTTTGAACTACAATGTATGGGGTATGTTCTCTACCAACGACGGTAAGGTTAAGAGCTATGGCGTCAGAAAAGACCCTGTTCGTCACAATACTCCTAATATGAACAGTAACGCAATCCTTTACTCTGATGCAGGATATCCTTGGTACTCATTCAGAATTTACGAGACCGCCGGTATCTTCCGTTCACAGGATGAAATCGACAACTATGTATGGACAGATCCTGAGACAGGCGCATCCAACGCCATCCAACCGCATGCAAAGGTCGGCGACCTCATCTACGTTGATACCAACAATGACGGTAAGATTTCCGATGCCGACAGAGTGATGAAGGGCTCCTATGCTCCTGTCAATACTTTCTCATTCGGAGGTTCCCTCAATTGGAAAGGCCTTGATTTCTCATTCATGTTCCAGGGCGTAAGCGGAAACTACGTTTACAATGGTATGAAACAGATGGCCATGAAGGGCGGCAACCAGGGTTACGGCAATATGGTGACAGATGTTCTCGATGCTTGGGATTTCAACCCTGCATCCAGCAAATATCCTCGCCTTGGTATTGCAAAAGATGACAACGGCAACTATATCAACTGCTCTGACGTGTTCCTTGAGAAAGGTGACTACCTCAGACTCAAGAACATCACCCTCGGCTATACTCTTCCTATCAAGAATTCCAGCGTTCCTAAGATCAGAGTATACGGAAGCGTTGACAATGTATGCACAATCACTGGCTATTCAGGTATCGATCCTGAGGTCGGCAACTATGGTGTCGACAGAGGCGTATATCCTGTAGCAAGGACATTCAACTTCGGTGTCAACCTTAACTTCTAATTCATGATTAATAGTACTAAAAAGATGAAACACAATATATTATTGACGATAGGCAGCGTAAGTGCCGCCCTCATCATGTCGGGTTGCTCTGACTTCCTCGAAGTGACGAAGTATGGTGCATCCACTACATGGGAAACAAAAGACGACGTGGACAGGGCTGTAGCGGCTCTCTGGTCCAATGTGTCGAACGACTCGGAAGGTGTTACCGGACGTGGTATCATGTGGTTCGAATGCTGCAGTGACAACATGACGGTAGGACGTCCTCAGGCAGAAGGAAACCAGATCCGTGATTTCAAGATGTCTCCGTCCAACGGACGTGACGCCCAGGATAACTGGGGTGCGATGTATCAGATCAATGCCAAGGCGAACAACCTCATCAAGGTGGTTCCGACCATGAAAAATCTGGACAAGAAATACATCGACCAGACTGTGGGTACAGCATATTTCTGGAGAGGTCTCTCCATGCTCTGGATTGCTCCTTACTATGGTGACAACGGCCCTAACGGCGGTATTCCTATCATCCTGGATACTACCGAGCCGGTGGACATGGATTCTCCAAGACCTGCATCCGTAATCATGAACTATGACCAGATTATCAGTGATATGGCAAAGGCTGCCGAACTGGTTCCTTATTTCTCTGAAATTCCTGAAAGTCAGTATGGTATGCCTCACAAGGCTGCTTGCTGGGCATTCGCTGCACGTGCTGCCCTCTATGCTTCACAGTGGAACAAGGATTATTACAAGAAGGTAAGCGAGTATTGCGACAAGGTGATGTCAATGACAGGAGCCGACAAACGTGAACTTTATACCGCCGGTTCCAATCCTTTCGCTGACCTCTGGACCAAGGCGAACAACTTCTCGTCAGAGTATTTGTTCTCCCTCTTCGGAAATGCTGTCGACGGACCTAAATTCCACGGCATGTCTTTCCAGAACGGTGGTTGGGGTCTTTATAACCACTGGGGATATTTCCAGCCTACCTATGGCCTTTGGGCTGCTTATGACGAGAAGGACCAGCGTCGTGACGCTACTATCCTGATTCCTGGACAGACAGTAAGGTTTATGGGAAAAGACATCGTATACGGTTCCAACCAGTACTCTGTCGGCTCTGATACCAGAATGACATTTATAAAATTCTTGTCTCCTTGGAGAGAGGCTGACTGCAAGGGCAAGGAAGTCAATACCAACGGTAACAATGCTTCCAATACTCTCGGAATGTGCCTGATGCGCTATGCTGACGTCCTTCTCATGAAGGCTGAGGCCATGATCGCGCTAAACGGCGAAGGTGACGCTACCGCAAAGGAACTCCTCGGAAAAATCCGTCAGAGAGCAGGTCTTGCTGCGACAAACGACGCTTCCTGGAAAGAGTTGAAACTTCAGAGACGTCTCGAACTTGCTTTCGAGTTCATGCCTAGCCGTCATATCGACCTCATCCGCTGGGGTGATGCGAAGGAGACTTATGCGAAGCCGACACAGAAGATGAAATTCCACGTGGATTGGGATGGCAACTGGTCGAACTATTATACCGCACCGGTGGTAATCGACGGACCGGAGAACTATGATGAAGGACGTACTTTCGATCCTGAAATCAACCAGGTGTTCCCTATTCCTGTAAAGGCTTTCGACGGTACCATTAACCTCAAACAGAATATCGGTTACTAATATCTTATAAGATTAGACTGACGCGGGGATGATTGAATCTGATTTCGTCATCCCCATGTTTTTGAAAATGAACTTAAATAATTTGCAATGAACAAAATTGGATTGATGATGTCATCGTTGCTCCTGGCTTCTGCCGCTCTGATGACTTTCTCATGTTCAGGATCAAGCAATGAACCTGACAAACCCGGCCCGAAGCCGAATGCTACCACTTCTGCAGGCATCCTGCCGTTCATCACTCGTCTTTCTGACGGCGTGCTGATGACTTCGGATGCTGATTTCAATGCTGTGGACAGCTATATCGGCGGGTTGAAGGATGTAGGTTTCATCTTCCTCGACAGAGCTGACGGCGCAGGCGTGTCTTATGTGCATAAGATGACTTACAAGCGTAACATCTGGTCGTTTTTCGCAGTAGGCAAGCAGGCCGGCGAAACCTTCCAGGGAGGTTATGGTATCTATTATAAAAATCCTAGCCGTACACTTAAATCTCATCAATCTGGAATCGGCGCCTATATGACGGGTGTTCCTGCACCGCTTACGGGTGTGATTACCAGGGCGGACGGAACCAAGAAAGTCGTGGATGTGGATATGAAGTTCTATACCGCGCGCTTCGAAACCGAGGCTCAGGTCAATGCGTTCGGCAGCAGCACTTTCACTGCTGTGAGAAACGAGAACAAGAACTTCATCGCCATCGGAACGGTGAAGAACGAGCTGTTCGCTTCTCTCCAGAACGCAGTGAAGACAGCGGATTCCGCTTATGCCGTTACCGAGGTGACCAAAGGTTCCGCATATACCATCTATATGATTGCCGGCGCCCGCTACTGGGGGCTTAACGGCGTGGAGAAGAGGAGCGTTGCTTCCGGCATCGACTCTTATGAGATTAACTTAATGTGGAAATAATATCATGAACAGAATATTACGTACTATCGCATCAGTTGCGCTCATCGCTTCTGCACTTTCCGTTTCAGCACAGGAGAAGACTATCATATTCGCAGACTGGAATATGCGTTCTTTCGAGAAAGGTTATGGCAATAGCCTGACCCTTGTTCCGGTAGATGAATATGTCGATTTCATCAAGACTTTCAATGCCGACATCATCACTTTCAATGAGTTCGAGACCGTTACCAGTCGACAGGGAGCAGAAAAGATGGCAGAGGTGGCCAAAGAACTCGGAATGTACGGCTATTTTATCGAGTCTTATCCGAAAGGCGGCGACGGATTCTACGGCAATGTGATTCTTTCCAAATGGCCTATTATCAATGCCGCTTCCAAGCAGATGACATACAAGAATAACAAGGGAGACGGCTATTATCAGTTAAACGTAGATCCTGAACTTACGCAATATGGCGCGGACCAGCGCAGTGTAGGTTATGCCGATATCCTGGTTCCCGTTTCTGCGACAGAGAGCAAGATTCTCCGTGTCGTAAGTTCGCACTTTGACCACATGGGGGCAGATGCGGTGAGGACTCGTCAGGCTTCAGAGTCAGTAGAATTTGCCGGCCTTGCCAATCCTCCATATCCTACAGTCATGATGGGCGACCTGAATACTTCATTGGAGTCTGTTCTCCAGCCTCTTTTCGCCGTCGGTGACCATATCGGTTACGCTTGGGTTGACCATGTATTCACTTTCCCTAAGGGTAAATTCGCGAAAGTTGACTGGAAATCTCCAAGTTCAGGCCCTCTTTCAGACCACAATCCTGTAATCGCTACTCTCAAGGTGACACTGTAATTTAACACCTTTGTAAAATAATTTCGGAAAATTTTTCCGAAAATTTGTACGTGTAATCGAAAGATTGCACGTATTTATTATATAAACGTTTCACGAGCAAGTGGAAAAGACAAGAAGAGACATAGATGTTTTCATGGGAGGAAACGATTCTGCGCTGTTCGAACGCATCTTCGTTTTCTACTACAGGAAAGTGTACAGCTACGCTTTCAGGGCCGTCCGTATCGGATGGGTCGCTGACGAGATAGCTTCATCTATCTTTTACAAACTTTGGCTGCACCACGAGGAAATATTCTCCGGCAGGGAAATAACCAAGATCGAGGACCTGAACGGATATATCTTCACGATGGCGAGAAATGAAACCGCGAACTACTTCAGGGAAAGCCAGAGGATAGAGCAAGTCCAGGAACGTTACGCCGAGCAGCTCTCCATGGAAATGAACATTCAGGACAGACTCGACGACAAGACCTGTCTCGATGTGATAAAAAACGTAATCGACTCCATGCCGCACACCCGACGCAGGGTATTCAGCATGAGCCGCTATCTGGAACTCAGCAACGCCCAGATCGCCGACATGCTAGGCATCTCCAAGCGGACAGTGGAGAAGCATATCAGCAATGCCCTCGAACAGCTGCGCAATGAACTCGCTACCTATACGATGTAGCCCAATCAATGAAAGTGAAGATGAACGATACGAACGAATATAAGAAGATGATGGCTGAACTTTCAGCCGAGGAAATGGAGGCATACGAAAAGGACCTCTGGAATGCACCGTCATTGCCTATACCGGACAGTGATGTGGATGAGGCACTGGAATCTTTCCGTATGAGAATCGGACGCATGCACAGACGCATTGCCTTCAAGCTAGTAGCCGCGGCAGCCGCTGTCGCAGCCGTGTTCCTGGGCATTGGCATGTATACCGGCGCGAAAGCCGGCGCTGAAACGGCGGAAGCCGTCAGGTGGTGCGAAGTCATCGTGAAAAACGGACGCCAGGAAGCATTGACATTGCCGGACGGCACGACGGTCACGGTCGGGGGAGGGTCCCGGCTCATGTATCCTGAGACATTTGCCGGTAAGGAGCGCAATGTCTATTTTACCGGAGAAGGCGTCTTCAACGTGACCAAGAATGCCGCTGTCCCGTTCATTGTCAATGTGAACGGCACTACGGTGAAAGTGACAGGTACCAAGTTTAACATAAAGGCGTTTCCGGAAGACGGCCAGCAGACAATAACGTTGATGGAAGGCATAGTGGATGTTACGTTTGAGGGCCGTAAGGATACGCCGATACATCTTACCCCGGGAAAAGCCACGTTCTATGACATTGAAACAGGCGAAATCAGCCTTTATGATGTGGCGGCGAGCAGGTATCCGGCTTGGTACAAGGGTGAATTCGACGCATATCACTCTTCTTTCCTGCAGATTGCGCGTGACCTGGAGAGGATTTACGGCGTGAAGATAATCTTCCGGAACGAGGACCTGGAGAGCATGATGTTCTATATCAGCATCGTGCGCGCGGAGTCGGCGGACATGATTCTGGAGGCGCTCAGCAACATCACGCCGTTCAGCATCAAACGCGAGGGAAAAGTGATTTATCTGGACTGAAATGAAACCACAGCGGGACGGAAGGCGTTGAATGATATGCCTGAAGTTCCTGATAATATTAACTAATGTAAAGTCAAAGGATGAATTCAAGCTATTCATTATGGCGGATGTTCAAGATTACAGTCGTTGCAGTCTTGGCATTCATGCTGTCTGCCGGAAACATCTCCGCGCAGACTGCGAAAGTGACGTTCAGCGCCAGGAATACCTCCATCGAGAATGCCCTGGGAACGCTGAAAAGCAAATATGGTTTTTCATTCGTCATGAAAACCGACGGCCTGGACCTTTCCAAGAAGGTCACCGTAAGCGTTACGAACGAGACAGTAGAAGCGGCAGTGGCGAAAATCTTCGCTCCAACCCCGGTTGCAGTCGAGGTGAAGAGCAGCGTTGTCTATATTTCTGCTGTTCCGAAAACCATCAAGACCTCCACAGCACGGACCGTTTCCGGAACAGTGCTGGATGCCAACAATCAGCCTGTTATCGGAGCTGCAATCCTTACAGGAAAAAGTGCAGGAACCACGACCGATGAAAACGGCCGGTTCTCGCTCAGCCTTCCAGGCGAAGATGTCAGCGTGGAAGTTTCCTGCCTCGGCTATGACACGAAAAATGTCATTATCCGTGCAAGCGAAAGCAATGTGAAGATTTTCCTGACGGACAATTCCACTATGCTGACGGAAACTGTCGTCGTAGGTTACGGTTCACAGAAGAAAGTAAACCTCACAGGAGCAATCTCCACGGTAGGCTCCGATGATTTGAAAAACAGGGCGTCTCTGGATGTCGCGCACATGCTCCAGGGTGCAGTAGCCGGTCTCAACGTGACCTCCGCAACAGGTCGTCCGGGACAGGCTGCTTCTTTCAATATCCGTGGTATGGGCTCCATCAACAGCAGCTCTGTCCTGGTGCTCGTCGATGGTGTGGAAGGCAACCTCCAGCAGGTGGCTCCTAATGATGTGGAAAGCATTTCCGTCATCAAGGATGCCTCTGCAGCAGCCATTTACGGTGCCCGCGCTGCTTATGGTGTCATTCTCGTGACCACCAAGAGCGGTGCGGAGACCGACGGAAAGGCAGTCGTAAGATATAGCGGCCGTGCAGGCTGGACGACTCCTACCGCATCTACCGATTGGGAGGATAGAGGCTATTGGTCAGTCCTGATCAACAACATGTTCTGGAAGGCTTACGCCGGAACTCCGTATGCTACCTACACCGATGAGGATATGGAGCAGCTCTGGATCCGCCGTAACGACAAGGTGGAGAACCCGGCCCGCCCATGGGTCGTCATCGACCAGCGCAACGGCCGTGACACATATAATTACTATGCGAATACAGACTGGTGGCATTATCTCTACAAAGACAACAAGCCGACCATGAGCCACAACATCTCTTTCAGCGGCGGTACCAAGAGAGTGAAATATTTCCTTTCAGCTGCATACAACCGCGAACAGGGTATGTTCCGCCAGGATCCGGATGTCTACAAGAAATACACTCTCAGGAGCAAGATCAATTTCGACATCAGCAAGTGGATCAAGCTCTCGAACAACACCAGCTATTTCAATTCCAGCTATAAGTACTCCGGTGTCGGCGGCGCGAACAACTCGTTCTCACTCAGTACCGTACACGCGCTCGCCAGCTATCCTGTCTGCAACCCTGACGGCTCGGCCATCTATACTACCCAGTACAACGGCTACACCGTAATGGACGGCTATACCACCATCCTCAATACGGGCGGACATACGAACAAGGACAATGTGAACAATATCAACACGACCACGGAGTTGACGCTCACACCTGTCAAGCAGCTCGAAATCAAAGCGAACTACACATACATGTTCCAGTATGCGAACAATATGAACAGGAGCGTGAATACGACATACTCTGCGACGCCGGGCGTCATCCAGACGCTTGACAACGGTAATTTCGCCAACAAGCTCTACGAGTCCAACGGAATGACCAACTACCAGGCAGCCAACTTGTTCGCAACTTATTCAGATTCTTTCAATGAGGTGCACAATGTGAAAGCGACCTTGGGTGTAAACTGGGAAACCAGGAGGGCGAAGACAGTCTCAAGTACCGGTTACAACCTCATGAGCGATATCCTCAATGACCTTAACCTCGTAGGTTCAGCTGATGACGGCACGGGAAGGAAAACCGATGTCGGCGGCGGTCAGAACGAATATGCTATTGCTGGTTACTTCGGCCGAATCAACTATGACTATGCCGGCAAGTACCTCTTCGAGGTCAGCGGACGTTATGACGGAACATCCCGTTTCGCCCATGGCTACAGATGGGGATTCTTCCCTTCAGGATCACTCGGTTGGAGAATTTCCGAAGAGAACTTCTTCAAGCCTATAAAGGGCTGGTTCAACAACCTCAAGCTCAGATACTCCTACGGTCAGCTCGGCAACCAGAATGTGAGCAGCTATTATGCATATCTCAGAACGATTACCGTAGGTACTCAAAAGTACCTTTTCGGTGGCGACAAACCTACTGTCTCCACCATATCGGCCCCTGTAGCAGACGACTTGACATGGGAGACATCCATCCAGAACAACCTCGGTGTCGATATGGCACTTCTCGGAAACCGTCTCCAGTTTACCGGTGACATGTATATCCGTGATACCAAGAACATGCTTACCGCCGGAATCGCGCTTCCTGCATCATACGGAGCTTCTTCTCCGCAGATCAATGCCGCCGATCTCCGCACCAAGGGTTATGAGTTCTCCATCCAGTGGAAGGACATGTTCAACCTTGCCGGACATCCGTTCAGCTACAATGTCGGACTCCAGTTCAGTGACTACATCACCACCATCACCAAGTTCGACAACCCTGACAAGAGCCTTTCAATGTCTTATTACGAGGGCATGCGCTACGGCGAAATCTGGGGCTACAGAGTGGCAGGACTCTTCGCGACAGACGAGGAAGCAGCCAATTATGATGTGAACCAGACTACGGTGAACGGCCTTATCAATGCTTCCGCAGGTTCCGAGAAAGGACTGCGTGCAGGTGACCTCAAGTTCATCGACCTTGACGGCAACAAGAAGATCACCACGGGCAAGAATACCGTAGATGATCCGGGTGACCGTGAAATCATCGGTAACCGCCAGCCTAGATACAATTATGGTATCAACCTCGGTTTCAACTGGTTGGGCTTCGACTTCTCCGTATTCCTCCAGGGAATCGGACATATGGACTGGTATCCTTCAGCAGATGCACGTTCATTCTGGGGACCTTACGCCCGTCCGTACATGACTTACATCCCTAAGGGATTCATGAACGACGTCTGGTCAGAAGAGAATCCTGACGCATACTTCCCTCGTCCGAGAGGTTATGTCGCCATCAATTCAGGCCGTGAGCTGAGCTCCGTCAATGACCGCTATCTCCAGAACATCGGCTACTGCCGTCTGAAGAACCTCACCTTCGGCTATACGCTGCCTCAGACATTGACACAGAAAATCAACATTGACGGTATCCGCGTATATTTCACCGGTGAGAACTTGGCATACCTTTCTGGTCTTCATTCGAAATATATCGATCCTGAGCAGGCTCAGACGAATGGCAATCTGCGTATCTATCCATGGCAGAAGACATTCATGTTCGGTATTGACATAACTTTCTAAAATATTGAAGACAATGAAAAAGAATATAAAATATATATTGGCCCTGGCTGTCGCTCCGATGATGCTTGCATCCTGCGACGATATGCTGAACAAGCATCCGCAGGCGACATTGTCCCCTGAAACTTTCTTCACGAACGAAAGTGAGATGATGTCATTCAGCAACAGCTTCTACACCATTTTCCCGAGCACGGGGCTTTATAATGAAAATTGCGACAACTATATCGGAATCGACCTCATCAGCGAGATTCGTGACGGCAGGGTGATTCCGGGATCCGGCAGCGGCTGGTCCTTCACCGACCTCCGCAAATTCAACACACTGCTGGATTATTCCGGCAACTGCAAGGACGAGAAAGTCCGCAACAGATATGTGGGACTTGCACGTTTCTTCAGGGCTTACTTCTATTTCGAGAAGGTGAAGAAATTCGGCGACGTGCCATGGTATGACACCCAGCTGGGCTCAAAGGATGACAGGCTCTACAAGGCGCGCGACACCCGTGAGTTCGTCATGGGCAAGATGCTGGAAGACATTGACTTCGCCATTGCGAACCTGCCTGAAACCAGATCGGTCTATACCGTTACCAAATGGACGGCGTTGGCACTGAAATCGAGATTCTGCCTGTTCGAGGGAACTTACCGCAAGTATCATGAAATCAATGATTACGAGCATGACTGGAAATATTATCTCGAACTCTCTGCTGCGGCTTCTGCCGAATTCATGAACAAGAGCGGCTATGCCCTGCATACCAAGGAAGGTGCAAATGGCAGCTATCAGGCTCTCTTCACTTCTGACAATGCTCTTTCAGACGAGGTGATTCTCGCGAGGGATTACAATGGAACATCCGGTATCGGTGTCACACACAATTCCACGAACTACACCCTTGTCGCAGGTATGGGACGTCCGGGCATGACCAAGAAAATCGTGGACAGCTACCTTATGAAAGACGGTACACGTTTCACTGACCAGCCTGGCCATACGACAATGCAGTTTGCCGATGAGATGAAGAACCGTGACCCGCGTCTGGCGCAGACCATCAGGACTCCAGGCTATTCCAGAACCGTTACGAACAAGGACGGCTCCAAGACACAAAAGCAGTATGCCCCTGATTTGTCCGTATCTGTAACAGGTTATCAGCCGATCAAGTATGTGTACAAGGATGAAAGCTCCAAGGATGCGTACAATGCTTCTGACATGGACCTCATCATCTTCAGGACAGCTGAAATATACCTGAACTATGCCGAGGCCAAGGCTGAACTCGGTACATTGACACAGGGAGACATTGACATTTCCGTCAAGAAACTCCGCGACCGCGTGGGTATGCCGAATCTCGACATGGCTGCCGCCAATCTGAATCCTGACCCGTATCTCGCATCGGAGGTTACCGGCTACGCGAACGTGAAAGGTGAGAACAAGGGCGTCATCCTTGAAATCCGCAGGGAAAGGACTATCGAACTGGCACAGGAAGGCTTCCGCTACTATGACATGATGAGATGGAAGGAGGGCAAGCGTTTCGAGCAGCCGCTTCTCGGCATGTATTTCCCTGGTCCTGGCGAGTATGATCTGGATGGCAACGGAACTATGGATATCTGCCTGTATGAAGATGCAGCTCCAAGCGGTTCGAAGGCTACATTGAAATACAAGCTCGGTACCGACATCATCCTCAGCCAGAATACCAAGGGCAATGTCATGCCTCACGCAGGCGAAGGCAAATGGGATGAAGAGAGGGATTATCTCTATCCTATCCCTACTGACGACAGGTCTCTCACCCATGGAAATCTGACACAGAATCCGGGATGGTATGACGGACTTGAGTTCTGACATAAACACATTGATAACATTGAAAACGATGAAAAAGAGTATATTACTTATATCTTCACTTGTTCTGGCGATGGCAGGATTCTCATCCTGCAGTCAGAATGAGAATGAAGGGTACAATGAAACCGCCGTCCTTTCCGTAGTTTCATCTGCGGGAGACGAGGTGGTGGGCGCTCTGCTTGGAAATTCCAAGACCGTAAGCCTCAGGGCCGCAGCCACGACTGTCGCCGGAGAACCTCTCAAAATCAGTTTCCGCGTGGATGAAAGTCTGGTGGCTGCATATAACCAGGCTAACGGCACTGCTTACGAGATGGCTCCTGCCAGCTGCTATAATCTTGGCAGTGACGAGGTTATCATGCCTCGCTACGGCAAGTCATCTTCTACTGCCACTCTTACCTTCACGGCCAGGGAAGAGATGCCGATGGACGTGAAATATCTTCTGCCTGTCGTCATCGACAAGGTTTCAGGTTATGACAATTATACCGTAAGCGATCCTGTTTACATCCTGGTGTCACACATGTCTCCTGTCAAGGGTATGGGCACGGAACAGTTCCCGTATCTGATTTCAGAGCCTAAAGACCTGGTGAACATGCATGACCAGGTGAAACTCGGCCAGAAAGTCTGGTTCAAGATGACAGATGACGTGGATATGAGCGATATTACCGACTGGGTTCCGGTGAACTATGCGGATCCGTTCACCAGAGAGATTGATTTCGACGGCAACGGCCACACCATCAGCAATTTCTCATGCTCATACAGGAGTTATCCTTCTTTCTTCGGCGTGCTTTACGGTACCGTCCGTAACGTGACCTTCCTCAATCCTTACATCAACGGCGGTTCTGCTGCCGGCGTGGTAGGCGGTTATATCGGAACCAAGACACTCTATGCTCATGTTTCAGGTGTCCGTGTCATCGGAGCCCGCATTTATGAGACCGGTACTTATGGTGTCGGCGGAATCGGCGGTCGTCTGGGCGGTCCTGACTGCGTGATTGAGAACTGCTATGTAAACGGACAGATTGAATCTACTTATAAGGACGGTGCAGCCGGGCTTATCGGCGGTGAGAATGAAACTGCGACCGTAACTATCCGCAACTGCTTCACTGAAGGTTCAGTAAAGGCTAAACTCACAGCGGGCGGAATCCTCGGAGAGTTCTGGAGAGCTGATGCAGGCATATACAACTGCGCGTCTACAGCCAGCGTTGAAGGAGTCTGGGCTGTCGGCGGAATCGTAGGCCGTGCTACGGGCTGGAGCTCCAATTTCAAGGCTACCGTACACAACAAGGTGGTGAACTGCATTGCCTGGAACGACAAGATCCGCGCGACCAATGATGACGGAAGTCCTGCACATTACAGCAGCGGCGCCATCGTCGGCTTCACGGCCATCTACAATACCCATACTGACGGCTACCGCAAATATGACCTTGATTTCAAGGATTATCCTGCCCTTGCAGACATCAACCGGCTTGTGGACCAGCCTAATTCCGATGCCGACAATCCGCTTCTCGTGGGCACGTCGAATCTGGCTGCCGGAATGTATTGCTATCCATATCATGGAAAGGCTGCCGGCAAGGATGAAACTCTCTGCGACGTGGCAAGACGTCTCGGCTGGGATGAGACGATTTGGGATCTCAGCGGTGAAAAACCAGTTCTTAAATAAGCATTGAAAATGAAGAAGTTAACATATATTTTACTTTCTGTTTTTCTTGTCTGCGCAGCAGCTGCCTGCGACGGCAAGGATGAAGGGTCGTTCTACGATCATCCGCATCATAATACCGGCAGCACCGACACTCCTGACCCGAGTCCGGAGCCGGAAGACCCGGAAAAGCCTGAATATGACAAGACAGTTTATAACCTGGATGAATCTCTCTGGAAGACAACTACTGTTTCAGAGGGCGTAGTCTGGAAGAATTTCGAAGCTACGGATGTGATTTCCAAGGCACCGCAGATCGTCAATGTGATCGACGTCGACCTGACGGCCAAGAAGTATGATGTGAAACTCGTCTATTATTCGCCGGCCGTCGTTCCTTCCGAGGCGTTCAAGCAGAACAATGCCGTTGCTGCCATCAATGCCGGTTATGAGCTGAACTCCATCTTCGTGAAGGTGGCAGGCCAGATTTACGGAAGCATCAAGAATGCGTATATAAGCAATGTCGTTCCTCAGTGGAAAAATGACGGCGCTCTCTTTATTGACGGTGACAATGTGGATATTTCCTATTGCTGCAAGGGCATGAAACTCAATGCCCAGCGTCAGTACTACTTCAGCTGCACCCAGCCGGATATCCTTTCCAGCGCGCCGATGCTGATCGACAACAATGAGCCTGTGGGCGAGGTTTATGCGAAGACTGACCTTACTTATGACCAGCTCATCACTCTCAATTCGGAGGACCCGCTGCGCCATCAGGGCATCCGTCATCCGCGTACGGCCATTGCCAAGACCGCTGACAATCATATCCTTCTCATTACCGTTGACGGAAGACGTGAAGACAAGTCAGCAGGTATGACCGCCAAGGAATTGACCATTTTCCTGAAGAACTGGTTCAAGCCTCAGTATGCCCTCAATCTTGACGGCGGCGGTTCTACCACGATGTGCGTGAAGGGTCAGGGAGATCCGGCTACCCATGTGGTGAACTATCCGACTGACAACGGCCAGTTCGACCATGCAGGCGAGCGTGCACGTGACACTCACATCTGTATTGTCCCGCGATAGAATACTATCCTAAACTTACTATAAGCTTCAAGTGTCAAGCCTTTCACCATGAGCGGATTAATCCCTCCGGTGAAAGGCTTTTTCTTTTTTTACACCATCCGCCAGCGGCTTATCTCACGGCTGAGGACTGTGTCGAGCGGCGGCAGTCCACATTCGGAAAGAGTTCCTGAGTCGGCAGCTTGTATCCACGGATTATATTTCACTGCGTCGGGGGAACCGAGAGCAGCCAGACGCCGGAGATTGTCCAGGCACAGCTGCTCCAGCATGGCATGGAATTTCGGTCCGTGGTTCGGCTCTTTCAGATGGCATAGCTCGTGAAGAATCACATAATCGCAGAGCGGCTCCGGCAGACGTACCAGATTCAGGTTCAAGTTTATATTGCCCGCCCGGGAACAGCTTCCCCAGTTCGAGGAATTATGCTTGATGGTCAGGCGTTTATATTGGAATCCATATCGTCCGGCGAAAAATGCCGTCTTCCGGGGCAGTATGGCCTTGGCTTCCTTCCGTAGCCTCTCCACCAGGCCCTCGTCGGCCTTGCCCACGGCTCTGCCCTCAGCCACAGCCTCCTCTGTCCTCCTGTCCTGGACAGTCAACGCATTCCTGACCCACGAACGTCTCTTTTCCAGATATTTGATGCCGTCCTGGTAGCGCAGGCTCCATGGCAATGTCACGGAAATACGGCACCCGTCCCTGTTTGCGGAGCCGCGTACACGGATGCTGATGCCTCTGCTCCGCACATTCTTGCGCAAGACGACCGGCCCGAACTCGCCATCGTTATGAATCTTGCCCGTCATTTTCCGAAATCCGGGTATTGAAAAGGTCGACGGCCTGATTCACCGTCAATGCATCCTCGACGCGGAAACCTCCGGTCCTGGTCCTGCGCAGCCCGTCCAGATGCGCGCCTGACCCGAGCGCTTCGCCCAGATCTCTTGCCAATGCCCTGATATAGGTGCCTTTGGAACACGCCACGCGAATGTCCGCATGAGGCAGATGCAGGGCGCTGTTGTCAGTGACATTGATCCTGCAATTACGGTGATTTACGCTTCCGTCTGCATTTCTGGCGGAAGACTCCATCTCCATGCTGTCCTCCGGCAATCCGTCAGGGCAGAAACGCAGCAGTTCTATCTCCGTAATGTTGATCCACTGCTTGCTCAATGCCTCTGTCGCCGAGTGGTCAAACCCGTTCCCGTCGGATTCGCCAGCCTTCATCCTCTTCCACTCCTTCCGTGCCAGCTCGTATGCACGTACCCCGTCCACCGACTTCGCCGAAAACAGCGGCGCCACCTGCTCCTGCTCACCGACAAAATCCGGCAGCACGCCGCGCAGGCTCTCCTCGCTCACCCCGTCCACAGGATATTTCATGTCAATGTCTTTCTCCAAATCGTAAGATGGGGTGGTTGCGCCGAATGTCAGCCCTGCAATGTACTCTTTTTCATGACGTTGCAGTTCCTCCGCCAGTCGCGTCGCCTTGCCGATGCAGACCAGCAGGACGCCTGTGGCCAGCGGATCCAATGTCCCCGCATGACCGACCTTCAGGTTTTTCTTGTGGAAATGCCTGCAGGCGCAGAACTTCAGCTTGCGTATCACATCTGCGGACGTCCACCTGTAAGGCTTGTCCACAGGAAGAATAATCCCCTCCGGATAATCATCGATATTTCCGGAGAGGACCAGTTCTCTAATATTTTCGTTGCTTAAAATCAATGCCATTCTCTACTTGCAAGGAATCTTTTCAATCCGCCTTTCATGTCTTCCGCCCTCGAACGGTGTCTCAAGCCAGACCTTGGTAATCTCCTGCACCATCTTGTAAGAAATGAAACGCGCCGGCATCACGAGAATATTGGCATTGTTGTGCGCTTTCACAAGTTTGCCGATTTCCGTGCCCCATGCCAGTCCCGCACGGATGCCCTGATGCTTGTTCAGCGTCATGGCCATGCCGTTGCCGGTGCCGCACATTGCGATTCCGCAGTCCACCTTGCCGCTTTCCACGGCGATGGCGAGCGGATGTGCCACATCCGGATAATCCATGCTCTCGGTAGAATGTGTACCGAAATCTTCCACCTCATATCCCATTTTTTCGAGATATGGAATGAGTTTGCTCTTGTACTCGAAACCAGCGTGATCGCTGCAAATACCAATTTTCATAGCATCAATATTATGTGTTATTCCCTTCCGAGACGTTCGCCCGCATAGTTCATGCGTGCCGCGAATTCATCCTTGCCGATAAACGACAGGATATCAGCGATTCCAAGACCGCTCGCCGCGCCGGTTATCGCAAGCCTGATGCAGTTCATCACCTTTCCCATCGGCCAGCCCTGCTCGCGGATATAATCCTCCAGATACGGTTCAATGTTTTCCTTCGTGAATGCCCCGTCGAAGCCGCATACATGCTCAGTTACCTGATATGCAGGCTGATAGCCCTCGGCTTTCCAGAACTTGTCTGCATCCTTCGCCAGGAACGGTGCGGTAAGACTGTCGTCAAATACCTTGGCACGAGGATCGGCGGCACGTCTGGGGTCCACAGGTTTCGCAGCCTCTGCCGCAGCACCTGCCTTCACGCCGAACTGCTCATACTCCACAGGCGATACGAAAAGGCATGAAGCATTCAGCCAGATGTCCTTCACGAATGAAGCCCTTTCCTTCACGAATGCCACTACATCGTGCACATATTCCCTGGTTACGATATGATTCTTGAAATCCACGCCCTTTCCTGCGAACGAAGCACCTGCCGCCAATGCGCATGCAGGGCAGTCAACTGTCTGGATTCCATGGCTTTCCAATACCGGAATGAACAGGTCCACGAGCTCGTCGTCCGACTTCATGCGGAGATACTCCTTGTTGTACCACTTCGCCTTTTCAGGGTTGAAACGGGCTCCCGACTTGATGACGCGGTCCAGCGAGAAGGCTTTTACCAGTTCCTCGATGCTGAAGATTTCCTGGTCGTTGCCGGGATTCCAGCCAAGCATTGCCAGCATGTTCACGAATGCCTCCGGGAAATATCCGTCCTCACGATAGCCGTGGGACACCTCGCCTTCTGCATTGACCCACCTGAGCGGGAAAACCGGGAAGCCGAGACGGTCGCCGTCGCGCTTGCTGAGCTTGCCCTTGCCGTCCGGTTTCAGAAGCAGGGAAAGATGCGCGAAACGCGGCATGGTCTCCTCCCAGCCGAAAGCCTTGTATAGCATGTAGTGGAGCGGCAATGACGGCAGCCATTCCTCACCGCGGATTACCTCCGTGATTTCCATAAGGTGGTCATCCACAATGTTTGCCAGATGGTATGTCGGCAGCTCGTCGGCTCTTTTCCAGAGCACCTTGTCGTCCAATGTATCCGTGTTTACCTCGATGTGTCCGCGGATAAGGTCGTCCATCTTGACAACCGTGTCCTTGGGCATCTTGAAGCGGATGGTCCAGCAGTCGGTGGTCTCCAACAGCTTCTTGACCTCGTCCTCCGGCAATGTCAGGGAGTTGCGCAGTTCCATGCGGGTCTCCTGGTTGTAGATGAATGTGTTGCCGGCAGCCTCTGCCTCGGCACGTTTCGCATCCAGTTCCTCAGCCGTGTCGAACGCATAATACGCATATCCGTTTTCGATGAGCTGGTCAGCGAATTTGCGGTAGATGCCCTTTCTCTGTGACTGGCGGTACGGCGCGTGAGGATGTCTCTCTGACGGAGTCTCCACTACATTGCCGTTCTCGTCCACGCCCTCGTCGGGATGGATGCCGCACCATTCAAGTGCTTCAATGATATATTTTTCCGCTCCCGGAACGAATCTGTGGGAGTCGGTATCTTCGATTCTGATGATGAAATCTCCGCCGTTCTGCTTGGCGAACAGGTAATTGTAAAGCGCAGTCCTGACACCGCCCATGTGGAGCGGTCCGGTAGGTGAAGGCGCAAATCTAACTCTAGTCTTTCTTTCCATTGTCGTTTTCAATGTCTTTCCAACCAACAAAATTACGTAAAATCTCTCTAATATCCTTTATCTTCTACGACTTTACGTGTGCATCTGCGGATTGCCGCCACATTCTCTATCTGGCTCATGTCGGTACGGCTGGTCACCACCAGCGCCGGCTTGCTGTCATAATGGAAATGCGGCACGTTCTCTATGGTATTGTACCCGATCTTGTTGATTACGGCCTCATCCGGCTGCGGTACCTCACCTATTCTCGTCCGGTAATCGTCATCGAACACCGTATCCTTGTTTATGATGATGAGCTTGCCGAAATCATTGCCCGTAAGCTGCGAAATATCCGCCTGGAAGCCTGTGGCAATGATGGTTATATGTATCGTGTCGCCGCATTCCGGGTTGTCGTCCCAGATAAGTCCGCGCTTCGACTTGTCCACCGTTCCGGTATATGAGGAAATCAATTTGCTTATTTCCCCGAGGTCCTCCATCGTGAGACCCTCATTGGTCTTTCCCACGGTGATATTTATGAGCAGGTTCTTGGCGGTCTTGAGGTCGAAATCATTGAGCAGAGGGGATTCCAGCGCCTCTTTCACGGCATTCTTGATTCTGTCCTTGCCCGTTCCCGTGCCGCAGCCCATCAGCGCCATTCCGCTGTTCTTCATCATCGTGATGACGTCCTGGAAATCGACATTGATGTAACCCGGCTTCTTGATGATTTCGATGATGCCCCTGACGGCGGTCGCGAGCACCTCGTCGGCCTTCGGCCATGCGTCCTGGAGCAGCATCTTGCCGAAGTATTCGTAGAGCTTCTGGTTGTTGATTATCAGGAGACTGTCCACGTTTTTCTCCAGTTCGTGTATGCCGTCGCTGGCTTTCGCCAATGCCTGCCTTCCTTCTTCTTCGAACGGAATCGTCACCACGCCCACGGTCAGGATTCCGCGGTCCTTCGCCATCTTGGCGATGACAGGGGATGCTCCGGTTCCGGTTCCGCCGCCCAGACCCGCAGTGATGAACAGCATCTTGGTGCCGCAGTCCAGCACCTTCTCTGCGATTACATCCTGTGATTCCAATGCCGCGTTTCTGGCCTTGCCAGGTTTCGTGCCGGCTCCGAGTCCGTCGCCCAGGCTGATCTTCGTAGGGACATTGCTGCTCTGAAGTGCCTGTGAATCAGTGTTGCACACGATGAAACTGCACCCCTGGATATGCTGGTTGTACATGTAGGTCACGGCATTGCAGCCACCGCCTCCCACACCGATCACCTTGATGATGGAATTTTCCGGTGTCCAGTCGGACGGCGTAACGATATCTATGTTTGTCAATATGTCTGTCATAATTTCTCGTCGTTCATTTCGTTGGTAGCATTCTCGTATACGTCATTGATGGCCTTGCCCGCCTTGCCCAGAATAGTCCAGATAAATGGCCTCTTCTCTTTCTTTTTCTTCTCAGGCTCGGGCTTCTTCTTCGGCTCTTCTTTTGGCTCCTCTTTCGGCTCCTCGGCAGGTTCCTCTTTCGGTTCTTCCGGAATCTCCACGGTTTCTCCGACTTCATCCGGTTCCTGTTCTGCTGGTTCCTCTATGCCCGGCCTGGTGGCGCCGCCATCATTCTCGATGCAGCAGTTCACATTGTCATCCCTGCCGCTGAGGATGAGACCCGCGATGGTCGCCGCATCCGTCCGCAGGATGTTCTCGGCACCTGCCGCCACGAACCCGTGACGCGGATAAGCCACGCGCACATTGTACCCCGAAAGCTCCTTTATGTAATTCGCGATGTTCAGCATCTCCGAACCTCCGCCGGTTATGACAATGCCTTTCCTCAATTCGTTCGCAAGTCCGCTTTCCTGTATGTACCAGAGCATTGCGTCCAGGATTTCCTTCATCCTGGCAGTGATGATTTCCGCCAGATATGTCACCGGAATCTGCTTGTACGCGCTCATGTCCTCGGTCTCTATCTGGATGATTTTCTCGCCGAAATTCAGGAGCTTCTCAGGCATGCAGCCGCCGAATGCGATCTTGATGTTCTCCGCCAGGTCTTCGGAAATGCCGCCTTCGTTCCTGATGTCACCGGTCACCGTGTTTCCTCCGAACGGAATGGCTCCGTATGCAGCAAGCACCTTCTTCGAGAAAATGCTGACAGACGTGGTGCCTGCGCCCAAGTCAATGAGTGCCACGCCGTTGCTCTTTTCTTCCTCGGTCAGGACAGCCTTCGCGGTGGCGACAGGTGTGAAATATGTGCGGCATACCGCAATGCCCAGGTCATTGAAAACCTTGGTCATGCTGGAAATCGGCCTCTTCGGTCCGATGAAGACCTTGAAATGTCCTGTAAGTTCCTCGCCGGTCATGCCGATGACGTCATTCTCGATGAGCTGGAAATAGTCACCTGTCGAGAATGACTGCGCGATCACCCCGTAAATCATTTCGGTCGAGTCGTTGTTCTGGTCCGATTCCTGGGCCAGCGACTTCAATGTGTCGATTTCCTCCTCGGAAATGCAATCATCCGGGTTGTTTCGCGGCAATGTCCCTGTGGCGTCCTGCTGCCTGATGAAGCAGCGGGGGAGTCCCGTCACTATCTGGCTGATTTTTATGTTCAGGTCCTTTTCCGCTTCATCAATGAGCCCTTTCAGGACTGCCTCCACCTTGGTTACGCCGGCTATCGCGCTATGCAATATGCCCGCTGACGGAGCTGTCTTGTAGAACACTATCTGGGTGTTGTTCCCTTCTATTCTTGCGACAGCGAGAGCGGTCGTCTTCGTTCCGAAATCGACCGCAGCTACAAATCTCTCACTTGAATTTCCACTCATATCTATTTTCTGCAAACTATCTGTCCGTCGAAGCTGACATTGACATAAGAATATGCGTCCTGTCCCTTCTCCGGTACGATGTATCTATAATAATTTTCAATTTTCGCGAATTTTTTCTCGAACTCTTCCGGCCTGCCCATGTAAAATTTCTCGCGCCCCTTTCTCGGGACAATGATTACGTGGCCGTTCCCATTGACATGGATCTGCGCTATCGCATCATCCCATCTGCGGTTCCTCGACAGGAAATCCACCAGGTCGAGAATGCCTCCGAGCCACTGTCTTTCGGCAGCGGTCGCCGGCGTTCCCTTGAATCCGCTCTTTATGTTCAGCGGAATCGAACCGTCCACAATCGGCACCCTGGAGGTGTAGTTCTTCTGGAGAGGGAACAGATAGCCTTCTGAATCAGCATACCATCCGCCGCGTCCGGAAACCAGTCTTACTACAGGAACCCGCTGTGTGATAATGATATGCAGGATACCGTCCCGTGTGGTATAGGCCTCGCTCTTCAATATGGCGCTCTTTCCGTCCAGTATTTCCTCTATCCTCGCCAGATCGATTTCTTCCAGCCGTTTTCCCGAGCAGTTGCCATAGCCTCCGGCAATATATTCCTTCACGTCCCCGACCGTGACGAAGTTGAGGCCGTCCTGTTCCGCGATTTCCACCTTGATGCCGGAGCACGTGACCTCCTTGTACTCGGCTTTCGCTTTGTGGCCGAGTACTGCGAGCATCACTGTCGTCAGCGTAAATATCAGAACAGCAATTATATATTTCCAGATGCCTTTCAATTTCATTATTCGCCGACACGCTTCTTCAGCATGTCTTCTATAGGTTCGATGAATCTGTCAATGTTGCCTGCACCGAATGTGACCAGCACGTCCACAGGCTCTTTCTCCAGGTAGCCCATGAGTTCCTCCTTCTTCAGCAGGACTTTCTCCGGAGCTGTGACCTTGTCGTAAATGATTTCCGATGTCACGCCCGGTATCGGTTCTTCGCGGGCAGGGTAGATGTCCAGAAGAATCAGTTTGTCCACCTTGCTCAGCGCCTCAGCGAATCCTTCCGCGAAATCCCTCGTCCTGGTGTAGAGGTGCGGCTGGAATATGGCCGTCAGTTTCCTGCCCGGGAAAATGTCCCTCATGGAGCTGATTGCCGTCGCCAATTCCTTCGGATGATGTGCGTAATCGTCTATGTATGAAATCTTTTCGGTGTTCAGATGGATGTCCAGTCTGCGTTTCACTCCCTGGAATGTCCCTATGGCGTGCCTGATGGCCTCGGGATTTACGCCGTAGGTGAGGCAGATTGCCGCTGCCGCCACGCTGTTTTCGACATTGACCCATCCCGGAGTCCCGCATTTCACGTTTTCTATCACGCCGCCGGGGTAGACAAGGTCGAAGCTGAAGTAGCCGAGATTGTCCGGATGCGGATTCCTTGCGTAGAAATCGGCGCGGCTGTCATTGTAATGATATCTCAGGATGTTCGCCTTCGTGTCTTCAGCGGTGATGTCGAGTCCGAGCTTGGTGATGACCGTGCCGTGGACCTGCGACGCGAATGCCTTGAAGGCTTCCAGCACGTGGCTGATGTCGCCGTAGATGTCCAGATGATCGGCGTCAATTGCCGTGATGACAGCGATTTCCGGGTGCAGCTGGAGGAATGACCTGTCGAACTCGTCGGCTTCCGCCACGACCGCATTGCTGTGGCTCATAAGCAGATTCGTGCCATAGTTCTTCGAAATTCCGCCCAAGAATGCCGAGCAGCCTCCGCCGCTTTCCGTCAGAATATGTGCTGTCAATGTACTTGTGGTGGTCTTGCCATGTGTTCCCGCTACGGCCAGACAGCGCTCTCCGTCAGTGATTTCACCGAGTATCTTGGAGCGTTTCAATACTTTGTAGCCATGCTCCTGAACATAGACGAGCTCGCCCATGTCGTGCGGAATGGCCGGGGTGTAGACCACGAGAGTGTTTTCTACATCTTTCGGGATGAAGTCGACGTTGTCCTCGTAGTGTACGCCAATGCCTTCCTTCTGGAGCGTGTCCGTCAGTTCGGATTCCGTCTTGTCATATCCGGAGACATTCAGTCCCTTGAATTTGAAGTATCTGGCAATCGCGCTCATGCCGATGCCGCCGATACCTATGAAATATACGTTTTTGTATGTAGTTGCCATCTTTACTGTTTTTCAATCAATTTATATGCATATTCCGCAATGTCTCCTGCTGCATTGGTCAATGCCAGCTTCGCAATGTTCTTCTGCATTGACTCCAGACGTTCATTGTCATTGACAAGACTTATGGCGGCGGCGAGCAGTTTCTCCGGGGCCTCGGCGTCCTTCACGAGCATTGCCGCGTCCTTCCTTACGAGCGCCATCGCGTTGTGCGTCTGGTGGTCTTCCGCGACGTTCGGCGACGGTACGAAAATGGCGGCCTTGTGCGCTGCGCAGAGTTCAGAAACCGTGCTTGCGCCCGATCTGGAAATCACGACGTCAGCCATCGCGTAGGCCAGGTCCATCCTGCCGATGAAATCGCTGTAGTGTATGAATTTCAATGTGTTGCCGCCGAGTCCTTCGGCCTTTGCCTTCGCCATGAATTCATCGGTGCCGGCCTTGTAATACTTCCCGCACTGCCACAGGATTTCGATGTTTTCTCCGCCCGGACATCCGTCCCCGATCCATTTTTTCATGGCCTTGTTCAATGTCCCGCTGCCGAGACTTCCGCCGGTGACCAGAATATGGCGTTTGCTTTCTGTAAGTTTATAGTATTCAATGCCTTCCTTGCGCATTTCCGGTGTGGCAGGGACAATTTCCTTCCTTATCGGGTTTCCGGTCATCACAATTTTGTCTGCCGGGAAGAACCGTTCCATGCCTTCGTATGCCACGCAGATGCACCCCGCCTTCTTGCCGAGTATCTTGTTGGTGAGGCCCGCGAAACCGTTCTGTTCCTGTATCAATGTCGGGATTCCCTCGCGTTCGGCAGCCCACAGAAGGGGAGCGCTCGCATATCCTCCCACGCCGATTGCGATGTCCGGCTTGAAATCGCTTATCAGCTTGCCCGCCATGCGTATGCTCTTCAATACCTTGAACGGGGCTTTGAGGTCGTTGATGATATTGTGGAGATTCAGCTGGCGCTGCAGTCCGACAATCGGCAGGCCTACGATCTTGTAGCCCGCTGCCGGTACCTTTTCCATCTCCATCTTGCCTTCAGCGCCCACGAACAGGATTTCGCTGTCGGGGTTGAGTTCCTTCATCTTGTTAGCAATGGATATGGCCGGGAAGATGTGCCCTCCCGTACCGCCTCCGCTTATGATGATTCTCAATGCTTTGTGCTTTTCCATAATAATATCATTTTACTGGATTTCGCTGCTTTCCAGCTGGTCCAGATCGTCCAGGCCGTCCTTGACTTCATCTTCCGTGACGAAAATCGGAGCGGCGGCGGCTGTTTCCTGCTCGATTTTCTTCTGTGCCATCTTGCTGACTGACAACAATACGCCGAAAACGAGGCTGAATGCCAGGAATGATGAGTTTCCGTGGCTTATCATCGGCAGTGTCTGGCCTGTCAGCGGGAATAAATCCACATTGATAAGAATATGCATCAATGCTTGTCCCGATACGAGCAGAACCAGTCCGGCAATCATTGTCTTCGCGTAGTGGTTGTCACAGTTCCTGACTATTATCGAGCCTCTGGCGAGGAGGCTTCCGTACAATATCAGTATCACCAGGGCGCCGATCATGCCGTATTCTTCGACAATGAAGCTGAAGATATAGTCTTCATACATGACGGAGACCACATATCTCTGGGTGCTGTTGCCCGGTCCCTTTCCGAAGAATCCGCCTTCGCTCACGGCTACTTTCGCGCTGACCGGCTGCATGGTCTCGTCCAGAATTTTCTGGAATTTGAGTGTGCCGGGCTTTTCGGCGTGGAGACGTTCCAGAGGGTCAGCCGATGCCAGCTGAACGCGGTGCACGATTAGTTCGAGTCGTCCGAATACTTTGCCGTCGCTGATCTTGTAAACGCCGAAGATTAAACCTACGCACACGATTCCCAGAAGCAGCATGTATATGATGTATTTGAGGTCAAGTCCGCCGACCAATGCCGTCACCACCATGACGAGTCCTATGAACATGGCGCTGGAGTTGCTTCCTAGCGCGATGAGCAATGTGATGATGGCGATAGGGAAGAGGACATAGAAGCAGACCTTGGCTTCTTTCTTCGCCATGAATTCCAGGTGAGGTTTCTTCGCAAGCTTGTCGGCCAATGGTGTCCTGTTGGTTTTCAATGCGTCCATGGCCCAGGCTATGTACATGACCATGAATACTTTGACGAATTCGAAGACATGCAGCTGGAATCCGAAGACGCTGATGCACCGCCAGGCCTGGTTGATGTTCACGGGCCTGAAAAACGGTATCTTGGTGAAGTGGGACGCCAGAAATGCCAGCAACAGGAACGACAGGACGAAGAGCCCTTGCGAGAAGAACCGGAAGATGCCGATCTTGCCGATTTTGCACAACCCTGCGATTATTCCCAGACCGACGGCTGCCATGAGGATTTGTTCCATGGCAAACGACAGCCTTGAACTCTTCTGCTGTATCGCCAGCAGGGAGGTCGAGGATGAAACTGCCAGAATCGAGAATATGATGAGGAAGAAGACAATCATCCAGATGATCTTGTCTCCTTCCAGCCTGTCCAGCATGTTCCAGAATCCGGTTTTCTTCGCTTTTGTGCTCATATTTGTCTCCTAGAGGTTTCTTACGGCTGCCTTGAATTGCTCTCCGCGGTCTTCGTAACATTTGAAGAGGTCGAAGCTTGCACAGCAAGGGCTGAGCAGCACGACGTCACCGTCTTTTGCAAATGCCGCAGATGCTTTCACTGCTTCTTCAGCCGAGAGCGTATCTTTCATGTTTTCCTTTCCTACAATGCTTTCGAATGCTTCGTGTATCTTCTTGTTGTCCACGCCCAAGCATACGATAGCCTTTACTTTTTCTTTTACGAGGTCGTTCATGACGCTGTAGTCATTGCCCTTGTCGGTTCCGCCTACGATCCACACGACCGGCTTGGTCTGGCATTCCAGCGCGTACCAGGCAGCGTCGACATTGGTCGCCTTGGAATCATTGATATAAAGTACTCCTCCGACGCTGAGGACCGGTTCGAGCCTGTGTTCGATAGGCTGGAAGGTCTCCAGTGAGTTGCGGATGACGGCGTTGTCGATGCCGCTGGCTTTGGCCGCGAGGGCTGCCGCCATGGAGTTGTAGATGTTGTGCTTGCCGCCGAGTGCGAGTTCTTTAAGGTAGATGTCGCATTCGTCCTGGTCGTATTTCACGATGATCTTGTCGTCTTCGAGGTATGCGCCCTGCTCGACTTTGTCTTTCTGTGTGAAAGGGAGTTTCTTGGCTTCCATCACGATCTTGTCGAGGTGGTTGATGGTGATTTCGTCATCGGAGTCGAAGATGAAGCAGTCTTCCGGACGGAGGTTCCTGGCGATTCTGAATTTCGCTTTCACGTAGTTTTCCATCTCGTAGCCGTAGCGGTCGAGGTGGTCCGGGGTGATGTTCGTGATGATGGCGATGTCCGGTCGGAAATCGTAGCAGTTGTCCAGCTGGAAGCTGCTGATTTCCAATACGTAATAGTCGAAATGCTCCGTAGCGACCTGATATGCGTAGCTCTTGCCGATGTTGCCGCCGAGTCCCACGTTGAGGCCTGCTTCTTTCAGAAGATAGTATATCAATGATGTCGTGGTGGTCTTGCCGTTGCTTCCGGTTATGCAGATTTTCTTCGCATTGTCATAACGTCCTGCGAATTCGATTTCTGATATGATGTGTATGCCGTTCGCTTCTATTTTCTGTATCATCGGGGCTGTGGAAGGGATGCCCGGGCTCTTGATGATTTCGTCCGCGTTCAGTATAAGTTCTTCAGTATGATGCCCTTCTTCGTATGGAATGTCCCATTTTTTCAGGAGTGCAGCGTGTTCTGCGGCGATTTCTCCTCTGTCAGAAAGAAAAACGTCGAATCCTTTCACTTTCGCGAGGACAGCAGCGCCCGCGCCGCTTTCGCCTCCGCCAAGTACAACTATTCGCTTGTTTTTGTTCATCTTGTATTTAGTTTATTCTGTTGCTGTTGTTAATGCTTTGTTCGAGGGTGGGAGCCGGCGAATAGTTCGCTTCGTACCCCCGTCCTTCCGGACTGCCCCCAGGGGCGATTTCGCTTCCCTTCGGTCGCGGTGGATGCCTCTATTTTTTATCAATTCTGTTCCTGTTGTTTTCTCGATGTTCGGGAGTCGGTGCTACCTTATCTTTAGTAATGCCAATGTCGCGACGGCGAGGATTAGGCCTACTAGCCAGAAGCGGGTCACGATTTTCGCTTCAGGAACCGGATGCGACGGCCACTTGATTTTCGCCGGGATGTCGATCTTCTGGTAATGGTGATGCAGCGGCGCCATCCTGAATATCCTCTGTCCCGTGCCGTACTTCTTCCTCGTATATTTGAAATAGAACCGCTGGATCAGCACCGACAAACTCTCCACGAAGAAAATTCCGCAAAGAATCGGCAGCAGCAGCTCTTTTCTTATCAATATCGCACTCACGCCGATGATGCCTCCGATTGCCAGACTTCCGGTATCACCCATGAAAACCTGCGCCGGATACGAATTGTACCATAGGAATCCGAGCAATGCCCCCACGAACACCGACATGAATATCGCCACCTCTCCGGTTCCCGGTATATACATGATATTCAGGTATTCTGAGTTGATGAGGTTGCCGCTCAGCCACGCCAGGATGCCGATTACCGTTCCCACTATCGCCGATGTCCCGGCCGCCAGTCCGTCCATGCCGTCCGTAAGGTTCGTGCCGTTCGAGCAGGCGGTTATGACAATGACTATCATCAATACGTAGACGGCCCATTTGAAATACCACCCCATCTTTCCGTGGAAAGGTGAAAACCATTTGTAGTCAAGCTCATGGTTCTTTATGAACGGCAATGTCGTCTTCGTGCTCTTCACGATGTTCTCCATCTTCCAGCCGCTCTTGTGCACGATGGTCTCGCTGTCCACATCCAGATCGTCGCTTCCCTGAGGCAGGTAAGTGGTGCCGTTCTCCGCTGTCTCCACCTTGACTTTCTCCCTGACTACTATATCATTGTTGAAACATACGGTCAGTCCCACGATGAAACCGAGCACGATCTGGAGAATCAGCTTGCCCCTTTCGCTCATGCCTTCCTTGTTGTGCTTGAAGACCTTGATGTAGTCGTCTGCGAATCCGATTCCGCCGCACCAGAAAGTGGTGAGTATCAGCAGTTGCGTATAAATATTGGTCAGGTCGCAGAAGAGCAGTGCCGATACGCCGATGGCAAGCAGGATGATGACTCCTCCCATTGTCGGAGTGCCTTTCTTCTGCATCTGCCCCTCCAGTCCGAGGTCGCGGATTGTCTCGCCGATCTGCTTTTTCTGGAGCCAATGGATGATCTTGCGTCCTGCGAAGAACGAAATCAACATGGCTGTGACGCTCGCAAGCATTGCCCTGAACGACAGATAGCCCATTAGCCTCTGTCCCGGGATGTCGTAGTCCGAAAGCAATTGGAATAGATGGTAGATCATGCCTGTCCCTCCATTGATTTGAATACGTCGCATACGATTTCGCGCTCGTCGAAATGTCTGTGCTCCGTGCCTATTATCTGATATGTTTCATGCCCCTTTCCGGCGAGCAGGATTACCGCTCCGGCGGGTGCCAATGTTATCGCTGTGCGTATCGCTTCCTTGCGGTTAGAAATGAACAATGCTTTCGCCAATCCGCTGGTGCTGAATCCTTTGCGGATGTCGTTCATGATGTCTTCCGTGTTCTCCGTACGGCTGTTGTCCGATGTGACGAATATTCTGTCCGCGTATTTCTCCGCCACTGCCGCCATCTCAGGACGCTTGGTCTTGTCCCTGTCTCCGCCGCATCCGAACAAGCAGATGATGTGCTTTTCCTGTCCGATGTCGCGGAGCGTCTTCAATACGTTCTCCAATGCGTCTGGCGTATGTGCGTAATCGATTATCACTGAAATGCCTTTCGGCCCGTGCAATGTCTCCAGACGTCCCCTTGCTGATTCCAGCAGGCTGAGCTGTACCAATGTCTCATCCTGGTCCGCGCCTATCAGGATTGCGGTGGTGTAGATTGCCAGAAGGTTGTAGGCATTGTGCTGTCCGATCAGTCTTGTCCAGATTTCCTTGCCGTCAATCCGGAGCTGCATTCCCTCGAAACTTTCCTCCACGATTCTGCATGTGTGGTCGGCAATGCTTCTGCATGAGTAAGTTACGACCTTGGCTTTCGTGTTCTGCACCATGACCATACCGTTCTTGTCGTCAATGTTGGTGATAGCGTATGCGTCGGCAGGGAGTGTGTCGAAGAACAGTTTCTTGCATCTGAGATACTCTGCAAATGTCTTGTGGTAATCCAGATGGTCGTGTGTGAGGTTCGAGAATATTCCGGCCTTGAATTTCAGTCCGGTTACGCGCTCCTGCTCCATTCCGATGGAACTTACCTCCATGAAGCAATACTCACATCCTTCGTCTGCCATCTGCCTGAGCAGGGAATTGATGGTAATCGGATCTGCGGTGGTGTTGGCAGTCTCCAATCGTTTGTCTCCCACATAGTTGGCTATCGTGGAAAGCAGTCCGCACTGATATCCCAGCCCCCTGAAGAGGTTGTATAGCAATGTCACTGTGGTGGTCTTCCCGTTGGTTCCGGTGATGCCGACCAATGTCAGTTCGTGAGACGGATTGCCGTAGAAGTCCGCAGCTGCCATCGCTTCTGCGTGACGTGAATTCTCCACCTGCACGAATGCCACTCCGTCAGCATTGACAATGCCTTCCTGTCTGGCAGCATTGACCTGAGCCTCAAGCTCTTGCGGGTCTTCGTACATGATGGCGGCAGCCCCTTTCGCGAGTGCGGAGGCAATGAACTTGTGGCCATCGCCGGCGAAGCCTTTCACTGCGATGAACATTGTTCCCGGAACGACTTTTCGGGAGTCGCTCGTGAGGCCGTTGACCTCCATCGTCAGATCGCCTTTCGTGGTGACCGTGCCGCAATTCTTTATGATATTCCCAAGTTTCATCTTATTTCAACTGTATTGTTACGCATCCGCCTTCGGCAAGTCTTGTCCCTGCTGCCGGGCTCTGGCTTACTACGTGCCCGACTCCGGAGTAGATGCATTTATATCCGTCATTTTCTATTGCATATATCGCGTCCATCAGTCCTAATCCCTTGACTCCCGGTACTTTGCCGTTTCTGGATGTTGTCGGGGTCTCGGCTGTCATGTCCGGCATCCGGCCCTTGCTTTCCAGTATGTCACCGTAGCTTGTGTCCAGGGCGTAAATCTTGTCCACGATTTCCCTGCATGTCATGGCAGGTGTGGTTCCTCCGAAGAAGATTTCCCTGCTCGGATTCGAGTAGATGACTGTGATTATGGAATATTTGGGCTGTTCTGCCGGGAAAAATCCGACAAAGGTCGCCTGGTATTTCGTCAATCCGTTCTTGTCTCTGTACGGGTCGCCCCTCATTGCGTCTTTCGGGTCCTGTATGATTCTCGCGGTTCCGGTCTTGCCTGCGACTTTCAGTTTGGCGTTTTTCAGTCTTGTGGCGGCGGTTCCGGTTTCGGTAATCTCCATCAATCCTCGGGTAAGGCTGTCTGCCGTAGCTCTCGAACAGATGGATCCGTTCAGGACTGAAGGACCGCGTTTTTCTTTCACGATGCCGTTTACTTCAATGTCTTCGACCAGGTAGGGTTTCATCATCCTGCCCTTGTTCGCGATGGCGTTGTAGAATGTCAGGATGTGCAGCGGTGTTTCCGCCGAGGTGTATCCGATGGCCAATGATCCCAGATCTGTCGCGCTCCATGTCTTGGATGAAGGCGATGGTAGAACCGGTGTTGTAAATCCTTTGAGATCAATGTCATACGCTTCGCCGAGCTTGTACATGTAGAGGTTGTCCAGGAATCTCTGCGGGTTGTCTCCATAATGGTCGACGGCGAGTTTTCTGAATACGTAGTTGGACGAAATCGCATATCCGTGGATTATGGAAATCTTGTCGGTCTGATACCTCTTCTCATACGCCGGGATGTGGTCGTCCGGCTTGAAGTATTTAAGTCGTCCGTGATTCGTCGGTATATTGTCTGACATCCTCACTTTTCCGTCTTCCAGGAGGCTCATGAGCGTGGCTGTCTTGAAAACGGAGCCGGGTTCGCCGGCACGTCCCACCGCCATGTTGTAGACCTCGCCCAGTCCTCCGGTGGTGCCGTCTCTCAGGAGGTTGACCATCGCGCGGATCGCTCCGGTCTTCACGTCCATCACGATGACGCATCCGCCTTCGATTCTTTCATTGTCGGCAATGTTCTTGCGCAGCGCATTGTCCGCAATGTCCTGAATGTCAATGTCGAGGGTGGTCCGGATGTCCTTCCCGTCTTCTGCGGCGCGCCAGGTGCTGTCCCTGTTCACGATTCTTTTCTTGTCGCTTCGGCGTGTCCACTCGTAGCCCTCTGTTCCGTGCAGGATATAGTCGAATGAGCCTTCAAGTCCGATGGCATTGTTTCCGTTCGACCTGCTGTTGTCCTTCACGTAGCCGATGGTTCGTCTGGCGAGCGAGCCGTAAGGATATTGCCTTGTATCAATGCGTTCCACGATGATGCCGCCTTTATTCGCTCCTTCTTTGAACAGCGGCAATGCCTTTACTTTCTGGAGTGTCTCGTGGTCGATTACGCCACCGATTTTAGCGTGTCTGGCGCCGCGTTTCCTTCCATCTATTATATAGGTATACCAATAGTCCCTGGATTTGCCGTATATCGAGGAGAGTCCGCCTGCCAGTTCGCGTGCCTTGTCTTTCCACTCTTCTTCTTTCTCTTTGCCTTTTTTCGACAGGGAGGCAAATTCGCTTTTCCTTACGGCGCAGTCCATAAATATCTGGTACATAGGCGTGGAGATGGCGAGAAGCCTTCCGTCAGAGCTGATGATGTTGCCTCTTATAGGTGCCAGTTTCACCTTGCTGCTTCGGGCTGTGTAATATTTCAGATACGGGTCGCTGTCGCGGAAGCAGCACTTGATGTAGACGATCCGTACCAGCACGACACATGCGCACACGATGAATGCAAGATAGATGAACCACACTATCTTGCTTTCCTTGTTCTTGCCTCGTATGTCCTTGTTCTCGTCCACGTTATGTTTCTGTTTTTCTCAGTTGCTCACTTCTTTGTCTGCCTTCAATTCTGACCTCATCCTATCTCTGATTGCGCCCCTGACCTCCTTTCTCTGTTTCCTCTTTCTGTTTGTGGTCCTGTGAAAGGGCGCACTTTATTCTTTTGCATCTATCCGTGTGGCAGGTTTTGTCGGGAAGGTTACCTTGGAACCCTTGTTTTCCAGCATCTTGTCGGTTTTCGTTATCCTTCCCATGCCGGCCATCTGCACCGTCTTTTCCGTATGGTATATTTTCAGGTCCGTCAGGATTTCCTTGTTCTTCTCGACCTTGCTCATGGTGTTTTCCACCATGATGTTCAGGAGGATTCCTATCCAGAACAGCAGGAACGTGTACAGAATGTGGGGAAAGAATCTGTCACATCCCAGTCTCATCAGCAATTCCCCCCTGAGGAATGCATTGAACGCATTTTTTATTGATGCGCCGGCTGCTTTAAGATTCATTTTCCGCCTCCTTTTCCGCGACTCTGAGTTTCGCGCTCCTTGCCCTCGTGTTTGCAGCAATCTCGCTTTCCTGCGGCAGTACCGGCTTGCGTGTCAATGCTTTAAGCGGGCATATCACGTTTCCGTAGAAGTCTTTCTGGACTTCTCCGTGGATGTTTCCGGCCTTGATGAAGTTCTTCACCATCCTGTCTTCCAATGAGTGGTAGGTTATCACGGACAGCCGTCCTCCTTCTTTCAGTGATGCTGCCGCGCCTTCCAGGAATTTTTCCAGCGACCTCATCTCGTGATTGACTTCGATTCTCAATGCCTGATAGATTTTCGCCAATATCTTGTGGCTTGCGAAGTCAGGCAGTGCAGGCGCCATGGCATTGTCCAGTTCTCCGGTGGTCTTGATTTCTCCCGCCGCACGGGCATTGACAATCAGCTGCGCCAGCCTCCGGGCATTGTCCACTTCTCCGTAGATCCTGAGGATTTTTTCCAATTCGTTTTGCGGATAGGTGTTGACGATGTCCGCCGCCGTGGTGCCGGCTTCCTTGTTCATCCTCATGTCGAGCGGGGCGTCGAACCTGAATGAGAATCCTCTGTCGGCGGTGTCGAACTGGTGCGATGAAACGCCCAGGTCCGCGAGTACGCCGTCCACTTTGGCTTCCGCATTGAGGTCGCCGCCGCTGTAGTTCCCGACAGTTCCTTTCAATGTTTCCAGCATCACGAAGTTGTGTATGTATCTGAAATCTGCTCTGATAAGGATGAGTCTCGGATCGTCGATCCTGTTGTTTATGGCGTCGCTGTCACGATCGAAGGCGATGACCTTTCCCGCAGGAGACAAGCGTGAAAGAATCTCAGCGGTGTGTCCACCGCCTCCGAATGTGGCATCAATGTAAATTCCTGATGGATTGGTAATTAAAGCTGAAACGCTTTCGTCCAGAAGTACTGGCGTATGATATTCTGACATTGCACCCTCCGTCTCTACTGAGAGAGTTTTCCGGCCAGTGCGATGTATTCCTCATTCGAAATCCTGCTTGCTTCGAATTTCTCCTTAGCCCAGATCTCGATTTTGTAATCGTTGCCAGAGAACACTACTTCTTTAGTTACACCTATTGCTTCCAGGAGCTTCTTCGGAATGGAGATTCTTCCGAGTTTGCCGTCTGGTTCGACGACTGCGCGGTCTCTCATGTATTCCCTCCAGAAAGCTGCGTGTTCCCTGTTGAAAAAATTAAGACGGGTTTTGACCTCACTGCTCTGCCGTTCCCATTCCTCGAAGGTGTACATTTCGAGGCAGTCCTCGAAGATGTCCTTCTTCAGAACGAATCGCATGTCGCCATCTACCGGCATGACAGCCTTGAACGCCGAAGGAAAAACAAGTCTTCCTTTGTCGTCAGCCTTTGCTATGTATTCGCCGATAAATGTGGTCATTGCAAAATTAACAATCAGTTTTCACGCTTTGCCGCAAATATAATGAAACTTTTACAATTTCTTCCACTTTCTTCCATATTTTTCCACGGCGGACGCAATGTTTTCCCCGCCTGTCCGCGATACGTGCCTCTATGAGTTGAATTTCTGAACAAGTTGGCAGGATGGTGTTTGGCTAAATGGCAGTGTGTCAGTGAGTTGCGAAAAGATGTCCATGCCAAGTCTCATGAAAAAACATGGGAGTTGGCATGACTGTTTGTTATGATGTATGGTTGTAACTGGTTAATAATCAGTAGGTAATGTAGAAAATGCTGGTCTCGGTTCCATGCCAACTTGTTCAGTGCGCGGTGACGGAAACGCGCCCCGGCGGGGGTGGCACCTCTGGAGGTTCGCTTCGCTCATCCCGTCAGGCTGCCGCCTGCCACCCATTCACAAGGTCATGGGCGACCATGCCTCCAGAGGTGCCATCCCCGCCGGGGCTTCTCTGCCATAGGGCCTTTCAGTTATGGAAATATGCTCGTGCCAGGCCTCATAAAATTCAGGGGAGTAAGCGGTTATCCTCGTTGGGCCGAGGAGAGCCCTTTGCGACAGCTCCCCGCAGGCCCGGCGGGAGATAACCGCGCGTTCGATTTTTGGTGTGGCGCGGCTACTGGCTGAATTTCTGAACAAGTTGGCAGGATGGTGCTTGGCTAAATGGCAGTGCGTCAGCGAATTACGAAAAAGTGTCCATGCCAAGTCTCATGAAAAAACATGGAAGTTGGCATGACTGTTTGTTGTGATGTATGATTGTAACCGGTTGATAATCAGCAGGTAATGCGAAAAATGCAGGCCCGGGTTCCATGCCAACTTGTTCAGTGCGTGGTGACGGAAACACGCCCTGAACCTCGCGGAAAGTCAGTCGGGACGCGGCCACGGGCAAATTTGTAATTTATTGATAATCAGATATTATAATGGAGAGGGCGTGGAAACGTGGCCAAAAAAAGGCTGCGTTTCCACGCCCTGTTTTATAACTTATTGAAAATCAACGCCTCCAAAAACGGAGCGTGGCCGCGTCCCGCCTGGCGGTCTCATGAAAATACATGGGAGATAACCGCGCGTCTCCTCATCATCCCGCTTGTTACTTTTTCATGCGGCGCAAAACCTCGGCCTTGTCGATGACCACCCAGACGGTGTCCACTACACTTCCGCGATTCTCGCTGCCGATATTTCTCAGAGGATTTGCGAAATCCTTGTCCAGAACGGTGACATCATCGACGAAATAATCAGTTTCGCCGCGATTGTAGAAACAATTCTTCAGTCCCCAGACCTCGTGATATTTGATTTTCAGCTTCCAGCCCTCGACCTGAGCCTGTTTCATGAGAGTGATCAATGAATCCTGATCATCCCTGTCGTTGTCGAAACTGAACGAGAACGGCTCACCGCTGGTGTTCATGCCAGTTTGCGTCATGTTCAGCCTGCCTTCCCAGGAATTCCAGAACACACCCTTACGCGTGAACTCGATCAGATTGCCGACTTTTTCGCCATTGGAATAATTTTCCTTGCAACTGCTCATGCAAATTATTGACGCCAAGCAGCATACGATAATAAACACCTTTTTCATAACACCCGTATAATTTCCACCAAATATAACATTTCCGACAAAAAAATCTACCGGGTGACATAAAATTTTGACAATTCAAGTTTCGCATGCTGTAAAACTTGCTGAACGTTAGCACGAATTTAAGGGTTGTCACTCTTTCGAAGCCTGTGGCCCAACGCGCATTCAGGGCAGATGCCTTTCATCAGGTATTCCACTTGGTGAAGCTCGAAGCCCTCAGGGCAGTTTACGGCAGGGATGTGGATCTTGTCCAGACAGAAAGTCTTGTGGCAGGATTCGCAGTAGAAATGGCAATGCAGTTCGTCCGGGCTGCATTCATGGTCATTGTGGCACACGCAATACTTCCGGGCACCGCTTCCGTCCTCGATTTCGTGGATGAGGTGGTGTTGCGTGAAAACTTCAAGCGCCCTGAAGATGGTGGACTTGTCTACCGTATCCAGTTCCATCTCCAGGTCAGCCAGGCTGAAAGTATCATGGAACTTCAGCATTGACTTGTATATCAGCATCCTTACCGCTGTCGGGCGGATATTGTGGTGCGCGAATGTTTCGGAGATATCCATGGGAACTTTTTTTTACAGCGATGTCAGCACGGCGACCGGACGCTTCATCAGGCCTTTGTCGAAATCTTGCTTGGTAATCAGGAAGTTGAGCATTCCGCAATCATAGAACTCCATGCCGGCCGTATCGTCGCCATCCAATTGGAGCAAATTCATATAGCCCGGATATTGCTCCCTGACATCCGCGAAAAACGCATTGCCGAACAGTTTCAGCCCGTCGGCGTCAGCCTCGCATTGCCCGAAACTTATCTCCAGAGCCGGCTCCGTAAGCGGCTGGTCGTCATCATCCACCATGATGCACGCCTGGAAGGTCTCCATGTTTATGGACTTGGTGTATTTCACTATGACAGAGCCCTTCGGCCATTCGCCCAGGCCCAGATGGACAGGCGAATCATACCCCGTATACTCATCCATTGCCGCGAAAAAATACAACATGCCGTCATGCGGCAGCTTGTTCTCCGTATCGAAAGGAACGAGGTCTTCGCACCTGATCTGGCAGATGAATGTCAATGGATATTCATAGACTTCTCCGTCGGACGGCTCCTGTCCCGCCTTCAATATTTCCGAAGTCCCGTCAGAATGTTCGCACACCCTCATCATCGGGTATTCCATATCCGGTGACATGTCCGGGTCTCCCCACCATTTGCTCTCGCAGAACAGCGGCTTCTCTGTCTTGTTCAATGTCAATCTTATCGCCATATTACCTCTATAACTTTTATACGTTACCCTCACCCTAAATCCCTCCCCTCGGGGAAGGGACTTACCATCGCCCTCGCGGGCTCCATAAGCGGTGTTTCGCACTTACGAAACTTGAGTAACTTAATTTCGCAAGTTGTCAACCCAACTGAAACTATCGCAAATTTATAAAGAATCGCCAAACTTGCAATCCGGTTGCAGAAGACCTTTCCTACATTTGTCAGCGTAAAACGAATGTGCAATTATGGAAAAGGAACAGAAAATCACATTGGCCCGGATAATTGTCAGCCTGCTGATGCTTGCCGGCGCCTGGCTTTTCGAATCAGACGAAAACATTGTAAAAATAATATTTTACGCCGCGGCCTATCTGGTCATTGGCGGAGACATCGTCTTCAATGCCGTCCGCAACGTCTTCCATGGCGAAATCTTCGACGAGAATTTCCTCATGGCTGTGGCTACGATCGGTGCCTTCGCTACCGGGCAATACCCTGAAGCAGTGGCTGTTATGCTCTTCTATCAAGTCGGCGAAATGTTCCAGGACATTGCCGTGGACAGAAGCCGCAAATCCATTTCCTCATTGATGGACATCCGCCCGGACTACGCGAACCTGGACGACGGCAACGGCGGTTTCACGCAGGTTGCTCCCGATGCGGTCCCGGCCGGCAGCATCATTGTCGTGAAACCCGGCGAGAAAATTCCGCTGGACGGCGTGGTGGTTTCCGGAACATCCTCTCTCGACACGGCAGCATTGACCGGTGAAAGCCTTCCTCGGGAAGTCGGCACTGACAGTCAGGTACTTAGCGGCTCGTTGAACATGACGGGCCTGCTGAAAATCCGGACAAGCGGCACCTATGGCGAGTCCACCGTGGCGCGAATCCTGGACCTTGTCGAAAATGCCGACACCGGAAAAGCGAAAACCGAAAAGTTCATCACCCGTTTCGCGAAGTACTACACGCCTGCCGTCGTGGGGGCAGCAGTTTTGCTTGCCATACTTCCGTCACTGATTGACGGCCAATGGCTTACGTGGCTGAACAGGGCCCTGATATTTCTCGTGATCTCATGTCCGTGCGCATTGGTCGTCTCCATCCCGCTCACATTTTTCGCCGGAATCGGCGGCGCCTCGCGACGTGGAATATTGATCAAAGGCTCCAACTATCTCGAAGCATTGTCCCGGCTCGGCACCGTCGTCTTCGACAAGACCGGCACGCTCACAAAAGGCGATTTCAATGTGACCGCCGTCGTACCTTTCAACGGCTGCAAATCCGCTGACCTGCTGACACTTGCGGCCTCAGCCGAGGTCTATTCCGACCACCCTGTCGCTGTCGCGCTGAGAAAGGCCTGCGGGCGCGAAATCGTCCGTGCCAATGTCTCCGCGACCGAGAATTTCGCAGGCGAGGGCATCCGTGCCAATGTCGGCGGACGTTCCGTGCTGGCCGGCAATGACAAACTCATGCTCCGTTTCGGGGTCAATGCTTACGTGACGGACCAGCCGGGCACGATAGTCCATGTGGCTGCCGACGGCAAGTATCTGGGTTACATCATCATATCGGATACCGTCAAGCCGCAGTCCGCATCAGCCGTCACCGATCTCCGTCGTGAAGGCATTTCGAAAATCGTCATGTTGACAGGTGACAGGAAAGCTGCCGCCGATGCCGTAGCCGGTCAAGTAGGTGTGGATGAGGTTTATGCAGGTCTTCTTCCTGTGGACAAGGTCCAGCATGTCGAATCGCTGCTTTCCGCAGAGCCGTCTGCCAAGCGTCTGGCCTTCGTCGGTGACGGTATCAATGATGCCCCGGTCCTGAAAATTGCCGATGTAGGTATTTCAATGGGTGCCGCCGGAAGTGATGCCGCCATAGAAGCCTCCGATGTGGTCCTCATGGATGACAACCCTCACAGGGTAGCTGAAGCTGTGACAGTTGCGCGCCGTACCATGCGCATTGTCCGCCAAAACATCATCTTCGCAATCGGCGTCAAGCTCCTCTTCCTTCTCCTCGCCGCCCTGGGCATTGCCAACATGTGGGAGGCCGTATTCGCCGATGTAGGCGTGACCGTCATCGCCGTCCTGAACGCCCTCCGTGCCATGCGTGGATGATGCTGAAAAAATTCTGAAAAAAAACTTGTCGTCCGGATAGGGGATAAGTCGTTTTAGGTGTCCTTTAAGTGATGCCCCCGAAAAGGCATCTTTATCGTGTTCAATTGTTGAAACGTTAAAAATAGAACTTAAAGCACATAAAACTGACAAGTATGAAACTCAGAAAAATCTTTTTCCTGACTCTTGGCCTTTCAGCTGCATTCAGCTTTGCATCATGCGAATCTGAAAAAGAGAAGGAAGAAATCGTGACATTGAATGTCACACCAACTTCAATCGAAGCTCCGGGAAGATCCAAGGAGTCTTTCAAGGTAATGGTAGAAACCATCGGTCCATGGCTTGCCGAGCCTAACAAGGATTTCGTGACCGTATCTCCTACATGGTCGATCGGCAATACCGAAATGACCATCACGGTGGACAAGAACAGAACCGATGTTCCGCGTGACGCTGAGGTTACGATCTCCATTGACGGTGCCGAGCCTGTAACCGTAAAGATCCGGCAGGAGGCAGGTGTGGTAGAGGAAATCGGCCAGAGGAAATTCTATGTTACGACCAGCGGTCTTGCAGAGGCTGACGGTCTCGCATGGGATAGCGCTACGACATTTGAACATGCTTATGATGAGGCAGTTGCGGGAGAAGAAATTCATTTCGCAGCCGGCACATATGTTCCGACCACTGCCCTTAAAGGTGCTGATGCAGGTGAAGCCAAGAACAAGACTTTCTTCATTGACAAGAACATTTCCCTCATCGGCGGCTATTCTGCAAATCCGTCGAAAGGTGAGGTCGCAGACCCGGCAAAGAATGCTACCGTATTCAGCGGTAAACTTTCTGATGACGTAAAGGCATTCCATGTCATGGTATTCGGTGCGGCCATCGAAGAAGGCAAATCCGTATTGGTGAAGGGTATCAAGATTCAGGACGGCAATGCTGACGGATGTCCGGGAACCTCTGTGAACGGCGTAAATATCGCAGGCGGACGCGGTGGCGCGTTCGTAGTTCAGGGCAACACCAATGTCACCCTTGAGGATTGTACCATCAGTGACAATGCTGCCAAGGAAGGGGGTGCCATCCATGTGAACCTCAACAAGACCGGAGCATTGACCCTTAACCGTTGCGCAGTGAACAACAATGTTTCAGCCAGTGCTTCCGGAGCAATTTCAAGCACCAAATCAAGACTCTTCATCTATGACAGCTCATTTGACGGCAATAAAGCTGCTACCAATGGCGGTGTCATGATGATTGACGGACACTGGAGCCAGACAAGCGGAGACCAGTCATACTTCTATATATATGGAAGCACATTTACCAATAATACCTGCAATGGCGCCGGTTCCGCATTCTATGCAATCTGGGGAGACCATGGCGTAATCGTGAACTGCACATTCACGGGAAACAAGAATACTGCACAGTGGGGTACGGTTGCTGTCCACATGGGTGAAGTGAATATTATCAACACCACTATCACCGGCAACAGCGGAAAGAATGTCGGCGGTCTTGTAAGCAAGAATGCTTCCGGAATCAAGGTTTGGAACTCCATCATCGCAGGTAACACATCAAGCATCGAAGGTTCAGAGAATGTCGGCTATGAAAACGATGGTTCCCAGAGAATTACATTCAACACCACACTCGTCGGCAAGCAGCTCTACAATGCCTCCGGCTCTGCTTCCGAGGTAGCATTCGATCCTGCATCCATGCTCGGACAACTTTCCGACAACGGCGGATATACCAAGACAATCGCTCTTGTAGGCTCATCCAATCCGGCAGTTACCGGAGGACTTACGGCAGAGCAGCTCTCAGGTATTGCTGAAGATACCATTGTCCCTGTGGCAGACCGTACTCTTCTGGCAAAAGACCAGAGAGGTGAAGCTCGTAAGGGCAAGCATCTCGGAGCGTGCGCAAAGTAATTTGAAATGAACAGGCTGGACAGTATTGATGAAATCCTTCTGGAAAGGCTTGGAAAGGGTGACGAAGACGCTTTCGGAATCCTTTTCAGAAGGTATTATGTCCAGCTTTGCAGATATGCTGCCTTATTCGTGAAAGAAAAGGATTCTGCCGAAGAGATTGTCATGAACTTGTTCGTCTCCCTTTGGGAAAACAAGGAAAATTTCGGGCGGATGAAGTCTCCGGGGTCATATCTTTTCCGGGCGGTCAGAAACCGGTGCATGAACTGGTTGAGGGATTCCAAGTCGTCTCTTAACATTGACGAGTGTATCACTGACCTCATTTCATGCGACGATTCTTCCATTGAATTGCAGGAACTCAACCATTTCATAGAGGAAGCCATACTTTCGCTTCCTGAACGGTGCCGGATGGTGTTCGTAAGCAGTCGTTTCGGAAACATGTCCCACAAGGAGATTGCCAAAAAGATGAATATTTCCACGAAGACGGTAGAAGCTCAAATTACCAAAGCATTGAGCGTAATCAGAAAATATATTGCTGTAAACAGTTGATTATGAAAAGAAACAGAAAAATTCCATGGGATGAGATTCTCCGCAACCTGAAAGGCATTTCGGATGCGGAAAGTGATGCCGTGCTCACTGCGTGGCTGGATAAGGCTCCTCTTAACAGGGAAGTATACAACGAACTTGCGGTCCTGTGGGAATCTGTCAGACAAGAAGATATGGATTTCGATGCCGATGCTGCATGGGAACATGTCAAGGACTTGACCATCAGAAAGAATGACGGCAATGCGAAATCAGGAAAGCCTAAACGACGTTTCAGCAAGTGGGTGGCGGCAGCGGCTTGCATTGCGGCAGCAGGTTTGTTTACGACGGCGGGATATCTTGCTGCAGTCAGCAGACCATCGGATTATCTCAATATTGCAGAATACACGCCGCTGAACGGCAAATCCAGGATGATGCTCTCTGACGGCACCGAAATATGCCTCAGGGACGGATCCACCATATCATTGGACAACAGTCAGAAAACCGGACAGCGTGAAGTACTTCTGGACGGCGAAGGTTATTTCCATGTCGCGAAAAATGAGGGCAGATCTTTTGTGGTCAAATCCGGCAATGTCGAAATCTGCGTCTACGGGACGCAATTCAATGTCCGCACGGAGAAAGAAACCGGGGATATCCTGGTAGCGCTGCAGGAGGGTTCCGTAGCTCTCAGGACAAATATGGATTACCAGATGATGACACCTGGGGATATCGTCAGGTGCTCCCAAGATGGCACGCTGTCACCCGTTCAGGGAGACGTGCTTCAGGAAAACTGCTGGACCAAGAACGCCATTGAATTCAAAGGCTGGACTCTCGGTGCGGTATGTGACTGTCTTTCAAGGTGGTATGATGTTAATATCGCCGTGTCTGCCGACATTGCCAATGCCTATAAATATAATTTTACGCTCAGGAATGAAACACTGAACGAAATCCTGTCGCTGATGGCTCTGGCCTCTCCTATAGGGTATGCATTCAGACTTGACGGAAGCGTTCAAGTCTCTGGAAAAATAACAAGATAATACAGATAAAACATGAAACCAAAAGCATTCTTGACAGTTGTTCTGCTGATGCTGACCTCGATTTTCTCTTGGGGACAGAATCCGGTGCGGACCATAACTGCAAGTTTTGACAAGATTCCACTTTCGGAAGCGATCAAGACTATCGAGAACACCTCGGATTATCGCTTCTTCTATGAAATCGAAAACATTGACTTTACCCAGAAGGTGTCGCTGAAAGCGAAAGCGATGCCTGCTGAACAGGCTGTAGGCAAGATGCTCAGCACCACGGATCTTGACTTTAAGATTGTGGCTCAGCAGATTGTATTGTTCAAGAAAAAGACAGCTGTAACCGGACACTCCGGCGAGGTGCTTGTCAACGGAACCATCGTCGACATAAACGGCGAGCCCCTTATCGGTGTCGTTGTGGCCAATGAAAGCGGCTCCCGCAGCACCGTGTCTGACGTTGACGGAAAATTCAGCATCAAGGCAGACGGGAACGACAAGCTTCTCGTTTCCTGCCTCGGCTACAATTCACAGACTCTTTCTCCTAAATCCACGATGAAGATTGTCCTGGAGGAAAGCAGCATGAGCCTCGATGCACTCGTAGTCGTAGGTTACGGTTCGCAGAAAAAGGCAAACCTCCTCGGTGCCGTGTCACAGGTGACAGCCGAAGAATTCAAGGACCGCCCGGTGTCGAACCTCGGTAAGGCTCTTCAGGGCGCAATCCCGAACCTCAACATCACATATGGTTCAGGCCTTCCTGGACAGGAGACCGGCTTGAACATCCGTGGTGTGGCATCCATCAACGGCAGCGGTGCCCCTCTGGTACTTATCGACGGTGTCGAGGGAAGCATTGACCGTGTGAATCCGAATGACGTGGAGTCGGTATCAGTCCTCAAGGACGCTGCTTCCGCTGCGATCTACGGTGCCCGTGCAGGTTTCGGTGTGATTCTCATTACCACGAAGAGCAGCAAGGACGGCACTGCACATATCTCATATAACGGCAGATTCAGTTTCTCCGAGCCGACCGCCTCTACCGACTTCGTTACAAGCGGTTATTACTCAGCACTTATCGTGGATGAGTTCTCCCGTTCATATAACGGAAGCCCTTACACATTGTACGACGGTGAAGACTATCGCGAACTCTGGCGCAGGCGTAATGACAAGACGGAAAATTCCGCACGTCCTTGGGTTGTCCAGAAAAACGGAAAATACATGTACTACGGTAACTTTGACTGGTACAACTACCTCTTCGATTTTACCCAGCCTACATGGAACCATGACCTCAGCATCAGCGGCGGTACTGACAAATTCAATTATCTCATCAGCGGAAACCACTATACGAAGGACGGTCTGTATGCGCAGAATACTGACAAGTACAAGACCAATTCATTGAACATGAAATTCTCCTCCCAGGTGAAGTCATGGCTTAAGATCAACGGTTCCGCCAGGATGTTCACATCCAACTATAAATCACCTGGTTACGACTTCGAGGACGGCGGCAACATTCCGAACTATACGTTCCACGCACTCCCGTTCCTTGTTCCGGTCAATCCTGACGGCAGCAATGTCTATACCAATGCCGTTTCAAGCAATACCCCTGCAGACGGTCTTATCGCAGCCGTAAACGGCGGCAAGATGTTCTCGCAGCTCAAGCAGACCCAGTATATCACCACGATCGGCGGAATCCTCACTCCTGCCAAGGGCTGGACTATCGTCGGAAATTTCAGCTACGACCGTTTCCAGAAGGAGAAGACATACCGTTCTGCAAACATGACTTATTCTGAGGCATATCCTGAGATCAAGACAGCCAACACAGGCTTTTTCGCCGACAAACTGCGTGAGAGGTCACAGGTCAACCAGCACTATACATACGACCTCTATACGACATACGAGAATGAAATCAAAGGCAACAGCTTCAAGATTCTGGTCGGTATGAACCATGAGACGTATGATGCGAAGACGCTCTATGGTGCCAAGAAAGATCTGCAGAGTGAAACTCTCAATGACTTGAATCTCGGTGTCGGAACGGCAGAATCCAGCGGCGGACATTACAGATGGCAGCTTCTGGGCTTCTTCTCCCGAATCAATTATGACTATAAGGGACGTTATCTCGTGGAGGCGAACATGCGTTGGGACGGAACATCACGTTTCCCGAAAAATGACCGTTGGGGCTTCTTCCCTTCAATCGCGCTCGGATGGCGTGTGAGCGAGGAAGAATTCATGAAGCCTTACAACAACATCATCAACAACTTCAAGATCCGTGCGTCTGTCGGTTCTCTGGGTAACCAGGCCATCGCCGACAACTATCCATACATACAGTCATTGAGCCCGACCCTTTCCGACTCATATCTGATGAACGGACAGAAGATTTACATCACAAGTCTGGGTGCGCAGCAGTCCGGCGACCTTACATGGGAGACCGTCATTACCAAGAACCTTGGTCTGGACCTCGCTTTCCTGAAAGGCAGACTTTCATTCTCGACGGACCTGTATATCCGTGATACGAAGGACATGCTTATCCCGGGCAAGAAACTCCCTGGAGTATACGGCCAGGCTTCTCCTAACATGAACGCCGGTGACCTCCGTACAAGGGGATATGAAATCACCCTCGCATGGAATGACAGTTTCAGCTTGGCGCGCAAGCCTTTCCGTTACGGCATAAGTGCTTCACTTGCAGACAGCAAGGCGAAGATCACCAGATATGACAATCCTGACAAATCGCTGTCCAGCTATATCGAGGGACGTGACATCGGAGAAATCTGGGGATACCACATTGAGGGCTTGTTCAGGAATGACGCAGAAGCTGCTGCAAGACCTGTCGACCAGTCCAAGGTGAACAACCATATCTACAATGGCGCTACCGGTGAATATCGCGGGCTTAAAGGCGGTGACCTTATCTATGCCGACCTTGACGACAACGGTAAAGTAGACCAGGGCGACTATACTCTCTCCAATCCGGGAGACCTCAGGGTCATCGGAAATTCCCGTCCGAGATGGCATTATAATTTCAATGCGAATCTCTCATGGTATGGCTTCGACGTGGCACTGTTCTTCCAGGGAATCGGACGCCAGCACATCTATCCGGGAGCGAACAACATGATGTTCTGGGGACCTTATGCACGTCCGTACGCATCATTTATTCCGAAAACCATCTTGACGGATGTGTGGTCAGAAGAGAATCCGGACGCTTATTTCCCTAAGGTGCGCGGATATTCCCGTGCCGACGGAGGCTCGCTCGGACAGGTCAATGACCGTTATCTCCAGAACCTGGCATACTTGAGACTCAAGAATGTGACCGTGGGATATACCATTCCGGAAAACCTTACCAGGAAAATCCATGTGGACAAGATCCGCGTTTACTTCAGCGGAGACAACCTTGCCACCTGGACGAAACTGAAGAGCGACTACCTGGATCCGGAGCAGATGACATCCGACCCTAACGGCCGCGTATATCCTTTCTCCAAGACATATTCATTCGGTCTTGATATTACATTCTAATAGGTGAACATATCATGAAACTATACAGATACATATTATTGCTCGGTGCACTTGCAGTGACTTCCTGTGATTTGGATGAATTCCCGCAGGACAAGCTCGCGCCTGAGAATTATTTCAACAATGAGGCTGAGCTGCGGACGTTCACCAATACGTTCTACCAGCAGAACCTTCCTACGGCGGAATCCATCTATTCCGAAACTGCCGACCTTATCGTCTGCACGACTCTTTCTAAAGAGGTTGCTGGAACAAGGGTCGTCGAAAATGACGGAGGCGGCTGGACTACCGGTTCATGGAATCCGTTGACTTACATAAACCACTATCTCTATTACTCCCACAGATGCAAGGATGCCAAAGCACGTGCGCATTATGACGGAGTAGCGAGATTCTTCAGGGCATATTTCTATTTCGAGAAAGTGAAACGCTTCGGTGACGTGCCATGGTATGATACCCCTGTAGGCTCAGCCGATCCGGCTCTCTACAAGGCACGTGATTCCCGTGAATACGTCATGGAGAAAGTGCTGGAAGACATTGACTTCGCCATTGACAACCTGCCTACGGCCCCTGATGTTTACAATGTTACGAAATGGACGGCACTGGCATTGAAATCCAGAATCTGCCTTTTCGAGGGAACATTCCGCAAATATCATGGCCTGGAAGGCGGCGACGAGTTCCTTCAGGCTTGCGCCGATGCTTCGGAAAAGTTCATTACCAGCAGTCCGTATGACATCTATAACACCGGCTCCAGCCCGTACCGCGACCTCTTCTCCGCGAAAAATGCCACATCCACATCGAAAGAAGTGATTCTGGCAAGGGATTATGACAAGGGACAGAGTGTCGTCCACAACATCAACATGTATGCGCTCTCCACGACTTACGGTATGCCTGGCGTGACCAAGAAGATGGTTGACAGCTATCTTATGGCTGACGGCACCAGATTCACCGACCAGCCGAATTACGGGACAATGGGCTTCTACATGGAGATGCAGAACCGTGATCCGCGTCTGACACAGACCGTCAGGGGACCGAAGTACACCAGAATCGGCGGTACGGAGACCCTCGGCCCTGATTTCGCATGCTCACACACCGGATATAACCTCACCAAGTGGGTAGGCGATGCAAGTCAGGACGGTTACAACAATTCATATAATGACATCATTTTGTTCCGTTCTGCGGAAGTTTATCTTAACTTTGCCGAAGCCAAGGCTGAACTGGGAACATTGACACAGAGCGACATCGACAAGTCGATAAAGAAGCTCCGCGACAGAGTCGGAATGCCGAACCTGAACATGGAAGCGGCCAATCTGAATCCGGATCCGTATCTCGCAAGCCCTGTGACCGGCTATGCCAATGTTACGGGAGCAAACAAGGGCGTGATACTGGAAATCCGCAGGGAGCGTGCAGTCGAACTTATCGCTGAAGGCTTCAGATACTACGATATGGTACGCTGGAAAGAAGGCAAGCGCTTCGAAAATGAAATCGAGGGCATGTACTTCGCTCCTATCAAGGACGGCGAAACCTGGCGTGTATATGATATGGATGGTGACGGCAAGAACAGCGCGATGGACATCTGCCTTTACACCAATGCGAAACCTGAGATCGACGGCGTCAAGACCTATTACAAGATAGGCGAGAAATTCCGTCTTACGGGAGAGAACGGAGGCAATGTGATCGTGCATGACACCGCTACGGAGCCTCGTCAATGGCGTGAAGACAGGGACTATCTTTATCCTATTCCTCTGTCCCAGATTTTGCTCAGCAACGGTAAGGTAAAGCAGAACCCGCATTGGGACGAGAATTAATCTTAAAAGTGAACATGAAGATGCATATTCTTTTTTCAGCAATCATCGCTTTGTCGATGATTGCTTCCGGTTCATGCAGCAAGCCTGAAACCGGAAATAACCAATGGCAGGGCGGTAACGGCGGCGGTTCCGGAAGCGGGTCTAACACGACCAGCCCTTATGCTTATCCGAGAAAATCCGACAAGACCATCCGTCTGATGACGTACAACTCATACTACTGCAAGGGAAACAACGGTGATCCTTCGAAAAACGGCTTCACGGCGCAGAATACTGCGAACTTCGCACGCGTAATCAAGGGATTGTCTCCGGACATGATTTCCATCCAGGAACTTGACTGGCATGCGTCCGACAGAGGAAGACGTGAACTGCTCAATGACATCGCCACGGCGACCGGCGAAAAATGGAAAGTGGTTTTCGGACAGGCTGCGGATTATGCCGGCGGCAAGATCGGTCCCGGACTGCTCATCAAGGAATCGGTGATGAATAAACTCGGTTTCAAGAACGTGACCACCGTTCCGATAGCGGGAAGGGAGAAGAGAATCCTGATCATTGCCGAATTCGAGAAGTTCGTGTTCATCGCCACCCATCTGGATACCGATAATGCCAAGCGTATGGAAAGCGCCAGGAGCATTGTCAATGAAGCAGACAAGTTCGCAGGAATCAAGCCTGTATTCCTTGCCGGAGACCTGAATGATTCTCCTGTATGGAAAGACGAAGTTTCCGCGTTCCCGATTCTGAAGGAGAAGTTCGTCATCAAGAGTGCTACCGAAGGGACGCTTCCGGCACAGCCGAACGAGAACATTGACTATATCCTCTACGATGCCAACGGCACTGACTTCATCAACTTCGAGGAATCGCATGTGGTAAAGTCGTTCCTTTTCGACGAATCACTTGAGAGACTTGACACAGTGTCCGATCATTATCCTGTAATTTTAGACATCAATCTTAAATAATGAAGAATTTCGTCAGGCTGCTGACAGCGGCCGCAATCCTGTTCCTGTCTACAGCAGTTGCAACATCTGCTGACAATTTCGTCGGAGTCAGAAATCTCGTCTCCAGGCGTATCCCTTCCCTCGTCGGCAGGGTGGAATTTTCTGAGCGGCCGGCAGCCTCCGGTTATGCTGATACTTATGAGTTTTACGTCGAGGACGGAAAGCTGAAGATATCGGCATCTTCTGCAACGGCGGCATCCATGGCAGTCAACTATTATCTCAATATGTACTGCCATGAAAGCTTCTCGCACAACGGGGACAATATCGGCGGGCTTGGCGGAAAACTTCCTGAAACAGAAGGGCATATCATCCGCAACTCGAAATTCGGGTACAGATATGCCCTGAATTATTGCACATACAACTACTCCTATTCGTTCTACGACTGGAAGGATTGGGAGCGCGAACTGGACTGGATGGCGCTTCAGGGCGTGAACCTCATGCTCGCTCCTATAGGCTGCGAAATCGTATGGGCCAATGTCCTCGGCCAGTTCGGTTTTACGGATGCCGAAGTGAAAGACTTTGTGGCCGGACCGGCTTACACCGCCTGGTGGCTGATGGGCAACCTGCAAGGCTGGGGCGGTCCGATGAGCCGCGCCATGATGGAGGAACGTGCTGATATGCAGCGGCGTATCCTGGCCAGGATGAAGGAGTTGGGAATCGAACCGGTGCTCCAGGGATTCTGGGGAATGGTCCCTACTTCACTTGCCGAGAAATATCCGACGGCGAAGATTGCCGACCAGGGCATGTGGGGACACGTTTTCCGTCGTCCTTCCGTCCTGCTCCCGGACGATCCGCTTTTCACGAAGATGTCAGACAGCTGGTATAAGGAGCTCAAACGTCAATATGGCGATGACATCAAGTATCTCGGCGGAGACCTTTTCCATGAAGGCGGCGACACGACCGGTGTCAATGTCACCCGCACGGCGCGACTGATCCAGGCTGCCATGCAGCGCGGCCTGCCCGGTTCCGTATGGATGCTCCAGGGATGGAGCGGCAATCCGAAGAAAGAACTTCTCGCCGGATTGTCACCGGAACATACGATGGTCATCGACCTCTTCGGCGAGAGCGGCACCACATGGCGCGACACCCATGAGTTCTACGGCACGCCGTGGATCTGGGCTACCGTGAACCATTTCGGAGGGAAGACGGATATGGGCGGCCAGTTGCCGATCATCATCAAAGGCCCTCACCAGGCATTGGAACTCAGTACAGGCCTGCTCCGTGGCGTCGGCATACTTCCGGAAGGAATTCATGCGAACCCGGTGGTCTATGACTGGGCGATGAAAACCGCATGGGAAGAAGGAGAACCGTCAGTAGAGGACTATACCCGCAACTATATCCGTTACAGGTATGGCAAGGACAATGATGACCTTCTCAATGCCTGGCATATCCTCACACGTTCCATCTACGGCGATTTCAAGATCAAGGGAGAGGGAACATTCGAATCAATCTTCTGCGCGCGTCCGGGAATGAATGTGAAGAATGTTTCCACATGGGGACCGAAGCGGTTCCAGTATGACCCGGAGGACCTCAAGCACGCCCTCGAATACTTCATTGCCGCAGCGCCGGAGTTCAAAGGCTCAGCCACATTCAGCTATGACCTTGCCGATCTTGCACGCCAGGTGCTGACCAATCATGCCCGTGAGGTATACGAAAACTCAATGTCGGCCTACAAAAGCGGTGACGGAGACGCTTTTACGCTGCTTTCAGACGAATTCATTGAACTATTGAAACTTCAGGACCGTCTTGCCGGGACGCAGCCGGACTGGCTGGTCGGACGTTGGCTGGACAAGGCCAAGCATTATGGCTCGACCGCATCAGACAGGGCATTGTCGGAAAAGAATGCCCGTATGCTCATCTCTTATTGGGGACCGGAAATCGGAACTACCAGAATCCGCGATTACGCGAACAAGGAATGGAGCGGACTTCTGCGTGACTATTATCTGCCCCGCTGGGAAGCGTTCTACGGCTGGCTGAAAAAGAAACTGGCCGGAGAAAATGTCTCTGAGCCGGATTATTTCGCCATTGAGAAAGGCTGGGTCTACAACGGGAAGACCTATCCTGTGGAAGTGAACAAGGAAGATGTCCTTCATCTTGCCGATACCATCCTCCACACCGCCCTTCCTCCATACAAGGACCAGACGCTGTCTCCGGAGGAGAGGACTGCGGACTTGCTGGGAAGGATGACATTGGCGGAAAAGGTGGCGCAGATGAGACATCTGCACTTCAAGCATTTCAATACGGAAGGGAAAGTGGATATGGAGAAATTGGCGGCCTCGTCGGGTGGTCACTCCTGGGGATGCATTGAAGCCTTTCCGTACAGCTCGGAGCAATATATGCGGGCCATGTACCAGATACAGAAATACATGAAGGAAGAGACCCGGCTGGGAATACCGGTGATTCCTGTCATGGAAGGACTGCATGGCGTCGTGCAGGACGGAAGCACCGTCTTTCCGCAGGCCATTGCACAAGGGGCCACCTTCGAGCCGGAACTGGTGGGAAAGATGGCCGGGGTCATTGCCGATGAAATGACGGCAATCGGCGCCGAGCAGGTATTGGCACCGGACCTGGATATCGTGAGGGAACTCCGCTGGGGCCGCGTCGAGGAAACCTACGGCGAAGATCCGTACCTCATTTCATGTATGGGCAATGCCTATGTGTCGGCGATGAACGCAAAAGGAAAAATCACCACGCCGAAGCACTTCCTTGCACACGGCGACCCTACCGGCGGCCTGAACCTGGCATCCGTCAAGGGCGGCGAACATGAACTCCGTGACCTGTATCTCGTTCCGTTTCAGAGTGTCATAGAAAATCAGAAACCGCTGTCCATAATGAACTGCTACAGCTCCTATGACGGCGTAGCTGTTACCGGATCGCCGTATTACATGACGGAATTGCTCCGTAACGAATTGGGCTTCAAGGGCTATGTATATTCCGACTGGGGCTCGGTACACATGCTTTACAGATTCCATATGGCTGCGGAGAATGGTGCGGAAGCTGCGAAAATGGCAGTGGAAGCAGGCATTGACCTGGAAGCCGGAAGCGAAGACTACAAATTCGTGGAAGAACTCGTCCGCACTGGAAAACTGGACGAAAAATACATTGACAGGGCAGCCGGAAACGTGCTTTATGCGAAATTCGCATCAGGGCTCTTCGACAAGCCGCTTCCTGATACGCTCGAATGGAGAAAAGCTATCCATACCGCTGAAGCCAAGGCACTTGCGCGCCGCATGGCAGACGAAAGCACGGTACTTCTGACGAACAAGGACGGCTTCCTGCCGCTCTCCGCAGACGGCCTGGGCAGCATTGCCGTAATCGGCCCGAATGCCGACAGGGTGCAGTTCGGCGACTACAGCTGGAGCGCGGACAAGAGCAACGGCGTCACACCTCTGGACGGTTTGAAGTCAATGCTGGCCCCACGTGGAGTCCGTATAAACTATGCCGAAGGCTGCGACCCGTATTCGCAGGACAAATCAGGCTTCAAAGCCGCTATCAAAGCCGCCAGGAAGAGTGACGTGATACTGCTTTTCGTGGGCTCGCAGAGTGCAATACTCGCACGTGCAAGCGAACCGGCCACATCCGGCGAGGGTTATGACCTGACTGACCTGACACTTCCAGGCGTGCAGATGGACCTCATTCGGGAACTCTCCAAGCTCGGTAAACCTATGGTAGTCACGATGGTAACCGGCAAGCCGTTCGTAGCTGATGAAATCGCCGCATTGTCCGAATCGGTACTCGTCCAGTGGTACGCCGGCGAAGAAGCAGGCAACTCCATCGCATCCATACTCTTCGGCGAAGTGAACCCTTCCGGAAAGCTTCCGGTCTCATTCCCGAAAAGTTCCGGCCACCTTCCGTGCTATTACAATTACCTCCCGACCGACAAGGGCTATTACAACAAAAAAGGCACGCCAGATGCGCCGGGACGCGATTACGTGTACTCTGACCCTTACGCCTCATACTCCTTCGGCCATGGCCTGAGCTACACCACGTTCAGCTATGAGAATCTGCAGATTAGGGACAATGTCCTCGCAGCCGGTGATACCGTCAATGTGCGCTTTACCGTGAAAAATACCGGCGCGGCGAGCGGCAAGACCGTACCTCAGCTTTATATCCGCGACTTGGTCTCCAGTGTCGCCACGCCTGTCAAGCAGCTCAAAGCCTTCCGGAAAATCAGCCTCAAACCAGGCGAGTCGACCGAGGTCCGGTTCAATGTCCCCGTGTCCGCGCTTTCGCTTCATGACAAGTCAATGCGCCGCGTAGTCGAGCCGGGCGAATTTGCCATCTATATCGGCGAATCCTCCGACGACATCCGCCTCGAAACCACGATAACTGTAAAAGACGATGCCAATGCCGACAAGGTCAATGCCGGTGTCAATGCTGCTGAAACCGGAGAGGCCGCCCTTGGTGATTACGTGGAAGTGACTGGCACTGTGCGCAATGTGCAGGCTGCCGTACTGTCGGGCGTAAAAGTTTCCGCTGCGTCCGACCCTTCCGTTTCTGCCACCACGGACAAGAACGGCTGCTACAGGATTCGTGTCAAGTCAAATGATTGTATTATCTTTGCATTGGAGGGCTATTCCGATGCATCCGTCCGAGTGAAAGTTTCTTCCTCCGTGGATGTGGATCTGGATCCGAAGATAAATTAATAATACGACCAATATATGAAATTAGGAAAAATGTTCTGTACGACGCTGCTGGCGGTAATTTGTGTGACTGCGACAGCTGCTGTAAAGATTGTGCCTGAACCTGCCGAAGTCATTGGACGTGCCGGCAAGTCTTCTATCCCGTCAGAGATAACCATTGCTGCTCCGTCAGGAAGCAATTTGGCTGACACTTACATTGACCTTACATCGAAAATCCTTGAAAGCAAAGGGATTACGCTGAAGAAAGGCGGATGCTGCTCTACTGTGAAACTTAAACTTTCCAGGTGGGTGAAAGCGGACGGCTCTTATGTGGTCAAGGTGAGACGTCATCGCATCATCATCAAGGCTGCCGACGAAGATGCACTCTGGAGCGGTCTTCAGACATTGACACAGCTGCTCATGCAGGGCGTGGACCACAAGATGGTGATACGCGACACCCCGCGTTTCGGATATCGTGGAGCCATGCTCGACTGCGGCAGGCATTTCTTCTCTGTGGACGAAGTGAAGTCATTCATTGACATGATGGCGGTTCACAAACTGAACAGATTCCACTGGCATCTCACCGAGGACCAGGGATGGAGAATCGAAATCAAGAAATATCCGCGTCTTACGGAAATCGGTTCCGTGCGCGCAGGATCATACGATACCAATTTTTCAGGGGAACAATGCGATGTTTACCACGAGGGACCTTATGGCGGATTCTATACCCAGGACCAGATTCGTGAAATCGTGAAATATGCACAGGACAGACATATCGTCACCGTTCCTGAGATTGAAATCCCTGGACACAGCGTGGCTGCACTCGCGAGCTATCCTTGGCTCGGCTGTACCGGCGGACCTTATGAGGTGCGTCAGCAGTGGGGCATTTCCAAGGACGTGATGTGCATCGGAAAAGAGACTACATGGGAGTTCTGCCGCAATGTTCTCGAAGAGGTCTGCGAGTTGTTCCCTGGCGACATGATCCATATAGGCGGCGATGAAGCTCCACGTGAAAGATGGGCTGAATGTCCGGATTGTCAGGCACTTATGAAGAAGGAAGGCATGACGTCAGAGGCTCAGTTGCAGAGCTACATCACTTCCAAGGTCGAGGAGTTTCTGGCGACTAAGGGCAAGCATATCATCGGCTGGGACGAGGTTCTCGAAGGAGGTGTTTCCAAGAGCTGCGTCGTGATGTCCTGGGCAAAGGGAAGCGAAGGCGGTCAGAAGGCTGCCGCGCTCGGCAATGATGTGATAATGACCGACAAATATCATTGCTATTTCGACTGCTACCAGACGGAATCCCGTGAGGGTGAACTCTTCGCACACAGAAGAAGCGTTCCTCTGGAGAAAGTATGGAGCTACAATCCTGTCGGCGGCATGGACGAGAATGCTGCATCTCATGTGCTTGGTGTTCAATGCAATACATGGACGGAGCATCTTTCTGCAATCGAAAGGGTGTACTTCATGAACCTTCCACGAATGGCTGCCCTTGCCGAAGTGGCCTGGTCCAAACCTGAGACCCTCTCCGGTTACCAGGATTTCCTCCAGCGCATGATTGCCGCTTACTTGCCTATCTATCAGGCCGCCGGCTGGAACTATGCTGAATTCTACAAGCAGGATATAAAGTAGTTCGTAATGACTATGGAAGCTGTAAAACTGAACAACGGCGTGCTTATGCCGGTTCTGGGACTCGGTACTTTCGAGGTAACGGAACCGGCTGAGTGTATCGACAGTGTGAAAGATGCCCTGGAATTGGGCTACAGGATGGTCGATACGGCGCAACTATATAACAATGAGGAATTTGTCGGAGAGGGGATAGCTGAATCCGGTGTGCCGCGTGAGGAAGTATTCATCACTACCAAGGTGATGAACTGCAATTTTTCCTGCGCCAGGGCTTCGCTTATGGAATCCATGAAGAAACTCCGCACGGACTACCTCGACCTGGTGCTTCTGCATTGGCCTTATGGCGATGTCTATGCAGCATGGCGTGACCTGGAGGCGATGTATGAAGAGGGACTCATCCGCGCGATAGGAGTTTCGAACTTCAACACCGACAGGCTCATTGACCTGATCTGTTACAACAAGGTCGTTCCTGCCGTCAATCAGGTGGAAACCAACATCTTGGCGCAGCAGTTGGAGGCGCACGAGTGGATGGTCCGTCTTGGCGTGCAGCATGAAGGCTACATGCCTTTCGCACGTGGCCGTTACGACTCGGTCTTCGAGGACCCGATTTTGGTCGCAATCGCGCAGAAATATGGCAAGACTACACGTCAGGTGGCATTGCGCTATCAGGTTCAGTGCGGCGTGATAGTTATACCGAAAAGCGTCCACCTGGAAAGGATCCGGGCGAACGCTGATATCTTTGATTTCGAATTGACAGGTGAGGAAATGACGGCGATCCGTTCCATGGACCGCAATGCTCCCACCACCGGTGTCCCTGAACTTCCTGAACGTGTCATGAAAGTCACGGGCTTCAAGCTTCCTTAGTTTTCCTTCGCGGAAAGTCTGTCGAAGATTACCGACACGGCAATCGCCAACATGCTGAGTGTTATGAAGATAAACTCGGCATGGAGTGCCGCGCTTTGCTCCTGCACCACGTTGCCCGGCATCGTCACTTCATTCCTGAAGATGAAGCCCACGGCTATCGGAACCAGAAGCATACCCATGTTCTGAATCCAATATATGAGCGAATATGCCGTTCCGAGGTTCTTTTCCGGGACAATCCTGGGGATGGCAGGCCAGAGAGCCGCAGGCACCAGGGAATAACCGACGCCCAGCATTGCGATAGCCACATAGCCGAAGGCTGAGACCCCTTGTGGCGCGAATGCGATCATGACGTGCGCGAGCAGTACCAATACCGAACCGGCAATCATCCATTTCGTGCCTTTACCGACCTTGTCGACCATGAAGCCGAAAAGCGGCGCGAAAAACACTGTGAAGAACGGAATCATTGACACCATGAGACTCGCGGTCTCGACCGGGATGCCGAATCTGGGTATCAGGATGGAGGTCGCGAATTTCTTGAACGAGATGATGCTGCAATAGAAGAAGACACAGAGCAGGGCTGACAGGATAAAGTACTTGTTGCCAAGCACTCTGAAGATGTCGGAGAACTTGAATTTGTCCTCTTCCGTGGTCTCTTTCTTGTCTGTGAAACCAGTCACGGCGTCGAATCTGGCATCCATTGCCACGAAAATCCCCCACAGGATGGTGCCCGCGAGCAGAAGCAGAAGTCCGGCAAATGCAGGACGCGCGGTCTCCATGAGCGTGTAGAAGCTTCCGGCAGGTTTGGCGGAAACCAGGATAGGGGAGAGCAGCAGTGCCAATGCCGTACCGAGACGCGCAATCGCCAGTTGCAATCCCATTGCCAATGCCATGTTCTTGCCTTTGAACCACTTGGCGATGGAACGGGTCACGGCGACTCCGGCGATTTCACTTCCGAGCCCGAAAATCATACAGCCGGCGTACGCCAATGCGAGTGAAGATTTCGGTGACATTCCGGAGGTTATGGCAATGGTGACGATGCCGGCTCCGGCAGCCATCAGACCGACGAAAATCGAACCGGTAATCCTGACGCCCCATTTGTCGAGCAGCATGCCGCAGACGATCAGTCCGCCCCATACGCAGAGAAACGAATAGCCGCCGGCATAGAATCCGTAATCGGCTGAATTCCATCCGAGTTCCAGCAATTCCGGGTTATGGAAAAGCTGGGACAGGGATGAAAACATGTCGTCGAAAAAATAAGACCCGAACATCGGGACCACGAGGCAGGCCAATGCCAACCAGCGGGACACGTTCCGGATCTTACAAGTATCTGAAGTCATTGAATCCTATTCTTTTACGTTAGGAAGTTCGAGACCGTAGCCTTTCTTTTTGTCCTCAATCTTGAGCAGGAATGTCAGCAGGAATGCGAGCACGCCGAAGCTTGAGAAGATAAGCATCGGTACGAAATATCCGCCGGTAGCCTCAAGTGTGGCGCCGATGATGAGCGGAACGAGGCAGAGGCCGATGTTCTGTATCCAGAAGATGAGGCAGTAAGCGGAACCGAGAATCTTCTCGTCAATGATTTTCGGTACTGACGGCCACAGGGCTGCCGGTACGAGTGAGAATGAAACTCCCAATGTTACAATGAGTATGAGGGCGAGTGTCTTGCTAGGGAATGCAGGCAGGACGCATGCGAAACCGAGGTGGCAGACAATCATGATGATCGCTCCGAGCATAAGCATTGAAGCGCCCTTACCCTTGAAATCGAGGAATGCTCCGAGGAACGGAGTGAGAACCATCGCGAGGATAGGGAAGCAGCTGAACAGTCTGGAAGCGGCTTCCGCGCTGATGTCCAATGTCTCTTCAAGATAGTTAGGGGCATAGCGCTGGAACGGGAAAATGGCGCTGTAGTAAAGCACGCAGAGCAGAGCCACGATCCAGAACATCTTGCTGCTGAAAATCTTGCCGAGGTCGCTGATATGGAATTCGTCCTCAGGGTCTTTCTCAGTAGTCATGAGGCCTGCTTCAACGAGCTGTGAGTCGAACTTCCTGTCCATGAACGTGAAGATGAGGAAGAAAAGGAGACCGATGATGAGAAGTGCGGTGCAGAATGCTACAGGAGCTACAACGGAGTTGTCGAACTTGGCGGCGATCATCGGCGAGGTCCACATGACGGCGAATACGCCGAGACGAGCGATAGCCATTTCCAATCCCATTGCGAGAGCCATCTCCTTGCCTTTGAACCACTTGGCGATAGCCTTGGAAACGGTGGTGCCGGCCATTTCACAGCCGCAGCCGAAAATCATGAAACCGAGGCTGGCCATCTTGGCGCTTCCCGGCAATGCTACCCACCAGCTGTTCAGCCATGCGCAGAATTCGGTCGCCTGGAACCAGTCGCTGATACCTATATATTTGATGAATGCGCCGATTACCATCAATGACGCTGAAAGGAGACCGGTAAAGCGTACGCCCATCTTGTCCAGGATGATACCTGCGAAAATCAGGAAGAAGCAGAACACGTTCAGGAAGTACTCTGAAGCTGCATAGGTTCCGAAAACTGTGCTGTTCCAACCTCTGGAACTCTCGATCAATGATTTGAGAGGGGACATCACATCCACGAACATGTAGCCGAAGAACATCATCAGTGCAATCAGCACCAAGACTGACCAGCGGGCTACCGGGCTGTCATTCATTAGTTTTTGAGCTTTTGTCATCTTATACAAATGTTTTGTTTTTCTCAGGATATATGTCGCTGTAGTGCGATAAATCATTGCAATTTATTCAATAAATCATAAACGTCAAAATGAAATGGCGCAAAATATCGGGAATTATTAGTAACTTGCAACAAAACTACGTGTTCTTCTATGTTGGAAAAGATAAACGGTCCTGAGGATTTGCGTGCGCTGGACGAGGCTTCCCTGACGCAGTTGTGTGCGGAAATCCGGCAATATATAATAGAGTGTTGCGCGGTCAATCCCGGTCACCTCGGCTCCAGTCTTGGTGCCGTGGAACTCATTGTGGGACTGCATTATGTGTATAATACTCCACAGGACAAGATCGTGTTCGATGTAGGACATCAGGCTTATGCGCACAAGATTCTCACGGGACGCCGGGAGGCATTTATCCGTAACAGGATGAAAGATGGCCTGAGCGGATTCCCGAAACGGGACGAAAGTATCTATGACGCTTTCGGTGCAGGTCACTCATCTACTTCAATATCAGCAGCTTTGGGACTTTCCTGCGCAGCCGCGATGCAGGGCATTGACGAAAAAGTCGTCGCTCTCATCGGCGACGGTGCATTGACCGGAGGTCTGGCCCTTGAGGGCTTGAACAATGCCGGCGCAAGCCATAGCGACCTCCTCATCATTCTCAATGACAACAATTGTTCGATTGACAAGAATATCGGCGGATTGCATGATTACCTGCTGAAACTGACGACGGATCCTACCTATAACAAGCTGAAGGACAAGATTTGGGACAAGATGGGTGACGGCTGGCTTCGCGGGAAGATGCAGAATCTGGTGCGTTCCACGAAGTCTTCGCTTGTGGACGGTTTCGGAGGTGCTCTTTTCGAATCTCTCGGGTTCCGTTATTTCGGGCCGATTGACGGAAATGACATTGATGCAGTGCTGAATGCGCTGAAGCGTCTGAGAAACATCAAGGGGCCCCGTATCCTTCATGCCATTACCACGAAAGGCAAGGGCTATGGGCCTGCGGAACAGAATCCTACGGTATGGCATGCACCGGGCAAGTTCAATCCTGCCACGGGAGAGCGCATTGCCGGCAACCGCCGTGCGGACAGGTATCAGGACGTGTTCGGCAATGTCCTTCTGGATCTCGCGCTCAAGGATAAGCGCGTTGTCGGGATTACCCCGGCGATGGCGACCGGCTGCGGCATGAATATCCTGGCTGATGAACTTCCGGGACAATTCTTCGATGTCGGCATCGAGGAGGAGCACGCCGTGACATTCTCTGCCGGACTTGCTGCCGGCGGAATGCGTCCGTTCTGCAACATCTATTCGTCATTCTCCCAGAGGGCTTATGATGAAATCATACATGACGTGGCATTGCAGAATCTTCCGGTAGTGCTGTGCTTCGACAGGGCAGGTCTGGTAGGCGAGGACGGCGCGACGCATCACGGATGCTATGACATGGCTGCCTACCGGTCCATACCGGGGGCGGTCGTTTCAGCTCCTCGTAATGAGATTGAATTGAAGAACCTCATGTACACGGCTCTGCATTACGACGGCGGTCCTTTTATAATAAGGTATCCTCGCGGTTGCGGTGAAGGCGTGGAATGGAAAGAGGCGCAATATGAAGAATTGCCGGTAGGGAAGGGCGAGAAACTTATGGACGGCGAAGGCCTGGCCATCATTGCCGCCGGACCTGAAGCTTGCAGGGCAATGGAGGCGGCGGAGATTATCCGCGAACGTACGGGGCATGCTCCCGCCATATATAATATAAGGTATATCAAGCCGCTTGACACGCAGATTTTGGAGGAGGCGGCGTCTAAGGGCCGGATTCTTACAGTGGAAGAGGGCTGCGTGAAGGGAGGACTATTCGGTGCGGTGACGGAGTATATGGCTGAGCACTCGCATGTTATACCGATTGGAGGTATCGGAATCCCGGATATGTATGTGGCGCAGGACAGACAGGATTCGCAGAGACATGACTGCGGACTGGATGCGGAGGGAATAGCGGAGAAAGCAGTCCGGATGATGGAAATGTAAGATTTTTCGATAAATTTTTTCGAAAATATTTGCAGAATCAGATTTAATGCCTATCTTTGCAATCCCTTACGAAACGTAAGACAAAAATACTGCCGATATAGCTCAGTTGGCCAGAGCACGTGATTTGTAATCTCGGGGTCGTGGGTTCAAATCCCTCTATCGGCTCAAGTTCCGGAAACGGCTTATCCGGTGAAATATTGGGAGAATACCAGAGTGGCCAAATGGGGCAGACTGTAAATCTGCTGACTTATGTCTTCGGTGGTTCGAATCCATCTTCTCCCACTCACTTGCGGAAGTAGCTCAGTTGGTAGAGCATCAGCCTTCCAAGCTGAGGGTCGCGAGTTCGAACCTCGTTTTCCGCTCCAAATTTTATTAAGATTGCCGGTGTAGCTCAGGGGTAGAGCGCATCCTTGGTAAGGATGAGGTCATGAGTTCAATTCCCATCACCGGCTCTACATTTGTTTATTCACAGCAATAACATATTAAAAACATAATATTATGGCAAAAGAAACATTCGTAAGAACCAAGCCGCATGTCAACATCGGTACAATTGGCCACGTTGACCACGGTAAGACTACCTTGACAGCTGCCATCTCTAAGGTACTTGTCGAGAAAGGTTTCACAAACTCTGGCGAGGTTAGATCTTTCGATCAGATTGATAACGCTCCAGAAGAGAAAGAGCGTGGTATTACCATCAACTCTTCACACATTGAGTATGAGACAGCTACCCGTCACTACGCACACGTAGACTGCCCGGGCCACGCTGACTATGTAAAGAACATGGTTACTGGTGCTGCACAGATGGACGGCGCGATCCTCGTAGTTGCAGCTACTGATGGTCCTATGCCTCAGACACGTGAGCACATCCTTCTCGCTCGTCAGGTGAACGTTCCTAAGATTGTTGTTTTCATGAACAAGGTTGACCTTGTTGACGATCCTGAGATGCTCGACCTCGTTGAGATGGAAATCAGAGACCTCCTCAAATTCTACGGATTTGATGATGAGTGCCCTATCATCCGCGGTTCTGCTCTTGGTGCCCTTAACGGAGAGCCAAAGTGGGAAGATAAGGTCATGGAGCTCATGGATGCTGTAGATTCATACATTCCTATTCCGGTTCGTGAGAACGAGAAACCATTCCTTATGCCTATCGAGGATATCTTCTCTATCACAGGTCGTGGTACTGTAGTTACAGGCCGTATCGAGACTGGTACTATCCACGTCAACGATCCTGTTGAGCTCGTAGGTTTCGGTGATGCTCCTAGGCCTACAACCGTTACAGGTGTCGAGATGTTCCGCAAGCTCCTCGATCAGGGAGAGGCTGGAGACAACGTTGGTCTTCTTCTCCGTGGTATCGACAAGAAAGATGTCAAGAGAGGTGAGGTTGTTGCTAAGCCAGGTTCAATCACTCCGCACACTGACTTCAAGGCTCAGATCTACGTCCTCAAGAAAGAGGAAGGTGGCCGTCACACTCCATTCCACAACCACTATCGTCCACAGTTCTTCATCCGTACACTTGATGTTACCGGTGAGATCACTCTTCCAGAGGGAACTGAGATGGTTATGCCAGGCGATAACGTTGAGATTACTGTTAAACTCATCACTCCAGTTGCTCTTAACGAAGGTCTTCGTTTCGCAATCCGTGAGGGTGGCCGTACAGTAGGTGCTGGTCAGGTTACTAAGATTATCGACTAATTTTAGTACGACATAAATTCAGGTGCCGGTTCATCCGGCACTTTTACAGGGGCATAGTATAAGGGTTAGTATAGTGGTCTCCAAAACCATTGATGGGAGTTCGAATCTCTCTGCCCCTGCTAATATCAAAGGTTACGATTTGGTAATGTTTAACAGACTCTGCGCAAGCTTCCAACAAGCAGTGTCCATTAAAAGAAAAGATGAGAAAGTTCATTAACTATGTGAAAGGGTCATTCGACGAGCTCACCAATAAGGTGACTTGGCCGACCTGGGCAAAGCTTCAGAGTGCTGCTCTGCTTGTCATGGTCGCTACTGTCATCATCGCGGCTGTGCTTTTCGTCATTGACTACATTTTCCAGTATCTGATGACAGCAATCTACACGTTGTAATTTTTTTATCATTACCATGGGCGAGAAAAAATGGTACGTCCTTAGGACTGCAGGAAGCAAAGAGAAGAAAGTCAAAGAGTACCTCGATAAAGAGATCGAGAGGAGCACTGATTTGCAGAAAGAGATTTCGCAGGTTCTTGTTCCCCTTGAGAAAAAATACACAGTCAAGAACGGAAAAAGAGTTGCTACAGAGAAGATTCTTTTCCCGGGCTATGTTTTTATTGAGGCTGAACTTGGCAAGGATTCCGATTACCTTATCCGCAGTCACGTGATTCCTGGTCTGGCAGGATTCCTTTCAGAGAAATCTGATGATTCCAAGAGCCAGGGAGAGAAGGTAGCGGTTCCGCTACGCGACGAGGAGGTCAAGAGACTTCTGGGTCAGCAGGACGAACAGACAGTGACCGCGGCAGAAACGGAAGTAGACTATCAGGTCGGCGATTCTGTCAAGATTACTGACGGACCGTTCAGTGGTTTCGATGGTACAGTGGATGAGATTGCAGTCGACAGAAGCAAAATAAAGGTAATAGTTATGATCTTCGGCAGAAAGACTCTGCTTGAGCTCAACTTTAATCAAGTAACTAAAGAATAAAATCATGGCAAAAGAAGTAACCGGATTCATTAAGCTCCAAATCAAAGGCGGAGCAGCGAATCCTGCGCCACCAGTAGGACCGGCTCTCGGTTCTAAAGGTCTGAATATTATGGACTTCTGCAAGCAGTTCAATGCAGCAACCCAGGGTTCTGCAGGAAAAGTGCTCCCAGTTGTCATCACAGTATTCTCAGACAAGTCGTTTACTTTCGTTGTAAAGCAGCCGCCAGTTGCGGTATCTCTTAAAGAGGCTGCGAAGATCCAGAAGGGATCAGGTGAACCTAACAGACAGAAGGTTGCAAGTGTATCATGGGATCAGATCAGGACAATTGCTGAAGGCAAGATGGCTGATATGAACGCATTCACACTTAAATCAGCTATGACGATGGTTGCCGGAACAGCGAGAAGTATGGGTATCAAAGTAACCGGAACATTCCCGGCTGACCTTTAATAATTCACATGCATTATGAGCAAGATTTCAAAGAACATGAAGGCTGCCTTGGCAAAGTATGATCCGTCCAAGCAGTACGAACTTTCAGAAGCATGCGGTATTCTTAAAGATATTACATATACCAAATTCGACGCTTCTGTTGAACTTATCGCAAACCTGGGTGTAGACCCTCGTAAAGCTAACCAGATGATCCGTGGCGTGGTATCACTCCCTCACGGAACAGGTAAAGTCACAAGAGTCCTCGTACTCTGTACTCCTGACAAGGAGGCTGAGGCTAAAGAGGCTGGTGCAGACTATGTTGGTCTCGACGAGTATATCGAGAAGATCAAAGGCGGCTGGACTGATGTTGACGTTATCATCTGTACTCCATCTGTCATGGCAAAGGTCGGTATCATCGGTCGTATCCTCGGTCCTAGAGGACTCATGCCGAACCCTAAGACTGGTACCGTTACAATGGCCGTAGGCAACGCTGTAAAGGAAGTCAAGGCAGGTAAGATTGATTTCAAGGTTGACAAGACCGGTATCATCCACGCTGCTATCGGAAAGGCATCTTTCACTCCTGAGCAGATTTATGACAATGCAAAGGTTGTAATGTCAGCAATCCTCAAGTTGAAGCCACAGACTCTTAAAGGTACATACCTCAAAGGCGCAGCTATCTGCACCACAATGAGCCCTGGTATCAAACTCGACATCAAGACATTCAGTGCTGAATAATAAAAATTCAATGTTATGAGAAAAGAATTGAAAGCCCAGATAATTGAATCTATCTCAGCACAGATCAAGGAGACTCCTAATTTCTACATTACCGATATCTCCGGTCTCAATGCTGAACAGACAACAAAGCTCCGCCGCGCTTGTTTCGAGGCCGGCATCAAGCTTACAGTAGTAAAGAACACACTCTTCCATCACGTTATCAAAGAACTGAATAACGAGGAAATCAATACTCTTGCATGCACACTTGAGGGAAACACTGCAATCATGTACACAGAGGTTGCAAATGCTCCTGCAAAGCTCATCAAGAAGTTCCAGAAAGATGGTTTCGAGAAACCTGCACTTAAAGGTGCTTATGTTCAGGAGTGCGCTTTCGTAGGTGCTGACAAGCTCGAAGAGCTCGCATCCATCAAGTCCAAAGAGGAACTCCTCGGAGACATCATCGGTCTTCTCCAGTCTCCAGCGAAGAACGTTGTTTCTGCTCTTCAGTCAGCAGGCGACAAACTCGCAGGAATCGTCAAGACCCTTTCAGAAAAAGAAGAGAAATAAGTATAAACAATTTAAATATTATCATTTATTATGGCAGATGTAAAAGCACTTGCAGAAGAGTTGGTTAACCTTTCTGTAAAAGACGTTCAGGAACTTGCTAAGGTTCTTAAGGAAGAGTACGGTATCGAGCCTGCTGCAGCAGCAGTTGCAGTTGCAGCTCCAGTTGCTGGTGGCGAGGCTGCAGCAGCAGAGCAGACAGAGTTCGACGTTATTCTCAAGTCAGCTGGTGACGCTAAACTTAACGTTATCAAGACTGTCAAGGATCTCCTCGGCCTCGGCCTTAAGGAGGCAAAGGAACTTGTTGACAAGGCTCCAGGTGCAACTTTGAAAGAGAAAGTATCTAAGGCAGAAGCAGAGCAGATCAAATCTACTCTTGAGGAAGCTGGTGCTGAAGTTGAGGTTAAATAACTTCGCTTCGCCCCTAGATGGGATCGAAATCAGGTTTAGAGCCGTCAGTAGGCTCTAAACCTTTTTGTCGTATTTAAGTTTTTCTCTATTTCAAAGGCAGAATATGTCAAATAAGACTACCAATAAACGAATAAATTTCGCCACATCAAAAATCCTGGATTATCCGGATCTTCTTGAGGTGCAGCTGAAATCATTCAAGGATTTCTTCCAGCTTGACACCACCCCTGAAAACAGAAAAAACGAAGGTCTTTACCAAGTATTCCAGGAAATATTTCCGATCGAAGATACGAGGAACAACTACAAGCTTGAGTTTATCGATTATTTCATCGATCCGCCTCAGTATTCGATTGAAGAGTGTCTTGAGAGAGGTCTGACGTATAACGTTCCTCTGAAGGCAAAACTCCGCCTTTCTTGCAGCGATCCGGAGCACGAAGACTTCGATACCAAGGTTCAGGATGTATATCTCGGAAACATTCCGTACATGACACCTGGCGGTACCTTCGTGATCAATGGATCAGAGCGAATCATCGTATCACAGCTCCACAGGTCTCCGGGCGTGTTCTTCGACCAGACATTGCACGCGAACGGAACCAAGCTCTACTCTGCCAGAATCATTCCTTTCAAGGGATCATGGATCGAGTTCGCAACTGACATCAACAATGTCATGTATGCTTACATCGACCGTAAGAAGAAGCTTCCTGTAACCACATTGCTCAGGGCAATCGGTTTCGATGCGGACAAGGATATCATCAATATCTTCGGTCTTGCGGAGGAAGTTGACGCTACGCCTGAGAATCTTCAGGCCAATATGGGCAGAAAGCTTGCAGCCAAGGTCCTGAAAACTTGGAATGAGGACTTCGTGGACGAAGATACAGGAGAAGTCATTCCTATCGAGCGTACTACACCTGTTGTTGAAAGAGGTGAAATCATCGATGAGGAGACTATCCAGAAACTTACTGATGCAGAGGTCAAGACTGTCCTTCTCCAGAAGGATGAGTCAAGTGACAACGAGTATGCCATCATCTACAACACTCTGCAGAAGGATCCGACCAATACGGAAAAAGAAGCAGTTTATTACATCTACAAGCAGTTGCGTAACTCAGAACCACCTGATGAGGCAACCGCCCGCGATGTCATTGACAAACTCTTCTTCTCCGAGAAGAGATATGACCTCGGAGCTGTCGGCCGTTACCGTTTGAACAAGAAGCTCAGCCTGACGACAGACCCTGAACTTCGTGTCCTCACGAATACCGACATCATCGAGATCATCAAATATCTCATCCAGCTTATCAATTCAAAAGCTACCGTGGATGATATCGACCATTTGAGCAACAGACGTGTTAGGACAGTAGGTGAGCAGCTTGCAAACCAGTTCAGCGTAGGTCTGTCCAGAATGGCGAGGACAATCCGCGAAAGAATGAACGTCAGGGACAGCGAACAGTTCATCCCTATCGACTTGATCAATTCGAAGACATTGTCTTCAGTAATCAATTCATTCTTCGGTACCAGCCAGCTTTCTCAGTTCATGGACCAGACCAACCCTCTTGCCGAGGTGACGCACAAACGTCGTCTTTCTGCGTTGGGTCCCGGAGGTCTTTCACGAGACAGGGCAGGTTTCGAGGTTCGAGACGTTCACTATACACATTACGGAAGACTTTGTCCTATCGAGTCTCCTGAGGGACCTAACATCGGTCTTATCTCATCTCTTTGCGTTTATGCGAAGATAGATGACCTCGGATTCATTGAGACTCCTTACCGCAAGGTTGAAAACGGAAAGGTAGATCTTTCCGATGCCGGTTGGAAGTTCATGAGCGCCGAGGAGGAGGAAGACAAGCTCGTTTCTCTTGCCAATGTGAAGATGGACGACGACGGAACTATCGAGGAAGACAGAATCCAGTGCCGTCTTGAGGCCGATTTCCCTGTAGTGTCCAAAGAAGAGGTTAACTACATGGACGTTGCTCCTAACCAGATGGCTTCCGTGGCAGCGTCACTTATTCCGTTCCTTGAGCATGATGACGCCCACCGTGCATTGATGGGTGCGAACATGATGCGTCAGGCCGTTCCGCTTCTCAAACCTCAGTCTCCTATCGTAGGTACTGGTCTTGAGGAGAGAGTCTGCATCGACTCCAGGACACAGGTAATGGCCGAGAGGGCCGGTGAGGTAGTTTACGTGGATGCAAATGAAATCCATGTGAAGTATGACTGCACGGATGACGAGAAATTCGTCAGATTCTCTCCGGATATCACCGTATATCACCTTCCTATATATAGAAGGACGAACCAGAGCACCACAATCTGCCTGAAGCCTATCGTAAGAAAGGGCGACAAGGTGGTTGCAGGTCAGGTCATGACCGAGGGCTATGCTACCCAGAACGGCGAGCTTGCACTCGGAAGAAACCTCATGGTAGCGTTCATGCCTTGGAAGGGTTACAACTATGAGGATGCTATCGTGCTGTCAGAGAAGATGGTACGTTGGGATATCCTTACATCAGTCCATGTTGACGAATACATTACCGAAGTCCGTGAGACAAAGCGTGGTATGGAGGAACTTACTTCCGATATCCCGAATGTCAGCGAAGACGCTACCAAAAACCTGGATGAGAACGGTATCGTAAGAGTCGGTGCTCATATCGAGCCGGGCGACATCATGGTCGGCAAGATCACTCCTAAGGGAGAGAGCGACCCTTCACCGGAGGAGAAACTTCTCCGTGCCATCTTCGGCGACAAGGCCGGCGACGTGAAGGATGCTTCACTCAAGGCCAATCCTTCACTTAGCGGAACTGTCATCAAGACAGCGCTTTACGCGAAGGTTGCGAAAGAAGGTAACCGCAAGGGTGCAAGGGCTGAGCTGAAGTTGCGTGTCGAAAGCATTGAAGAAGACTTCAACAAGAAGGCTGAGTCGTTGTACGCCAAATTCTTCGAGAAACTTGTTGTTCTTGCCGACGGCAAGAAGAGCGCCGGAATCAGCGACCTGTATGGCGTGGAGATTATACCGAAAGGTAAGGAAATCACTACCGCAATGCTCAGGAGCATCTCCGATTTCGACAATATCAACTCCAACAAGTGGACGGATGACGAAAAGACCAACGGAATGATCCGTGATCTCATCAACAACTACTGCATCGCTTACAAAGAGGCAGCAGCAGCCAACAAGAGAGCTCTCGACAAGGTCAAGATTGGTGACGAACTTTCCAACGGCGTGATGCAGCTTGCAAAAGTCTACATTGCCAAGAAGAGAAAGATTACCGTCGGTGACAAGATGGCCGGACGTCACGGTAACAAGGGTATCGTAGCGAAGATCGTAAGGGAGGAGGATATGCCGTTCCTTGAGGATGGTACTCCTGTGGACATTGTCCTGAACCCTCTCGGTGTGCCTTCACGTATGAACCTCGGACAGATTTACGAGACAGTTCTCGGATGGGCAGGCGCGAAACTCGGATTGAAGTTCAGTACACCTATTTTCGACGGTGCGAGCCTTGATGAGATTTGCAACTACACTGACAAGGCAGGTCTTCCTAGATATGGCAGCACACATCTGAGAGATGGTGGTACAGGTGACTGGTTCGATCAGTTTGCTACGGTCGGTATCATCTATATGATCAAACTCGGTCACATGGTTGACGACAAGATGCACGCCAGATCCATCGGTCCATACTCATTGATTACTCAGCAGCCTCTCGGAGGTAAGGCGCAGTTCGGAGGACAGCGTTTCGGAGAGATGGAGGTGTGGGCGCTCGAAGCATTCGGCGCAGCAAACGCACTTCAGGAAATCCTTACTGTCAAGTCCGATGATGTCTCAGGAAGGTCCAAGACTTACGAGGCTATCGTCAAGGGCGAACCGATGCCTACACCGGGTATCCCTGAATCTCTGAATGTGCTCCTGCACGAGCTCAGAGGTCTCGGACTTAAAGTGACTCTTGATTAATTACCATCAATTTGAATTGATATAATATGCCTACTTTCAATAACAAAGATAATAAGGTAAGGAGCAACTTCCAGAGAATCAGCATCTCGCTTGCATCTCCTGAGGACATTATCGACAGATCCCATGGAGAGGTCCTGAAGCCGGAGACGGTGAACTACAGGACCTACAAGCCTGAGCGCGACGGTCTTTTCTGCGAGAAGATTTTCGGTCCTACCAAGGACTACGAATGCTATTGCGGCAAGTACAAGAGAATCCGTTATCGTGGAATCGTCTGCGACAGGTGCGGTGTGGAAGTTACCGAGAAGAAGGTAAGAAGGGAGAGGATGGGACATATTGCCCTGACTGTTCCTGTTGCCCACATCTGGTACTTCAAGTCTGCTCCTAACAAGATTTCCGCTGTTCTTGGTGTTCCAGCCAAGAAGTTGGAGGCTGTAATATACTATGAGAAGTATATTGTCATCAATCCTGGTGACAGCGGGCTGCACAAGCTCGACCTCCTTACAGAGGATGAATATCTCGATATTCTGGCAAGGATTCCTGAGAATGACAACCTTGCTGACGACGATCCGCAGAAGTTCGTTGCCAAGATGGGTGCAGAAGGTGTTTATGACCTTCTGAAGGAAATCGATATCGATGCTCTCGCGAAAGAACTTCGTGAGGCGATGGCAAGGGAGAATTCCCAGCAGAGAAAGGCCGAACTGCTCAAGAGGCTCAGCGTAGTGAAGTGGTTCGAGGAGTCCAAGGGCGTGAACCGTCCGGAGTGGATGATCATGAAGGTCATTCCTGTAATTCCGCCGGATCTGCGTCCGCTCGTCCCTCTCGATGGTGGAAGGTTTGCTACGTCAGACCTCAATGACCTCTACAGAAGGGTCATCATCAGGAACAACCGTCTCAAGAGGCTCATCGAGATCAAGGCTCCTGAAGTCATTCTCCGAAACGAGAAGCGTATGCTTCAGGAAGCGGTAGACTCACTCTTCGACAACTCCAAGAAGTCCAGCGCAGTCAAGAGTGAATCCAACAGGGCACTCAAATCATTGTCAGACAGCCTTAAAGGTAAGCAGGGACGTTTCCGTCAGAACCTCCTCGGTAAGCGTGTCGACTATTCTGCACGTTCAGTTATCGTCGTCGGTCCGGAGCTCCAGATGCACGAGTGCGGTCTGCCTAAGTTCATGGCGGCAGAGCTTTACAAACCGTTCATCATCAGGAAACTGATTGAGCGCGGCATCGTGAAGACCGTCAAGTCTGCGAAGAAGATTGTCGACAGAAGGGATCCGGTCATCTGGGATATCCTCGAAAACGTGATGAAAGGTCATCCGGTACTTTTGAACCGTGCACCTACACTTCACAGACTCGGTATCCAGGCATTCCAGCCGCGAATGATAGAGGGAAAGGCTATCCAGCTGCACCCGCTCGCTTGTACCGCGTTCAATGCGGACTTCGACGGTGACCAGATGGCAGTCCATCTTCCGCTCAGCAATGCTGCCGTAATGGAGGCTCAGCTCCTCATGCTCGGTTCACAGAACATCTTGAACCCTGCGAACGGAACTCCTATCACCGTCCCTTCACAGGATATGGTCCTCGGTCTTTACTACATTACCAAGATCAGACCTGGTGCAAAGGGCGAGGGTATGTCATTCTATGGTCCGGAAGAGGTTATCGTGGCTCTCAACGAGCGTGCGATTGCACTCCACGCCAAGATCAAGGTGAGACTCCCTAAGGACAAGAGCAATCCTGAGGCTGGCACACAGATGGTGGAAACCACTGCAGGCCGAATCATCGTGAACCAGTTCGTTCCGCAGGAAGTCCCTTACGTCAATGACGTACTCGGAAAGAAAGCATTGAGAAAAATCATTACCGAGGTCATCAAGAATACCGGCGTTTCCAGAACTGCCCACTTCCTTGACGATATCAAGAATCTCGGTTATGACCGTGCATTCCGTGCAGGTCTTTCATTCAACCTTGGCGACGTTCTCGTACCGCCTGAGAAATACGACCTCATCAATGAGGGCTACAAGCAGGTGGAGGACATCAAGAACAACTACTCGATGGGTTTCATCACCAACAACGAGCGTTACAACAAGGTTATCGACCTGTGGACATCCATTGACAACAAACTTACGGGAATCGTCGAGAAACAGATTTCAGCAGACCAGCAGGGATTCAACCCTGTATACATGATGTTGGATTCAGGAGCCCGTGGTTCCACACAGCAGATCAAACAGCTTTGCGGTATGCGAGGCTTGATGGCAAAACCTCAGAAGTCCGGTGCTGCAGGTGCCGAGATTATCGAGAACCCTATCGTTTCCAACCTCAAGGAGGGTATGACAGTGCTCGAGTACTTCATCTCTACCCACGGTGCACGTAAGGGTCTTGCCGATACCGCCCTCAAGACTGCCGATGCAGGTTACCTTACCCGTCGTCTGGTGGACGTTTCTCATGACGTCATCATCAACGAAGAGGATTGCGGTACCCTCAGAGGTCTTATCGCTACAGCTATCAAGAATAAGGATGAAGTCGTAGAATCACTCGGCGAGAGAATTCTCGGTAGAACCTCCGTACATGATATCTTCAACCCTATCACGGGTGAATTGATCATCAAGGCAGGCGAGGAAATCCGCGAGGCTACGGCGAACCTTATCGACTCTCTTCCTATCGAGCAGGTCGAGATCCGTTCAGTGCTTACCTGCGAGTCACGTAAGGGTGTCTGCGCGAAGTGCTACGGACGTAACCTTGCTACCAGCAGGATGGTCGAGAAAGGTGAAGTCGTCGGCGTTATCGCTGCACAGTCTATCGGTGAGCCTGGTACACAGCTTACGCTCCGTACCTTCCACGTCGGTGGTACTGCATCCAGCACCGCTGCTGATTCATCCATCGAGTCCAAGTACAACGGCAAGCTCCAGTTCGAAGAGCTCAGGACCCTCCAGAGAGTCAATGACCTCGGTGAGGCTGAGGAAGTGGTTGTCAGCCGTATGACTGAACTCAAGATCGTCGATGAGAATACAGGCATCACCTTCTCTACATACGATGTTCCGTATGGTTCAGTATTGTACAAGAAGGATGGCGAGAGCGTGAAGAAGGGTGACCTCATCTGCGAATGGGATCCATATAACGCCATCACGATTGTAGAAACTTCAGGTATAGCACGCTTCGACAACATGATTTCCGGCGCGACATTCCGCGAGGAGTCAGCTGACGAGTTCTCCAACAATAAGGACAAGGTCATCATCGAGTCCAAGGACAAGACGAAGAACCCTTCAATCCTTGTAATAGGCGACGGCGGCGAGCTTCTGAAGCAGTACAACTTGCCTGTAGGCGCTCACGTTACCGTCAGCGACGGTGCGAAGGTGAAGGTCGGTGACATCATCATCAAGATCCCTCGTGCAATCGGCAAGTCCAACGATATTACCGGAGGTCTTCCTCGTGTGACCGAACTCTTCGAGGCAAGAACTCCATCAAGCCCTGCATGTATTTCCGAAATCAACGGTGAGGTGCTCATGGGCAAGATCAAGAGAGGTAACCGTGAGATCATCGTCAAGAACAAGTCAGGTATCGAGAAACATTACCTCGTTCCTCTTACCAAGCAGATTCTTGTTCAGGAGAACGACTACGTAAGAGCCGGTTCACGTCTTTCCGACGGCGGAATCTCTCCTACCGACATCCTCAATGTCCTCGGACCTGTCAAGGCTCAGGAATACATTGTGAATGAGGTTCAGGCAGTCTACCGTCTCCAGGGTGTGAAGATCAATGACAAGCACTTCGAAATCATCGTAAGACAGATGATGAGAAAGGTTCAGGTCAATGATCCGGGTGATACCGAGTTCCTTCCTGAGGAGCTTGTCGACAAGTGGAGATTCATGGATACCAATGATGATATCTATGGCAAGTTCTACGTCCTCGAAGCTGGAGATTCACAGCGCTATAGAGCTGGTGACATCATTCCGGCAAGAGAGATGAGAAACGAGAATTCTTCACTCGAGAGACAGGGTCTCAAGATGATGGCAGTGCGCGAGGCAAGACCTGCTACTGCAAGCCAGGTTCTCCAGGGTATCACTAGAGCAGCCCTCAAGACTGACAGCTTCATCTCTGCTGCATCATTCCAGGAGACTACCAAGGTTCTCAGCGAGGCTGCAATCCGCGCCCGCGTTGATGACCTCGAAGGTCTGAAAGAGAATGTCATCTGCGGTCACCTCATTCCAGCCGGCACAGGCCAGAAGGAATTCCAGGATATCGTAGTAAGCAGCAAGGAGGATTATCTCAAGGAAATGAATGACCTTTAGCAGGTTACTTTCATAATAATTATCGGGAGGTTCGTAGAAATACGAATCTCCTTTTTTATGTCGCCTGATGTTCTGAAAAGCCCGACCACAATCGACTGTGGCCGGGCTTAAATAAAAATACCTATTGTTTGAACCTATCTTTCGATAGTAGCTTCACGATCGGGTCCTAGAGAAATGATCTTGATAGGAACCTTCAGGTAGTTCTCCATGAAACGGATATACTCCTTGAAAGTCTCCGGAAGTTCATCCTCTGTGCGGCAACCGGTGAGATCCTGGTTCCATCCCTTGAACTCCGTGTATACAGGGGTGATTTCGGCCTCCGTATCGAACGGGAACTGGTCGGTCTCCTTGCCGTCAATTATATAAGAAGTGCAGACCTTGATGGTTTCGAAAGTATCGAGGCAGTCTGACTTCATCATGATGAGATCGGTAACGCCGTCAATCATTACCGTATATTTCAATGCTACGAGGTCGAGCCAGCCGCATCTGCGCGGACGGCCTGTAACAGCGCCGAACTCATTGCCGATTTTACGGATCTTCTCGCCGGTCTCGTCGAACAATTCCGTAGGGAACGGACCGCTGCCGACGCGTGTGCAATATGCCTTGAAGATACCATATACATGACCCACTCTTGAAGGAGCCACACCAAGTCCTGTGCAGACGCCGCCGACTGTAGTAGATGAGGAAGTTACGTAAGGATATGAACCGTAGTCGATATCCAGAAGCGAACCCTGCGCGCCCTCTGCGAGCATAGGCTTCTCATCCAGCCAGTCGTTTACAAAGTACTCACAGTCAATGAGATTGAACTCCTTGAGGAATTCGATTGCGCTCATCCACTCTGCTTCATCCTTTTCAGGATCGCACTCGAAGTTCAGGTCTTTGAGGAGCTGGAGATGTCTGTTCTTGAGTTTCTCGAATCTCGCCTTGAAATCAGGAGCGAGGATGTCGCCTACACGGAGACCGTGACGGCTGATCTTGTCGGTATAGGTAGGTCCGATACCTTTCAATGTGGAGCCGATCTTGCTTTTTCCGGCAGCTGCTTCGTATGCCGCATCCAGAAGCCTGTGTGTAGGCAGGATAAGGTGAGCCTTCTTGGAAATGTTCAGTTTGGCCTTGGGATCGATGCCCATCTTGCTGATGTTGCCGCACTCCTCGCGGAATGTGATAGGGTCAAGAACCACACCGCTTCCGATGATGTTCGTGGAACCCTCCCTGAAAATGCCTGAAGGAATGCTTCTTACCACGAAGTTATGCCCATCGAAATGAAGTGAGTGGCCTGCATTAGGACCGCCCTGGAATCGTGCTACGGCAGGATATCTTCCTGCAAGTACATCCACGATTTTTCCTTTGCCCTCGTCTCCCCACTGAAGACCAAGAACTACGTCAAGTTTCATATTTTATTCAATTAAGATTTCTAGAATGGAAGATCGTCACCAGGATCACCTGCTGCCGGATATTCTGGAGCGGCAGGCTGTGCTGCAGGCTGGAAACCTGCCGGAGTCTGTGCCTGATATGCAGGCTGCTGAGGCTGCTGGTATGCCATGCCCGGCTGTGCCTGCTGGTATCCCTGCGGTTGCGGTGCAGGATAAGCTCCGGGTTGCGCCCCAGGATTGTCGGATTTGCGTCCGAGAAGCTGGATGGCATTGGCGATAATCTCTGTCCTGTACTGTTTCGCGCCGGCCTGGTCAGTCCATGACCTGGTCCTTATCTGGCCTTCTACATATATCTGCGACCCCTTTCTGATATATTTCTCAGCAAGGTCTGCAAGTCCTCTCCACGCCACGATGTTGTGCCATTCCGTGTTCTCGCGGGTTTCCCCGTTCCTGTCACGGAATCTCTCCGTAGTGGCCATTGTGAATTGTGCAACTTTAGGATTGGTGCCCGGCTGTGCGGACGGATTGTTCTCAAGGTAACGGACTTCCGGATCTCTTCCCACGTTACCGATCAGCATTACTTTGTTCAATGACATGATATGTTTGTTTTATGTGTTTTCACAATACCTCTGCAAGTTAGCAAATTTTACCGATATGAGAAAAAATAACTTGCCTGAAGACTACAAACTGCGTGACACCACCCGCTCCATCGCCTCCAGTGAAGGCATGCTTCCGGTCAGTCTGGAATATCCGGTAAAAGCCTGATACAGAAGCCATTTAAGACCGGGAACGTACTGCGCTCCACCGGCTTGGGCATTGTCCAGAACGGCTCCGGCAAATGCCGGCGTCTTGTAATTGGCTTCCAGAATGACCTTTCCCGGACGCGGCCACGTGTACCTGTCTTCCCCCTCGAAATCCTCGGCAGTCAGCAGGTCGATTTCGTCCAGCTTCATCGGCAGCGTGTAGATGATCAGGTCGCACTCCTTGAAAGCCGCGCGGAAATCAGTCAGCTGGTCCACGATGAAATTGTATTCAGGCAGTTCATCGGCGATTTTCTGCGCCTTGTCAGCCGTCCTGTTCATCAGCGCGGTATCGAAACCCAACTCCGCTGCTGCAACAGCTGCTGCGCGCCCTGCGCCTCCGCAACCGACTACCAGAGCCTGCGGCTTGCGCGAGAACAGCATTGTCAATGCCTGCCTGACATATTGGTGCACCTTGATGTGCGCGGAATCGCCGTACTTGGCACTGAACTGCTTGACAATCCCGGGCATATAAGCCTCTGCAATGCTGAGGATGATTCCCGTAAAGTCGGAATTGTCAGCCAGAATGCCGTCCGGCGTCTTCACCAGAAGGTTGGTAGCGCCGATTTTCCGGCAGTAGGAGGTGTAGATGTCCGCACGTGCAAAAGCCTGCTCCTTGAACGGTGCAGTCACATTGATACCTTTGTATCTGTCCTCGAAAGCCTTGAAGGATGCCCCGAAATCGGCACCCTCTATAAGGTCATAGTTATATTTCCCCTCATACCCGGCATTGAAAAGAGCCGGCGACAGGGAAGTGGCGATCGGATCGCCTATGAGTCCGAAATTGTTCATTGTCTTTCTCTCTTCTCGTGCGTGATTTCCAGGGTTTTACGCACGACAGGTCACTTTTCGGCCCTCTCGTGCGTGATTCCCTGGTTTTTACGCACGGGACCGTAAACCTAGCGACACGAGTGGCGCTGGCGCACTGCCTCGAACATCAGAATCGCGGACGACACCGAAACGTTCAGCGAATCCATGCTGCCAAGCATCGGAATCTTCACATGGGCATCCGCATGCATTCTCCAGAACGTGGAAAGCCCGTCATGCTCCGTGCCCATCACCAATGCCGTGCCGCACTTCATGTCCGTGTCATAGTACCATGACGAATCCTGAAGCTGTGCAGTATATATCTTTATATTGTTGTCCTTCAGCCATTTGAGAGTCTCGCCCGACGTAGCGGTTACCACCTGTCTGGTAAAGATGGAACCGAGACTGGCCCGGATGAGGTTCGGGTTGTACAAATCCGTAAGCGGGTCGCAGACCACCACGGCATCAGCATCGGCCGCATCCGCCGTCCGCAGCACCGCGCCGAGATTCCCCGGCTTCTCCACGGACTCCAGCACCACCACCAGAGGATTCTCACGGAGCCGCACATCTTTCAATGTCTTTTCAATGATTTCCACTTCGGCAATGACGCCCTCCGTTCCGCTCCGGTATGCTATTTTCTCGTAGACCGGCCTCGATACCTCATATAAGGTGCAATGTTCTCCGCATAGTCCTGCTATGTCATCCAACTCGCGGCCGGATATGATGTCAGTGCAAGCGAAAAGTGCTTTGACATTGTAACCTGCTTCGATACAATGCCTTATCTCCAGTCTGCCTTCCACTATAAAAAGAGCGTTCTCGCGCCGGGTACGAGATTTTTCCCCAAGCGCGAGAAGCATCTTGATCTTAGGATTCTGAGCAGAAGTGATAGTCTCTCTCCTCATCCTGATTATGCGTTATTCTCTTCTGAATCTTTCTCTTCAGACTGCTTTGACGGCATCTTCTCCGGACGCATCTGCGGGAAGAAGAGCACATCCTGGATGGTAGTGTTGCCTGTCATGAGCATCGTAAGACGGTCGATACCCATTCCGAGACCGGAAGTAGGAGGCATACCATATTCGAGAGCGCGGAGGAAGTCATAATCAATGAACATTGCCTCGTCATCTCCATTGCTCTTCAGCTTGGCCTGTTCCTCGAAGCGCTCCCTCTGGTCGATAGGGTCATTCAACTCAGAATAAGCATTGGCAAGCTCATGGCCGCATACGAACAGCTCGAAACGCTCCGTAAGGGTAGGGTCGTTCCTGTGTCTCTTGGTGAGCGGCGACATTTCCACCGGATAATCGGTAACGAAAGTCGGCTGTACGAAATGCTTCTCGCAATATTCACCGAAGATGGCGTCAATCAACTTGCCCACGCCCATTGACGGCTCGATTTCCACATTGAGCTTCTTGCAAGTCTCGCGGAGCTGGTCCACGTCCATGCCCTTCACGTCCACACCTGCATATTCCTTGATGGCGTCGAGGATGCCGATTTTCTTGTAAGGAGCCTTGAAGTCGATTTCCACGCCTTCATTCATCACCGTGGTCTTTCCGTAAAGGTTCATCGCGATCTTTTCGAGAAGGTTCTCGATGAACTCCATCATCCAGATATAATCCTTGTATGCCACGTAGATCTCCATACATGTAAACTCCGGATTATGGGTCTTGTCCATACCCTCGTTGCGGAAATCCTTGGCAAACTCATACACGCCGTCATAACCGCCGACGATGAGTCTCTTCAAGTAAAGCTCGTTCGCAATACGCAGATACAGAGGAATATCCAATGCGTTGTGGTGAGTGATGAACGGTCTTGCCGTAGCGCCGCCCGGAATCGACTGGAGAATAGGGGTCTCCACTTCCAGACATCCTGCATTGTTGAAATACTCGCGCATCGTCGCGATGATCTTCGCTCTCTTGACGAAGGTGTCCTTCACCTGCGGATTCACGATGAGATCCACATATCTCTGTCTGTATCTGAGCTCCGGATCGGTGAAAGCGTCATGCACCTTGCCGTCAGCCTCCTTCACGATAGGAAGAACTTTCAATGATTTGCTGAGGAGTGTGAGTTCCTTGGCATGTACCGTGAGCTGTCCGGTCTGCGTGTGGAACGCGAAACCCTTGATACCCACCACGTCACCGATGTCGAGAAGCTTCTTGAATACGGTGTTGTACATGGTCTTGTCCTCACCGGGGCAGATTTCATCACGTTTCACGTAAACCTGTATCCTTCCCGTGGAATCCTGAAGTTCCATGAAAGACGCCGCTCCCATGATTCTCCTGGACATGATCCTACCTGCAATACATACGTCCTGGAAATTGCCTTTTTCCGGATCATACTCAGCCTCAATGACTTTCGCTGTCGCGTTCACCGGGTACAATGCTGCCGGATAAGGTTCGATTCCCAACTCCCTGAGTTTGTCGAGGGACTGTCTTCTGATGAGTTCCTGCTCGCTCAATTCCAAATTTGCCATATTTTTTCAATCTTTTTGTTCAATGAAAACGGGCCATGGCATCGTCAGTTGCCAATCTTGGCCGCATCTACAAAAATAGCACTTTTAATTCTAAAATTGAAATAAATAAGGTATCTTTGTATGCTATGGCTAAAGAACGAGAATGGACTTTGCGTCCTCCGGCGGATCCGGAGAATGTGGCACAGCTCTCCGCGGAGCTGGGCGTGGACCCTGTTTTGGCATCATTGCTCATAAACAGGGGCGTCAGGACTTTCGAAGAAGCGCGTTCATTTTTCCGTCCAAGCCTTTCTGCGCTGCATGACCCTTTCCTCATGAAGGATATGGACAAGGCGGTCGCAAGACTCGAAAAAGCAATCTCCGGGAAAGAGAAGATATTGGTCTATGGAGACTACGATGTGGACGGTACTACAGCCGTGGCATTGGTCTATTCCTTCATAAGGAAGCTGACGCCGTTGGTGGATTTCTATATCCCGGACCGCTATGACGAGGGTTACGGCGTGTCCAGGAAGGGGCTCGACTGGGCTTCGGCCAATGACGTAAAGCTCGTAATCACACTGGATTGCGGCATCAAGGCCATTGACAAGGTAGCCTATGCTGCTGACAAAGGCATTGACATGATCATCTGCGACCATCATCTTCCGGAGGAAGAAATTCCGGCTGCGGCTGCGGTGCTGGATCCCAAGCGCGAGGATTGTACCTATCCTTTCGATGATTTGTCCGGCTGCGGTGTCGGGTTCAAGCTGGTGCAGGCCTATTCAATGCACAACAACATTGATTTCGAGACACTTCTTCCGTTGCTGGACCTGCTGGTCGTCAGCATTGCATCGGATCTTGTGACCGTGGTGGGGGAGAACAGGGTGCTCGCGCATTTCGGTCTGAAACGGCTGAATGAGCAGCCGCGCATCGGCCTGCAGGCGATGATCAATCTCGCGAATCTGGAGCCGGGACACATTTCCATTGACGATATCGTGTTCAAGATCGGTCCGAGAATCAATGCTGCCGGACGTATGGAGTCAGGTCGTCTGGCGGTGGAACTGCTTACTGCTGAGGATGCTGCGACTGCCATGACCATCGGCACGAAGATCAATGACAACAATAACGAGCGCAAGAGCATTGATCGTGAAATCACGAAAGAGGCACTGGACATGGTCCAGAACGGGTCTTGTCTTTCGTCAGAAAATGCCGTCATCGTTTATGGCCCGGACTGGAACAAGGGCGTGGTGGGTATCGTTGCATCCCGTCTCGTGGAGGCTTATTATAAACCGACTTTCGTCCTTACCAATTCCAATGGTTTCGTGACAGGCTCTGCCAGAAGCGTCCGTGGATTCGACTTGTATGAGGCCATCAGCAGCTGCGCTGACCTTTTGGAAAATTACGGCGGACATATCTATGCTGCCGGCCTTACCATGCGCGAGGAGAATCTTCCGGAGTTTACCAGACGTATCGAAAAGTATGTAGGTGAGCACATTACGTGTGTGATGGCCACCCCTGTCATAGATGTGGACTCGGAAATCAACTTCTCGCAGATAACCCCGAAATTCTTCCGCGTGCTGAAACAGTTCCAGCCTTTCGGACCGGGCAACAGCTCGCCGGTTTTCCTGACCAAGAATGTCTATGATGACGGAAACGGCAGGAAGGTGGGCCCGGGTGGACAGCATCTGAAACTGGAACTCATCCAGGAATCGCAGCCATATCACCAGGTATCGGCGATCGCGTTCAACATGGCTGACTATTTCGACCATATCCGCAACGGCAATCCGATCGATGTCTGCTACAGCATTGTCGAGAACTATTATCGTGGAAACTCCACTATCCAATTAAGAATCAAGGACATGCGCGAGCGCGATGATCTCATCTGATACCGTGTCGTAATCTTTTCCGTCAATATCCAGAATTATATGAGCGGTCCTCCCGTATGTGGATTCGCGCTGTGACATCAGTTCCCCGATGCGGCGGCGCAGCGTTTCGCTGTCAGGATTTCCGTCCAGCATCGGCCTGTCTCCGGGCCAATTGGTCAGGTTGAACACGAGTGTGTCAATGCCGGCTTTCAGATAGACGCACTCCGTCCGTTCATGAACCATCGTCGCAGCCGTCGCCGAGGTCAATGTTCCCCCGCCCAGAGCAAGGACCATATCTCCCTCTTTTTCAATGACTTCACCCAATGCCGCTGTCTCAATCCGCCGGAATCCGGCTTCCCCGTTTTCGGTGAAAATCCGACGGACTGAACGGCCTTCGTGTTCTTCTATCCATGTGTCCAGGTCAATGAATTTGAATCCCAGCTTTTTACTGAGAATCTTGCCGATGCAGCTTTTGCCGCACCCCATGAACCCGGTCAATGAAATTATCATAAGTCGAAAAGATTCGGTTCGTCGGAGTCATCACTGTCAGGATCCGGTTCGCCAAGGTCTCCGTGACTCTCTTCCCCTTCGCCGGTAGGCTGGTACATTGACTCAGGGCTGAATGTCTCGTCATCAGGAATATCTTCAGGTCCCAACGATATTATCTCACCTGGTTTTGCGCCCTCCTCTTCATCATCCTCCGGCTTGTGGAGAGGCTCGATGAATTCTACTTTCAGGATATCATACCTGTGGCATCTGTTACCCTTGGCCGTGATACCCTTCTTGGCGATAAACTCCTCTGCATCAAACTTTTCAGGCTCCCTATGCTCCTGTCTTCCGGTGAATGTCACCATGAACTGCGGATGCTTGTCCGCACTGAAGTCAGCAAGGTATGCGCCCCTGTTGTCCGCGATGAACGATGCAGGCGAATTGTCGCTTGGCGGGAACGAGAATCTCTTTATGTAGAAGTTCTCCCCGTCATAGTACAATGCCGCATAGACCTTGTTCTCATCGTATTTTTCGATGAGGAGCAAATCACCCTGATAGCGGTTGCTCAGGTCGTATGATGTCGTATAGTATGTTCCGTTCTTGAATACGGCTATAATCTTGTCGTTTCCGCTGAACTCTCCGAGCAGCATTCCGCGTCCGTCCTCGTTAAGCCTCTGGACATCAGTGTCGAACCAGATGGACTTGCCGCCGATGGTGGAGATTCCCTTGGCCCTCAATGAAATCTTCTGGATGGCGTTCTTGGTGACGAGGTTGCCCCTGGAAACCTTGCCCTTGATGGCAAGTTCCGAGAAGTCATATTCCATGTTCAGCTTCTTGAGCTTCGGTCTTGCACGGAAATAAATCTTCACCGTCTCTGCCTCGCCGTTGTGGTTTACGGAGAACCATAAGATGCTAGAGCCTGGCTTGCCCTGGGTGATATCGTATTCCTTGTCTCTGGTCACGCTGGTGATGGCAAATCTCTTCGCATAGTAGACTGTACTCTTGCCGTCGCGATAGATGACATTGTAAATCGTCCTGCTGTCGCCCCTGTTGAAAATTCCTACATAGAGCAGGTTCGTCGCGAAGAATGCCTTGTCAGAGACTTTGGTAATGAGATATTTGCCGTCTTTGCCGATGACAATGATTTCCGACATGTCGGAGCAGTCGCAGAGATACTCGCCCTCGTCCTTTTTCAGTCCGATACCTACGAAACCAGTCTCCAGATTTGCATAGAGCTTGGCATTGTTGCTGACCACCTTGGTCGCGGTAATGGTCTCGAAATCAGTGATTTCGGTTCGCCTAGGGAAGTCTTTGCCGTACTTGGCCTTGATGTTCTGGAAGAACTTTATGGTGTATTCCGTGATATGCTCGATATTGTCCTTTACGACATTCAGCTCTTTCTCGATGTCAAGTATCTTCTGGTCAATGACTTTCGTGTCGAACTTGGATATCTTCCTGACAGGTTTCTCCACAAGCTTCAGGATGTCGTCCATTGTTATCTTGCGGATGAGCAGACCCTGGAACTCGCACATTCTCTTGAATACGTCCTTGATCTGAGCTTCCCAGGTCTTCTGGTCCTCTTCCAGGATCTTGTACACCCTGTTCTCGAAGAAGATTTTTTCGAGGGAGGTGTAGTGCCAGTTGTCTTCAAGTTCGTTCTTCTTGATTTCCAGCTGTTTCTTCAGCAAGTCGCGGGTGTGTTCCGTGTCGTAGATGAGAATGTCGTCCACGCTGAGGAACTGCGGTTTGTTGTCCTTGATGACGCAGGCGTTCGGGGCAATGTTCGTCTCGCAATCCGTGAAGGCATAGAGTGCATCTATGGTCTTGTCCGGGGAAACGTCATTCGGAAGATGGATGACAAGATCTGCCGTGTCGGTAGTCATATCTTCGATCTTCTTGATTTTTATCTTGCCCTTGTCCTTGGCTTTCAATATGGAATCGACCAGAACGTGAGTCGTCTTGCCGTAAGGTATTTCCTTGATGGCCAGAGTGTTCTTGTCTATTTTCTCAATCTTCGCCCTGACTTTCACGCTTCCGCCGCGCTGTCCCTTCATGTATTTGGAGCAGTCGGCGTAGCCTCCGGTAGGGAAGTCCGGCAACAGCTCGAATTCTTTTCCCTGGAGGTATGCTATGGAAGCATCGATAAGTTCATTGAAGTTATGAGGCAATATCTTGGATGCCATACCGACAGCGATGCCCTCTGTGCCTTGAGCCAGCAGGAGAGGGAATCTCACCGGCAGCTCCACCGGCTCCTGATTCCTTCCGTCGTATGATGTCATCCACTCCGTAATCTTCGGGTCGAAGATCACATCCTTGGCGAATTTGCTCAGTCTGGCCTCGATATATCGTCCTGCTGCATTCGGGTCGCCGGTGAGAATGTTACCCCAGTTACCCTGACAGTCAATGGCATAGCCCTTCTGTCCCAGCTGCACGAGGGCTCCGAGTATGGAAGCGTCTCCATGCGGATGGAAATGCATTGCTTCACCGACGATACCGGCCACCTTGCTGTATGCGCCCGTGTCGTGCTCGTGCATGGCGTGCAGCACACGGCTCTGCACGGGTTTGAGACCGTCCACGATATTCGGAACGGCTCTCTGGAGAATAACGTATGAGGAATAGTCCAGGAACCAGTCCTTGAACATTCCGGACAGCTTGTATTTCTTGCTGTCTTCCCCAAGAAGTTTCTCGTATTTCTCGGAAGGCACCGCCGAGGATTCGTCAATCGGCTCCTCGTTCAGGTTCTCATCGCCTTCCAGCTCGTCCTGTGACAGCTCGTCGTCCCATTCGCTCATATTGTTATCTTCCTATTAGTTTGGTTATTTCTCTTATTCCTCGTAGCCGAATTTGCGGAGTTCCTTGCGGTTCTCCCTCCAGCCTTCGTCTACCTTCACATACATTGACAAGAATACCTTCTTCTGGAAGAAGTCTTCCATCTCAATGCGTGCCTTCGTTCCGGTGCGTTTCAATGCGCTTCCGCCCTTGCCGATGAGAATGCCCTTCTGGGAGTCTCTCATGACATAGATCACGGCACCGATTTCATATCTGTCCTCTCCTTCCTTGAAGGATTCGATTTCCACTTCGCAGCAATACGGAATCTCCTCGGAGTAGTTCTCCAGAATCTGCTCCCTGATGATCTCCGAAGCGAAAAATCTCAGGTTCTTGTCGGTGAATGCGTCCTTGTCGAACCATGCCGGTGACACCGGAAGCTTGGAAATCACGGCATTGAGAACGCTCTCAATGTTGAATCTCGCTTTCGCAGAAACCGGGATGACCAATGCCTGCGGAAGCCTTTCCTGCCATTCCGCCATTGTCTTCACTACCTTTTCCTGGTCGCTGATATCGATCTTGTTCAAGACTACGATGACAGGGCAGTCCAGTTTCTTGAGTTTCTCTATATATTCGGCATTCTTGTCCGCTTTCTCCACAGTATCAGTAACATAGAGGATTATGTCGGCATCGCCGATGGCGGTTTCCACGAAATCCATCATGTTTTCCTGAAGCCTGTAGTTAGGTTTCAGGATGCCCGGAGTGTCGGAGTAGACGATCTGATAGTTTTCTCCGTTTACGATTCCTCTGATCCTGTGCCTCGTGGTCTGTGCCTTCGCCGTTACAATGGAAAGCTTTTCGCCCACAAGCGCATTCATAAGAGTAGATTTGCCAACATTCGGATTACCGATGATGTTGACAAATCCAGCTCTATGTTCTTTAGGTTCCTGTATGGTATCCATAGGTACTAGACGTATGCGCCCATTTTGAGTACATTGGCCTCGCCCTCTGAAAGATATCTCCATTCACCTTTCTTCAGACCCTTCTTGGTAAGTCCTGCGAAGTAAACTCTGTCGAGAGCCTTCACCTCATAACCGAGTGACTCGAAAATTCTTCTGACAATGCGGTTCTTTCCGGAGTGAATCTCGATGCCGAGCTTTCTATGGTCTTCAGCGTCAATGTATTCGAGTTCATCTGCCTTGATGTCGCCGTCAGAAAGGCTGATGCCTTCCAGAATCTTGTCATAGTCTTCCTGTGCGAGAGGCTTGTCCAGGATTACCTGGTAGATCTTCTTCTTGTCGTATGAAGGATGTGTCAGTCTCTCAGCTATTTCGCCGTCGTTGGTGAACATGAGGACACCGGTGGTGTTCTTGTCGAGACGTCCTACAGGGAATACCCTTGCGCTGCAGTTTTTCAGCAGATCCATCACTGTCTTCTCAGCGTGAGGGTCGCTTGCAGTCGTAACGAATCCCTTAGGTTTGTTCATCACGATGTATACTTTCTCTTCACCGCGGATTCTTTCACCGTTGAATCTGATGTCGTCGTTGAGGACATTGACCTTGGAACCGAGTTCGGTGACTACTTCGCCGTTTACGGTCACTACACCTGCCTGGATGTACTGGTCAGCCTCGCGGCGTGAGCAGATACCTGAGTTCGCGATGAACTTGTTCAGGCGGATTGTCTCCTTGATAGGAGTCTCTACATAGTCATTGTCAGAGAGCTGGATCTGGTCGAGCTGCGGCTTGCGGCTCAGGATCATGCTCATGTTCTTCTCGTCAGTCTCATTGAATCTGTATGGATTCGGTTTTGCCTGCGGTCTGGAATTGTTCCTTCCTGCCGGCTTGCCGCCCTTGAAGCCCTTTCCAGCGCCGTTGTCACGTCCGCCGAAGCCTCTTTTGGCAGGGCGTCCGAAGTTGCCGCCTCTTCCGCCTTCATTGCTGCCGAACGGTCTTCTTCCTGCAGGTCTTCCTGATGTAGGTCTTTCAAACGATCTTTCAGAAGAACCGTATGACGCTCTTCTTCCTGAAGGTCCGAAGCTTCTGCCTTCGCCGTTTCCGTAGCTTCTCCTCTCTGAAGAATCGCCGTTGTTATATGAACGTCCTTCTGAAGAGTTGCCGTAACTTCCTCTGTTGTCTGCATTGTAGCTCCTTCCTGATGGTCTGTTGCCATAGGAGTTGCTGCCGTACCTTCTTTCTGAATTGCCATAGCTGCGGCCTTCGGATGAGTGTCCGTAGCCACCTCTGTTGTCTGAATGGCCATAGCTTCTGCCTGATGGTCTGCTGCCGTAAGAGCTTCCGCTTGACCTTCTGTCGTTGTCATAGCCGCCACGGCTTTCTGAATTGCCGTAGGCACGTCTTCCATAGCTTGATCCTCCCGAATGTCTTTCTTCTGAATTGTAGGATCTTCTTTCTGCCGGTCCTTCTGATGATGAATAGACCTTTCCGGAAATGCGAGGCCGTCTCGGTCTCAGCTTTCTTCCTTCTGCGGTAAAACCGCTCTTGTTGTTCTCTTCCATTTTGGATTTTGCCCTTTCGGGCGTGTTTAATTGTTTATGGCTCACGCCATTATAAAGTAATATGTGTTAGGCTTGCGCCTATTGTTCCTTAACCTTTGAGTTTGAAGATGTATGTTATGGTGCCTTTCTGGAGTGCCGGTGCATCTGCATTGACATTGAAATGCGTCTTCATTGCCGCCTCTCTTGCTGCTTTCCATAGGCTTCCGTCCTCTGTTGTCGTACCCGGGGCTCCTGCCTGTGCCTTGGTTACAGTTCCGTAGTTGTCCACCCAGATGGTTACCACGACGGTGCCCTCTTTCTGGACAGGGTATGCAGGTTTCGCAATCACGCCGAACAGACTTCTGCCTTGCACGTGCGCATTTGGCGTCCCTACTGTCTTTCCGGCCTTGGTATTGCCCTGTGCATGACCTTCCTTCAATGCTTCCGTCACCTTGGAGGCTGTCTGCGGTGCCAACGTGTCTTTGTCCGACTTGTTGTGAGCGGCATGGAAAAGCGCTCTCCTGTCTATCGGCTTTTCTCTAGGCGGCTCATACTTTTCCACATCGCCGTAATCGTCCACAGTCGCTTCCTGTGCCAGATTCTCCTTCTTCCCGAGCTCCTGGGCTTCAGAGCGCTGTACGATGTTTATCGGCTTGGTACGGTCCGGTTCCTCCACTTGCGGAGCGGAACCTTTCTTCTGCTGCCTGACGACTTGCTTCTCATTGTCCTCGCTGAAATCTATCACGAAGCTCTGCTCCGGTGGCGGAGGATAAATGTAGGTCAGTCCGTTGAAACTTCCGAAGACAATCAAGGATGCGTGGAAAACCACGGTCACCGCCAATGCGATAACCATGCCTGAACGCTCAGTCTTTGATTGTATTTCCTGATATTTCTTCATCCGTCGTTACTCGGGCTGTGTCGCCAGTATGACTTTATAGTGATTTCTCTTGGCAATGTTCATTACTGCCACTACCTCTTTTACAGGCACGCTCTGGTCAGCGTATATCGAGAATGTAGGATCTTCCTCCGTCTGGAGAAGTCCTGTCAGCTCATCCTCCACTTCTTCGAACGGGACCGGCTGCTCATTGCCATTGATATGGTATGTGTATTCGTCATTGCCCCAATCCTTTATGGATACGCTGACGGTAGCCTTGGCTGAAACCTGGCCGGTGCTTTTCGGCAGCATCAGCTTGAGCGCGTTCGGGTTCACCAGCGTGGATGTTATAAGGAAGAAGATAAGCAGCAGGAACACGAGGTCGGTCATTGACGACATCGCGGTCTCATGCAATACCTTCGTTTGTCTCTTGAATGCCATATCCTAGTTCTCCTTTTCCGGCTCCTGGAGAAGATCCATGAAGTCGATGGTGGCGTTCTCCATCTTGAATACGAGGTCTGAAATGTTGGATGTCAGGTAGTTGTATCCGAAGTATGCGAGAATGCCGACGACAAGACCGCCTACGGTCGTGATCATTGCAGTGTAGATACCGCTGGAAAGCAGGGTGATGTCAATGTTGTTTCCCGCCTGCGACATGTTGAAGAATGCCTGCACCATACCGAGCACGGTTCCGAGGAATCCGATCATAGGGGCACCGCCTGCGATAGTCGCCAGGATAGGCAGACCTTTCTCAAGTCTTGCCACCTCGGTGTTGCCTGTGTTCTCGATGGCCGTCTGGATGTCGGAGAGCGGACGTCCGATTCTGGAAATTCCTTTCTCTACCAGTCTTGCGACAGGGGAGTCATACTTCTCGCAGAGTGACTGTGCGGATTTGAGTTTGCCTTCATGGATGTAGTCGCGGATGTCGCGCATGAAGTTGGCGTCAATCTGTCCTGCCTGATGGATCATCCACCATTTCTTTCCGAAAAGATAGATTGCTACGATGGACAATGCGAGAAGGACAAGCATGAGCCAGCCTCCCTTGAATGCCATGTCGAGAAGGTGTATTTCCTCCTGGTGAGGAACAACCGGCATTGATGCCGCCTGTGCTGCAGCGATGGTGTCAATGCCTGCTGCCTGTAAGAGTTGGAACAACATAATTAAATTTTCACTTTTTGAACTTACAAAGTTATGTAAATTTAATGACTTTCGGAAATTTTCATCGTCCAACATTGTACTCGGCCTTTAATTCGGCGAGGATGCTGTCCGCTTTCTTGTAGCCGTCGGCCGGCGCTTTCCAGATCAATGCCAGTATGATGATGCCGATTACGCCGAATGCGATGGAGACTTCGAATACGGAATTCCAGCCCAGTTTGTCGGCGAGCAGACCGAATGCGAGTCCTGAAACGGTGGTGCTGGCGTATCCGAAGATGCCGGCAATGCCGTTTGCGGATGCTGCGACCCTCTTGGTGGCGTGGTTCGAACATGCGATGCCGATAAGTGCCTGTGGCATATAGATGAAGAAGCTGGCCATGACTACGGATATGATGGTCATTGCGGTAGCGTCTTTAGGCAACATCCAGAAAATCACGAAACAGATGGTGGCACCTACGAGGCCTACGAGGCATGTCTGGTGCGCCTTGCTCTTGAAGAACTTGTCGGTAGCCCATCCTGCCAGCAATGTCCCGACGATGCCGCCGGCGATTTCCGATGCGGCCACTACGATGGCGGCTGTCTGGATGCTGAGGCCTCTGTCCTGTGTGAGGAAGGTGGAACCCCAGTCCAGAATCGTGAATCTGATTACGTAAACGCAGAAGTTGGCCACTGCCAGGATCCAGATAATCGGGTTGTTGAAGACCATTTTCTTCACGAGTCTCTTGTATGCAAGTTTTGTGAATCCTTCGTCTTCCTTGACTGCTTCTTTTACAGGAGCGTTTTCGTCCATTGTCTCAGGATCCGGAAGGCCGACCGATGCCGGTGTGTCTTTCAGTCCGAAGAAAAGCATTGCCGCGCCTGCGATTGCCAATGCTGCCGGGATGAAGAAGCACCACTGCCATGCTTCGTATGAGAAATGCTGGAGGATGACCGTTCCGCAGAGCAGGGCCACGAGGCCGGCTCCGATGGAGTGCGAGCTGTTCCAGATGGACTGTTTGGTGGCGAGCTCGGACGGGCGGATCCAGTGGGCCATGAGACTGCCGCATGGAGGGTATCCCATTCCTTGTGTATAACCATTTATCAGCCAAAGACTTCCGATGAAGACTACAAGTCCGGCGGTGGCTTTGCCTTCAGCGTCCAGGAAATTGAAGATGCCGTTCATTTCCGGACTCAATCCGATGAGGATGTTGACCACGGCGGAAAGCAGAAGCCCTGCCGCCATCATTCTCTTCCGGCTGACGCGGTCTGCCAGGAATCCGTTCACGAAGCGTGAGATTCCGTAGATGACGCCGTTCAATGTGAGGAAGAGTCCGAGCTTGGCCTTGCTGATGCCGAGTTCGGCTTCGAGCGCCGGCATCGTGATGCTGAAGTTCTTTCTCACGAAATAGAACAATGCGTAGCCTATCATGAGGATTATCAATGTCCTCCATTGCCAGTAATTGTACTTTTTGATTGTTTGTCTGTCCATGTCGATGATGGTTATAGTTTGTTTGAATTTCAGATTGCGCGAAATTAGCTCATTTTCTGAAACTATGCAATTTTCATTTCGTTTTATTTTGTATCATTTCGAGGATCACGGGCAGTTCCCTGAAAGAGTCCGCGCGATATAGTCCGGGATGTTCATATTCCTCCACGATTTCGTGCTGCCATGTCATCGGCGAGGGGATGTAGACGCCCTTGCCTCCGATTTTCAATACCGGGTCAATGTCTGATTTGAAGGAATTGCCGACCATGACCATTTCTTCCGGCCTGATTTCCAGTCTCGCGCACAGCTCGGAATACACTTCCGGGGTCTTTTCGTTCACGACGTCCACATAGTCGAAATGTTTCCTGAGTCCCGACCTGTCTATCTTGTTGTTCTGGTCGAGCAACTCTCCCTTGGTCAGTATCGCCAGTTCGTATCTGCCTGTTTGTCTGAGACTTGTCAATGTTTCTTCCACGCCGTCCAGCGGTGTGGCCGGGTTCCGCAGTATCGCTCTTCCGGTCTGCTCCAGCCGGAGAATCTTCTCTGCGCTGACTTTTCCGCCGCTTACTCTCACTGCGGTTTCTATCATTGACAATATGAATGCCTTCGCGCCGTAGCCGAGTTCTTCCATGTTGTCGGTCTCCGTCCTGTAAAGTTCCGCATTCAGCCATTCAGGCGTGCCGTATTCCTTCAATATTTCGAAGCAATGCTGCTCAGCGTTCCTGAACAGCGGTTCATTGCTCCATAGCGTATCGTCCGCGTCGCAAATGATTGCCTTGATTTCCATTTTCGTTTCTGTTTTCAAATTGCAAAAATAGCAAAATTGTGTGAGTCCGGAATCTGGCGTACGATTCCTATACCGGAAATATTTTCATGGCAGTGTATAAAGGCAAGAAGCCGGAAAATCCGTTTGTGCCGGTGAAGTAACACCCTGCTTTCTTGCTTATTCCGTAAAAATAAGTTATCTATGCAGATTGTAATAAGCAAGCATGAAATTGTCGAGAATAATATCAGCCGTCGTGACAGCATTCTGCCTGGCAGGATCTGCCATGACGGCTTCTGCGGATATTGCGGATGCGGGAACGGAAGAGACTGTGGCGAAGCGGAACTGCATCATCATCCTGGCGCAGTTCAAGAACCTGGAGATGACCCATAGCCGGGATAACTTCATCCGTCTGATAAATACAGGCAACTACAGCGCCAAGAAATATTTCATCGACCAGTTCCAGGGCAAATGCGAATTCAATTTCGACATCGGTCCGCTTGTGACATTGGGCAAGCCTTTCGAATATTATGGACGCAATGTGAACGGCGCGGATGCCAATGCCGCCGAGGCCGTGGCGGAGGCATGCCGTCTTGCGGCCAAACAAGGTGTCGATTTCAGCAAATATGACGACGACGGCGACGGGACTGTCGACAATGTCTTCGTGTTCACCGCCGGAAAAGACGAGGCCGACGGGGGAGGGGACAATGCCCTCTGGTCGAATTCATGGTCGTTGAAAAAGGCGGGTATCAACCTGACAATCAATGGGAAAAAGATAAACAGGTATGCCATGTGCTCGGAACTCGGTAGGGGCAAGGACGGCAAATTCCGTCTCGCGGGCATCGGCATGTTCTGTCATGAATTCGGTCATGTGCTGGGGCTCGTGGACCTTTACAATACGGAAGTCCGCGCTACCGAAATCCGGAAAGGCTACCTCTGGGGCACAACGTCTCTGATGGACAACGGCTGCAGGAACAATGAAGGCCGTACGCCGCCGAACCTCAATGCCATTGAACGGGATATGCTCGGAATCGGGAACCCGGAGACATTGGCCGAAGGCCATTATATTCTGGAGCCTATTCATGAGAACGGGCGGTATCTGCGCTTCGACACGGCGAATGAGGGCGAATATTTTCTGGTGGAGTGTCGCGCTCAGGTCGGCTGGGATATGTATATCGGCGGCAAGGGGCTGGCTATCTATCACATTGACAAGTCCTCGGCGAAAACCGGGCATTCGAAGAAATATGAGCGTGTGGCGACTGCTGCGGAACGCTGGCTGAGCAACGAGGTGAACTGTAATCCGGACCATGAGTGCGCCGATATGATGGAGGCGCTGCCGGAAGCCGCGGATGTCAGCCAGGTTTTCTATCCGTACGGAAAGAACAATGAGTTTTCGGCGGAGTCTGTGCCGGCGTTCAGACTATGGGACGGGACCATGGCCCCGCTGGCAATCAAGGATATCATGATCGCCGGTAACAATGTGGAATTCAATGTGGTAAGGAATTCCGGAACGACGGTTCCCGAAGCATTGGAACTGCGCAGCCAGGTTTTCCAGGATGTGGCGATACTTCAATGGAAGGCGGAAACGCATGGCGCTTCAATCCCTGCCAGGGTGGTATGGGGACCGGCCGATGCGGAAGGCATTGAAGAAAATGTATATCCGTACGATGCGGGGGAATATGCGTTGAGGATCGAGGGGCTCAAACCGTCCACGGCCTATACGGTGAAGATCCAGTACGAGACGGAATCGGGAACAGGGAAGGAAATCACGGCGAAAGTCGTCACCAAACGTGTGTACAACGACGGTTATCCGTTCATATATCTCAAGGATGTCGAGCGTAATACGGACCATTCATTCAAGGCCGGGACAATGATTCCGCTGATTGTCTATAACCTGAGCAATGCGCTCGGAGTGGAGTGGCTCATGGACGGAAAGGAGATTGCACCGGGGAAGGACGGGTATTTCCGGGTGGACAGGAGCTGTGTGATTTCGGCCCACGTCACATATATTGACGGGTCCACTGATATCATAGAGAAAAAGATGGTTGTGAGATGAAACGGAAATTGTTCATACTGACGGCATTGGCTTGTGTGCTCGGATGCGCTCCGGAGCATGAGCCGGATGCTGCGTTCCTGGAACAGGACTGTCTGGCGCTGGAGGTGAAAGGCGCCAGGGAGGTGCTCTATCAGCCGGAAACATGGCAGCTCGGGTTCAGCCGTGAGAACAAGCAGTTCCGTGTGCACAATGACATGATGTCGGAGTATTATGTCGTAACTTGCTCTGCCATACCGGATTTCGTGGGGCAGAAGATTACCTGCTCCGTCAAATATGCCTCCTACAAGATGACGGTATACAAGAGCAGTCTGGCTTTCGAGGTGAAGAAAATCAATGACGAGGGCGTTGTCTGGCTATGGAACTCCCGGAAGCGTGTCGGCATGACCGTCAAGATATTGAGATAAAAAACAGGCTGGTCCTTTTTGCGGGCCAGCCTGTTTCAGGTTATATGTCAATTCTGTTACCAGACGAACTCGAAGCGGATGTCCACCGGAACGCCGCCGCGGTTCACGTTTGCGATGTCTGCTGACAATGCCTCCGGAACTACTGCATGATTCGCCTCATATTCCTTGGCGAACATGTAGTTGCCTGTAGCCTGTGTGGTGATGATGAGGTTCGCCCAGTCTGCGATGGCTTGAGGAACCTTGTCGAAATTCACATGATAGAGGCCGTCCTTGTTGCGCTCGAATGCACCGTTCTCCTTCAGGAAGTTGTAGCACATCATGTTGGCACGTCCGTGAGCGTCAGCGGCGCCGAAACGTACGGAGCGGACCAGGCTGGAAATGTATGTGGTGATGGCGGCCTCCTTGGAAATGAGAGGAATCTCGCCCTTGTCGATAAGGCTGCATACCATGTAGAGACCGAGAATGTCAGCCTTCGCCTCTTCCCATGTGGAAGCCTGGTTGCCGAGGGCGTCCTTGACGCTTCCGAGACCGTTTACAGTCTCCTTGATGCCGAGGCCGTGAGCCACCTCATGGAAAGTGACATTCCAGAAGAAGGCATCTGCGCTGAGGTATCTCTGCTGCTCAGGCTCGAAGAGAATCTGGCCGATAGGGTAGACGATCTTGTCGAACTTCGCCTTGATCACATTGCGGAGCTGGAGACGGCGGGTGCCTTTCGCAGCCTGGACCTCGTGGTCGTTAGGAAGGTTGATGGCGATGGTCTTTCCGCCGGCATTGGCATCACCTGCATAATAGATGGCATCGTAGACGAACATGTCAGACTCTGTTCCCGGCACGAAAGTCTTGTATTCTTCCGGACAAGGGAGGGATTTCTGGAGTTCAGGAAGCAATGCGATGTATTTGGTGAGTTCTTCGGTCTTCTTCAGGTCCTTCAGGAGGATGAAGCACTCGTATGATGTCTTGATTCCGTAGATGCCGTCCTCGTAGTTCTCGATAGGGCCGATCACCAAGTCCATCTTGCTGTCTTTCATGTCCATCCAAGCGTAGTCGGACTCCTTGTATGAATCAGTCCTGAGGGCCTCGGCTCTCTTGAGGAGGTAGTTGCGGACACTCTCCTTGATGGTCATCGTGGCGGCGCTTTCGAGGTAACCGCAGATCTTGTCCACGCTTTCCTTGTATGCGTCATGATACCATACGACCTTCAATTTGCCGTCTTCGCCTCTTCTGATCAATGTATATGGGCTGTTCTTTGCAGGATCTTCGAGTGCGTCGAATTCTTCTGCGGTCATGTCTTCCGGATAGAAGCATGCGCCGGCAGGTCTTGCGCCATAGCCTTCGATGAACGGAGCATTGTCATCCATGCGGTCCCAAGGGCCGTAGTTGATCAATGCGAAATCCTTTGCAGGACCGTCAGGCATCGACATGATGGCGTTCTTGTCGCCGAATGTCTGTTCCCAAAAAATGTTGTCGACCTCGTCGGCAGCTTTTCTGAAGAGGTTGAGCACCTCTTTTCCGTTGTCGGAAATGCCTTCCATGTAAGGAGAGCCGATCTGGAACACTGCGTAGGAGTCGATCTTCTTCTGAAGTTCTGACTTGGGTGCCCTGTTGCCGCATGAAACGACGGCTGCGAGGCATAGGCTGGTCAATAATATTTTCTTTATCATATCGGTTTTGTGTGTTATTCCAATGAAAAAACGAGACTGCGGACCATTAAGTTCGCTGCCCCGTTATTGGTTTTTTGTTTCCGGGACCGGATTTCCGGTCAATTGCGGCCTTATGCCGCGCGGAAATTAGAATGACAATGCGATCTGGATGAAATCGTCAGCCTTGAGAGCTGCACCGCCGATAAGACCACCGTCGATATCAGGACAAGCGAACAATTCCTTGGCATTTGAAGGCTTGCAGCTTCCGCCATAGAGGATGGTGGTGTTCTCTGCTACCTCTGCACCGAATTTGTCAGCGAGGACCTTACGGATGCATGCGTGGATTTCCTGTGCCTGCTCTGCTGTAGCGGTCTTGCCTGTACCGATAGCCCAAACCGGCTCGTAAGCTACGATGATCTTGGCCATCTGCTCTGCTGAAAGACCGAAGAGAACGTTCTGGATCTGCTCTGTAACGACTTCAAAGTGCTTTCCGGCCTCTCTCTGCTCAAGGTTCTCGCCTACGCAGAAGATTACGCCGAGATTGTTTGCAAGTGCAAGGTTAACCTTCTCTACGAGAGTAGCGTCGGTCTCACCATAGTACTGTCTTCTCTCTGAATGACCGAGGATTGTATATTCGCAGCCGGCTGAAGCGAGCATTGCAGCAGAAACCTCACCGGTGTAAGCTCCTTTCTCCTTGTCTGCGCAGTTCTCTGCGGAGAGTTCTACCTTTGAACCCTTCAATACCTGTGATACAGGAACGAGGTGGGTGAATGGAGTCGCGATGATAAGTCCGACAGCCTCAGGGACCTGGGCTGATTTTTCTACTACTGCTTTTGCAAGTTCTACACCTTCCGGAACGGTTGTGTTCATTTTCCAGTTACCGGCAACAATGTTCTTTCTCATAATATTTCGTATGTTTAATATGTTCTAAACAATCCGCAAATTTAATAGATTTGAATTAAATTACCAATTCTTTCCGTATATTTGCATTTTACGACGAGAATTTTACGACGAGAATATAAAAATTATAGATATCATGAAAAATTTTGTAGAGGAACTTAAGTGGAGAGGCATGATCCAGGATATCATGCCCGGAACAGAGGAGAAACTGATGGAAGGCCCTACAGCAGCATACGTCGGAATCGACCCGACAGCTGATTCCCTTCATATCGGGCACATGGTCAGCATCATGATCCTGAAGCATTTCCAGGAGTGCGGCCACAAGCCGATCGCACTTGTCGGCGGTGCTACCGGAATGATCGGCGACCCTTCCGGAAAATCACAGGAGAGAAACCTTCTGGATGAGGAAACATTGAACCATAACATCGCCTGCATAAAGAAGCAGCTGTCCAAATTCCTGGATTTCGAGTCTGACGCGCCGAACAAGGCCGAACTCGTGAACAACTACGACTGGATGAAGGATTACGGTTTCCTGAACTTCATCCGCGACGTGGGCAAGCATATCACCGTGAACTACATGATGGCCAAGGACTCCGTGAAGATGAGACTGTCCAATGAATCACGCGAGGGCATGTCCTTCACGGAATTCAGCTACCAGCTTCTCCAGGGATATGACTTCCTGTGGCTCTACGAGAACAAGAATTGCCGTCTGGAAATGGGCGGAAGCGACCAGTGGGGCAATATCACCACGGGTACGGAGCTTATCCGCAGGATGCTCGGCAAGACTGACGCATACGCATTGACCTGTCCTCTCATCAGGAAGGCTGACGGCAGAAAGTTCGGCAAGACCGAGAACGGCAACATCTGGCTCGACCCTGAAAGGACATCGCCATACGAGTTCTACCAGTTCTGGCTCAATGTTTCCGACGAGGATGCCGAGAGATATATCAAGATTTTCACCCTTCTCACGAAAGAAGAAATCGAGGCTGCCATTGAGGAGCACAAGCAGGATCCCGGTCAGCGCAAGCTCCAGAAGCTTCTGGCCAAGGAGATTACGATTATGGTACATGGTGAGCAGGAGTATGAGAATGCACTTTCCGCATCCAAGATGCTTTTCGGAAACGCTACTTCCGACGAGTTGAGGAAACTTGATGAAAGGACATTCCTTGCTGTGTTCTCCGGCGTACCTACATTCGAAATCCAGAAGTCGGATCTTCCTTGCAATATCATTGACCTTCTCGCCGTGAAGACTCAGGTGTTCCCGTCCAAGGGCGAGTGCCGCAAGATGATTCAGGGCGGCGGCGTAAGCATCAACAAGGACAAGGTTGCCGACGTGGAATATGAGGTGGGCGAAAAGGATATCGTGGATGGAAAATACATCCTCGCGCAGCGTGGCAAGAAGAACTATAACCTTATAAAAATCATCTAGTTATGGATAACGGAAACGCAGGAGCCAGCACGAGGCAGCTAAAGGTGGCGAAAGAACTCCAGAAGGACCTCGCCGAGATTATCAGGAGCAAGGGCATGGCCATGTTCGGAGGTGCGATGGTTTCCGTGACGGAAGTCCGCATCAGCCCCGACCTTTCCGTGGCCAAGGTGTATGTCAGCATCTTCCCTTCATCCAAGGCAGAAGCTGCAATGCAGATCATCGACGACAATGCGCGCGCGATACGCGGTGAACTCGGCCGTCTCGTGGCCAAGCAGTTCCGCATTGTGCCTGAACTCGTGTTCTATCAGGACTCGACACTTGATTATGTCGAGCATATCGATGAATTGCTGAAGAAATAGTGACGAGATGAACCTGGTCCTCAGATTTGCGGTACGTTACCTTTTCGCGAAGAAATCCCATAATGTCATCAACATTATTTCCGCGATAAGTGCCGCAGGTATGGCGACAGGTACAGCCGCGCTTATAATTATAATGTCCGTCTACAATGGTTTCGACAGTCTGGTCAAGGACTCTCTCGGGAACATTGAGCCGGACATTCTGGTTTCTCCGGCCAAGGGCAAGGTGTTCGTTCCGGAGCAGGAGGCATTCGACTGGGCATACGACCAGGGCGAGGTGCTGAACATGTGCAGTGTCCTGGAGGAGAACGTGTTCGTGAACTATGACGGACGCAGCGGCGTGGTCAAGGCGAAGGGTGTGGATGCGGTCTATGAAGAGGAATCCCCGCTGAAGGACCATATCCGCGACGGCAAATTCACATTGCACAGAGGCGAAGTGCCGCTGGCGGTCGTCGGCGCGCGCACGGCCTACACCATGGACATCAGCCCGCGTTTCGTCGCTCCGATTGAGATTTACTTTCCCGCCCGTGACCGCAACATTTCGCTCGCGAACCCCGCAGCCTCCATCGAGATGGTCAAGGTCTATCCCGCCGGCGTATTTTCTGTCAATGCAGATGTCGACGCAAGCCTTATGATAGTGCCTATCGAGGCAATGCGGGAGCTGCTGGATTATGACAATGAAGTGTCATCCATAGAGATACGCATTGTGCCGGAGGCGGGAGAAGCTGGATTGAAGAAGATTATCGGGGGCTTGCGGGAAAGGCTGGGGGATGATTTCGTGGTGCGTGACAGGTTCGCGCAGAATCCTGCACTGTACAAGATGATGAAATATGAAAAAGCGGCTATCTTCCTGATACTCATATTTATAATCATCATTATCTCGTTCAGTATCTTCGGAAGCCTGTCGATGCTGATTATCGAGAAGAAGGGGGATATAGCCACGCTCGGCAGCATGGGCGCGCCTGATGGCATGGTGCGTGGCATCTTCATGATGGAAGGCTGGCTGATTTCCGTGCTAGGACTCGTCATCGGGCTTGTCGTGGGCATCGGATTCGCATTGCTCCAGCAGAAATTCGGTTTCATAAGTATGCCGGGCGGATTCGTGACAAGGGCATATCCTGTCATTCTGGAATGGAAAGACATTGTCCTGACATCGGTCTGTGTGCTGGCGGTGGGCTTGCTCATGGCGGTGATTCCGGTGTGGAGGAACATATCTTTTTCGAAAGCCGTCTACGATGAATAAGCGTCTTGCGATAACCTGGCTCTGCTCCGTGGCGGTGCTTTTTCTGCTGGTCGTGGCGGATATCCTGGCCGGGCCGCTGGATATCGGTATCGCTGATGTTTTCCGGGCCTTGTTTTCCCCGTCCGGGGACAATGCTGATGCTATAGTGCTGCAGCTCAGGCTTCCGCGTCTGGTTACCGCAGTCGTGGCAGGTGCCGCACTGGCGATTTCCGGAGCACAGATGCAGGCGATTTTCCGTAATCCTCTTGCCGATCCTCATATTCTCGGTGTAAGTGCGGGTGCCGGAACCGGTGCGGCTGCCGTGATGCTGATATGCGGTGCGGCCGGTATTGGCGGTCTGGCTTCCGGTCTGGGCCTGGCAGCGGGAGCCGCTCTGGGAGCCGTTTGTATATCATTGATAATCATGGCGGTCTCAATGCGGGTGCACAATGCTTCCGCTCTCCTGATTACCGGCGTGATGCTGGGATTCATCATGAGCGCGGTGACTTCCATAATGCAGTATCAGGTGGATGAGACGCGGTTGAGGATGTTCTGGAACTGGTCCGCCGGCAGTTTCAGCGGCAACAGCTGGCTGGAGATATTGATAATGTCCGTGTGCCTTGCCCTCGGTACGGTCCTGGCGCTGGCGGGCAACAAGGGGATGGATGTGCTGCTTTTCGGGGATGATTATGCCCGGGCGGCCGGTGCCGATGTCCGGAAGATAAGGGGAGTGTCAATGCTGAGCTGCTGCGTGATGACGGGGGCCGTGACGGCATTCTGCGGTCCCGTCGGTTTCATAGGTATCGTGGCGCCTCATGTGTCGAGGTCGCTTGCCGGCACGTCTTCCATGAGCGCGGTCCTTCCGCTTTCTCTTGTGACCGGTGCCATAATGGGGCTTGCCGGTGATTTGCTGTCCCTCATGTTCCCTGTGCCGGTTCCTGTAGGCAGTGCCATCGCTATCTTGGGCATTCCGCTGGTATTCTATATCATGTGGCGGGGCAATGGGCGACCATAAAATATCAGAGGCCGGAAGCATCGCTGCTGTCCGACCTCTAGACGTGTACTAAAACCTAAACCTGCCTTATAGATGCAATATGGTTTAGGAATGTTGCATGCAAATGAAAATATTTTTTATTTGCCAGCTTCAACAGAAAGTTTTCTGAACTCTTTGAAATCCTTCATGAGTGCAAGAGCAGCTTTGCGGGCGCGTGCGCCGGCAGCCTTGTTACCCTTTTCTACCTGAGCCTCAGCGTTAACTGCGAACTCCTCATACTCTTTCTGGATTTTCTCAACGATCTCTTTCATGATGTTATCAGTTTATTAGTTAAACATTGAAAAACTGAGCGCAATTTATGTATTATCGCATAAATATGCAAACAATATTCTTAAAAATCTTCGTTTGTGAGCTTGTAGAGAGCCATTTGTCGGCAATTTTGACAAATTTTTTTCAGTCTCGGCGCCGTTTTCAGTACTCCGGGCCGTGCATTTCAGCGTTCCCGGGGACGAGGACTACTGCAGTACGCTGATGCATCGGACTTTGGCGCTCTCTGTTTGTTTAGCCGGAAACAACATATACAAAAGACCCCTGCTTTTGCTATATTGCCAGCCATATCGGTAAGCTAAATTTGAGAAACACGTACGGCAAGTGGTTGTATCATCTACAAGTCCGTTCAGATACAGCATGACAAGTTCCCGTTGATTCGGAACTCTCCACTTGTAATTCGAATCAAAAGTATAATATTGGGCGCAGGTGTATTTTCCTTCTATCACTTCTTGCATTGTCGTGCCGGAAAGAGTCTCCGAGGCTACAAGGAAACTTTTCGCGGGCTTGTTGTCATCCTGACGTTCATTATGATTGTTCAGTTCTCCCTGTTCACCGGAAATGTTCAACGCGCTCGCATCGATTTTATCAAATGAGATTTTCTTATAACCGTCCTGCGTGTCGAAAGTATAATACTCGTCAGGAATCTTGTCATAACCGACGTCGTGTGACTGGAGAGTACGTACGCATCTCACATATTTCGCAGACCACTTCCCCGTAAGGTCTTTACCTGTGGACATTCCTTCTTCCGCCAGATAATCGCATAGAGTGCTTGTGGAAGTCCAGTATATCATACGGTTGCCGTTTTCAATGCCTGGATTTGTTCCCAGACTTGACGTTTGCTTGTTGTACAGACGGCTGTCAGTACTGAGCACGTTCTCGCCCAACCAAAACCCGGCATATTGGTCGACCGTAGGGGCATACCAGCGGATTTCATCATCATCTATCACGCCGTCACCATTCAAATCCCTGTTCCTGGACATGCAGGCACGGTAAAAACTCTTGTTGGACTCCAAATCTTTCCAAGAGATACGGCAGGAAGATGAAGCAGTATTGTCTTTGATGTCTTCGAGCAGATTGTTCCTGCCGTTCCAGCTGTCCGTTCCTTTGGAAACAGGAGCTACAGTGAATCCCTTGCCGGCCTCGTCATTCGTGGTCTCGCAGCCGTAAGCGGTTATGTTTCCGGCCTGCGCCCTATCATAGAATGTCTGGATATTGTATTGGCTGAATCCGAAAGCGACTGTAGCATAGGTACTTCTGTTGTCCTTGCTCTCACTTACAGTGTTGGCCACATAGAACGTTCTCTTGGGAACGTCATTCACATACTCGCTCCAGACTTTGTCCGGATAATAGTTCTCATCTACGAAACAGGTGACATCAATATATCGGTTTGACGCTGAACCGCCTGTCCAGAAAGTGTCCGCAGATGCATTGTCATAGAGCAGTTTGAGGAATGAGTCGATGGTATAAAGAGACGGCTTGCCCTTCCCCGGATAGGCCACGGCGGTACCACGCTCGGAAGGCTCCGAAGAATATGTGCCTCCTATGGCAAATTCCACCCAATCCGTATCTGCCCCGTTCAAGTTCCCGGCAACCTTGTCCGTTACCATCATGACATCGGACTGTCTGCCAAGGTCGGAAATCTTGTATATGTAACCTAAGCCCTTCTCTTTCAATATCTTGATGTCATTCTGCCAGAAGCGCATGACCATGTGCTCATAATGGCTGTCCAGTGAAAGCGTCTTGCCGGAAGTGCCGTATTCCATCACGACACCCTCCGAGCCGGGCTGTTCCTGGGTATCGTTTTCCTGCTTGGCCTCGACAATGATATTGTCCACGCCTGAAATGGAAACATTGAACGTATATGAAGAGTTGCGCTCCACGTTGTAGTCATTGACATCCGCAGTGCAGTCGCCCAGATGAACTGTATAGGAAACTGCCGCATCCCTTGTGTAACTTGAATTATGTTCGGTGTAAGTGCCGTGAATAACCACGTATGTTCCGAACTCGGGAGCATTGGCAAACTTTTTCGGGACTGACATTCCGTCGGCTTCCCTGTCGTGCCACTTGGAGACTTCATTGACCGCATTCTGCTTGTTCTCAGGCAGATACACTTCGAAATACTGCCTTCCGGAAGCATCCACGTCATTTGGGGCGAAGATTCCTGAAATGTCATTGAAATTGGTCTGAACCGGCTCGACTGAATAGGGTTTTTTCGCTCCGGCGTCATCGGAAGGGAAAAGGGAACCGGTGCAGGCGACATTGACAATACTGTATTTCTCCGCCTTGAACGTCTTTCCCGTCGTTCCTTTTGCAATGCCGATATTGAAGCGTACCTTGGAAACTACGCGGGTGAGCCTGATTATATCCTCGTTGCCGGAAATGGCGCCGTCCTTGTTGATATACACCGCATTGCCCCTATTTGCCGCTCCTGTCATGAGGAAACTGCTGGAAACCTGGATCGTTCCCGGCTTGCGGATGAACGGAAGCGCCAGAAACTGCTCACGGGTGAAGTTGACGTTGCCTTTCAGGACTGCTTCCTGCGAAAGGTTTATCGGAAGACCGTCTGAAAGTGTTATGGCTTCGTTGATGCCGTCCTTTATCGTGGTTTTCAGCGGGTAAGTTCCTTCCTGAAAGACATTTGCAACGGCATAGATGTATGAATTTCCCGCTATGGTCCTTATTGTTATGGAGCCGTATTTGCCTTCAGTGTCCGATGTGGACTGGTCGAGACCGCTGTTGAACGCCGCAAAGCCTTTCAATGCTCCGTTCTTGCTGAAGATGTATACATACATGTTTTTGAGCGCCCTCTCTTCGGCCGGTGTCGCCTTGGTTTTCATCGAATAAATGTCAGAAGAAGGGTTTTCTACCTGCAAGGAAACTACTACCGCATCATTTCCGTCCACATCGGGGGCTTTTTCCCTTGTGCACGATGCTGCCCACGGCAGTGCTGCTGTCAATATTGCAATATGTAAAAATCTCAAATTCATAATCAGTTGAAATCAATGTTTACGTCGTCTTTGCTCTTCCATTCGATTACCTGGTACTTCAGAGTAGTCTCCACTTCCACCCGTCCGTTCAGGACATAGGCATATATGATATATTCGTGGTTTCTGAGAAACTCTTCCGGTCTGATGTCGAAGGTGACCTTCGTGGGTATGCCCGATGAAAACCGGTAGTTGATGACACCTCTGAGGGTCTGTCCGGATTCCAAAAAATACGAAGTGACGGATTTCAGACCGGCGTTCCTCAATCTTTCAGCATATTCCTGGGCCGTCTCGTCCAAGCCCCTGCGGAACGCTGTCGGGTCTTTGACGGGGCTTATGTCGGCAGCATTGAACAAGACATTTGAACTGCCGGTATATCTGACTGTCTGAGGGTAATATTGCACTTCGTAAGGCAGAAATGCGGACGAGGTGTACAGGTAATCGAGGTTGTTCACATTGGCATAATCCACCGGTCCTGTGAATGCCATGGCCTCCTTGGGGATGAAATTCCCGGAAATGCCCGCGGAACCGGTCCCGGCTTTTCCGAATTCCACGTTGAGGATGCTCAGGGCATCAATATCCGTATCTCCTTCAGTCTTGGCGATATAGAACTGGAACTTGGACACTGCCCTCAGAAGAGGAACCTCTATCGGATTTTTCAGGTCAATGTTTTCCGATACATAGTTCTGAAGCGGGACATTGGTCAGGACCCTCGACATGGGAAGACCCGTGGAAGGGACCGTCATGGCCGCAGGTTTCATGTCAGGACCGATGCCGAATCCGCCTGTCGTACCGGATTTGACTTGTCCTCTCGTCATCACGCTTCCGTCTCCGGTCATCAGAGCCGGGCAGTCTTCAGCATTGGCGAGAGCGTATATGTCGACGCCGCTCATCCTTCCCGTACGGAGTTTCACGCTTACAATGCGGTTCCCCTTGTCTGAAAGACCGGTTCCTTCCGCATAACCTATCGGCTGCGCCCCGTCTCCGGATTCCCTCGATGCAAAAATCCAGATTCTGTAGGAATGTATGAGCGATTCCGATTCAATGCCGGACTCCATGTCCGCCTCTGTCAATGAGGCTTTTGTCCCGCCAGGAATCCTGGTGCCTGCATTCCCTGCGTTCAGTGATACGGTCAGGTAAACCGGCATGTTGTCGGGATATCCGGAATCGCACGGCTTGCTGTCATTGATGCATGAAGTCAAGATGCCCGCGGCAAGTACTGCCGTGAACATTTTCGTGCACCTGGCATTGATTGCAATCAGTTTGTTTATAAAGGACATCAACATATGCATTCTCCTAAATATCTACATCGTCAAGTATCACTCTCCATGAATTGATTATTATGCTCGAACTGACCCAACGGTCTTCCTTGTCCAGGAAAAATGTCAAATTGTATTCATCCTGCCTGTCCAGATATTCCTGGTCGGACATTGATGAATTATAATGCCCTTTTATCAGCAGGGCATAATCTATCAGCGGAATGGAAATGACCCTGACGCCGTGGGTATTATAGACGTTCAGTATCGGCCGGTGCCCTTTCACCAGACGTCCCACGGTAAGTTCAGCCATCGCCACGCCGATTTCCGTCTGGCCGTCACGTGTCAATGCCGTCTTGTCAATGCCTGCGCTGCCGGAGCTCACTGCCCAAGCTTTGTAATATACTGAATCAGAGACTGTCAATGCATTGTTCCAGTCCATCGTGCCGTTGTCGTCGGTGATGAAGAACTTGAAATTCTTGTCATCCACGGGCTCTCCGGAGAGGTGCTGCAGGATGACTCTCACATTGTTCGTATTCTTGGTGAGGGACAGTTCGGCGCGGTGAACGCCTCCGGTCCGGAAGTCTGTAAAGTCCACATTTTCAGCCATTCCGTGGAATAACGGCGTCAAGTCATTCTCGACCTCACGGGACGGGTTGCGCTTGATGGTCCGTTTGAGTTCATTGACAGCAGTATTTCCGGTGGCAACAGAAACAGGCATATATGAATCGGGATTCCGCTGTTCTCCTTCCGCCCATGCCAGCAATGTGTAGTTTCCTGACGGCATGTCGCTGACATCCACCAGATAACCGCACCCGGACAATTCTGCTGCCGATGAAGTTTTCTCGTAAACGACTGTTCCGTTTTTGTCTGCAGCATAAATCTTTACGGATTTCACCTCTGCCGGGGCAGCGTCCGCGTATTTGAGGTTCTTGTCATACCGGATCTGAACATATCGACGGGTAGGACAACCGTCGATGTCATCGTACACGCAGCCGGTCATCACAGCGATGCTGCAAAAAGCCATCACTGAGAGGATACGCCTCGATAATTTCATCATATCAGTCTTTCTGTTCATTGTTTTTCTTCTTTTGCCGGAAGTGTTCCGGACTTCGCGAGCGGAAAGCCGGTCAAGGCCGTCCGCCCGATAAATGTCACTGTCAATGCTGACAGCGGGTTCGTATTACTCGATTACTACATCCTGGGTTACGACTCTCCATTTGAGAATCTTGAGTTCTGCAGAAACGTAGTAGTTCTTTTCCTCACCAGGGATAAGAACGAGCTTCTCATCAGCATTGAATACCGGATTGCCGAGTTTGGCGATCTTGGAGAGAGTAAGCTCATAGATGTGGTTACGGACGGTACCGTAAGCGACATCGTCAACTGCCTGATTGTGTTTGATAGGCACCTGATAATAGCACTTGCCTTCCTTGTAGCATACAAGCTCGTTCTTGGCAACATTGAAACCGGTCTCGCCGTTAAGAATGTCCTCGACGGCAGTTGCCCAGTTTGCGGACTCGATTACAGTGTTGTCCGCTTTCTTGAGTTGTGCGTCTGCGGCAGGAGCTGTGACTGAAGCGACTTTGACTTTGACGGAACCTGAGTTGTCGGCAGTATTTGCAACAAAATCAATGTTTATCTGATCAGGACTTACAGAGGCGGTTTTCGCACCTTCGGTCGTGGTGTATTCCCAATGGAGCTTGTTCTTGAGAATCTGCTCTGCTGCATAATTCTTCAAAGAAGTGTTCGTGTAGAAAAGTCCGCCGAATTTGTAGAGGTCCGGATTTTTCCATGCGGCTCCGGCCTGTGCCATTTCCACGTGAGCTGCAATAAGGATGGTCGGGACATTGGCAAGTTCGCCGCCATTTACTTTTGCGGAAGCTTTGTCTGCTGTATTTTCATACATGTAGCTGTATGAATCGACAATGTTCGCGGCAGCTTCTTTCCAGGAAAGATACTGGACATTCTTGTAAGTTCCCGGCTCATCCTTAGGATCACGGCCGAAAATATACTCTTCGGAACCGGAGTAGTTGGGATCCTGGGCCCAGAATGTCCTTTTGGCTGCTTCGTCATACCAGTTTGCAAAAGGATTGGTGGCAATCCATGATGCCGGAACATTTTTCACGAGATATGAAGTGGTGTTGAATGCGTTTACGGCCCAACCGTCGACAACAATGCGGGCTGCTACTTTTACACCGTCGAGAACATATTCTGCATTTGCGGTCTCGAAGTAGATTTTTCCTTCTGCAGTCTTGTTCAAGCCGTCCTTGCCCTTCATGTTCACCTTTACGGCCTCACGCTCCACGTAAATCTGGACAGGTGACTTGAGGGCATCCTCTTTGGTCTCCTTTACGGAAGAAGCGGAGATCGGAGTCGCATTCACGATATTCTTTCCGTCAACATAGACAGAGTTGGTCATCGTGAACTTGCCGGCATCGGTGGAAATCGCATTGTTGTCCACATGCGCGTGAACATCAGCAAGTGAAAGGTTCTTGAGAGTGTTGCATTTGTCATAGTTGAGAACTGCGAGCACGAGGGCCGGACGGATTCTTGTAGGACCGAGCACGATGACTGCCTTGGAATCCTTTTCTACATAATTGGAAGGATTGGTCGTCAATTGGAGGTTTCCGTTCGCATCCACGGAGCCGTCAGTAGCGGAAATGGTACCTGCGGTAAGATAGTTGCCATAGGCATCGTAGAACAGGAAAATGGAATTGTTCACATTCACAGTGCTCTCAGCCTCGGAACCGTCACGATAGTCTCCGGTAGCTTTGGTGGAAGCGCCGGCCGGCATGGCGATATTTACGGCCATGTACTGATTGGCATCAGAACCTCCCTGGTCGGAGGTGACGTTCTCTTTGGAGCAAGCCACTGCAATGCTCAAGAGGGCGATTGAAATAAGTTTACTTGTTTTCATTGTAATATACTATTGGTTTAATTGCTTTTGATTTTATTGTAATTGTTGCGCGCAGCTTCAAGTGAACTTGCCTGTGAGAAGAGCACCGATGCGGCCTCGTTGTCACCGTTCATTGCGGCAAACACGCCTCTGGCATTCTTGGCTTCGGGTGAATCCCCGGCATTGGCCAGAAATCTTGCGGCCTCCTTTATGTTGCCGTTCTTGAGAGCGACGCAGGCGGCATTGACATTGGCAATTTCACTTTCGGGGAACATCCGGACTGCGACTTCGAACACATTGTTGAAGTCGGCGCTTCCCGCCTCATAGGAGTTTGCGACCAGATACATCTCGTTCAGGGACAGTTTCTGAGGGCGTTCCTTGATGATTCTGCGTGCTTCCTCAAGACTGAAGTTGCGTACGTCGTAGGTGACCTTGTAGTCCGTGCGGCGAAGTGCCGGGTAGGCGACGGGTAGCACTGATTTCTTGTAGAACGAGGTGTAGCGCATCATGATCGTCCAGTCCTTCTCGTCAGGCGTCAGGTCGCTGTCAATGATATTGAGCAGGTCGCTTCTTCCCGGAAATCCGCAGGTGTCTGCAAATTCCCTGAATCCTTTCCAGTCTTCCGGAGTGGAATCCGTCGAGAAAAGGCTCCTGTCAAGTTCGCTGTAATAGTTCTCGAGATATTTTTCCAATGCCTGTGTACGGTTCTCCGCCAATTTCGCATTGTGCGCATAAGAGCCGTCCGGGGAAGCGTAGCCGTGAAGGTATATACCTGTGAGTCTTACGTCATCGTCATTCCTCACGAGGTCAATGGTTTCCCTGATTTTCTTCAGTTCCGCGGCATTGTTTCCGAAATCCGGTCTGATGTCATATTTGTCGACCTCGAAGTTAAGGCGGGCCGAGCCTTCTTCCGCACGCTGTTTCACGGCTTCCGGCTGAGGCTTGATATAAGCGAATTCCCACACTATAGGCTCTTCGACCGGTGCTTTTTCCACGACCGGTTCCAGTTCTTCCGACGGGATTGTCAATGTCTCGTCTCCCAATTTCTGGGAGCAGCCGCAATCGGTCTGTTCTATAAAAAGTCGGGAACCGTTCATCCACGGCTGATAGGGAGTCTTGTAGGCATAGTGCTCCACCTGCGGCTCGCCATTGTGGCGTCTTGCGACGATGAGAGGGTTCTGCGTGGCGGTGCTACCGTTTCTCTGCCAATAAAGGTGACGTAGTTTTCCGAGAATTTCGATTGCGGGAAGTCTCAAAGTGTCTGATATCCCGGCTATTACAGGTGTGAGCACCAAGCCCTTGTTTGCCGGAAGCGAGAGGTCGCTCACGTCCAGGTCGAAATCTACTGATACGGTTTCGGAGACTTTCCCGAGGCGTACATTCTGAGCCTCGACCTGCCCGTCTGCCAATGTCTGGGCGGACATTGTAAAGGCGGTTGAAATGACAACCGCTATGATTGCAAATATATTTTTCATGTCAATGTCCTGTTAGAATAGGTAAACGAGGCTCAGGGCCGCTTTTGTGGGTGCTATCATGAATTTCTGATTTTCACCGACTTTCTTTCCGCATTGAGGGCAGTCGAACTTTTCGTATTCGGTGTATATGACACCCATTCCGAGTTCGAATTCAATGTTGAAATGCCTGGACAGTGCCCAGTCGTAGCCATAGCCGATTCCGGCCCCGACCAGCCATCCTTGGTACCTGTAGTCTTTCAATGCGGAGAAATCCTTGCCGAATGCTTTGAAGTCCGTCGGGAGATTTCCGACATTGTACTGTGCACCAAGAAGATGGAAGCCGAGAAAGCTGCGCATGAACTTGTTGCAGAACCACCATCGGATTTCCGGCTGTACGAGCCAGTGTTTCCACTTCCTGTTGTCGGAAAAGTTCCAGCCGTTATAGTTTCCGGAAATATCCATTGTCCATTTCGGGGCGACGGAAAATTCGACGCCGGCATTGATAGTAGCTGTCGCGTCATATAGGACATTTGTCTTGAGAGCGACATTCTGGCCTTTTGCAGGGCCGGTTGAGAATGCGAACAGGAAGCATATAGATGCGATTAAGCATCTATACGCAAGTTTATCAATATAATACATGTCAGATTAAGATAGGTTTATCTTCTTTTCTGCGTGATGTGCAACCGCTAGGACATCTTTACCGGAAGGATGAAGCCGTTTTCGTCAAATTCGAGCCGGTCGATGCAGATTACGCGGTTGTCCCCGTCTGTCGAACCGAGCGGATGGCGGTGGTAGATGATGTAGAAATCATTGCCGCGCCGCACGACGCTGTGATGTCCTGCGCCTGTTCCGTGCTTCGGGTCACTTTCCAGAATTGTTCCGATTCTCTTGAACGGACCATAAGGGGTGTCTGAAATGGAATAGGCGACACGGTAGTTGTCCTCGCGCCATTTTCCCTCGCTCCACATGAAATAGAACTTGCCGTCACGCTGAATCATGAACGGCCCTTCTACATACCCCTCAGGCGTAACTTCCCGGAAAAGACTTCCGTCTTCGAACGGGACAATGGATTTGAAATCATCCGCGAGCCGGACGAGATTGCAGTGTCCCCAGCCGCCGTAGAACATCAGCCAGTCACCGGATGCCGGGTCCTGATAGACGAACTGGTCTATCGGCTGGGCCCCGTTGACGATATCGTTCAGAAGCGGTTTGCCGAGGATGTCCTGAAAAGGTCCTTCAGGCTTGTCGGACACAGCTACGCCAATGCCGCCCGTATCTCCTTCATAGACATCGTTGCAAGCAAAGAAAAGGTAAAACTTTCCGTCTTTATGCACGATGGCCGGAGCCCAGAGAGCCTTGCGGAGCCAGCTTATCTCTTTGTTGGTGATGATGTTGCTGTGCTTGGTCCAGGTTTTCAGGTCCTTGGAGGAAAAGGCGTCCATATAAAGCTGCTCCTCGAATGGATGCGATGCCGTCGGATATATCCACAGTTCATCTCCGATCATTATCCCTTCAGGGTCGGCATACTGCCCTTCGAAAAGAGGGTTTGTCCATCCTGTCCATTCCGTTGTCTTCGGTGCACAGGAGAACGTTGTGAAAAATGAAACTGTCGCTAATAGTAGAATCGTTCTGAATTTCATACAATTTTTGTTTACAATAGTGGCTGAAACCGCTGTTTGGAATCAGCCACTTTCAAGTTACTGATCAATGTGTCAGTGTAGAGTCAAATCCGGGGTATCAGTTGCCCTGGTATGAGCCCGGCCATACGGCTGAGCCGTTTTTGTAGATGTCGAAAGCATTGATGCTGTCGAGCCATTTCAGGAAGTCTTCGCCTGCCTTGCTGCCGTCATAGACTTCAGTAGAACCGGCATAGAGTTTTCCGGTGTTGGCGTTGCTGTATGACTTGATTGCAGTGCGGAGCTGTTCAAGAGAGAACTTCGTGAAGGTTGTAGTTCCGTTCCAGAGATAGTGACGTGAACCGTAGTTCCATTCGAGTTTAAGTGCTGCAGCTGCAGCCCTGTTGGCGAATGCGTCATCATTGGATGAAGCTTCATACTGGCCGTTGACATTGATGCTTCCTACAACCACATTGCCGCCGAGGGACTTCAGTTTTCTGCCGGATGACGACATGTCTATGGCTGTCTTGTCCTGTTCCTGGATGATGAAGCTGTTGACTAGGCGTGAACCACTGTTCGGGTTTGATTCGCAGCGGATGGCAGGATTGGCGTTGGATGCTACGATTGTGCTTGAAGCGATGAGCATTCCGCCGGTGCCGTTCACGACACCTGTAGCACCGCAGCCGGCGTCATTTCCGGCGAAGGTTACGTTGTGAAGGCAAACGTTGCCTCCGACATCATTAAGATGCACGAGCAGACCGAATCCGCCACCGCCGAAAGTATTGTTGATAAAGGTGCAGGCATTGAGATATACCCTGCTCTCTTTCTGGGCGAGACGTATGAGTCCACGGACACCGCCATCTGCACGACAACCGTCAAAGGTTACGTTGTTGAGTTTTGCGAGTCCTTTTCTGACCATCAGTATAGGGTTCTGACCACCTGAACCGGTACATTTGCGGAATGTGCAGTTCGTGAAGTTCACGCGGGCGTCTCCTGAGCCTCCTGCAGCGATTGAAATACACCCTTCGTGTGCGACGTTGCTCTTCAAGTTCGCGAAAGTGATACCGTCGAACGTAGGCTCCGTCTGATTGCCGAGTGTGAGGAAGCGTTTGCTTCCGCTGCCGTCGAACACTGTTTCAGAGTTCCTGCTGCTGACGTCTGTACCTTTGCTTGCAGGGTCGTATCCTCCATGCACACGGAATTTTACTCTTGAACCGTAGCCTGAGTATTCCACTTTTATATCCTCTACGGAATAGGTTCCGCCGATAAAGTAGAAGTCCCTGTCGTCCACATTGTCGGCATTCTCATCAGATTCTGCCTGGGTTCCGCTCTTCTGCCTTATCATCTTGAGGAAGTCAGCCATTCCCATTGCGTTATCCCATGAGAGACCGTTTCCGTTTCCGGATACCACCGGTTTCACGAAGTAAGGAAGGAGAGGGACTTTCTCTGCATCGCCTCCAGGAATGACGGATGTACTTTCATCCCAAGGAGCCACGGACGGAGAGCCTATCGAAATGATTGTTCCGGCGATGTTTATGTCCATATCATATCTGAAGCCTTTCTTGAACTCAGGTACGCCGGTCAATGTTATGTCCTTTCCATTGTAGTTGAACGTAACGAACACCTTGGAATCGTCCGCCTCGGAAGGGACTACAATCGCCGTGTAGGTCGTTCCGTTCTGTCCTGAAACGGCACCTTCGGCAGCAGCAATATACGGGCTGATGTACATCCTGTCAGAGTTCGGCTGTCCCTCGGTGAATCCGGTCGAGGTCCACACGCGGAATCCCTGAACGCGGGCGCTGCCTTCGATTCCGGACAATGTGAAGCTGACCTTTGTCATCTGTCTTTCCATTTTCAGACGCAGGCTTCCGTCGCTTGTCTTGACAGCATCCTCGACGGTGCAGGTCATATAGTCAGCCGCAGCAAGACGGTCAGCCGTGCGCTGCGAAGACTGGAGTTCGAAGTTGCCGAAAGTCGTGGATTTCTCCGTGGCAGGGTAGAATGCAGAATAGCTGACTGGAGCGGAACCCCAGCGGAGATAATAATTGTCCGTCGTCTGCCATCCCTTGTCCGTAAGCTTGTAGGTCACGTGACCGTCGTTGCAGAGCAGGGCAATCATATCACCCTTGTTGAACTCGGTTTCTTTTCCATCCGTAATCGGATTCGATTTCGTGTATGGAGAAGCTATTTCCGGGATTATGCGTATGGCACGTTCGTCGCTGCCGAACGAAAGCAGCTCTTTTTCCTTCTCGCAAGAAGAAAACGCAAGCATCGTTGCAAGAACGGCCATTATTTTTGTTGTTCCTGATTTCATAGTCATTTCCCTGTTATTTTGTGGTTATTGACATGCGGCCGGAAGAGACCGATTTTGTCGTAGAAATGTTTATCGTGAGCTCGGATGTCTTTCCTGGGGCGAGTGTCACATCGGACTGTGATGCCCAGACATACTGGCGTTTGTTGAATGTAGCCTTGACCGACAGCGAGCCTGTCGCTACAGTCTGAGGCACAGTGATGAGTTCATAAGAATTCTCTCCTACATTCGGGAACATGTTGACAGGAGCGCCGTCAGCAACGACTTTCGGAGCATCTGCGCCGAGGTCGCATTTTCCCTCTGTCTTGAGTCCGCTTACGGAAAGCGATGCGATCTTTGACGTCTCTACCGGAACGCCGTTCAGAGTGACCTTTACGATCAGCCTTGCGTTGAGGTGACCGAGATTGAGCTGAATCTTGCCGCCGGCGAGATCCGTCGAAGGATTCACGCTGCCTTTCCAAAGCACGAAGTCCGCTGCGGTGAGTTCTGCCGCTGTCGCCTGGTTGCTTGGGCAGGAAACAGGAACGATGCCGTCAACTGCCTCTGCATAAGGAGCATAAGCGGTGACTGTCACAGTCGTACCCTTGCCGTCCCACAGCATGGTTTCTCCGTCATCGGCAAGGTATTCGTTACCGATCAGAACTATCTTCTTGTTGTAGGAATAAATGCCTTTAGGGTTCGTGAGAATAAAGCCGAACGAATCCGGGCTGCTGATGGAATTTCCGCCAAAAGGAACGGCTGATACGCTGAAGCGCAGGGCTTTGGCAGCCACGCCTTCAAGGCACGGGTCGTATGCTCCAGGAAGAAGTTTTTCCGGATTTCTCGCCTTGCCTCGTCCGTCCATAGCGAAACCGTCACACCATTCTGCGAAGACCTTACCGATTTCTGCAACAGGGCAGATGGCAGGGCTGAACTCACGTGCATAGCCGTCGATTTCTGTTGCCGTGGCGTATGTCGCGAGGGATACTTTGGCATTGTTCCAAACGTATGCTCCATCCTCAAGAGAACCGAAATTCTTCAGGTCCGTGTCGTATGTGACATCTGAAGTAGCGGACTGAAGTTCACCGGCCACCTTGTTGAATATGTTGTGGCCGCCTGAAACTGCGACTCTTCCGTTTCCGTTGAGGAGGAATCCCGGAGCGCCGTTTGTGTTCAGGCTGATGTTGTTCGCGAAGAAGGAACCGTTTCTTGAGTCTGATTCGCAACGGATTCCGGCAGTCGTGTCATCAGAAATTATCGTAGAATTGAGGACAAGCATTGCACCGCCTCCGTTGACGGTTCCACCAGATCCTTGCCAGCCAACGACATTTGAGCAGAAAGTCGAATTGTTGACACAGATTGTTCCGGAAGAGAGCTGCAGGCCTGAACCCCAGTCGTATTTGACGCTGTTTCCGTGTATGCTGCACTGGTCGAGGAACAGGATAGCCTTGTCATTGTTGCATCTGAGTGCACCTCCTCTCGAAACTCCTGAGCATCCGGTCAGTTCGCAAGCCTTGAGTCTTGCCTGTCCTGCCTTGACATAGACTGCGGCACCTCCGGCATAGCCAGGGGTGGTGGCCGCACTCACGCAATCCTCAAAACGGCAATTTACGAATTCTACCCAAGTATCGGCATCGCCGTCAACAAAGACTCCGGCTCCGCTCTTCTGTGAGGAAGCAGTCTTTTCGTTGATGTAGCCGTTGCGGAATATGATTCCGTCAAAAGAAGATGTTCCTCCAAGGACGCAAAGAAGTCCGCAGTCTCCTTCATCGGCTCTGTTGTTCTTGTTGACATCGCCGCTGAAAACTGTCGCGTGATTCACCACGTCTCTGGCAGTTACATCGGTGCCTTTGCTCATGATGCTGTATCCTCCCATCACCGCGCCGATTTTCTTCCTTATCTCAGGACCGAAAACGGAACCGCTTGACATGTAATAATCTCCTTCGGAAAGGTAGATTTTAGCCTTTGACAGATCCGTCTGGTCTGAAAGAAGTCCCAGGAACGTGTCGGCATCATAGGCATTCTCCCATGATGAACCGTCCATTTCGCCCTCGCCGAACGGAGTGACGAATATGGCTGTTTCCTTGTTTCCTCCGAAGTCTTCGTCACCGAGGTCGTCATCGCTCGAGGACGCAGATGGAGGAGGAACCATCTGGTATGTCTTCTGACAAGAGCCTGCTCCCAAGAGGGAGATGACGGCCAGTGTCATAAAAAATGTTCTTCTGATATTCATAGTTATCCTTCCTTATCTGTTAATATCTTCATATCCCGGGTTCTGCTTGAGATGTTTGTTCTGTTCCAGAGCCTGACGGGAAATAGGGAAAATTTCATAGTGCGTGTCAGCATCCTTCGGCTTGTCCCACCAAGCTTCCTGGAATCTTCCGAAACGGATCAAGTCAGTCCTGCGGCGTCCTTCCTGGATGAATTCACGTCCCCATTCGTCGAGCATCTCATCGAGATCGAGTTTTACGCTGCCTTCAGGCTGATAAGCTATTGATGAATTGAAATCGACATAGTTTCTCTTCCTGACCTGATTGAGGAGCTTTCCTGCCTCGTCTGCCTTGCCTGTGCGGAGAAGTGCCTCTGCTTCGGAGTAGTAAATTTCAGCATAGCGGATGAGTGTGAGGTCAGACTCTATGTAGTAGCCTCCGGTGAAGGAGTAAAAAGGATATTTCACGCAGAAAAGACCTGAGTTGAAGTCTCCGTTGCCGAGTTTGGATTCCTTGCCTGAACCTGTTATGATGCCCTCTTCTCCCTTGTTCAAGAACTGACCGACCTGGTCGCGGAGATAGATAACATATTGGTTGTCCGGATTCATTGCATAACCGGAAGCTGTCTTCGGGTTTGGAATTTTTCCCTCAAGGAAAAACATTCCTTCGCGGGTGTTCACGCTAGTGTTCCTGTATTGTGCCCAGCGTTTGTCACCGGCATATTTCTGGAACTTCTGAGATGGCATTCCAAGTTTGTAGTTGAAGAGCTGACGTGGATTCTGGTTGTCGTAGCTCGGCGACAGAGCATATTTCGGGTTTCTCTCACCGTTGCCTTCGACACCGAGATAGTTGGCGCAGCCGTAAGGAAGAGAACGTCCGTAGAATGTGCGTCGGTCGTTCTGCATATGCCAGCTTTTGGTAGTGTAGGAACCAGGGAAGCCGAAGATGACTTCGTTGCAGTTTTCATTGTTCCAATCGAATGGTTCCCACCAGTTCTCGGCCAGAGAATATTGACCGAATTCACCATTTCTGATTCTCTCACACCAGCTGATCACGTCATCGTAGTGAGGAACACCAATCCATTTTTCAGCATTGAGGTAGAGTCTCACGAGAAGCGCTGCTGCAGCACCTTTGGTGAATGAGCCCTGGATTGAGCCCGGACCTGAAGTTCCTACCTTGGCAGGAAGGTCGTTTACGCCCACCTTGAGTTCTGATTCAATGAATTCAAACAATCTTTCTGGTGACACCTGTGCCCTGTTTTCAGGAAGATTGTTTACTGAAGCGTCGGATGTCGTGGTGAGAATGCAGTTCCTGTAGCAGTTGAGAAGGCGCAGATAAAGGTATGCCCTCATCGTGCGGAGCTGTCCTTTGAAAGCTTCGAATTCCGCGTCCGTAAGAGAGAACTTCGACGGATTCAGCCTTGAGAGGTCATCAAGTACGAGATTGCACTGTCCGATGCCGGTGTAGCAGGCGTTCCACTCCCCGGTCCAGCTCCAACTGTCTTCAATGCTGCTCCAGTTGTGCCTGTGGAGGATCTCCCACTTTCCGCCGTCATACCACCAGGTGCCTCTCGTCGGGGTGATGAAATGGTCACCGGTCAGTTCTTCGTGCTCATAGAAGTCATATTCACTGCAATATACGTGTTCAAATGGACGAAAGACTGCTTGTATTACATCGGCCTTCGTGTTATAGTAGTTGTTGGTCATCACCTGGTCGTAGACCGTCTCGCTGAGGTCCGTGCAGGCAGATGCTCCGATAATTACGGCTGCAAGAGCCGAAAACCTTATGATATTTTTCATTTTCCTCATGATTTTAGAAGCCTATCTGTACTCCGAATATAAACTGGAATGCCGAAGGATAGTAGTTGTACGAACCTCCGAATGTTCCAGGCGTCAGGCCGTTGACCTCGTAAGTTGAAGGATCCACGCCCTCGAAGCGGGTCAATGTATAGAGGTTCCTTGCTGTTCCGAAAACCCTGAAGTTTTCGATGAACTTCCTGTTGAGGCGGAGAGTATAGCCGAGGGTGATATAGTCGAGTTTGAGATAGTCGCCTTTCTCAATGAAATAGTCGGTGATGACGTTCAGACCTGTCTTGATGTGGGCATTCTTCGAATATGCTTTCGTGAGGACATTTCCGGTCATTCCCTGAAGTCCGAAATAGAAGTCATGGACATTGAAAATGTCGAATCCGGCTGCGCCCGTGAATGCAACGGCAAGGTCGAAGTTGCCCCAGGTGAAATTGTGGGTCATGCTGCCCGTGAATTTCGGCAGGCCGTTTCCTGTCACGCATTTGTCTTCCTCGGAACCTTCAGCGATAGGGATAATATTGTCGTTGTGGTCGTATATGAGCCAGTTTCCGGCCTTGTCCACTCCGGCATATCTCCAGGTGTAGTAGTTTCCGATGCGCTGTCCTTCCTCGATTCTCTGGAGGTATCCAGGGTTGTTAGGATTGGACATCGTGCAGACATTGTAGTATTTCTGTCCCTGATAAATGTCGTTGGAGAAACTTACGAAACGGTTGTCATTGGTGGCTCCGACGAGAGTGAAACTCCAGGTGAAGTTCTCCTTCCTGATGGCATTGACATTGATGTCGAACTCGAATCCGCTGTTGCGGAGGGTACCGACATTGGTGAATATCGTCGTGAAAAGGTGCGGTGGAACAGAAACATTGTAATCGCCCAGCAAATCAGACTGCCTGCGGATGAAGTAGTTCAATGAACCGCTGACTCTGTACTTGAAGAGGGAGAAATCCACACCGATGTTCTGGTTGTGTCCTTTTTCCCAGCGGAGTTCCGTGTTCACGTTCTTGGACGGGCCCCATACGTGGAAACTTGATCCGTTATACTGGTAATACCCGAATGCGCGGTAGGTCGCAAGGGAGTTGTAGCTGCCGAAGTCCTGGTTTCCGGTGACACCGTAGTCGTACCTGAACTTGAGGTCGTCGAGCCAAGAAGAAGCTTTCTTCATGAATGGTTCGTCAGAAAGTCTCCAGCCCACTGAAACTGCAGGGAAGTTACCCCATTTGTGATTCTGTCCGAATTTTGAAGAACCCTCGTGACGAAGGGAAACTGACAGGAGGTAACGCTCTTTCCAGTCGTAGTTCAATCGTCCGTAGAATGAAATGAGCTTGCTGTCGTTCTTGTATGAGCCGAGGCAGATCTGTCCTTCTTTGGATGCCCATTCGCCTGCTCCGAGGTTGTTGTAGCCAAGTCCGTCGGAGGTGAAATCCTGGTTGCTTGCGGACATTCCGGAATTGACGACATAGAAGTAGCTGTATCCGGCCATTGCCCTGAGGCGGTGGCCTCCGAACTGTGCGCTGAAATTCGTCACCCAATCAAAATTGGTCTGGGAACTTTTGTCGAATGAACGGGATGCATCACCCTTGATCTTGTCATTTTCATGCCAGGAAATGGTTGAAGGAGCGAAATATCCGTTGAATTTGTCGACCTCATATCCGGAAACCGTGGCCTTTGTCGTAAGACTGTAATCCGGGTGCTTCGGAGTGAAGAGCGGAAGAAGGTTCATCTGTACGCCCGTATTCCATTCAAGAAGCTTTATTTCCGTGTCGTGGGTGACCTCTGTCATTGATTCCACGACATTGGAATAGTTGGAGCCCGCAGGGAAATGGTAGTAACCGTTGGATGTCGATTCATCATATATCGGAGCCGTCGGGTTTATGACGAGGACGTTTGAATATGAACCGGTCATCCTGTTGCGTTTGATGATTCTCGGAGTCAGATTCGCCGTGAAAGTGAAGAGACCGCTTTTGGTGGTGTGGTTCACTCCTGCCCTCGCTCCGTATTCGCGTCTGTCGGAGCCCAGGTCAATGCCTCGTGCGTAACGATAGTCGGCGGTCACGCGGTAATTGGTCTTGGCATTTCCTCCGGAAACCGTAAGGGTGTGCAAGTGGTTGAGACCCAATCTTGTAGTGGCCTTGAACCAGTCGGAGCTTGCGCCGAGGTCGTCGAGAGGGTTGTTTACAGTCCTGTATGCGCGGTACTGCTCGGCGGTCATCATGTCAAGTTCGTTCTTCGGCAGATTGAAAGTAACGGTTCCGCTGTAGGTCGTGTGGATGTTGCCGTCCTTGCTTCCCTTTTTGAGGTTGACGAGAATGACACCATTACTGCCGCGAGTTCCGTAGATTGCAGATGCTGCACCGTCCTTGAGGACATCGATGGACTCGATATCGGCAGGGTTGATGTTGGTCAGGTCACCTCCGGGAACACCGTCAACGACTACGAAAGGCCCGTTGCCCGCGCTTCTCGACGACACGCCGCGGATCTGGATGCTTCCGATGTTGTTCGGGTCTGCGACAGCCGTGTTGGAAACGCTCACTCCGGATACTTTTCCCTGGATGAGCATCGAAGCGTCAAGACTGCTGACAGAACTGAAGTCCTTAGAGCCGATGTGGGAGATGGCGGAGGTCATTTCCTTTCTTTTCATTGAGCCGTAACCGACTACCACGACCTCGTCAAGTGCGGTTGATTCCGTTTGGAGGACAATTCTCATATCTCCACCGCTGACATAAACTTTCTGTGATTTGAATCCTATAGAGGAGATGACCAGAGAGGAGCCCTTGGGTGCATTGATTTCGAATGCTCCGTCAATGTCAGTCACGACTCCGGTCTGCGTGCCGTCGATGACGACACCTGCCTGGATTACCGGTTCTCCGTTGGCGTCCACGACCACACCTTTCACTGGAGCGACCTGCGCAAAAGCGGAAATCGCAGAGAAAAATGAGGCAAGGACAATGATGACCGGCAAAAGTCTTTTTTTATCCATGTTATTGATATTATTGGTTTTCAGTTAAGAGTTGCTTACCTTCGTCCGCGTTCGGACAAAGCCTTGATGAGTTTCTCCGGAGCGTCTGTCATTATCATCTTCACGTCCGGGAATGTTGTGATAAGTTCGTCGAGCTGGGCTCCGTCCACGTCATACTCCGGAATCTTGTTGTTAAGGACGCTGAGCATACATACCGAGCAGAGCATGCCGTCACGGACGGCGGTGCCGATGGATGTGCTGCCGGAAGTCGGGGAATAGCTGTACTGAACGAAATATGGACCTTCAAGTCCTTTGAGCGGCTCATAAGCCGTTGCCCAGGTGTAGGCGTGTGCACGCGGAGAAATCGCAAGGACTTCACGGCATTTTTCCAATGAATTGCAATAGAACCATACCTGTTCCATCATTCCGAGTTTCTCCACAACTGCCATTACCTCTGCCGTTGACGCTGTTCGTGGTGAATAGTCGAGGTCTACATAAATTTTTCCACGGCAGGCCTTGAGGAATTCTTCGAGAGTAGGCATTGTCTCGTTTGTGGGATTGCCGTTACGGTCAAGCAGCTTGTAGGATTTGATTTGTTCAAGCGTCAATGACGGGATATCTCCGTTTCCTGTAGTTGTCCTGTTGATGGAGAGGTCATGGCAAATCACGATCTGACCGTCCTTGGTCCGATGGGTATCGCATTCGAGAGCATCAGCACCTGATGCAATGGCAGCTTTTACCGCAGAAATTGAATTCTCGGGAACTGACTTGTCAGTGGTGTGTGCCCTGTGGGTCATTACCCAGATTTTCTTATAGGAAGGGTCTTTGAAGTTCCGCTGTGCGGAAGACAAGGCTTCCAGCTGATAACAACGGATTGTTTTGGTGAAGTCTTCATCCAATGCATCAGACGATACGCTTATCTTCCAGTCTGCACTTTCTGAATAGGCGTGAACTGCTGCAGAAGGAGTTACAGCCTCTACAACAGGGGAGCCGTCACCGAAATCGACGGTGAAGGTCGTGCCGGAGCCGACTCCTTTAAGATAGACATTAACCTTTTCTTTGAGCATTACACGTGTCGGAGCTGACACGGAAGGATTGGCAGGAATTTCAACCTTTGATGAACATCCCGCGATGAGAAAGGCGACGAGCGCCGCAACTGCTGTTTGCATTACTTTGTTTAATGACATGGTGTATTAGTTTTTCTTGGAAACTCCGGACCATCCGGTTCATTCCAATCATGCACGGCACAAAAGTAGAAATCAAAACGATAAAATGTACTACCCGATTTTCGCAAAGGAAACTAAAATCGGTTTAGGGAAATGCTAATATATTGAACACCAATATATTCCCTAGCTCGACCAAATCGAACCAGGGAAATATGTTTTTGTAATTTTTAATGATTTTTACAGCTCTTTAAGCATTTTTTCGAACTGTTCTTTCGGGATGGCGAGCTTCGAATTCATGCTTGACCGTTTGTTGTAGACAGTCTTTATCGAGTAGTGGAGAAGCTCGGAAATCCTTGCGCTTTCAGTGACTCCGAGCTTGATCATTGCGAATATCCTCAGCTCCGTGGTAAGCTTCTCGCTATCCTTGAGAACTATGCGCCATTCGGGTTTCAAAAGGGAGTTGAAGTCTTCCACAAATGTCGGAAATATATCGAGAAAGGCTGAATCGAAACTGTCGTACATGTGCTTGAGTTCCTCGTTTTCAATGTCCCTGGACGGATTCGTAAGCTCGATTACATAGTCCGTGTTGCCGCGCCTCAGGCTCGTGTTTATGCGTCCACGGAAAGCGAGAAGCCGGTCGATATATGAGGAATAGAGCTGGAAGAAGCTGGCGATGTAGCCGTTGGAGATGCGGTTGGAACGCTCCAGGCGTCTGGTGAGCAATCTGCCTTTCCGCATAAGTGAAACCATATGGCATAAGACGGCTATGAGAATAATTGCAAGAATCGAAAGAAGTCCCAGACTTAATGAGAGCTGCCTTTTTTGGCTCAGAATCTGCTGCCGCAGCAGCCTGTCCGTCTCCACGATTACATCCATTCCCAGAATCCTTCGTGTCCTGGAGCGGAACCTGAGCATCGAAGTGTAGGAATAATCTGAAAACTTGTCAAGAATCCCGGCATCCACCGAGTTCCGGAGCATTTGTGCAATGCGGGTGAACGCTGCGACATCCTGATTTGAGTTCTCCAGGTCAATGATGGCCGCTTTCAAGAGACAATTCAGGCGTTCCTCCTCACATCCGCCCATTTTTTCATATATGATATTTCTCTCGTAGAAGACGAACGACTCGGCAATAGAGCCTTTCGGTGCAAGTTCCATCCTTTTCCTGTTGCACTGCATCGCGTAGTCATAGTCATTGAGTATCAATGCCTTCTTTTCCTGCGAACGCAGTCCGTATTCAGAATTCTCCGGAGCGTAAAGAATGACGGAATCCATGTAGGCACGATAATGTTCCTCATACATGTCCTGAAATTCGAGGCGTGAACCGTCAACGTGGAAAAGCTCGTAGCAGAGGAACTCCTTGACCTCGAAATATTCGAAAAGGAGTGTTTGCGGAATGGATTTCTTGTCAATGGAATCGATTATGTCGCTGCTTTCCTTATAGTATCCGAGCGTTGTCAAGATTCGTGACATACGGATAGCTGTTTTGACCGCCATATAATGGTCGGAAGCGTCGGATGCCATCTTTTTGACATGTTCAAGGGCCGCGATGGTGGAGTCGGAGTCGAAGTAGCTGTATTCGTATGCCACATCCAGCCATGCTTCCATCTGTTCGCGTCCCTCCAGCTTTTCGCACGCCTCTTTCTTCATCTGAATCTTCGCTATCTTGCGGTTCTCATAGACATCGAGACTGTCGAACTTCCCGACAAGATCTTTCAACAAAGTCCGGTTGTCCGGTGAAAGAGGCTGAATCGCCGAGCCGACGGCCAACAGGGATATCAAAAAGGAGAGGATTGTCATAGTCAAAATTTCAATTTGCAAAAAAATCAATCATATCAAGAAAGATATCAGATCAGATGGAGTAACGCACTCAAAATACGCATCAGGGTAAGCTGCCGTAAATGAGGCAGGCGCACCTACACGCTTGCCTTCCTTCCTCTTGATTTCAAATCCTGTCATCATGCCATCCTCAATTTCAATGAGATCCACCTCTTTCTTCTGCTGAGTCCTCCAGAAGTAATGCTGAACAAAGGTTCTGCCAGCATAGTCGTTGCGTTTGATGCGTTCTGCAATCAAGAAGTTTTCCCACATATGACCAAGTTCCTCAGGGGATCTGAGAGATACCGGAGCCATATTTCCTATCACTCCATTGCGGATTCCCATATCCCAAAAATATATTTTACGGGCAAATTTAAGTTCATTACGCTGATTCTTTGCGTAAGATGGGAGGGTGAAGATGATATAGCACTTTTCCAGAATGTCAATATAACGTTCTACCGTTTTAGCATCGACACCTACAAGACCGGCCAGTTCATTGGCAGATACAGTCGATCCTATCTGGAAAGCCAAAGCCTGCACCAGTCTGACAAGTTTGTCCTGCTTGGCAATTTCGTTCTCCTCCAGGACGTCTTTGTAGAGATAACTGTCAATGAGTTCTTTAATGACTTCCTTTTCGTCGCCAGGGGACGTCACGACTTCGGGATAGTACCCATAAATGAGGCGGTGATCAATCATACGTGACTCTTCAAGTACACTGGTTTCATCCGCCATTTCCTTAAAAGAGAGAGGATAAAGTCTGAATTCACGCTTCCGTCCTGTCAAAGACTCGTTTACGGCCTCTGCCAATTTAAAAGCAGAACTACCGGTGACAATGACCTTTACATCATCAAACTTCTCAGCTACAATCTTGAGCATATTGCCGACATTCCCGATCTTCTGAGCCTCGTCAACGAAGAGAAAGTTCTTGTTGCCGATGAGAACTTTCATCTTGGTATCATCTACGTTTACGAACATGGTCTGCACATCCGTATTGTCCCCGTTGATTTCAAGGACGTTTGCATCCTCGGGAATCATGGCACTTGCAAGTGTTGACTTTCCAACCTGACGTGGTCCCATTATGGTTACTACCTTTTTCTTCGCAAGGGCGTTGTGTATTCTTTCTTCAATTGCTCTCTTTATCATGGTGTCAATGTAGTATGGTTCACATGCAAATTTAAGTAAATTCCCTAAATATTAAAAGATTTGCGGAGTGAACTCCTGAAATATTGTAAGAATTACGGAGTCTGAGCACATTCCGCATTGATTGATCTATCAAATTCGTCAAGCGACAGCTCAGGATATTTTTAAAAATCACTTAACTTTGGCTATCGGAACGCAAAGATGTTGTAAATTTTAAAACACAGAAATATGATACCAGATTGGGCTAAAGAGCTGAATTGCAGCATTACGGTCTGCGACAAAGACAGTAATATAGCCAACCCAACACTTGGTCTGCTGCACTCATCTGTCCGGCAAATCCAGTGTGAACATCATTTACGCTGCAATCAAGCAACCCGTCGATATACTTTTCTTGATGTTGCGAGACTGGAGACTGGCAATGCCATACATCGAGAAGAAAGATATTTTCTTTATTTTGTGCCCATTTCCGAACATCGGTCATTATGGACATAACGCGTTCGTTATTACCATTAACAGAGTATTGTCTCGGGAGGTACCCAGGTTTCCATAGCTCCGGATAACAAGTTCCAGGCCAGCGCATTACAAAATGAGCCGTCGGAACTCCGCCAAAGGCCATAAGAAGTCGTTCCAATGTCTCCGCGGTTGCTTCGACAGAACTCGCGCTGTCTCCGTCATTTATACCAATATTGACAATAACGTGTGTGGGACGACAAACGGATACACTTTTCAAAAGGTCTCGGGAAACAATTCTGCTGCCAACATTATAGTACTTACCATCTTTTCCGCGCACCCTTTCCCCGGCAGGAGTTTCCGAGTGACTCTCCAGTCTATTTCCCTCATCATCCATAGTCCTGTAACGCTCAAGATATTCATCCAAGGAAAAGGCACTGTCCCCTTCCTTTGCCGCTCTCAGACTATAAAAACCATTTATAGGATTCAACGCCAGCTTGTCCGCCCATTCTTGAACACTTCCGGCAAAAACAGGGAAACCATAACTACCGCTTACTGACTGCGCAAATTCCTTAAGGCTGAGATGATTATCTACAGGATATTTACCAAAAGGGGTGCGCGCAATGAGATTATACTGCCAAATTTCATTTGCAAATTCTTTACCCGTTACACCTTGAAGCCCCAGTGCATACCACATCGTTTCTGATTTAAAGAAATGTTCAGGTGCACCTGCATCCATTTTAGCGGCACAAGGCCAGTTTAGATAGGTATAGGAACTCCATCCACCATGCGCGGTATAGCACGCTTCAATTGATGAACCGGATTTTGAACCTGTCCCCAAAAATGTAATAGGAGCACCATGTTTTGAGGAAATAACCTTGGACATAGATACCCAATTCCATCCACTGTCAAAACTACCGGTAAATGGGTTGGGATTCTGCGTCTCTGTGGTGCTTTCTCCTACGCACAAAACGAGGGCTCTCTGTGAATTGGAGATCTTATCCGCAGACGTATGAATAAGTCTTACCTTTTCCACGTAAGATTTCCTCGAATCGTCAGATAGAGTCACTGAAACAGAATCACTTGAACTCGGGATAAGGATTTCCTTTTCACCATTAACCATAAGTTTTTGTCCTCTGGTTAGGACGAATCCTTCAGGGTAAAGGCTGACATCTTCACCATATGAATATATAGTCCCGGCAGCGAATACAGGCAAACTATCCTGAGCGGCCAAAGACAAACACGTAAGCGAAAAGAAAAAACTTACTAAGGCTAACTTCATCTCTATCCAATTTGTAGCAAAGATAAGGCATTTTCAACAAAAAAATGCTAAATTGGCACGATTAAACGCCTTTGTAGTGAAACAGACCACAGCATTACTTTTCATTTTTCTTCTTTGTGTAACGCAGGTTTATGCAAAGATTGAGGATGGTATTGCATTTGATTCCTACAATGTTCCGGCAGAAGAAAGAACCTCGCTAAGCATTTCTGAATCACAGAACAGTTGGGTATCCTTTTCGGATTCTCTGACTGTTTCATTCTCTGTCAAGATTAATTTTCGAGTAGGACGATTTGGCTATATATGCCGTATGTTTACGGACAATTATCAACCGATGGACATCATCCTTTCGCCCATCGACAACAAGCCCGTAATATGCGCCACGGCCGACCATCGGAACATAGTGCAGGTGTTTGAGCAGGACACGGAGACCTATCAGTGGAGAGATGTTTATCTACGAGTGCATGCCCAAAATGACTCCCTGTTCTTTACGGCTAACGGTAAAGAAGTCTTAAAAACTGAAAATCATCAGAGACTTCACAAAGTGCGAATAGTGTTTGGCAAAGTGGACATACCTGGTTTCGTCACCTCTGACGTCGCTCCTATGATTCTTGCCGACTTGCGGGTTAGAAAGGATTCTAAAAAAGAGGCCTCCTGGATGCTGTCAGAGCCGGCAGACCTAAAACCGCACCGTGGAATTGATATAAAAGCTGTCAATCCAAATTTCTGCCAAGAACTAAATATATATTGGAAAAAGATTTTATCGGTTGATGTCCCATCTGTAACTTATTCTTGCTTCTCGCCAGATAACTCCAAGATTTATTTAATATCTGAAGGTCAAATACTTGTGTTTGACGTCCATTCTCAATCCCTAATCAGAAAAAATGTCAGCACAGACATCAAGAACGCCTTTATGCTAGATATGTTTGAAGTGCTGCCGGACGGGAACCTTATCTGCGCAGATGCCCCTAATGGAGAGTTTATTAAATTCAATATCGGTAAAGGTGGTTGGGAGAAGCCAAGCACAAGAACCCGAACGAGCACCACGCTACATCACAACACCGTTTATTTGAATAACAGCTACTATCAAATGTTCGGCTACGGACAGCACCAGTACTCCAATACTGCTTGGATTTGGAATCCTGACACTTTTGAAACCAGAACTATGGAAATAAGCGGCGCATCACCAAGATACCTTGCTGGTGCCGGTGAATTCGATGGAAAAATCTATGTTCTCGGAGGAAAAGGTAATGAAACAGGGCAACAAGAGTTAGGTGTAAAGCTTTATAATTCATTGCTGGAGATAGAGCCTCAGTCACTTTGCGCAAAGCCCTTATGGAGCAGTTCTGCTCTTAGCAGCAATACTGTTGCACGTGACATCATATTCTTGGAAGACGGTCTTTACGCGTTACTATATAACCCAGAGATTCATGATTCGTCTTTGAGGCTTACCAGATTCAATATAGAAAATGGAGAATATGAGTATTTGGCTACACCCATACCATATCCATTCTTGGACATCACTTCAGAAGCTCGTCTTGCTTTTAACCAGACGATGGAGAATTTTGTCGCAGCGGTCTGCTATCAAGATGCCAATTCTGTCAATAAGGCAGACGTTTACGTTCTTTCATATCCAGTGCTTCCCCTTCCTCTGAAACAATCTGACAGCAAGCGTTCTTGGTGGATATATATTCTAATATCATCGTTGATAGTTGCAATCATTATAGCAACGATTATATTACGGCGAAAGTTTCACAAAAAAGACGATTTTAACATCTCTGACATTCCTCAAGAGCCACAGATACCACTCAAACCGGGTGTATATTTCTTGGACGGCTTCCACGTCAGAAATCGTGACGGCATTGATATCTCGTCTTCATTTTCACCGACACTCTTTCAGTTTTTTGCAATCCTTGTCCTTTATTCTGCAAAGAAAGGCGGCGTCTCAAATGCCCGGCTCAAGTCAATATTGTGGCCGGACAAGTCGGACGAGAGCTTCAATAACAACAAAGGAGTGTACCTAAGAAAACTCAGAGACACTCTTAAACAGGTCGGGTCTATAAGCATTGTTCAAGAAGGAGGTCTATGGAAAATTGAGGAGGGAACAGAACTGTTCGACTATATAGTAGCTACTAGGAAATTAGAGAATGGTGATAGAGCTCAGATTCTCAGAGTAGCATCTTGGGGGCCTCTGCTTCCTGAATATCAGTATGATTGGCTGGACTCATTCAAAGCCGAATATACTGATCATATTATCTCCAGCCTGACATCAATTGTTGAGTCCGGTATTTCTCCTGAAACAGCATTGAGAATCGCAGACTGTCGTCTCTTGTTTGACACTCTTGATGAAGACGCGATACTAGAAAAATGCCAGGCGCTGATAACTCTTGGTCGTGCAGGCACCGCAAAAACTGTCTTTGAGCGTTTTACCGCCGATTACCAGAGAGTTATGGGAGAAGATTTTGACAAAGATTTCCCTTCTTTTGTAAAAAAAACTTCTCATTAACCTTTTTATTAACCCCATCATTAAACGTGACCCGATAAATTTGCTGGCAAAACCACAATGTTAATGACAACAAATTCATCGGTCATAAGAGTATTTTTTGCAGCAAGCCTTGCTGCCGGATGTCTCTTTGCTTCTTGCTCGAAGTATCAGGACAAACTTGATATATTGGAAGACAAAGTATCCAGTCTTGATACGGCCTTGTCTTCCATCTCCCTAGCATCAGCCAATCCAGTAGAATTGGGCTTCGGCGCATCAGCACAGGTCCCATTCCGTATCAATCCTTCAAATGCGAGTTTCAACCCCAATAATCTTTCACTTGAAACAGAAAGCAAATTCTTTTCCCTTGAAGATGTGCAGAAAATATCAGATGGCTCATATGTGGCGATTTTAAGAGATTTATCCATCTCCACCGAATATAATCAAGATGCCTACTTTTCGTATAACACAAAGGACTCGGCGGGAGAATCTGTAGCTATTAGTTCCAACGCATTTAAAGTTGCAAGTAACAGCATATTCGGCCTCAATACCGGACTCCCAGTAGTTGTACTCAACACACCAAATGCCACACCCATAGTTTCAAAAGAAGAATGGATTGCAGGAGCAACTGTTACCATATATAATCCAGACGGAAGCATAGATTATGACGGAAAACTTAGTGTGAAAGGACGCGGGAACAGCACTTGGAGCCAGTTTCCCAAAAAGCCCTATGCAATGAAACTGGACAACAAGAGTGAAATCCTTGGAATGAAAAAGCACAAGAGATGGTGCCTCCTGGCCAATTGGATGGACCGCACACTGATCCGTAACGACGTTGCTTTTGAGATTTCTCGTCGCACCCAACTCGAATGGACTCCTTCCGGCAAGTTTGTAGAACTCATCTTAAATGGTGAGCATAAAGGAAATTACTATCTCTGTGAACAAATAAAAGTTGATAATAACCGCGTAAATATTGCCAAAGACGGCGGTTTCCTTATGGAATGTGATCTTTGGTACGACGAGGAGTTCAAATTCAAAACGAAACTTCACAACGTCCCTTGGCAGTTCAAAGACCCTGATTGGGTGACACAGGAGCAATTTGATTATTTGTACAATTTTGTAGCTGAGTTTGAACAATCTTTGTTTACGGAGGCTTCGTTCATTCAGCGGAAATATATCAATTACATAGATTCCGGCTCTTTCGTTGACTGGTGGCTTGTAAACGAACTTGCCCAAAACTCGGAAGTGAACCAACCAAAGAGCGCGTATGTATATATGGATAAGGACGGAAAACTGACCGCCGGTCCCGTATGGGACTTTGACTGGGGGACTTTTATACCAAAGGACAAATATAATTACATAGCGATGGGACAAAAGTATTACATATATCAGATGTTCCGAGACAAGGAATTCCGCAAGCTTGTCAAAGCAAGATGGACAAGTTATAAAGCTGCCCTCTCTGGAATCCCCGCTTACATAGACGAGATTGCATCCAAACTGACTGAATCAGACAAGATAAATATAACAATGTGGCCTATAAACAAGACTACGAACCAAGATGAATCACTTTCATATAAAGAAGCTATAGCCAAGCTGAAACAGGCATATGAAGGAAAATTCCAGTGGCTTGACAATAATATAAATACATTTTAACAATATGAGGACAAGAATTAGGGTTATTTTCACACTGCTTGCAGTATCGTCGTTGACCTTATTCTTTTCTGAGCAGAGTTTTGCCCAGAAAAAGAAGTCCGACACTCGTGTCACCCGAACGCTCGTCGGAACGGTAAATGCCGGCGAACCTTTTCCCGGTTCCCTTCCCGGAGCCACAGTATTCAATACCAAGACCAACCAAGGCGTTGTGACCGATTCCGACGGTAAGTATTCAATCGGTATCACCGGTCCGGAAGACATCCTTGTATTTAGTTTCCTTGGATATAAAGACCTGAATCATATCGCAGGCGTGGACAATCGACTGGACGTGGTCTTGGAAAACGCTCAAAATGTTCTTGACGAGACAGTGGTGATAGGTTACGGCACCACTAAGAAAAGGGATATCACCGGCTCCATCGTCTCTGTCACCAAGGATGACATTGAGAACAAGATGCCAACCAACATCTTTGATGCTCTGCAAGGTACAGCTGCCGGTGTTCAAGTCACATCCGGTTCCGGACAGCCGGGAGAAGGCTCATCCGTTATAATACGTGGAACGTCAACTATGAATGATGCCGGCGTAGGTCCTCTATGGGTGGTTGACGGTGTGCCAACTACCGATATAGAACAACTCAATCCCTATGATATTGAATCTATAGAGGTACTGAAGGATGCCGCTTCTGCTGCTATCTACGGAGCACGTTCCGCAAACGGTGTTATCCTTGTCACCACAAAAAGGGGCAATGAGAGCAATCCAGTTCTGGAAGTTCGTTACCAGCATTCTTTTGCCGGTCTTACTCATAAGTTGCCTCAAATTAATGCAAACCAGTATAGGGATATGCAGAAGAGTTACCTTGAGTATGCAAACGGAGAAGGTACTGGACTCGTTTCACAAGCCGTAATCAATATTCTCAACTCCCAACTTGGAGACCCTTACAATGTTCTTCTCAACAACGACAACGACTATCAGAAGATAGCATACCGCATTGCGAACAAAGACCAGGTAGACGTCAGTTTCGGAGGAGCGAGCCGCCAGTTGAAGTATATGCTTATGGGTGGCTTCTACAACGAGGAAGGAATTATCAAAAATACGGATTTCCGCAGGGCATCTCTCCGCCTGAATGCTGATTATACCGCAAACAAAGTACTCTCGCTCGGTACAAAGGTTAATGCGAGCTACGCCAAGAAGGACGGCATTGACGAAGCCGGATACCTCAACAGTATCCTTTCCCGCAAACCAACGCTAAGTCTCTACTATCCTGACGGAAGCCTTATCGGTACACTTTGGGGCATAAGCCCTCTGTCTGCCAATCTTCAGACCAACTTCAATGAGTATTTCCGTATCTCCATCTTCCAGTATCTGGATCTTAAGTTTACGGATTATCTCAAATGGACTACCAACATCAATGCGAATTACGGCAACGTTCGTTATACTTATATGCGACCGACTGCTCTCAGTGACCAGTACCTGCACAATAACGGACAGCACCGCAGCACTATGACCTTTGATGTGATGAACGAAAACTACCTCAACTTCACAAAGACCTTCAAAGACAAGCACAATGTTTCTGCAATGGTCGGTTTCTCCATCCAGAATTGGAGAAGCGCCGTGGAGTACTTCAAGGGCAAGGATTCAGCCACAGATGCAGTTTGGACAATGAATGCCTTCGCAGCCAACTTCGACCTTACCGCCACCGGTTCCATAGAGACCGCGCACACGATGGCTTCCGGTTTTGCCCGCGCAACGTATAATTATGCGTCCAAATACATCCTCTCCGCCAATGTACGTGCCGATGGTTCATCCAGATTCGCGGCAGACAAGAAGGTGGGACTTTTCCCGTCCGTATCGGCGGCATGGCGCATTTCTGACGAAAAGTTCATGCGTCGTTTCAACCGTGCAATCGGTCTTAGCGACGCCAAATTCAGAGTCAGTTATGGCGTTACCGGTAATGAGGCAATCGGCGACTTTGATTCGCAACTCAGTTATGCGATTGGCGGCATATATGACGGAGTAGCAGGCGTTACTGCTTCCAGGATTGCAGTCAATGACCTTGGATGGGAACGTACTCGCCAGTTCAATGCAGGAATGGATCTCAATTTCAAGCAGGGCAGATACCAGATGACAATAGACTACTTCGACAAGTATACTGACAACCTTCTTGCCAACTATGAGATTCCAAAGGAGTGGGGTTTCAATACGGTACGCAAAAATATCGGTTCCATTGACAACAAGGGCTTCGAGGTGGCGTTCAAGGGAACATTTCTGAACAAGAAGAAATATTACCTCCACTTAGATGCGAATGTAACTTACTGCCGCAATAAGGTTGTGGAGTTGGCAAATCACACGAATTATATTCATTCAGACAACTGGTATATCTCCGAGAACAGACCATTGGGAGATTTCTACGGCTACAAGTATTTGGGCGTATTTGCCTACGATGAGTCAAATGCCTTTACGGAAGACTGGAAACAACTCACTCCCGTATTTGCAGAGAACGGAGCATTTGACCACTACAAACTTGGAGATGATCGTTATGATGGTCTGGTCAAGCAGAAAACTCTCCCCAATGGTACTCCGTTCAGAGGCGGTGACATCAACTGGGAGGAAAATCCTGAGCATCAAGAAGGTATAATCAATGACCATGACAGAATGATTCTTGGCAATGCTCAGCCTTTCATAACCGGCGGTATCACCCTCACATTCCGCTTTTATCAGTTCACTCTCTCTGCTGCAAGTTATTTTTCAGTAGGAGGCAAGATTTACAACTATGCCCGCTACAATCAGGACCAGGCGTCAATGGCTGCTTGGAGCACAACTCCAACTATCGGCTGGGTAAACAATTTCTGGGTAAAACAGGGTGACCAAGTGACATATCCGCGTCCTTTTGCCGACAGTTTCCAAAACGACCGTCATGTCAATTCTCTCTATATCGAAGATGGTTCTTTCATCAAGATAAGAAACATCAGACTCAGTTACAGGCTAAAACCTGCAGTGGCGCAGAGACTCAAACTCAAGGGCTTGAATATCTACACCTACATCACCAATCCGTTCACATTCACAGCATACAGCGGTTACGACCCCGAATTTTCCAATTACAGCGCACTTTCTTTGGGTATGGATACCAATCGTTTCCCACGCAACCGCGAGATTGGACTTGGTTTTACGATAAATCTATAGCGAAATATGAAAATGTACATATATAAAACAATGACAGTCTTAGCGGGGACTCTCCTACTTATGAATTCATGCACACTGCTATCTGTGGATCCCATCAGTGAGATTCCTCAGAACAAGATGTGGCAGAACCAGCGCGATGTGAATGCCGGCATCGCAGAGATATACTCATCCTTCCGCACTGCTCTCAGAACCAACTGGTTCTCCTGGGGCGAAATGCGTTCCGACAATTTTGTCCTATATCAGGAACTTCCTTCAGAGTACTCTAAGCTCATCCTTAACCAGATGACTACAGATCTCCCATCAACAAATTGGACGACTCTTTATAAAGTCATCAGTAACGCAAACTTTGCTATACAGAACATTCCAAATGCAAACATTACCGACCAGACTCTTAAGAGCGATTATCTGGCTCAAGCATATGCAATGCGGGCATTGTGCTATTTTTATGCAGTGAGAGTATGGGGTGCCGTTCCTGTATATTTGAGTCCGGTAGACAACATCAAAAACGCCGAATTCAAGGGACGCACTCCTAAAGATGAAGTTCTCAGAGATGTAATCATTCCTGACCTGCAACTGGCTGAAACACTCATAGACCCATCCAATGTGGAACGGAAGCGAATAAGCCGTAATGCCATCTATGCAATCCTTGCCGACGCCCAGATGTGGCTTGGCGAATGGGAGGCAGCAGATGCCACCATCGACCGCTTTATGTCAGCCAATGGCAGTCCTGATGCCGCCATCCAGAACAGTCACGTATGTTTCCAAAAGGACATCTCTGATCTCAAGAACACTTTTGTGAACGCCCTTGACAATAGGACTGGAGACAACAACCCGCAGGTTGACGAATATGGAAAGCCAAACGAGTTCATTTTTGTCATTCACCAGAACATTAACGAAGCCGGTCAAAACAATTTCTCTATGATATGGAGCATACTTGGGTGTGGAATGGGACAAGGTTCCACGGTTGTACTTTCGCCCAAACTTCAGACAATATATGAGAAAGCTGCCGTTATGGCACCGGTGGACAAGCGCTTTGAGAATTACCTCTGTCCTTCTAAATCCAGCGCAGAAAGTTTTCAGGTACACAAATATATGGCAAATGGCACATCTGTCAAATATCAGGATTATATCAATTGCCAGATAGCTTATCCAATCTACCGATATACTGACATTCTCCTTATGCAGGCAGAAGTAAAAGCCAACCTCGACAAATGGCAGGATGCGCTGAATCTTATTCAGTTTGTACTTGAACGCGCAGGCGTTGCTTCAAAACTTGCAAAGGTAAATGACTTTTCAAGTAGGGACGAGCTAATCAACTATATTCTTGACCAGAAGCAGATAGAACAAGTCGGCGAGGGTAAGCGATGGTTCGACCTTGTGCGCAATCATAGGGTCGTGTCTGTCATGAACCCTATCAATGGTCTTTCAAGCCAAAATGAGGAACTGTTCCCTATCAATCAGTCAGTCCTCAATCTGTGTCAAAACGCTTATGAGCAGAATCCGGGTTACTAATACACTAATACGAGGAACTACTATGAGATACATCAAAACAATATCAATGGCTTTGCTTTTGACTGTCTTGGTCTCTTGCCAGGACTTCAAAATGCAGACAGATTACAAATACACCAGTTCACCTCTGAACCCTCATATAGAGATGAACGCATGGGAATATATGCAGTCGCGTGAAGACTTATCGGAAATGGTGGAAGCTGTGGAATTTACCGGTATGCAGGATTATTACACTCAGACCGATCGTTGCATCACCTATCTTTTCCTAAACAATATGGCAATCACCAACTTCCGCAATGCTCACGCTCAAGTGGACAAGATATCTTACTGCGATGTGGAAGATGTCACCAGACTTCTTCTATACCATATGATAGTCGGTGAATATCATTCCCTTAACAAGAAACTACCCGTAGAGCCCATCTACGTAAAGACTCTTCTTGAAGGAGAATGGGGACTTATGACATTGAAAGTAAACAAGTCTTCTTCAAATTCTATCGGCTATCCAATAGCCAACGGCAACATCGTAGCAAATGATAAAGGCAGCAACTTCAACAGCCGTAGTTCTAGTTCAGTAGCCTCCAACATTATGCCGGTAAATGGCGTAATTCATATCATGAACGACTACGCTATGTTCCGCAAGACTTACACTGATGTTACACCTTACTAACGGGATATTGGTATGAAAAAGATATATATTGTACTTATGGTCTTGACCCTGTCAATCTTTTCTTGTACAAACAAACAGGATGCTGACTATTCCTCAATGGCCGAGCCAAGCATTGAACTGATGTATGAGGCTATTACTCCTGACATGAACAGGGTAGATAACACTCCTATCGTGTGCGTGGTCTTTTCCGAGGCCGGACTTAAGAGCGTAACATTGTACAAAACGGAATCTGGGGAGGAAACCCTTGTAAAAGAGATTACATCTTTTCGCGACGAACATCAGTACTCCATGAAGGAAAGCCTTGTATGGAATACTAATCTCAGTTCTGTAAGAATCCTTGCTAAAGACAAGGCAGACAGGAAAGTAGAGAAGATACTCCCGGTATCCGTGACACCTGTGCTTCCTGCACCTGTAATCACTTTCGGTCTGGATAAAATCCAGATAGACGAGCGTAATGAAGATTCAAACGAGGTTTTGACAGAATTTGAGATTACCTCTTCCAACTCTCTCCAAAGCGTAAAAGTATCTATTTTCACCTCGGAAGGAGTTACAGATGTTCCATTGAGTCCCGCTTTCCACGCCGGAGACAAAACATATTTTTTCTCACAGACAATAACATATTTTGAAGGCTATAGGGGCGTTCAAGTATCAGCCACCGATGCCAACGGCAAGATGAAGATTGAAACTCTTCCGGTCAATTACATCCCCGCTCCTGCTCCAAATATGGAGCCTACAGGCGAAACAGTTGTAAAGCCACTGCTTGTTAAGAGTACCGATTCCCGAAACTTCACATTCCACGTGAATGCTGAAACAGGTCTCAGTTATATTGAGGTTGTCAAACTCTCCAAAGATATTCAGGGTAACAATGTAAGGAATCGCGTAGCTATCGACTATTACGATGCCTCAAAGGATTTTGCGACTGATTATAATTACTCGTTCGAATCTTTCGACCAGGACTGCCACGCCATTGAATTCGTGGCGGTTGACAGGCTCAACCACTCCGTAGCCATTCATTTTCCCACATTGGTAAACCTCCGTTACGGCAAAGACATCGTGATTGCCGCTCAGCGTAACAGTAAGGAAGCTCTTGTACTTGAAGAATATCCAGGTGTAGAGTCTTATTGCTTCTTCTCCGTAAGAGACTTCAAAACTTACTCTCTGTTTGATTTCTGGAAAACAGAAAACAGGCGCAATATTGACTTTTTCTATTTTGCATGGAACAATGGCGGTGCTAATGACAATGGTGTCCGTCTTATGAGGGCAAATGAAGACCGTGCAGGACAGGACCCAAGTTGGTTTACCTACACAGACCCCGAAGGTTTGAACAGTATTCCTACACTGGCCGCAGGCAATGCCAACTGGGGCAACCGTAACGCCACTTACATAAAGAAACTCACTAATGCCTTCACGTTTGATTTTGATAATGTGACAGCATCCGATTTGAGTTCTAATGCTGTACAGACTTATGTGGTTCAAGGCAAGACAAGTGCCGATTGGATTAACTACAAGGTTGGCGACTGTTTCCTCTTCAAGACAGGTCCGCTAAGTACTTACCCTAACAGCACCGGCATTGTTCGCTTCGAGGTGGTAGAGGGAAGCCGAGACTCCTTCTCGGGACAAAATCAACTTCCAAACGACAAGCCTTGCTATGTGGTTATTTCCATTAAGACACAAATTGTAGAATGAAAAAGGTAATCAGTTTATTATTGGTCTCTATACTATCATTCTGCGCGTTTGCGCAGAATGGTGAATATGATGTGATAGTGTACGGCGGCACGTCATCTGGAGTAATTGCAGCGTATTCAGCTGCCAAGGAAGGTCTCAATGTCGCTCTAATTGAGCGAACTGCACACGTAGGCGGACTTACAACAAGCGGTATCGGAAATGTGGATATAGGCTGGGCCAGCACTGTAGGTGGCTATACAGCGGATTTCTTGAGGGCCGTGGGCACTCATTACGGTACGCCTCATCGTATGCAGATTGCCCTTGAGTGCAAAATCGCCGAAGATGTCTTCAACGATTGGCTTTCCAATGAAGGCGTTGAAGTTCTCTATCATTCCCGTCTTCGGGAAAAAGACGGCGTAGAGGTTGTTGATGGAAAAATTGTCGCAATAATCCTTGAAGACGGTCGACGACTTGAAGGCAAGGTTTTCATTGATTCATCATATGAGGGCGATCTTATGGCTCAGGCAGGTGTAAGTTATCTGACAGGACGTGAAGGAGCCGATGAATTTGGAGAATCATCAGCGGGCATCTGCGAATACCGTCATTTCCGCAACTATACTTCCGAAGAGATGGTTGTGATAAGGAAGCTTGCAGCCAAATATCCTCTTGATATAAAGTTTGAGGAAAGGATGCCCAAAGGTCAGGCTGATGGCAAGACGCAGGCATACGTTTACCGTCTCACAGTTACTGACGACCCTGAGAATCTTGTCCCATTCCGCAAACCGGAAGGATATGATCCGGACCGTTATACCAATACCCTCTATCGGATTCAGAAGCGAGGGCTTACACGTTTCGATCAGGTAGTGACACTCTACAAACTTCCAAACCGGAAGTACGACCTCAACCATATGGATCTTATCAATGCTTCCTGGGATTATCCGGAAGGCAGTTATCAGATGCGTGAGGCAATCGACCTCTACCATCGTCGCTACCAAGAAGGACTGCTGTGGTTTTTCGGTCACGACCCCCGCGTCCCTGAGGCTCTAAGAGAAGACACCCGACGTTATGGCCTTGCAGCAGACGAGTATAAAGACAACGGAAACTGGCCCTACCAACTATATATACGCGAAGGCCGCAGGATGAGAGGAGAGTATATTATGGTTCAGCAAGATGCATGGGATAATCCGACAAAAGAGGATGCAGTTGCAATAGGCTCATACTTTCTCGACTGTCATTTTGTATCCTCCGTTGTAAACAAACGAGGCTTCCATCTTGAAGAAGGCGCCTTTGATTATACTCCTTACAGACCTTATGAGATTCCTTACAGGGCAATCACTCCTAAGAAACAAGATTGTACAAACCTACTTGTACCGGTGTGTATGAGTGCATCGCACGTAATCTGCGCGTCACTCCGTATGGAGCCAGTTTATATGATGCTCGGTCAGGTTGCCGGCAATGCAACAGTCCTTGCAATCAGAGACAACCTTCCGGTTCAGAATGTGAACATAAAAGAACTTCAGACTATATTGAAGTCCCAGAAACAGATTATACATTTCAATACGCCTCTTGGAATGTATCTTACTCCAGAACAGTTTGAAGGCGTTGTGATGGATGACACGGAACTCAATCTCAATGATGGCATCTGGAGTCATTCCACCAGCCAAGGACCTTTTATGAAATATAACTACCGTTTTACTTCCTGCAAGCCAAATGGCGGTGAAGAGGCAGTTTTCAAGCCGAAACTTACTTCAAACGGCAAGTATGAAGTGCAAATAATGTATTCCGCTTCCGGCAACAGGACAAAAGCCGCCGACGTTACTATCCACGATAAAAAGGGTGCTCATCAATGTCTTGTCGATATGACAGTAAGCCCCCGCAGTGAAGGAGGTTACTGGCATAGTCTGGGAACTTATACCCACGACTCCCGAAAGCCTATCAAACTTGTCATAAGCAACAAGGGCGATGGAGGAATTGTGGTCGTTGATGCTGTCAGATTTATAAAGAAATGAGAAAAATAGCGATTATAATAGCTTTTATGACCATTTCCCTCGGTCTTTCTGCAAGAGGAAAGACTATGTTTGAGGTGAAGATGGATGATGAAAAAGTTACAGTTTATGACCTCAAGGTATCTCCACAGGACAGTCTTTGGAGGATGAAAGGCATGGACGACAAGAAAGGCTCCAAGGATATCTATGAATGGGCAGCCTTCTGCTATAAAGAGATCAACAGCCCTGCTGTCATCAAAGTGAAAGCTCCGATGGATGTCACCAGTGCCAAGGTTTTACCTACGTCCCGAGGAATAGTCCCCCAGATTAAAGGCAGGGAAATCAGTTTCAATGCCATCCCTGGAGACAGGCTTACATTAGAAGTGAATGGAGACGAGTACCATTCACTGCACATTTTTGCCAATAAAATAGAAGAAAACCCCATTGATCCTTCAGACCCTAATGTCATCTACTATGGTCCTGGGGTGCATTATGTTTCACGGATAGTTGTACACTCCGGCCAAACCCTTTACATCGCTCCCGGCGCAGTTCTCTATGGAGAGATGTTCCAACGGGAACCTGGAGGGGCCTATTCACCTGTAATATCCCTCATCGGAGACGATATCAAGGTGAAAGGGAGCGGCATCGTGGATGGTTCCCTCTGTGACATACATACAACAAACCTTCTATATGTCAACGGAAGCAATATTTCCATCGAAGGAATAATCCTTCGAGATGCCAGCGTCTGGACTATGCCCGTGATGCGAAGCCGAAACGTTACGATTGATGGTGTCAAAATTCTCGGTTATAGAGCAAACTCCGATGGCATTGATATATGCAATAGTGATAACGTGACAGTAAAAAACTGCTTCATACGCACTTTGGACGACCTGATTGTAATAAAAACAACACAAGACGGCGGCCCTTGTGAAAACGTATTCGCCTATGGCAATATCCTCTGGAACGAGGTAGCGCACGCTTTAAGCGTTGGGGCGGAAATCAACCACGATATCCGCAACATAGTCTTTGAAGACAACGATATAATCCACGACAAGGGACGTGAATGGAGCATGCGCGTATATCACTGCGACAATGCCATTGTAAGCGGTATCGTCTTCCGCAATCTGAGAATTGAGGAAAGTAAGAATCTGATCTCACTCTGGATAAACAAGGCCGTGTGGTCCAGTTCTGATGAGAGGGGACATATCAGCGATGTGGTATTTGAGAAGATCAAAGCCGACAATGTTGTAAACCCTACCATACAACTGTTAGGCTACGATGACGAGCATTTGATCGAAAATGTGACTCTGAGCAATGTCCGCTTAAACGGACACTGCGTCACAAAAAAAGATATCACTACAAACCAATTCGTAAAAAATATAACAGTAAAAAAATAATACAATGAGAACAAAAATGCTTTTGACGGTAATTGCCGTATGTTTTTCCTCTGTGGCTTTTGCCCAGGAATTTGAAGAGACAATGGGAACCCTTCCCGTAATGATGAGCGCATCTGACCTCAACGAAGAAGGCGGATTCCGCTACAGCGGCCAGTTAACCTATGAGGGAGATGCTGAAATTCAGTACAATGGAGCAACCATTAAGAACGCCAACTACACCACCCAGTTCGGTAACGAGGCATCACGCGGCTGCAACGTCCGCATTTCAGACAAGCACAACTGCTATTTCCAGATCAATGGTATCAACACTATGGATATCACGAAACCTGTGGTTGGTTTCGCACTTCTGAAAGGTGTCCGTCGCTTTGATGGTACCGATTTGGTTGTAGAGTGGTCAGAAGATGGTCTCCGCTGGACTGAACTTGATTTCGAGCCACTCCCTACCGATGAAGGTTCCGAACTCAAATTCACATATCGCAGGACCTCTGTTCTTCCCAATAAAGAAAACTTGAAACTCCGTTTCCGTCAGAATGGTTATGGCTGCGTGTTCAGAATTGACGATGTCAGCGTTGGCCCTAAAAAAATCAAGAAATAATGAGTCCAACTCTATTGATAACCATTTTGGCTACAGTCCTGCGTGTCAGTTCACCTGACGGGCAGGTCTGCGCTGAAATCACTATATCTGATGGAGTCACATTGTCCGTTTCACACGGAGACGATGTTATTCTGAAAGATAGTAGAATCGAGCTCAACACCAACGAAGGAGAATTCGGAAAGAGATTCAAGATAAAAAAGGCTGTCAGAAGCCACGTGGATGAGACATTTGACACTCCCCTTTACAAAAGAAGCCAAGAAAGAAGTGTTTACAATGAACTTCTGCTAAAAGGTCGCGATAACTTTGACCTTGTCTTGAGAGCTTTTGATGAAGGTTTTGCCTGGCGTTTTGTCTATACCGGCAAGAAACAGCTTATGGTTTTTTCCGAACAGAGCGATTTCCGATTTGAAGAAGACCTGTTGGCATATGTTCCTTATGTCAGGAAGACTGGAGATTTCTCCGTTCAGTTCTTCAACACATTTGAAAACACATATTCTGTTCATCCGGTTTCCAAGTGGAGAAGTGGTCAGCTGGCTTTTCTGCCCATCTTGTTTGATGCGGGAGGAGGAAAAAAGTTCTGTATCACAGAATCTGAACTTGAGCATTATCCCGGAATGTATCTTATGGGGGATGGAGGAAACTGCCTTCACAGCGTATTTGCCCCCTATCCCAAGACAATGCGTCAGGGAAGCCACGACCCTTCCGTAACGACTGGCGGTCATAATCAGGTAGTTGTAGAGCGAGAGTCCTACATTGCCCGACTTAACGCAGGAGAACACTTTCCTTGGAGAGTTGTTGCTATCGGCAAGACAGACGCAGAACTTTTAGACAATAATCTGGTTTACAAGCTTGCACGCCCAATTGTACAGGCTGATTTTTCTTGGGTAAAACCGGGTAAGCTGGCATGGGACTGGTGGAATGACTGGAATATCACCGGAGTTGACTTTGTCGCAGGGGTAAACAATGCAAGTTACAAGTACTATATAGACTTCGCCGCATCTCATGGTATTCCGTATGTAGTGCTCGATGAAGGCTGGTATGATCGCATGGCTGGAAACGCATTTGCCGTTGTCCCGGAAATCAATCTCCCCGAACTCATTGAGTATGCCGATTCAAAAGACGTAGGACTGATGCTCTGGGTTAGCTATTATGCCTTTCAAAAGGATATGGAACGCATTATAAGTGATTATGCCCGAATGGGTATCAAGGGTTTCAAACTTGACGCAATAGGCAGGGACGATCAACTTATGAATGAGTTCTACTACAAAGCTGCTGCTTTAGCATTGGAAAACAAGGTAATTCTGGACTTTCACGGGGGAGCAAAGCCAACCGGACTCAACAGGACATATCCAAACGTTCTCAACTTTGAGGGCGTGCACGGTCTTGAGCAACTGAAGAATCCAAACTACGAGTGCGATATGGTAACATATGACCTTTGCTTTCCGTTCATACGCAGCATCGCTGGCCCTGTCGATTATACTCAGGGGGCAATGCGCAACGGCACGAAGACAACTTACCGATCAGTCTGGTCCGAGCCGATGAGTCAGGGTACCCGATGTCGCCAGATTGCAGAGTATGTAGTGTTTGAATCTCCGCTATGTATGCTCTGCGACACACCTACTAATTATATTAAGGAAGAAGAATGCACGCGTTTCATATGTTCCATCCCTACTGTATGGAATGAAACCCGCGTTATTGAAGGCAAGATAGGAGATTACATTACTATTGCACGCAAATCTTATGACGATGTATGGTATGTAGGCTCTATTGCATCCTGGGATGGTAGAAAGGCGACATTGGATCTCTCTTTTCTGGAAGACGGAAAATATCAGGCAGAGATATTCAAAGACGGGATAAACGCAACGCATAACGCGAATGACTATAAAAGAACTTGCATCCAAGTATGTAAGCAAGACCGATTGGAAATTGAAATTGCCCCAGGTGGTGGGTATATCATTAGACTCAAGAAAATATGAAAAAGATATTAACAGTAATTGTGTCCGCAATATTAGCCTCGACCATCCTATCGGCCCAGGACAGAATTATCAACCGTTATGGTTTCGAACTTCTCAGGGTAAAGGGCGGTTACCGTCTGTTAGATGAGAACAACATAGTTTCCAAGGGCATCTTTGACCTTTCAAAGGTGCCAGCAGATATGTATGAGCCATATTATCGCAGCCGCACCTTTCTCAAGGATGAGGATTTCCATCAGTGTGAGACCATTGAGATGGTGTTCGCCAAATATCCCAGCTATGAGCTCAAACTTGCAATAGACCTTCCAAAAAAAAGAGATGGGAAGGCGCTTCCTTTTATCATTTGGATTCACGGTGGCGGATGGCATAGCGGAAACTTCGGTGGCCACAGTCTCCAGTCCCGCTATCTTGCCGGGCACGGAATTGCCGGTGTTAGAATTTCCTATTCGCTTCTCACCCAAGGAGCAAATTTTTCTGACACTTGGAACGACATTCAGGCGGCTCTAACTTTTGTCAAGGAGCATTCGGCTGAATATAATCTTGACCCTACGCGTTTTGGGTTTGCTGGACATTCTGCCGGTGGTCATCTCGCTTCATATGCAGCAATGAGAATACCGGAGACCAAACTTCTTATAAGCATGAATGGAATATATGACTTGGTGAATACATACCCAGGATATGTCCCTTCAAACAGGCACAATGACTACTTCAATCTTGAAAGCATAGAATCCCGCAAGAATGCTTCTCCAGTGACATTCGTTCACCCAGGAGCGCCTTATTGCCTTATTACTTTCACCGGCGGAGACACTCTGGTTGATAAAAATCAGATTAAGACATTCACACACGCATTGAGGGAAAATGATGTACAATACGATCTGATTTTCAAAGACTACTATTCCCATAACGGCTTCAATGATACCGATTTGTTTGAGCCAATGCTTATGAAGATTTTGATTACCGCACAAAAGTACTTATAATGAGATTTTTCACAGTAATAGCCTCACTGTTTTTATTGTCGGCATACGCCTGGGCACAACCACATTACGATGTGGTTATAGTGGGCGGAACACCGGGAGGTATCACCTGCGCTATCTCGGCTGCAAGAGAGGGAATGAGTGTTGCCATTTTGGAAAGGACCAACCATATCGGAGGTCTCCCTGCCAATGGTCTTGGCGCCACGGACATAAGCACCAGAGGTGCTACAACCGGCCTCTTTCTGGAGTTTGTAAACCGGAATTTACAGTATTACCAGGAGGCTTACGGAGCCGATTCCCAACAAGTTAAAGACTGCTCCGAGGGTTACCATTTTGAGCCATCCGTAGCAGAAAGGTCTTTCCTTGGAATGTTGGACGAATATCCTTCCATCACTGTGCTGTACAGCCGTCAATTTGACTGCCTGCCTGATAATGTAACGAAAGAGGGAGAGACAATACTCGGGATAAAGGTTCTGAACAAGGATAATTCCGCAATCGAGGAGTATGCTGGCGGCGTTTTCATAGACGCCACTTATGAAGGAGACCTTGCCGCAGCGGCCGGAGTCCCCTATCATATCGGTCGAGAATCCGCCACTGAATATGGTGAGCCCTGCGCCGGAAGAGTTTTCCGCCACTGGGGAGTACAGTTTGTGGGTGGCGGTGAGTCTGAAGGTTCCAGCTATATGGGCGACAATGCTGTCCAAGCTTACAACTACCGACTTTGCCTTACTTCAGACGAAGCCAATATGACAAAGATAAAAAAGCCGACAAAATATAACAGGGAGGATTATGTTTCCCTTATAGATGACGTCTGGACCGGTCGCAACACCGGCATTGAAACAGCCAAACTCACTGAAGCCGACTATCAGGCAAATCGCGAAGCCCTGAAGGCAGGAAAGAGAACCCTCATTCCCGGAGACCCTTGGGGCATTGCCAAGATTACCAATATGGTCAGACTTCCTAACGCCAAAACAGATGCCAACAACCAGCATATGGCATTTATTTCCACTGATCTTCCGGAAGAAAACTGGCCTTGGCCAAGCGCCAGTTGGGAGTGGAGAGACAAGTTTGCCGAGAGGCTCAAGGAATATACGCTTGGTCTCATCTGGTTTGTTCAGAACGACAAGGCACTTCCTCGACAATTCAGGAAAGAATGCCGAAAATGGGGTCTCTCCTCTACAGAGTACATGGACAATAACAACTTTCCACGTCAGGTTTATGTGCGTGAAGGCAGACGCATGGATGGTCAATACTTCTTCACTGCTTCCGATGCCATTGCAGTGGCTCCAGGGAAAAGACCGCCCATACATAGTTCAAGCATAACTTCCTGTCATTATGCCTTGGATTCCCACGCCTGCTACAAAAGAGAGACAGGAAAAGTCCACTTGGACGGCTTCTTTGGTTATGAGAGCGTACCATATACGGTACCGTTTGGCGTAATGGTCCCACGCAAGCTAAGCAATCTGCTGTTTCCTGTTCCAGTTTCCGGCAGTCACGTAGGTTTCTCCACAATGAGGATGGAACCTTGCTGGATGGCTCTTGGAGAGGCTGCAGGAGTTGCTGCCGCCCAAAGTATCAAAGAGGGGAAAAAGGTTCAGGAGCTATGCATAGACCGCATCCAAGACCGTCTTTTGAAAAACAAAGCCTCCTTGGTTTATTTCAAGGACATAGCCCCAGGACATCCAGATTTCAATATGGTTGAAAAGATGGCTCTGAAGGGATATATAACCGGATGGGAGGCAGAGTTGGATAAAGAAGCATCAGAACAAGAAATCAACGGTTTTCAAGCACTTTCCGGTATCGAACTGCCCGGTGGTCTTAAAACCAGAAGAGAGATATTACAATACATATTTGACAAGCTATGACTAAAACCCTTACATTAATGCTGACAACAGCAATGATGGTGATATCTTCCTGCTCGGAAGATGTATGCCATTGGGTAGATCCACTCGTGGGTACTGCCGACAACGGGCACACTTTCCCTGGCGCTTGTGTTCCTTTCGGTCTGGTTCAGCCAAGTCCTGACTCAGGAAACACGGAATGGGAATACTGCTCCGGTTTCAACATTGCCGACAGCACTCTCATTGGTTTCAGCCAGACCCATCTCAATGGAACGGGCTGCAGAGACCTCGGCGATGTCCTGCTCCTTCCTTTCATCACGGATACCCCCGAGAAAGACAATCCTTATATCAAGGAATCCCTAAAAGCATCCCCGGGTTATGCTGAAGTTCATTTCAAGAATGGCATACAGGTAGAGATGACCGCAACCGAACACGTATCTCATTACCTGATGAAGTATCCTGAAATAACCAGGAAACTATACGTGGACCTTCAGAACGGTATGGTGAATTCACCGGGCAACCTCCTTTCACACGTACTTGAGGCCGACATCAACTATGAAGACAACAACACCATCACGGGACGACTAATCACTCATAACTGGACAACCCGCGAATGGTTCTTTGTACTTACATTCTCCGAGCCTTTCCAAAGTTGCACCAAGATTGAGCCAACAGGCAAGGAAAAGGCTGACAAGGTGATTCTCAGTTTCAATGATGGCAAAAAACCTCTTGGCGTAAAAGTTGCGATATCAAGCGTTAGTATTGATGGAGCGCGCAAATCCATGGAGATTGAAGATTCCACTTGGGACTTTGACAAAATCCGCAAGGATGCACATGAAAGCTGGCACAGACTTCTTTCAAGGGTAAGCGTAAAGGGAACAACAGAACAGAAACGCAACGTTTACACCTGTCTCTACCACCTTTACATCCAGCCAAACAATATTGCCGATAATGGAGAAAAATTATACTCAACGTTCTCTCTGTGGGATACTTATCGAGCGGCCAATCCATTCTACACTGTTTTGAATCCAGAGATGGTGGATCCGTTCATCAACTCCCTGCTCGCACAATATGACAAACAGGGATATCTTCCGATATGGCCACTGTGGGGTAGCGAGACACATTGTATGATTGGGAACCATGCAATTCCAACCATAGTCGAGGCTTATATGAAAGGTTTTCGCGGATTTGACGTTCAGCGGGCTTGGGAGGCTGTAAAAACATCACTTACCACCAACCACCCGAGATCCTCAAGATTTGACCTTCTGGACAAATATGGCTATTATCCCTTTGACATTATGGAACGCGAGTCCGTTTCCTGCACGATGGAAATGTGCTATGACGACTACTGCGCAGCCATCTTTGCCGAAGCCCTTGGCTACAAAGAAGATGCAAAGTATTTCCGCGACCGGTCGCAGGGTTGGCTGAATCTTTTTGACACAGAATCAAAACTCGTGAGGGGAAAGGATTCAAAAGGGCGTTGGAGGACTCCTTTCGATCGTTTTGCCCTATCCCACGCCGCCACTCACGGCGGAGACTACACAGAGGGTAATGCTTGGCAGTATACTTGGCACGTACAGCAAGACCCCGAAAAGCTTATCGAACTTCAAGGTGGAGCTGACGCCTTTGAAACCAAGCTGGATTCCCTTTTCTTTCTTGATACAATAAGTGAAAACAATGTTGGATTTGTGGGCGATGTTACCGGACTTATTGGTCAATATGCTCATGGAAATGAGCCAAGTCATCACGTTGCCTACCTGTACCAGTTTGCTGGGAAACCTTGGAAGACAGAAGCATTGATTCGGGAGATTTTCGATCGCTTCTATCGTCCTCTACCTGATGGTCTTTGCGGCAATGACGACTGCGGTCAGATGAGCGCCTGGTATCTTTTCAGCGCAATGGGAATATATCCTGTAGATCCTGTAAGCTGTAAATATGTTTTGGGAGCGCCTCAGATTGAGGAAATAACACTAAGCCTTCCCGAAGGGCGAAAATTCACTGTCCGGGCAAATGGCCTCAGCGAGGAAAACAAATACGTGGAGAGCGTACTTCTCAACGGACATCTTGTGGAAGGATATACCATTCCGCACGATTGCATTGTAGAAGGCGGACTCTTGGAGTTCAATATGACAAATGAACCAAAATCAAACAAATAACCACGTTATGAGTAAAAAGTATTTAAAGAAAGAGTATCAGGCGCCTAAGGTGTCCGTCTTCGAAGTAGAAATGGCCTACAGTCTGTGCCAAACATCTAATATGTCACATATCAAACTGCCAAACAGTGTCAATGACATTGATGCTGAATCATTTATGTTTGACGACACTTTCACTTGGTAGAAATTGGAGGGAATGATTATGAAAAAGATAGCATTTGTCCTTGCTGCTGTTACAGCATTCGTTTCGTGCCAGAAAGAAAACATTCACACTGGTGAAACGGTACAACTGTCATTCAGAGCAAATCTGGAAGTTCCTGGTCCAGACACCAAAGTTGCCCTCAAGGGCACTGACGTGGTGTTCGTTGCAGGAGATGCCTTAAGCGTATTTGACGGCAGTTCAAATAATAAATTCCAGACAGAGGAAGGCGGCTCCAATGCACTATTCCAAGGGACAGCTGCCAATGTGGCTTCTTATCTCGTCGTGAGCCCATATAGCGATTCTCATAAACAGATTTCTCCATCTGTTGTCAAGTTCACCATTCCTGATGTCCAGACAGCAACCATTGACGGTGTTGACCCTAATGCTCTTATCAGCGCAGGACTGGCCACTCCAGACGGAAATGTAACTCTTTATAATACAGTAGGTCTTGTTCAGGTTGTCGTTCCCGACGGATTAAAAGTAAAATCTATCCAAGTTGCCGGAGGAAAAGGTCAGACAATTGCCATTGCCGGTGAGTTCTCTTTTAATGCCGACACCAAGACTTTTGCAATACCTGATGTAAGCAAGACAGTCACAGTCATCACACTTGTTCCTGCCGAAGGCGATGAGTATATCGCTCCAGGAACTTACTACATTGCTGTCCGCCCAAAGACTACTTATGATGCAGGTTTCTCTATGGCATATGTAAACGAGTCAAACCAACTCTGTAAACGTACTACTGCCAAAGCCCTGGATATTGTCAGAAGCCATATTGTCCCCTTAGGGAGTTTGGACACCAGTAATTATCCGGCTGTTACCGGCACTGCTGTATTGAGAACTAGTGGAGACGAGGTCCAATTTACTGGACGGGTCAAGAAGATTGCCGGTGGTACCGGTAAGGCAAACAATGATGACTCTATAATCAAAAAGATTGTCTTTAAAGCACATACATTATATTCACAGACATATAAGACAGACGCAGCTCTTTTGAGCAGCGGTTTGGGCACAGTAGAAATTCACGGATACCTTGTAGGGAATGTTCTTTATGTTTGCACAGAAGCTTCCACTTTCACACTTCAGAAGATTAGTGGAGATTTGTTCAGGCAATTTGTCGAACTTGAAGAAGTGATATTCAGCGATGTGACCACCCAAGATGAAACATCATTCTCCTATATGTTCCGCAATGATGCAAAACTACGGAAAGTAGATTTTGGTAATGCGGATTTTTCAAAAGTGAAAGATTTCAGTTATATGTTCTATGTCAGTGAAAAAAACAGTTTGGAATACATAGATTTTGGTGAAACAGCGACATCCGCGGCCACCACTATGCAGGCAATGTTCAATAACAGTCAGAACTTGAAGCATTTATACTTAGGAACCAATTTCTCATTGGCCCCAACTGTTTTGAATATGTTCTTGAATACAGGAATGCAGACTTCAATAGATGCGGCCGGCGATGACAAGAAAAAATGTCAGTTGTATTGCTCACAGTCAACCTACAATGCCATAAAGGCTGCATCAAATACACAGTTTAACGGCGCACGCTTTTTATTACACGCACTTTAACAGATTTACGAAATGAACATCCGCAGAATACTCATCCTATGTATCACCATTGCTTCTCTGGCCGCTTGTAACAAGGTCAAAGAGCCTGTGGATTATGTTAATCCCTATATGGGCAACATAAGTCATATACTGGTGCCAACATTCCCTACGGTTCAACTTCCCAACTCTATACTAAGGGTTTACCCCGACAGGGACGACTACACGGGCGAGTATCTCCGTGGACTTCCGATAGTGGTAACCAATCACCGAGAACGTTCGGCATTTACCCTCTCCGTATCTCTTGAAGATGGAGACATATGCGCTCCTAAACCATTGAACTATGATAATGAGAGGATTACACCATATTCTTACAGAGTTACGCTGGAAAACGGCATCGTGGACGTATGTTATGCAGTTTCCCATCAATCGGCAATGTACGAAATATCCTCCGCAAAGCCTTTAAGGCTCTCACTCTGGAGTTTCTGTGGGCAGGTTGGGACTGATTCCGATGGTATTTACGGAAGCCAGACAGTACTCGGAGACACAAATGTTTATGTTTATTTACAATTTCTCCAGAAGCCCTGTTCAAAGGAAGTATTTGACAATCATATAGTTCTTTCTTTTGACACCGAGAATATAAACATTCGCTATGGTGTTTCCTTTATCAGTTGGGAACAAGCCAAGTCAAATCTGTTTCGTGAACTTTCTGATTATGATATCTGCGCCCTTGAGAAAGAAGGGCGCAGGATTTGGAATGAAACCCTTTCCAAAATCAGAGTAAAAGGCGGCACAGAGGATGAAAAGACTGTCTTTTACACATCATATTACCGAACGTTTGAGCGCCCGATATGCATAAGTGAAGGCGGCAGATACTGGAGTGCATCTGACTCTTCCGTACACGAGGACGGAGGCGTACCATATTACACTGACGACTGGATTTGGGACACTTACCGCGCGGCACATCCATTACGTGTACTAATGGACTCGTCAATGGAGGAAGACATCCTTGCCTCATTCCTCAGGATGGCATCTGAAAGCGGCACTGGCTGGGCTCCAAGTTTCCCTGAAGTGAGCGGAGACAGTAGACGCATGAATTCGAATCACAGCGTAGCAACCTTTGCCGATGCCGTAGTAAAAGGCCTATCTGTAGATATCCCTTCAGCCTTATCGGCATCATATAAGGCTCTTACAGAGAAAACCCTCGCACCTTGGAGCGGAGCACCGGCAAGCGAACTTGACAATTTTTTCTGGAAGAATGGATTTGTTGCTGCCTTACGTCCTGGAGAAATTGAGACAGATTCGGTGGTAAATGCCTTTGAAAAAAGGCAGCCAGTTGCCGTTACTTTGGGTACTGCGTACGACTGCTGGTGTCTATCTGTTCTGGCGCGTGAAGCCGGAGATAAAGAATTGGCTTCGCGTTTTGAGGACTATTCCCAACGTTTCAGAACGATTTTCAATCCACAGACCTTGTTTTTCCATCCAAAAGACAAGGATGGTATTTTCATAGAGAATGTGGATTATAATTTCCCGGGAGGACTTGGTGCGCGTGAGTATTATGCCGAAAATAATGCATGGATATACCGCTGGGATGTCCAGCACGATATTCCCAGTCTCATTGAATTGATGGGAGGATCCCAAAAGTTTGTCTCAGAACTTGATCGAATGTTTGCCACCCCCCTTGGTCGTGGCAAATACCAGTTCTATGCCAAACTGCCGGACCATACAGGCAACGTGGGACAGTTCTCAATGGCAAATGAGCCATCTCTCCATGTGCCATACCTTTATAATTATGCCGGTCAGCCGTGGAAAACACAAAAACGCATACGTCAGATGCTTTCCACTTGGTTCCGCAATGACCTTATGGGTCTTCCGGGTGATGAAGACGGCGGCGGGATGTCGTCATTTGTAGTATTCTCTGCAATCGGCATCTATCCCGTGACTCCTGGCAGTCTTGAATATGCAATTGGAAGCCCGCTTTTTGAGAAGGTTTCAATGACACTTTCAAACGGCAAAACGTTTACTGTACTTGCTCCCGGCGCATCTTCTGAAAACAAGTATATCAAACGCGCCACACTTGACGGAAAACAACTCTCCCGTCCATTTATCAAGCATAGCGACATTATGGCAGGTTGCACGCTTGAACTTGAAATGACGGATAAACCATGTATGGGGTTCTCAGAAACTACTGAGTGAACATTTCCCGTAAAACAATGAGTTCAAGGAATGAGTGAACGTGAACCAATAAGATTAAAATTTTAAAGTTTGTCTCTAAAATATCGAATTCAGTACTGTAGCAAGGCGGTATCCGGCTTTTTCAATCTGTGAGAGCGCCATTCTGCAGTGGTCGTACATATATGTGGCAGGCACTTTTTCGCTATTCTTGATGTTCCAGATTTCGCACGTGGAGGTGGCGGTGTCAGTTCCCCAGTCATAGATGGTGCCGGAGCAGAATTTCTTGATTTGCTTCTTGGTGGAAGTCATTGCGAAATATGCCAAGCCCTGAATTCCGCCAGCGAAAGCAACTTCGCATTGTCCAGATCATACAGCCATTCCTTGAACTCATCCAATCCGCCGGCAGCATAAACTCCACCGACCAGGGACCCGATAGAGCACCCTGCAACGGAAGTGATATTATAACCCCTGCTTTCCAGCTCCTCGATGGCTCCGATATACGCAAAACCCCTAGGACCACCACTTGAAAGCACCAATGCGACATCCTTATTCATTGACACTACTGTTTATGTATAAATTATGACTCTGATGGCAAAATGACCGAACCAAAGTTTTATAATTCATATGTAAATATAAGCATAATTCCCTAAATATTAAAAGATTTGCGGAGTGAACTCCTGAAATATTATAAGAATTACGGAGTCTGAGCACATTCCGCATTGATTGATCTATCAAATTCATCAAGCGACAGCTCAGGATATTTTTAAAAATCCCTTATCTTTGGCTATCGGAACGCAAATAGTTGTAAACTATAAAACACAGAAGTATGATACCAGATTGGGCTAAAGAGCTGAATTGCAGCATTACGGTCTGCGACAAGAACGGGATTATCGTTTATATGAATGACCGGGCGGTGGAACAGTACAAGAAACATGGAAATCTTGTGGGAAAGAGCCTTTTCGACTGCCACAATGAGCATGCGATGGGAATAATCAGGAAGCTGCTGGCAGAAGGCGGCACCAATTCCTACACCATCGAAAAGAACGGTGACGTAGCAGGATTATGCGAAATCTCCATGATAATTCCAGCCGAGTTGCCGCATTACGTCCGCAGCACTCAATCTTAGTGATTGATATTCAGCAACATTCAAGAATCCCTTAAACGTGAAATCAACAGCGATCGAAATATATGACTAAATTCTACTATATTTTAATTTCGACAATTCTTCTGCTTTGTACAACATACCTTCTGAATGCCCAGGAGCGCGATCCTCGCACGCGGACATACATTTCACCTGCCAGGGTCGTATGGCAGAGTGATGCCGGTGTGCGGCTTTCCGATGTCCTGCTGAAACCGGGTAACGGGCAGGCCTACTGCAACAATGACACCCCTGAATCGTACTGCATCATGAAATCTGGAGACGGAGTGCATCCTGCGATCCTTCTCGACTACGGAAAGGAATTGCACGGCGGACTTCAGCTCGTCACCGGACCGATCGGAGACCCTGTCAAAGTGCGTGTCCGCTATGGAGAATCGGCAAGCGAAGCAATGTCCGAGGTCGGCGGCAAGGGCGGCGCGACGAACGACCACTCAATAAGGGACCAGGTAATATTACTTCCAATGATGGGCACGGTAGAAATCGGTAATTCCGGATTCCGTTTCGTGCGCATTGACCTCATTGATAATGACCGGGAGCTGAAACTCAAGGAAGCGAGGGCAATTTCAATAATGCGTGATATTGAATATGTCGGTTCATTCCTCAGCAGTGACGAGCGCCTGAACCGGATTTGGGAGACGGGAGCCTATACTGTGCATCTGTGCATGCAGAATTTCCTCATAGAGGGCATAAAGCGCGACAGGCTTGTTTGGATGGGGGATTCCTATCCGATGGTCATGACGATTGCGACAGTCTTCGGCAACAATGAAGTGGTGCCAAAAACGCTTGACTGGATGCGCGACATAACCCCGCTGCCCAAATGGATGAACGGCTTTTCTGCGACCTACTCGATATGGTGGATGCTTTGTTGTCATGACTGGTATCTCCACACCGGAAATTTGGCCAATCTTCTTGAGTCGAAGGAATATATTACGGAGTTGTTGCGTCTGCTTATCTCCAGAATATCTCCTGACGGACGTGAACACCTGAACGGACCGCGCTTTCTGGACTGGCCGACTGAAGGCAACAAACAGGCGAAAGATGTCGGAATTCAGGCTCTGATGGTTCTTGCAATGCAGTGCGGACAGGATTTCGGAACCATATTCAATGACCCTCAATTACAAAAGGACTGCGCCGCCGCCGAAAAACTCCTTGCCAAACCTGCCGACAAACTCTATGCAGAGTTTCTCAAGTCAGGGGTTGCACCGGATGCGCCGGGCTCCAAGCAGGCAGCGGCTCTGATGACGCTTGCGGGGCTTACGAATGCGAAGAAAGCTGACAAGGACATCCTTTCATATAACGGCGGTCATGGCTTCTCGACTTTCTATGGCTATATTATGCTTGAGGCAATGGCCCGTGGAGGTGACTGGAAGGGTGCGCTCGACATCATCCGCAACTATTGGGGTGCAATGCTGGACCTGGGCGCGACGACTTTTTGGGAAGATTTCAACCTTGACTGGCTTCCGAATGCGGCCGGCATTGACGAACTCGTCCCTGAGGGAAAGAAGGATATACACGGCGATTTCGGTGCATACTGCTATCTTGGTTTCCGCCATAGCCTGTGCCACGGCTGGGCATCCGGTCCGACAGCTTGGCTCAGTCACCATGTCCTCGGTATCGAAATCCTCGAACCGGGTTGCACCAAGGTCCGTATAACCCCGCATCTCGGTGATTTGGCCTGGGTTGAAGGTTCGTTCCCGACGCCATACGGACCGATCAAAGTACGTCATGAAAGACTGTCTGACGGAAGCATACACACTGATGTCTCCGTTCCGGACGGCGTCGAGGTCGACGGTTAATGAGCCTATCTTACGGCGGCAGGAGACAATGCTCTCCAGTCGCCGCAAGGAACTTTCACTGTTTTTGTCTTGTTGCCGCAGCGGATGACAATGCTGTCGGCCCCGGATGCGTTCAGGATATAGACGCTCTTTCCACGACGGGGAACGTCAATGACGGCATTGTCCTGATATACGGCGATAATGAGCTCCGTATCGCTCTCTGCCTCGATGACAGGATAGCCGAGTTCAGGATGATGCGGACGGAATTCGCTCTTTAGCAGAGTCTCACGATGATCGGAGGCGAACTTCATCCATTTTCTCATGACGTCAAGCTGTTCTTGCGGAATGTTCCTCAGCATTGTCGAGTATTGTACGACTCCGAAAATGGAGTTGATGATTGCTCTGCCCACATTCTCCGGAGTTTCGGAAATGTTCCATTCCAGCATATCTGAATGGACAGCCGTCGAACCGCTCGTCAGCCTGAGGGAGGCGATTCTCATCCTGTTGTCTTTCGCGTTGCCCGGGCAGTCTGCAGCGCGGAACATATTGCCGTACTGTCTGATGGCAGGACCTATGTACTGCTGTCTGAATTCAATGAGAATTTCCGGCTTGATGGCTTTCAGGGCTGATGAAACTTCCTTCATCAGCACGTTCACGGCCTCGCTGAGGTTCATGATGTCACGTCCGGCATATTTCTCTTTCACGGCCGGATCCTCTCCATGGAATCTGAAGTTGTCGATAAAATCGAGTTTGAATCCGTCCAGGTTCCAGTCTTTCAATGCATTGACATACAAATCCACGAGATGTTTCCTGACTTCCGGGAAACGAGGGTCAAGCACGCCGCAGCTGCTGACACGGTCATTGTAGAGGTACTTTCCCTCAAATTTCTTGTAGGCGTCGCTGTGCCATCCGACGTATGGAACGCTGTACCAGACAAGATATTTCATTCCGAGATCATGAACTGCCGAAACGTGTGCCGCCATGTCCGGAAATTTCTGTGTAGCCGGTTTCCAGTCTCCGCAAAAAGCATAACCTCTGTTTCCGTCGCTTGTCTGCCATCCGTCATCAAGAATTACGGTTTTCATTCCGAGATCTGCAGCGATACGGCACTCCTGTTCAATCGCTTCTGCATTTACGTCCTGATGGAACTGGTACCAGCTTGAGTACAACGGCTCAAATGCAGAATCGTTCACAGGGAAAGCCTCGTAGCCGTTCACCTGCGTCATCCAATCTGACGCTTCGCGGATGCTTTCCGACCAGAATACAGGTCGCTTGTCAAGCAAGATTTTAGTCTCATAATGCTTTGCAGGGGCTTCGCTTTCCCTGAAGAAACGCAGCTCGGAACAGATTGCGCAACCTTCTTCCATTATGCCGAGTACGGCATCTACCTTACGGAGCACCTCTGAACAGGCAATCGTCAGGCAATTCTTGTTGTTGTCATCGAAATACTCATAAAGAGGCATCCTGTAGGCGAGTGAACTGCTTGCATTGGTGAGTCCCCAGAAAGGATCCAGGTGCGTGCCGCAATTCAAGTCCGGACTCCAGAAATTGAAGACTCCTTTCTGCGGGAACGTGAAATAGACATTGAATTTTGCCGGCGGTGCCTCCGTCGGAGCATCCATCGAAATGCTGATTATTTCTTTTCCTCCGTCATTTTCCAATGATGCGGTAAATTTCCAGTCTCCGGGATTGTCTGAGACGATTACAATCTCATCCACTAGCGAACTGCTCAATACAGGGGCGACAATCGTGCCTTTGGAAGCGAAAGGATTGCCCGTCCAGGTGCTTTGGGCGTATGAAGCGCAAACAGACAGAGCTGATAATGCAATTGCGAGTATGTTTCTGTACATATATAGGTTTCTATTTAAAATTTTGTCAGTTATGACTTCTGTTAAATCAACGTTTGGTGGTTACCAACCACGAATGAATTTTGCAAATTTATTCTTACTAAAACTTATACTCTTCCCATAGTTTGTCCGGACTGCTCTTTACCATAAATTTCCCCCGTGCAGAGTTGAATACGCAACCGAACCACACAGGTGGGATGAGTTCCGTGCCGTCTTCGAGACATGCTCCAATGAGGTCTCCGCGTTTGACCTGTATGTAGTTGTACGCGGGATTATAACGGGTATATGTGTAGCCTCTGTCAAGTGGAATCAATACTTTCCCAGTGTTGTAATCGATTACGCCAGAGTGTTCTCCGTCTGTGACATAGTAGTATTTTTCTTGATGGGGTTTGCAATCGATGTAATGCATATCCGGGGAAATCATCTCCCTCCCGAGCGAATCGCATACTCCCGAGTATTCGCCTTTTTTAACACTGAAGCGTTTTGATGAGCTGACAAAAAGTAATTTGGTGTAGAGTCTTTCGCGCGGAATGATTTCGGTTCCGTCGGTGTTGAAGACTCCGTAATATGTGATTGTCACGCCATTTTTGTTTTCATAGACTGAGGCTCTGATTTTTTTCGATTGGGGCATATATTTACAATACCGGTAACCACGGGACGCCGGGATGATAATTTTCCCGTTTTCATCAGTAGCTTGCGTAAAGTGGTTTATGTGAGCACGATAAAAGACAAAGCCGTCCGGGTCTTCATATCTGCGGGGAATTGTAGGGTCTGAAGCCGGGTCATACTCATCTTCCTGTGCCCAAGCACTGACTCCTGACATTCCAATAAAAAGACATACAGCAAAAAAGAATTTTTTCAAAAAGCCCCAAATATTCATAACGCAATTTTTTTCTGACTCACATGATTTGGTTTTTTCCAACCTATAAAAATGAGTGGGATGTATCAACAATGCACTCTTATTAAAATAGTAATTCTAATTCTGTGGAGCGTCATTGTATGCCCTGTATTCGCCCTTCATTACGTTAAGGGTTTTCGGGAGCCAGACTTTATAGCGGGTGGATTTGTCCCAAGTATTGCCTGCGGATGCGAAGTCGCAGAGATGGATCTGGCGAGGCTTGCCGTTGCCTTCCAGGTCGGCTCCTGCGATCATCGGGGCTGTGAAAGACATCCACGCGAAATTGTTGCCTTCTGCCGGGGTCAGTGTGACGCTGCCGTCCTCGGAAGATTGGATTACCACGCATTCATCCACGAAACCGTCATTGAAACGGGAATCCCTTGCAAACACTATAGGACCGCGCACAATCGCCTGATGTCCATTAAGTTCCAGCAGATGCGGCGTAAGGTCCAGCGACAGTTCGATGCGGTCGCCTTTCTTCCATTTGCGTTCTACCTTCGCATATTCACCGGCAGAAAGATTGTCAAGACTGATGTTCAATGTATCAGAGCCGCTGATCAACTTAGCCGTAGTCGTCTTGCTCCATTCAGGAATCCTCAGTGCCAATGTGAATTCGGCCGGCTTTGCAGGGGAGAGTTCTATGGATATGTTTCCGGAAACCGGATAATTTCCACAGACTCTGATACCCATGGAGCTGCGTTTGTCCAGGGAAATCTCTGCCTCGGAATCTCCATAATGGTTTATCTTGAGGCAATCGCCTTCTGTCAGATATGCGAGAGCCGGAATCATCGCGAAGGCACGGGGACCATTGGCATTGCAGCAGTTTATGTTCATGTGGCACTGCTTCTCTCCTTCCACTCTCCAGCCCTCAAGCGGGGTATATTTGGCAATCTGGCTGCCGTCGCATTTCATCGAACCGAGAATGGCATTGTAGAATGTCTTTTCGATTTGGTCCGCATAGCGGGAATCTCCGCAGAATTTAAGAAGTCTGCTGCAAAGCTGCATCCATGTGAATCCGACGCAGGTCTCCATAGTGTGGTAGGTCGGAACGGTCTGGAGAGCTTTTCCGCCGTACCAGCACTCGATCGAGCTGCCTGAACCGGCGATGTTTATTTCCTCCTCGATTATGTGTGAAACGCTCTTGCGCACGGCCTCGTAATAAGCTTCATTTCCGGTCACTTTATAGTATTCGAGCAGTCCTTCATAGCAGGACATCATTTCGTATGCCTTGGCGCCGTTCTCGTATGAGAACCATTTAGTCTCAGGATGCGGAAAACGCAGAGCCACAGGAATATCGGAACGGCTCACCAGTTTCGGGCCATCCGGACTTTCCCACTGCGAGACAATGTCTGTCGCGAAATCGAGGTAGCGTTTGTCCCCGCTTATGTTGTACAGTTTCATGATTGGTTCAAGTACGGAAGAACTTGCCATGCCCCTGTATAAGCCACATTTTACGATCTTCACGTTCTTGGATTTGAGCTGTGAGATGAGGTGGTCGGCTACACGCGATGCAGCAGCAAGAGCATGAGTATCTCCTGAGAGTTCGTACCACGAGAGCAGTCCCAGCATTGTGTATTTCCGTCCCCAAATGTCCCAATCTTTCAGCTGAGCTTCAGGAGCATAGTTTCCGATATAGCCGTCAGAGCTCTGAGTTTCAATGATATGTCCGACTGAAGCGGCAATCTTTTCATAAAGAGCCGCATCACCGGTGTAGCGGTAAGTCTCGATTGCTCCCAATGTCCATTTTCCCCAGAACTCGCTTTGCCATCGCCAGGTTTCAGTCCTGTGACGGAAAGGCTCCACGAGGGCATCGACATCTTCTTCCATGACGCGATGATTGATGCAGTCATCGATTCTTCCACCTACATATCCATTGATCTTCACTGACTTGACCTTTATTTCTGCAGTTTTTGCATTGCTGATGTTCCCTCCTGCACAGATCGGGCAAGCGAATATCGAGAATAGCGTGCTCAAGACGAATGTTTTGACGCCAAGATTGTTTTTCATATTCATTGATCGTTTTATGTCTTTTCGGAACGGCTAATTTACGAAAAAAAAGCCGATTATCTGTAGTCTGACACTTTAAAATCCGAAAAGGGTTAAAAATATTTGATAGAGGCTGCCCAAGCAACCTTATTCCGTAGAATGTGGACATGATTGGAGAGCCGTAGCCTGTGCTATCTGTAATTTCGCACTCTGTCATCTTCAATGACACCGCTCCAGTTCAGACCGACTCCCGACTATCCGTCAAACTATCTGACGTTTCGCCAATCACATCAAGAATGACATCTGATCAGATGGAGTAACGCACTCAAAACGCGCATCAGGGTAAGCTGCCGTAAATGAGGCAGGCGCACCTACACGTTTGCCTTCCTTCCTCTTGATTTCAAATCCTGTCATCATGCCATCCTCAATTTCAATGAGATCCACCTCTTTCTTCTGCTGAGTCCTCCAGAAGTAATGCTGAACAAAGGTTCTGCCAGCATAGTCGTTGCGTTTGATGCGTTCTGCAATCAAGAAGTTTTCCCACATATGACCAAGTTCCTCAGGGGATCTGAGAGATACCGGAGCCATATTTCCTATCACTCCATTGCGGATTCCCATATCCCAAAAATATATTTTACGGGCAAATTTAAGTTCATTACGCTGATTCTTTGCGTAAGATGGGAGGGTGAAGATGATATAGCACTTTTCCAGAATGTCAATATAACGTTCTACCGTTTTAGCATCGACACCTACAAGACCGGCCAGTTCATTGGCAGATACAGTCGATCCTATCTGGAAAGCCAAAGCCTGCACCAGTCTGACAAGTTTGTCCTGCTTGGCAATTTCGTTCTCCTCCAGGACGTCTTTGTAGAGATAACTGTCAATGAGTTCTTTAATGACTTCCTTTTCGTCGCCAGGGGACGTCACGACTTCGGGATAGTACCCATAAATGAGGCGGTGATCAATCATACGTGACTCTTCAAGTACACTGGTTTCATCCGCCATTTCCTTAAAAGAGAGAGGATAAAGTCTGAATTCACGCTTCCGTCCTGTCAAAGACTCGTTTACGGCCTCTGCCAATTTAAAAGCAGAACTACCGGTGACAATGACCTTTACATCATCAAACTTCTCAGCTACAATCTTGAGCATATTGCCGACATTCCCGATCTTCTGAGCCTCGTCAACGAAGAGAAAGTTCTTGTTGCCGATGAGAACTTTCATCTTGGTATCATCTACGTTTACGAACATGGTCTGCACATCCGTATTGTCCCCGTTGATTTCAAGGACGTTTGCATCCTCGGGAATCATGGCACTTGCAAGTGTTGACTTTCCAACCTGACGTGGTCCCATTATGGTTACTACCTTTTTCTTCGCAAGGGCGTTGTGTATTCTTTCTTCAATTGCTCTCTTTATCATGGTGTCAATGTAGTATGGTTCACATGCAAATTTAAGTAAATTCCCTAAATATTAAAAGATTTGCGGAGTGAACTCCTGAAATATTGTAAGAATTACGGAGTCTGAGCACATTCCGCATTGATTGATCTATCAAATTCGTCAAGCGACAGCTCAGGATATTTTTAAAAATCACTTAACTTTGGCTATCGGAACGCAAAGATGTTGTAAATTTTAAAACACAGAAATATGATACCAGATTGGGCTAAAGAGCTGAATTGCAGCATTACGGTCTGCGACAAAGACAGTAATATAGCCAACCCAACACTTGGTCTGCTGCACTCATCTGTCCGGCAAATCCAGTGTGAACATCATTTACGCTGCAATCAAGCAACCCGTCGATATACTTTTCTTGATGTTGCGAGACTGGAGACTGGCAATGCCATACATCGAGAAGAAAGATATTTTCTTTATTTTGTGCCCATTTCCGAACATCGGTCATTATGGACATAACGCGTTCGTTATTACCATTAACAGAGTATTGTCTCGGGAGGTACCCAGGTTTCCATAGCTCCGGATAACAAGTTCCAGGCCAGCGCATTACAAAATGAGCCGTCGGAACTCCGCCAAAGGCCATAAGAAGTCGTTCCAATGTCTCCGCGGTTGCTTCGACAGAACTCGCGCTGTCTCCGTCATTTATACCAATATTGACAATAACGTGTGTGGGACGACAAACGGATACACTTTTCAAAAGGTCTCGGGAAACAATTCTGCTGCCAACATTATAGTACTTACCATCTTTTCCGCGCACCCTTTCCCCGGCAGGAGTTTCCGAGTGACTCTCCAGTCTATTTCCCTCATCATCCATAGTCCTGTAACGCTCAAGATATTCATCCAAGGAAAAGGCACTGTCCCCTTCCTTTGCCGCTCTCAGACTATAAAAACCATTTATAGGATTCAACGCCAGCTTGTCCGCCCATTCTTGAACACTTCCGGCAAAAACAGGGAAACCATAACTACCGCTTACTGACTGCGCAAATTCCTTAAGGCTGAGATGATTATCTACAGGATATTTACCAAAAGGGGTGCGCGCAATGAGATTATACTGCCAAATTTCATTTGCAAATTCTTTACCCGTTACACCTTGAAGCCCCAGTGCATACCACATCGTTTCTGATTTAAAGAAATGTTCAGGTGCACCTGCATCCATTTTAGCGGCACAAGGCCAGTTTAGATAGGTATAGGAACTCCATCCACCATGCGCGGTATAGCACGCTTCAATTGATGAACCGGATTTTGAACCTGTCCCCAAAAATGTAATAGGAGCACCATGTTTTGAGGAAATAACCTTGGACATAGATACCCAATTCCATCCACTGTCAAAACTACCGGTAAATGGGTTGGGATTCTGCGTCTCTGTGGTGCTTTCTCCTACGCACAAAACGAGGGCTCTCTGTGAATTGGAGATCTTATCCGCAGACGTATGAATAAGTCTTACCTTTTCCACGTAAGATTTCCTCGAATCGTCAGATAGAGTCACTGAAACAGAATCACTTGAACTCGGGATAAGGATTTCCTTTTCACCATTAACCATAAGTTTTTGTCCTCTGGTTAGGACGAATCCTTCAGGGTAAAGGCTGACATCTTCACCATATGAATATATAGTCCCGGCAGCGAATACAGGCAAACTATCCTGAGCGGCCAAAGACAAACACGTAAGCGAAAAGAAAAAACTTACTAAGGCTAACTTCATCTCTATCCAATTTGTAGCAAAGATAAGGCATTTTCAACAAAAAAATGCTAAATTGGCACGATTAAACGCCTTTGTAGTGAAACAGACCACAGCATTACTTTTCATTTTTCTTCTTTGTGTAACGCAGGTTTATGCAAAGATTGAGGATGGTATTGCATTTGATTCCTACAATGTTCCGGCAGAAGAAAGAACCTCGCTAAGCATTTCTGAATCACAGAACAGTTGGGTATCCTTTTCGGATTCTCTGACTGTTTCATTCTCTGTCAAGATTAATTTTCGAGTAGGACGATTTGGCTATATATGCCGTATGTTTACGGACAATTATCAACCGATGGACATCATCCTTTCGCCCATCGACAACAAGCCCGTAATATGCGCCACGGCCGACCATCGGAACATAGTGCAGGTGTTTGAGCAGGACACGGAGACCTATCAGTGGAGAGATGTTTATCTACGAGTGCATGCCCAAAATGACTCCCTGTTCTTTACGGCTAACGGTAAAGAAGTCTTAAAAACTGAAAATCATCAGAGACTTCACAAAGTGCGAATAGTGTTTGGCAAAGTGGACATACCTGGTTTCGTCACCTCTGACGTCGCTCCTATGATTCTTGCCGACTTGCGGGTTAGAAAGGATTCTAAAAAAGAGGCCTCCTGGATGCTGTCAGAGCCGGCAGACCTAAAACCGCACCGTGGAATTGATATAAAAGCTGTCAATCCAAATTTCTGCCAAGAACTAAATATATATTGGAAAAAGATTTTATCGGTTGATGTCCCATCTGTAACTTATTCTTGCTTCTCGCCAGATAACTCCAAGATTTATTTAATATCTGAAGGTCAAATACTTGTGTTTGACGTCCATTCTCAATCCCTAATCAGAAAAAATGTCAGCACAGACATCAAGAACGCCTTTATGCTAGATATGTTTGAAGTGCTGCCGGACGGGAACCTTATCTGCGCAGATGCCCCTAATGGAGAGTTTATTAAATTCAATATCGGTAAAGGTGGTTGGGAGAAGCCAAGCACAAGAACCCGAACGAGCACCACGCTACATCACAACACCGTTTATTTGAATAACAGCTACTATCAAATGTTCGGCTACGGACAGCACCAGTACTCCAATACTGCTTGGATTTGGAATCCTGACACTTTTGAAACCAGAACTATGGAAATAAGCGGCGCATCACCAAGATACCTTGCTGGTGCCGGTGAATTCGATGGAAAAATCTATGTTCTCGGAGGAAAAGGTAATGAAACAGGGCAACAAGAGTTAGGTGTAAAGCTTTATAATTCATTGCTGGAGATAGAGCCTCAGTCACTTTGCGCAAAGCCCTTATGGAGCAGTTCTGCTCTTAGCAGCAATACTGTTGCACGTGACATCATATTCTTGGAAGACGGTCTTTACGCGTTACTATATAACCCAGAGATTCATGATTCGTCTTTGAGGCTTACCAGATTCAATATAGAAAATGGAGAATATGAGTATTTGGCTACACCCATACCATATCCATTCTTGGACATCACTTCAGAAGCTCGTCTTGCTTTTAACCAGACGATGGAGAATTTTGTCGCAGCGGTCTGCTATCAAGATGCCAATTCTGTCAATAAGGCAGACGTTTACGTTCTTTCATATCCAGTGCTTCCCCTTCCTCTGAAACAATCTGACAGCAAGCGTTCTTGGTGGATATATATTCTAATATCATCGTTGATAGTTGCAATCATTATAGCAACGATTATATTACGGCGAAAGTTTCACAAAAAAGACGATTTTAACATCTCTGACATTCCTCAAGAGCCACAGATACCACTCAAACCGGGTGTATATTTCTTGGACGGCTTCCACGTCAGAAATCGTGACGGCATTGATATCTCGTCTTCATTTTCACCGACACTCTTTCAGTTTTTTGCAATCCTTGTCCTTTATTCTGCAAAGAAAGGCGGCGTCTCAAATGCCCGGCTCAAGTCAATATTGTGGCCGGACAAGTCGGACGAGAGCTTCAATAACAACAAAGGAGTGTACCTAAGAAAACTCAGAGACACTCTTAAACAGGTCGGGTCTATAAGCATTGTTCAAGAAGGAGGTCTATGGAAAATTGAGGAGGGAACAGAACTGTTCGACTATATAGTAGCTACTAGGAAATTAGAGAATGGTGATAGAGCTCAGATTCTCAGAGTAGCATCTTGGGGGCCTCTGCTTCCTGAATATCAGTATGATTGGCTGGACTCATTCAAAGCCGAATATACTGATCATATTATCTCCAGCCTGACATCAATTGTTGAGTCCGGTATTTCTCCTGAAACAGCATTGAGAATCGCAGACTGTCGTCTCTTGTTTGACACTCTTGATGAAGACGCGATACTAGAAAAATGCCAGGCGCTGATAACTCTTGGTCGTGCAGGCACCGCAAAAACTGTCTTTGAGCGTTTTACCGCCGATTACCAGAGAGTTATGGGAGAAGATTTTGACAAAGATTTCCCTTCTTTTGTAAAAAAAACTTCTCATTAACCTTTTTATTAACCCCATCATTAAACGTGACCCGATAAATTTGCTGGCAAAACCACAATGTTAATGACAACAAATTCATCGGTCATAAGAGTATTTTTTGCAGCAAGCCTTGCTGCCGGATGTCTCTTTGCTTCTTGCTCGAAGTATCAGGACAAACTTGATATATTGGAAGACAAAGTATCCAGTCTTGATACGGCCTTGTCTTCCATCTCCCTAGCATCAGCCAATCCAGTAGAATTGGGCTTCGGCGCATCAGCACAGGTCCCATTCCGTATCAATCCTTCAAATGCGAGTTTCAACCCCAATAATCTTTCACTTGAAACAGAAAGCAAATTCTTTTCCCTTGAAGATGTGCAGAAAATATCAGATGGCTCATATGTGGCGATTTTAAGAGATTTATCCATCTCCACCGAATATAATCAAGATGCCTACTTTTCGTATAACACAAAGGACTCGGCGGGAGAATCTGTAGCTATTAGTTCCAACGCATTTAAAGTTGCAAGTAACAGCATATTCGGCCTCAATACCGGACTCCCAGTAGTTGTACTCAACACACCAAATGCCACACCCATAGTTTCAAAAGAAGAATGGATTGCAGGAGCAACTGTTACCATATATAATCCAGACGGAAGCATAGATTATGACGGAAAACTTAGTGTGAAAGGACGCGGGAACAGCACTTGGAGCCAGTTTCCCAAAAAGCCCTATGCAATGAAACTGGACAACAAGAGTGAAATCCTTGGAATGAAAAAGCACAAGAGATGGTGCCTCCTGGCCAATTGGATGGACCGCACACTGATCCGTAACGACGTTGCTTTTGAGATTTCTCGTCGCACCCAACTCGAATGGACTCCTTCCGGCAAGTTTGTAGAACTCATCTTAAATGGTGAGCATAAAGGAAATTACTATCTCTGTGAACAAATAAAAGTTGATAATAACCGCGTAAATATTGCCAAAGACGGCGGTTTCCTTATGGAATGTGATCTTTGGTACGACGAGGAGTTCAAATTCAAAACGAAACTTCACAACGTCCCTTGGCAGTTCAAAGACCCTGATTGGGTGACACAGGAGCAATTTGATTATTTGTACAATTTTGTAGCTGAGTTTGAACAATCTTTGTTTACGGAGGCTTCGTTCATTCAGCGGAAATATATCAATTACATAGATTCCGGCTCTTTCGTTGACTGGTGGCTTGTAAACGAACTTGCCCAAAACTCGGAAGTGAACCAACCAAAGAGCGCGTATGTATATATGGATAAGGACGGAAAACTGACCGCCGGTCCCGTATGGGACTTTGACTGGGGGACTTTTATACCAAAGGACAAATATAATTACATAGCGATGGGACAAAAGTATTACATATATCAGATGTTCCGAGACAAGGAATTCCGCAAGCTTGTCAAAGCAAGATGGACAAGTTATAAAGCTGCCCTCTCTGGAATCCCCGCTTACATAGACGAGATTGCATCCAAACTGACTGAATCAGACAAGATAAATATAACAATGTGGCCTATAAACAAGACTACGAACCAAGATGAATCACTTTCATATAAAGAAGCTATAGCCAAGCTGAAACAGGCATATGAAGGAAAATTCCAGTGGCTTGACAATAATATAAATACATTTTAACAATATGAGGACAAGAATTAGGGTTATTTTCACACTGCTTGCAGTATCGTCGTTGACCTTATTCTTTTCTGAGCAGAGTTTTGCCCAGAAAAAGAAGTCCGACACTCGTGTCACCCGAACGCTCGTCGGAACGGTAAATGCCGGCGAACCTTTTCCCGGTTCCCTTCCCGGAGCCACAGTATTCAATACCAAGACCAACCAAGGCGTTGTGACCGATTCCGACGGTAAGTATTCAATCGGTATCACCGGTCCGGAAGACATCCTTGTATTTAGTTTCCTTGGATATAAAGACCTGAATCATATCGCAGGCGTGGACAATCGACTGGACGTGGTCTTGGAAAACGCTCAAAATGTTCTTGACGAGACAGTGGTGATAGGTTACGGCACCACTAAGAAAAGGGATATCACCGGCTCCATCGTCTCTGTCACCAAGGATGACATTGAGAACAAGATGCCAACCAACATCTTTGATGCTCTGCAAGGTACAGCTGCCGGTGTTCAAGTCACATCCGGTTCCGGACAGCCGGGAGAAGGCTCATCCGTTATAATACGTGGAACGTCAACTATGAATGATGCCGGCGTAGGTCCTCTATGGGTGGTTGACGGTGTGCCAACTACCGATATAGAACAACTCAATCCCTATGATATTGAATCTATAGAGGTACTGAAGGATGCCGCTTCTGCTGCTATCTACGGAGCACGTTCCGCAAACGGTGTTATCCTTGTCACCACAAAAAGGGGCAATGAGAGCAATCCAGTTCTGGAAGTTCGTTACCAGCATTCTTTTGCCGGTCTTACTCATAAGTTGCCTCAAATTAATGCAAACCAGTATAGGGATATGCAGAAGAGTTACCTTGAGTATGCAAACGGAGAAGGTACTGGACTCGTTTCACAAGCCGTAATCAATATTCTCAACTCCCAACTTGGAGACCCTTACAATGTTCTTCTCAACAACGACAACGACTATCAGAAGATAGCATACCGCATTGCGAACAAAGACCAGGTAGACGTCAGTTTCGGAGGAGCGAGCCGCCAGTTGAAGTATATGCTTATGGGTGGCTTCTACAACGAGGAAGGAATTATCAAAAATACGGATTTCCGCAGGGCATCTCTCCGCCTGAATGCTGATTATACCGCAAACAAAGTACTCTCGCTCGGTACAAAGGTTAATGCGAGCTACGCCAAGAAGGACGGCATTGACGAAGCCGGATACCTCAACAGTATCCTTTCCCGCAAACCAACGCTAAGTCTCTACTATCCTGACGGAAGCCTTATCGGTACACTTTGGGGCATAAGCCCTCTGTCTGCCAATCTTCAGACCAACTTCAATGAGTATTTCCGTATCTCCATCTTCCAGTATCTGGATCTTAAGTTTACGGATTATCTCAAATGGACTACCAACATCAATGCGAATTACGGCAACGTTCGTTATACTTATATGCGACCGACTGCTCTCAGTGACCAGTACCTGCACAATAACGGACAGCACCGCAGCACTATGACCTTTGATGTGATGAACGAAAACTACCTCAACTTCACAAAGACCTTCAAAGACAAGCACAATGTTTCTGCAATGGTCGGTTTCTCCATCCAGAATTGGAGAAGCGCCGTGGAGTACTTCAAGGGCAAGGATTCAGCCACAGATGCAGTTTGGACAATGAATGCCTTCGCAGCCAACTTCGACCTTACCGCCACCGGTTCCATAGAGACCGCGCACACGATGGCTTCCGGTTTTGCCCGCGCAACGTATAATTATGCGTCCAAATACATCCTCTCCGCCAATGTACGTGCCGATGGTTCATCCAGATTCGCGGCAGACAAGAAGGTGGGACTTTTCCCGTCCGTATCGGCGGCATGGCGCATTTCTGACGAAAAGTTCATGCGTCGTTTCAACCGTGCAATCGGTCTTAGCGACGCCAAATTCAGAGTCAGTTATGGCGTTACCGGTAATGAGGCAATCGGCGACTTTGATTCGCAACTCAGTTATGCGATTGGCGGCATATATGACGGAGTAGCAGGCGTTACTGCTTCCAGGATTGCAGTCAATGACCTTGGATGGGAACGTACTCGCCAGTTCAATGCAGGAATGGATCTCAATTTCAAGCAGGGCAGATACCAGATGACAATAGACTACTTCGACAAGTATACTGACAACCTTCTTGCCAACTATGAGATTCCAAAGGAGTGGGGTTTCAATACGGTACGCAAAAATATCGGTTCCATTGACAACAAGGGCTTCGAGGTGGCGTTCAAGGGAACATTTCTGAACAAGAAGAAATATTACCTCCACTTAGATGCGAATGTAACTTACTGCCGCAATAAGGTTGTGGAGTTGGCAAATCACACGAATTATATTCATTCAGACAACTGGTATATCTCCGAGAACAGACCATTGGGAGATTTCTACGGCTACAAGTATTTGGGCGTATTTGCCTACGATGAGTCAAATGCCTTTACGGAAGACTGGAAACAACTCACTCCCGTATTTGCAGAGAACGGAGCATTTGACCACTACAAACTTGGAGATGATCGTTATGATGGTCTGGTCAAGCAGAAAACTCTCCCCAATGGTACTCCGTTCAGAGGCGGTGACATCAACTGGGAGGAAAATCCTGAGCATCAAGAAGGTATAATCAATGACCATGACAGAATGATTCTTGGCAATGCTCAGCCTTTCATAACCGGCGGTATCACCCTCACATTCCGCTTTTATCAGTTCACTCTCTCTGCTGCAAGTTATTTTTCAGTAGGAGGCAAGATTTACAACTATGCCCGCTACAATCAGGACCAGGCGTCAATGGCTGCTTGGAGCACAACTCCAACTATCGGCTGGGTAAACAATTTCTGGGTAAAACAGGGTGACCAAGTGACATATCCGCGTCCTTTTGCCGACAGTTTCCAAAACGACCGTCATGTCAATTCTCTCTATATCGAAGATGGTTCTTTCATCAAGATAAGAAACATCAGACTCAGTTACAGGCTAAAACCTGCAGTGGCGCAGAGACTCAAACTCAAGGGCTTGAATATCTACACCTACATCACCAATCCGTTCACATTCACAGCATACAGCGGTTACGACCCCGAATTTTCCAATTACAGCGCACTTTCTTTGGGTATGGATACCAATCGTTTCCCACGCAACCGCGAGATTGGACTTGGTTTTACGATAAATCTATAGCGAAATATGAAAATGTACATATATAAAACAATGACAGTCTTAGCGGGGACTCTCCTACTTATGAATTCATGCACACTGCTATCTGTGGATCCCATCAGTGAGATTCCTCAGAACAAGATGTGGCAGAACCAGCGCGATGTGAATGCCGGCATCGCAGAGATATACTCATCCTTCCGCACTGCTCTCAGAACCAACTGGTTCTCCTGGGGCGAAATGCGTTCCGACAATTTTGTCCTATATCAGGAACTTCCTTCAGAGTACTCTAAGCTCATCCTTAACCAGATGACTACAGATCTCCCATCAACAAATTGGACGACTCTTTATAAAGTCATCAGTAACGCAAACTTTGCTATACAGAACATTCCAAATGCAAACATTACCGACCAGACTCTTAAGAGCGATTATCTGGCTCAAGCATATGCAATGCGGGCATTGTGCTATTTTTATGCAGTGAGAGTATGGGGTGCCGTTCCTGTATATTTGAGTCCGGTAGACAACATCAAAAACGCCGAATTCAAGGGACGCACTCCTAAAGATGAAGTTCTCAGAGATGTAATCATTCCTGACCTGCAACTGGCTGAAACACTCATAGACCCATCCAATGTGGAACGGAAGCGAATAAGCCGTAATGCCATCTATGCAATCCTTGCCGACGCCCAGATGTGGCTTGGCGAATGGGAGGCAGCAGATGCCACCATCGACCGCTTTATGTCAGCCAATGGCAGTCCTGATGCCGCCATCCAGAACAGTCACGTATGTTTCCAAAAGGACATCTCTGATCTCAAGAACACTTTTGTGAACGCCCTTGACAATAGGACTGGAGACAACAACCCGCAGGTTGACGAATATGGAAAGCCAAACGAGTTCATTTTTGTCATTCACCAGAACATTAACGAAGCCGGTCAAAACAATTTCTCTATGATATGGAGCATACTTGGGTGTGGAATGGGACAAGGTTCCACGGTTGTACTTTCGCCCAAACTTCAGACAATATATGAGAAAGCTGCCGTTATGGCACCGGTGGACAAGCGCTTTGAGAATTACCTCTGTCCTTCTAAATCCAGCGCAGAAAGTTTTCAGGTACACAAATATATGGCAAATGGCACATCTGTCAAATATCAGGATTATATCAATTGCCAGATAGCTTATCCAATCTACCGATATACTGACATTCTCCTTATGCAGGCAGAAGTAAAAGCCAACCTCGACAAATGGCAGGATGCGCTGAATCTTATTCAGTTTGTACTTGAACGCGCAGGCGTTGCTTCAAAACTTGCAAAGGTAAATGACTTTTCAAGTAGGGACGAGCTAATCAACTATATTCTTGACCAGAAGCAGATAGAACAAGTCGGCGAGGGTAAGCGATGGTTCGACCTTGTGCGCAATCATAGGGTCGTGTCTGTCATGAACCCTATCAATGGTCTTTCAAGCCAAAATGAGGAACTGTTCCCTATCAATCAGTCAGTCCTCAATCTGTGTCAAAACGCTTATGAGCAGAATCCGGGTTACTAATACACTAATACGAGGAACTACTATGAGATACATCAAAACAATATCAATGGCTTTGCTTTTGACTGTCTTGGTCTCTTGCCAGGACTTCAAAATGCAGACAGATTACAAATACACCAGTTCACCTCTGAACCCTCATATAGAGATGAACGCATGGGAATATATGCAGTCGCGTGAAGACTTATCGGAAATGGTGGAAGCTGTGGAATTTACCGGTATGCAGGATTATTACACTCAGACCGATCGTTGCATCACCTATCTTTTCCTAAACAATATGGCAATCACCAACTTCCGCAATGCTCACGCTCAAGTGGACAAGATATCTTACTGCGATGTGGAAGATGTCACCAGACTTCTTCTATACCATATGATAGTCGGTGAATATCATTCCCTTAACAAGAAACTACCCGTAGAGCCCATCTACGTAAAGACTCTTCTTGAAGGAGAATGGGGACTTATGACATTGAAAGTAAACAAGTCTTCTTCAAATTCTATCGGCTATCCAATAGCCAACGGCAACATCGTAGCAAATGATAAAGGCAGCAACTTCAACAGCCGTAGTTCTAGTTCAGTAGCCTCCAACATTATGCCGGTAAATGGCGTAATTCATATCATGAACGACTACGCTATGTTCCGCAAGACTTACACTGATGTTACACCTTACTAACGGGATATTGGTATGAAAAAGATATATATTGTACTTATGGTCTTGACCCTGTCAATCTTTTCTTGTACAAACAAACAGGATGCTGACTATTCCTCAATGGCCGAGCCAAGCATTGAACTGATGTATGAGGCTATTACTCCTGACATGAACAGGGTAGATAACACTCCTATCGTGTGCGTGGTCTTTTCCGAGGCCGGACTTAAGAGCGTAACATTGTACAAAACGGAATCTGGGGAGGAAACCCTTGTAAAAGAGATTACATCTTTTCGCGACGAACATCAGTACTCCATGAAGGAAAGCCTTGTATGGAATACTAATCTCAGTTCTGTAAGAATCCTTGCTAAAGACAAGGCAGACAGGAAAGTAGAGAAGATACTCCCGGTATCCGTGACACCTGTGCTTCCTGCACCTGTAATCACTTTCGGTCTGGATAAAATCCAGATAGACGAGCGTAATGAAGATTCAAACGAGGTTTTGACAGAATTTGAGATTACCTCTTCCAACTCTCTCCAAAGCGTAAAAGTATCTATTTTCACCTCGGAAGGAGTTACAGATGTTCCATTGAGTCCCGCTTTCCACGCCGGAGACAAAACATATTTTTTCTCACAGACAATAACATATTTTGAAGGCTATAGGGGCGTTCAAGTATCAGCCACCGATGCCAACGGCAAGATGAAGATTGAAACTCTTCCGGTCAATTACATCCCCGCTCCTGCTCCAAATATGGAGCCTACAGGCGAAACAGTTGTAAAGCCACTGCTTGTTAAGAGTACCGATTCCCGAAACTTCACATTCCACGTGAATGCTGAAACAGGTCTCAGTTATATTGAGGTTGTCAAACTCTCCAAAGATATTCAGGGTAACAATGTAAGGAATCGCGTAGCTATCGACTATTACGATGCCTCAAAGGATTTTGCGACTGATTATAATTACTCGTTCGAATCTTTCGACCAGGACTGCCACGCCATTGAATTCGTGGCGGTTGACAGGCTCAACCACTCCGTAGCCATTCATTTTCCCACATTGGTAAACCTCCGTTACGGCAAAGACATCGTGATTGCCGCTCAGCGTAACAGTAAGGAAGCTCTTGTACTTGAAGAATATCCAGGTGTAGAGTCTTATTGCTTCTTCTCCGTAAGAGACTTCAAAACTTACTCTCTGTTTGATTTCTGGAAAACAGAAAACAGGCGCAATATTGACTTTTTCTATTTTGCATGGAACAATGGCGGTGCTAATGACAATGGTGTCCGTCTTATGAGGGCAAATGAAGACCGTGCAGGACAGGACCCAAGTTGGTTTACCTACACAGACCCCGAAGGTTTGAACAGTATTCCTACACTGGCCGCAGGCAATGCCAACTGGGGCAACCGTAACGCCACTTACATAAAGAAACTCACTAATGCCTTCACGTTTGATTTTGATAATGTGACAGCATCCGATTTGAGTTCTAATGCTGTACAGACTTATGTGGTTCAAGGCAAGACAAGTGCCGATTGGATTAACTACAAGGTTGGCGACTGTTTCCTCTTCAAGACAGGTCCGCTAAGTACTTACCCTAACAGCACCGGCATTGTTCGCTTCGAGGTGGTAGAGGGAAGCCGAGACTCCTTCTCGGGACAAAATCAACTTCCAAACGACAAGCCTTGCTATGTGGTTATTTCCATTAAGACACAAATTGTAGAATGAAAAAGGTAATCAGTTTATTATTGGTCTCTATACTATCATTCTGCGCGTTTGCGCAGAATGGTGAATATGATGTGATAGTGTACGGCGGCACGTCATCTGGAGTAATTGCAGCGTATTCAGCTGCCAAGGAAGGTCTCAATGTCGCTCTAATTGAGCGAACTGCACACGTAGGCGGACTTACAACAAGCGGTATCGGAAATGTGGATATAGGCTGGGCCAGCACTGTAGGTGGCTATACAGCGGATTTCTTGAGGGCCGTGGGCACTCATTACGGTACGCCTCATCGTATGCAGATTGCCCTTGAGTGCAAAATCGCCGAAGATGTCTTCAACGATTGGCTTTCCAATGAAGGCGTTGAAGTTCTCTATCATTCCCGTCTTCGGGAAAAAGACGGCGTAGAGGTTGTTGATGGAAAAATTGTCGCAATAATCCTTGAAGACGGTCGACGACTTGAAGGCAAGGTTTTCATTGATTCATCATATGAGGGCGATCTTATGGCTCAGGCAGGTGTAAGTTATCTGACAGGACGTGAAGGAGCCGATGAATTTGGAGAATCATCAGCGGGCATCTGCGAATACCGTCATTTCCGCAACTATACTTCCGAAGAGATGGTTGTGATAAGGAAGCTTGCAGCCAAATATCCTCTTGATATAAAGTTTGAGGAAAGGATGCCCAAAGGTCAGGCTGATGGCAAGACGCAGGCATACGTTTACCGTCTCACAGTTACTGACGACCCTGAGAATCTTGTCCCATTCCGCAAACCGGAAGGATATGATCCGGACCGTTATACCAATACCCTCTATCGGATTCAGAAGCGAGGGCTTACACGTTTCGATCAGGTAGTGACACTCTACAAACTTCCAAACCGGAAGTACGACCTCAACCATATGGATCTTATCAATGCTTCCTGGGATTATCCGGAAGGCAGTTATCAGATGCGTGAGGCAATCGACCTCTACCATCGTCGCTACCAAGAAGGACTGCTGTGGTTTTTCGGTCACGACCCCCGCGTCCCTGAGGCTCTAAGAGAAGACACCCGACGTTATGGCCTTGCAGCAGACGAGTATAAAGACAACGGAAACTGGCCCTACCAACTATATATACGCGAAGGCCGCAGGATGAGAGGAGAGTATATTATGGTTCAGCAAGATGCATGGGATAATCCGACAAAAGAGGATGCAGTTGCAATAGGCTCATACTTTCTCGACTGTCATTTTGTATCCTCCGTTGTAAACAAACGAGGCTTCCATCTTGAAGAAGGCGCCTTTGATTATACTCCTTACAGACCTTATGAGATTCCTTACAGGGCAATCACTCCTAAGAAACAAGATTGTACAAACCTACTTGTACCGGTGTGTATGAGTGCATCGCACGTAATCTGCGCGTCACTCCGTATGGAGCCAGTTTATATGATGCTCGGTCAGGTTGCCGGCAATGCAACAGTCCTTGCAATCAGAGACAACCTTCCGGTTCAGAATGTGAACATAAAAGAACTTCAGACTATATTGAAGTCCCAGAAACAGATTATACATTTCAATACGCCTCTTGGAATGTATCTTACTCCAGAACAGTTTGAAGGCGTTGTGATGGATGACACGGAACTCAATCTCAATGATGGCATCTGGAGTCATTCCACCAGCCAAGGACCTTTTATGAAATATAACTACCGTTTTACTTCCTGCAAGCCAAATGGCGGTGAAGAGGCAGTTTTCAAGCCGAAACTTACTTCAAACGGCAAGTATGAAGTGCAAATAATGTATTCCGCTTCCGGCAACAGGACAAAAGCCGCCGACGTTACTATCCACGATAAAAAGGGTGCTCATCAATGTCTTGTCGATATGACAGTAAGCCCCCGCAGTGAAGGAGGTTACTGGCATAGTCTGGGAACTTATACCCACGACTCCCGAAAGCCTATCAAACTTGTCATAAGCAACAAGGGCGATGGAGGAATTGTGGTCGTTGATGCTGTCAGATTTATAAAGAAATGAGAAAAATAGCGATTATAATAGCTTTTATGACCATTTCCCTCGGTCTTTCTGCAAGAGGAAAGACTATGTTTGAGGTGAAGATGGATGATGAAAAAGTTACAGTTTATGACCTCAAGGTATCTCCACAGGACAGTCTTTGGAGGATGAAAGGCATGGACGACAAGAAAGGCTCCAAGGATATCTATGAATGGGCAGCCTTCTGCTATAAAGAGATCAACAGCCCTGCTGTCATCAAAGTGAAAGCTCCGATGGATGTCACCAGTGCCAAGGTTTTACCTACGTCCCGAGGAATAGTCCCCCAGATTAAAGGCAGGGAAATCAGTTTCAATGCCATCCCTGGAGACAGGCTTACATTAGAAGTGAATGGAGACGAGTACCATTCACTGCACATTTTTGCCAATAAAATAGAAGAAAACCCCATTGATCCTTCAGACCCTAATGTCATCTACTATGGTCCTGGGGTGCATTATGTTTCACGGATAGTTGTACACTCCGGCCAAACCCTTTACATCGCTCCCGGCGCAGTTCTCTATGGAGAGATGTTCCAACGGGAACCTGGAGGGGCCTATTCACCTGTAATATCCCTCATCGGAGACGATATCAAGGTGAAAGGGAGCGGCATCGTGGATGGTTCCCTCTGTGACATACATACAACAAACCTTCTATATGTCAACGGAAGCAATATTTCCATCGAAGGAATAATCCTTCGAGATGCCAGCGTCTGGACTATGCCCGTGATGCGAAGCCGAAACGTTACGATTGATGGTGTCAAAATTCTCGGTTATAGAGCAAACTCCGATGGCATTGATATATGCAATAGTGATAACGTGACAGTAAAAAACTGCTTCATACGCACTTTGGACGACCTGATTGTAATAAAAACAACACAAGACGGCGGCCCTTGTGAAAACGTATTCGCCTATGGCAATATCCTCTGGAACGAGGTAGCGCACGCTTTAAGCGTTGGGGCGGAAATCAACCACGATATCCGCAACATAGTCTTTGAAGACAACGATATAATCCACGACAAGGGACGTGAATGGAGCATGCGCGTATATCACTGCGACAATGCCATTGTAAGCGGTATCGTCTTCCGCAATCTGAGAATTGAGGAAAGTAAGAATCTGATCTCACTCTGGATAAACAAGGCCGTGTGGTCCAGTTCTGATGAGAGGGGACATATCAGCGATGTGGTATTTGAGAAGATCAAAGCCGACAATGTTGTAAACCCTACCATACAACTGTTAGGCTACGATGACGAGCATTTGATCGAAAATGTGACTCTGAGCAATGTCCGCTTAAACGGACACTGCGTCACAAAAAAAGATATCACTACAAACCAATTCGTAAAAAATATAACAGTAAAAAAATAATACAATGAGAACAAAAATGCTTTTGACGGTAATTGCCGTATGTTTTTCCTCTGTGGCTTTTGCCCAGGAATTTGAAGAGACAATGGGAACCCTTCCCGTAATGATGAGCGCATCTGACCTCAACGAAGAAGGCGGATTCCGCTACAGCGGCCAGTTAACCTATGAGGGAGATGCTGAAATTCAGTACAATGGAGCAACCATTAAGAACGCCAACTACACCACCCAGTTCGGTAACGAGGCATCACGCGGCTGCAACGTCCGCATTTCAGACAAGCACAACTGCTATTTCCAGATCAATGGTATCAACACTATGGATATCACGAAACCTGTGGTTGGTTTCGCACTTCTGAAAGGTGTCCGTCGCTTTGATGGTACCGATTTGGTTGTAGAGTGGTCAGAAGATGGTCTCCGCTGGACTGAACTTGATTTCGAGCCACTCCCTACCGATGAAGGTTCCGAACTCAAATTCACATATCGCAGGACCTCTGTTCTTCCCAATAAAGAAAACTTGAAACTCCGTTTCCGTCAGAATGGTTATGGCTGCGTGTTCAGAATTGACGATGTCAGCGTTGGCCCTAAAAAAATCAAGAAATAATGAGTCCAACTCTATTGATAACCATTTTGGCTACAGTCCTGCGTGTCAGTTCACCTGACGGGCAGGTCTGCGCTGAAATCACTATATCTGATGGAGTCACATTGTCCGTTTCACACGGAGACGATGTTATTCTGAAAGATAGTAGAATCGAGCTCAACACCAACGAAGGAGAATTCGGAAAGAGATTCAAGATAAAAAAGGCTGTCAGAAGCCACGTGGATGAGACATTTGACACTCCCCTTTACAAAAGAAGCCAAGAAAGAAGTGTTTACAATGAACTTCTGCTAAAAGGTCGCGATAACTTTGACCTTGTCTTGAGAGCTTTTGATGAAGGTTTTGCCTGGCGTTTTGTCTATACCGGCAAGAAACAGCTTATGGTTTTTTCCGAACAGAGCGATTTCCGATTTGAAGAAGACCTGTTGGCATATGTTCCTTATGTCAGGAAGACTGGAGATTTCTCCGTTCAGTTCTTCAACACATTTGAAAACACATATTCTGTTCATCCGGTTTCCAAGTGGAGAAGTGGTCAGCTGGCTTTTCTGCCCATCTTGTTTGATGCGGGAGGAGGAAAAAAGTTCTGTATCACAGAATCTGAACTTGAGCATTATCCCGGAATGTATCTTATGGGGGATGGAGGAAACTGCCTTCACAGCGTATTTGCCCCCTATCCCAAGACAATGCGTCAGGGAAGCCACGACCCTTCCGTAACGACTGGCGGTCATAATCAGGTAGTTGTAGAGCGAGAGTCCTACATTGCCCGACTTAACGCAGGAGAACACTTTCCTTGGAGAGTTGTTGCTATCGGCAAGACAGACGCAGAACTTTTAGACAATAATCTGGTTTACAAGCTTGCACGCCCAATTGTACAGGCTGATTTTTCTTGGGTAAAACCGGGTAAGCTGGCATGGGACTGGTGGAATGACTGGAATATCACCGGAGTTGACTTTGTCGCAGGGGTAAACAATGCAAGTTACAAGTACTATATAGACTTCGCCGCATCTCATGGTATTCCGTATGTAGTGCTCGATGAAGGCTGGTATGATCGCATGGCTGGAAACGCATTTGCCGTTGTCCCGGAAATCAATCTCCCCGAACTCATTGAGTATGCCGATTCAAAAGACGTAGGACTGATGCTCTGGGTTAGCTATTATGCCTTTCAAAAGGATATGGAACGCATTATAAGTGATTATGCCCGAATGGGTATCAAGGGTTTCAAACTTGACGCAATAGGCAGGGACGATCAACTTATGAATGAGTTCTACTACAAAGCTGCTGCTTTAGCATTGGAAAACAAGGTAATTCTGGACTTTCACGGGGGAGCAAAGCCAACCGGACTCAACAGGACATATCCAAACGTTCTCAACTTTGAGGGCGTGCACGGTCTTGAGCAACTGAAGAATCCAAACTACGAGTGCGATATGGTAACATATGACCTTTGCTTTCCGTTCATACGCAGCATCGCTGGCCCTGTCGATTATACTCAGGGGGCAATGCGCAACGGCACGAAGACAACTTACCGATCAGTCTGGTCCGAGCCGATGAGTCAGGGTACCCGATGTCGCCAGATTGCAGAGTATGTAGTGTTTGAATCTCCGCTATGTATGCTCTGCGACACACCTACTAATTATATTAAGGAAGAAGAATGCACGCGTTTCATATGTTCCATCCCTACTGTATGGAATGAAACCCGCGTTATTGAAGGCAAGATAGGAGATTACATTACTATTGCACGCAAATCTTATGACGATGTATGGTATGTAGGCTCTATTGCATCCTGGGATGGTAGAAAGGCGACATTGGATCTCTCTTTTCTGGAAGACGGAAAATATCAGGCAGAGATATTCAAAGACGGGATAAACGCAACGCATAACGCGAATGACTATAAAAGAACTTGCATCCAAGTATGTAAGCAAGACCGATTGGAAATTGAAATTGCCCCAGGTGGTGGGTATATCATTAGACTCAAGAAAATATGAAAAAGATATTAACAGTAATTGTGTCCGCAATATTAGCCTCGACCATCCTATCGGCCCAGGACAGAATTATCAACCGTTATGGTTTCGAACTTCTCAGGGTAAAGGGCGGTTACCGTCTGTTAGATGAGAACAACATAGTTTCCAAGGGCATCTTTGACCTTTCAAAGGTGCCAGCAGATATGTATGAGCCATATTATCGCAGCCGCACCTTTCTCAAGGATGAGGATTTCCATCAGTGTGAGACCATTGAGATGGTGTTCGCCAAATATCCCAGCTATGAGCTCAAACTTGCAATAGACCTTCCAAAAAAAAGAGATGGGAAGGCGCTTCCTTTTATCATTTGGATTCACGGTGGCGGATGGCATAGCGGAAACTTCGGTGGCCACAGTCTCCAGTCCCGCTATCTTGCCGGGCACGGAATTGCCGGTGTTAGAATTTCCTATTCGCTTCTCACCCAAGGAGCAAATTTTTCTGACACTTGGAACGACATTCAGGCGGCTCTAACTTTTGTCAAGGAGCATTCGGCTGAATATAATCTTGACCCTACGCGTTTTGGGTTTGCTGGACATTCTGCCGGTGGTCATCTCGCTTCATATGCAGCAATGAGAATACCGGAGACCAAACTTCTTATAAGCATGAATGGAATATATGACTTGGTGAATACATACCCAGGATATGTCCCTTCAAACAGGCACAATGACTACTTCAATCTTGAAAGCATAGAATCCCGCAAGAATGCTTCTCCAGTGACATTCGTTCACCCAGGAGCGCCTTATTGCCTTATTACTTTCACCGGCGGAGACACTCTGGTTGATAAAAATCAGATTAAGACATTCACACACGCATTGAGGGAAAATGATGTACAATACGATCTGATTTTCAAAGACTACTATTCCCATAACGGCTTCAATGATACCGATTTGTTTGAGCCAATGCTTATGAAGATTTTGATTACCGCACAAAAGTACTTATAATGAGATTTTTCACAGTAATAGCCTCACTGTTTTTATTGTCGGCATACGCCTGGGCACAACCACATTACGATGTGGTTATAGTGGGCGGAACACCGGGAGGTATCACCTGCGCTATCTCGGCTGCAAGAGAGGGAATGAGTGTTGCCATTTTGGAAAGGACCAACCATATCGGAGGTCTCCCTGCCAATGGTCTTGGCGCCACGGACATAAGCACCAGAGGTGCTACAACCGGCCTCTTTCTGGAGTTTGTAAACCGGAATTTACAGTATTACCAGGAGGCTTACGGAGCCGATTCCCAACAAGTTAAAGACTGCTCCGAGGGTTACCATTTTGAGCCATCCGTAGCAGAAAGGTCTTTCCTTGGAATGTTGGACGAATATCCTTCCATCACTGTGCTGTACAGCCGTCAATTTGACTGCCTGCCTGATAATGTAACGAAAGAGGGAGAGACAATACTCGGGATAAAGGTTCTGAACAAGGATAATTCCGCAATCGAGGAGTATGCTGGCGGCGTTTTCATAGACGCCACTTATGAAGGAGACCTTGCCGCAGCGGCCGGAGTCCCCTATCATATCGGTCGAGAATCCGCCACTGAATATGGTGAGCCCTGCGCCGGAAGAGTTTTCCGCCACTGGGGAGTACAGTTTGTGGGTGGCGGTGAGTCTGAAGGTTCCAGCTATATGGGCGACAATGCTGTCCAAGCTTACAACTACCGACTTTGCCTTACTTCAGACGAAGCCAATATGACAAAGATAAAAAAGCCGACAAAATATAACAGGGAGGATTATGTTTCCCTTATAGATGACGTCTGGACCGGTCGCAACACCGGCATTGAAACAGCCAAACTCACTGAAGCCGACTATCAGGCAAATCGCGAAGCCCTGAAGGCAGGAAAGAGAACCCTCATTCCCGGAGACCCTTGGGGCATTGCCAAGATTACCAATATGGTCAGACTTCCTAACGCCAAAACAGATGCCAACAACCAGCATATGGCATTTATTTCCACTGATCTTCCGGAAGAAAACTGGCCTTGGCCAAGCGCCAGTTGGGAGTGGAGAGACAAGTTTGCCGAGAGGCTCAAGGAATATACGCTTGGTCTCATCTGGTTTGTTCAGAACGACAAGGCACTTCCTCGACAATTCAGGAAAGAATGCCGAAAATGGGGTCTCTCCTCTACAGAGTACATGGACAATAACAACTTTCCACGTCAGGTTTATGTGCGTGAAGGCAGACGCATGGATGGTCAATACTTCTTCACTGCTTCCGATGCCATTGCAGTGGCTCCAGGGAAAAGACCGCCCATACATAGTTCAAGCATAACTTCCTGTCATTATGCCTTGGATTCCCACGCCTGCTACAAAAGAGAGACAGGAAAAGTCCACTTGGACGGCTTCTTTGGTTATGAGAGCGTACCATATACGGTACCGTTTGGCGTAATGGTCCCACGCAAGCTAAGCAATCTGCTGTTTCCTGTTCCAGTTTCCGGCAGTCACGTAGGTTTCTCCACAATGAGGATGGAACCTTGCTGGATGGCTCTTGGAGAGGCTGCAGGAGTTGCTGCCGCCCAAAGTATCAAAGAGGGGAAAAAGGTTCAGGAGCTATGCATAGACCGCATCCAAGACCGTCTTTTGAAAAACAAAGCCTCCTTGGTTTATTTCAAGGACATAGCCCCAGGACATCCAGATTTCAATATGGTTGAAAAGATGGCTCTGAAGGGATATATAACCGGATGGGAGGCAGAGTTGGATAAAGAAGCATCAGAACAAGAAATCAACGGTTTTCAAGCACTTTCCGGTATCGAACTGCCCGGTGGTCTTAAAACCAGAAGAGAGATATTACAATACATATTTGACAAGCTATGACTAAAACCCTTACATTAATGCTGACAACAGCAATGATGGTGATATCTTCCTGCTCGGAAGATGTATGCCATTGGGTAGATCCACTCGTGGGTACTGCCGACAACGGGCACACTTTCCCTGGCGCTTGTGTTCCTTTCGGTCTGGTTCAGCCAAGTCCTGACTCAGGAAACACGGAATGGGAATACTGCTCCGGTTTCAACATTGCCGACAGCACTCTCATTGGTTTCAGCCAGACCCATCTCAATGGAACGGGCTGCAGAGACCTCGGCGATGTCCTGCTCCTTCCTTTCATCACGGATACCCCCGAGAAAGACAATCCTTATATCAAGGAATCCCTAAAAGCATCCCCGGGTTATGCTGAAGTTCATTTCAAGAATGGCATACAGGTAGAGATGACCGCAACCGAACACGTATCTCATTACCTGATGAAGTATCCTGAAATAACCAGGAAACTATACGTGGACCTTCAGAACGGTATGGTGAATTCACCGGGCAACCTCCTTTCACACGTACTTGAGGCCGACATCAACTATGAAGACAACAACACCATCACGGGACGACTAATCACTCATAACTGGACAACCCGCGAATGGTTCTTTGTACTTACATTCTCCGAGCCTTTCCAAAGTTGCACCAAGATTGAGCCAACAGGCAAGGAAAAGGCTGACAAGGTGATTCTCAGTTTCAATGATGGCAAAAAACCTCTTGGCGTAAAAGTTGCGATATCAAGCGTTAGTATTGATGGAGCGCGCAAATCCATGGAGATTGAAGATTCCACTTGGGACTTTGACAAAATCCGCAAGGATGCACATGAAAGCTGGCACAGACTTCTTTCAAGGGTAAGCGTAAAGGGAACAACAGAACAGAAACGCAACGTTTACACCTGTCTCTACCACCTTTACATCCAGCCAAACAATATTGCCGATAATGGAGAAAAATTATACTCAACGTTCTCTCTGTGGGATACTTATCGAGCGGCCAATCCATTCTACACTGTTTTGAATCCAGAGATGGTGGATCCGTTCATCAACTCCCTGCTCGCACAATATGACAAACAGGGATATCTTCCGATATGGCCACTGTGGGGTAGCGAGACACATTGTATGATTGGGAACCATGCAATTCCAACCATAGTCGAGGCTTATATGAAAGGTTTTCGCGGATTTGACGTTCAGCGGGCTTGGGAGGCTGTAAAAACATCACTTACCACCAACCACCCGAGATCCTCAAGATTTGACCTTCTGGACAAATATGGCTATTATCCCTTTGACATTATGGAACGCGAGTCCGTTTCCTGCACGATGGAAATGTGCTATGACGACTACTGCGCAGCCATCTTTGCCGAAGCCCTTGGCTACAAAGAAGATGCAAAGTATTTCCGCGACCGGTCGCAGGGTTGGCTGAATCTTTTTGACACAGAATCAAAACTCGTGAGGGGAAAGGATTCAAAAGGGCGTTGGAGGACTCCTTTCGATCGTTTTGCCCTATCCCACGCCGCCACTCACGGCGGAGACTACACAGAGGGTAATGCTTGGCAGTATACTTGGCACGTACAGCAAGACCCCGAAAAGCTTATCGAACTTCAAGGTGGAGCTGACGCCTTTGAAACCAAGCTGGATTCCCTTTTCTTTCTTGATACAATAAGTGAAAACAATGTTGGATTTGTGGGCGATGTTACCGGACTTATTGGTCAATATGCTCATGGAAATGAGCCAAGTCATCACGTTGCCTACCTGTACCAGTTTGCTGGGAAACCTTGGAAGACAGAAGCATTGATTCGGGAGATTTTCGATCGCTTCTATCGTCCTCTACCTGATGGTCTTTGCGGCAATGACGACTGCGGTCAGATGAGCGCCTGGTATCTTTTCAGCGCAATGGGAATATATCCTGTAGATCCTGTAAGCTGTAAATATGTTTTGGGAGCGCCTCAGATTGAGGAAATAACACTAAGCCTTCCCGAAGGGCGAAAATTCACTGTCCGGGCAAATGGCCTCAGCGAGGAAAACAAATACGTGGAGAGCGTACTTCTCAACGGACATCTTGTGGAAGGATATACCATTCCGCACGATTGCATTGTAGAAGGCGGACTCTTGGAGTTCAATATGACAAATGAACCAAAATCAAACAAATAACCACGTTATGAGTAAAAAGTATTTAAAGAAAGAGTATCAGGCGCCTAAGGTGTCCGTCTTCGAAGTAGAAATGGCCTACAGTCTGTGCCAAACATCTAATATGTCACATATCAAACTGCCAAACAGTGTCAATGACATTGATGCTGAATCATTTATGTTTGACGACACTTTCACTTGGTAGAAATTGGAGGGAATGATTATGAAAAAGATAGCATTTGTCCTTGCTGCTGTTACAGCATTCGTTTCGTGCCAGAAAGAAAACATTCACACTGGTGAAACGGTACAACTGTCATTCAGAGCAAATCTGGAAGTTCCTGGTCCAGACACCAAAGTTGCCCTCAAGGGCACTGACGTGGTGTTCGTTGCAGGAGATGCCTTAAGCGTATTTGACGGCAGTTCAAATAATAAATTCCAGACAGAGGAAGGCGGCTCCAATGCACTATTCCAAGGGACAGCTGCCAATGTGGCTTCTTATCTCGTCGTGAGCCCATATAGCGATTCTCATAAACAGATTTCTCCATCTGTTGTCAAGTTCACCATTCCTGATGTCCAGACAGCAACCATTGACGGTGTTGACCCTAATGCTCTTATCAGCGCAGGACTGGCCACTCCAGACGGAAATGTAACTCTTTATAATACAGTAGGTCTTGTTCAGGTTGTCGTTCCCGACGGATTAAAAGTAAAATCTATCCAAGTTGCCGGAGGAAAAGGTCAGACAATTGCCATTGCCGGTGAGTTCTCTTTTAATGCCGACACCAAGACTTTTGCAATACCTGATGTAAGCAAGACAGTCACAGTCATCACACTTGTTCCTGCCGAAGGCGATGAGTATATCGCTCCAGGAACTTACTACATTGCTGTCCGCCCAAAGACTACTTATGATGCAGGTTTCTCTATGGCATATGTAAACGAGTCAAACCAACTCTGTAAACGTACTACTGCCAAAGCCCTGGATATTGTCAGAAGCCATATTGTCCCCTTAGGGAGTTTGGACACCAGTAATTATCCGGCTGTTACCGGCACTGCTGTATTGAGAACTAGTGGAGACGAGGTCCAATTTACTGGACGGGTCAAGAAGATTGCCGGTGGTACCGGTAAGGCAAACAATGATGACTCTATAATCAAAAAGATTGTCTTTAAAGCACATACATTATATTCACAGACATATAAGACAGACGCAGCTCTTTTGAGCAGCGGTTTGGGCACAGTAGAAATTCACGGATACCTTGTAGGGAATGTTCTTTATGTTTGCACAGAAGCTTCCACTTTCACACTTCAGAAGATTAGTGGAGATTTGTTCAGGCAATTTGTCGAACTTGAAGAAGTGATATTCAGCGATGTGACCACCCAAGATGAAACATCATTCTCCTATATGTTCCGCAATGATGCAAAACTACGGAAAGTAGATTTTGGTAATGCGGATTTTTCAAAAGTGAAAGATTTCAGTTATATGTTCTATGTCAGTGAAAAAAACAGTTTGGAATACATAGATTTTGGTGAAACAGCGACATCCGCGGCCACCACTATGCAGGCAATGTTCAATAACAGTCAGAACTTGAAGCATTTATACTTAGGAACCAATTTCTCATTGGCCCCAACTGTTTTGAATATGTTCTTGAATACAGGAATGCAGACTTCAATAGATGCGGCCGGCGATGACAAGAAAAAATGTCAGTTGTATTGCTCACAGTCAACCTACAATGCCATAAAGGCTGCATCAAATACACAGTTTAACGGCGCACGCTTTTTATTACACGCACTTTAACAGATTTACGAAATGAACATCCGCAGAATACTCATCCTATGTATCACCATTGCTTCTCTGGCCGCTTGTAACAAGGTCAAAGAGCCTGTGGATTATGTTAATCCCTATATGGGCAACATAAGTCATATACTGGTGCCAACATTCCCTACGGTTCAACTTCCCAACTCTATACTAAGGGTTTACCCCGACAGGGACGACTACACGGGCGAGTATCTCCGTGGACTTCCGATAGTGGTAACCAATCACCGAGAACGTTCGGCATTTACCCTCTCCGTATCTCTTGAAGATGGAGACATATGCGCTCCTAAACCATTGAACTATGATAATGAGAGGATTACACCATATTCTTACAGAGTTACGCTGGAAAACGGCATCGTGGACGTATGTTATGCAGTTTCCCATCAATCGGCAATGTACGAAATATCCTCCGCAAAGCCTTTAAGGCTCTCACTCTGGAGTTTCTGTGGGCAGGTTGGGACTGATTCCGATGGTATTTACGGAAGCCAGACAGTACTCGGAGACACAAATGTTTATGTTTATTTACAATTTCTCCAGAAGCCCTGTTCAAAGGAAGTATTTGACAATCATATAGTTCTTTCTTTTGACACCGAGAATATAAACATTCGCTATGGTGTTTCCTTTATCAGTTGGGAACAAGCCAAGTCAAATCTGTTTCGTGAACTTTCTGATTATGATATCTGCGCCCTTGAGAAAGAAGGGCGCAGGATTTGGAATGAAACCCTTTCCAAAATCAGAGTAAAAGGCGGCACAGAGGATGAAAAGACTGTCTTTTACACATCATATTACCGAACGTTTGAGCGCCCGATATGCATAAGTGAAGGCGGCAGATACTGGAGTGCATCTGACTCTTCCGTACACGAGGACGGAGGCGTACCATATTACACTGACGACTGGATTTGGGACACTTACCGCGCGGCACATCCATTACGTGTACTAATGGACTCGTCAATGGAGGAAGACATCCTTGCCTCATTCCTCAGGATGGCATCTGAAAGCGGCACTGGCTGGGCTCCAAGTTTCCCTGAAGTGAGCGGAGACAGTAGACGCATGAATTCGAATCACAGCGTAGCAACCTTTGCCGATGCCGTAGTAAAAGGCCTATCTGTAGATATCCCTTCAGCCTTATCGGCATCATATAAGGCTCTTACAGAGAAAACCCTCGCACCTTGGAGCGGAGCACCGGCAAGCGAACTTGACAATTTTTTCTGGAAGAATGGATTTGTTGCTGCCTTACGTCCTGGAGAAATTGAGACAGATTCGGTGGTAAATGCCTTTGAAAAAAGGCAGCCAGTTGCCGTTACTTTGGGTACTGCGTACGACTGCTGGTGTCTATCTGTTCTGGCGCGTGAAGCCGGAGATAAAGAATTGGCTTCGCGTTTTGAGGACTATTCCCAACGTTTCAGAACGATTTTCAATCCACAGACCTTGTTTTTCCATCCAAAAGACAAGGATGGTATTTTCATAGAGAATGTGGATTATAATTTCCCGGGAGGACTTGGTGCGCGTGAGTATTATGCCGAAAATAATGCATGGATATACCGCTGGGATGTCCAGCACGATATTCCCAGTCTCATTGAATTGATGGGAGGATCCCAAAAGTTTGTCTCAGAACTTGATCGAATGTTTGCCACCCCCCTTGGTCGTGGCAAATACCAGTTCTATGCCAAACTGCCGGACCATACAGGCAACGTGGGACAGTTCTCAATGGCAAATGAGCCATCTCTCCATGTGCCATACCTTTATAATTATGCCGGTCAGCCGTGGAAAACACAAAAACGCATACGTCAGATGCTTTCCACTTGGTTCCGCAATGACCTTATGGGTCTTCCGGGTGATGAAGACGGCGGCGGGATGTCGTCATTTGTAGTATTCTCTGCAATCGGCATCTATCCCGTGACTCCTGGCAGTCTTGAATATGCAATTGGAAGCCCGCTTTTTGAGAAGGTTTCAATGACACTTTCAAACGGCAAAACGTTTACTGTACTTGCTCCCGGCGCATCTTCTGAAAACAAGTATATCAAACGCGCCACACTTGACGGAAAACAACTCTCCCGTCCATTTATCAAGCATAGCGACATTATGGCAGGTTGCACGCTTGAACTTGAAATGACGGATAAACCATGTATGGGGTTCTCAGAAACTACTGAGTGAACATTTCCCGTAAAACAATGAGTTCAAGGAATGAGTGAACGTGAACCAATAAGATTAAAATTTTAAAGTTTGTCTCTAAAATATCGAATTCAGTACTGTAGCAAGGCGGTATCCGGCTTTTTCAATCTGTGAGAGCGCCATTCTGCAGTGGTCGTACATATATGTGGCAGGCACTTTTTCGCTATTCTTGATGTTCCAGATTTCGCACGTGGAGGTGGCGGTGTCAGTTCCCCAGTCATAGATGGTGCCGGAGCAGAATTTCTTGATTTGCTTCTTGGTGGAAGTCATTGCGAAATATGCCAAGCCCTGAATTCCGCCAGCGAAAGCAACTTCGCATTGTCCAGATCATACAGCCATTCCTTGAACTCATCCAATCCGCCGGCAGCATAAACTCCACCGACCAGGGACCCGATAGAGCACCCTGCAACGGAAGTGATATTATAACCCCTGCTTTCCAGCTCCTCGATGGCTCCGATATACGCAAAACCCCTAGGACCACCACTTGAAAGCACCAATGCGACATCCTTATTCATTGACACTACTGTTTATGTATAAATTATGACTCTGATGGCAAAATGACCGAACCAAAGTTTTATAATTCATATGTAAATATAAGCATAATTCCCTAAATATTAAAAGATTTGCGGAGTGAACTCCTGAAATATTATAAGAATTATGGAATTTGATGCCGGAATTTGCTCAAAGACGATTTTCTTCTTCCGAGGTTTTCTTCACCTGTGTATTGAAACTGTTCATGGCCCGGTCCGGACCGATTGTCGTGAAAGCCTTGATGCCTTCGATTACCTTGTTGCAGATTTCCGGCATCGCCTCCCGTTCCTCCTGGCTCATCGGACCGATTACGAAATCCACCTGCCCGCCTTTCTTGAAATTGTTGCCGATGCCGATGCGGATACGGGGATATTCGGTGGTTTCCAGAAGTTCCTGGATGTTCTTCAATCCGTTATGTCCGCCGTCGCTGCCTTTCTTGCGCATGCGCAATGTCCCGAAAGGCAGGTTCAGGTCATCACAGATGACAATGAGGTTCTCCATCGGGATGCCGAGTTCATTCATCCAGTATCTCACCGCATTGCCGCTCAGGTTCATGTATGTGGACGGTTTGAGAAGCGTGATTCTTCTTCCTTTGAAAGAGACTTTGGCTATGTCTCCGTATCTTGCTGTCTGGAATGCCGCATCTGCTGATGCCGCCCATGCGTCCAGTACCATGAAACCGACATTGTGCCTGGTGTCGGCATATTCAGCGCCAATGTTTCCGAGTCCGGCTACCAAATAGTCTTTGCTCATATTCCGAGTGCGTTACCTTTTTATATAAAAACAGGACCGGCGGGATTTGTCCTGCCAGTCCTGAAAATGTCTCTTTGCTGGAATTATGCTTCAGCTGGAGCCTCAGCTGCCGGAGCTGCCGGAGCTTCTGCGTGATGTACGCCTTCCTCCATAGCCTCGTCAAGAGCTTCCTCATACTCGATGTGAGCTGCAACCTGACGTGAAGACTTGACTGTGCAGATGATAGTTCCCTTAGGAGAAACTACATTGACATTCTCATACTTGAGGTCACCTGCAACGATTCTCTTGCCGATCTGAAGTCTGTCGACATTGACAATGAGTTCATCTGGAAGATCCTTCATGAGGGCGCTGACTTTCAGTTCGCGTACGAGCTTGTAGAACTTACCGCCGGCGCGTACACCGGCAGCGTGTCCGGTGATGGTTACAGGAACCTTGATGGCGATAGGCTTGTCCTCAGTAACTGCGAGGAAGTCTACGTGAAGGCAGTTGTCCTTTACCGGGTGGAACTGGAGCTCGTGAAGAACTGCGAAGTACTTCTTGCCGTTGCTGAGCTCAAGGTCAACGATATAAGATGCCGGAGTTTCGGTAAGACCTTTAAGATCTTTCTCTGTGATAGTGAAGAGAACGTTCTCGATACCTGCGCCGTAGATGTTGCATGGTACAAGACCCTGTTTGCGGAATTCTTTGATTGCCGCCTTGTTGCTGGCCTCACGAACCTGGCCGTTCAATGCGAAATGTTTCATTTCTTTAATTTGTTTAAAATGTGTTACTCAGTCCTGCAACCAGGGCAGGACCCCATTGCACCAAAAGCCTTTGCTTTTTCACGAGTCCGTTTTCGACTCAAAATGCGGCGCGAAGATAGTAATAATTTCCGGAAATGGAAAATAATGTTGCGAATCTTTCTTCAGGACGGCACTGAAAGTAATCATAAAAATTGCTATCTTTGGGAATGTGAGAAGTTTTGAGGTATGGAGACGATGATTAGAAGATTCCCGATAGGGTTGCAGACATTTGCGGAAATTATATCCGGAAAGTATTTATACATTGACAAGACTGGTTATGTCAATGATGTTGCCAACAAATATCAGTACGTTTTCCTAAACCGTCCGCTAGGTTTCGGCAAGTCGTTGTTGTCTTCTACTTTCCATAGTTATTTCGAGGGCAGAAAGGAACTTTTCGAGGGCCTGAAAGCGGGCGAGGTGAAGAAGGAATGGACGAAGCATCCGGTTTTTCATTTCGACATGTCCACTGCCAAGCATTTGAATGAGGAGAAGTTGGTACGCACCCTTGAATACAAATTGGGGTGGTATGAACTCATCTACGGGCGCGGCGAAAAAGATATAAACCCCAACCAGCGTCTGGAGGGGCTGGTTCATCGTGCCTTCGAGCAGACCGGGCAAAAAGCCGTCATCATCATTGACGAATATGACGCACCTCTGTTGGACGTGATGAACGACAATGGCAAGTTGCCGGCTCTCAGGCAGATAATGAGGAATTTCTATAGTCCGATCAAGAGCCTGGATCCGTATCTTAGGTTCGTTTTCATTACCGGAGTCAACAAGTCTGCGCAACTCGGCATTTCAGGTGAATTGAACAATTTTCAAGACATATCCATGATGCCGGAATACTCTGCATTGTGCGGAATCTCGCAGACAGAGTTGGAAAACAATATGCAGAATGAAGTTCAGGCACTTGCCGACAAACAGAAAGTGAGCTATGGGGATGCACTTGCATTGCTGAAAGCAAATTACGACGGCTATCATTTCTGCGAAGAATCAGAGGATATCTATAATCCGTTCAGCCTCATCAAGTCATTGAATGAAAAGCGTTTCGGCAATTACTGGTTCGATACCGGCACCCCGACTTATCTCATCGAAAGACTTCGGAAAAACCCTATTGACGAAACTACATTGGACAATATCCCGCTCGTCCCGCAATCGGATTTCGACGTCTCGCCGGAGATTTCGGAGAATTCATTGCCAATGCTTTACCAGACCGGTTACCTGACCATCAAGTCATACGACGAGAGGATGCAGCTCTATACGCTCGGATATCCGAACAAGGAAGTCAAGATCGGCTTCACGAGAGGACTTCTGGGAGAGTACCCTAGCAAAACCGGCACCGCATCGGGATTCGTGGCACATTTCTATGCCGCAATGGACTCACAGGACATTGACCTGGCCATGGAAAAGCTGCAGGCGTACCTTGCCGGAATACCGAACGACCTGGAAAACAAGACAGAAAAGCATTATCAGACAATTATTTATCTGATTTTCTCGCTGCTTGGCTTCTACATCCGCACGGAAGTAAAATCCGCCATAGGCAGGGCTGACGCCGTCTGCTACACGGACAATTGCATCTATGTCTTCGAGTTCAAGGTGGACGGATCTGCTGAAGATGCGCTCAAGCAGATTGACGACAAAGGCTATATGCTTCCATATAAATTCGAGGAAGGCAAGAACCTCGTCAAGGTCGGCGTAAACATTTCCTCTCAGACCCGTACCGTCGAGAAGTGGATCGCGAGGTGATTTCATTTTGGTGTGGAGCGTAAATTGCAGATTATTAGCTATTTAACCGAAATCAGAGTTGTGAAAACCGCAACTCTGAAAGTAGTTAATGCGTTAATATTTAGGTAGTTGCGCTCCACGCCCCTTGTGTCGTTTCTCAGGACTATCCGCAGACGGTATCGTACATCTCTCTTGATTTTGTGAAAACGAATACACAAATATCTATGTTAAGTAACGTGAAAAAAAATAACCTGCTTCAGATTAGGAGAAGATTTTCGAGGATAGATTTCTTTTCGAAGAAGGAGTGTACTGGACGTACACGACTGATGAGGCAGAAATATAGACCGAAAAGATTCCCTTAGATGATGCAGGTTATTTTTTGAATGTTACTAAAGTCATTGATAGCCAACAGATTGTACAAAAACGAACCATTTACGTATAAATGTGGTCCCTATGTTGTCCGGCGATATCCTATTTTTGCCGTCGGATTTAAAACCACATGATCTTTATGAAGACAATAACTTTTGTTCTATCATTTTTCCTTCTTTTGGTTTCTGACATGGCTGTCGGCAGCGACAATGTATATAACATGGTAAAGCCCGACAAGGAAAACGCCAGGGCACGTGAGCTCGTGTCGAAAATGACACTGGAAGAAAAGTGTGATTATATAGGTGCCGTTACTTCTTTCGTCATGAGGAGCGTGGACAGGTTGGGCATACCTCAGATCCGTATGGCGGACGGCCCCCAGGGCATACGCAACAATACTGTCAGCACTCTTTATCCGTCCGGAATACTCACCGCCGCTACATGGAACAGGAATTTGGCAGAAAAACTCGGTCATGGTCTGGGCAAAGACGCCAAGGCCAGGGGAGTGGCCATACTGCTCGGACCGGGCGTGAACATCTACCGGGCTCCGATGAACGGCAGGAATTTCGAATATTTCGGCGAGGACCCGTATCTGGCCTCTGAAATCGCGGAACATTATATAGAAGGTGTACAGGCGGAAGGCGTAATCGCCACCGTCAAGCATTTTGCGGCCAACAATCAGGAATGGAGCCGCCATCATGCAAGTTCCGACGTGGATGAGAGGACACTTCATGAAATATATTTCCCGGCATTCAGGAAAGCAGTCGAGAAGGCTCATGTCGGAGCCGTCATGACCAGCTACAACCCTGTTTTTGGTGTTCATGCATCGGAAAATGCTTATATGAACGTGGAGGTCCTCCGCAACATGTGGGGCTTCGACGGCATTCTCATGTCCGACTGGACTTCCGTATATTCCACATCCGGAGCCGTGAACGGCGGTCTTGACCTGGAATGCCCCAAGGGCGTGTATCTTACCAAAGAAAGGATCATGCCTCTCATAGAATCCGGCGTCATCTCGGAGGAAACCATTGACAGGAAGGTATATAACATATTGTCGACATTGGACAGGTTCGGGCTTCTGGACAAGCCGGTACTGGACGAAAGCATTGAAAAGGATAATCCTGAAAATGCGGCTACGGCATTGGAACTTGCGCGCGAGGGTATCGTGATGCTGGAGAACAGGGGCGGCGAGCTTCCTTACGGCAAGCGTGAGCGTGTGCTGGTCATGGGGCCGAACGCTTGTGTGACGACGACCGGCGGCGGCAGCGGATTCGTAACGCCTTTCCATACGGTAACGGTGGCGGACGGTATCAAGAAGCAGTTCGGCGAGAAATATGTGCAGGTGCTTTCGGATGATGACCTGTATGCCGACATTTCTTCCGACATCGTGGCGTCCAAGGATGGAAAAACCAGCGGCTTCAGGGCCGAATACTATGATAACAAGACATTTGACGGCAAGCCGACAGTCGTGAGGATTGATGCTGCCGTGGATTTCAACTGGGGAAGGAAATCTCCTGCCGAGGGTATTCCGGAAGATGGCTTTTCGGTACGCTGGGAGGGAACTTACACTGCCCCGGAGAGTGGTACACTTCGTTTTTTGATGTCCGGAGACGATGGCTACAGGCTGCTTGTCGACGACAAACTTGTCGCAGGAGACTGGGGTAACCATTCATTGTCCTCCAGAACGGCATTCTTCGATGTGAAGAAAGGACAGAACTATACGATCCGCTTCGAGTTTTTCGACAACGCCTCCGATGCGATTGCGAAACTCAAGATCGGCATGTTCAATGAATCTGCGTTCAATGCTGCCGTAGCCAAGGCCGGACGTATCCTCTACTGCGGAGGGTTCAACAGCAATATCGAGGGCGAAGGTTTCGACAGGCCGTTCGAACTGCCTCGTGAACAAAGGTCAATGATTTCCCGACTGACGGAGGCGCACCCTCATGTCACGGTGGTTCTCAATGCCGGTGGAGGCGTGGATTTCAACGGCTGGAGCGAAGGTGTGGAAGCTGTGCTCTATGCGTGGTATGCAGGCCAGGAAGGCGGTACAGCCGTTGCTGACATTGTCAGCGGCAAGATTTCTCCAAGCGGCAAGCTCCCTATTTCCATAGAAGACAAATGGACTGACAATCCTGTACATGATTCATATTATGACAATACTCCTGTGAAGACTCAGAATACACCGTTCAAGAGAATTGAATATCGTGAGGGGATATTCTGCGGCTACAGAGGATATGACAGAAGCGGCATCGCGCCGAGATATCCATTCGGTTACGGCCTTTCCTACACCTCTTTCGAGTACTCCGACATGAAGGTGGAAAAGCTGTCTGCCGACAGCGTGAAGGTTTCGTTCACCGTTGCCAATACCGGCCGGGTCGGAGCGTCCGAAATCGCCCAGGTTTATGTCAATGACAAGATTTCTTCAGTTGCGAGACCGGTGAAGGAACTCAAAGACTACGGGAAAGTCTATATTCCGGCAGGCAAGTCTGTCCGCATGACTTTCGTTCTGGGTCCTGACGCATTCTCGTTCTATGATGTAAAATCCAGATCTTTCATCATTGAACCTGGTGAATTCGAGATACTTGCAGGACCTTCATCCGCGGAACTGCCTCTTCGTGCAGAGGTCATGATGGGTGCGCCTGAATATGAGGTGGTGAACATCGCGCCGGACACCGTGTCAGTCATCAAGAACCCGCTTAACGGCTGGGTGATGTATATGGGAAGGAATTGGGACGCGGATTTCGGCAAGGTGTTCCGTTATGACGAGTTTCCTGCCGATGTTCCGGGAGGAAAAGTCAGAGTGTCAGACTATTGCGGGACAGCTTATATCCGCACCAGCTGGGCTTCCATGGAACCGGAGGAAGGAAAATATTTCTGGAATGATCCTGATTCCCATCTGTACAGACTTTTGGCTGAAGTGAGAAACAGAGGCATGCGTCTGGCTTTCCGTATCGTCGTGGACGGACGTGACCAGGGACAGAATACCCCTCAGTTCGTAATCGACGCCGGTGCCAAGTGCTTTGCCAGCAAATTGGGAAACAAGGAGGTATATACCCCTTATCCTGACGATCCGGTGTTTCAGGAAAAGTATGCCGCTTTCATCAAGGCTTTCGCGGCCAGGTACAATTCATCTGACGAAGTGGACTTCATAGATGCCTACGGATTGGGAAAATGGGGCGAAGCCCATTCCATGAAATATATCGACGGAAAGGACAAAATTCCTGTATATGACTGGATTACAGACCTTTATTCGAAGAACTTCACCAACGTTCCTCTGCTGATGAACTATCACAGGGTGCTTGCGGAAGAGACCGTGAACGGATGGGAAGACGAACCGAATCCGGATTCCGAGGGAATGCTCGAAAGTGCAATCCGCAAAGGATACAGCCTTCGTCATGATGCTTTCGGGATGACGGGATATTACAAGGAATGGGAAAAGGCTTTCGCAGCCAAGTGGAACTTCAAGGTCCCTATCGTACTGGAAGGCGGATGGATTACCGGAGCGCATCATCGCTACTGGATAGATCCGAGCGGAAAATATCATGAGGGACATCCTGAGGAGGTCCGCAGGGCTGAAATGGAAGCCGGGGAAGAGGCGCATGTAAACATGATGGATTTCAGGGTCGGCAATGAAACCGAGACATGGTTCCAGAATATGGACCTTGTGGAAAGGTTCATCCGTCACGGCGGCTACAGGCTCTGTCCCGTGCAGGTGATGTTCCCGCAGGAAGCGGAATCCGGGGAAACATTGACATTGACCCATACTTGGGAAAATCTCGGTTGGGGCTATTGCCCGAACAACATCCGACAGTGGAATTTCAGGTACAAGCCTTCTTTCGCATTGATCGACGGTAACGGCAAGGTGGTGAAGACGTTCGTGGATCCGAAGGCGGAACCTTCGGACTGGAGACAGGGCAAGCCGGTGAGCTATACCATGGAAGTCGTGCTCAATGATGTCCCTTCCGGAACGTATACTTGGGCAGTCTCGATAGCCGATACCCGGAAAAATGATGTCCCCGGCCTGAATATGGCAGTCGATGCCGCATCCCTTACAGCTGACGGCTGGCTTAAAGTCGGGAAATTTACAGTGAAATAATTTTTTATAATTAATAACAAAACTATTTTCGATTATGATCAAAGCAATCAGAACTGCCTTCATGACAGTGGCACTCAGTTTTGTTACGGCGATGTCTTTCAATGCATCAGCCCAGAATACGAACGTGAGAGTCAGCGGAAATGTCGTAGATGAAAGCGGTACCCCATTGTCCGGAGTAGTCGTTTATGTGAAGAGTGGCAACACCAAGGATGCCACTGTCACTGACGGAAACGGAGCTTATAGCATCGGTGCATCTTCAGCATCGTCACTCGTTTACTCTTGCCTCGGCTACAAGGAGCAGGAGATTCTGGTTGGCAGCCAGTCTGTCATCAATGTGAAACTCGTCCTCGATTCCTTCAATCTGGACGATGCCGTGGTAATCGGTTACGGTTCCCAGAAGATGAAGGACCTTACTGGAGGCCTTTCCGTCGTGAACCGCGAGGCCCTCGAAATGGTGTCTACCGGCAACCTCATGGACCGTATTTCAGGCCAGGTGGCAGGTCTTACCGTCACCACTTCAAGTGAGGCTCCGGGTTCCAACCAGTCGCTTCTTATCCGTGGTCAGAACTCATTGTCAGCTACCAACAGCCCTCTCATTGTCCTGGACGGCATTCCTTACGAGGGCGGACTTGCCGACATTGACCCTGATATCGTCGAGAGCATGACTGTCCTGAAGGACGCTTCTTCTGTAGCAATCTATGGATCAAGAGGTTCCAACGGTGTCATCCTCATCCAGACCAAGAAGGGAAAGGAGGGTACGATGAGCGTTACCTACAAGACCAGACTCAGCATTGCGCAGCCTATGCAGCGGATCCAGGTCATGGGCCCGCAGGAATTCATAAGGTTCAAGCAGGACATGGGCCGTCTCGGAACCAAACAGCTTACCGGTGAAGACCTCGACCCTATCGCAGGCCAGGTCATCAGCGCGTCAGAGAAGCAGAATTACGCTCTCGGCATCACCAATGACTGGCAGGACTATGTGTTCCGCACTGCCTTCAACATGGACCATCAGCTGACCTTCTCGGGCGGTACTGAGAAGACCCAGTACATGGCTGCGGTTTCATATCTGCATAACCCTGGAGTCGTATACAACTCCAACTATAACCGTGTCAGCGTATATGCAAGCATAAACCAGATACTTAACAACTGGCTTACCGTAGGACTTACCACACAGTTCGTGAACCGTGAGTCTGGCGGTGTCACCCCTAATCTCGAACATGCCATCAAGCAGTCTCCATACGGTATCTACAAGGATGAGACGGGTGCATACTACGAGGAGCCGATGGACTACAGCAACCTCCCGAACCCTATGAAGGATGTCAATGCTGACCAGAAGAATACCGGCAGGAATGTCCTCGTAAACGGCTATGTCGAGGTCAAGTTCCCTGTAAAAGGACTTTCTTTCAAGTCACAGCTCGGATACAACTACCGCAACAACTTCACCGGCACATACTACGGACGCAATACCGTTACCGGCAAGAAGGTCGACGGCAAGGCTTCCATCAGCAACAGCCATACCACCGACTATACCTGGGAGAACATCCTCAAGTACGACAGGGATTTCGGCAAGCACCACTTCGACGCTACCGGCTTGTTCTCAATGCAGGAGAAATCCAATGTTTCCGCATCGCAGAACGGCGAATGCTTCGTGAACGATGATTCAAGCTTCTACAAGATGGACGGAGCTGAAAACAAAGTAACCATCGGCTCAGGCTTCTGGAAGGAGAACATGATGTCATACATGCTTCGTCTCAACTACGGTTATGCGGGCAAGTACCTCGTGACATTGACCGGACGCGCTGACGGCGCATCAGTTTTCGGAGCCAACAACAAGTACGGATTCTTCCCGTCTGCCGCTGTGGCATGGAACATTTCCGAGGAAAACTTCATCAAGGACAAAACAGACAAGGTGGACATGCTCAAAGTCCGTCTGTCCTATGGTGCGAACGGAAACAACGCGATTTCCAGATATCAGACCCTTGACCGCCTTTACGCTACGAACGGCGTGAAGTATATCTACGGCGACGGTTCTACTGCAGTGAACTCTGCATACCTTCCTTCAGACGGTATCGGCAACCCGAACCTCAAATGGGAGACTACCTATACCGCCAACCTCGGTATCGACTTCCTCTTCTTCCGCGGAAGACTCGGCGGATCAGTGGACATGTACATTTCCAACACCAAGGACCTGCTGATGACCCGTACCGTGCCTATCATGAACGGCTACAAGAAAATATGGGACAATATCGGCGAGACCCAGAACAAAGGTATTGAGCTGACATTGAATACCGTGAACATCAGAAAGTCGAACTTCACATGGAATACCGACCTCAGCTTCTTCCTGAACAGGGACAAGATCGTGGAACTCCGTGGCGACGGCAAGGATGACGTGAACAACAAATGGTTCATCGGCAAGCCTCTCTCCGTGTACTATGACTACAAGATAGTAGGCCTCTGGCAGGATGGTGACGAGTTCACGTTCACCGATGCTGAGGGCAACACCAAGGTGCACCAGACAGGTGCCCAGCCGGGTGACGCCAAACTTTACGACGCTGACGGCGACGGTGTCATCTCTACCGACGACCGCGTGATCATCGGCAGCACAAGGCCAAGTTTCACAATGTCAATGGGCAACAGGTTCCAGTACAAGGATTTCTATTTCTCATTCCTGCTGAACGGCAAGTTCGGTACATGGATGAGCGACAATGTCGCCAACATCGGCTCCTGGTCATTCGGTTCCGGAAACTATATCCATGGCGCCAAATATTGGACTCCTGAGACTCCGGATGCGGAATATACGTCTCCCGGTTATGTGAACAGGTTCAGCCACGGTTTCTACAAGAAGATGAGCTACGTCACACTCAAGAACGTGACCCTCGGTTACAGAATCCCTAAGAAGGCCGTACAGAAGGCACACTTGAGCGCAGTTGATGTCAATGTCAGCGTGAACAATGTAGGTGCAATCTCCAACATGCGTCAGATGCTCAACTATGACAATACATGGTTCGCATCATTCCCTACAGCGCGCTCTTATATGCTTGGACTTACAATTACATTCTAATTATCAGAAGAAACATGAAAAAGAATATATTCAAGACAGGTCTCATGGTCATTGCGATGGCAGCCGCAGCATCATGCAGCGGATACCTTGACGAGGATCTCAAGAGCTCGCTCGCACCTGACAATACATACACCAGCTCGATGGGCTTCGAGACCGGCTGCAACGGACTGTACTCCATCGCCCGTTCAGAATACAATACCTGGGGAGAGAACGGTGCCTACATGCATGGCGCGGCCTGCGCATACGAGGCGCTCCAGATCGCTACCGACATCGTGGACCAGAACGGTGCCAAGGACGGTTCGCTTACTCCTTTCGCCGACCTTACATTGACGGCAGCCACCAAGTTCGTGGGCTCTTATTGGAACTGGGCATACAACCTCATTGCCTCCGCCAATGAAATCATGATCTATGCGGACAAGAATACCAACTGGGATTATCCTGAGGACAAGCAGATTGCAATCGCTACGGCCAGATTCTTCAGGGCATACGCCTACAGGACTCTCGTATATCTTTACGGAGACGTTCCATGGGTGGAGACCATCGAAAATCCGTTCAAGCTATCATTTACCAGAACACCGAAGGTGGAAGTCCTGGGCCATGTCATCGACGACTTCACATTTGCAGCGGAAAATCTTCCGACCGATCCTGACAAGGTGAAGACCGGAAAGCTTACATGCTGGGCTGCATACCATCTCCTCAGCGAGATGTACAACTTCCGCGGACATCTTACCAAGGATAAGGCTAATTTCGAAGAAGCAGCCAAATGTGCTCTCAAAGTCATTGACAGCAAATATTTTGCATTGAATACCGCCCGTTTCGGCGCAAGCAAGAACGAGAAGGGTGACGCATTCAGCGACATGTTTCAGGAGAACAACCAGAACCGCACGAGCGGCAATACCGAGAGCATCTGGGTAATGCAGTTCGAATATCAGACCGTCGGCGGCGGTACCAATTCCGACGACTGGACACGCCGTGCATGGAACCCTCAGTATTTCGCAATCAACGGCTTCGCCCTTGCCGATTCTCTCGGAGGACGCGGACTTGCACAGATCTCCCCTATGAAATGGTGGATCGGTACGAAAAATACCAGTGCCACACAGGTTTCCGGCGCCAAGGAAGGAGGTATCTTCGAGGATGGCGACATGCGTAACTCGAAATACAATATCAAGAGAGACTGGTATTACAACAATCCTCTGGTTCCTGCTTCGCTCGGCAAGAAGAGTGAAATTACCGACAAGACATGGGCTACCGGCCAGCTTTTCCCGGCCCTTACCAAATTCTTCTTCGGAAAGTCTGACAACCTCCAGCTTACAGGTTCCTACAAGGACCGTATGAAGTGTCGTCTGGGTGAAACCTATCTCCATCTTGCAGAGGCTTATCTCGGAATGGGCGACACGGAGAAAGCGGCAGAAGCATTGAACGTAATCAGGAAGAGAGCCAAGGTCAGAAATCTGGAAGCTTCTGAAGTTACTGTGGATGAGCTTCTTGACGAGCGTATCCGCGAGATGGTAGGCGAGGAAAGCCGTAAGTTTACTCTCGTGAGAATGGGTGCGGACGTATATGTGAACCGTGTGAAGAAGTACAATCCTTCCATTGCGGACCAGATCGACGAGCACTTCGCTCTTTGGCCGGTTCCACAGGAAATCCGCGATGCCAACAGAGGCAGCGAATTCCCGCAGAACCCGGGATATGGTGAATAATTGAACATTTAAAATTGATAACTTTATGAAATATATGAATAAGGCATTGTCAATGCTTGCCGCTGCGGCAGCAGTCATGTCCTGCCAGTGGGATCCGGCTGACCATGATGTCGCACCCGTAGAGGAAAAACTGACACTTTCGGCATCGTCTGAGAATGTCGTGCTTCTGGAGGAAAACCTGAAGAAAGATGCGGTTACATTCAGCTGGACTGAAGCCAGGGATATGGGTGAAGACTATATGATTTCATACGAGACCAAGCTTGATGTCCTCGGAAACAACTTCGGCTCCAAGACAGTAATCAGGACAGATATGGACCCGGGCGAGTTCAGCCAGAGCTTTACCGTGGAACAGCTCAACACATGGGCTACGGAAAGATGGGGACTGCCTGTAAACAAGCAGTTTACACTCGAATATCGCGTAGTTGCACAGTGGGAAGGCGGTTCTACTTTCGAAATGCCTGAGGTACGTACCATGCAGGTGGTCGTCACCCCTATCAAGGTGACGGTGTTCGATGCGGACAAGATGTTCGTAGGCGGTACGGCCGTAGAAGAGAAGGAAATCTCCAGGACGCTTGAAAACGAGTTCCAGTTCGCATGGCTTGGCGACCTCACCATCGGTGATCTCCAGATTCCTGTGGAATATGAGGGCGTGAGATATTACATCGCACCTAAGGACGGCAAGACAGCGCTCCAGGACGGCAAGACTATCGACATCACCATGCAGGAAAAGCCTTTCGCATGGGACATCACATCTGCCGGAAAATACCGCGTGGTCGTGGATATGAAGACCGCCAAGGCGACCATCTATTCGCCGGCGACCGACCTCAAGCCGTTCACCGTATCATGGTATCCTAACCTCAAGAAACCTGACGAAGGCGACAACGGACACGCGTACATCACCACCACGGTAGACAAGATCTACGGACGCGGCGAATCTGTCGGCTGGTCATCAACAGGCAAGGACCTGAAATGTAAAGTTTCCCTTGCAGACCCTCAGATACTTGTCTATACCGGCGGTGTCCTCGGTTCAGGACGAACGGATTTTGCCATCATCTCCAGCCTTAAAGTGGACGGGTACAATGACGGAAACGCATACAATACCGACAACTCATACGTATTCGCTCCTGTATGGACCGGAAGCAACTACGACCAGAGCGTGACAATGGGCAAATGGATGGATATGGAAGGCGGATCATATCTGCGAGGCAATTACTTCAAGATTCCTAGCGGCACGAATTTCATCATCTTCGATTTGCGAAACATGAGAATATGGATGGAAAAGCGTTAAAGAAAATGGGCACGGTGCTTCTGGCACTGTGCTCTTTGTGCTGTTGCTCCAAGGAGACTTCCGGGGCAGGCGGCGGTTCTGACAACACGGGAGACCTGACGGTGATAAAATTCAACCCCGACAAGAAGACCGTGCTCCACAACCCTCTCAACGGATGGGTCATGTACGGCAGCGGATCAGGAGATCCGTCTGACTGGGACAAGGAAATCTATGTCTCGGAGCTGGGAAAGAATGTCATGGTACGTGATTATGCCTCAGCTTGTTACATAAGGACGAACTGGCGCACATTCAACCCGCAGGAAGGCGTCTATGCCTGGCGTGACCCTTCCACGAAACTCTACAAGATGATTCACGGCGCGCTTGACAGGGGACTTCCCATATCGTTCCGCGTAGTCGTGGACGGACGCGACCAGGGAGAAAACACCCCGCAGTTCGTATTCGACCATGGCGCCACCTATTGGCTGGAAAACGCCAAGTACCCGCAGCGCAAGACTCCATATCCGCAGGACCCTGTCTTCCAGAAATACTACGAGATGTTCATTGCGGAACTTGCCAAGGATTTCAATGACCCTGACAAGACTGCGTTCATTGACGGCTACGGCCTCGGCAAATGGGGCGAGGGACACAATGTCGTTTATGAGAACGGCAATGCAGTCACCGAGAATACGGAGCGTCTCAAATATGAGGTAATGGATTGGATTACAGGCGTTTATACCAAATACTTCACCGCCGTTCCGCTTGCAATCAACTATCACAGGGTTATCGGTCATCCCGCAAGCGACGGAGCTGCCAATCCGAACAGCGAGAGACTTCTGAATCTTGCCGTGAGCAAGGGCTATTGTCTGCGTCAGGACGCATTCGGCATGAGCGATTACTACCGGGATTGGGAGCGTGCTTATGCCGCTTCATGGATGTACAAACGTCCGATAATAATGGAAGGCGGCTGGATTGTCAGCCAGCACAGTTACTGGAATGACTCCAGGGGATACCGCAAGGGTCATCCTGAAGATGTGCGCCAGGGTGAATACGATGACTGTAAAGTGGCCAAGGTGAACATGATGGACTTCCGCGTCGGTGCGGAAACCGAGTCCTGGTTCACTGATGCATTCACATTGGTCCAGCAGTTTACCGCCGAAGGCGGCTACCGGCTTTATCCTGAACAGGCCGGCGTTCCGAAACAGGTGTCCAAAGGCACCAAAGTGACGCTGACCCACAGATGGAAGAACATGGGATGGGGCTATTTCCCGAACAACATTCCGCAGTGGAACTATCGCTACAAGGTCGCTTTCGCACTCCTCGACAAGACCGGCAAAGTCGCCCAGGTCCAAGTCGACGGACAATGCGAGCCTTCAGTTTGGGTCAATGCCAAAGTGTTTGATTACAAGACAGATGTCACTGTCAATGTTCCTGCGGGGGAATACACATGGGCTGTGGCCATAGTCAATACCGATAACGGCGACAAGCCGGCAATCCAGCTCGCGACCAGAGGCGAAATAACTGCGGAAGGCTGGCTGAAAATTGCCAAGGTCAATGTTAAATAATGTTATTATGAAATTGGATATCAAGAACTTGATGATATGTGCCGCTGCTTCGGCATGGATTCTTTCGTCCTGCTCCGGAGAAAAAGGAGAGGATGGCCCGTCACACGATCCGGACAGTTATGAGACGATCAACATCACGCCGGACAAGACTACCGTCTTGAGGAATCCGCTTTGCGGCTGGGTCCTTTATGCGGGACTGGGGAATGACCTCTCCGACTTCTGGAAGAGATATGACTCCATGGAATCATCCGTCGGTCCGGTCAATGTCACGGAATATGCAAGTACCTTGCTGATAAGGACTTCGTGGGGACAGCTGAACCCGGAAGAGGGTGTCTACGTGTGGCAGGAAGGATGCAATACCATCTATGCGCAGCGATATAAGAGCCTCATTGCGGAAGCACGCAAACGTCACATGCGCGTAGGCTTCGGCTATGGCATCGACAGCCGTGACAAGCATGAGTTCTGCACGCCTCTCTATGTGCGGGACAAGGGTGCGAAAGGATATGCCACCAAGACAGGCTCGATGGAAGTGTGGTCTCCATATCCGGATGATCCGGTTTTCCAGCGATGCTATGAAAAGTTCGTTCATGACTTTGCGCAGGAAATCAATGACCCTGACCATTATGAATTCGTGCATGGCGTGGGCATCGGAAAATGGGGCGAATATCACAGCTGCATCTACTCTACAGGTGATGAAACTCCCAAGAAGCCTGTGTTTGAATGGGTTACGTCGCTATTTGCCAAGGAGTTCAAGATTCCGATTTTCATAAACTATCACCGTTCTCTCGGTTCTACTAAAGACGGTGTGAATCCTGATTCCGAGGACATGGTCCAGTCAGCTGTGAACAAAGGTTTCGGAATCGGCAGCGGCGCCTTCGGAATGAAGACTTACTACGGGTCATGGGAAAAGAACATAGCGGCCAAGTACCGCAACATTGTCCCGATAATTGCCGAAGGCGGCTGGGTGAAAGCCTCTCATGGTGATGCTCCTATGCGCTGGGAATCAGAAGGATATAAAGACTGGGGCGACGTGAGGAAAGGTGAATTCGACATGGCGCGCGAAGCTCGTGCGAACATGATGGATTTCCGGTACAATGAAGATGTCACCGTCAGTGAGACATGGTCATGGTTCAACGAAGCATATGACCTGGTCGAGCAGTTCATAAAGGACGGAAACTACAGGCTCTATCCGGCCAAGGTGATTCTTCCGAAGGAACTGACTGCAGGAAAATCAGAGGAAATCGTCCATAAGTGGGCCAATGTCGGATACGCATATTGCCCTACCAATTTCAAGCCTTTCGTGGGTAAATACAAGGTAGCTTTCGCCCTCCTTGACGCTTCCGGCAAGCCGGTCAAGCTGTTCTACGATGAGGAGGCCCAGCCTCATGAGTGGATAAAGGGCTCTCCGAAGCAATATTCTTTCACTGTGAAAGCCGACGGCATTGCCCCCGGTGAGTATACTTGGGCTGTCGGAATCGTGGATTATGCGTCAGAGACCAAAAAAATTGGTATCTTTACATCGGCAAAAGGAAATTATACATCCGACGGCTGGCTCAAACTGTCAAAAGTGACACTCAAACAATAATCGTTTATGAAATCATTGTACGGAAAAATATGCGGACTCCTCTTTGCAGGATTCTTTGCAGTTACATCATATCCCGCTGCCGGATGTTCTCCGGCGCAGACTCCCTCAGAGACTCAGGGAACTGCCGAAAAGAAGGATGACGGGGTCATCAGGATACTCGCAATCGGCAACAGTTTCTCGCAAGATGCTGTGGAGCAATATCTTTACGAACTCTTCGATGCTGCAGGGATAAAGGTCGTGATCGGCAATATGTATATCCCCGGCTGTCCGCTGGAAAGGCATTACAACAATTCCGTGTCGGACAAGGCAGAATATGCCTACAGGAAAATCGTCGACGGAAAGAAGACGAATACCCCGAAAACAAAACTCATCGACGCGCTTCTGGATGAGCCGTGGGATTATATCAGCCTTCAGCAGGCGAGCGGAAAAGCCGGTGAATACGATACATATAATCCATATCTCAAGTCATTGATATCATATCTCCGGAGGTATGCACCGAAGAAGGACTTCAAGCTGGTGTGGCACCAGACCTGGGCTTATTCCTCGGATTCCGGCCATGGCGAATTCCCGAAATACGGAAGCGACCAGATGCAGATGTATGAGGCTATCGTGACGGCGACCAAGAATGCATTGAAAGACAATAAGTTCGATGTCCTGGTGCCATCAGGAACCGCCATACAGAATGCCCGCACTTCCTATATCGGAGACAAAATGAACCGCGACGGATACCATCTGGAACTCAATTATGGACGTTACACCGCTGCCTGCACCTGGTTCGAAGCGATTTCCGGAAAGAAGGTCGTCGGTAATTCCTATGCTCCTGCGACTGTGGATGACGGCAAGAAAGCCGTAGCGCAGAATGCTGCTCATGAGGCAGTGCGCCATCCGTACAAGGTCACTATAATGAAAGATTTTCAGACGGCGCCGTCGGCAAAATAACGAATGAACATAAAATACTCTGTCCTCGCGATTGTCGCCGGGATTATGTCATTGTGTGCCAATGACATATCTGCGCAGAGAGTGATGGATTTGAGCGGAGAGTGGAGATTCCAGACAGATGTCATGGATTTCCGCCGGGGGTCTCTGTCTCCGCGATACAATCACAAGCTTCAGTCAGTCATCACTCTTCCCGGCATTACCGATGATTACAAGATAGGTTATGAGAATCCATATTCTTATGTGGACAGGCTCACCCGTCTGTATGAATATATGGCTCCTGCATGGTATCAGCGTGATATCGAAATTCCTGCGTCATGGGCCGGAAAACGTATCGTGCTGTATCTGGAACGCACCCATTGGCTCAGTTCGGTATGGGTCGATACCAAGGAAGTCAGCCGTTGCGATTACATAAGCGTACCTCACAGGCATGACCTGACGCCGTTCTTGACGCCGGGAAAGACGCACCGTATCACCATTTGCATCGACAACAGGTTCCAATATGACACCCACAAATGGGATCATGCCCACACCGAGTTTACACAAATAAACTGGAACGGAATCCTCGGCGAGATAAAGCTCATGGCATTGGAACCGCTTGGCATTGAGGACCTTCAGTTGTATCCGCAATTGCAGTCCGGCAGTGTCAATGCGAGGTTGGCGGTGTCCTGCATGACCGGAAAGCCATGCGAAGCTGTGGCCCGGTTCCGCGTCACATGTCCTGACGGGCGGGTTGTCACGAGCAGCCTGCCTTTGCATGTCACCGACTCCCTTTTGGTAGCGGAGAAGGAAATTGCCCTTGCTCCTGACGGGGAAAAGGTGTTCCTGTGGGATGAGTTCCATCCTGACCTTTACACTGTGGAATGTACTCTGTGTCCGGTCAATGATTCCTCATCGGCACATGTCGTGAAGACCACCTTCGGCATGCGTTCCGTCGGAAAAGATGCCCATCATATAGTGGTCAACGGCCATCGTGTCCATCTGCGCGGAACCGTCGAAAATGCCGTGTTCCCGAAAACCGGCCATGCTCCTGTCGAGGATGCTCCTTGGGAAAGGATAATGGGTATAGTCAAGTCTTATGGCATGAACCACATGCGTTTCCATTCATGGTGCCCTCCGGATGCAGCCTTTCGTGCGGCCGACAAGGCGGGCGTATATCTTGAGATAGAAATGCCGATGTGGGGAAAGGATGCGTTGCCTGATGAGAGGCGTTATGATTTCTTCAGGAGGGAAATCAGGGCCATCCTGAAAGAATACGGAAATCATCCGTCGTTCCTGCTCTACTGCAACGGCAATGAGATCCAGGGCAATTTCGATTTCATCGAGGAATTGACCTCCACTGCGGAAAAACTTGATTCCAGGCATCTGTACAGCGGTTCTACGGCGAGGACGAGGATTCCGTCGGATCAATATTACATCTCACAAGATACTCCCAAAGGGGCTGCCAAGGTTTATGAAGGACGCCCGGGAACCGATTGGGACGTGAACGTGGCATCGGATGTGGACGTCCCCGTAATCTCCCATGAATCAGGCCAGAGATGCATGTATCCTGATTTCGACGAGATTCCGAAATTCGACGGGCCGGTTCGTGCACGCAATCTGGAACTGTGGCGCAATATGCTGAAAGACAACGGTATGCTGGGGCAGGCCAAGGACTTTTTCCGGGCCTCGGGAGCATTGACCGTATTGGAATACAAGGCTGTGATGGAAGCATTGCTCCGTTCTTCGCTGTCGGCGGGATTCCAGCTGCTGTCATTGAATGATTTTACGGGACAGGGCTATGCGCCGGTAGGAATTCTGGACCCGTTCTGGGATTCCAAGGGGCTGGTTTCCCCTGAACAATGGCGGTCCTTCTGCGCACCGTCCGTGGTGCTCCTGAGATATGAAAAGAGCACTTTTTTCAATGATGAAGTGTTCAGCGCGCGTGTTGAGGTCTACAATTACAGCGACCGCCCGTTCAGGAAAGCCGATGTGAAGTGGACTGTTTCAGACGAGGACGGAACAATCCTGGCCCACGGCAATGCCGGCAAGCATGATTTCCCTTCATACGAGGTGTCCGCTGCCGGCAAGATCGAGATTCCGCTGACGCGGCTCAATGTCTCTGCTGCGCGCGAGCTGACATTGACGGTCAATGCCGGAAAAACATTGACAAATAGCTGGAAAATCTGGGTGTATCCCCGTGCCGCGATGCCTTCGTCTGATGACAATGTCTTGTACACCAAGGATTTGGACAGTGCCGCTCAAGCCCGGCTTTCTGCGGGAGGAAAAGTGGTGTGGATGCCTGACCCGTCGAAAACCAAAGGCCGCAAGTCGGTGTTCCATAACCATTTCTGGAATCCGATCATGTTTGCATGGCCTCCTATGACGATGGGCTGTCTCATGCACGATGACATGGGCATGTTTGCAGATTTTCCTACGTCGTACCATACGGACTGGCAGTGGTGGGACATCCTGGAATATGCCAAAGTCATGGAACTTCAGGACTTCCCGTCAGGAATAGTTCCGTTCATCCAGGTGATTGACAGCTTCGACAGCAACAGGAAGCTCGGCATCGGGTTCGAGGCTTCTGTCTGTGGAGGAAAACTGCTGGTCCTGGCGATGGACGCTGAAAAGGACATTGACAAGAGACCTGCCGCACGGCAGTTGCTCCGCAGCATTGACAAATATGTGCGCGGCGACGGTTTTGTGCCTCGCGCGGTCGTAGATATTGAGGAATTGCAGTCTTTGTACGAATAGATTTCATTATCTTTGTCCATGTGACCCTTAAAAAACGCATATTGGCATGAGATTGATTGTCATCATATTATCGGCGTTGGTGTCTGTCGCCTCATACGCTGTCGACACGAAGAACTACCGCTTTCATCAGATGCCGGAAACTTCCTATTACGGAGGTATAAACAGCATCGTGAAAGATAGCGTCGGCAGGATATGGTTCAGCGGTACTGACGCATTGTTCATGTACAACGGACATACGTTCAATAACATGTCCGTCATCGGGCCGCATCAGGCGCCTGTCGATTACAGGAAGCTGGTGTCGGACAGGAACAATACCATTTATGCGGCGACAAGTGCCGGACTGTATATGTTCGACTATATGCAGCAGAAATTTGAACTTGTGCTGGAGGGTGACGTGGGGGCGATGGAGGCTGACGCGCGTGAAGGATTGTGGCTGATACTGAATGACGAGGTCGTCCGTTTCGAAGATGGCAGGACGACAGGAAAATATCCGTTGCCGGATACCGTGAGGGTGACACCGTTCACGCTTCATCTGTCGTGTTCTTCCGGCCATGTCTATGTGGGGGCGTATAACAGGTTGCTGCGTATCGAAAACGGTGAGTATGAGAACTTTGCCGTTCTGGATGACGACAATGCCGTAGTATGCGACGTCAGAGAAGATTCGTCTCACGTATATGTGCTGACGCGCAACGACGGACTATATGTGCTCGACAAGGCCGGCCAGCTTGAAGGTACATTCAATTTGCCGGAAGAATATGGACATTCCAGCAATGCGAAGGAACTGTATATCGATTCCGACGGCATAGTTTGGGCAGCCACGCAGTCGGGATTGCTGCTTACGGATATAACATCCGGCGAAACCAAATTGCTGACATCGGACCTGCTGGACAAATATTCCCTGCCGAACAATTCGGTATGGTCGATATATCCCGACCCGGACGGCGGCGTTTGGATAGGTACATATGGCGGAAAGCTTGCTTATCTGACGTTCAATGACAGTGAAATCCGATATATGGAGCCGACGCCGGGAGGCCTTAACTTCCCGATTGTCAGCACGTATGCGGAAGATGCCAAGGGAAACATATGGATCGGGACCGAAGGCGGAGGCCTGTTCAGATGGAACAGGGCGGACAATTCATTCTCCAGATGGAAGCAGGGAACTGGCGGTGACAAGTCGCTGCCTTCCAGCATGATAAAGCGGCTGCGCCCGGATGGGAACCTGATGTATGCGGCAGCTTTCAATGGCGGTATCAGCACCATTGACATGAATACAGGCAAGGTCACGACTTTGCCTGTTTACAATGCCGGTACGCGTCAGCTTCTCTCTGTATATGACTTCGAACCGGAGGGGGATGAAGGGTTCTGGCTTACCGATCCTGATGCGGAACTGATGTTCTGGAACCGCCGGACCGGAAAGGTGGAAAACGTGATTTTTCATGATGACGCGGGGCACAAGATAAGGCTGAGAGTTGAGACATTGTACCATGATGCTTCCGGTTATCTCTGGCTCATGACCCATGACGGCGTATATGTCCTGGATCCTGCCGCGAGAAAATTGATACGGAGGCATTATCTTGAGAACTATCCGCATTCGGCGAACAACATCTGCTGTTTCTGCAGGACAATGTCTTCGGGCGTATGGTTCGGTACCCGCGGTGGCGGCGTGAACCGGCTGGCGCCTGACGGCACCTATACGAATTTCAATTCCAATACGGACGGCGATTTCGTGAACCGCATGGTTTTCGGTATCCTGGAAGACACATCTTCCGGCGATTTGTGGATGAGTACCGACGCCGGCCTGTTCTGCTACAGCCAGAAAGACGGGGAGATAAGGCGTGCCGGAATAGATATTCCCAACAGGTGCGGAGCGTATTATGTGCGTTCCTGCTATTCCGGTTCGGACGGGGAACTGCTGTTCGGCGGGACCAATGGATTCATAATGTTCAATCCGAGGCGTTTCCATACCAATCCTCAGAAACCACGTGTCTATTTCACGGGACTTAGCGTGAACGGACATCTGGTTGTCCCTGGAGAGGAAGGATATCCGCTGCGCCAGGCCGTAGCCACGTTGGACGGGCAGTCAGGGCGCGGCAGCGTGATCAAGCTGTCAAGCAAGCAGTCGAATTTCGACATAGGATTCTCCTGCAACAGCTATCTGGAGCGGGACAGGAATACCTATGCCTACAGGATGCTCGGCATTTCAGATGCCTGGACCGTACTGCCCAAGAACCAGCAACATGTCCGTTTCGTGAATGTCCCTCCGGGAAAATATACCTTCCAGATGAAGGCGGCCAACAATGACGGCGTCTGGGGAGACCATGTCAGTTCGTTGTCTTTCAAGGTCAAGCCGTATCCGCTGCTTTCACCGTTTGCGTATGCCGTTTATCTTCTGCTCATCATCTTGTCCGCATATTATGTGTGGGCGTACATGACCAGGAGAAAGATGCTGGAGCAGCAGCTGGAACTGGAAAAGGAGAGGGAGAAGGACCTCAATGAACTGACACAGGCGAGAATCAATTTCTTTACCAGCATCTCCCACGATCTGAAGACTCCGCTGACTCTTGTCATCGACCCTCTGAAGCAGCTGGACAGCCTGATTCCGATGGATGCGCCGTACAGGAGCTATGTGGAACTCATAAGCAAGAATGTGGTCCGTATCCAGCACATGATCAGCCAGTTGCTGAAATTCAGGCAGATAGAGACCCTGAAGGTGCCGCTGGACTGCAAGCCGGGAGACATCATCAAGTTCGTGGACAATATTTTCTCGCTTTTCGAGTTCTATGCCGGCAAACATCATATAGAGACCGAATTCATCTCGCAGATGGAAAGTTTCGACACCCGGTTCGACTATGACGTAATCGAGAAAGTGTTTACCAATTTGTTCTCGAACGCCATCAAATACACGACGGAGAACGGATATGTGAGCGTCCGGGTGGGCCGTGCCGCACAGGAGGAAATTCCTGATTCTGGCGCACCTGCCGATGCCGAATGGCTGTCGTTCGTGGTCACCAACAGCGGGAAAGGCATTCCTGAAGATGAGGTCGGCACTCTTTTCGAACCGTTCAACAACCATGGTCCGGTGAAGACCGGATTCGGTACCCATACAGGTCTGGGCCTGGCGATAGTGAAGGAACTTGTGAAAGATATGAAGGGCAGCATCTCTGTCCGTTCTACTGATTCCACGGTATCGTTTGTCGTGCTGCTTCCTTTCGTTCCGTGCAAGGATGTGACGGCCGGGGATTCGGCCGGGGAAGGAAAGGCCTATGATTATGCTGCGGCGGAGATTGACAACATGATTTCCGACCTCGACGCGAATGAGAAGACCTCGGGCCGGAAGGAAAGGAAGACTTATGACATTCTGGTCATGGAAGACGATGCCCAGCTGCGCAACTATCTGGAGCAGAGGCTCTCTCCTTATTACAATGTCTATACGGCAATCAACGGGCGGGACGGACTCGCCAAGGTGGAAAAGGTCATGCCGCAGTTGGTCATAACTGACCTTGCGATGCCGGAGGTCGACGGATTCGAAGTCTGCCGTCGTATCCGTTCCAATATTAAGACTTCCCATATTCCTATCATCGCCCTTTCCGCTCTCGGTGAAAACCAGAAAGCGGGAATAGAAGCGCTGGAATGCGAGGCCAATGTCTTTATCAGCAAACCGGTGGACATAGATTACCTGCACAAGCAGATATCGAACTTCATAAAGAATCAGAACAGGCTCAAAGAACTGTACAGCAAGAAGTTCGTGGCTGAGCCGTCTCATATCGCCATTTCTTCCGTGGACGAAGAACTGCTGAAAAAGGCGGTGGGCTTCATTGAGGAGAATTTGGAAAACGAGGAGTACGGCGTGGATGATTTCGTTTCGGACATGGCGATAGGCCGTACCCGTCTTTATCAGAAACTCAATGACCTTACGGGAATGTCCATAAAGGAATTTATCCTGGATATCCGTCTGAAACGGGCGAGCCAGCTCCTCTCGGAGTCCGACTACACTGTCGCGGAAATATCCACAATGACAGGTTTTGCCAACCCTAAGTATTTCAGTGTCTGCTTCAAACGTCATTTCGGGCAGTCACCTACAGATTTTAAAATGAATCCGGATGCGAAATAGAATTTTTCTTCATTTGTTTTTGTCAGCATTGCTGTCGGTATCGTTGTCCGTCTTCACATGCGAAGGACGGGACGTTCTGGTCGAGGCGGAGAGCTTCACGGAAAAAGGAGGCTGGAAAGTCGACCAGCAGTTTATGGACCAGATGGGGTCGCCATATCTTCTGGCTCATGGCATGGGCGTGCCTGTCGAAGATGCCTGCACGGACATTGACCTGAAAAAAGGGGAGTGGCATGTCTGGGTCCGAACATACAACTGGACCTCTCCGTGGCATTCAGGCAAAGGCCCGGGCGCATTCCGTGTGGCGGTAGGAGGGAAGACCCTTCCGAATGATTTGGGCGTGACCGGCCATTCATGGGAATGGCAGTATGCCGGCGCAGTGACCGTAAAAGGCGGCAGCACGGAGATACGTCTGCATGACATGACGGGATTCGACGGCAGATGCGATGCCGTGTTGCTTACACGTGGCGGAGCCCCGGAACCGGCTGACGTTCAGAAGCTCAGGAGTACCAAGTGCGAAAGCATTGACAAAAATTATGACCTCGTGGTTGCCGGAGGCGGTATTGCCGGCATGTGCGCGGCTGCGGCTGCAGCGAGGAACGGGTTGAAGGTTGCTCTCGTGAATGACCGGCCGGTTCTGGGCGGCAACAACAGTTCGGAGATCCGCGTGCACCTCGGCGGTTACGTGGAGATGGAACCGTATAAGGGGCTGGGAAGGATGATCCGGGAATTCGGGCATACGGAGAAAGGCAATGCGCGTCCGGCCGAGAGCTATCAGGACTGGAAAAAGCAGGCGTTTATAGATGCGGAGGAAAACATTGACCTGTATGCTCCTTATCATGTGATGGCTGTGGATACCGAAGCTTCTGAGATAGAGTCTGTTACGGCTGTGCACATCGAGACCGGAGAGAAAGTCCGTCTGCATGGAAGGCTTTTCGCGGATTGCACCGGTGACGGCACTGTCGGTTTTCTGGCGGGTGCCGACTGGACGATGGGCCGGGAGTCCCGCGACGAATATGGCGAACGGTCCGCGCCTGTGAAAGCTGATGATATGGTCATGGGCGCTTCTGTCCAGTGGTATTCCAGGAAATGCCCGCAGAAGACAGTCTTCCCGGAGTTTTCCTATGGCGTGGAGTTCAATGCTTCGAATTGCGAGAAGGTGACGATGGGCGAGTGGACCTGGGAAACCGGCATGAACCGGGACCAGATTGCAGACGCCGAGCGAGTCCGCGATTACGGGCTGCTGGTGATATATTCGAATTGGAGCTGGCTAAAGAACCATTCGGGCGATGCCGCTTATGCTGACAGAAGCCTGGACTGGGTGGCTTATATCGCCGGGAAAAGAGAGTCCAGGAGACTTCTGGGCGATCATGTCCTTTCTCAGCAGGACATTGACAGGGACATTCAGTATGAAGATGCGTCATTTACCACTACCTGGAGCGTTGACCTGCATTTCCCCGATCCGAAAAACTCCGGGAAATTTCCGGGCAATGAATTCAAGTCCGCGACCGTGCATGACTGGATTCATCCTTATGCGGTTCCATACCGCTGCCTTTATTCGCGTAACATCGGGAACCTTTTCATGGCCGGACGGGATATCAGCTGCACCCATGTGGCATTGGGAACCGTGCGTGTCATGAGAACTACCGGAATGATGGGCGAGGTCGTGGGCATGGCCGCGGCGCTATGCATAAAGAACGGCTGTCTTCCGCGCGGGGTTTATCAGCACCATCTGCCTGAACTCAAGCGGATGATGGAGGCCGGCGCCGGCAGGACTGATGTGCCGCTGTCGGATCAGAACTTCAACCTTCCGAACAAGCTGTTGAAGAATGCACCGACGTCGGACAAGGGCTACGCCCGTCTCTCCTGCGATACGCTTTTCGTCGGCAATGCGTTGATTGAACGCGCGTTCCGTTGGAACGGCGGGAATTTGACCAATGCCTATGTGAAGGACAAGACTACGGGGCGCGTCTTCGTCAGCAATACCGGGGATCCCGCTTTGGCGGTGGGACAGTCTTCCGGGGCAGCCGCTGACGGCAAACTGACAGTGCGTGAAGTGAAGTCCGACGGCATACGTCCGGAACATCTGGAAGCGGAAGTCACTTTTTCCATGGATGATATCCGTGTGCGCAGGGTGTTCAGGGTCTATGAAGGCTGTCCGGCCATCGCTTGTGACAATTATGTCGGCGGAATCTCTGCCGGAAAAGAACAGTCGGCCGGCAATGTGGCGGACAACAAGAATATAGAATCAGTCTCGGATATGCGCCGTGGCCAGGAAAACAAGGCCAGGTATCTGGAAAGATTCTGCCCGGGAGGAATGCATTGGCAGGTAAAGGTGGTGGAATTCTTCGACGTCACGGACTGGAACAACAATCTGGTCGCGGAACATTCATTCATACCGTACCGCAAGACCGGCTACAGGGGAAATCTCCTTTTCGCCCGCGACGCCCGCGATGAGAACGGCTTTTTCATATTGAAGGAAGCTCCATGCTCTGCAGTGCAGCTGGGCAGTCCCGATGCGGATTTCATCTGCGAGTCAGGGAAATTCACCGTAGCGGGGATCGGCATTTCCGGCGAAGATGCCGTCGGCGATGACATGGTGCGCCTGTATTCCTGCGTGACGGGCGTGTTCGGGGAAGGCGGACTGTCGCCGCTCCTTGCCCTCAGGAATTACCAGAAGCATATCCGTGAGCACCATGCAGACCGTGACGAGATGATAATGATGAATACCTGGGGAGACAGAAGCCAGGATTCCAAGGTCAATGAACAGTTCTGTATCGCCGAACTGGAAAAGGCTGCCCGTCTGGGAGTGACTCATTTCCAGATAGATGACGGATGGCAGGAAGGCAAAAGCCCAAATTCCGCACTCGCCAAAGGCTCTTTCAAGAATATCTGGGACAATCCTCTCTACTGGACCCCTTCGCAGGAAAAATATCCTCGCGGCCTGAAGCCTGTCATGGACAAGGCCCGGGAACTGGGTATCGAAATCGGACTTTGGTTTAATCCCAGCATCCAGAATGACTTCGCTGACTGGCGCAAGGATGCCGATGCTGTCGTGAAACTATATGATGAGTACGGAATCAAGGTGTTCAAGATCGACGGCCTCTCCATTCCGACCAAGCAAGCGGAGACGAACTTGCGGAAATTCTTCGATACCGTACTGGCGGAGACGGGCAATGAAGTGGTCTTCAACCTAGATGTGACTGCCGGACGCCGCGGCGGCTATCATTTTCTCAATGAATACGGCAACATCTTTTTGGAGAACAGATACACCGACTGGCAGAACTACTATCCTTATTGGACATTGAGAAACATCTGGCAGCTAAGCCGTTACGTTCCTGCTGAACGGCTCCAGACGGAGTTTCTGAACAAATGGCGGAACGCTGACAAATACGCAGGCGACCCGTTCGCACCGGCATCGTATGAATTTCCGTATGTTTTCGCCGTTGCCATGGCGGGGCAGCCGCTTGCCTGGATGGAAGCTTCGAATCTTCCTGAAGAAGCATTTGCCCTGTCGTCCGTCGTGAAAGCCTACAAGAGTGTGATGAATGATTTTCATCAGGGCACAATCCTGCCGATAGGTGATGAACCGGACGGAAAGTCATGGACCGGATTCCAATCAATTTCTGCCGGGAACCGCACGGGATTCGTGCTTGTGCTGCGTGAAAAAAATGAAGAGGAGACATGTGCGGTCAAGACGTGGCTGACGGAAGGGCAGAAAGTCAGTTTCTCTCCCGTCACAGGTGACGGAAAATCTTTCGTAACAGTCGTGGATGAAGGCGGATCCGTGAAATTCAGCCTTCCTTCCGAGAATACCTTTGCATTGTATAAATATGAAATATTGTAATATGAAATTTGCGAATCTGGCCGCTGCGGCCATTTTGATATGTGCGGCATCTCTTCCTTTGAATGCCGGCGACAAGGAAACCTACGGCAATCCCGACCTTATGGTCAATGTCTACGGACGTGATTTCCAGATGTTGAACGGCAAATGGGACGCCATCATTGACCTTTACGACCAGGGACGCGGGAAAAAGGTCTGGGAGAACCGCAAGCCTGCGAAAGCAGACGAGTTTTTCGAGTATTCGTTCGACGGCGGACTCCGGCTTGACGTCCCAGGCGATTTCAACAGCCAACTCCCTCAGCTCCAATACTATGAAGGTACCGTGTGGTATGCCCGGCACTTCTCGTCCGACGGCGTTCCGTCCGGAAAGAAATTGTATCTCTATTTCGGTGCGGTGAGCTACCGGTGCACGGTTTACCTCAACGGTAAGCGCATTGCATCCCATGAAGGCGGATTCACGCCGTTTCAGATAGATGTCACCGGCAATGTCGTGGCCGGGGACAATTTCCTGGTGGTCGAGACCAATAACCGCCGTAGTCCGGATGCCATTCCTGCAATGTCTTTCGACTGGTGGAATTACGGAGGAATCACGCGCGACGTGATGCTCGTTTCCGTGCCGGAGACCTATATCAAGGATTATAAAGTCCAGTTGGACAAGAATGAGGCGGACAGGATCAATGCCTATGTACGCATGTCTGACGCGGTTCCTGAAGGCTCTGCCGTTATGCTGAATATTCCGGAACTGAACGTCTCGAAGACATTGGAACTGGACAAGGACGGATTCGGGGAACTGTCCTTCCGCGTGAAGAAACTTCAGCGCTGGAGCCCGGAATCGCCCAAGCTGTATGATGTGTCCCTGACTTATGCCCCGGCCGGCGGGTCCGGCGCTGGTGATGCCGTTTCAGAGCAGATCGGTTTCAGGAACATCAATGTGGACGGAACCCGTATCCTCGTCAACGGAAAACCGACGTTCATGTGCTGCATCTCTTTCCATGAGGAGATTCCACAGCGCATGGGAAGGGCATATTCCGAGGCTGATGCCGCCATGCTCCTTTCCGAGGCCAAGGCTCTGGGCGTGAATATGGTACGGCTTGCGCATTATCCTCAGAATGAGTACATTGTCCGCATGGCCGAGAAGATGGGAATCATCCTCTGGCAGGAAATTCCGGTATGGCAGGGAATCGATTTCGAGAATGCCGCTACCATGGACAAGGCGCTCCGCATGTTCTCCGAAATGCTTTACAGGGACAAGAACCGCTGTGCCGTCGGATTCTGGGGCGTGGCGAACGAGACCCGTCCGTCGCCGGCTCGTAACGCCTTTCTGCGCAGGGAATTGGCATTCGCCAGGAGCATTGATTCCACCCGCCTTTTCACTGCCGCCTTTGATAATGTCTATTTCAAGAAAGAGTACGGCGAGTTCAGGATTGAGGATGATTTCACCGAGGACCTCGATGTGGTTTCTTTCAACAAATACATGGGCTGGTACGCCCCATGGCCTGTCAGTCCGTCGGAATGCCGATGGAATGTGGCTCCAGGCAAGCCTGTCATCATCTCCGAATTTGGATGTGAGGCGCAGTACGGGCAGCATGGAGATGCCGAATGGGCCAGCTCCTGGAGCGAGGAGTTCCAGGCTGACCAATACCGGAAGAATATCGAGATGTTCGGACAGATACCGAACCTGGCGGGAGTCTCCCCGTGGATATTGTTCGATTTCCGCTCGCCGTTCCGTTTCCATCCTGTGAATCAGGACGGTTGGAACCGCAAGGGACTGGTCTCCGACAAGGGAATGAGAAAACAGGCATGGTATATCATGCACGATTATTACAATGCACAAAAACACATTTATGACAATGAGAAATAAGACACTTTCGGCAATTGTTGCGCTTTCCGGACTGGCTGCCGTAGCCATGCCGGCCGGCGCGCGCGTAAAAAAGGACGCGACACCTCTGTATAAGAACGCTTCCGCTCCCGTCGAGGAAAGGGTCAATGACCTTCTTTCCCGTATGACGCTGGAAGAGAAGATAATGCAGCTTAACCAGTATACGCTGGGCCGCAATACCGTGGAGAACAATCTCCGGGAAATGGCGGGCGCTGTACCTGCCGAGGCCGGGTCCGTGATTTATTTCTCTGATGACGCGAACCTCAGGAACATGATGCAGAAAAGGTGCATGGAGGAGACAAGGCTGGGCATTCCGATGATTTTCGGCCATGATGTGATACATGGATACCGCACCATCGCTCCGGTACCGCTCGCGCAGGCGGCCAGCTGGAATCCCGACCTTGTCAGGACAATCAGCCGTGACGCCGCCAAGGAGGCTTACTATGGCGGATTGGATTGGACCTTTTCTCCTATGGTGGACATTGCCCGCGACCCTAGGTGGGGACGAGTGATGGAAGGCTACGGAGAAGACCCGTATCTTACGTCAGTGTTCTGCAAGGCTGCGGTTGAGGGCTATCAGGGCGATGATTTGTCCGCGGAGGGCAGCATTGCCGCATGCCTTAAACATTTCGTGGGATATGGCGCGTCCGAGGCAGGTCGCGACTATGTTTATACGGAGATTTCCGACCAGGCATTGTGGGATACCTATCTCCCTTCTTTCCATGCCGGAGTGGAGTCAGGAGCTGCCACGGTGATGAGTGCCTTCAACAATATCAGCGGCATACCGGCTTCTGCCAACAAATATACCATGACGGATATCCTCAAGAAGAAATGGAACTGGGACGGAATGATCGTTTCCGACTGGGATGCGGTAATCCAGCTGGCGAATCAGGGAGCGGCCAAGGACGGATACGAAGCGGCAGCATTGGCCATAAACGCCGGCATTGACATGGATATGATGGATGACCTTTACCGGAAGAATCTTGCGGGGCTCATTGACGACGGCCTGGTCAGCATGGAGACGGTGGATGAGTGCGTCAGGCGGGTGCTCCGTCTGAAGTTCAGGCTCGGGCTTTTCGAGCAGCCTTATATTGACGTGCGTCCGGCGGAGGAGATTTATCTGCAGCCGGAGGCTGTAGCGCATGCTGAGGAAATGGCGCAGGAGTCCATGGTGCTTCTGAAGAATGACAATGCCGTCCTGCCGTTGAAGGGTGTCGCGAAGATAGCGGTCGTAGGTCCGTTGGCTGATACGCAGAAGGAACTTATCGGAAACTGGGTGGCACGTGGCAAGCCGGCTGACGTGGTGCCGATTCTGACCGGAATGAAAGAGGAATTCGCTGATGCTCAGGTAGTTTACGCGCAGGGCTGCGGTTTCGGGGAAATGGATGAGGCTTCCGTAAAGGCGGCCTTGGATGCTGCTGGAAGCGCTGATGTCGTGGTGGCGTGTCTGGGTGAGAAGACCGGATGGAGCGGGGAAAACTGCTCCAGGTCATCTGTTGCATTGCCTGAAGCCCAGGAGGAGTTCCTGCGCAGGATAAAGGCTGCGGGCAAACCGGTGGTCGTGCTTGTCGCGAGCGGACGTCCCGTGGACCTTTCCCGTATTGCCCCGATGTCTGATGCTCTTCTGGAGATTTGGATGCCGGGCATCACTGCCGGCAGGGCGGTTTCCGGAATCCTCAGCGGAAAATACAATCCTTCAGGTCGTCTCCCGATGACTTTCCCTTATACCACCGGCCAGATTCCTATCTATTACAACCGCAGGAGTCCGGCGAGAAGGGGTACGCAGGGATGGTACAAGGATATTCAGATAGAACCGATGTATGAGTTCGGTTATGGCCTGAGTTACAGTGAGTTCGAATATTCTCCGATTACGTTGTCCGCCGACAGGGTGGCCAAGGACGGAAAGGTTACGGCTACGGTGACGGTGAAAAATACCAGCGACATGGATGGAATGGAGACTGTCCAGTGGTATATTTGCGATCCTGTCTGCAGAATCACCCGCCCGGTGAAAGAACTGAAGCATTTCGAGAAGAGGCTGGTGAAGGCAGGGGAGTCCGAGGTGTTCACATTCGAAATCGACCCGATGCGCGACCTGTCTTTCGTGGACAACAAGGGCGAGCGTTTCCTGGATTGCGGCGAGTATTATATCTTTGTGAAAGATAACAAGGAGGTATTGAATGTCGAATAAGATGTTTTCGTTTCTGGCTGCCGTTGTCTGTGCAGCAGGTGTTTCAATGTCGGTTTGCCGTGCAGAGGCGGGTCCTTCCAGAGTGGAGACTTGCCTGAAGAACGGATGGCGGTTCCATCGTGGTGAGGCTGACGGGGCTTTCGTGCCGGGTTATGATGATTCGGGGTGGGAGAGTGTGAGCGTGCCGCATGACTGGGCCATTACCGGGCCTTTCAGCATTGAAAATGACCTTCAGAATGTGCAGATAGTGCAGAATATGGAGACGAAGGCATCGCTCAAGACCGGGCGTACCGGCGGTCTGCCGTACGTGGGCGTGGGCTGGTACAGGACTGAGTTCGATGTCCCCGAGGGGATGAAGGCGGAACTCCTGTTCGACGGCGCGATGAGCGAGGCGCGGGTTTATGTCAATGGCCATGAGGTCTGCTTCTGGCCATACGGCTACAGCCCGTTCCACTGCGATGTCACGCCATATTTGGACAAGTCCGGCTCCAATGTCCTGGCTGTCAGGCTGGAGAACCTTCCTTTTTCTTCCAGATGGTACCCGGGTGCCGGCCTTTACAGAAATGTCCACTTGGTATGTACTTCCGCCAAGGCGCACATTCCGGTGTGGGGAACCTTCGTCTCCACTCCGTCAGTGCATAAGGACATGGCGTCGGTCTCTCTGGAGATTTCATTGCAGTCGGATAAGGAAAACATTGACATAGAATATGCTACGGACGTTTTTTCGCCGGATGGCGAGAAGGTGGCTTCGAGGCGGTCGGTAGCATTGTATCATAACGGCGACAGTCATGTGCAGAAGTTTCTGGTGAAGGAACCGAAGCTGTGGTCGCCTGAGCACCCGTACCTTTATAAGGCGTTGACCCGTATTTTGGTGGACGGCGTGGTGACGGACGAGTATGAGACACGTTTCGGCATCCGTTCGGTCGAGTTCATTCCAGAGAAGGGCTTTTACCTGAACGGCGAGCGCCGGAAATTCAAGGGCGTCTGCAATCATCACGACCTCGGTCCACTCGGAGCGGCCGTGAGCGTGCCCGCGTTGAGGCATCAGCTGACAATGCTGAAGGACATGGGTTGCGATGCGGTAAGGACATCGCACAATACGCCTGCTCCTGAACTCGTAAGTCTCTGTGATGAAATGGGTTTCATGATGATGGTGGAGCCTTTCGACGAGTGGGACGATGCCAAATGCAAGAATGGATATCATCGTTATTTCGACGAGTGGGCCGAGCGTGATATGATCAGCATGCTCCATGCGTTCAGGAATTCTCCGTCCGTAATCATGTGGAGCATCGGCAATGAGGTTCCGTCCCAATGCACTGCGGATGGTTACAAGACGGCGGCTTTCCTTCAGTCCATCTGTCACAGGGAGGACCCGACGCGTCCTGTCACATGTGGCATGGACCAGGTCAACTGCGTGCTTTCCAACGGTTTCGCGGCCCAGCTGGATATTCCGGGAATCAATTACCGTACTTTCCGTTACAAGGATTGCTACGGGCAGCTGCCTCAGGGCCTCGTGCTGGGTTCCGAGACGGCGTCTACCGTCAGTTCCAGGGGCACCTACCATTTTCCGGTGGAGAAGGCGTTCAGCGTAAAGCATGAGGACCACCAGTCTTCCGGCTATGACATGGAGGCCTGCAACTGGTCGAACATTCCTGACGTGGACCTTGCTCTGGCAGAAGATTATCCATGGACATTGGGCCAGTTCGTCTGGACGGGCTTCGATTACCTGGGCGAGCCGAGCCCTTACGATACCGATGCATGGCCGAACCACAGTTCCATGTTCGGAATCATTGACCTGGCCTCAATTCCGAAGGACAGATATTGGCTTTACCGCAGCGTCTGGAACACGGAAAGTCCTACGCTTCATATAGTTCCGCATTGGACCTGGCCAGGCCGCGAAGGGCAGGTGACGCCGGTTTACGTCTATACTTCATGGCCTGAGGCCGAGTTGTTCGTGAACGGGGTTTCCCAGGGTCGCCGCTCCAAGATGTCGCCGTCCGCGCCTTGCGAAGGCCTTCAGGATGAGGCGGTCGAGGGACGTTATCGCCTGATGTGGGATGATGTGGTTTACCGGAAGGGTGAGATCCGCGTCGTGGCCTATGATGCGGATGGCAATGTCGCAGCTTCGGAGTCTGTCCGCACTGCCGGCAAGCCGTACGCCCTCCGTCTTGAATGCGACAGGGATTCCATCGCCCACGATGGGGAAGACTTGGCCTATGTGACTGTAAGTGTGGTAGATAAGGACGGCAATACCGTGCCTTCCGATACCCGCGAGGTCTTCGCCTCAGTGTCAGGTGCCGGCGAGTTCCGCGCCATCGCCAACGGCGACCCGTGCTCGCTCGAACTGTTCCATCTTCCTCACATGCACCTCTTCGCCGGCAAGCTGACCGTAATAGTCCGCTCCCGCGCCGATGCCGAAGGTCCTATTTATTTGAATGTCAATGCAAAAGGGGTGAAGTCTGCCGAACTGGAGCTGTAGGGTGAGTCATTTAAAGGTGCAAAAGTGAAATTTATTTTCTAACTTCGCGGCCTGAAGAGTGAACCAACCAGATGACAGCCCTCTAATTTGAAGCAGTTTAAGGAAATATTCGATGCGTTTTATCCGAAGGTCTATGGCTATGCCCTGAAGGCCGGCGGACAGGAATGGCTTGCGGAAGAGATTGCCCACAATGTCTTCTGCAAGTTGTGGATGCATCGTGACAACTTGTCTCTCAAAGGAAAAGATGATAAAGAGGTAATGTCCATCGTTTCAAGTTATCTTTTCGTGGTTACCCATAATGAGGTGAATAACTATTTCAGGGAATGCAGGCAAATTGAGCAGTTGAGAGAGAACTTCGCCGTTCAGCTCTGTTGTGAATCCCGCATTGAACAGACTGTTGACGCGAAAACCGCCCTCGGAATCATTGACAGGGTCGTGGAGGGTATGCCGGCAGTGCGCAAAGAAGTGTTCACCCTCAGCAGATATCATAACATGACCAATGAGTCTATAGCCAATCGCCTGAAAATCAGCAAGAGAACTGTCGAAAAACACATCAGCCTCGCGTTGGGACAGTTGAGGCTTGAGCTTGCCGCATATCAGATCTAGTGTATTTCTGTAAAAAAAATCAAAAATTTTTCATTTTCCGTTACGTGTGACGTCCGGCTTCTGCGTCTAAAGACTGCATTAAGGATTACAAGGTACGTATGAAAGAGGAAATTGACATATCGGAAGCCCGTGAAATCTGGAACAGCCCGTCTCCGCAGATGGACAAGGACCGGATAGATCGTGCGTATGAGTCCATTGGCGGCTATATCCTGAGATCCAGAATATCCAAAGGAATAAAAGCTTGCATCGGTGGAGTGGCCGCTGCTTGCCTGGTCATCGCGGGCATATTTATCGGCAGAATCGAAAAACCGGAAATGGTCGCCGAAGTATATGCTCCTGAGTATGTGGAATATATGGCGGCAAACGGCGATATCAAGGAAGTTCTCCTTGCCGACGGAACCCGTGTCTATCTCAATGCCCAGTCCCGTTTGAATTGCGAAAAGAGCCTCACAGGTGCTACGAGAGACGTTTTCCTGTGCGGCGAAGCATTCTTCGAAGTAGCCAAGGATACGATTCATCCGTTCATCGTACATGCTGCCGGAACGCAGATCAAGGTAACCGGCACCAAGTTCAATGTCAGGGCTTTTCCTGATGAGGACAGCAGCACCACGACATTGGTCGAAGGTGGCGTAGAAGTCAGGATTCCAGGCCAGGTCAATCCTATAACATTGGTCCCTGGAACTGCATTGTCCGTGAGCAACAAGAATTTAAGTGCATCGCTATTCGAGGTCGATGCGGTCAATGCGACCGGTTGGTATAGGGGAGAGTTCAATGCTTATCACATGACTCTCGAGCAGATTTGTCATAACCTTGAACGCCGTTTTGGAGTCAAAATATTCATAGCCAACCAAAATGTAGCGTCTAAATTGTTCTATGCGTCATTCGTAAACAACGAGGATGTAGAAGGAATACTGAAATCATTGAATGTAAACAAGGATTTTCATGTGAAGAATCGGCGCGTATCCCGGTTTGGGTCGCTTATGAACTGACGGCTGATGAGGCAAATGGCACAATTGGTCGCCGTGGTAAGAACTTCCGGCCAGATGATAGAGTAAAGGTTGTTCAGGCTGATAATTACGACTATCGTGGTTCAGGATGGTCTCGTGGTCATATGGCTCCTGCCGGAGATTTCAAGTGGGATGACGTGGCAATGTGGGACACGTTCTTTTATACCAATTGCTGCCCGCAGAATAAGAAACTGAACAATGGCAGCTGGAACGTCCTGGAAAATAAAGTCAGGACATGGGCTCGGCAGTTCGGAAGCGTTTTTGTCGCTACTGGCCCGATTGTGGGGCAAAACCGGAATGGCAAGATAGGCACTCACCAAGTTGCTGTTCCTGATGCTTTCTTCAAGGCGCTCCTGGTTTACAAAGATGATTCATTTCATGGTATCGCATTTGAGATGCTCAACAATCCTGCGAAGCAAAGACTTCTTGAAAGTTATTTGAGTGTCAATGAATTGGAAAAAATAACTGGTCTTGATTTTTTTTCGTCGCTGGATGACTCTATTGAAGAAATAGTCGAGGATGATGTTGACTTGAAATTCTGGAATATTCAATGAGTAAGAGCGGCTGTAAAAAAACTGCAGACGTACTTGTGCATGAGATTGGCGATAGCGCTTATTCTATGTCTGTTTTCGATGCCGTATGGCTTTTGCCAGTTTGTCTGGTGCGCAAACTTATTGGCCGATAGCGACATGTAGGGATGCTCATTTTGATTCGCGACTATAAAAGTTGAGTTTTTTTAAACATTGCAATGATAATTTCAATTATTATAATGGCCCTCGCCGTTACGACAGCCGTTTTTGCTGTGCTTTATTTTCAGGATAGAGCTGAAACTGAAAAGTGTGAGAAGAGGCTGTATTCTTTACATTCAGCAATGAACGTTTCATGGTAGACTGCAGAAGACTTCCTCAGATGGTTGTCGTGAGAATTGATTGGGACCTTAAGGAGTCTTTTTATGGTCATCTCGACATTGTCGAGCATCTGGCCTCGGAGGTTACAAATCAGTTCGTCATGGTAAAGGCAAGCGTAGATAAAGAGGCTGCATTGTTGTCCTTTTACATTGTATCGTCGGATCGTACTATGGCCGCTTTCAAGGGAAATTTCAGCATGTATATGTCCATATTTTCTGCAGCAGATGAAATGTTCAATGAAAAATATCGGAAGGTTGTGGGAAATGAGCACCCTGCTGATGTCAAAGTGGACCGGACGAACGGATCTGGAGCGGAATTGCTTTTGGAGATTGGCGGCAACAAGAGTGGTTTGCAGAACTAGAGTCATTCCAAGCTGAAGTAACTTTATATACAAGATACATATTATGTTAGGAGCAATTACAGGGGACACCATAGGTTCGGCCTATGAGTTCCGCAACACTAAAGATTATAACTTCAAGCTGTTTCAGTATAACAGCACCTATACTGATGACAGCATAATGACAATGGCTGTGGCTTACTGGCTGCTGAAGGACAAGCAACATAGCTATCAGGGGCTGGAGGACATTATGGTGATGTTTGCGGAGAAGTGCCCATGCGGAATGGGCGGATATGGCGAATCTTTTGTCCGCTGGCTGTTCTATCCGAAGGAGTTATATGCATATGATGACGAGTTGGGGGCTGTTCCATATGAGTCCGCGACGGGTCGCCATCCTTATGGGTCATGGGGCAACGGGGCTGCAATGCGCGTGAGTGCAGTGGGCTGGTTTTTTGATACATTGGAGGAGACCGAACGCGTGGCCTCCATATCAGCAGCAATCACTCACAACCATCCGGAAGGTATCAAGGGCGCACAGGCTACTGTCGCTGCTATCTGGATGGCCAGGAATGGAAAAACCAAGGAGGAGATTCGCGAGTACATTGAAAAGACATACGGATACGACCTTCATAAGACCTATGAGCATTGGCATCCGATTTACCGGTGGGACGCCAGTTGCCAAGGGACTGTGCCGCAGGCGATTATCTGCTTCCTTGATTCCGCGGATTTTGAAGATGCCATTCGCAAGGCGGTTTCTCTCGGCGGAGACAGTGACACTCTTGCATGCATCACAGGCGGAATAGCAGAGGCGTATTATAAGGGAATTCCTCGAAATATAGCAGAACAGGTAGTCAAACCATTCCCTAAAATCTTCAACAAGATTCTGGAAGCAGTGCGCAAGGAAACAGTTTACGGCGTCACTTGTAAGATTGATTGACTTGGGATGGAAACTGCAAATTACTGTTTACCTCTTCCTTTTTCTTACATTTATAAGTAGACAGAGTGAAGATGATAATTAAACAGAATGAAAAAGTGGATCAAATATATCATTGTCGCCGCAGCAGCGCTGTTTGCGGTTGGTTCAATGATGTTGCAGGGAACATGATTGTTGTACTGGGGCCCAAATGGAAACTGCACGAGTATATGCATTTGAAGGAGAGCTTTGTGAAGTGGGGGCAGATAGTGGGCCATGATGCGGTAATCGGCCGGCTCGGAAAGACAGGAAACGCCGCCAAGACTCCGGCACACCTGCATTACACGATTCTGACACCCATACCGCATTTCCGGTTATACGACAATGTTTATGGAAACGGCCGGCAGCCGGACAAATTCAATTGGAGGAAAATGTTTTATCCCAATCCTGACGAATACTTGAGAAGCAAATGACATTGGCAATCAAGGCTATTTCTTTGATTTGCAAAAATCAAAGACCTGTATTTGATTTCTTGATTTGATAAAATCAAGGCTATTTCTTTGATTTGACAGAATAAAAGCATTAACTTTGGATCATACCCATAATAACATCTCTATGATAAAAGGTGTAATCACAGGAGACTTGGTAAACTCCTCCCACATTGCCTTAGAATGGCGACAAACTGTCATGGATGCCTTGAATGCATGCGTTAAGGATTTTTCATCGTTGACCACTATAAAGATGGAAATGTACAGAGGTGACAGCTTTCAAGTTGTTGTTGACAACCCGGAATTGGCGTTATCTGTGGCCATAGCACTAAGAGCAAAGCTAAAAGCAAGCACCCCGGACAAGTCGGAAGTCTGGGACGCGCGGTTGTCCCTTGCTGTTGGAGATGTTTCTTTTGAGAGCGAAAACATTCTGACTAGTGATGGGGAAGCATTCAGGCTTTCCGGTCGGGCATTTGACAATATAGGAAAGAAGAGATTGTGCATATCTACTCCTTGGAAGGAACTTGACAATAACTTGGATCTTCTCACTCGTTTTGCAGATAGCATCGTATCTGGATGGACGGAAAAACAGGCATTGGTATTCTATCATGCATTGGTTTTTCCAAAGTTGCAGAAGAAATTGGCAGAAGACCTGGGGATGACCAGTCAGAACTTTAATTATCACTGGGGAGCAGCCAAAGGGCAACTTATCCTTGATTATATAAACTATTACAAATCATTCGTTACAAAATTCATTTGACAATATTATGGATGCGTTCATTGTACTTGTGAAATTGCTTTGTGCTCATCTCTGTGCTGATTTTATTTTTCAGACTGACAGCATAAATAAAGGTAAACGCGAATCCGGTGGCAAAGGTATAGCATATAATCTGCTTCATAGTTTGATACATGCCGGAGCCGCATATCTATTTGTGGCAAACATATCATACTGGTTCATTCCCATAATTATTTTCGTGAGTCATTTCGTAATAGACTGGATAAAGTGCAGATTCTGCGAAGACAATCTCCCTGCGTTTCTTGCGGATCAGTTCATGCACATTGCCCTAATCTGCATAGTGTGGTTCGTGTTTTTCGGTAAAGATGTAGATTATACCTTCATTGAAGACATTGACACTACCAAGGTCTGGTTGACGGTCATGGCATATATCATGATGCTCAGGCCTTCATCCATTTTTTTGGGATTGTTTCTTAAGAAATGGGCTCCGAGTTCAACAAATACCCAGAGTTTGCCCAATGCTGGACAATGGATTGGTTACATTGAGAGAATTCTGATACTCACGTTTGTCCTCGTAGGAAGTTTTGAAGGGGTCGGTTTTCTGTTGGCGGCAAAGTCTGTCTTCCGCTTTGGCGAATTGAACAAGGCAAAGGAAATCCGCACTACAGAGTATGTGTTGATTGGTACATTCGCAAGTTTTACCATTGCCATTCTTACAGGAATTGCATTATCGCGTATGTTCTGACACCCATACCGCATTTCCGGCTATACGACAAGGTTTATGGAAACGGCCGGCAGCCTGAGAAATTCAATTGGCAGAAAATGTTTTATCTCAATCCTGACGAATACCTGAGAAGCAAATGATAAAAGAATTATTTACCCGGAAATCTGACGAATTATACTATCGCCAGCAGGGAATTGAGCGCTTCATAGATGCGCAGAAGACTGACTATAAGATTGCATTGGCGGAGATTCAACGTGGGCGGAAGCAGAGTCATTGGATCTGGTATATCTTTCCGCAGCTTGTCGGGCTGGGCCGTAGCTGCTACTCGACATTTTATGGCATCCGCGGTCGGGAAGAAGCGGAGGATTATCTTCAGAATGAAGTGCTGGGGCGTCGGCTGCGCGAGATTACGAATGCGCTGCTGATGCACAATGACAAGTCGGCCGAGGAAATTTTCGGCGGGCTCGATGCAATGAAAGTGCGTTCCAGCATGACCCTGTTCGACGCAATTTCGCCTGACGACATCTTCGCGCAAGTCCTGGATACGTTCTATGACGGGAAACGCTGCGAATTCACATTGTCGGCAATCGCGGACAAAACTGTATAGCGCCCTCTAAAACACTTGGAGTATAGATTTTGTGGCAATTTATACTCGGCAAAGTGGGCTTTTCTGAAATTTTTGCTATATTTGTAACAAATAATATATTGTTTGTTTTGGCGAAAATTACGGAATTATGAATAATATGTTAGCATTTAATCTGTCTGTACCTAAAGATGTTGCGTTACAGATAGCGGCAAGAGTGAAGGCCAGAAGATTGGAGCTGGACTTGACTCAGGAAGGATTGTCAGCCAGAGCCGGTATCAAGTTTGCCACCTATCGCAGATTTGAGCAGACTGGTGAAATATCATTGAGAGGTTTGCTCCAAATCGGGTTTGCCTTGAATTCGCTTTCTGATTTTGATGCACTCTTTACTCAGAAACAGTATCAGTCGCTTGATGATGTTTTGAATGAGCAATATGTTTCACGAAAAAGGGGTAAGAAAAATGAATAGCATACGGCAGATTGAAGTCATTTATGATAACCGTCCGGTGGGACGGATGGCGCTGTCGAAAGACGGGTTGTGCGCATTTGAGTATTCAAATGAATGGCTCAATTCTGGTTTTTCGATCTCTCCATTTGAGTTGCCATTGCGCCAAGGGGTGTTCATTGCCAAACCACGTCCGTTTGAAGGCGGCTTCGGGGTCTTTGACGATTGCCTGCCGGATGGGTGGGGGTTGCTTGTGCTGGACAGATATTTACAGAAAAAAGGGGTCAATCCACGGACATTGACTTTGTTGGATCGTCTTGCGATAGTAGGTTCTACCGGACGAGGAGCACTGGAGTTTCGTCCTGACAGAAGTGTCATATCGGACCGGGAGTATGTAGACTTTGAAAAAATGGCGTTGGAAGCCGAACAAATACTTGATAGTGAGGAATATAGGGGAGATGGAATTGAGGAGTTCCAATACCGTGGCGGCTCTCCAGGCGGCGCGCGTCCGAAAATATTTGCCCGTCATGAAGGGAAAGAATGGCTGGTGAAGTTCAGAGCGAAGGCGGATTCCCCGAATATTGGTAAAGAAGAATACCGTTATTCGCTTCTTGCAAAGAAATGCGGAATTGAGATGCCTGAAACACGGCTGTTTGAGGATAAGTATTTCGGTGTGGAGCGTTTTGACCGGACATCGAACGGAAAGTTACATGTGGTCAGTGTCGCCGGCCTTATTGGAGCAGATTATCGTCTGCCCAGCATTGACTATTCCCATATTTTTCAGGTATGTGCTGCTTTGACGCATAATGTGTCCGAGATGAAAAAAGTGTATCGTTTGATGGTATTCAATTATTTGATAGCCAATAAAGATGACCACGCCAAGAATTTTTCGTTTATCCATCGTGATGGCGAATGGCATTTTGCACCTGCATACGACCTTCTGCCAAGTGATGGCATCAATGGGTTTCGCACAACCTCGATCAATGATAAAATCGAACCGAAGAAGGAGGATTTGTTTGCCGTGGCTGAAAAGTCCGGATTGGACAAGAAAGAGATGGTAGAGATTTTTGACGAGATGACGAAATTATCGGGGGTATAGCGCCCTGGAAAATTTATAAAATGAACGATATGAAACAGTACAAAAATGCGTCCATGATTGTTTGCGGGGCAATGTGTGCCATATTGATGGTGAATAATCTTTCCGGGGTGTCCGCCGGCGTGATGCAGTAAGTGTCTCCATGGTGTTATCCCGAGACTGCCGACGAGACCAGGGCTACCCCAAGACCGTGGCTCCCATGTCCTCCGTGTCTCTCGTGCGTGCTAAAACGTTTTCTGCTCACGTTGCGTTCAATTTTGGCCACGACGTGCGTGGAAAACGTTTTAATGCGCACGGAGAGTTACATGGCATGGAAAGAAATGACCATCAGTAAAGACCATGTGGCAGAGAAGCCCCGGTGGGGGGTGGGACCTCTGGAGGCATGGTCGCCCATGACCTTGTGAATGGGTGTCAGGCGATAGCCTGACGGGATGAGCGAAGCGAACCTCCAGAGGTCCCACACCCGCCGGGGCGCGTCCAAGGGCGACATAAACATCACCATGATTACCTCCGGAGCAAGCTGTCGGGACGCGGCCACGGGGCCTTTTGTAACTGATTGATAATCAGATAGCATTTTAACAAGAGCGTGGAAACGCAGCCAAAAATAGTCCACGTTTCCACGCCTCATTTTATAACTCATTGATAGTCAACGCTCCCGAAAATCGACCGTGGCCGCGTCCCGCCGGTCACTCCGCCGAGCTCTCAGCCAATCATCCCCGCCAGACCTCCCGACGAGTATCCCGACAGGGCATGGCTAGGTGGCTGATGGCGTAGAAGCGGACTTGGCGAGATGGAGGGCTTTTTATAGCCCCTTCCCACGAAGCGCCCAGGCCTGGCATTCCAGGGGGGGGAGGGCCTGTGGAAACGCCATCCAAGCCATGTCAAGTCATCCAAAGCCCGCCATCCACGCCAACCATCCCCACCAGCTACTCCATCAACTTCTTGTACTTGAACCTCTTAGGCTCCTCGTCGCCCAGACGCTTCTTCTTGTTCTCCTCGTACTCGGAATAAGTACCCTCGAAGAAATAAACCTGAGAATCACCCTCGAATGCGAGGATATGTGTGGCGATACGGTCCAGGAACCAGCGGTCGTGGGAAATCACCACGGCACAGCCGGCGAAATTCTCGAGACCCTCCTCCAGGGCACGTATGGTGTTGACATCCACGTCATTGGTAGGCTCGTCGAGCAGAAGGACATTGCCCTCATCCTTGAGCGTGAGCGCCAGATGCAGCCTGTTTCTTTCACCACCTGAAAGAACCCCGCAAAGCTTCTCCTGATCGGAACCGGTAAAATTGAAACGCGACACGTATGCACGAGCGTTCACATCCCTCTTGCCCAGCCTGATCCAGTCTGAACCGTCCGCAATCGTCTGGAACACAGTCTTGTCCGGGTCAATGCTCTTGTGCTGCTGGTCCACGTAAGCCAGCTTCACGGTCTCGCCGATGGTGATCTCGCCGCTGTCCGGCTGCTCCAGACCCATTATGAGACGGAACAATGTCGTCTTACCGGCTCCGTTAGGACCGATCACACCGACGATACCGGCAGGCGGAAGAACGAACGAAAGATGCTCGAACAGCAACTTGTCGCCGTACGCCTTCGAAACATCATTGAAAAGAATGACCTTGTTGCCGAGCTTCGGACCGTCCGGAATGTAGATTTCGAGATTCGCCTCCTTCTCCTTGCCGTCCTGGCTGGCGAGCTTCTCATACGCGCCGAGTCTGGCCTTCGACTTAGCGTGACGGGCCTTCGGAGCCATTCTGACCCACTCCAGCTCTCGTTCCAATGTCTTTCTGCGCTTGCTTTCCTGTTTCTCTTCCATCTCCAGACGCTTGGTCTTCTGCTCCAGCCATGAAGAATAATTGCCCTTCCAAGGAATGCCCTCACCTCTGTCAAGCTCCAGAATCCAGCCCGCCACGTCATCGAGGAAGTAACGGTCATGGGTCACGGCGATTACGGTACCCTTATATTGCTGAAGATGAGCCTCCAGCCACTGGATACTCTCCGTGTCGAGGTGGTTGGTCGGCTCGTCGAGGAGAAGCACGTCAGGCTGCTGGAGAAGCAGACGGCAAAGCGCCACCCTACGCCTTTCACCACCGCTCAATGTGGCAATCTTCGCATCGGAAGGTGGACACTGGAGCGCGTCCATCGCCCTTTCCAGCTTCGAATCGATTTCCCAGCCGCCGCAATGCTCTATTTTCTCGGTGAGTTCGCCCTGTCTCTCAATGAGTTTGTTCATCTCGTCATCACTCATCGGCTCGCAGAACTTCAGGTTCACTTCCTCATACTCCTTGAGCACGTCCATAATCTCCTGAACGCCCTCCTGAACCACCTCCAGGACCGTTTTCTCCGGATCCATCTGAGGCTCCTGCTCCAGGTAGCCGACGCTGTACCCCGGGGCCCAGACTACCTCTCCCTGATAGCTCTGCTCGACTCCGGCAATGATTTTCATCAATGTCGATTTGCCGGAACCGTTCAGACCGATGATGCCGATCTTCGCTCCGTAAAAGAATGATAGACAGATGTCTTTAAGTATAATTCGATTGCTCGATGGGAGGACCTTTCCTACCCTGTTCATGGAAAAGATGATCTTCTCGTCTGCCATTTCGGATATATCTTATATGAAGCACGCGAGTACGGCTCCCTGCCGTGCCGGGTTAATAAAAATTGTCAATGCCGTAGTCCGCAAAGATACGAAGGAAATCGCGATTTATTCCTATATTTGTCGGTTCAATGAAGTTGATTATGGAGCAGAAAAAGAAGAAATTATATCCGATGAAGTTCCGTCCTGTGGCAGAACGCGCCGAATGGGGCGGAAACTGGTTCATCGGCAAGATGGGAAAAACATATACTGAACAGGTCGAGGCCGGATTGTCCGGAGCAGGGAAGAAGAAATATGTCGAGATGCCGTTGACCAAGACGGACAAGATAGGGGAGAGCTGGGAACTTGCCGACCTCGGATTCCGTGACTCCGAAGTTGTGGGCGGCTGGCTGGAAGGCAGCACCATCAGCGAAATCCTGGAAACATACCTCGAAGACATTGTCGGAGAAAACTCCTACGCCCGTTTCGGACGCCAATTCCCGCTGATGGTTAAGCTTCTGGACGTCGAAGGCAGGACGCCGCTCATGGTATGCCCAGACGATGAGATAGCAGCGCAGCGTTACGACACCCTCGGCAAGGTGAAACTCTGGCATGTGCTTGATGCTGAGCCCGGTTCGAAACTTTACATGGGCCTCCGTGAGGAAATCTCCGCGACGGAACTATATGAAAGGTGCCACAACGGGACGCTGGAGGAAGTGCTCAACGTGGTGACTCCGCACAAAGGCGATTCATACCTCATTCCATCCGGTCTCATGCACGCGGCAGCCGGCGGTGTGGTGATTGCCGAAATCGCCGAATCCTCCGACCTGGACTTCAAGATTTATAACTGGGGAGATGCCGTCATGACAAGTGCCGCATCTTTCACTTATGACCCTTCCGGCGCCGGACGCGATGCCACCAAAAAGAGCACACACCGCAACCTGATGGATGACGTAATGTCTGATACTGAGGAACTTTCACTCGAAGCGGCCTTCGATTTCGTGAATCTTGGCGGGTACGACACGGCATTGACAATCCATGCCGGCGGGCACTCCGACAAGGTGCATGACCTCCACGTGAAATCCGCTGCCGCTCCGGACGCCTCCGCTGACAAGGTGACGGACAAACTCGTGTCAATCAGGGAGTTCACCGTGACGAAAATCGCGCTGAAAGACGCCCTGCACATCGACACCGGCACCTCCGACGCCTTCCTCATATACGTTTGTACCTCCGGTTCAGCCGCCGTCCAGATACAGAAGCAGGACTCCGGAATCGACAAATATGATGTCAATGCCGGTGAACTTCTCCTGATACCGGCCGAGTTGACCGACTTCTTCATCGTCCCACAGGACAGGGATACCGTCCTTCTCGAAGCCACTATCGAGCCATACGAGGAAGAAGACGGGTATATCGACCCGTCAGTTGAGGCCAAACTCCCGGAAGACGATGCCGATGACCGTTTTGTCAATGATGGCGGCACGAAAGCCTCTGTCGAGGACTTGCTCCGTGCTAACATGAAAAAAGCCAAAGACTGGCCGTTGAATTAATTCGTCTATTATGGAAGAAGTAAGAATAGACAAATATTTGTGGGCAATCAGGGCCTTCAAGACCAGAAGCGAGGCGACCGAAGCATGCAAGGGTAACCGCGTGAAAGTCAATGGCTCCGATGCGAAGCCCTCCAAGATGATCCGTATCGGCGACAGCATAGAAGTGCGCAAGGCCGCCATACATTTCACCTATAAGGTCATTGGTCTGATAGAAAATAGTGTAGGGGCGCAGCTGGTGCCCCAATACGCGGAAAACCTTACGCCGCAGTCCGAATTGGATAAGATGAAAGCTCCGGTGGAGACATTCTTCGTCAAGCGCGACAGGGGAGCCGGGCGACCTACCAAGAAAGACCGACGCACCATCGATGCCATGTGGGGCGAGATTGATTTCAATGCCGAATTGCCGGACGACCCGCCGGGATATGATGACATTGACCTGTAACACGCAAAATAAACCCCGGCTCTTCGGTTGAATCGAGTCGGGGTTTATTTTGCGTAAATGCGAAACGGCAAAGATTTTATTTCAAATATTTCTTAGCCTGCTCTGCGATTAATTCCGCATCGTCGAAATAGTTGATACGCATTGCATTGCGGACCTCATCCAATGTCTTGGCGGCAGTCTCGCGAGCCTTCTCGGTGCCCTTCTTCAAGATATTGAACACCTCAGGTATATCCTGCTCGAACTCATGACGCCTTGCGCGGATCGGATCGAGTCTCTTGTTAAGGACGCTGTTCAGGAACTTCTTGCAGGTTCCGTCACCGATGCCGCCCTTCACATACTGCTCCTTGAGCTCTTCCAAGCTGTGGAACTCTGGCCAGAACTCTGCGAAATCCTCAGGTGAACTGAATGCGTCAATGTATGTAAATACGGCATTGCCCTCAAGATGGCCCGGCTCGTCCTGACTCATTCGCGGTTCGCCGTTGGACATCTTCTTCACCTTCTTCCATACGGTCGCCTCATCATCGCTCAGGTAAATGCAGTTGCCGAGAGACTTGCTCATCTTCGCCTTTCCGTCGGTACCCGGAAGTCTGTTGCAGATGCAGTTCTGTGGAAGCAGGATTTCCGGCTCCACTAGCACCTCACCGTAGATGCTGTTGAACTTGCGGACGATTTCGCGGGTCTGCTCCAGCATCGGCTCCTGATCTTCGCCGGCCGGCACAATCGTTCCCTTGAATGCGGTAATGTCCGCAGCCTGGCTGACAGGGTAGCAAAGGAATCCTGCAGGAAGCGAATTCTCGAACTCCCTCATCTGGATTTCGGACTTTACGGTAGGATTTCTCTGAAGCCTGGCCACCGTCACGAGATTCAGGTAATAGAATGTCAGCTCGGTAAGTTCAGGAATCATGGACTGTATGAACAATGTGCATTTGTTCGGGTCGATGCCGCATGAGAGGTAGTCCAATGCCACCTCGATGATGTTCTGACGTACCTTCTCCGGGTTGTCATAATTGTCCGTAAGTGCCTGTGCGTCAGCGATAAATACAAACATCTTGTCGTAATCGCCAGCGTTCTGAAGTTCGACTCTGCGTCTCAATGAACCGACGTAGTGTCCCAGATGCAACTTGCCTGTCGGCCTGTCGCCTGTCAAAATGACTTTTTCCATATCGTAATATCTTTATATTCCAATGTTTTTGTGCGTCTCCGGACCTCGGAGCCAAGCAATTCTCAAAGGTACTAATTTATTACGAATAAACCGCCGCTTTCCTCATGATTCGCCTCTCACAAGCATCCTGTCATTTCCAAGTTCGACTCTCATCTCCCCTCACCGCGCCAGTCCTGACACACTATGTCTAGTCCTGAAAAAAGTTTACCGATATTGAACAATAAGTAGTACATTAGGCGTGGATCGTAACCATCTGGCTATTAAACGATTAACCATTTTCAGGGTTGTCGATATGCAAACTCTGAAAATGGTTAACTATCTATAGCATAATGCTTTACGCACCACGCCAAATGTCACGGCCGCTTTACTTTTTGAAAAATCTGTTGTAAAGACCGAGGAAGCCGGCTCCGTGACGGGCCTCATCCTTCGCCATCTCGTGGACGGTATCATGGATTGCATCGTAGTTGAGCTGCTTTGCCTTGGTAGCGATGGCGAGCTTGCCCTCGCATGCACCAGCCTCAGCCTCAATGCGTTTCTCAAGATTGGTCTTGGTATCCCATACTACATCACCGAGAAGCTCTGCGAATTTTGCAGCATGCTCTGCCTCTTCGAAAGCATATCTCTTGAAAGCCTCTGCGATTTCAGGATAGCCCTCACGCTCTGCCTGACGGCTCATTGCCAGATACATGCCGACCTCGGTGCACTCTCCCATGAAATTGGCCTCCAGGCCCTCGTGAATCTCAGGGTCACAACCTTTGGCAACGCCTATTACATGTTCGCAGGCCCAGCTTCTCTGGCCTTCTTCCTTTACCTCGACGAATTTGTCAGCCTTTGCATGGCATACAGGGCACTCTGCCGGGGGATTCTCACCTTCGTAAACGTAACCGCATACGAGACATCTGAATTTCTTTTTCATAATATTTCTCCTTTTAATTTGTTGTATATTAATATTTCCGTTGTTCTAATTTAGAAAAATTCTAAATCCAAGAGCAAAGTTAGCAATCTTTCTCCAATATGCAAGCCTTAATGCAAATTTTTTAACAATAATAGTCCCAAACTCTTGATAACGCCTCTCAAGAACCGTATATTTGTAATACATAACCATGTTGTTCTTATGACCCCATTTCTAAGGCAAGTTGCCCGGCATTACTACGATGCCGCCGATAATATCAGCAAACTCTGTTTCATCTTCCCCAACAGGCGTTCCATGGTGTTTTTCAACAAATGGATTGCCGGGTGCGTGAAAGATGCACCTCATCCGAAGCCCGTCATTGCCCCGGCAGCATTGACGATGAACGAATTTTTCTATCGCGTCAGCGGTGCGGTCGCGACCGACAGGGTGAACCTCCTTCTGGAACTGTACGATTGTTATAAAGCATTGAACAGCAAGGCGGAGCCTTTGGACGATTTTATATTCTGGGGCGACGTGATATTGAGCGATTTCGACGATACGGACAAATATCTCGCCGACCCGAAACGGCTTTATACGAATGTCGCGGACTTCAAGGAAATCCAGGATACCTATTCTTATCTGTCGCCGGAACAGCTCGAAGCGATACAGCATTTCATAAGCCATTTCCGGAAAGGAGGCAAGCTTACCGTCAATCTGGATGCCGAAAACCCCGATGTGAAGGAACGCTTCCTGATGATTTGGAATCTGCTTTATCCGCTCTACCGGAACTTCAACAAGGCATTGGAAGAGAAGGGGATGGCGTATGAAGGCATGGCATACAGGGAATTTGCGGAAAGGCTGAAAACGGAAAGCGCCGTCGATATCCTTGCCGACAGCTTCCGTGACACGGAAAAGTTCGTGTTCGTGGGACTCAACGCATTGAACGAATGCGAGAAAACGGCGATGCGCAAGATGCGTGATGCCGGGATTGCGGAGTTCTGCTGGGACTTTTCTTCGGCGATGCTGCGCGACCCTATGAACCGCTCCTCGATGTTCATGTCGCAGAATGTCATTGAATTTCCGCAGGCCTTCACATTGGATGACGGACCATCCGACAAGGCGGCATTGGCCGAAGGCCCGGCAATTCATGTCCTGAGTGTGCCGTCGGCGGTGGGACAGGCGAAGTATCTGCCTGAAATACTGCAGAAAATCGCTGCGGAAAAGACCGGCGGGGACCTCTCCGGGGTCGGAAACCTGGATGTGCCCGGCGCCGATACGGCCATCGTGCTCCCCGACGAGGGCCTCCTGATACCGCTCCTGAACACGATACCGTCGGAAATCGGCAATGTGAATGTCACGATGGGCTACCCGATGTCGGGCAGCGAGGTCTATGCGCTCATGAACAATGTAGCCGCCCTCCAGCTCCATATCCGCAAGACCAAATCCGGCTGGTCTTTCTACCACAAGCAGGTCTGGTCGATTTTCTCATCCGGTCTGCTCAATGCGGTTCTGGATGACGATGCCAAGGAACGGATTGCGAAAGTCAAAGCCGAGGCGCGGTACTATATTCCGCAGTCCGACCTCTCCGGAATCTGGCCTTTCGACTTGATATTCAGGCCGGTAATCGCAGATCCCAAGACAGCTGACGCCGGACAGATACGCAATTTCTGCTCATATCAGCTGGAACTCCTCAGTGAAATCGGAGCGAAGATTTCCGGTATGGAAGGCATGGCCCTGGAGACACATTTCGCCAAGCAGTATTACCTCTCCGTCAACCGTCTGAAATCGCAGGCCCTGGCCATTCTTCCGATGACGTATGTCCGTCTGTTGCAGCAGCTTATAGGCGGCATTTCCGTTCCTTTCAAGGGCGAGCCGCTGAAGGGCCTCCAGATCATGGGCCCTCTCGAAACCAGGTCGATGGACTTCACGAACCTCATTGTCCTGTCCTGCAACGAAGGCGTCTTCCCGCGCAGGAGCGTGAGCTCGTCTTTCATCCCGCCTGAACTCCGGAAAGGCTTCGGGCTCCCGACATACGAAAACCAGGATGCGGTCTGGGCATACTATTTCTTCCGCATGATCCAACGTGCTGAAAATGTGTGGCTTCTGTACGATTCCCGCACCGACGGCCTGAAATCCGGCGAGGAAAGCCGCTATATAAAACAGCTGACTTTCCAATACAAATATGCGAAGATGACCCGCGAAGTCGTGAAATACCGCATCGGGATGCCGTCCGACGAAACCGCCATCGAAAAGACCGCCGAGGACCTCGACCGTATCAGGACAATGACCTATTCCGTGTCGTCGCTCCAGCGTTATCTCGCCTGCCCGGCGCAATTCTACTACGGCTCGGTGAAGAAACTCCAGCCGGAGTCAGAAGTTTCAGAATCAATGGATTCCAGCATGGTCGGATCCGTGTACCACGACACGATGTACGCCTTGTATCTCGGCGGCGTCGCCCTCGACCCCGAGTTCGATATGGACAGGAAAAATGTTCAGGCCAATGTCCGTGAACCGTTGAAGGAAATCACGCGCGAATACATTGACAGGCTGATCGCGGAAAAGGACAGCATCATCAGGCCGAAAGTCCGCGCGCTCATCCGCAGGCAGCTCAATGCCGAAGAGGTGGCGGGACGTAACCTGGTGCTGGAGAACGTCATAAACCAATATGTCCTGAAGACATTGGAAAAGGACATTGAACTGATGCGGAAAAATAAGGTCGACAGATTTCAGATCCGGGGGCTGGAGTTGGAGAAATGGTGGACGTTCGAAGGCTTCAAGTTCGTGGGCTATATCGACAGGATGGACAGCTTCGAGCCCGGAGTGGTGCGTATCGTCGATTACAAGACCGGAAAGGTCGAGGACGAAGACATCAATATAAATAAGGAAAATGCCCCTGCGATAGCGGAAACCCTTTTCGGCGTGGATGTGAAAAACCGCCCTTCCAAGGCGCTCCAGCTGTTCCTCTACGACCGTTACGTGGAAAAGGATGTCCGTGACGAGGCTGTGGAAAATGTGATTTATCCGGTGCCCAAATTGTTCAATTCCGGTATTTTGTCTTCTTCGGAATGCAAGGAATTCGATGACTTGGTAACGGGGAAACTGAAAGAACTTTTCAGGGAATTGTCTGCCCCGGAGGTCGGATTCCGCAGGACGACCGACACGGCAATCTGCGGATGGTGTGATTTCAGGAAAATTTGCGGTAGATAGGAGATAGGACATGATCAAGATACTTAAAGCATCGGCAGGCTCAGGAAAGACTTTCAGCCTGGCAAAAGAATATATCAGCCTTCTGCTCGGAAGCGGCGACCCTTACGCGTACCGCCACATCCTGGCAGTGACGTTTACCAACAAGGCGACGGACGAGATGAAGCAGCGTATCCTGAAAGAACTGGATGTGCTGGCCTCCGACCCGGCCGCGTCCAATTATATTGATGACATTGTTGCCGGCTCCGGAAAAAGCACCGGGGAAATATCAGCATTGTCCCGCAAGCTCCTCTTCAATGTGCTGAACGATTACAGTGCGTTCTCTGTCAGTACGATAGACCACTTCTTCCAGCGGACATTGAAAGCGTTCTCGCGCGAAATCGGACAGTTTGCGTCTTATCAGGTCGAACTGGACAAGAATTCATTGGTCACGGAAAGCGTGGACAGGATCCTCGATGCCCTCACGGAAGACAACGGCGCACTCCTGTCCTGGCTGACCGAAAGCGTGAGCGAGCAGCTCCTCAAGAACGGAAAATTCTCATTGGACAAGGAACTGTACGAGACGGCGATAGCGATGAAGAGCGAAGAACATCGCGAACTCGTTGAAAAATACGGCATTGACGAAGACAAAGCGTGCTCGAAAAGCGTATTGGCGGGATTGAAGAAAGGCTGTGCCGCCATTGTCAATGATTTCCAGACGGAGGTCCGCGACGCCGCCAAAGCGGTCAAGGCCGCCATGGGTAGTGTCAATGCTGATGACTTCAACGGCAAATTCATGAAAGCCGTGGACGGTTATGCGGACAAGCCTGATGGTGAACCTGTTGCACGTCCTACCGATGCCTTCATGAAGAAAGCCGCCGACAAGGAACTCTGGTTCGCAAAGACCAAGGCCGCGTCACTTTTGCCGCTGGTGGACGGGAAACTGGACGCGCCGCTGGACAAGTTCATATCGCTTTTCGGATGGCGATATAAGGAATACCGCACGGCGCAAATCCTTCAGGCCCAGATATATTCGCTCGGTCTCAGCCGGGAAATCAATGATTCGTTCAATGACCTGAAACGGGAAAAGAACGTGCTCAGCCTGGACGACTCGAACACCATATTGAAAGGCATCATTGACGGTAGCGATACTCCTTTCATCTATGAGAAAATCGGGGTGCGTTACGACCACTTCCTTCTGGACGAGTTTCAGGATACCTCCAATATCCAGTGGGAAAATTTCCGTCCGTTGATTGCGGACAGTGATGCTGCCGGCAACGGAAATCTTATCGTTGGTGACGTGAAACAGAGCATATACAGGTGGCGCAATTCCGATTGGAACCTGTTGAATACCAAGCTGAAGGCGCAGTTCCCTCAGGCGGTGGAAAAGCCGCTGGATTCGAACTGGCGAAGCGTGCGCAATGTCGTGGAGTTCAACAACGGATTCTACCGTTATGCCGCCGGATGTCTGGATGCCATGACCGGCGATGACACCGTCTCCAGAATATATGCTGACGTGGCGCAGAAAGTGAAGGCGAAAGATCCGGCTTCCGGCAATGTCGATGTGCTTTTCTGTGACAAGGATGCCGATTCCGATACCCAGCTGCATGCCGTAATCCGGGAAGTGCGCAGGCTGAAAAAAACCGGAGCGCGAAATTCCGATATCGGTATTCTCGTGAGAACCAACGGTATAGGCGGTCTCATCGCTGCCGAACTCATGCGTAATGACATCCCCGTCATTTCCGACGATTCGCTGGATGTGAAATCATCCCCGGCAGTCAGACGCCTGGCAGCATTGCTCTCGTACGCGAACAATCCCGCCGACAGCCTGAACTCGTATCTTGCAATGTCCTTGGGCATTGAACCGCCTTCGGAATATCATTCGCTGGTGGACCTTTGCGAGTATTTCATTCGTGAAATGAAGGAGGGACTTGAAACTGGATTCGAAGGTGAAAAGCCTTATCTTCAGGCGTTTATGGATGTCGTCCAGGATTGGTCTCAGGTGTATGGCAATTCCTTGCAGGATTTCATCACATATTGGGACGCCGCGAATCCCAAGATCAGTTCGCCGGACGATGCCGATGCCGTGCGTATCATCACGATACATAAGTCCAAGGGGCTTGCATTCCCTTATGTGATATTCCCTTATGCCGACAAGATTCCGTTGTACAGGAATGACGTGCACTGGTGCCGTCCGGAAGTGGAGGGGAGCGCGCTTGAATCTGTCGCATCCGGAATTTATCGCGTGAATCTTTCTGCTGACATCGACGATTCGTTGTTCTCGGATAGTTACAGGGCGGAATGGATGATGCAGATGGTGGATGCCCTGAATTTGTTCTACGTGACCACGACCCGTGCCGAGAAAGGCATGACGATCATTTCGGAATTGCCGGCCAAGACGTGCTGCAGTTCCGTGGCGGAGGGGGCGTCGTACAAATTCTCGAAGATGTCGCAGATATTATATTGGTATACGCATCTGCCTTCTTCCGGCGGATTCATGAAGGAAATTGCACCTGGAGAGGAAGGCGAGGAACTGCATTATTTCGAGCAGCGTTTCCGCATGGGCGTGCCTTATGAGTTCAAGCATGATAATCAGGAAGATACGGCTCCGGAAATCGAAAACACCCCGTATCAGTCATTCCCGATGAACCCTGAAGAGGGAAAAGCCCGCTTGAAATTCAGTACCGAGGCGGCCGACTTCTTCTCTCCGGAAGGCCGGACCGGAATCGAGGCGTCGGGCAGGCTGAAAGGCATTGTCCTTCATGACATCCTGTCCAAGATCGCCGTTCCGGAGGATTTGGACAAGGCATTGGAAGACAGCTTCGGAGACGGCAGCATTGACGAAGAAGAAAAGGCTGAGATAGGGTCGATGCTGGCGGATCGGATTGCTTCGGCGAAGTCGCGCGGGTGGTTTCCTGACAGCAGGGAGGCTGTTTTCAATGAGACTTCGATAATCGATGCCGACGGCGAGGTCTACAGGCCCGACCGCGTGATTGTCGACGGGGGCAAGGTGATGGTGGTGGATTACAAATTCGGCCGTCATCTGAAGAAATATGAGAACCAGATATCGAAATATGCCGAATTGTACCGTTCAATGGGGTATGAGGACGTTTCTGCGTCGCTTTGGTATGTCGCTGAAGACGAAGTGGTGACCATTATCTCCGACTGAGGATTGAAGCCGGATGAGCGCATATGGTTCAGTACGCTCTGATAGAAAGCCTTGCCCTCTGGATATGAAAAAAGCAGGGCGTTCTGCCCTGCTTTCTGCGATATGTTTCGAACTATGTCGAGAATCAATTATTGGCGCTGATCGTTTGTTGTGACCTTGCCAGTTACAACGTCGATGTTTTTAGTCTCATCTTCCCAGTCACCTACGCCAGGAGCCCATTTGATCTCATCGAGAGAGAAAATGAGGTTGAAAGTATATCTCTTGCCGATTTCCCAGCTGTCGAAAATATCTTTAACCTTGAGAGTTTTGGTGTAGGTCTCGGCGATATCTTTGTCGGTCTCAGAGATACCTTTTTTGAATGTTACAGTGTATGTGACTTCGATGGTGGCAATCTTGTCGGTTTCTTTTACATTCTTGAAGTCCTGAGGAATATAGATATATCTGATCTCGTTACCGTCAGGCACTGGGTCAAATGCTGTAGATGAGGAGACCTCAAATGCAGTTTTCGTATATTTCTGATTAGTTCTTTTTGTTCCTGGGAAAAGATAATCAGGAGTATAGATACCTTTGGCTGCATCTTTCTGGTACTGAGTATAGGTCATTCCATTGACAAGGTTTTTGAAAATGATGGAATCCAATGTGATAGTCGCACCCGGATAGTCAGACTTCTTCTTTACAGCGAATTTGACCCTTGAAAGTTTGTGCTTGAAAAGAGTCGGCACACCATTGAAATTGTAAACTTTTTCATTGGCTGTCTTGTCAGATGCGATATCTGCTACGAGAAAATCTGTATTTGGATGAGTGTCCAGATTCAAAGAACCAAAAATACCATACTGCGATTCATGGTTTATGCAAGTAAAGTGTGTATCTGCGCCAAATTTGTCAGTCAGAGACTTGCTGTTCAAAGAATACGCGAAGAATGTGAGTTTGCCTTCCTTTGGCCAATAGTAAGAAGTTTCCTGGTCTTTCCATACCTTATTGCCATAAGAAATGGTGGCACCTTCTTCTCCTTCTTTTCCAATGTATATCTTCGCCTCTGTATCTGTATGGTTCGCATCCCAGTTCTTTCCGCTAGGCAGATAATAAGCCCAAGAAGCGAACACATTTTTAGTGTCGAAAGCCTGAGGATCAGCCTTTGTCCTAGGGGCAACTTTGTAAGAGATCTCCACGTTCTCGCCTGAAACGGCAGGAACTACCTCATTCTTGGAGCAGGCAGCGAGGGCTGCAACTGCGGAGAAAAGTACGATTAATTTTTTCATGATGTTTATTATTTAATATGTTTATTTGATTTCAATTTCCTTATGCTCATCATCCCAGTCACCTATGACCGGATCATAACCGCCAGATGTCTTGGGAGGGTCAATCTTGATGGTCTCTTCCAGGAGAAGCCAATGATGTAGTACGGCATTGTCACTCCGGAACAGGTCTGAAATATCGAAGGTGTGCAGGAAAACCTTGCCGTCAGTCCTGGTAAGGTCGAAAGTGACCTCCAAGTCATTGACAGAACCTCCGATGCGCCCGAAGGTGTTGAAGACAGCGCAGATGACAGGCGTGCCGTCGTCATCACTCTTCACCATCTTGAACCAGAGCGACGTCTCAGGGACATTGACGCGGGTGTCAGTGGCGATGAAATTCGAGCCGGCCATGCCGCGGAGCAGAGCCTGCGCTCCTGAGACATATTGAAGACTGTCAACCTTTATCTGCAGATACCAGGACTCCACCACTGAACGCGCCTCGGCATGTATGGTATAGAGGCCGGAATGATATGGGATGTGCTCATCGGAATTCCTGGCGACAACCAGATGCTCCGGCTCCACACGGACCTCCGGAACCTCACCATTGGAAGAATACTGGTTCGCTATATAGGACGCAACCCTATCCGTATAGGCACAAGCATTGTCCCATGAATGATAATCCTTTATGAGAGTGTCATCCGTGCCGTAGTCATAAATCAGCATCTTGTACCTTCCCGGAATTATGGAAAACTCGCCGGAAATCACCCGCCTCCCGTTTTCGGCAGTGGAAACATCCGTGATGAAAGTCTCGGCAGCTACATTGTCTTTCTTGTCGAAGAAAATGACATGCATCATCTCCGGCTCGATAACAGGGGCCTGGACCTTGGGATTGTAAATGTCGCAAGTCACATTTTGGATATTGTCAATGTTGACCTCGACATTGACCTTCGTCAGATATTCCGGGTCCTCCAGCGGCCTCCTGTGACAGCCTGCGGACAAGGACACGCACAGCATCAGCCAGGCGGCGCAGAAAGCGTTGCCTCCGGAAGCATGTATGTGACGGAACATTGACATTGATCTATATTGGCCTATAAAATCCCTCAAAAAAGTGTAATATACTAACCTTAATTATTCATAAAGGCAGTAAAGGGGCCCTCATAATTATTTGGTAATCAGAGGATTAAATGTTGTTTTTATAAAAAAATCGGGCAAAGTTACTTCATATTCCACAGATTACCAAACTTTTCCTACACTGTTTGAACTTGAACCCGTGGCCGGCAATAAGTTGTGAAAGGCATAAGAAAAAAATTGTGGAGCAAATCCGATAAGTATCGCAAATTATGCTATATTTACATGGCTATTTCATAACTTTGTAGCCATAACATTCAAACTGGTAATAATGAAGCTGAATAGAATCAAAACAGATGTGCTTGTATATGCTTTTGACAAGAGCGAAATAGACGCCTGACGACTGATAAGCGATGTCGTTACTGGGCATTATGTGTAACGAAACAATAAGGAGGGCACAGCAATGAGCAAGAAAGAAAAAGACATTGCTTTCTTCGTGGCGTTCTGCATTGAAGAATACAGAGCCGCCAAGGGGTTGACAGGCGAAGAAGTAGTGGAGCTGTTCGCCAAGTATGGTGTGACAGACTATCTGAGCAAATGCTTTGAGCCGCTCCACACACAAGGGCGGCAGTGGCTGATAGCAGAGATAGACGAGTTTATTGACATCAGAAAAAAGAAAGAAGCATGAAGCTATATCACGGAAGTTTGGAAATGGTAGAGCATCCTAAGATACTCCAGCCAAACCGCAAGCTCGACTATGGCGAAGGGTTCTACACCACGACATCAGAAAAGCAAGCCGAGGAATGGGTGGCGCGGCGTATGCTCGAAAACAAAGCCACACACGGCTATGTAAACATATACGAGTTTGATGCCGATAAGTTAGAAGGGTTCAAGAGCCTTATATTCACCGAGCCAACCGAGGAATGGGCAAAGTTTGTCATGGCAAACAGAACCCAAAAAGAGTTTACCCACGACTACGACATCGTGTATGGTCCAGTAGCCAACGACAGAGTGTATTTCCAGTTTGGGCTGTATGAGTCAGGAGCCATCAGCGTAGACACACTAATCCGCGAACTCAAGACCTACAAACTCGTAGACCAGTACCTCTTCCACACGGAGAAGGCACTGACAGCCCTACATTTCGTAGAATCAAGAAAAATAGAATTGTGATATGTTCCAGATAAACCAAAACAACCTCCACTTACTCCTGCCAGGAAAAGTAAGTTGGCTCGTGGAATACTTACACGACGACTATGGGCTCTCACTTCAAGAATGCCTAAACCGCATATATCGCTCAAAACTATATAAGAAACTCTCGACCGAGAGCACCAAGTACTGGCATCTCGGCCCAGTGGATTTGTATAATGAACTGAAAACGGAATTATAAGAAGGGATATTATTATGCCAACAGATATATCAGTGAGCTATTTGACATGTATTATCCTTTGCCGTTGACGACGACCTGATAATGATGTGTAACGAGTTGTGCGGAAAACCATCGTGGATTTGACAGCCTGTCACGCTCGACTTCCGCTTTCTGCTTATCTTCGGTCAATGCCTTTGTCTGATTCTCGACTTTTTGTTGTATCTTTACGGATTAAACACAAAGTATTTATGGTTGACAAATATTATGAGGAGAATCCTATTGTCCTCGACTACAATACGGAAAGGGAAAAACTTTCGATGCCTGAGTATGGCCGCAATGTGCTGAAGATGGTGGAGGAAGTGAAGGCTGTAAAGGACAGGGACAAGCGTACCGAGCAGGCCAAGGCCGTTATCCGTGTGATGGAAATATTGAATCCGCAGGTGCATTCCGAAGACAATTGGGAGCATAAGCTGTGGGACCATCTTTTCATCATGGCTGATTACGACCTGGATGTGGATGCCCCATACCCGGTGCCGTCTCCTGAGCAGCGCAAGACCCGTCCGGACATCATTCCGCTGAAAAAGAAGCCTATCCGTGCGAACCATTACGGACGTAACATCGAGAGTATCATTGACTTGATCGCAGGAGAGCCTGACGGCGAGCAGAAAACCGCCATGATCAGGTCGCTGGCAATGTACATGAGACAGCAGTATCTGATCTGGAACAAGGACAGCGTCGCTGACGAGACTATTTTCAATGATATCGAGAAGTTGTCCGACTACCGGATCCGTGTTCCGGACGGGCTTGTATTGTCCAGAATATCATCTGATTCCAATTTCTCCAGACCGGGAATGAACTTGGATTTCGCCACGGTCAGAAAGTCCGGAGGAAACGGACAGAGGCGCATGTATCGCAACAACGGCAAGCAGAAACGATAAGAGATCTTCCGATATGCCGGGTTTTTTCGCCAGAATCAAGGACTATTTCGATAACCGGAGAGTGATGCTACGCCGGTTCATCGGTTTGGCTGTCAGTGCTTTCACATTGTTGGCACTGGTCAGCTGCATTTCGTATTTGTTTACCTGGAAGCAGGACCAGAGCCTTCTCTTGGACCCCGGAATGATGGACTCCACCGCTTCCGTCGCTGCCAATTTCGGCGGCAAGCTGGGTCTGCGCCTCTCGGCGTTCCTGGTCAATGACTTGTTCGGTCTGGGTGCTTTCGCTGTGGTGGTGGCACTCGTGATCCTGTCAATCCGTCTTGTCTTCGGCGAAAGAAAATTCTCCGTCATAAAATCATTGGTCCTGGCCATCGTGGCAGCGGTGCTGATGTCGTTCGTGCTGGCTTATTTCTCGTTGAGGACAGGGCTGGAGAACACGCTGGGAGGCAGTCTCGGCGGCGAATGCGGACTTCAGGGCATCAAATGGATGGAGACCATGGTCGGCAGCATCGTCACCTTCTTCATATTGGTGATTTTCTGCATCGTATGGACATTCTTCGTCAGCAGGAGGTTCTCTGCATGGTTTGTCAATGTCGGTGAGGGTATCGCCGCTACGGATGAAGAATCCGGAGAGGAGCAGGACAAGAAGACATTCAATTTCTTCAGGAAAGATGAGACCCGTACGGAAGACGGGCAGGAGGCGGAACCTGTTCCGGAACTTGAAAATCCGATAGAGGAAGAACCGGAAGAGCCTGTAATTCCTGAACCTCAGCCTGTTGCGCCGGTAGTTGAGCCTAAGCCGTCGCCTGCACCACAGCCCAAGTCGGATAATTTCACCATCCAGCAGGGCGGTGACATTTCCACGGAGGTGACCAGGGATTTGCCGCGCATTGATGTCCGCGAGGAACTGGAGAACTACAAGTTCCCGTCGTTGGACCTGCTGAATGACTACTCCGACATGGTCCACAGCGTCTCTTCCGAGGAACTCAAGCGTAACAATTTCAAGATCAGGGCTACACTTGAAACCTATAAGATCGGCGTGGAGAAAGTTACCGCCGTCGTGGGACCTACCATTACATTATATAAGGTGTTCCCTGCAAGCGGCGTGAAGATTTCGGCAATCGAAGGCCTCAACAAGGAAATTGCCATGGCATTGAATGCCACGAAGATACGCATGGTGCAGCTGCGCGACTCCATAGGCATTGAGGTGCCGAATGATTCCGCTTCGGTAGTGCCGTTGAAGGCCATGCTGAACGATGACGAGTTCCGCAACAGCAAGGCTGAACTGCCGGTAGCCATAGGTTATGCGACATTGACCCAGAAAGTGAAGGTGTTCGACCTGGCGGAGGCTCCGCATCTTCTTGTGGCTGGTGCGACGAAACAGGGTAAGTCGGTGGGACTGAACGTGTTGATAACGTCGCTGCTTTATTCGAAGCACCCTTCGGAACTGAAACTTGTATTCGTCGACCCTAAGATGGTGGAGTTCTCCGCTTATGCGAAACTTCTTCACCATTATCTGGCGGTTCTTCCTACGGCGGCCAGCGAATCAGAGGAAATGTCGAATGCCATCGTGAAAAAAGCTGCTGATGCGGACGCGATTCTCAGGTCTCTCTGCATCGAGATGGATGCCCGCTACGAACTGATGAGCAAGGCGGAGGTCAGCAAGATTACCTTATATAATGACAAGTACCGCGACCGCCATCTTCTTCCTACCGAAGGCCATCATTTTCTGCCATACATCGTGACCGTGATAGATGAGTATGCCGATCTGGTGATGTCCAGCGGTGCAGGCGGCGAGGACAGGAAGCTGGCCAACAGCATTTCCAAGTCCATCATACGTCTGGCCCAGAAAGGCCGTGCTGCGGGAATCCACATCGTACTGGCCACCCAGCGACCTTCCGTCGACATCATCACCGGTATCATCAAGGCCAATTTCCCTACGCGAATTGCGTTCCGCGTGTTCTCCCGCACTGACTCACAGACGATTCTGGACAAGACCGGAGCCGAGACCCTTATCGGACGCGGCGATATGATCTATTATGCCGGAGCAGAGTTGGTACGTGTCCAATGCGCGCTTATCGAGAGCGGTGAAATTTCTGCCATCACCAAGGAAATCGCATCCCAGACGGGTTATAAGAAGAGTTACAATGTACCATACTATCTGCCTGATCCTGATGAGGGCAAGACTGAAGATGGAACCGGCGCATTGGATATGAATGACCTGGATGAGCGTTTCGAGGAGGCTGCGAGAATGGTCGTCGCCAACCAGCGCGGCTCCACATCCGATCTTCAGCGCCGCCTTGGCATGGGTTATGCTAAAGCCGGTAGAGTCATGGACCAGCTCGAAGCTGCCGGCGTAGTCGGACCTCAGGAAGGTTCCAAGCCGCGTCAGGTGCTGATATCCAGTCTGGAAGAGCTGGATCTGCGACTTAAAGAACTGAAGGCCAATTCATAACGGTTATATTATGAGGTTTCTCATGGCAATGGCGGCCCTTGCTGTCGCTTTCAATGTTTCTGCGCAGACGGCGGTGCAGCGTTTTTCCGCGGCCGTTTCCGGCAAATGCGTGAAGTTCCCGTATTCGTTCGTGACCAAGTCGCAAGTGCCCGTGAAAGGCACCGGTGAAGTGACCGTCCAGGGCAATGCTTTCGTGACATCGTTCGGCAACATTGAAATTTACTGCGACGGTGTGACCCGATGGACCGCCGATGAGGATTCCCGGGAACTTGTCATTGAATCTGTAGATGACGGTTCCGGCATGGCTGTTTCCATGGATCCTGCATTGATAATCAGCGAGTTGGACAAGCATTTCAAAGTCGGCACATCGGTCCGTGTCACCGAGTCCGGCAAGTCTCTGGACAAGGTGGAACTGGTGCCGCTTACCGGCAAACTCGGCATTTCATCGCTGACAGTGTGGTTCACCACGGCTGACATTCCTCTCATTTTCAAGGCTTCCGTAAAAGCCAACGACGGCCTGGTAACGGAATTCGCCATACCGTCCATGACCTTTTCCTCTTTGAAGCCCATCTCGGATTTCCGTTTCGCCGAGAAGAAATCTGATTCTTCCTGGGTAGTGACAGACCTCAGATGAACTTCCTTTTTCCTTCTATAATTTTTTTAATCGGGAAAGTGTTTCTAACTTTGGCAAAATATTGAATCAATAACAAAAGTTATAGTTTTTTTGTTATATTTACAAAAATATTATAAATTGTAGCCTCGTTAGGTGAATTTTGTTTGAGATTGACACATAATTATTAATAAAATCCTGAGAAATCAGGGAACTAATGACTTATATTACACATTTTGCTATGGAAGTTAAAAATGCTGTAGCCGGAACACTGGAGTCAGGAGACATAATGATCCAGATAGCCCCGGCAGAAACGAAAGGTTTGCACATTGACCTTGACAGCACTGTGGCTGCACAGTTCGGCCGTCAGATACGTAAGGTCATTGAGGAGACCCTTACCGGTTTCGGTCTTGAGGATGCTGATGTCAAAGCGGTGGACAAGGGTGCCCGCGATTGCACGATCCGTGCTAGGGTGACAGCGGCAGCCGTGCGCGCTACAGGTAAAGATGTTTGGGTTTAGTAATCCTTTACGATTATGGAAAGATTGAGAAGAACAATGATGTTCGTTCCGGGAAACAACCCCGGAATGATGCAGGATGCCTTTATTTACGGGCCGGACTCGATTATGCTCGACCTGGAGGATTCTGTTACCATGGCAGAAAAAGACGCAGCCCGTCTGCTTGTCTACAATGCATTGAAGTCAATTGATTTCGGCGACACGGAAATGGTTGTCCGTATCAATCCGCTCAGCACTCCTTACGGACGCAAGGATGTCGAGGCTGTCGTGAAGGCCGGAGTCCATGTGATCCGTATGCCCAAGACAGAAACGGCCGATGAGGTCCGCGAACTTGAGGCTGAGATAGAGAAAGTGGAAAAAGAATTGGGATGTCTCGGCAGGACTCGTATGATGGCGGCTATCGAAAGCGCCGAGGGTATCTGCAACGCATTTGCGATTGCCAAAGCTTCCAAGAGGATGATGGGTATCGCTCTTGGTGCCGAGGATTATTGTGCCAATCTCAAGACCCAGCGTACACCGGGCGGAGCCGAACTCCTTTACGCCCGTGAGACCATCGTGGTGGCGGCAAGAGCTGCCGGCATTGATGCGCTGGATACCGTATATTCAAACCTTGATGACATGGAAACCTTCCGCAAGGAGGTCGAACTCATCAAGACACTCGGATTCGACGGCAAATCCATCATCAATCCTCGTCAGATTCATATCGTAAACGAGGTATTTGCACCGACCGAGAAAGAAATTGAAAAGGCGAAGAAGATCATTGCCGCCATCAAGGAAGCCGAGAAACGTGGTTCCGGCGTGATTGCGGTAAACGGTAAGATGGTTGACCGTCCGGTTGTGATCAGGGCGCAGCGCACCATCGACCTTGCCATTGCTTCAGGCATTTTAACAAAGGAGGAAGTTTATGAGTAACATAAAAGAAAGAGCAGCGCTTATCAACAAGGAAGCTGCATTGATGGGCAAGAAAGTGTATTCAGGGGAGACTCCGAAGAACACTACATTCCGCAAAGACCTCCAGAAGGTCAAATCCAAGGTGGTTACATTGGACGACGCCATCAGGCTCAGCGGCCTAAAGGACGGAATGACGATTTCTTTCCACCACCATTTCAGAAGCGGAGACAAGGTCGTGAATATGGTTGTCGGCAGACTTGCGGAGATGGGATTCAAGAATCTTCACCTTGCCGCATCCAGCCTTTCGGATGTCCATGCCCCGCTCATTGAACATATCAAGAACGGTGTGATTACGAAGATTTCCACATCGGGACTTCGCGGAGAGCTTGCGAAAGAAATTTCCCACGGCCTGATGAAGGAGCCTGTAATCTTCCGCAGCCATGGCGGCCGAGGCAGCGATATTGCCAATGATGACCTGCATATTGATGTGGCGTTCCTTGCAGCGTCTGCCTGCGACCCGGCCGGCAATGCCAGCGGTTACTCCCGTTCCCCTAATGCCAAATCCATCTGTGGCTCACTGGGTTATGCGAAACCTGACGCCCAGCATGCTGATAAAGTAGTGATAATTACCGACGACCTCGTAGATTATCCGAATACCCCTAACTCCATCTCCGAGCATGACGTGAATTACGTTGTCCTAGTGGATTCAGTAGGTGATTCATCGAAGATTTCTTCAGGCGCCATCCGTGATACCAAGAACCCTCGTGATATCCTGCTCGCCATGAATGCGGCGAAAGTGATTATCAACAGCGGTTATTTCAAGGAAGGATTCTCCCTCCAGACCGGTTCTGGCGGTGCGTCTCTCGCAGTCGTCAAGTATATCCGCGAGGAAATGCTCAAACGTGGAATCCATGCAAGCTTCGCCCTCGGCGGAATTACCGCCCACATGGTGAAGATGCACGAGGAAGGTCTCATCGGCCGCCTGATCGACGTGCAGTCGTTCGACAAGGTCGCAGCCGAATCCATCAAGAATGACCCGTTCCACAAGGGTGTCTCTGCCAATGAATATGCCAGCGCCGACGAACCGGGCTCAGCAGTGCACTACCTTGATATCGTGATTCTCTCCGCTCTTGAAGTGGATGTCAATTTCAATGTCAATGTACTTGTCGGCAGTGACGGCGTCATCAGAGGCGCCATCGGCGGACATCCTGACACGGCAGCCGATTCAGCCCTCTCCATCATCGTATGTCCGTTGATGCGCGGACGCATCCCTTGCGTCGTGGACGAGGTAACCACTCTCATCACTCCTGGCTCTACCATAGATGTGGTCGTAACAGAGTATGGAATCGCAGTCAACCCTCGTCGTCCGGAAATTGCAGAACGCCTGAAGGCAGCAGGATTGAAGGTTGTGGACATTCATGACCTCAAGGACCTGGCTCTCAAGAGCATCGGAGTCCCTGATCCGCTTCCGTTCGGAGACAAGGTGGTAGGTGTCGTAATGAACCGTGACGGATCTGTCATGGATGTCATAATGAATATCGAAGACTAAGACTCTTATATTTATGGAGATTACGCTTGATCAATTGTTGGCAAGTCGTGAGGAACGGGCGTCTTTCCAGAAGGAACTTTTGAAGAGTTATCCTGGAAAGACCTTGGTTTGCCTTACTGTCATAATGCCGGGCAAGGTCAAGCGTAATCTGCAATCCCTTATAGTCGCCCAGGCTGCGCTTACCGCACTGGTTTCCGCTTTCGGAGATTCGATGCTGAAACTTGAGGTCAGGGACAGGCAGACCGGCTATGAGGCTTACCTTGAAACCACGCTCTCCCGCGAGGAAGCCAAACGGAAGACATGCAGTATTGAAGACACCCACCCTCTCGGACGGCTTTTCGACTTGGATGTGATCGATGCCGACGGTGTCCCGATATCCAGGGAAACGATAGGACTGAATCCGAGGAAGTGTCTGATATGTGACAATGAAGCCCGCTATTGCATGCGTAACCGTACTCATACTTTGAGTGAATTGTCGGCAAGAATAGATGAAATGATTGAGGCCTATGTGCGATAACCGTCACTACATAAGTGAGGCACCGCTGTCATTGAATTCGGTCCGTAAACGGATTGAGAACTTCCTCTCGTCCAACGGATTGCGATTCGCTGCGCTGGACCGCTATGTGATCATCTCACGGGATGAGGACGGTGACGAAATCATTGCAGGCGGCGGCCTTGACGGCAATGTCATCAAATGTGTCGCGGTGTCGGAAGCCGCACGTGGCGAGAATCTTATGAATATTCTGGTGTCCAGGCTCATTTCCATTGCACATGAGGCAGGACACGAATCCGTAAAGGCGTTTACCAAACCTTCCAATGAAGATATTTTCAGAAGCCTCGGCTTCAATCTCCTGGCTTCTTCAGGGAAGGCAGTGCTGATGGAAAACGGAAGGGGAGGCCTGCCGGAGTACAGGAAATATCTGAAATCATTGTCCCGTCCGGGCAAAAACGGAGCAGTCGTAATGAATGCCAATCCGTTTACCGAGGGACATCGCTATCTTATCAGGCAAGCGGCATCGCAGGTCGACAATCTTTACGTAATCGTCGTAAAAGAGGACAGGTCACGTTTCCCATATTCCGAAAGGAAGGCAATGATAGAGGCAGGATGTGCCGGACTGGACAATGTCATCGTCTGCGAAGGCAGCGACTATGCCGTTTCGGCAGCCACTTTCCCGACATATTTCCTGAAGCAGCTCGATGAATCCACGCCTGCCCACATTGAACTGGACCTGGACTTGTTCGTCAAACATATAGCTCAGCCATTGGGAGTTACGGTGCGTTTTGCGGGTAGTGAGCCTGAGGACGGCCTGACACGTTGCTACAACAAGATGATGTCAGAAATTCTCCCTGCCGGTGAGAATCCGATTGGATTTGTCGAAATTCCGCGTTTTGAGCAGGATGGCAAGCCGGTCAGTGCGACCTCTCTCAGAAATGCCTTGGACAGAGGTGACTTGAAGTCTGCAATCGGGCTCGTGCCGGTTTCCACCATACCATATATGATAGCGGATTTGGTGGAAAGGGCATTGAGGATGGAGTTGGAGACGACACCTAAGCCGGGCCTTGTGGACAAGCTTGACAATGGGGCGCACAAGGATATGGATTATGCGCTGATGTCTGCAAGTATCTCAGCGCTAAGGCCTTATCTGACGAGAATTGCGGTAAGGTCCGCGAAAGACATTGATGTTGCAGAAATCAAGGCGGCGGGCATTGAGGCGGAAGAGGCGATGCTGGAAGCTACGGGCGGAGTCAATACGCACCGTGGAGCGCTTTTCTGCATGGGCCTGGCAGTTGCGGCGGCCTCCTTTTTGGCGTGCAATGAAGGTCAGGTAGCTGAGGCGCCGTTCCGGGAACTGATTTCGCGCATTGCATCAGGAATACCTTCAGCCGGAAGTACGCACGGGGCTGAAGCCAAAAGAAATTTCAAGGTCGGGGGAGCATTGGAAAATGCCCGTATGGCATATCCTGAGCTTTTCTCCGCCTGGTTGCCATACTTCAGGTCTTTGGCAGGCGACCAATACCGCTGCCACAAGACTTTGCTGTATATAATGACGTCTCTTGACGATACCAATGTTCTTCACAGAAGGGGAGCGGAGGGGCTCGCTTACGCGAAATCCGAAGCCGCCGGACTTCTCGGGAATTTCAGTATCGGAGGATTGTCGTCAATGAATGCAGATTTCATCAGGGAAAATATCTCGCCGGGCGGAAGTGCCGACATGTTGTCCCTGACGATATTTATTGATCATGTAATTATAAACAACTAATACTAATACTAAATTTTCTTTTTATGGTTGAATTGATTCCACATGGCGTTTACCTGAAAAACGGCAAGACAATCGTCAATGATGCCGCAGGAATGCCATCTGCCGACGAGGCCCGCGAAAACACTATCGCCTACAGAATCCTCCGCGCTCATGACAAAGATGGAAGCAAAGGCAAGAAGTTGCGTGTCAAATTCGATGCTATGGCTTCGCATGACATCACTTATGTCGGAATTATCCAGACAGCACGTGCGAGCGGACTTGAAAAGTTCCCGATTCCTTACGCGATGACCAACTGCCACAACTCACTTTGTGCAGTAGGCGGTACCATCAATGAGGATGACCATATCTTCGGTCTTTCCGCTGCCAAGAAATATGGCGGAATCTATGTTCCTGCGAACCAGGCAGTCATTCACCAGTATGTACGCGAGGCTCTTGCAGGCTGTGGCCGTATGATTCTCGGATCGGACAGCCATACGCGTTACGGTTCACTCGGCTGCATGGGTGTCGGTGAAGGTGGTGGAGAGCTTGTGAAACAGCTTCTCAACAACACTTGGGACATCAATGCTCCGGAGGTGGTTCTGGTTTGGCTCGAAGGTGCGCCCAAGAAGGGTATCGGCCCTCATGACGTGGCCATTTCACTCGTTAAGGCAGTGTTCGAGAACGGTTTCGTGAAAAACAAGGTCCTCGAATTCGCAGGTCCTGGAGTCGCATCGCTCCCTACTGATTTCCGTAACGGTATCGACGTGATGACCACAGAGACGACCTGTCTCAGCTCCATCTGGATTACTGACGAAAAAGTTGAGGAATACTATAAGATGCACGAGCGCCCTGAGGCTTACAAGGAGCTTCAGCCAGGTGAGGTCGCATACTATGATTCGATGATCCGCATTGACCTCTCCAAGCAGGAGTCAATGATCGCCCTTCCTTTCCATCCTTCAAATGCTTACACTATCCATGAACTCCAGGCTGACCCTGAAGGAATCCTGAAAAAGGTTGAGGAAGATGCCAGGAAGCGTTTCGGCGACAAGATTTCCATCGACCTTGAGAGCAAGGTGAAGAACGGCAAGGCATACGCTGACCAGGCTATCATCGCAGGCTGCTCCGGCGGTACTTATGATAACCTCAGCGAGGCGGCTTCCATCATGAAGGGCAAGACGATCGGAAACGATTATTTCACAATGTCAGCTTACCCTCAGTCTACTCCGGTATACCTTGCAACTACACGCAACCACATTGCAGAAGAGCTGCTTGAGGCCGGTGTCGTAATCAAACCTGCATTCTGCGGACCATGCTTCGGAGCCGGTGACGTTCCTGCAAACAATGGCCTTTCCATCCGTCATACCACACGTAACTTCCCTAACCGCGAGGGCTCGAAGCCTGGTCAGGGACAGATTTCACTTGTATGCTTGATGGATGCCCGTTCTATTGCGGCTACCGCAGCCAACGGTGGTGTAATTACCGCTGCCACTGACGTTGAGTACGAAGATACGCACAAGCCATATTCATTCGACGACCGCATCTACAAGAGCCGTATCTACAACGGATTCGGCAAGGCAGATCCGACAGTGGAACTCCGCTATGGACCAAATATCAAGGATTGGCCTAAGATGTATCAGATGGAGGAGAACATGCTTGTCGAACTCGCAGCTGTCATCCATGACCCTGTCACCACGACTGACGAGCTCATCCCTTCAGGTGAGACTTCAAGCTACCGTTCAAATCCTCTCAAACTCTCCGAGTTCGCGCTTTCACGTCGTGTCCCTGAGTATGTAGGATTGAGCAAACGTATTCAGTCAGAGGATCTTGACCGTCGTGCGGGAAAGACTCCACAGCACGTTCTTGATGCTCTCGCGAAGGTCGGTGCCAATGCTGGGAATACATCGTTCGGTTCTTGCGTGTTCGCCAACAAACCGGGTGACGGCTCTGCACGTGAGCAGGCTGCTTCTTGTCAGAAGGTGCTCGGCGGCGACGCGAACATCTGCTATGAGTATGCTACCAAGCGTTATCGCAGCAACTGTATCAACTGGGGTATCGTTCCGTTCACTATCGCCAAGGAAACTCCTTTCGATTACAAGGCAGGTGACTTCGTTTATGTCCCTGGCATCCGTGAGGCTATCCTTTCCGGTAAGGAGGAGATTGACGCCAAGGTCATCAGCGCTGACGGTGTCAAGGATATCCATCTTTATTTCCAGAATCTTACGGCGGACGAGCGTGAAATCCTCGCAGACGGATGTTTGATGAATTTCTACGCAGCACAGAAAAAATAATAACACATAAATCAATAATACTTTTTATGAAAAAGATCCAGATGGTCACTCCTCTCGTTGAGATGGATGGCGACGAAATGACAAGAATCCTGTGGAAGATGATTAAAGATGAACTCATCCTCCCGTTCGTAGATTTGAAGTCGGAATATTATGACCTCGGCCTTGTTCATCGTGATGAAACAGGCGATCAGGTGACAATCGACTCTGCCAATGCTACCAAGAAGTACGGTGTTGCAGTAAAATGCGCCACCATCACTCCTAACGCACAGCGTATGACCGAGTACAATCTCCATCAGATGTGGAAGAGCCCTAACGGAACAATCCGTTCAATGCTGGACGGTACGGTATTCCGTGCGCCTATCACCATCCCTTCAATCTCTCCGGCCGTGAAGTTCTGGAAGAAGCCTATCACCATCGCCCGTCATGCTTACGGTGACGTCTACAAGGGCGTGGAGATTCGCGCAGAGGAGCCGGGAGTGGCAAAACTCGTTTTTGAAGGTGAAAGCGGAAAGGTGGAAGAGCAGATCATCCATAACTTTGCGGGCCCTGGCGTCATTCAGGGAATGCATAACACCGACAAGTCTATCCGTTCATTTGCACATGCTTGCTTCAAGTATGCACTTGACATCAAACAGAGCATCTGGTTCGCTACCAAGGATACCATTTCCAAGAAGTATGACGGACAGTTCAAGGCTATCTTCGAAGACGTGTTCAAAGAGTACGAAGAGGCTTTCAAGGCTGCAGGTATCGAGTACTTCTACACATTGATCGACGACGCTGTCGCACGTGTGATGCGTAGCGAAGGCGGATTCATCTGGGCTTGCAAGAACTACGACGGTGACGTCATGAGCGACATGGTTTCCACAGCATTCGGTTCACTTGCAATGATGACTTCCGTACTCGTCAGCCCTGACGGAAAATACGAGTATGAGGCTGCCCATGGTACCGTTACCCGTCACTATTACAAGTACCTCAAGGGAGAAGAGACCTCTACCAACCCTATGGCAACGATCTTCGCTTGGAGCGGTGCGTTCCGTAAGAGAGGTGAACTGGACAACCTTCCTGAGCTCGTGAACTACGCAGACCAGCTTGAGGCTGCTTGCCTGGATACCCTCAATGAAGGTATCGTGACCAAGGACCTCGCAAATCTCATGGAAGGCGTCACGCCTCAGGTGAAGAATTCAGCTGACTTTATGGCTGCTATCCGTGAGCGTCTTGAGAAACGTCTCGCATAATCCGGACAGGATATCCTGAAACAATAAGCCCCTCGCTCCGCAAGAAGTGAGGGGTTCATTGTCTTTAACGCTTACTGAGGTTGAAATTCGCGGATGCCCATTCGTGCATTTTCCCGTTTTCATCTGCATATATCAGATACCCGGCCAAGTCATCCGGACTCCTTTCGATGAACTCTTTCGCTTTCTCCAGCCCTATGACCATACAATATGTGGCGTATGCGTCAGCGTCGGTGGCGTCTTTGGCTACTATGGTGGCGCTCAATAAGTTATGCTGCACAGGATAGCCAGTCCTGGGGTCGATGGTATGGGCATATTTCTTTCCGTCATGCACGTAGAATTTACGATAGTTTCCGGATGTGACTATGCCGCATGGCGCATTCTGTGATTCCCAGATGCCGTCCAGATCCGTTCCCGGGTCATTGTTGCCGTCGAACGGCCTGTCCACGCCTACTCTCCATGGCTTTCCGCCCGGATTGACGCCGTCGCAGAAGATTTCCCCTATATCCACGAGCATGTCCTTGACACCCAGTCCGTAAAGATATGCGGCCACGACATCGCAGCTGTAGCCCTGTGCTATTGCATTGAAATTCAGCCTGGGAAGCTCTGCCGAAGGCTTTTTCAGCAGGTCGGCGGACGATATGGTCCCGTCCTGTGCCGCCGTGAGGATATCCGCTTTCATCCTCCCCATGCCGCATGATGCCAATACGGCATTGATCCTGTCCGCCGAAGGCATGGTGTCCTTGGTGAAGCCGAAGCCCCAGAGGTCGAAAACCGGGCCGGACGCGACATCCAGTGCGCCGGCGGTCTCCTCGTAATACTCGTAGGCTCTGGAATATACGTCCGCGAACATGTCGTTCAGCGGTATGCGCTTGCCGGCATTGAACCTGCTCAGCAACGAACCTTTGTTGTAGCCGGAAAGGGTCGTGTCAATGTCGTTGAGGATGGAATCGATGGCGGTTTTAAGCTCCGTAGGGCTTTTCCGGATCATTCCTTCCGTGCCGCGCAAGTTTATTTTCACGGTGTAGGTGCCGCCCTGCGCATATCCTTGGATGGCAATGTATCTGTCTGATTGTCCGCATGATGAGGCCAGAATTGCAATGCCCAGCATCGTGCTCGTGATTCTTGAAAGTTTCATCTTGTCCTGTTGTTTGAATTTTCGGCAAAGTATTTGTACAAATGTACGCGTTTTTCGAGATAAAATACGATATTTGCACTAATATACTAATTTGAAGATGAATCTGAAGAGATTGATGATTATGGCAGCCGCGCTGTGTTTGGCTGTGGGAGCAGTTTCCTGCAAGAAGGACAAGGATGATGATTCTGCGACGAGCAAGTCGTTCAGCGGAACATTGTCGGTGCAGGGCGTGCTTCCGTTTGTATTGAAGGGAACTACGGTGACGGCCAAGCCTGCCGGACTTGGAAAAGAGAAAGTGGATATAGGATATTACTGGACAGCGTCGCCGCTTTATACGAAGAGAGATACTACACGTCGTCTGGGAGATCCCAGCTCGGTTACCGGAGCATACGAATGCAAGATAAAAGATACGTTGTGCACTGTTACTGTTTCTTGTACGGCTTATGCCACAGGATATTACACGAAGTCCGCATCGGCATATTGCACTATCGTGGACCCTGCATTCGGAGGAAGTCTCAAGAATGACGGCGTAAGCAAGGACATGCCTTCCATCACGGATGCCCGCGACGGCAACGTGTACTATTACCGGAAGATAGGTGACAAGGATTGGTTCGTAAGGAATCTTGCCTACAAGGAGTCCGGCTATCCTTTCCGCAAGAGCGAGGTCATGGACGCCATTTTCGGACGCTATTATACGTGGAACGCGGCACAGAATGCATGCCCTGCCGGATGGAGAGTCCCTTCAGAGGAGGACTGGAAGTCATTGGCCGTGGCTGCCGGCTATACGGGAGATGCTGTAGCCTCTGTCTATAAGGGAGTTGCTGGCAACCTGATGGTGAACGCCTCATTCAACAGCGAGAGGATGTGGGAGTTCTGGCCGGATGTGAAGATAACCAATGCGACGGGATTCTGCTCTATCCCTACCGGATATGGAATCCTCGGTACTGGTACGACATTCTATGCAGGTTCTGAAGACGCGGTTTATTGGACATCGTCTTCATACAAGGAGGAAGGTTCTGCGGATGAATTGGCCATCAACAGGATGATCAATGTCAACAAGCCGGATTTCATCAGCAATACCGTTTCGAAAGACAGCTTCCTGGCATCTGTAAGATGTGTGCGTGACTCGGAATAATTCACTCTAATTTAACATATTTATGAAAAAAGGACTAGTAACTACAATCGTTATCGCCGTTGTTGCCCTCGGAATTTTCAGTTGGGTGAAATCTACCTACAATGGTATGGTGGAAGGCGAAGAAAAAGTAAAGTCTGCATGGTCGCAGGTTGAAAACGTATACCAGCGTCGTGCCGACCTTATTCCTAACCTCGTAGCTACCGTTAAAGGCTATGCCGACCATGAGAGCGGTACTCTCGAGTCCGTTATCTCCGCAAGGGCAAGGGCTACACAGATTACCGTAGACCCGGACAAGCTTACCGGAGACGCTATCGCGCAGTTCCAGTCAGCCCAGGGCGAGCTTGGCAATGCTCTCGGACGTCTCCTGATGTCAGTCGAGGCATATCCTGAACTGAAGGCCAATGAGAATTTCAAGGAACTTCAGGCCCAGCTTGAAGGTACCGAGAACCGCATTTCGACCGAGCGTATGAAATACAATGAGACTGCACAGTCTTACAATACCACCATCAGAAGCTTCCCTGCAAATATCCTCGCTTCGATTTTCGGTTTCGAGCAGAAAGGCTATTTCAAGGCATCTGAAGGTGCTGACACGGCTCCTAAGGTTGAGTTTTAGGTAAGTCTATGTCAATCAGACGCATATCGTTGATTACACTGCTGCTGGCGATTGTCTCGTCAGTGGCAGTTGCCGTTCCGCCGCGTCCGCAGCCGCAGAGGTTGGTCAATGACCTTGCAGGTATGTTTTCGCCGGCTCAGGTCGAGGAACTGGAGCATCGTCTTGTAGCATTCGATGATACCACTTCCAATCAGATTACGGTCGTGACTGTCTCTGACCTGGAGGGTTATGAGCCTGCTGAATATGCGGTCAAGATCGGTACTTCATGGGGTGTCGGTTCCAAGGATTTCAACAATGGAGTCGTAATCCTGGTAAAGCCGAAGACCGAGGATTCCGGTGGAAAGGTTTCCATCCAGATCGGCTATGGACTTGAAGGCGCCATCCCTGATGCGTATTGCAAGCGTATCATCGAGACCGAGATGATTCCGCGTTTCCGTGAGAATGATTATTACGGCGCTGTGACCGCGGCAGTCGAAACTCTTACAGGTCTGGCGAGCGGCGAGATCAAGGTCGTGAACAAGATGAAGGAGGCGGAGAATGAAGACGGTATCGGTTCATTGTTCTGGATAATCATCATCTTGTTGATGATTTGGTTTGTCGCCAGATCCAACAAGAAGAACAAGGGCGGCAATTCCGGCACCCGTACCGGCAGGACTACCACTCCAAGATATTACGGTGGAGGATATTCCTCTTCATCCGGCAGTTCCGGCTCCTCTTCTTCAGGTGGTAGCTTCGGAGGTTTCGGAGGCGGGTCGTTCGGTGGCGGCGGTGCTTCCGGAAGCTGGTGAATTTGCGCGGCTTTTCGGTCTAGATTTCCCTGCTCATCAGTCGTGTACGCCCGGTACACTCCTTCTTCGCAGGAAAATCTATCCTCGAAAATCCATCGCAAATTCTTCTGAAATATTGAATTTTATGACGGCTTCGGACTTTGGTCCCGGGGCCGTTGTTCTTTATTTTTATTAATATCAATGTGTACATTAGAGCCCGTCAGGGCGATGGCAAGTCCCTCCCCCGAGGGGAGGGATTTAGGGTGGGGGTAACGTGAAAGCGTGCGCTGGCCATAACCACCTTCGAACTAGCGACAACCCTCTCTCCTCTACATCCCTGCAACAACTTCCATCACATAAATCAGCGCCTCCGCGACTCTCCCCGTCGCGGAAATCAGGAACGTCGGACATAGCCCCGCCGCTGCCAGCAGGACCGACGGCACGGCCAATGTCATCAGGACGGTCGTCAGCGGCATTGCCAATATGTTCGTGAGGAGGAAATGCATAGGGAACGTGCCGAACCGCAGCCAGGCCAATGGCCCCGTGAATATCTGGCAGGCCAGGGTCAATGCTGCCGCATCCCATACTTTTTTAGGAAAACGTGCTATGAATGAGCGCGTTGCCTCTTTACCCGGCTCGGGATACCACGCCTTCATTTTAGGGAAAATTGTTATGATGCCGGCCATGGCAAGATATGAGAGCTGGAACCCAGCTGATTCCAGGACAGACGGATTGACCGCCATTTGTATCATCAATGCGGCGCAGAAAGTGTGGACCGGGTTGCTTTTCCGGTGCAGCAGATGTGCGGTTTCATTGATGAGTATGAAAAGGAATGCGCGTACGAGCGAAGGAGCGGCGCCTGTAGCGATGGTGTAAGCTCCGGACAATGAGACGATTATGATGCTCCTTGTCGTTTTCGCGGCAGGGGAGCGCCCCAGAATTGATGTGGCATATCCCAGTATTATGTAGATTATTCCCAGATGCAGTCCTGAAAGTGCGAGGATATGTGACGCCCCGCTTGTCCGGAATGTCCCGACGATTTCAGGGGAAAGCCATGACTTGTCACCTGTCACGAGGGCATTGACCAGAGCTGCGGCATCGTCCGAACGGAAGTGGAGGGACATTATCATTGACCCGAAATCTGCGGCAGCAGTGCTCGTCCGCATGGTTTGGACGCCGGTTGACGAGAGTCGGCAGGTGGTGGCGCAGAAGATGCCTGCCGCGAGGTAGGTGAGCAGCAGTTTGCATTGGCTGACAGCGAGTTTCGTCCATGTCGTCATGGCGATGGCGGCGATGGACGAGATGCCTGCGGACAGGTATCGTAACGATATGGGGATGCCGGTGCCGGATGTGGCGAGTCCGCATGCGGTGCCGATGGTGAACGCCAGGGCCAATGCCATGATGTTCCGTTCCGTGGACAGTTGAATAGTCATCAAGGTCTAAAGTTTATGTTTCTTGCTAAAGTAGTGATTTCTTTTTAACTTTGCCACGATTTCCATAGGAATCGGAAAATTTATAAAGAAATTTTAATAGATTCACAATATGATAATTCTTGTAATTAATTGCGGAAGTTCATCTATCAAGTATCAGCTTCTTGATATGAAGAGCGATGAGGTTTATGATGTCCTGGCTAAAGGTATCGTAGAAAAGATCGGCCTGGAAATGGGATGTCTCCAGCATACCGCTACCGGTAAGGAGAAAGTCGTAAAGGATATTCCGGTTCCTGACCACAAGGTGGGAATGCAGCTTGTCCTTGAGGCACTTACAGATGGCGAGCATGGCGTTTTGAAGTCTCTTGACGACATCGAGGCTGTGGGCCACAGAATTGTGCATGGAGGTGAGTATTTCTCTTCCAGCGCTCTTGTCAATGAGGATGTCATGAAGAAGATCGAGATCTGCTGCGATTTCGCACCGCTGCATAATCCTGCCCATATCCTGGGTATCAGGGCTGTGCAGGCTGTTCTCCCTTCTGTTCCGCAGGTTGTTACTTTCGATACGGCATTCCATCAGTCTATTCCGGCTTATGCCTACATGTATGGTCTTCCGTACGAGGATTATCAGAATTACAGGGTCCGCAAATACGGTGCTCACGGTACCAGCCATCAGTTCGTTGCCGAGAAGGGTGCCAAGTTCGCAGGACTGGATATTAACAATTCCAAGATTATCACCTGCCATATAGGAAACGGCAGTTCCATCACTGCTATCGTGAATGGCAAGTCTGTAGATACTTCCATGGGTTTCACTCCGCTTGACGGCGTGATTATGGGTACCAGATGCGGCAGCATTGACCCTAACGTGGTTCCTTATCTCATGAAGAAGGAGAATCTTACTCCTGACGAGATGACTGAGATTATGAACAAGAAGAGCGGATTCCTCGGAATTTCCGGCGCTTCTTCCGATGCGCGCGACCTCGATGCTCTTGCCAATTCAGGTGACCAGAGGGCCAAGCTTGCTCTCAAGATGTTGACTTACGGCATCATCAAGTACATCGGATCTTATGCTGCCGTGATGAATGGCGTGGATCTCATCATCTTCACCGGCGGTATCGGCGAGCATAACAGCCGTCTCCGTCGCAGAGTTTGTGAGAATCTTTCTTATCTCGGTCTCAAGTTCGACTATGAGGCCAATGTCGCTTGGGGCGAGGATGCCATCATCTCCCTCCCTGAGTCCAAGGTGAAGGTCGCTCTCATCACTACTGATGAGGAGATCGTGATTGCACGTGACACGATGCATATTGTTCAGAGCGAAGAGGAAAATTAATTTACAATAAACGATGATTACAAGTTTTTCAGATGTTTTTGCTGATCTCAAGGAGAAGGGTATCCGCAAAAAGATGGTCGCTGCATGGGCAGTGGACGAGCATACTATAGAGGCTGCTTCGAAGGCAGTTGACCTCGGTTTCGTTTCTGCGACTCTTGTCGGCGATGCGAAACTTATCAATGACGTTTGCGAGAAGAACGGCATCGATGCTTCCAAGTTCGAGATTATCGGCAATCCTGATGAGCTCAAGGCTGTAGCTCAGGCTGTTCAACTGGTTCATGACGGTGAGGGTGATGTCCTTATGAAGGGTCTCTGCTCTACCGACAAGTTCCTCCGTGCTATCCTTAACAAGGAGAACGGTCTCCTTCCTCCTAAGGGTCTTCTCAGCCACGTAGGTATTCTCGAGAGCCCTAATTATCACAAGCTTCTTTTCCTTACCGATATGGCAGTGCTTCCTCTTCCTGATTTCCGTCAGAAGATCAAGCAGACGAATTTCGTAGTGAAGGTTGCCAAGTCTTTCGGTATAGCCAAGCCTAAGGTTGCGTTCCTCGCTGCTTCAGAGCAGGTTCTTGATTCAATGCCTGCTTGCATGGAGGCTGCCGCTCTTGCCAAGATGGTAGACCGTGGCCAGATCAGGGGTTGCATCGCTGATGGTCCTCTGGCTCTGGATGTCGCTATCGACAACGAGTCTGTAGAGATCAAGAAGCTTGTCAGCCCTGTTGCAGGTGATGCTGACTGTCTCGTGTTCCCTAACATCGAGTCTGCCAATGTTTTCTGGAAGACGAATTCGAAGCTTTCTCCTGGCGTCCGTCAGGCAGGTATGCTAGTCGGTACTACAGCTCCATGTATTCTTGCCAGCCGTGCTGATAGCGTAGATACCAAGCTCAATTCTATCGCCGAGGCCGTAATGAGCATTCTCTAGCACATATTTACATCTACATAATGACAGAACAGTCCACTCTTCCCGGGCTGTTCTGTTTTTTATTGTTGCGTTTTACTTTTCCCTGTCGGGTCGTGGAAACGGAATTTCGTACCTCGAAAACGTTTTAAGCGGTACGAGAGGGGCTTGAAAACCTGTTTTGTACGGGGAAAACGTTTTAGATGGAACAAAAAACTTCCCTAATATGGATAATTTTGAAATTGCCAAGTAGAGCAAGCCCGGCGGGCAGAGTGGGCGGAGCCGGCATTGGCTCCCGAAAAGGGAGGGGACCCACGCCAGTGGGGAGGACCGGCGCAGTCCAGCTCTACCCGCTGGGCGTAAGCATAAGAATCTTACTTTACCGGTTCGAAAAAGCTGAAATGGACGCGGCCGTAGACCTTTTCCTTGACGAAAGCCGGGTGGTCCTTGAAAGAATGCTCATTGCCGTGCTCCAGAATCAGATAGCGCTCAGGATAGACCAAGCCGGCATCCAGAACCTTGTCGGGAATCGTTTCCAGACCTTCGAGCGCGTAAGGCGGATCGGCGAACACGATGTCGAACTTCTCCTTGCAGATAGGAATGAAATCGAAGACGTTGTGGTGCACGGCGGTCAGGTTCTTCAGACCAAGCTTCCTGGCCTGGTCCTTCACGAAAGATGAATATTGCGGATTCATCTCGACTGACCAGACATGACCTGCGCCACGGGATGCGAACTCGTAGGCGATGGAACCTGTACCTCCGAACAAGTCCAGGACATTTAGCCCCTCGAACTCGAACTCATTGTCAAGAATATTGAACAGAGCCTCCTTGGCGAAGTCTGTTGTCGGCCTCGCCTTGAAATCAGGGGGAGTCGCTACGGTCTTGCCCCTAAGTATGCCACCTATTATCCGCATGTTTATAATTTTACTTTATTCAAATTTCGCAAGTTGTCAAACTTGCTGAACGACAGTGCAAAATTGAGGATTATCGCTCGTTCGAAGGATGTAAGCCCAACGCACTTTTTATATGCACGTTACCCTCACCCTAAATCCCTCCCCTCGGGGAAGGGACTTACTCTCGCCCTCGCGGGCTCTATAAGCGGTGTTTCGCATTTGCGAAACTTGATTTACTTGACCTCCACCGCCTTGAAATACCGGTACAGGGACATTTCCTGCTCGTTGCTTATCGGCGTGCGGAAGGTAATCGTGGAAATCTCCGGATTCAGCTGGAGCTTCTTCAATGCGCTGAAAATGAAGTACTCGGCAGTCGTGAAATCGGGAGCCTTGAAAGTATTTGCTATCTGGAGACTCTTGCCCTGGGCAATCGCCAGATGCAGATGGTTGTCCGCGTAGGACGCTATAATCTTGTTGTAATCCGGACAATCCTTCATGGCGTCCAGCATATAGTACATTTCCGGAAGAATCCTCGCCTGGTATCCGTCGGTCGTGAACACCGTCTGCGAAATCATGCGGGACAATGTCTCCCCGACATTGTTCGAGAACAACAATACGGCGCCGTACTCCGGCATCCGTATGAACTCCACCTGGTCGCTGTCTTCCAGCTTTACCACATCTGCCAATGTCTGACGGATGTCCATCGGGTTGAAGAACTGCTCGGGGAGCAGGGCTACTTTCGGAGTCATGAGCGAAATCCGCACGGACTCATAGCGCTTCTGGAATTCAGGAGTGGTAAAAATACGGTCGGCTGTCAGCCATCCGGAACAATGTTCCCCTTCTGCGTCCTTTATCTTAAAAGAATATCCACTCAAGGCAACTTGAATGGATATTCCGTTATCTGTTTTTTCAAACATAATCTATTTCATGAATGAGTCCACGACATGCGGACCCGATTTCAGGAAACTACTCCCAGTTACCGGCGTTGTTGTTAGGAGCTGAGATACTGCCGACCTGAAGACCCTCGTAGCGGTTCATTGTCCTGCGATCAGCGTCGAGGTTGATTCTGAGCTGATTGTCAAGACCCTTGAGGAGAGACTTGTACGGCATCTTGGCCTCGAAGAGAGGTACCTTCACACCTGAAACTTCCTTGACAATGGCCTCCATCTGGATGGTATCACCCTGTGAGAACGGAATGTATTTGAGAGAGTCAATGTTGAAGTCACGTCTGCTGTGGAACAAAGTATCTTTCACAGCGACCTTGCTTGACAATGAGAAAACGAGGTGCTGTCCCTGCTTGTAAAGCTCGAACATCTGCTCAGGAGTGATCTTGCGGTTGGCCTTTCTGAGTTTCTCGGTGTTTGCAACTGCGAGAGAGTCGTCGTTGGAACCGATCTGCATGAGAACCTCCATCTTGCCGTTCTTGTAGAAGTCTACAAGAGAGTCAGAAGACGCGGTGAAGTGACCGTTTACAGACTTGAAAGCCTCCTGAAGTGTACGGAGATCCTTCATCTTCTGGATACCGATTGCCTCGCGGTAATCTTTCTGCTTGTTGAAGTTGATAGGCTGCATGATACTCTTGATACATGCGTATACGAGTCCGGCAATAACAAAGAGCAGCAAAATGCTGACAATCTTTTTAACTATTCCTTTCATTTTATGTTTTGAGTTTTTATAAAAATCAATTGAGTTCGGACAAAGTTATGAAATTGATTTATGAAATGCAATATAATTTGTAAATTTGCATCTCGAACGAATACGTATATGAAGAAGATTGATACGCGGAATATAGATACATTGGACGGACTTGCAGGAGGCTGCAGGACGGTTACGCTTGTCGCACATATCCATCCTGACGGCGATGCCATAGGGAGCACCCAGGCCTTGCGTGCCTATCTCGAAGCACGTGGCGCCGATGCGGTTACCATCTATCCGGAAGCCGTGCCGGAAACATTGGCCTTTATGGTGAAGGATGTGGATGCGGACAGGATCATGGATGCCTCGAAGTCTCCGGAGGAGGCGCGGAAACGCATAATGTCCTCGGACTTGATATTTTGCGTGGACTGCAACTCCTTTTCCCGTACCGGCGACATGGAGAAAACCCTCAGGGAAGCGCCCGCGAAGAAAGTGCTCATAGACCATCACCTGGCTCCGGACGTGGAGGCATTTGACCTCGTGTTTTCCGACGCGGATGTATCGTCTGCCTGCGAACTGATGTATTATGTGCTGTTGGAAATGCCTGACATCAAGGGTGATGCATCACGCATTCCGGCATTGGCCGCAGCTTCGCTGATGACGGGTATGACGACGGATACGAACAATTTCGCGAACTCTGTATTCCCGTCGACATTGGCCATGGCTTCGGGCTTGCTTGCCGCTGGCGTGAACAGGGACCGGATACTTCAGGATTTGTATAACAGCTATAGGGAAAACCGCCTCAGGATGGAAGGCTATCTTCTTCATGAGAATATGAAAATTACCCCGGAAGGAGTAGCGTATATGATTGTGGACAAGAAACTTGCGTCCGAATTCAATATCAGGGAAGGGGAGACGGAAGGCTTCGTGAACATGCCTCTTGCAATAGGAAAAGTAGGCATGAGCATTTTCCTGAAAGAAGACGGCGAAGGCTTTTTCAGGGTTTCCGTGCGCTCGAAAAAAGGTATCTCCGCGAACAAGTGCGCCACAAGATATTTCCATGGCGGCGGGCATGAACGAGCTTCCGGCGGAAGGCTTTTCTTCTCCAGGACTGATGGCGTGCCGGCTGACATCAATGCCCCGGGCGAGGCGGAAAGCTATATTGTCAGGTCCGTGGCGGAATTCTTCAAATCAGGTGAATATGAAAGCTAAAGTCTTCATTCTCATAGCGATGGCTTTCGGTATCGCGGCATCCTGCACCAAGGAAGAAGTGAAAACCACCTATTCCCGGCAGGAGAAGAACATTGAATCCTTCATAAATTCCGTGAAGGGCTCCATTGATTCGAGTTACGTGGTGTATAATGGCGGTTCCAGCCGCGTGGTCACGGTTTATGGCGACGGTGACAGCCTGTCGCGCAAGGGAACAGTATCATTCTATTATGCAGGTTACGTATTCAATGGCACATCATTGAACAACTCGAACCTCTTCGCAACCAATAGTGAAGAAGTCGCGAAAGCAGCCAAGTGGTCGCTCACGGATGCTGACTATGAGCTCCTTACATTGAAATTAAGTGACGCTGATCTGGTGCCGGGCCTGAAAGCAGGTCTTGAAGGCGTGAAAAGCGGGCAAGAATGCTATATCCTTTTTTCCGGGAAACATGGGTTCGGAAAACACGACTTAGGCACGATTCCTGCAAACGCAGCCCTGGCCTACCATATCTGGGTCGAGAATGTCACGAATGACTAAAGTTGAAAATTAATTGAAAATGAATAAAATAGTAATCAGAACAATGCTGGCCGGCATTGCAATGTCAATGTTGATGACAGGATGCGCAAGGTCAGAGAAGACGGAGCCGAATGCTGCTAACCAGCGCTATCTGGAAGCATGGATGGAAAAGAACCATCCCGGCGCCAGCGTTACGGATCTTGGCGTCTATATCCTTGAAGATAAGGCAGGTACGGGCGAAGCGTTGGCCGACCAGGGCTATGTGATGGTGTCATACACCGTTTCCAGCCTCGACGGAAAGATTTCTTCCACGACGCATAAGAAGGTGGCCCAGCAGATCGGATCTTACAATTCATCATATTACTATGGACCTGTTACATGGATGACGATATCCACAGCTCTTCCTGTAGGAGTGGAAGATATGTTGAAGGGCATGAAAGTCGGCGGGACGCGCAAGGCCGTGGTTCCAGCCTGGCTGATGGGCTATGACAGGTACACTAACCCTGATAAATATCTTCAGAAATCAACAGACGAGAGCAATACGGTTTATACGATTACCCTCGAAGGAGTCTCTACCGATATCCTCAAAAGCCAGGTCGATTCAATGCAGATTTATTCGGCACTTCACATGAATAAGACCGATTCGACATCGTATGGTTTTTATTATCAGCAACTTAAAGAACCTGCAGATACGCATTCATTCAAGGCTGACACCTCCATATACATCAACTATACAGGAAGGCTCCTGAACGGCCAGGTGTTCGACACCACCATCGCGGACACTGCCAAGGTCCACAATATCTACAGCAGTTCGAAAACTTATTCTCCGGTGAAGATAACCTGGGGCAAATCCTATACGGACCTGACGATGACCGCAAGCGGCTCAAGCTCATCGTCTTCGATCATTTCCGGATTCAAGAAGACCCTTTGGGAAATGCGACATCCTTATGAAAAGGGCGTGGGCATGTTCTTCTCTTCGTATGGATATGGCAGCAGCGGAAGCGGAAATACGATTCCGAGCTTCTCACCGCTTGTATTTGAAATCGAAATAGTGGACAAACCGGAATAGGAGGATTTCTATGGCAATTGCAGGTACTGTCCCTACAGAACTTGGCGATAAGAGAATACGAGATTTACTTATGCAGTATGCAGTCCCGGCCATCATAGCCATGACTGCATCTTCTCTCTATAATATGGTCGACAGCATATACATCGGCCATATAAAGGATGTCGGCTCATACGCCATCTCCGGCCTCGCGGTCACGTTCCCGCTGATGAACCTCGCTACCGCGCTCGGTACCCTCGTCGGCGTCGGCGCTTCCACGATCTTGTCAATGCTTTTGGGACAGAGGAACTACAAAGCCGCCAATAAAGTGCTTCTGAACGAGGTGCTTCTGAACATCATCATCGGCGTGGCATTCTCGGTAGTGACGTTGTCGTTTCTCGACCCGATACTCATGTTCTTCGGCGCGAGCCAGAACACATTGCCCTTTGCACGAGACTATATGGTCATAATATTGCTGGGCAATGTCATCACGCACCTTTATTTCGGATTGAACAACATGGTCCGCGCTTCCGGAAATCCGAAATTGGCGATGGGACTGACTGTCTTCACGGTCGTTTCGAACACCATAATGGACCCGATTTTCATATTCGTGCTGGATATGGGAATCAAGGGCGCCGCCATTGCGACAGTCCTCTGCCAGTTGATGGCCCTCATATACACGGCGAGGTATTTCTTCAATCAGAACAATTATCTTCACCTCCCGAAATATCTCCGCGACTACAAACTGGACATCCGCATTGCCAAAGATTCATTGACCATAGGCATGGGGCCTTTCCTGATGAATTCCGCGGCATGTATCGTCACGTTGTTCATCAATCAGCAGATGCTCAAGTACGGGGGAGACCTTGCCATCGGCGCGTACGGTATCGTGAACCGTATCTCGTTCTTTTTCATTATGATAAACATGGGCTTCAACCAAGGAATGCAGCCTATCGCGGGATATAATTTCGGAGCCGGGAAATACACCAGGGTAAAGCGGGTTTTCAAACTGACGGTAATCTGTGCCACCATTGTGAGCTGTGTCGGATTCATCGTCTCCGAATTCATGCCTAATTTGGCAGTATCTCTCTTTACCAATGACCCTGAGCTCAAAGCATTGGCAGATAAAGGATTGCGTCTGACGAACCTGGCATTCCCGCTGGTGGGATTCCAGATGGTGGCGACGAACTTTTTCCAGAGCCTCGGCATGGTTCACAAGTCGATACTCCTGTCATTGTCCCGACAGTTGCTTTTCCTGGTGCCGCTCATATATTTCTTGCCGGTGTTTTTCGGGCACCGTGGCGTGTGGATGAGTTTTCCGATTGCCGATACGGCAGCCATAGTCCTGTCGACGATATTGCTGCTTTCGCTATTCCGGAAATTCCGCAAGCTCAATGACGGTGACGATCCGGCTATTCTCGGAAGTAAAATTAAACAAGCTTGATTATGAAAGACAATGAATTGATAATCAATGTCGGAAGACAGTTCGGCAGCGGAGGCAGACTCGTGGCTCTCGCACTTGGACGCAAACTTGGCATTCCTGTGTATGACCAGGAATTGATAGCTAAAGCAGCAGAACAGAGCGGCTTCAGCAAGGAACTTTTCGCCAACAGTGACGAAAAGAGAAATCTGCTCGCATTGTCAAGCTTCATCGTGGATGTCGGACGCTTCGGCTCTGCGGACAACTATATGAGTGACAATCAATTGTTCGTCATCCAGAGCAATGTCATCCGCTCACTTGCCGACAAGGGCCCCGCCATTTTCATCGGTCGCTGTTCGGATTATATTCTCCGTGACAGGAAGTGTCTGGACGTGTTCGTGACAGCAACTGACGAGGTCCGCATCAAGAGAATCGCGGAGCGCATGAACATCACCCCGGAGCAGGCCGATGCGCTCATGCGCAAGAAAGACCGTACCAGAGAGACTTATTACAATTACTATACTTTCGGCAATTGGGGCGTGGCTTCCAATTATGACCTCTGTGTGGATTCCTCAGTCTTGGGCATTGAAGGAACTGCCGACATGATCATTGACTTTTGCCGCAGGGCAGGACTCCTGTCGAAGGACGCAGTCTTGCCGCTTTCTGACGTGAATCAGGAGGCAGGCAAATGAAAAGAAGATATGTAAAAGTCATCTTGTCATTATGTCTTGCCGCCTGTGCAGCAGGACTTTGCATATCGTTGTCCTCTTCCCATAAGGAGGCACCGATTCCCGTTCCGGGACGAGTCCAGCTGCGGCTCAATGAATCCCTTACCAATGATGTTTCCGATACGTCCGCATTGGCCGGCATGGACAAGCGTATCGAAAACTACATGCGCCAATGGGCACTGCGTGGAACGTCGCTTGCCATAATGCGGAATGATTCCCTGGTTTATGCGAAGGGCTACGGTTGGGCGGACAAGGAACTGGACATCAGCATGGAGCCGTCGCATATCCTGCGTGTGGCTTCCGTCTCCAAACTTCTGACAGCCACCGGAATAATGATGTTGCAGGAGAGGGGACTGGTTTCATTGCGCGATACCGTTTTCGGACCGCGCGGCATTCTGACAGATTCTGTCTATGCCTCCGTAATCAAAGACCCTAATTACAAGAAGATTACGGTCGAAGACTTGTTGCGCCATAAAGGCGGTTTCACTTCCGCAGGCGGCGATCCGATGTTCTCGACCAGATATATCATCCAGCAGAATCATCTGGAGACCCCTCCGGACCATATAACATTGATGCAGACACAGTTGAAAAGACGTCTGCGCTTCGTTCCCGGTACGTCGCAGCATTATTCGAATTTCGGATATCTGCTTCTCAGCATGATTATCGAGAAAGTCTCAGGCCTTGATTATGAGACATATATGCGCGACAGCGTGCTCGTGCCTGCCGGTTGTGTGGACATGCACATTGCCAATAACTATTACGAGGAAAAGTTCCCGAACGAGGTGAAATATTATAATGGAGCGGATTCGGGCCTTGTCGAGGAATACAACAATAGCGGCAAACTGGTTGACCGCTGTTACGGCGGCAATGATGTCCATTCTCTTGCCGGAGCCGGAGCCTGGGTGACCTCAGTGCCTGAGCTGGCACGCTTCGTAGCATCCATTGACGGACGCGACGAGGTGCCGGACATCATTTCCAAGGAAAGTGTCGCTGCCATGACAGAATGGTTCGATGAAAACACTTATTCCCTGGGCTGGAATGACACCAAGCCTACGGGCGAATGGACTCGTACCGGAACAATGTCCGGAACAAGCGCCCTTGTAAAATACTATCCTGATGGTGAATGCTGGATAATGGTCACGAACACAAGCACCTGGAAAGGTCCGGGCTTTACACGTTACACTGCCGGCCTCTTCCGCGACCTGCGTGCCCGCTACTCTGCCCAGCTTCCTCGCCGCGACCTGTTTTACAAGTAAATGTAATTGATACTGCTTGGGAACGGATACCTGTATCTTTCATATCCGTTTTTTAAGTATCTTTGCACTTTGTTAATGAAACCAGTTTTAAATTATGGACAAGAATAGTTATGCATTGGGTATGAGCATCGCCCACAACATGCTCCAGTCAGGTGTCAAGGAAGTTGCTTTCGATGATTTCGTTGCTGGACTGAAAGCGACATTGACCAGACAGGAGCCTGCAATTTCATATAAGGAAGCAGGAGATATCCTGGACAAGTATTTCCAGGAACTTCAGGAGAAACAGGCTGCTGAACAGGCTGAAATCTCGGAAGTCATGAAGAGGGAAGGTGAAGAGTTCCTCGCTGCCAATGCCAAGAAGGAGGGCGTGATCGTATTGCCTAGCGGCCTTCAGTACAAGGTCATTAAGGAAGGTGAGGGCCGTATGCCTGAACTTACCGACAAGGTGAAATGCCATTATGAGGGTACTTTTGTGGACGGTGAGAAATTCGACAGTTCGTATGACCGCAAGCAGCCTGCCGTATTCGGTGTAAATCAGGTGATTCCGGGATGGACAGAGGCTCTCCAGCTCATGAGCGAAGGTTCAGTTTGGGAACTTTATATCCCTTACAAGCTCGGTTATGGCGAAGCAGGCGCACAGGGCGCTATCCCTCCATACTCCGCCCTCGTCTTCAAAGTAGAGCTCATTGAGGTGCTGTAACATGGAAAACGCTATAACGGAAGACGGCAAATGGAAAATTCTGAAGAGTGAATACCTTTTCAGACGACCATGGCTTACCGTAAGAAGAGATTGTGTAGAACTCCCGGATGGCAGACAAAATCCGGAGTTCTACGTTCTTGAATATCCCGATTGGGTCAATGTCATTGCGATTACTGATGACGGACAATTCGTCATGGAACGCCAATACAGACATGGACTCGGAATAACTTGTTTTGAGATTCCTGCCGGAGTCATTGAAAAAGGCGAAACGCCGCTGGAGGCAGCGAAGCGTGAACTTATGGAAGAAACTGGCTATGGCGAAGGCGAATGGAAAGAAATCATGTCCGTTTCCGGGAACTCAAGCACTACAAACAACATTTCGCATTGTTTCGTGGCGAAAGGCGTGAAAAAAATCGGCACGCAACATCTTGACAGTACCGAGGATCTCGAGGTGGTGCTTCTCGACAGAAGCCAGGTTTGGGATTTGATGGTGAATGATCAGGTGAAACAGGCCCTCATGGCTGCACCTCTCTGGCGATTCTTCGCTGAGAATCAGAAATAAAAAAAGGGAAAGCTTAGCACATCGCACCGCTACGACCTCCTACCCTTGCTGCCTTCCGACCCTGGGGGAGTTTAGAGGGAGCTGGTCGTGTACGACTTTCCCGACTGCAAATATACGACTTTTTGTTTAATCGGCAAAAAAATCGGAAGATGTTTCCTAATCCAGGTTCGTGAAAATGAACGGCATGATGTCGTCTACCTGGCTTAATTTGATGATTTTCTTCTTGCCGTAAAGCAAAATGGTCCATTTCCGGCCGCTTACCTTCTGATATTCAGCCATCACCTGGCGGCATGCCCCACAAGGCGCTGTAATATCTTCATTGAGCTTCCCGTTCTGCGCTGCGGTAATCGCGATAGCCGTCATCGGCGTGTCCGGGTGGTTGGCATGGGCTGAAAACATTGCCGTTCTCTCGGCGCAAAGTCCTGACGGATAGGCTGCATTCTCCTGGTTGGCCCCCGTCACTATACTTCCGTCAGCTAGCCTTACGGCTGCACCGACATTGAATTTGGAATATGGCGCGTATGAACCCGTCAATGCCTTTTCTGCGGCTTCACAAAGTTCCCTGTCTTTCGGCTCCAGCTCTTCCAATCCGCTGTATTCCAGATAGTTGATTTCTAATTTTTTATTCTGCATGTAACTTGTTTCGTTTGGTCAAACGTTTCAAAGTTAGTTAAAATGCATTAAAAAAGAAAAAATTGCTGATTGGATGCTATCTTTGCATTGAAAAGCATCTGAATATTATGGGAAAGAAAGTATGTATCGGCTTGTCAGGCGGCGTGGACTCCAGCGTGGCGGCGCTTCTTCTGAAGCGTCAGGGCTATGACGTATTCGCCATGTTCATGCAGAATTGGCACGACACCGAAGGTACATTGCACGGCGACTGCGAATGGGAGGAAGATCGTTTCGTCGCGGAAATGGTGGCCAGAAAAATCGGTATCCCGTTCTATTTCATTGACTTGAGCAATGAATACCGGCAGCGCGTGGTGGATTATATGTTCGATGAATATTCGAAAGGCAGGACGCCGAATCCGGATGTCCTCTGCAATCGTGAGATAAAATTCGATGCCTTCTTGAAGGCGGCCAGGAAAATGGGAGCGGATTTGGTGGCGACCGGACATTATTGCCGCAAGGAACCTGCATTGGGCCCTGACGGACAGCAGATCATGCGCGACGGAAAGCCGGTGTGGCGCATTCTTGCCGGAACCGACCCAAATAAGGACCAGAGCTATTTCCTCTGCCAACTCACTGAGGAACAGCTGTCTATGGCAATGTTTCCGATAGGGGGCATCTGCAAGCCGGAGGTCCGCAGACTGGCAGCGGAAGCCGATCTTCCGTCCGCCGAGAAGAAAGATTCGCAGGGAATCTGCTTTGTCGGCAAGGTCGACCTTCCCGTCTTCCTCCAGCAGAAGCTGAAATCCGTCGAAGGTGATGTCGTAGAGGTCTTCGACGCTTATTTCAATGATTCCGCGCAATATCAGTACATCAAGTCGACCGTAAATTCCATATTGGCGGATGATTGGCTGGGTGAGGTGAGCCTGGTCACGGACTATATTTCTGACGACAAGGCCGCACATTCAGAGGCGGGGGACTATGAAGGCGGATGCCGTTACGATTCCATATATAATTTCGACAAGGTCCGTGCCCTTACTGATGAGCAGCTTGTACGTCTCTCGAAACCAGTAACTTACGAAGACATCAAATTCGAAACGGAGACCTATCGTTCCGGGAAGCACCATATCAGGAAGACCCGTTACAAGGCCAATCCTTACGGCGCCGTCATCGGACGCCATGAGGGGGCGCAGTTCTATACCATCGGCCAGCGCAAGGGCCTGAACATCGGCGGGCACAAGGATTCCCTGTTCGTCATATCCACTGACATTGAAAACAATATCATATATGTTGGCGAGGGGCATCAGCACAAGGGACTTTCACGCAGCTGCCTCATGGTGACTCCTGATGAAATTCATTGGATTAGAGAGGATTTGCGGATGACGGTAGGGGAAATCAGGCGTTATCGTGTCCGCATCCGCTATCGTCAGCCGCTACAGGATGCTCTCCTCATAATGCGCGAGGCCGGACTATTCATCTTGTTCGAGGCCCCTCAGCGCGGAATCACTCCGGGCCAGTTCGCCGTCTGGTATGACCGCGACGAGATGCTGGGCTCGGGCGTTATTTAGTGCGAGTCCATTTTTTTTCTCCTTAACTATGAAATATTTTTTGTGATTAAGGAAAAAAAACGTACTTTTGTAGACCGATGCCACTTTAGCTCAGTTGGTAGAGCAGCGCATTCGTAATGCGCAGGTCGAGGGTTCGAACCCCTTGAGTGGCTCCGCAAGCGTAACCCCTTCAGGTTGCGCTTTTTTCGTTCCCCGTTACAGTATCACCCCGTACTCATGCTTCAGCTCATCCATCACGAAAGAGCTCTCCAACGATCCCAGATGCTCGATGGTCCCCAGGACATTCAGCACGAACTCCTGGTAATACTTCATATCCGGCGCATGAATCTTCAGCAGATAATCATACTGCCCCGAAATGTTGTAACACTCCGTCACTTCCGGTATGTCCGCAATCTTCTTCATGAAGCTCTCAGCTATATCCTTCCCCAGGCGATTCATCTTCACCGAACAGAAAACCACGAACCCCTTGTTCAGCTTCTCTGAATCCAGAACGGCGATATATCTACGTATAACTCCCTCTTTCTCAAGTCGTTTCACGCGCTCGAAGACAGGCGTCGTAGACAAGCTCACCTTGGCGGCAAGCTCCTTCACCGTCAAGCGTGCATTCTTCTGAAGTTCCCTCAAAATCTGTATGTCAATACTGTCAACCATAACGCTGCAAGAATAATTTTCTATTTCAATGTCTTTTTGTAGAACTATCTACGTATAAATTCTATAACACGATGCTAAAATAGCAATATTTTCTAAAATTACGAAATAATTTGGAACATAATTCCTAAAAATACTAATTTTGCATCCGAACGAAACAAATAGACTTTTTATAAAGTACCAGGTTAGATTTTCTAATATATTGAAATTTATGGCTATGTCAGAGAACAAACTACACTTTGAGACGCTTCAGGTCCATGTAGGACAAGAACAAGCCGACCCGACAACTGACGCAAGGGCAGTTCCTATTTATCAGACAACATCTTACGTGTTCCATAATTCGCAGCACGCCGCTGACAGGTTCGCATTGAAAGACGCCGGAAACATCTATGGACGTCTGACCAATCCGACGCAAGGCGTGTTCGAAGACAGAGTAGCGGCCCTTGAAGGCGGAGTCGCCGGACTCGCGGTCGCAAGTGGCGCAGCAGCAGTTACCTACGCATTGCAGAACATCCTCGGGCCAGGCGACCACATCGTCGCAGCCGACAACCTCTACGGCGGCTCGTTCAACCTGATCACCCATACTCTCGCAGCCCAGGGTATCAGCAATAGCATAGTGAATGTCAATGACTTGGAGGCATTGGAAAAAGCAATAAAGCCGAATACCAAGGTGGTTTATGCGGAGACATTCGGCAATCCGAACTCCGATGTGACGGACCTCGACGGCGTGGCGGAAGTCGCCCATAGACACGGAATTCCGTTCATTGTGGACAATACTTTCGGAACACCTTACCTCATCAGGCCTATTGAGCACGGAGCCGACATCGTAGTGCATTCAGCCACCAAATTCATCGGAGGCCACGGATCCAGCCTCGGCGGCGTAATCGTGGACGGCGGAACTTTCGACTGGAAAGCATTTCCTGACAAATTCCCGACATTGGCGAAACCTGACCCGTCTTATCATGGCGCAATCTTCGCCGACGTAGCAGGGAAAGCAGCATTTGTCACAAGAATCCGTGCTGTCGTCCTTCGCGACACAGGGGCTGCAATCTCTCCGTTCAATTCATTCCTTCTTCTCCAAGGACTTGAAACATTGTCACTTAGAGTGGAACGCCATGTGGAAAATGCATTGAAAGTAGTTGACTTCCTTGCGCATCATCCTAAGGTCGCAAAAGTAAATCACCCTTCACTTCCGGAGCATCCTGACCACGCATTGTATCAGAAATATTTCCCGAACGGCGGCGGTTCCATCTTTACATTTGAAATCAAAGGCGGTGTGGAGCAGGCATGGAAATTCATTGACTCGCTCAAGATTTTTTCCCTTCTTGCCAATGTAGCCGACGTGAAGAGTCTGGTAATTCATCCCGCTACTACCACTCATTCGCAAATGACACCGGAAGAGCTTGAACAGCAGCATATTACCCCGTCAACCATCCGTTTGAGCATCGGCATTGAACATATCGATGACATCATCGGCGACCTCCAGCAAGCGTTTGATAAAATCTAGTCTACCTTTTTATAGTAATACAGCTCACGGCCATCGTGCGCAACGATTTCCGGGTGAAAAATCTTCACCAAGTCATGCAGTATGACGTCGGGACGGGCGGCACCGCTCTCCCAGAAATCATTGCCTCCGCGATCATTGGCCCGGGCTGTATTGTTGTATATATAAGGTATGTCAATGCTTTTGAAGGCCTGGTTCTGCCCGTGGAGAGCCTCCATCGTGTCGCACCAGCCGGTGTTCAGCCAAAATGAAGCGTCCCGCGAAAGGATAATTGCCTGTTCCACAGAGATTATCGATGATTCGCTCTTGCCGGGGACAGCCCCGAGTACCTTCGCACCTGCATCGCTGACCAGCTGCGACATGTAGTTCGTTCCGCCCGGAACATACCAGGCGTCGGCGTAAGGAATATTCATCAGCACTCCCGGCACGGCATCTGCGGGAACAGCATCCAAGACTTTGTCCTTCAATTCATTATAGCTCTGCGCTATCCCGTTGATTATGGAATCGGCCATCGCCATTCTGCCTGTCAATGCGCCGAAGACCCGGATGTATGAAGCCCTGCCGAGCGGGGCGTTCTCCAGATAATCATTGAGCACCAATACTTTAACTCCCAACTTCCGCAACTGCCCGGCGAAATCCGCCCCCGGCATTGAATAGGCGACCACCAGATCCGGCGACAGCGAAACAATCTTCTCGTAATCAGGAACGGCATCGGAACCGACCTCCGCAATCTCTCCGTCAATGTACCTTTTCCGGACATCTTCATTGGAAACATACTTCACCCCCGAAATTCCGCAAATCACGGAATCGCATCCCAGCTCCGCAAGATAGGCCACGTAACTCGATGACATGCAGATGATCCGGTCCAATGTCCCTGTAACGTCAAGGCTGTCCGTCACCTTTCCGTCCGGACTTGAAACCCTGATTCTGTATCCGTCCGGAATCCCGGAAATGCTGAACAATTCCGAAGCGGCGGACCCGACGGATACTGACCTGCCGCAGCCGCAGAACATTGCCACGGCAGCCGCCAATAAGGAAAATGCTATTTTAATATGCTTCATAACGACTTCTTTTGCCGCAAATTTACGATAGTTCACTATCTTTGCAAAGAGAGGAGAATTATTTGTTATGCAGTTCAATAAAAAGGTCCAGATGCTGGACGCGGGAATGACACTTTTCAAGTCCGGAGAGAACTTCGGCAATACATTGGGACAGGTGAAAGCCGAGATGGAAGTCTATGGCAAGGTCTTGAAACCCAGTGAAATAGCGGATGTCGTGCTTCCTGAATCCACAGGTGATTGCGACCTCTTCCTGAACTGGTCCACGTTCTGGCGCATCAGATATATCTCATGCCATCTGGAAAGTTCCGGTGACGGTTATGCCGCCACGTTCAAGGAAGGCAACCGTAGCACCACATTCCGTGGAATTGTCATGGCCTTATTGCTGGTTTTCTTCGCTGCAGTAGTGATTTTTGCGCCCGGAACGCTCTATACGCTTCTGGGACTGATACTTGCGGGACTTACCGCTTATCTCTGGATATTGCCTAGCCGCAAGGCGCAGAAAACGGTCGCCGAACTGATGCGTAAACTTGGAGCTTAGATCGACAGCGCTGCCGACCGGCCTGCCAACATGCCGGTAGAGAATGCCACATGAAGATTGTAGCCGCCGGTATCTGCATCAATATCAAGCACTTCGCCGCAAAGATACAGCCCCGGACATTTCCTTGAAGCCAATGTCTTGGGCACGATTTCATCGCAGGAAACACCGCCGGCAGTAATCACGCACCGCTCATACCCCACGAAACCCTCGATTTTGAATTCCCAATGCCTCATCGCATTGACCAATGCCTTCATTTTCAATGTCTCGCGTCCTTTCTGGCCAACGATGATTTCAGGATGGCATTTCAGGAATCCCGGTATCAATTCCCAAGGCAGCAGTTTCCCGAGCAGAATCTTGACTGTCTGACGCACAGGCTTTCCGGCGCTTCTCTTGTCCGCCAGAATCTCACGCCATAAGTTCGCCACCCTAGTTCCGAATTCCTCCTCTCCCACGCCGGGTTTCAGGTCTACGACAAGCCTGACTTTGCCGCCGTTCACCAGCGTCTTCACTGCGTTCCTGCTCACAGCAAATCCCGCCGGCCCCTCAATTCCGCCGTCGGTAAAGTCAATGTCGCCCTCCATCTCCTGAATCTCGGTGCCATTCGCTTCCAGATGCAAGCCAATGTTTTTCAATGAATTGCCGCACAATGCCTTTCCGGTTTCCGACAGCTCGATGCTTCTGTCGATATGACATTTCAGTTCTCCGTTGTAGCCTTCCGGAATCAATTTGTAGCCTTCCGGGACCAGTGCGGTCAATGACGGAAAACATTGTCTTATGCTGTGGCCGAGTTCCCTGGCGATTCTGTAGCCGTCGCCTGTGGAACCTGTGGTAGGGTAGGAGAGCCCTCCTGTGGCGATTACCAGTCTGGAGCCGCCAAATGCCTTTCCGTCAGCCGTTTCCACTATAAATGACTTGGCACCATCTGTTTCTTCGACCCTCACCCCGCTCACCTCGGCGCCGGTTTCTATCCTTGCGCCTGAATGCAATGCTGCATCCACCAATGCGTCTACGATGTCCATTGAGCGGTGTGAGACAGGAAATGCCCTGTCCCCGCGTTCCACTACGGATTCCACACCGAAATCATTGAAAAAATCTATCAGGTTTTCGGGTGTCAGATTGTAGAAAGACGGTCGTAATGCGTTGGAATTCGCTCTGATATGCTGTGAGAAATCGCTCCAGCCTTTGAGGTTGGTGAAGTTGCAGCGTCCCTTGCCGGTAATCATGATTTTCCGGCCTGGACGTGGCATCTTTTCCAGCACCAGCACGGAAACGTCTTTTCCTGACGTCTTCGCGCCGTACGCTGCCATTAGTCCGGCCGCACCACCACCTATAATGATAATGTCATAATGCTGCATCGCAAGGGTGTAACTATTTGATATTGAATTCAACAGTATTGTTCTCGCAGAACGTTCCGGAAATCGTGGCGAGTCCTTCGGCGCTTTCCCACAATGCCTTTCTCGGAGCCAGTTCTATGCACACGAGGTCGCCTGTCCTTATATAGATACGGGTAGTCGCTTCGGCTATGGTGTCTTCCAGCCTTTCCAGCCCTTCGGCATTGACCCTGAATATTTCCTCTCCGTTTTTGGAGAGTACGAATTCGTTTTCATTGTTCCCGAACACGCATTTCTGGTAAAGCGGTGCCGGCAGGAACGACGTGTGGTCGATGCAGGAGGCGCATGCGAAGTCTTCGGCCCCGTTTCCTATGAGGTTTTCCGGATAAAGCAGTACGCCATAATTCGCTGAATCATAATACCTTGACACAAACCTGAACCCTACGCTCTTTCCCGGTTTGGATATCCTCGCGAACAGCACCGGAGTATAGGTCAATGTCCGGATGAAATCTTGGGGGTAGAAATCCTCATTGTCCTTCTCCCACGTGGTGTCGGGGCGGACAATGATATTGCCGGCGTATGTCTTTACTATTATGTTCATCTCTTGCGGATATTGGAACTGCTAGCCCTTCTGGAATTTTCCTTGAAGCAAGTTTACTGCATCAGTAAAGTCCTCTCCTTCAAGCGGTTTCTTCTTCTCGCTCTCGAACTGCTCTTTCAGTCTGGCGAACTGGCGCTTGGTGTCCATGGTGAACTCGCCGTTCATGATCCATGCGAAATAAGCCGGTTCGGTCTCATAAACCTCTCTGGCCGTCCTGCCTTTATGCTTTCCGAAACTGATGGTAGGTTCGTTGTTTTTTCCAAGTATCAGTCTTCCTGCATAATCCACGGTGCGCGGACGTCCGCCTACTCCGGAAAGGAACTCCACGCTGTTCTTCAATGCGCAGTCGTGGAATTTGTCCGGCTGCTGATACATTTCCAGCTCGCCTTTCAGTACCTCGTATGTCGCCAATGTGTCTGCTTCCGCAGAATGGGCGTTCTCGAAATCCTCGCCGCCGCAATAAAATCTGTACGCGGCCTTCAGGTTTCGAGGCTCCATATAATGATAAATTGTCTGCACGTCAATCATCTGCTTCGCATGAAGGTCAATGTCGATTGCAGCCAATGTCTTCTGCGCTTTCTCTTTCTTGTCTGCTGATGTCTTGGCGCTTTTGATGCGCGCTTCGCAATAAGTCCTCACGCGCTCGATTTCCTCCGCCAGCATGGGCAGGTCGAACTTGGTGGAGTTATATCCTGCCAAGTCGCTGTCTTTCAGCCACTCCACTACTTCCGGAGCGATCTCTATGAATTTAGGCTCATTTGCCACATCTTCGTCCTTGATGCCGTTCACCTGGCTGGCACCCGGGTCGATGCCTTTCTGCTTTCCTGCTGTATAATCCCACGGGCATACCCTCCATGTCTTCACCTCATGATGATTGTCCGGGAATACTTTCACGAAGCTGAGTTCCACGATGGAATCGGACACAATACTTAATCCTGTGCTTTCAATGTCGAAGAACAGGAGAGGTCTTTCAAGATTAAGTTCCATAATTATTTGACCATTATAGGCATTACGATACCGAATACTCTCTCGCTCTTCACCTCTTCTTCAGACGGCTGGAGCAATGCCGACCTTCTCTTGTCCGCGAATTTCATCACGATTTCCTCGCAGGAAAGGTTGGAAAGCATTTCGATGATATGAGTTGATTTGAATCCGATTGACAACTCGCATCCGTCATATTGGCATGAAATCTTTTCATGTGCGGCAATCTCGAAGCCGAGGTCCTGTGCGGAGATTTCCAACGAGCCCGGTGCCAGGTCGAACTTGATGTGGTTCGAGCCCTTAGGGGAACATACCGCGATACGCCTTACGGTGTTTAGAAGCTGCAAGCGGTTGATTCTCAGAATGTTTGAGTTGTTCTGCGGGATGATTGTCCTGTATTTCGGATAATTGCCGACTACGAGGCAGCAGATGATGGTCGTGTTGTCGAACTTGAATATCGCCGTCTTGGCGTCGAAAGTGATGGTGACTACATCAGAATCCTTTCCGATGATGGACTTGATGATGGCTGCATGTCTCTTGTTCAGGATGAATGAGCATGGCTCGGCAGCCTTCACGTCATCAGCAGTATAGCATGTAAGTTTTTGCAAGTCAGAAGCTACGAGCGTGGTGGCATCCGGTGCAATGTCGAAGTAGATACTGTTCATTACCGGTCTGCTGTCCTCATCTGAAGATGCGTAAATCGTCTTTCCGATACCGTCCATGAGGCTCAATGCAGGGAATTCGATGGTCGCTGCATCTTCACCGGTCGTCTGGCTCTCAGGATAATCGTCCGGGTTGAAATATGGCAATGTGGAAGCACCGCTGGCCCATGCGCATTCGAATTGGTTCTCGCTTATTGTCCTGATGGTCACCGGCTGGTCCGGGAGCTCCTTCAGCAAGTCGTTCAGCTGTCTTGCAGGAACGGCGATTCTTCCTTCCTCTTCAGGTGTTTCGACCTCAATGGTGGTCTTCATGGTGATTTCCTTGTCAGAGGCTGTGACCTCAAGCCGGTTTCCGTTCAACACGAACAGATAATCTTCCAGGATGGCCTCCGTCGTTTTCGCAGGAATGGCCTTGGATATGGTCATGAGACCTTTAAGCAGTTCTGAACTGGATATGACAAGTTTCATATATCTTATAATTTTTTATTTCGCACTTATTACAAAGGTATATAAAATTCCGGAATTATGGCATATATTTTGATTTTTCAGTCCCCGGCTAAATATGAATCTTTAAATTGACGTGATATGAAAAAAACAGTTTTAACAGTGTTGGTATCGGCTGCAGTAGCCGGTCTGACAGCGTTTGGCGTAGTGAAGGCATGTACTCCTAAAGTCATTTCCAATGACGGGGTGGTGCTTTCGGATAATGGTGCTGCATACAGGACTGTCAATCTGTCACAGACCGAATATCCGGACTTCACTTATGCGGCAGAATCTGCTGTAGACGCCGTCGTATATGTGAAAGTTACGATAAAGCAGCAGCAGTCTGCGATTGCAGATCCTTTCTTCAAGTTCTTCTTCGGAGACCAGATGGGACCGCAGTCCAGGGAACAGCAGGGAAGCGGTTCAGGTGTGATCATCCGTTCCGACGGATATATCGTCACCAACAATCATGTTGTCGACGGGGCTACCAAGGTGGAAGTGACATTGAACAACAACAAGACTTATCCTGCGAAAGTCATTGGCACGGACCCGGCAACGGACGTCGCGATCCTCAAGATTGAGGCTACCGGCCTTCCTGTGGTGCCGTTCGGCGACTCCGACAAGTTGAGACTTGGCCAGTGGGTCATTGCCATCGGCAGCCCTTACGACTTGCGCTCGACAATTACGGCGGGCATCATCAGCGCGAAAGGCCGTCAGATGCCTCATGCTCAAGGCGAATTCAAGATTGAATCATTTATCCAGACGGATGCGGCCGTCAACCCTGGAAACAGTGGCGGCGCGCTCGTGAACCAGAAGGGCGAACTGGTGGGTGTCAATACTGCAATTATCTCACAGACAGGTTCTTTCACCGGTTATTCATTTGCCGTTCCTTCCAATATCGTGAAGAGGATTGCCGAGGACCTCATTGACTTCGGAAGTGTGAAAAGGGCATTGCTCGGTATCACAATGAGACAAATTGATGACGAAAAAGCTAAAGAATTGAAACTTTTTTCTCCAAAAGGTGTATATATAGAGGAGGTTATGAAAGGAGGGGCTGCCGACAAGGCCGGAATCCACAAGGGTGACGTGCTCGTTGCCATAGATTCCACAGAGACCGGAACTCCTTCTTCTGTGCAGGAAAAAGTCAACTCGTATCACCCTGGCGACAAAGCTGATATAACAGTTATCCGTAATGGTGAGAGGAAGACTTTGGAAGTTACATTCCAGGGAACATCTATGGAGACGGGTGCCAAGGACATCGACGGCTCAGTGGCTTTCTATGGAGCGAAACTTATGGAAGCATCGAAGGAAACTTGCAGTCAGCTTGGACTGAAAGGTGGTGTCGAGATAGTTTCCGTAGGTCCGGGAAAGGTCCAGGAAGCGGGAGCCGAAGAGGGTTTTGTCATCTTGTTCGTGAACGACCAGCCTGTAAGCAAGCCTGAAGACGTGGTAAATATTGCCAAGAAAGCGAAGAGAGGCATTTACGTGGAGGGTATCACCAAATATGGTAAAGCCGCTTACTTTGCTTTCGGCAAAGAATAAGAAGAAGACTAAACAATTCAAGTTTTGCCTGTTATCTTGCTTGCTGAGTTTTGCGAAGTCCGGAGGTTTGTCGCTTGTATGTAGGATGTTAAGGCCCACGCACTTTTTTTGTGCACGTTACCCTCACCCTAAATCCCTCCCCTCGGGGAAGGGACTTGCCTTCGCCCTCGCGGGCTTTAAAAGCTGTGTTTCGCGTTGCGAAACTTGAAAAATATTTAATATGAGACAACTGAAAATTACAAAGTCGATCACCAATCGTGAGAGTGCCTCGCTGGACAAGTATCTGCAGGAGATCGGCCGTGAGGAATTGGTTTCACCGGAAGAAGAGGTGGAACTTGCGCAGAGGATCAGAAAAGGTGATCAACGGGCATTGGAAAAACTAACCAGAGCGAATTTGAGATTCGTGGTTTCTGTTGCGAAACAGTATCAGAATCAGGGACTTAGTCTCCCGGACCTTATCAATGAAGGAAACCTTGGCCTTATCAAGGCTGCGGAAAAATTCGATGAGACCAGAGGATTCAAGTTCATCTCTTACGCTGTGTGGTGGATTCGCCAGTCGATTCTGCAGGCTCTCGCAGAGCAGTCGAGAATCGTAAGGCTTCCGCTGAACCAGGTCGGTTCGCTCAACAAGATCAACAAGGCATTGTCCAAGTTCGAGCAGGAGAATGAGCGTCAGCCTTCAAGCGAGGAACTTTCAGAAATGATTGACGTCCCTAAGGACAAGATTTCCGACACGCTGAGGGTTTCCGGAAGACATGTGTCCGTGGATGCTCCTTTCGTCGAGGGCGAGGACAACAGTTTGCTCGACGTGTTGCCTAACGATGACTCTCCAAGTGCAGACAGGGGACTGGTGAACGAGTCATTGAACACCGAAATCGAGAGGGCATTGTCCACATTGTCAAGCCGCGAGCGCGAAATCATCAAGTCTTTCTTCGGCATCGGATGCCAGGAGATGACGCTTGAGGAAATCGGGGAACGCTTCGGCCTTACAAGAGAGCGCGTCCGCCAGATCAAGGAAAAGGCAATCAGAAGGCTCAAGAGCCCGAGCCGCAGCAAACTGCTGAAAGGCTATCTCGGATAATCACCAATGCTGTAATTAGTTACAATGACACCAGAATTATTTATACAGAACAAGGCCGCAGAGGCCATAAAGAATTTGTACGGAGCTGACGTAGATGCTGCATCGCTTCAGGTCCAGGTTACCAAGAAAGAGTTTGAGGGCGACTATACACTGGTCGTCTTCCCTCTTTTGCGTATTACCCACGCGTCTCCGGAAAATACCGGCAATGCCATCGGCGAATGGTTGAAGTCCAATGTCTCCGAAATCGCCGGCTACAACAGCGTGAAAGGATACCTGAACATCCTTTTCTCGCCATTGTACTGGAACGAGCTGTTTACGGAAATCGCTTCCGACAAGGAATTCGGCAATCTTCCGTCTACCGGAAAGAACATCATGGTGGAGTTCTCTTCGCCTAATACTAACAAGCCGCTCCACCTCGGACACATCAGGAACAATCTTCTCGGAGACTCAGTGTCCAGACTGCTGAAGGCTTGTGGAAACAATGTTATGAAAGTCACTCTCGTCAATGACCGTGGAGTCCATATCTGCAAGTCAATGCTTGCCTGGCTCAAAGTCGGAAACGGCGAGACTCCCCAGTCTTCCGGCAAGAAGGGAGACCATCTTGTGGGAGATTGCTATGTGGCATTCAACAACATCTACAAGCAGGAGGTCGATGATCTCGTGGCCGGCGGCATGAGCAAGGAAGAAGCCGAGAAAGAGGCTCCTTGCCTGAAGGAAGCGCATGACATGCTCGTGAAGTGGGAGCAGGGCGACAAGGAAGTCCGCGACCTCTGGAAGAAGATGAACGGCTGGGTAATGGACGGTTTCGACGAGACCTACAAGGCATTGGGCATCTCCTTCGACAAGACATATTTCGAGTCTGACACGTATCTCCTCGGCAAGGAATTGGTACAGAAGGGATTGGATATGGGCGTATTCGTTACTGACCCGGACGGTTCAGTATGGTGCGACCTTACTGCCGACGGTCTGGACAGGAAACTCCTGCTCAGGAGCGACGGTACTTCCGTCTACATGACACAGGACCTCGGTACCGCTGAAAGGAGATTCTCCGAATATAATCTGGACGAGCACGTATACGTGGTGGGAAATGAGCAGAACTATCATTTCCAGGTATTGAAGCTCATTCTCAAGAAGCTCGGCTTCAAGTGGGCTGACGATATCTTCCATCTTTCATACGGCATGGTGGAACTTCCTGAAGGCAAGATGAAATCCAGGGAAGGAACCGTCGTGGATGCGGATGACCTCATCGAAAAGATGTATGAGGAGGCCAAGGAGACTTCCGTAGAGTCCGGAAAGCTCGCCGACATGCCGGAGGATGAGAAAGAGAAACTCTTCCACTCCATCGGTCTCGGTGCATTGAAATACTTCATCATGAAGGTGGACCCCAAGAAGACAATGCTGTTCAATCCTAAGGAATCCATTGACTTCAACGGCAATACCGGTCCGTTCATCCAGTATACACATGCGAGAATCAAGTCCATTCTCAGGAAAGCAGATGATCTGGGACTTGCACATGATGTTACCGTGCTGAAAGACAGTATTTTGCCTTCTACCAAGGAAGTCCGTCTCATCAAGTTGCTGAACCTCTATCCTTCGAAGATAGCAGAGGCCGGAGCGGCATATTCGCCGGCGATCATTGCCAATTATGCTTATGACCTGGCCAAGGAATTCAACCAGTATTATCATGAGACGAGAATCCTTCAGGAGGAAGACAAGGATGTCCTGAGATTCAGACTTGTTCTTATCCAGACACTTGCGGATGTCCTTACCAAGGCGATGGGCATCCTCGGCATAAATCTTCCGGAAAGGATGTAATTCTTATGGCAGCAAATGGGGAAGCATATATGTTCCCGACCTCGAAAAAAGAGGTTGAGGCATTAGGCTGGGACTACATTGACGTCATACTTTTTACAGGAGATGCTTTTGTGGACCATCCCTCTTTCGGGACTGCCTGTATAGCGCGTTGGCTTCAGAAATGGGGCTGGCGCGTTGCCGTTGTGCCGCAGCCCAACTGGAGGGATGACCTCAGGGATTTCAAGAAACTTGGTGCTCCGAGGCTTTATTTCGGGGTCAATGCCGGTGCGATGGATTCCATGGTGAACCATTACACGGCATCCAAACGGCTCCGCCACGATGATGCATATACTCCGGAAGCCAAATTCGGGCAGCGGCCTGACAGGGCGGTAACCGTGTATGCAAAGATATTGAAGGAATTGTATCCTGACGTTCCGGTCATCATCGGCGGCGTGGAGGCTTCTCTCCGCAGGCTTACCCATTACGACTATTGGGATGACTGCCTGATGCCTTCCGTGCTGGTTTCCAGCGGTGCGGACTATCTCTGTTACGGCATGGGCGAAAAGCCGATGCTGGAGTACACCCGCGGCATCGAGGCGGGCAGGAGCATGCATGACATGCAGAAGATTCCGCAGTTGGCATTCTTCAGGACCGGAAAGCCCAAGATGAGAGAGGGCATGTTCCAGCTCCATTCTTTCGAGGAATGCAAGAGGGACAAGCGCGCATTCGCGGAGAATTTCCACTATATCGAGATGTATGCGAACATGATGCATCCGGATACGCTGGTGGAATGTTGCGGGAACGGCTATGTCCAGGTGAATCCGCCGTATCCTCCTTCATCACAGGAAGATATGGATTCGTTCTGGGACCTTCCGTTTACGAAGAGGCCGCATCCTCGATATAACGGCAAACGCATTCCGGCGTATGACATGATCAAATATTCGATCAATACGCACAGGGGATGCTTCGGGGGCTGCAATTTCTGTACGATTGCCGCACATCAGGGCAAGTTCATCCAATCCCGTTCCGAGGCTTCCATCGTCAAGGAGGTCAAGGGTCTGCTGGATGTGCCGGGATTTGCCGGCAATATCTCCGATCTGGGTGCGCCTACTGCGAACATGTACGGCATGAGGGGCAAGAACCAGGAATTGTGCAATGTCTGCCGACGCAAGTCGTGTCTGTTCCCCGCTCCGTGTCCGAATATGGACCGCAGCCATGAACGTGTCTTGAAGATGTATCATAAGGTGATGTCCGTCAAGGGAATACGTCATGCCTACATCGGCAGCGGCATCCGATATGACCTCTTCCTGAATGAAAACGGATTCGTGGACAAGACCTCATATCCATATCTGAAGGAACTGATTCTCGACCATACTTCGGGCCGTCTGAAAGTCGCTCCGGAGCATACCGAGGACAATGTCCTTTATTATATGGGCAAGCCGTCGTTCCGTCTGTTCTGCCGGTTGAGGAAAGAATTCGACAAGATAACGCGTGATGCCGGGCTTCATACCGGTATCGTGCCTTACTTCATTTCCTCCCATCCGGGCTGCCATATGAGCGATATGGAAAAACTTGCGGCGAATCCGGCTCTGAAGGGCATCTACATGGATCAGGTGCAGGATTTCACTCCTACGCCGATGACTACTTCTTCCGTCATGTTTTATTCCGGATTGGACCCCCGGACCATGAAACCGGTGTTCACAGAGCACGATCCTGAAAAGAAAAAGATGCAAAAATCATTTTTCTTCAAAAAAAAGTGATGAAACATGTATCTAATTAGAAAAAATGTCCTATAATTGCACCGCGAATTAAAACAAGTAAACAATAATGGCGACAAATCAGAAAAAGAGGGCAGTTGTCAGTTACGAAAATATGTCTGAGGAACTGGCGGCGGCATTTGCGGAGAAGTACCCTAAGGGGTTCAGTGATTATCTTCCTGACCTGATAAAATATGACAAGCCTGATGGAACATGCTTCTATGCTGTTTCCATTGAGATTCCTGATGCCATATATCTGGTGAAGATAAAAGTCAAGACCGATGATGCAGATGACATCGAAAGATGGCTCAACGAGGGCGATGAAGGAGCTGATGACGGAGGAAACACCTCATCAGAAGATGGTGGCGAGACCCTTCCGGATGACAATATTGCCCAATATTCATCTGGAGATGACGATTCAGCGGATGCATAGTCCTTTCCGAAAAAAAAACCTGACAAACTATGAAAGGCTGGCCAAAATTGATTTGGACCGGCCTTTTTTCATCTATTTTTTTGTAAGTTTGCAAGATAAGTGACTACGGAAATGTTTACGGGATTGCGCCTGATTATGAGAAACAAATTGAGGAGCCTGTCTGAAAAGAACAAGCTTCTGATTTTGTCATTGGTCGTGGGCATCAGCAGCGGATTGGCCGCCGTCCTTCTGGAAACATTGGTAAAGGCCATCCATCATGGTCTGACATCCTGGTTCGACGGCGCGTGGGACAACTACCTGTATCTGGTTTATCCTGGTATCGGTATGCTCCTGTCCCTCCTCATCCTGAAATTCATCGTCAAGGACAATATCGGGCACGGCGTTACCAAGGTGCTCGTGGCGATTTCGAAGAATGAATCCCGTATCAAGCCGCACAACATGTGGTCATCCATATTGACCAGTTCATTGACCATCGGATTCGGCGGTTCCGTGGGTGCTGAGGCTCCTATCGTCTACACCGGAGCTGCCATCGGCTCGAATTTCGCGCGGTATATGGGCATGTCCTACAGGAACATAACCATTCTGCTGGGATGTGGTGCCGCCGGTGCCGTGGCCGGAATCTTCAAAGCCCCGCTAGCCGGCGTCCTGTTTACCCTGGAGATTCTCCTTTTCAATATATCCATGACATCAATGATGCCGTTGCTGTTGTCCACGGTGTCCGCGACGATGGTGTCATATATATTCCTGGGAGACAGCCTTCCGTTCGAGTGCACCCTGATGCCGTTCGACATAAAGAATGTGCCGTTCTACGTTCTGCTAGGTTTCTTCTGCGGGGCCTGTTCGCTTTATTTCCTCAGGACAACGCTGAAACTTGAGGACAGGCTGGGCAAGATGAAGAATCCATATACGAAATGGGCTTTCTGCGCTGCCGGACTGGGTCTTCTGATATTCCTTTTCCCACCGTTGTACGGCGAAGGTTACGATGCCCTGTCTCCGCTTCTGAACGGCCAGGAAATCTCCTATGACGGCGAATCAATGTTGGCCTTCATGCTGCACAAGCCGTGGATGGTCCCGGTTTTCTTCGCATTGGTCCTGATACTCAAGGTCTTCTCAATGACTTTCACCAATGCCGGTGGAGGCGTGGGAGGTACTTTCGGTCCGACATTGTTCGTGGGCGCCATTGCCGGTTTCCTGTTGGCCCGCGTCACGAACCTGCTTCTGGCGGGGTCGGAATTTACGGTTCCTGAACAGAATTTCGTGCTGGTCGGCATGGCCGGACTGATGGCGGGCGTCATGCAGGCACCGATGACCGCAATCTTCCTTATCGCCGAGATATCAGGCGGTTACGAGCTCTTCATCCCGCTGATCATCACGGCTACGATTTCATTCGGCACTATCCGTTTCTTCGAAAAATACTCGATATATACCAAGCGTATCGCCATGACCGGCGACCTGCTTACCCATGACAGTGACCAGGCTGTGCTGACCTTGCTGAAGGTGTCGGACGTCGTGGAAACCAATTTCAGTCCGGTAAGCATAGATGCCACGCTCGGGGAATTCGTGCAGGTGATTTCATCTTCAGCCAGAAATATTTTCCCTGTCGTGGATTCCAGGAATCATCTTCAGGGCTATGTGTCGCTGGAGGATGTGAGGAAGGATATGTTCCGCCAGGATTTGTATGACAAGATGCATGTCTACAACTACATGAAATCCTCTCCGGCATACGTTTATGACGGCGAGAAGATGGATAGCGTCATGAGCAAGTTCGAGAGTACGGACGCATGGAATCTTCCGGTGGTGCAGAAGGACCGGACCTATATCGGATTCGTTTCCAAGTCGAAGATTTTCTCGGCTTATCGCGATGAACTGAAAGAATTGTCACAAGACTAATAACTTGATAATGAAACAGATATACGTAAATTATATAGCCAATACCCTTCAAGTGAAGGACTGGCAGGTAGAGAATTGCGCAGTGCTTTTCGAAGAGGGCTGCACCATTCCGTTCATCAGCCGTTACCGCAAGGAGCGCACCGGCGGACTGGACGATGAGCAAGTCGCCGAAATCAAGCATTGGACCGACACCTTCACCGAGATGGAGAAGCGCAAGGAGTCGATTCTCGCGACCATTGACTCGCAGGACAAGCTGACGCCGGAGCTGCGGGCCGCGATTGAGGCTTGTGTCAATGCCAATGAACTTGAGGATCTTTACCTGCCTTACCGGCCTAAGCGCCGCACACGTGCGACCATTGCGAAAGAGGCTGGGCTTGAGCCGCTTGCAGACAAGATGTATGAGGTCAATGTCCGTAATCTGGATGCCGAGGCGGCGAAGTACGTCGGAGACAAGGTGGCTGACGTGGAGGCTGCTCTTGCCGGAGCGCGCGATATCATTGCCGAAAGGCTCAGCGAGTCAGCCAAGGTTAGGGAAACATTGAGAAGCATTTTCCGCACCAGGCGAATCATGTCCAAGGTTACGAAGGCGGGGAAGGAAAACATTGAATCTCAGAAGTTCAAGGGATATTTTGATTATGCGGAACCGCTGTCGAGGATAGCTGCGCACCGCCTTCTGGCGATTTTGCGTGGCGCGTCGGAGGGCTGGCTGAACGTGAAGATTGACGCGGATGCCGAGAAATGCGGCAACAAATTGTATTATGATTTCTGTCAGGAAAGGCGTTATCCGGCAGGACCTTTGGCGGAGCAGATCCGCATGGCGATAGATGATTCCTACAAGCGTCTTCTGGAGCCGTCCATCTCCAACGAAATCATCAATGAATTCAAGCAGAAGGCTGACCAGGAGTCAGTGGCTGTTTTCGGTGAGAACCTGAAACAGCTCTTGTTGGCGGCACCGGTAGGGCAGAAAAGGACAATGGCAATCGACCCGGGATTCAGAAACGGATGCAAGATCGTCTGCCTCGATGAACATGGAAATCTGGTGCATCATGAAATCGTCTATCCGCACCCTCCGCAGAACGAGAAAATTAAGGCGATTACATCAGTATCGTCAATGCTGGAAAAGTATGGCATTCAGGCGATTGCGATAGGAAACGGTACGGCAAGCCGTGAGACGGAAGACTTTGTCAAGCGTGTTCCGCTTCCTGATGGATGCAAGGTGTTCGTCGTAAGCGAAGACGGGGCGTCCATATATTCCGCTTCGGATGTCGCCAGGGAAGAGTTCCCTGATGAGGATGTGACCGTGAGGGGAGCGGTTTCCATCGGACGCCGTCTCATGGACCCTCTTGCCGAGCTTGTGAAGATCGACCCTAAATCATTGGGAGTAGGGCAGTACCAATATGATGTGGATCAGGCGCTTCTGAAAGAAAAGCTGGACAATACCGTGGAAATCTGCGTCAATACGGTAGGCGTGAATCTGAATACGGCCAGCAGTTATCTTCTCAGTTATGTCTCCGGTATCGGGCCGGCATTGGCTGCCAACATTGTAAAGAAAAGAACAGAGGACGGTGGATTCCGTTCGAGGAAGGACCTTCTGGGCGTGTCTCGTCTAGGGGGCAAGGCTTTCGAGCAGTGCGCCGGTTTCCTGCGTATTCCGGGTGCTGAAAATCCGCTTGACAATTCAGCTGTCCATCCGGAATGTTATCATATCGTGGACAAGATGGCGGCTGACCTCGGCGTTTCCGCCAGCGACCTCGTCGGCAATCAGGAAATGTGCAAGAAAATCAATCCTGAGAAATATGTGGAAGGGGATTTCGGTCTTCCGACCATCAATGACATCTTGAAGGAACTTGCCAAGCCGGGACGTGACCCTAGGGCTGCTGCGCAGGAATTCTCTTTCGCGGATGATATCCATTCGATAGAGGATCTTCAGGAGGGCATGGAGATTCCGGGTATCGTGACGAATATCACGGCTTTCGGAGCCTTCGTCGATGTCGGAGTGCATGAAAACGGATTGATTCACGTGTCCCAGATGGGGAGGCGTGACGGCAAGGTTACCCTCAAGCTCCACCAGCATGTGATGGTGAAGGTCATCGGCGTGGACCTGGAGAGAAGCCGTATTTCGTTGAGACTTGTAAGGTAGTTTGCGCAGTTCTTCATAAAAAATAAGAAAAATACCTATTTTCCTTACGAATTATTCTTGATTTAAGTAAAAAATATTATTTTTGTAAAAAGACTTAAATCGAGATTTGTCAGATGAGTACTGGTAATGTAAAATGTAAGGCACACCTCGCTGGTGTGTATGCGCTTTCGCTTTTGTCGATATTGCTTTGGGGGTTGTCCTATCTGTGGAGCGATTCTTTGCTCTCCAAAGGGATTCCTGTCGAGTATATTGTCTTCGTCCGCATTTTCATTGCCGGACTGGTACTTCTTGTCGTGAATCTCCTGATAGGTAATAACTTGAAGATGAAGAAGCAGGACTTGCCAAAGTTCCTTCTTCTGGCGCTTTTCGAGCCTTTCATATATTTCGTGGCTGAAACTTATGGTATCCGTTTCACGGAATCGCCGACTATCAGTGCGCTCCTCATCGCAGCAAGTCCGATTTTCTCCGTTGCGGTAGGCGTCGTAATATTCAAGGAAAAATTCACATTTTTCAATATGCTGGGCATCTTGATCTGCCTTGGCGGTATTGTCATGGTAACACTGTGCCACGAAAGGATGGGTGATGCCTTCCTGCTCGGCCTGTTGCTGCTCGTGGTGGCGGTACTTGCCGAAGTCGGTCATGCTTCTTTCACCAAGCTTCTTTCTGATACCTACAATCCGCTTGTGATTGTCATGTACCAGTTTATGATCGGCTCCATTTTCCTGTTTCCTCTTTTCCTCGGTTCAGGTCTGAAGAGTTTCGACGTGACGCTTTATATGTCATGGGAAGTATGGAAACCGATTCTGTGCCTGTCTGTATTGTGTTCAAGCATTGCTTTCGGTCTCTGGGCATACACTATCAAGTTCCTCGGTGTCGCCAAGTCCAGCATTTTCCTGTCCACGATTCCTGTTTTCACCGCATTGGCGGGCTGGGTGCTCGGTCAGGAACTGCTTACACCGCTGCAATGGACTGGTATCTTCATCTCATGCATCGGTGTAGTGATGTCGCAGTATGTGTTCAAGAAGAAGCAGAAACTATCTGAATAACAGTCTCTTGCCCTTTGCAATATTATCTGTGGTCATGCCGTTCTGAACTACGTGTGCGCCGTTCAGATACACGTCTGTAACCATGCCTTTCAGCTTCGCGCCCGCATAAGGTGTCCATCCGCACTTGTATGCCGCGCCGGCTGCGCCGCAATCGGATTCGTCCACGATAAATTCCTTGTCCGGGTCAATGATTATCAGGTCGGCGTATGCACCTTCTGCTATACGTCCTCTGTCCTGAATGCCCAGCATGTCTGCGATATTTTCTGATATGACAGATGCGATTCTCGTCAATGGAATTTCCTCTTCTGCCGCAACTGTCAGCAACACAGCTATTTCCTGTTGTATTGACGGGATTCCGGAAGGACATCTGAGATAAGGGCGTTCCTTTTCTTCGGCCAGATGAGGCGCATGGTCCGAACCTATCGTGTCGATGATTCCTTCTTTCAAAGCCTTTCTCAATGCCGCCCTGTCATCTGCCGTCTTGATGGCAGGATTGCATTTCATCCTGCTTCCGAGCCTGTCGTAATCCTCGTCGCAGAACCATAGATAATTTACTGATGTCTCGGCAGTTATATTCGGATTGTATTGTTTGGAGGCACGTATCATTTCGATTTCTTCAGCAGTGCTGATGTGCAGGACATGAAGTTTGGTTCCATGTTTCATTGCCAGCTCCAGTGCCTTTATAGTGCTCTTGATACATGCCTGGCGACTTCTGATGTTCTCATGCTCCTTCATCGGGATGTCTTCGCCGAATTCAGCCACGGCTTTTTCCAGATTCGCCTTTATCGTCGCCTCATCTTCGCTGTGTATCAGGATTCTGGCATTTTCGATACTGAACAGCTTCTCCAGCGCCTCTCCATGGTCAACAAGCATGTTTCCCGTGGAAGAGCCCATGAAGACCTTTACCGCGGCAAATTCACGAGGTGCGTCATTGACCTTCAGCATTGACGCGATAGCGTCGGGATTTTCATTGTCGGCGCCGATATGGAAGCCCCAGTTCGCGTAGCTGCGACCGTCCGCAAGGGCGGCTTTTTCGCGTATGCGGTCAATGCCGGTGGCCGGCGGGTTGGTGTTCGGCATGTCAATGAACGACGTTATTCCGCCAAGCAGGGCAGCGCGCGACTCGCTTGACATGTCAGCCTTCGCGGTCATGCCGGGCTCGCGGAAATGCACGTGGGCGTCGATTCCGCCGGCCATGATGACTTTGCCGTCAAGGCAGATTGTTTCTAGTCCTGCGTTTTCGCTCTTCAGTTTTTCTGTCAATGCTTCCAGGCTTACGGCCTCCCCGTTGTGTTCCGTCAGTCCATTCCCGTCGGCATACCATATCCTGCCGATCCTTTCTCCTTCAATGAGAAGCGCCCCTTGCCGGATCTTTTCAGATGTTGCAATGAGCGCTCCACAAAGAAGAACTTGTCTTCTTTTTTCCATGTTTTACTGTACCGGTTTGAATTTCCTGCACCTGAGTTTCATGACTCCCCAGAAGGCTTCCCCGAAGATTCCTCCGCTCATCTTGGATGTTCCTGCTTTCCTGTTCACGAAGATGATAGGCACTTCCGTAATCTTGAACCCAAGTTTGTAAGCGGTGTATTTCATCTCGATCTGGAAGCCGTAGCCCTTCATGCGGATGTCGTCCAGGTTGATGGCTTTCAGGACTTTATTGCTGTAGCACTTGAATCCTGCCGTGCAGTCGTAGACTTTCATTCCGAGAACGGTCCTGACATATACCGATGCATAGTAGGACATGATGATACGTCCTATAGGCCAGTTGATTACGCTGATGCCGTCGCAGTATCTGGAGCCGATTGCGAGGTCCGCTCCGTCCTTGCATGCCTGGTATAGTCTCGGAAGGTCTTCCGGATTGTGGGAGAAATCGGCATCCATTTCGAAAGTGTAGTCATAGCCGTTGGCAATGGACCATCTGAATCCGGTGATGTAAGCCGTTCCCAGTCCGAGTTTCCCTTTCCTCTCTATCATGAAAAGCCTTGACGGAAACTCCTGCTGGAGTCCTTTTACGATGGCGGCTGTCCCGTCAGGGGAGCCGTCATCTATCACCAGGACATCATATTCGCCTTCCAGTGTGAATACCTTTCTTATGATGTTCTCTATGTTCTCCTTCTCGTTATAAGTCGGGATAATGACAATTTTTCTGTCTTCCATAATGTGATTGAATCTATTTGTTTGCTTCCTTCAGCATCTCGGCGACAGCTGCTTCCAACTGCTTGTCCTCGCCTTTGAGCATGGAAACCGGATCGTTGTAAACCAGTATGTCAGGGTTAACCTGGTGGTTTTCATTGTAATATCCGTCCTTTATGCACCATGAACCTACCTGAGGGATTCCGAAGATGATGGATGAGTTGATCTGGTTCTCCCACCATACGGCCGTCATTGTTCCTGCCACAGGAGTTCCTATCAATTTGCCGATTCCGAGAGCCTGGTAAGCGTATGGGAAACCGCAGGCGTCTGAATAGTTGTCCTCGCAGACGAGAACGCATGACGGTTTGGTCCATTTGCTGTAAGGGTCTGTGCCGATATATTGTCCTCTAGGCTTGTATTCCACGTAAGCCTTGCCTGAAAGGAATGTCACGAGGTCGTCGTGAAGCCATCCGCCGCCGTTATGTCTGGTGTCCACCACCAATGCGCCGGCGGTGCGGTATTTTCCGAGAGCCTTGGAGTAGACTTCCCTGAAGCTAGGTGAATTCATGCCCTCCACGTGTACATAGCCGACCTTTCCTCCGGACAGTTCGGCAACCTTGGCTTCGCGCTGTTTTACCCAACGCTTGTACATGAGTCCGTAGTCCGTGAAGGCAGGTTTTACGAACACTTCGACATCTTTTTTGCCGCCTTTCTTGATGGTTATGGATGTCTTCTTGCCTGCTTTTCCTGTGAGGAGGCTGTACCAGTCCTTTCCTGCTTTGATTTCATTTCCGTCAATGCTTGCGATGATGTCACCTGCCTTGAGTTCCGGATAAGCGATGGACAGTACGCCGTCAGGAAGTACTTCCTTGATTTTCAGGCCGTCACCCTCATAATCCTCGTCGTAGAGGACTCCGAGAGTTCCCATATTCAAACCGCTTCTGTACTGGTAGCGCCCTCCTGTGTGGGAAGCGTTGAGCTCACCGAGAATTTCGGAAAGGAGCTCCTGGAAATCGAAGTTGTTGTTGATATAAGGGAGGAACTTCGAGTAGTTCTCCTTGTAGTAATCCCAGTCCACACCATGAAGGTCAGGATCGTAGAATTTCTCTTTCACCTGTTTCCACATGTGGTCGAAGATGTATTCTCTCTCAGCCTTAGGCTTGAACTCATAATCTCCTGAATAGCTGATTGTAGACTCGCCGCCAGCAATTCCTATCTTGCTGATGCCGGATCCGGACGCGATGTAGATGTGTTTTCCGTCAGGAGATGGGATGATGGCACCCATGACGCCCTTCTTGAGCACCTTGATGCTGCCTTCCTTCATGTCCCTTACGCAGAGGTCGTAGCTGCTTTCGAGCCTGCTCTCGTAGAAGAGTTTCTTGCCGTCGTTGGTGAGATAATGGTCGCCGAGACGTCCGGAAAATCTTGTGAGCCTGTAGATTCTGTCAGCCCTGTTCTCCAGGTCGAGCTTGAGTTTTTCGACTTTCTTCGTGGCTGCGCTGTCCTTCTTTTCCTCTTTCTTCTCCTCCTTTGCGGCCTTCTTCTCTTCTCCGTTCAGAAGTTTCGCCACTTCATCGTCCTCCTTGTCCCTGAAGAACTCCGTCATGGTCTTTCCGTCGAAGAACATGATATAGATGTCGTCTTCCGCGCCCCAGCTGCCGTGGCTTCTGTAACCGTCCTTGTCGGACTGCCAGACCATGGCTTTTCCGCCGAGAGCCCATCTGAATGACACGTCATTGTATCCGCTTTCAGTAAGATTCGTAATCTCCTTGGTTTCAATGTCTACGAGGGCGATGTCCACATTGTTCCATCCGCCGTTCGCCTGATATGTGGAAAGGAGATAATGGCTGTCCGGACTCCATTCGAAGGCTACGTCGCCGTCTGCATACGAGTAGTTCGCGCCCTTGATCAGGGAGATTGTCTTTCCTCCCTTTGTAGGCTTGATTACAAGTTCTGTCCTGTCTCTTAGGTAAGCGACATATTTGCCGTCAGGTGACACCTGCGGCTGGAAGCAGGTCTCTCCTTCATCGGAGAAAAGCTCTTCCTTGAAATCATTGGCATAAGTGAAATACTTGTCCTCTTTTTTCGTGAGTGAGGTGCGCCAGATTCCCCAGTTGCCGTCTCTTTCGGCGGAGTAGTAGATGGTCCTGCCGTCAGATGAGAAGCTCAGATCCCTTTCCTGGGTAGCCGTATTGGTGATTCTCTTGGTCGTCTTGTAGTCCGCCGATGTGACGAACACGTCTCCGCGAAGTACGAGCGCAACCTCTTTCTGGCTTGGTGCGATTGCGATTGCAGAAGCGCCGCCTGCCAATGCGTATCTCTCCACGTCCCTCTCGTCCTGGTCGGAATATACCTTGATGTCCACTTTCGCGGGCTTCTGGCCGTCCTTCATCGTGTAAAGGTCGCCGTTGTAGGAGAATGCCAATGTGCCGTTGTCCGCTATTGAAAGGTATCTTACAGGATTCTTGGTCTCAAATGTCAGCTGAACGGACTTTTCAGGTGCGCTCAATGAACTTTTATATACGTTCAATGCTTTTCCGTCGCGTTCGCTCAGGTAATAGAAGGTGTCGCCGTCTGCCGCGAATACCGGATTCCTGTCTTCACCGTCGAAGTCGCTCAGTTTCTTGAAAGAGCCTTCCGCGTTGATGCTGAGCTTGTCTGAATTGCCTTTATATAGCCAGATGTCCCTGGTGACGGCTGAGGTGTGATGCTTTCTGAACGGGTCTTCATAGCCTTTCCAGTCCTCGTAGAGGATGTCACCATTCTTGTTGATGCTCAATGCTGATATCGGCAGGGAAGTGACTCTCACCGGTCTTGCACCTGTGGTATCGGTGTAATACAACTGCGCTTCCCCCGGGAAACCGTCGAATGCCGCATCCTGCTGGATGTTGGCGGAGAACAGGATCTTTCCGTCAGGAAGGACTGCCCTGAGGGTCTCATGTCCCGGATGGAATGTCAGTCTCTTGGGCGTTCCGCCTTCGCAGGACGTGATAAAGATGTCCTTGCTCTTTTCCCTGTATGAGGTAAATACGATTTGCTTGCTGTCAGCAGTCCAGAGCGGCTCGGAATCGTAAGCTTCATTGGTAGTAATCTGCAATGCTCTTCCGCCTGTTACCGGCACGACGAAGATGTCGCCTTTATAGCTGAATGCTATTTTGGTCCCGTCCGGAGAAATGCTGTTCTTTCTGACCCAACTCGGGTTTTCCTGGGCCAATGCTGATCCGGTTGCCAATGCGGCAGCCAGAAGTAGAGCGGTTAATTTCTTCATATCTTGATGCTTTGTTTTTTCATTTGTCCGTATGTCTTTCAAAAATACATAGTTTTTTCCGTTTTCCAACGTATTTCGGCGGGAATATTACTGTTGTCTTACTCGTGATGCGTAATGTCCCGGCGTTTCGCCGAAATGATTCTTGAACACGGTGATGAAATATCCCGGCGTCTGGAATCCTGTCTGCTCGGCGATATCAGCTATGGAAAGGTCGGTCTCTTTCATCAATTCGCACGCCCGCTTCATCCTCATTGTCTTTATCAGTTCCACAGGCGTCTTGCCTGTAAGATTCTTCAGCTTCAGATGCAGGTTGCCTCTGGTTATACATGCGTGACTTGCCAATGCCTCCACTGTAAAATCCTGATTGCCAATGTTTTTCTCAATGCATGCCAGTACGGATGAAAGGAATGTCTCTTCATGTGACTTCAGGTTGTATGAAGAATCCACGAACATTTCCAGTTTCGTTTTCTGCACCTTTTCTTCGTAGGTTTTCGTGATTTGTGCGATTTCCTTGGCCTTTACCGTCTCGGTGTGTTTCAGGAACCATCTTGTGAGTGATGCCAATGCTCCGAGGACCAATATTGCGAATATTATCCGTGTGGCTGTGCTGCGGTACCATGCAGGCTTGACCGTGATTTCCAGCCGTCTCGGAGTTTCGCTCCAATAGCCGTCGTTGTTTGATACCTTCAGCAGGAATACGTATTTGCCCTTGTCCAGATTCGTGTAAGTCGCCTCGCGTCCCCTGGCGATGTTCCAATACTTGTCGAAGCCTTCCAATTTATATTGGAAAGTGTTGCTTTCGCCCGAAACCATGTCCGTGCAAGAAAAATGCAGTGTCAATGAGTTCTGCCAATGCTTGAGTGTAATCTTGTCAGTATATTGGATGTTCGATTTCAATATCCCGTACCTGTCATCGGGCCTCATCGTGGCATTGTTCACGATCAATTCGGTTATCATTGGCTTGAACGTTTCGGTGTTGACGGGCATCTTGTCGGGATGGAACACTTCGATGCCGTTGGTGCCCCCGAAATACATCTTGCCTGACGCGTCTCGGGCGTGTGCACAAGCATTGAACAGATTGCATTGAAGCCCGTCGTCCTTGTTGTATCTGCGGAGGTCGCCCGAAGTCCTCTTGTAGCGATATAGTCCTTTGTCGGAACTTATCCAGAGATTTCCCTTATGGTCTTCTTCAATACCCCTTATCGTAGTGTTCTTCAAGCAGGTTATGTATTGGAGTCTTCCTTCTCCATCCTTGTTTTCCTTGTATGAGGCCAGTCCGTCAAGGCTGCCTATCCAGATTGTGGAATCCGGGGACTCGTGGATGCATTGGACCTGGACAAAATCGCGGACGGCCGGTGGTGTCACGTCGGTGACTTCGTTGTTTTCAGTCGTCTGCAATACCAGCAGATTTTCTTTCGCTCCGACCCAGAGCCGTCCCTTGCTGTCTTTTGTGAGATTCAGGATTCGCACGAAAATGTTTTCCATATCCGGGAAGATTCTTCCGGATGTATCATCATCCGGGTCGTAGAGATATAAGCCTACGAGGGTTCCCAGCCAGAGTTTTCCGTTTTGCGCCTCCTGGATGGACATGATGTCCAGGGGAGATTTCAACTTGCGGACTGCCCCGTTTTGCAGGTTTATGGACCGCATGCCGTTGATTTCCATGCCGGCGTATGCGTGTTTTCCGTCTTGGCTCAGGCATATTGTCCTAACGTTGTTTATGTTATAGTGACTGTGTTTTCCTGTCTCCGGAAAATAGCGGTCAAGGCCGTGATATCGGGTTCCTGTCCAGATTGCTCCTTGGGTGTCATTGTATATGCACGTGATGATGTTGTCCTCGATTGCCGGGACTCTTCCCGGGATTATGTATGAATTGAACTTGTCCCTGGTCTTGCTCCAATATTTGACGCCGGCAAACTCTGTTCCTATCCACATTCCACCGCTTTTGTCCTTGAAGATGCAGTTTATTGTCTTATCTTTCATTTCTTTGAACTCGGATTGGTAAATGCAGTTTTCTCCATCCAATATGAAAAGTCCTGCGTCCGAGCCGACCCACAGATGTCCGTCCTGGTCGTATTCCAGTGATGAAACCTGCATCCAGCCTCCGTTGCCGGAAAGAATTGTCTTGTATTTACCCTTTTTGACATCAGTCAGAATCAGTCCGGCTCCTTTCGTCCCTATGTAGTATCTTTCATTTCCTGCCGGTATAGGGAAAGAACCGAATTTCGGAATTTTCATCGGTTCGTATTTCCTGCATAGCTTGCCGTCCACAAGGTGCAATGTCTCGACCATCCTCCATCTGGTGCACAGGATGATGTTCTCCCCGTCCTTGCAAGATGAAAAGAATGTCAATGGACTGTCTTCGTCTAGCCTGAATTCCGAAGCCGTGTCTTTCTCCTTATTATATATATAGGTAGCATTTCGGGTCGCCACCAGAAATTGCGTGCTGTCTATCTGCACCAGGTCCTCTATGGATGTCGTTCCAGGGATGTCGGCTTTACGGAATGTTTCGCCGATGGGATCATACCGGGCCAGTCCGTTCGACGTGCAGGCCCACAGCAGATGGTCCTTGTCCATCATGACCTTCTGCAGGCTGTTGCCCGGAAGTGACGTCATATCTCCATGCCGGTGCCTGTATATGTATATGTCGTGTCCGTTGAATCTGTTCAGACCGTCGTTGGTGGCGAACCATATTATACCTGTTGTGTCCTGGCAGATACTCAGAACTGAATTGTACGAAAGGCCGTTTTCGACAGTGTAATCCGTGAACTTAAGCTCCGGCAAATCCTGGTTTGCCGATAAGCCGGGTGTGAAAATCAATGAGCCTACAAGAAAGCAAATCAACGTTTCGATTTTCATTTTATGTTTATATGGTTTCACTTCGTTTAACTGCATTAATTTGACCTTTGTTTACAATACAATACAAATTTATAATTTATTTTGTTAATTATAGTACAAAATTGTAATTGAATTGAATATTTAATGGATTACCTTTGTAACGTTTTTCAGACGAAATGAAAAAAACTGAAAATTTACGACAAATTAATAAGACAAATTTTTACCGAAGTATTGACTAATACAACTCCAAAATTATGCTATTCAAACTATTAACTTTTTCAAAAAGGAACTTGGCTGAAAAAGTCTTGTTGGCATTATTCCTATTGCCGACCCTGGCTTTAACCGGCATTTCCTGTCAGAAGGATAAGGATTATTCCAGAAAGGAGTACATTCTTGTCTCTGATTCACTTGATGCTGTAGTAAGACAGACTCAGGCAAGAATACTGCTCCCAATCGAAGGTTCGACCAAGAACCAACCGAAGATTCTGTATGTTTGGGCGAACACTGACTATGAGATCTCCTTCCAGACTGATGACGAGGATCATGAGGATTGGATTAAGGTTGTCGAAAAACGTCACAACGCCAAGTTGGGCGTCGATGAGATTCTTATAGAGGTGGAGCCGATGGATGATTCGTATCTTCAGAGGACCGGAATCTTGTCATTGAAAAGATCAGACATTTTCCTGAACAATTTCGTAAACCTGGTTCAGGGTTATCCTTCAAGAATCGGAACCAAATTCGATTGGCTCGAATATGGTTCCAACAATCCGTTGAAAGGACTGCCTGGCAAACTCATTGCCGATTGGACAGATGAAGAAAAGGCATCAGGTTGGAGTTCTACCAAATTCCCGGGCAATGACGTAGCCTATTGTTATGGTAGGGACGGATTTGTCCAGCTCGGTGATGAAAAGGGACACGCGGCTGATTTGATTACTCCGTATGAGATATATCTGAACCGGGATACGTTGCTCATGGCGGCTTTCAACGCTGTCGCTTACAAGTCTGCTGTAGAAGAAGACGCTGCACAGCTCACTATCGAGGTTACAGGCGGCGGAGAGTTTGTGGATGGTACCAAATCCAAGACAGTTAGCGTAAAACATATGGATCCTGATGCGGAAGATATTCCAGTAAGTATGTGGAATGGCACCTATAACGGATACTATATTATAAGTACTAAGGATAATCCTATCACAAGCGATACTCATGTAAGACTTGTCGCTGATAAGGTGGAAGGTAATAACCGAATCTTCATTGATAATTTCAACATCTTGACTATCAAGAGGGAATGGTGGAATCTTCTTTCTGATGAACTTCCGAAAGACTTCCTTGGGAATAAAACAGAATAATCAGATCTCGTAATGAAAAACAGATTTTTAAGTTATATTGTCAGTTCTCTGGCATTATGCCCGATGACATTTGTTTCCTGTGAAAAAGAGGCGGAGATTCCGGAAGTGGGAACTTTCGGAAAAAGCATTGCCGTGACTCTTCCTGCTGATAAGGGAAATACTGTCCTTACCGTCAATTCTGACGGACAATGGTTTGCCAGCTTGGCTCCGTCCACCAAGGATTGGGCTTCTATTGACGGAAACGATTCCGGTGTAGGCAAAGGTACTGTGAAACTTTCCTTCCAGGAAAATAATGGTATGCCTAGACGTGGTATCCTTTATATCTCTTCTGAGACCAAGGCTACTGTCGATACCGTGTTCCTGAAACAATATGGTACCGAGGCTTTCTTCGAGATGAGTGCCGATACACTCAAATATACCTGTGTGGCATCAGTCAATGAAACAATGTTCGACACGAACATTCCTGCTTCCAATCTCGAAAAATTCTCTTTTGACATCGTAAGCGAACCGGCTTATGACGAGCCTTGGGTCGAGCCTGCATTGTCTGCCGATCTGAAGAAAATTTCTTTTGCCGTCAAGGACAATGAAGATTTCGAGCCGAGAAAGGCCAAGGTTACCGTATCATTCGTGAACGAGTGGGGAGATGTAATCGAACAGCCTATCATCATCACCCAGTCCATTCCGGGAGGTACCAAGTCGACTGTCGTCAAGACTTTCGAGGAAATCCGTGCAATGATTCCGGGTGCGGAAGGCGAGTTGAAGATCGAGGATGACATCGCATTGGAAGGATGGGTCATTTCGAACAAGGAGAGCCTGAACATGGGTGATTGTCCTAACAAGACCAATCATTCTGTGGACAGGACGCCTAATTCTACTACAGCATTCATTGAAAGCGAGGATGGTTCTTTGGGATTCAGGCTCTTCACTACTTCCGGCAAGACCAATCTCATGAACCGCTATGATTTCACCAAGCTTTGGCTGAAAGGTCTGACTCTTGTCAAGGAAGACAATCCTACAAGATATACCATCAAGGGAATCGCCGAAGAACATTATATCAAGGTGAATACGGGTTCAGCAGATCAGATTCCTGTGAAGACACGTTATATCAACACCTTGAAGGATGAGGATGTCTATACTTATGTAACATTGAAGAGGGTCGAGATGCCTGCCCGCAGAGGCGGTCTCCTTCCTGTGAACGGCGGTTACAAGGACCGTTTCACCAAATATCCTTTGCTCTTTGCCGATATCCACGGTGACTGGATGTATGTGATTACCAACCTTACATGCTTCGATATCCTTCCTAAGAAACAGGTGCCTTTCGGACAGGGACGTCTCTCGGGTATCATCGTGCATGAAAAGTTCGGAAGGTTTGAAAAGGACGGCAATATCGGACGTTATCAGATCAGACATTGCTCTTATTCTGACTTTGCCATTTCTGCGGATGTAAATGATTCATATTCAAAGGTTATCGTAGAATGGACGAATAGTGTCGCTGACAATAGTGCACCGAATTCGCATAATGTCGCCAGAAAAAAGCCTAAGGACATCATCGGTGAAGAGCTACCTGGCATAGCATGGGGCGTGAGACCTTCGGATGGCTGGGGAATTGCGTATAGCGAAGCCGCCGGGCAATGGCCTTCTGTTTCAGGAAACTTTACTGATCCGGGCAAAATGGGAACAACAACGAATACTAGCTGGGGTTTCTCTCCTGTATGGGTTCCTGACCTTGGTCGTGCTCACGCAGGGACATTCCTGTTCTCGACCAAGGATGTGAAGACTTCCATGCTTACTTTCGTCATGACCGCGCGTCAGCATAAGTCGTTCAATGTACCGACATGTTTCGCACTTGAAGCATCTGCAGATGAGGGGAAGACATGGACGAAGGTCAGGGAGTTCACAATTCCTCCTATTGCCGACTGGAGCAATACCCTGCCGTTCCACCTGCCGGGTGACAAGACTTTCTATTTCGTTTTGCCTCAGGAACTTGTAGGACTTGACAGGGCTATGCTCAGGTTGTACTGTACGAACAACAAAACCGCTACCAAGACCGGTCTTGATGACGGTACCTTCACTGGCAAGGCAGGTGGTGCATTCCTGATTTCTTACGCGGCAGTCAGATATAAAAACATATAATGGATATGACAATGAAACTTTTTTCAATCCGACATATACTCGGCGCTGCAATTGCCGCTCTTGCCCTTCTCACGGGTTGCAAGGATGCGGTGCACATTGAGCCGACCATTGACGTCTCCGCAGGGAAAGACGCGGAGTTTTCCAAATTCAAGGTTGTCAGCTATAACATCCTTGAGGGTATGAAAAACGACAAGGCGAACAATTATGACAACTTTGTCGCTTGGGTAACAGAGCAGAAACCTGATGTGCTGGCATTGGAGGAATGCAATGGCTTTACGGCAGAATTCCTGGCTGACCTCGCCAGAAGATGGGGACATGAATATGTCGCTTTCAACAGCGAGCATAAAGGGATGTATCCGGTGGCATTGACCTCGAAATATCCTGTCGAAGTCGTGAAATTCATGCAGGATGCCGGCAATCATGAGATTTATCACAATGCCATTCATGCGAAAGTCAAGGGCGTGAATGTCGTGGTCCTTCACTTGTATCCTTTCTCCAAATATCCGAACAGCTCTTCTGCAGAGGTCGGTTCAGGCGAAGAATATCGTGTGAGAGAGATGAATTATATCCTCGACAATACCATCAGGAAGTATCCTACCGAGCCTTACTGGCTCATGATGGGAGACTTCAACAGTTACTCGCCATTGGACAAGGACCAGTTCGGCAATGACAAGTACTATGATGTCCACTCGCTTGTCCTTAAAAACGGTTACTATGATGTAATCAGGGAAAGACATAATCATTTCATCAACTCTACGGCCAACAGCAGACTGGACTTCATTTATTGTTCGCAGTCAATTCTCAGAAACATGACTGAGGCTGAGATTATCAAGGACGATTTTACAACGATGAAGGTGCCTGTAGGGGAAGATAAAAAGGAACAGATTTCCGACCATTTCCCGGTGACAGTTACGTTCCGATATAATTAACAATGAATAGGTATGAAAAAAACGTTATATATTTTAATAGCTTTTGTTTCAGTGCTGTTTTCACTTCCTTTGTCAGCTCAGGACAGTGAAATCCGTACTGTCACAGGAACGGTTATCGACCAGGATGGCGCGCCGATGATCGGTGTGTATGTCATGGCACAGGACAGCAAGACTACCGGTACGATGACTGATGCTGACGGAAAATATTCCATCAAGATTGCAGGAGACAAATCTCTTGTCTATCAATGTATCGGTTATGAAACTGTTACACAGTATGTAGGCAAGCGCGACAAGATCAATGTGACGATGTATGTCGACACTCAGGAACTCGACAAGGTAGTCGTCATTGCTTACGGTTCCGTCAAGAAGAGCGACTTGACAGGATCAGTTTCATCCGTGGATATGAAAGATATCAAGGACGTGCCTGTATCATCAGTCGACCTCGCCCTTCAGGGACGTATTGCCGGTGCGGATATCATGTCGACGACCGGAGAACCTGGTGCGACCACTTCTATCCGTATCCGTGGTACAAGATCGATTTCAGCTACCAATGAGCCTCTGATAGTCGTGGACGGTGTGATCGACGGAATCAGCGACTTGAATGACGTCAATCCTTCCGATATCGCTTCCATTTCAGTATTGAAGGATGCTTCTGCTACCGCAATCTACGGTTCGCGCGGTTCCAACGGTGTTATCGTGATTACGACCAAGACAGGGAGTTCCAATGCCGGAAGACCTAGTGTGACATTGCGTGCCGATGCCGGTTTTTCTCATCTCCCGAGACAGATTGACGTGATGGACGCTACCGAGTTCGCTCAGTTCAGAAATGACTATGCGCTGGTTTCGACATCTGACAACTATGCGGATATCACCAGCACTACACCTCTTTCCAAATATCCTTATCCTAATCCGCTCTCTTACGGAAAAGGAACCAACTGGATGGACGAGGTTACCAGAGTCGCTCCTTACCAGAACTATGACCTTTCCGTATCAGGAAAGAACAAGAATACTTCCTACTTCGCTTCTGTCGGATTCAACAACAACCAGGGTATTATCGACAAGAGCGGTCTGAAACGTCTCTCTGGAAGGTTCAATATTCACCATTCTTTCAACAAATGGCTGAAAGTCGGTTTGAACCAGAACTATACTTATCGGGACCAGCTTTTGAACCAGGCTTCACTTACAGGTACCAGCTGGTGGTCAGCTGCCGTATTCCTCAGCCCGATGATCAAGGCTTACTCGAACTTCAACGAACTCTGGTATTCGGGACAGAAGTTCAATTCTCCTAGAACTCTCATTGAAATGTGCGAGCGCGAGCGCATCTCCAGGTCAATGAATACGTCAGGATATGTTGAACTCACTCCTGTGAAAGGCCTGAGACTGAAGAGCCAGTTCACCTATAATACATACGATCAGGCCGAGAACTCATTCAGACCCGGTACTCTTCCTGCCAGGAAGGAAAATGAAGGCGCAAATGCTTCAAGAGAGGAATATAACTCCAGGAACCTTCTGTCAGAGACGACAGCTTCTTATGCTTTTGACAACAAGTCAGGCCATAGATTCGATGTCCTCGCCGGATTTACCGCTCAGGATTGGATGTGCCACAACCTTTATGTCGCAGGTTCAGGCTATACACTTGACCAGCTGAAGTGGAACAATATGGCAGCCATTCCTGACAAGCAGAACCTTTCTGTTTCAACTAACGAAGTCAAGAAGGTGAAGATGTCCATGTTGGGACGTATCAATTATAACTGGAAGAGCCGTTACTATTTGACCGCGACTGCCCGTTATGATGGTGGAAGTAACTTCGCTGAAAAACGTAAATGGGCATTCTTCCCGTCAGTTGCTCTCAAATGGAATGTCAACAAGGAGCCTTTCATGAAGAAATCTTCACATTGGCTTGACGAACTTGCAGTACGATTCAGTGCCGGCCGCACCGGTAATGACGGTATCTCTCCATATCAGTCTCTTGCGCGAATCAACAGTACTACGAACGGTTTCCTTTTCGATGGTTCAAGGCCATTGGCGACTTATGTAGACCGTCTTGCTTCGACCAAATTGACCTGGGAGATTTCAGATATGTACAACGTCGCCATCGACTTCTCGGCATTCAAGGAAAGACTCAGGGTTACCGCCGAGGCATACCATGTCGACACGAAAGACCTTCTCCTCTGGGTGCAGGTTCCTAGCCATACCGGTTACACGAGCCGTCTGGACAATGCCGGCCGTACAAGCAACTGGGGACTTGAGCTCAGCGTGGAAAGCCACAACATCACGAAGAAGAACTTCTCATGGAGCACCAACTTCACGATTTCACACAATACGCAGATGGTGAAGGATATCGCTTCTGACGACTTCGTTGTCGCTTATGCTCCCGACAATGCTTCCGGTTACATGATGTACGGTTATGTGAAGAATTATCCTTTGAACGCCCTCTGGGGATTCAAGGACTGCGGTACTTGGAAAACAGATGAAGAAATCAAAAGGAATAAGGTTACAAAGGCTTATGCCGGTAAATACATGAACGTCGGATACAGCCGTTACGCTGACATCAACCATGACGGTATCCTCAATAAGGATGACCTTGTGTATCTCGGATCTGCAGACCCTATCGTCTACGGAGGTCTCCAGAATACCTTTAATATATATGGATTTACTCTTGGTGTCTATTTCGCATACTCACTTGGTGGAAAGATTTACAATGTATCCGAGCTTCATCTCGGTAGCGGCAGCCCGTTCACCAACCAGATGCGCTACATGCAGAACGCATGGCACCCTGTAAGAAATCCACAGTCGGATCTTCCTGTCGCAGGTGCGTATGACAAGCTTCCTTCTTCGAGGTACGTCCACAGTGCAAGTTACTTCCGTCTGAAGAACATTTCCCTTGCATACACATTTGATACTGCAAAATTGACGAAGAATATCATCAGGGATATCAGATTGAGTGCTTCAGCCGAGAACCTTTATCTTTGGAAGTACTATAACGGCTTTGACCCGGACGTTTCCACGTCTTCTTCAAACTCTGCTCTCCGTCGTATCGACGTGGATGCTTATCCTAAGCCGAGAACAGTCATTTTCAGTCTCCAGATCAGATATTAATGTAATCGCAAAACGAATATAAACATGAAATTCTATAAATCATTCATATTACCGCTTATAGCGATTGCGGCTATTTCTGTCCAGTCATGCGATTTGACGGAGCACCCTACAACCTTCGTCACGCCGGATGACTACTATAAGACGGAATTGCAATGCGAAGCTGCAATCAACGGTTGTTATGCTCACCTCAATTCCATTTACTCGTCAGATTTCATGACGTGTACAGAGGCTGTCACTGACTTGATGTATGTCTTCACCAACAGTGATGACGCCAGAATGAAGATTACCCCTTCGAATCCGAGTATGGGTGACTATATCTGGAAATGGTGCTATACGCCTATCATGAGGGCGAATTCCGTCATTCCGGGAATTGAGAACTCTCCTATCGAGGATGAGAAGAAGCCTGCCTTGCTTGCTGAGATCAAGGTCGTCAGAGCTTTCTACTGGTATATCCTGACAAGTTTCTACGGTGATGTCCCGTTCTACACTTTCCCTATTTCCGACGTGGATACCCAGAACAAGGTTGCGAAGATGAAGAGAATGCCGGCATCTGATACCCGTAACTATCTTATCAAAGAGCTGCAGGAATGCGTTCCGGACATGGTTCAGAGACGCTTCTCTGATGATAAGAAAAGAAGAATGGGTGCCCCTGTGGGTTGGCTGCTGATTGCGAAACTTTGCATGTGGGAACACAGATGGGACGATGCTCTTGACGCATTGAAACAGATAGAAAAGATATATGGTGATTTCAGCCAGTATCCTCTTGAGGATATCCTGTTCCGTTGCAAGAACACTCCTGAGTCGATTTTCGAGGTTCAGCGCACATATACCGCCGGCGGTCTCAACGTTACTTCCAATACTGCCGCAATCTGCACTCCATATCATCATGGAGACGCGAACTATGACGGTGTGGAAATCCCTGAACTCGGCAAGTTCTCCATTACCTGGACATCCATGAGGCCTACAGTGTATTATTATTCTACACTTATGACCAAAAAGGGTTCCGACAAGAGAGCTGACATCAATCTCGCCTATGCATACGACGGCAAGCCGTTCAAGGGGGCTGCGGTTACACCTTGGCTTGGACCTAAGTTCTGGTGCCCTAATATGCAGCAGACGTCAGACCATAACAACAACAGGGTATTCCGTTATGCGGACGCTCTCCTCATGATGGCTGAATGTTACATGGAGAAGAGAGACTACGAGAATTCTCTCCGTTATCTGAACATGACCAGAAACAGAGCCGGAATCGGTGACTACGTGCTGAAGACTCCTGAACTTCTCCAGGATGAAATCCGCAAGGAAAGAGGCCGTGAGCTCATGGGCGAGTGGCAGCGTAAATTTGACCTTGTACGTTGGGGAATCTGGTATCAGGCAGTTCTTGAAAATACCGGAAGAGGCGAGGTCAAGACCAATCTCAGGCCATGTCATGAGTACTATCCGATTCCTGACAAGCAGGTTGTCTATTCAGGTGGAAATCTTGATAACAAAGAGTATGAGAAATATGGTTTGTAATTCTTGTGCTGGCATATAAAAGAATATATAGCACTACTGTCCGGAGAAATTTTCTCCGACAAGGTTTTAACTGTTTAACTTCAATA